>Ga0208182_1000006_pt1 | contig 450150 bp, 429 predicted proteins | sample MalvireepMed_906_FD_184248 | JGI IMG/M metagenome (GOLD analysis project Ga0208182, IMG submission 184248) | Marine viral communities from the Global Malaspina Expedition - Malaspina viral metaG DeepMed_906 (SPAdes) (version 2) | ecosystem: Environmental > Aquatic > Marine > Oceanic | place...
TCGAGATGAACGGCGAAAGCTACCGCCTCAATCAAAGCCGCGCCCGCCTCGCCGCCGCTAACAAATGAACCTCACAGAATTGGCCTGACGGCCAATGCGCCTTGGACCGGGCTTGCTATATGAGGGCCGCACGCTCCAAGGCGCTCGCCCCAAACTGGCCGACTTTTGCTCCGCCACAATGGCCGAATTTTACTCCGCCGTTGACATCTAGCAGGCACTCTATCCCGCCGTCAGAGCGGGGACACCGGACGGATACCAAAAAAGCCATCAAGAAACACGAGAAGCAGCACAGCGACAACGGGCGTCATCTTGCCAAAGGGCATGACAAGCACCACCACGCCAAAGGCGACAAGCTGACGCGCTACGTCGTGATCGAACAGCCCCACCGGCATGGGCTGACCCGCTACAACCGCTATGTTCAGGACGACGGCTATGTCTATGCCGTGGACCCGCAAACCAACGACGTACTGGCGCTGATCGGTCTGGCATCGCGCCTTCTAAACTAAACTGCGCCGCGAAACCCTAAGATTTCATGAAAAATGCCCCGCCTGAGTAGGACGGGGCATTTTTATGTCTACCGCATTGTTTGGCAATGCTATTCGGCAGCAACCTTACGCGGGGCGAGCATCGGCTTGAGGTAGTGGCCGGTATAACTCCCCTCGACCTCTGCAACCTGTTCAGGCGTACCGGTCGCGACCACCTGCCCGCCGCCATCGCCGCCTTCTGGACCGATGTCGATGATATGATCCGCGGTCTTGATGACATCGAGGTTGTGTTCAATGACGACCACAGTATTGCCCTGATCCACGAGCTCGTGCAGCACCTCTAGCAGTTTGCGCACGTCTTCAAAGTGTAGACCCGTGGTCGGTTCATCCAGGATATACAGCGTCCGGCCCGTAGAGCGTTTGCTGAGCTCTTTCGACAGTTTGACGCGCTGCGCCTCCCCGCCCGACAGTGTCGTCGCCTGCTGACCCACCTTGATGTAGCCGAGACCCACACGCATCAGCGCATCCATTTTTTCGCGGATGCTGGGGACCGCCTGGAAGAAGCTCTGCGCGTCCTCGACAGTCATATCCAGCACGTCAGCGATGGACTTGCCCTTGAACTTCACCTCAAGCGTTTCGCGGTTATAGCGCTGGCCTTTGCAGGTTTCACATTCGACATAGACATCCGGCAGGAAGTGCATCTCGATCTTGATCACACCGTCGCCCTGACAGGCCTCGCAGCGTCCGCCCTTGACGTTAAAGCTGAAACGCCCGGGCTTGTACCCGCGCGCCTTGGCTTCGGGCAGACCGGCGAACCAGTCGCGGATCGGGGTGAAGGCACCGGTATAGGTCGCCGGGTTCGACCGCGGCGTGCGCCCGATGGCGCGCTGGTCAATGTCGATCACCTTGTCCAGATGCTCCAGCCCCTTGATGGTCTCGCACGGCGCGGGCGTCTGGCGCGCCCCGTTCAGGTTCATCGACGCGGTCTTGAACAAGGTCTCGATCGTCAGGGTAGACTTCCCGCCGCCTGACACACCCGTCACGCAGACGAATTTGCCCAATGGATAGTCCACCGTGACATTCTGGAGGTTATTCCCCGTCGCCTTGACCACACGGATTTTCTTTTTGTTGCCCTTGCGCCGTTTGGCGGGCACCGCGATCTCGCGTTTGCCGGTAAGGTATTGCCCTGTCAGCGAATTCGGATCATTGGCGACCTCTTGCGATGTCCCGTGGCTGACCACCTGCCCGCCGTGCACACCGGCCCCCGGCCCGATATCAAACACATAATCCGCCTCGCGGATCGCTTCTTCGTCATGTTCAACGACGATGACCGTATTGCCCTGATCCCGCAGGTTTTTCAGGGTCTGGAGCAAGCGGTCATTATCGCGCTGGTGCAAGCCGATGGACGGTTCGTCAAGCACGTAAAGCACCCCTGTCAGCCCCGACCCGATCTGCGACGCAAGCCGAATACGTTGGCTTTCCCCCCCGCTGAGCGTCCCGCTAGAGCGTGCCAGCGTCAGATATTCCAACCCGACATTGTTCAGGAATCCCAGACGTTCGCGAATTTCCTTGAGGATCGCGCGCGCGATTTCGTTCTTCTGAACGGTCAGATAATCGGGCACTTTGGTGCACCAGTCAAAAGCTTCGCGGATCGACATTTCAACGACTTGTCCGGCATGCAGCAGCGTATCGCTATCGCCATCCGACGGGCCGATCTTGACAGCAAGCGCTTCTGGCCGCAGGCGGTAGCCGTTGCAGGTGCCACAGGGGCGGTTGTTCTGGTAGCGTTCGAATTCTTCGCGGATCCAGTTGCTATCCGTCTCGCGGTAGCGGCGCTCCATATTGGGGATCACCCCTTCGAACACGCGGCTGACCTCGTACACACGGCCGCCTTCGTCATAGCGGAACTTGATCTCTTCCTTGCCGGAGCCATGCAGGAACACCTGCTGCACCTTCTCGGGCAGGTCTTTCCACCGCGTATTTTCACTAAATTGATAGTGTTTTGCGATGGCTTCGATCGTTTGCTTGAAATACGGGGACTTACCCTTGCGCCACGGGGCCAGCGCACCGTCATAGACCTTGAGGTTCTGGTCGGGCACCACAAGGCGTTCATCAAAAAACAACTCCTTGCCCAGACCATCACAAGACGGACAGGCACCGAAAGGAGCGTTGAATGAAAACAGACGCGGCTCGATCTCGGGGATCGTGAAGCCGCTGACAGGACAGGCGAATTTTTCGCTGAAGGTATGACGCTCGGGCTCGCCCTCGGTCGGGGCGGTTTCCAGCACGGCGATCCCATCGGCCAGATCAAGCGCTGTGCGCAGGGAATCCGCCAAGCGCGTCTCTAGCCCCTCGCGGACCACGATACGGTCGACAACCACGTCGATGTCATGGCGGAACTTCTTGTCCAGCGTGGGCGGCTCGTCCAATTCGTAGAAGTCGCCGTTCACTTTTACCCGCTGAAAGCCCTGCTTGCGCAGCTCAAGAAACTCTTTGCGGTACTCGCCCTTCCGGTCCCGAATGATCGGGGCCAACAGGTAGGCGCGCGTGCCTTCGGGCATGGTCATCACGCGATCAACCATATCCTGCACCTGCTGCGCCTCGATCGGCTTGCCGGTCGCGGGAGAATAGGGCGTGCCGACGCGCGCGAAAAGCAGGCGCATATAGTCATAAATCTCGGTGACCGTCCCCACGGTAGAGCGGGGGTTTTTCGACGTGGTCTTCTGTTCAATCGAAATCGCTGGCGACAGGCCGCTGATGTGATCCACATCGGGTTTCTGCATCATATCAAGGAATTGCCGCGCATAGGCGCTGAGCGATTCCACATAGCGCCGCTGCCCTTCGGCATAGATCGTATCAAACGCGAGGCTCGATTTACCCGATCCGGAAAGCCCGGTAATCACAACCAGCTTGTCGCGCGGAATATCCACGTCGATGTTCTTTAGATTGTGTTCGCGCGCGCCGCGCACTTCGATGTTCTTTAGCTCAGCCATATCGGACCCCCGTTAACGCTTAGTACATAGGTGCGTGCTACGGATTCTCCAACGAAAAAATAAGAACACAAGGGGAACGACATTATCGCGGCGCATTTTGGGCTGTCATTACGACGGCAAACGCCCGGCAACATTGAATATGTCACCGGGCGTTGCAAAGATCAGGACCCCGCTATGCGCGGGCAAAGGCTACATATGGATAACGCGTCCGTAAGCATCCAGCACGGATTCATGCATCATTTCTGACAAGGTCGGGTGCGGGAAGACGGTGTTCATCAGGTCTTCTTCGGTGGTCTCAAGCTGACGCCCCACGACATAGCCCTGGATCAGCTCGGTCACCTCGGCACCCACCATATGTGCGCCAAGCAATTCGCCTGTTTTAGCGTCAAAGACGGTTTTGATCATCCCCTCGGGCTCGCCAAGGGCAATCGCCTTGCCATTCCCGATGAAGGGGAAGCGACCCACCTTAACGTCAAAGCCAAGCTCTTTCGCCTTGGCTTCCGTATACCCGACGGATGCGACCTGCGGGTGACAATAGGTGCAGCCGGCGATTGATTCCGGTTTGACCGGGTGCGCGTGTTGACCCGCGATCAGTTCGGCGACCATCACCCCCTCGTGCGAGGCTTTATGCGCCAACCAAGGGGCACCTGCGATGTCACCGATGGCATACAGCCCTTCGACGCCGGTCCGGCAATATTCATCGGTCACGACATGGGTCCGATCAACTTTCACGCCCAGATCTTCCAGCCCAAGATCCTCGACATTGCCAACGATACCCACGGCGGAGATCACCGTGTCAAACTCATGCTTGGTCACCTTGCCGCCCGTTTCGATATGGGCAGTCACCTTGTCATCAGCACGGTCCAGTTGTTTGACAACGGCCTTCTGCATGATCTTCATGCCCTGTTTTTCGAACTGCTTTTTCGCGAATTTGCTGATCTCTTCATCCTCGACGGGAAGGATACGATCCATCACCTCGACAACAGTCGTGTCTGCGCCCAAGGTATTGTAAAAGCTTGCGAATTCGATACCGATCGCGCCAGACCCGATCACCAGCAGCTTTTTCGGCATATGGGGCGGCTGCAAGGCATCCTTGTACATCCACACGCGTTTTCCGTCTGCTTCCAGCCCGGGCAGGTTGCGAGCCCGCGCACCTGTCGCCAGTACGATATTCTTGGCGGTCAGCGTCTCTTCCCCGTCTTTCGACTTAACCGACACTTTACCTTTGCCCGCTAACGTTGCCGCGCCCATAAAGACCGAGACTTTGTTCTTTTTCATCAAATGCCCGATACCGCCGGACAACTGCCCCGCAACTTTGCGCGACCGTTTGACAACTGCCTCCAGATCATAGCCGATATTGTCTGCCTTCAGGCCAAACTCGCTTGCGCGCTGCATCAGGTGGAAGACTTCCGAAGACCGCAAAAGCGCTTTGGTCGGGATACAGCCCCAGTTAAGACAAATGCCGCCTAGATGCTCACGCTCTACAATGGCGACCGAAAGCCCCAGTTGCGCCCCCCGGATGGCCGCAACATAGCCCCCCGGCCCCGCACCAATCACGATCAGATCAAAGGATTTCGCAGCCATTATGCAACCTCGCAGCACGTATTGAAATTTAGTTTAGTGGTAAACTATCTCGCGAGTGTCAGCAACTCGGAGAATTCCGATCTAGGATCAAACTGCCTGACCCGCATTTACGTGAGTGTCCGCAGGATATGGGCATACCCCCCGTCGTCAAGATATGCGGTTTCAGCGGCGGTGCTTCGCCGACCCAAGGCGTTGTTGCGATACGGAAATCTGCCAAATTGCCGGATCACCTTTCGATGCGCGCGCGCATGCCGAAGCGTCTCCTCGGCCTCGGGCATACGGTCACAGACCAGCCGCACGCAGTGATCCTGATCGGTCAGACTTTCTGAATGCATGAACGGAAGGTAAAAAAATTGCCGTTCAGGCGGCGCGATGAGCCTATCCCATTCGTTGCGCACAGCGGTTTGAGCTGCCCGCAGGGCCCGCAGATCGGTCGAAAACGCCTTCCCCTGCCCGCGAAACATATTGCGCGGAAACTGATCCGCTAGAATGAGATAGGCCAAAGTGCCTTTCGCATCGGTCAGCCAATGGTCCAACCGATGGGTCCCGATAAGCGACCAGGTGTCCAGAAACTGTGACCGGATCGCGGCATCAAGGTCATCATCCACCGCATACCATCCCGCAGGCCCAGTTTCCTCCAGCCAGAAACGACGTACGTCCTCAGGTGTTTTCATACCCTTGCCTCCTTTGACCACAGAAAAGATCAAACTTTTCTAATTTCATTAGACACAAGATGTAACGAATTAGCAAAACGTCTAGGTCGGCTCCGCTTCGGCGGTTTGTTCGCTCTCGATCGCGTATTCTTGCGCCAATTCGACCGCAACGGTCGTCGCAGCGGGGTAAATCGGGATGTAGTTTCCCGTTTCATCCGCAGGAATGGCCGGGCGTACCGTCGCGCGGTAAGACGCATAGACCGCCAAAGCAAAGAACAGAACCGCCGTGAACAGGTAGAACCCGCCCGGCCCAAGCGCGGTGCCCATCATCCAGCCGGTGATCACCGGACCCAGAATAGCGCCCAACCCGTTGATGAAGATCATCCCGCCAGAGGCCGCTGCCATATCCTCGGGCTCAAGAAAGTCGTTCGTGTGCGCAATAAGAAGAGAATACAATGGGTTAGACATGCCACCTACGACAAAGGCGGTCAGCAGCAACACGCTAAAGTTATGCCCCAGCAACATGCCGATGACAGACCCGATACCCCCAATGATGGAGGTGATAACGATCAAAAGGCGACGGTCCATCCGGTCCGAAACCCAGCCGATCGGGTATTGCAAAACCACCGAACCCACGAAAAATGTCGCAACGAAGATCGAAATCTGCGCCACGGTCAGCCCGGCTTCGGCACCGTAGACTGAGGCCATCCCGAACTGCGCCGAAAAGACCCCGCCCAACAAGAACATGCCGACACACCCCAAGGGCGAGAAGCCGGCCAATTCGCGCAAGCTCATCGGTTTGGTGGTGTCAAATGCGGGCGTCGGGCTGATCGACAGCAAAATTGGCGTCACCGCCACACTGACCAATACCGACGGAATAACGAACAGGACAAAGCCTGAAGGGTCCGCGGTGAGCAAAAGCGCTTGCGCAATAACGATGCCAAAGGTTTGCACGATCATATACAATGACAGCGCCTGCCCCCGGTTTTCGTTCGTCGCGGCGTTGTTGAGCCAGCTTTCTGCTGTCACGTAAACCGCAGAAAAACAAAAGCCGATCAACACGCGGCCCACGGACCAGACAGCGACGTTCGGGAAGGTCGGATACAAGATCATGACAGCCGAGATCATCGACGCCAGCGCCGCAAAGACCCGCACGTGACCGACGCGCCGGATCATACCCGGTGCCATACGCGAGCCGCCCAAAAAGCCCACGAAATATGCCGACATCACGATCGACATTTCGAAGGTCGAAAATGCCTCGATCCCGCCGCGAATCCCCAAGAGCGTACCTTGCATGCCGTTGCCCACCATCAGCAAACACATGCCCAACAAAAGCGCCCATGCGCTGCTCAGTACCTGAAACATCTTACGAATCCTTTAACGCGATCAGCCCCCTCCCTGACGGCGATCCCAAGAGGTGTCACCCCCCCGAACGACATTCAGGCGTTTATTTGCGTCTTTGGAAAGAGCAGCGACGCATCGCCATAGGAGAAAAACCGATAATTCGATTCAATCGCGTGATTGTAAATCTTTTGTATAGTTTTCTGCCCCATCAATGCCGAAACCAGCATCATAAGGGTCGACTTCGGAAGATGGAAATTCGTCATCAACGCGTCTGCGACATTGAATTCAAAACCGGGGGTAATGAAAATATCGGTATCCCCTTCCCAGGGTTGGATATTCCCGGACCGCGCAGCGGTCTCGACCAGCCGCAAGGCAGTGGTCCCAACGGGTATGACCCGCCCGCCAGCAGCTTTGGTGGCGGAGATTTCGGCAGCTGCCTGCGCGCTCACCTGCCCCCACTCGCTGTGCATTTTATGGTCAGCAATGTCATCGACCTTCACAGGCAGAAACGTCCCCGCGCCGACATGCAAGGTGACGTGGCTAAAGCGCACCCCCATCGCGGCGAGCTGATCCAGAAGGGGCTGATCAAAGTGGAGCGACGCCGTAGGCGCGGCCACTGCGCCCGCATTCTTGGCGAAAACGGTTTGATAATCCGTCATGTCCTGCGCGTCTGCCGGACGCTTGCCGGCAATATAGGGCGGCAATGGCATCGCACCGGCATCATTCAGCGCGGCGTCAAAATCCTCGCCGCTGCAGTTGAACCGCAGTCGACCCTGCCCATCCTCGACGCCAACCAAACGTGCAGAAAGATCGGCGCTGAAGACGACAGTCTCGTCAATCTTGAGCTTTTTCAACGGCTTGATCAGCGCAGTCCAATCCGCATCGCCCCGTGGCTCCAGCAAGGTTACTTCGATACGCGCCTGTACCGGGCCCTGTGCGCTGTCCCGGTGGCGAAGCCCCGACAACCGCGCCGGAATGACCCTTGTGTCATTCAGCACCAGCCGATCCCCGGGACGCAACCAATCGGTCATATTGGCGACGGTCGTGTCAGTCATATGATCACCCTGCGCAACGAGCATCTTGGCCGACGTACGGGGGACCGCAGGGCGCGTCGCGATCAAACGCTCGGGCAGTTCAAAATCGAAGTCACTGAGTTTCATACGCGCCCGTTAGCGCCCCTCAAAGCGTTGAGCAACAGGTTTTTGTGGCGCAGGGGTGACAGCCCCCCCATCCTGAGCGGGCGTCGTGCGAGGGGCGCTGCGAAAAATATCCCGCATCGCACCGGGCACAAACCCCGACAGCGGGTTCACCGAGACAGACGGGCTCTGCACTGTACCGCCGATAGAGTAGTTGAAGCCCAAAAGCCCCTCGCCCTTGCGGGTCAGAAAGCTGGCTATTCCGTTCAACATATATACAGGAGAGATCACACCCTGCAGCGCCATCTGGCCGGTGTCAGTGGCAAAAACCCCATCCATAGAAATCCCAAGCGACGCCCCCGTCGCGCTGGCTTGGGTCAGGTTGACGCGATTGGAAGACAGGCGAAAATCAGCTTCGACCGTGTCAAAATATATCCCGTCCCCGTTCAACTCGTTGATCAGCCCGACCACGGACACTGCGTTCACCAGCGCTGCAATCGTCGGGGCGTCCTTGATACGAACGTCTTTAATCTCTGCGTGACCGTCGAAAGCCCCGCCCGATCCGGCGGGTACCAGGGTCAACGAAAGCGCGCCGCCGTGGACTTGTTGTGCAATGTTGGTAGACCTCAAAACGCCACCAGCATCGGTTGCCGTCAATTGCACCGCGCTACGGCCATCCTTGGGTACGACGCGACCAGAAACCGGCGCGCCCCCGTTCAAGGCTGCCGTGAACCGTCCATCAAGGCCACGCGCGACGTTAAATTCGCCCTGCATTCCTGTCAGGGCAATCTTATCCGTGACCTGCAACCTATCCAGCGACAGCAACATCGGCGGGCTCGCGACCCCGCTGGGCTTGCTTTTTCCGAGCTCCGCCGTGCGCAAATCAAGACGGCCGCCTTTCACCACCACCTGCACCGGGCGACCTGCCCCCTGCCCGATCAGATCCACAGGCACATCCAGCCAGTTCCCGACCTGCAATCGGTGAAATTGCAATCTGTCCAACGCACCACTTGGGTGCAATGTGACATCTCCCTGCGCCGACAGCCCCGCGGCGCTGATCTTCAAGGTATCGACGTCTGGAACCGGCCCAAGCCGCCCCGATATCTCCAACGTGCCCGTCTGGGATCGGGCTTTGGTCCAGCCGATCTGTGGAACGGTGATGCGCAAACCCCGCAGATCCGATGTGACAGAAAAATCTGGGGGCTGGCCTTTGACCAGATCCATCGCGAACCACGCCCGCCCTTCACCTGCGATCGTATCAGGGGGCAGCGCGATCTTGAAAGTCTCGAGCGTTTTGGCGTTCAGCGCAATATCCGCCCTGACACTGCTCGCAGCGCCCGGCTTCCCGAAGGGTTGGGACCATTCGCCGTCAAAGGGAACGCCGTCCAGCTCGCCCTCGCCCTTGATCGTCAGGCCGCTGTTGGACGCGTTCAATGTCAGCTGGTCGGCGCGCAGCGCGCGATCTTTGACCAGACGGTCGCTTTGAAATTCCGCCAGCGTTCCGTTGATGTCGAAGATCGTCAGCTTCGGGTCAGAGCCTTTTTTCATCGGGAAGGACAAAGTGCCCGCCAACTGGGCCCGTGCATCGACGACGTCAACCGGCAGATTGGCCTTATCCATCGCCTGCAACGGAGGCCGGTTCAACAGCGCCAGGACCGATGTGATGTCCGCATCGGCGCGCAACCGAACGATACCGGGAGGGCCGTCCTTGACCGTGACATCCGGCATGATGAACGAAGATCCGTTTACCGACACCGGCGTCTCGTCGGGCGGTGTGATCACCCCGGTATCCACGCTGACAACAAAGCGGTTGCGCGAAAGGCTCGCATGACCGCTGCCGTCGGTGATATTCGGCATGGTGCGCAAAAATCGAACCTCGGCACCCTGAAAATCAAAGTCGAGGTATGCTTGCGGTGCCTCGCCCGGCTTCAAACGAAAGGCAAGGTCAACATCGCTCAACGCGCCGGCGTAGATATTTTCGTCCACCCACTTCCGGGTCTTTGGTTTGACGTTTTCTGGCCAAAGCTCAAGCAGGCGCGCTGGTTTCAACGCGTTCAACCCCGCATCCAGCGCAACTTGCCACCCCTGCGGCCCCGCCCGCAAATCCCCCGACAGGTTCAATGTCGTCCCCCCGTCGACGATATCCATACGGCCGACGGACATGTGAAACGGGTTGAAGGTGATTTTGGCATCCAGGTCCGCACCCTCAATCGAAACCGGGGCGTCATAAATATCGGCAGGGTCAGCCACCAGATCGCGCAGACGAACCTGTGCGACCAGTTCGCCAAGTTTGCCGCTGTCATCAATACCCAGGCTTGCGGCCCCCTCGATCCGGCCCGACACCCATTTGCTTTCGACCGAAAGCTCGTCAAAACGCAGCAGACGCTGATCTGGATCATAGCTGAAATAGCTGCGGGCCCCGTCAAAGGGGATCGGCGTAGCACGTTCATTAGGCTGAACCACCCCGGCCCCGATCTGCAGCGTCGCGTTCAGCGGCTCGAAGGTGCCGTCCTCGTCAAGGCTGCTGCGCACCGAACCGGAGATAGACGCGCGCAGCACTTTCAACCAAGCAAACGCCGGGTTCTGCGCCGCGATGTCACCCGCGCTCACGCCATCGAAATTCACGCCGAACTGCGACGCGGTATCGCCGATTTTGCTGCTGTAGTTGGCAGAAAGCGTGGCCACATCCGCCCCCCCGCCCAAAACGGCGAGCTCGGCTGTCATTCGCAGGTTATCGCCTTCGCGGTCCAGCAACAGCCGCCCGCCATCCACCGTCCACATCCTGTCGGATTGCAGATCGGTGTAGCGCAAAGTCAGGGCGCGCAGCTCTATCGACCGCAGCCGCGACAGCGCCTTCGTCTCGAACACCGTATCAAGCTGGCCGATCAACTGCGGCATCGTGGCCGCCCGCCGCTCTGCCGGGGCAGTCCCGCTTGCCGCGCTCAGCGCGACGCGGCCATCCTTATCGCGACGCAAATTGGCCACCACCCCGGACATCGCAATATCGCGCGGCTGCACATCGCCTGCCAGCAGGCCCTGAATGGAAAAACTGGCCCGCACTTCGCGGAAGGCGGCAAAGCTAACCCCTTGGGGGTTGGTGATATTCACGTCCCGCAGCCGAACGCGCGGCCGCCACCCTTCGTCCACGATCAACACCATCTCTCCAAAGCCGATCCGCGCAAGCGGCATATCTTTGGCAAACCGCTCTTCGATGCGCGTCTCGAGCCATTCCGGCACGACAATGGGGCTGCGGATCATATAGATGGCAGCCCCCGCGATGGTGGCAACAATCAGCGAAATAACCAGCAGCGACCATTTAGTGGCTTGCCAAAGTCGTCTCCGCTTGGGGCTGCGGGGGGCTGCGCTGGTGTTGGGCATGGGCGTCCGGTTTTTAAGGCGGCTTGGGGTTTAAGTTTCGCCAAGCCCGACTAGTATGACAGTGCAGACAACGGCTTCCAATACATAAGAAAGTGACCCATGCCAGAGATTTCCCAACCTGCACCAGACTTTACGCTTCCTGTGACGGGGGGTGGCGAAATTTCGCTCTCCGATCTGCGGGGCAAGGCTGTGGTTTTGTATTTCTACCCCCGTGACGACACGCCGGGCTGCACCAAGGAGGCCGTGGGGTTCTCCGAACATCTTGAAGCATTTGCCGACGCCGGTGCCGTGGTTTTTGGCGTGTCCCGCGACACAATGGCAAAACACGACCGTTTTGCGGCCAAACATACCCTGACGGTTCCCCTGCTGGCCGATATCGATGGGGCCGTGACCGAAGCCTATGGCGTCTGGGTCGAAAAGAATATGTACGGCAAAAAATCCATGGGGATCGAACGCGCCACCTATCTGATCGATGCGAGCGGCAATATCGCCCGCATCTGGCGCAAGGTGAAAGTCACCGGTCACGTGGAAGAGGTACTGGACGCGGTGCGCGCCCTATGATCGCGCTGGCCCAAATGGCGGAAAACGTGCTGCGCACTGCGGATGGCCGTGAGAAAACCGCGCTTTCTCACAAGTACGCAGCCGAGTGGCGGGCTGCCCGCGCCGCAGGCGAGGCACCGGAAATCGGCACGTCAAACCCGCCGTTGCGCCCCGCCCGCCCCGACAAGCCAGAACTTTTATCGCCCCGCGATGTGCCCCACCGCAAGCCCGGATCGCCCGAAGGGCGCATCGCCTTGCTGCACGCCGTGGCCCATATCGAATTGAACGCGGTTGATCTGCACTGGGACATTATTGCGCGCTTTACCGATGTTAAAATGCCCATGGGATTTTACGATGATTGGGTCAGCGCCGCCGACGATGAATCCAAACATTTCAATCTGATGTGCGATTGTCTTGAAGCTTTGGGCAGCCACTACGGGGCCTTGCCCGCCCATGCCGGTATGTGGCGCGCTGCCGAGGATACGGTGGATGATTTCATGGGGCGTCTCGCCGTTGTGCCTATGGTGCTTGAGGCGCGCGGGCTCGATGTGACGCCCAATATGATTCAGGTGTTCAAAAGCGCCAAGGCCACGCAGGCCGTCGACGCGCTTGAGGTGATTTACGCCGAAGAGGTCGCGCATGTGGCCTATGGGTCAAAGTGGTTTCACTTCCTGTGCGGGCGCCACGAGCTTGACCCGAAAGAGGCGTTCCACGATCTGGTGCGCACCTATTTCCACGGTGTTCTCAAGCCCCCGTTCAACGAAGAAAAGCGGGCAGAGGCCGGGATTCCACCGGATTTTTACTGGCCGTTGACCGAGAGTGTTTAAAATATTCGCCCTCCAAACCGTTGAATCGGCAATTTATTGCCAAATTTGTCGTTAAACTTTCATTAACCGCCGGTGGGAAAGTCTGAAGGGTTGCCCGACGGACCCCCACTGGCTAAGCACGGCGGGTGACAATCAGCGCGCGGTGGGGGCCTTGCGTGCTGTGACAGGGACGGAACAAGGATACCACGCGTGCGGACAAGGTTTGCGATCAAAATTCATTCGGCGCTTGAACGGTTTTTTCCCGAACGCCGCGTTTTTCTGAAATCCGATACCGACACACGCTTTATCCGCCTGCGCCCCGTTACCCAGCTTTTCGTCTTCACCGGGGCCTCTTTGTTTGTGGCCTGGTCGATCGTCGCCACCGCCGTGATCCTGATGGACAGCATCGGGTCGGGCAATTTTCGCGAACAAGCCAAACGCGACCAACGTACCTATCAGGCCCGGTTGAGCGATCTTTCAGCGCAGCGCAATGGGCGCGCGGAAGAGGCCGTCGCCGCGCAGGAACGGTTTAACGCCGCGCTGAAGCAGATTTCGGTCATGCAGTCCGAGCTGCTGCAATCCGAGACGCGCCGCCGCGAGCTTGAGACCGGCATCGAAGTTATTCAAAGCACCCTGCGCGACACGATGAAAGACCGCGAAGCTGCGCGCACCCAGGTCGCCGAACTGGAAGGGGCCGCCGCCGGCGAAGGTAAAGCGACACGCGCTGCCAACGGGTCCTCCGCCCCGATTTCCCTGCTGGCAGAGGCGCTTGAGCGTACCGCCGCCGAACGCGATCAGGTGGTGATTGATGCGCAAGACGCGCTGATCCAGGCGGATGAACTGAACCAGAAGCTGGCCTTGATGCGCGAACAGAACGACGCGATTTTCCGCCAGCTTGAAGAGGCGATGACCGTTTCTGTTGCCCCGCTTGATAAAATGTTCCGCAGCGCGGGCATGCCGACCGACCGGATGCTGGCCACTGTGCGCCGCGGTTATTCCGGTCAGGGTGGCCCGCTGATGCCGTTAAGCTTTTCCACACGGGGGGAGGCTCCTTCCCCCGACACCCTGCGCGCCAACCGTCTGCTTGGCCAGATGGACAAGCTGAACATGTACCGCATTGCCGCGCAAAAAGCGCCCTTTGCGAACCCGCTGAAATCCTCTTTCCGCTTCAGCAGCCCGTTCGGCTACCGCCGCGATCCCAAAACGGGGGGCCGCCGGATGCACAGCGGGACAGATTTCGCCGCCCGTATGGGCACGCCCATCCACTCCACCGCCGAAGGGGTTGTGACCCACGCGGGCTGGAGCTCTGGCTACGGGCGACTGGTTAAAATCCAACATGAATTCGGGGTCGAGACACGTTACGCACACATGTCTAAATTGCGCGTAAAAGTCGGCCAAAGGGTATCGCGCGGACAGCGGATAGGTGATATGGGAACATCAGGACGGTCTACTGGTGTCCACCTGCATTACGAAGTCCGTGTCGGTGGCAAGGCTGTAAATCCAATGATCTTTATCAAGGCTGCAAACGATGTTTTCTAAAAGCAAAATCAATGATCCCGCTCCTAAGCCCGACGCAGACACGTCCAGCACCGCTGCACCGTCATCCTCTGCACCGGCTGCGCCCAAGCAAAGCGAATTCAAGGCCAGCGCCCCCAAGGCAAAACCACCTGCCTCCGTGCTGTCCTCCGATCTGCACATCACCGGCAACTTGAAAACAACCGGCGACATCCAGGTTGAAGGCACCGTGGAAGGCGACATTCGCGCCCACCTGCTGACCATCGGCGAAACCGCGACCATCAAAGGCGAAGTGATCGCCGATGACGTTGTGATCAACGGCCGTATCGTGGGCCGCGTGCGCGGTCTGAAAGTCCGCCTGACATCGACCGCCCGCGTCGAAGGCGACATCATCCACAAGACCATCGCCATCGAATCCGGTGCGCATTTCGAAGGCTCCGTTCAGCGTCAGGACGACCCGCTGAACCCCGGCGCGAAATCCGCCCCTGCGCAAAAGCCGAACCCGGCGTCCTGATCGGACAAGGGTGATGAATGTGAAAGGGCGTCGCACTGTTGCGACGCCCTTTTTCGTTGTGATATCAAAATTTTCGACCGCGAAGTGCTGCGCGACCAAAGCGAGGCAAAGGCGCAAGCACCCTGCCCTACGCGATGATTATTCGGTCACCTTGACCGCGACCATACGGTCGGGCGTGCCGGTGACAGCGCCGTTGCCGCCGGTCCCGCGCTTGATCGCGTCCAGCACGTCCAGCCCTTCGGTCACTTTGCCCACAACGGTATATTGCCCGTTCAGGAAGTGCCCCTGGTCAAACATGATAAAGAACTGCGAGTTCGCGGAATCCGGGCTCTGGCTGCGAGCCATGCCGACGACACCGCGGTCAAAGGGGATGTCCGAGAATTCGGCAGGCAGGTCAGGCAAGTCGGAACCGCCCATGCCCGCGCGGCCTGTGTCCCCACCGGCCTTGCCAAATTCAACGTCACCGGTCTGCGCCATGAACCCGTCGATCACGCGGTGAAACACCACGCCATCGTATGCCCCTGCTTCGGCCAGCTCTTTCAGCCGTGCCACATGCGCGGGGGCCACGTCTTCGGCCAGATCGATCTTGATGGTGCCTTGCGCTTCGCCATCCACGGTGATCGCCAGACCATCCGCGAAAGCCGCCCCTGCCATCACGGCAGAGGCAACGCCTGCTGCAATCAGATTACGCATCAGCGGCAACCTTGACGCTGATCATGCGATCAGGGTTCGCTGGCGGCTCGCCACGGGTGATCGCGTCGACATGTTCCATCCCCGAGATGACCTGACCGTAAACGGTGTATTGACCGTTCAAGAAGTCGTTGTCTTTGAAGTTGATGAAGAATTGGCTGTTTGCGCTATCGGGGTTGGCGGAACGCGCGGCACCGATGCTGCCACGGGCGTGTGGCACTTTGGAGAATTCGGCTGGCAGGTTCGGCATGTCCGACCCACCGGTCCCCGCGGCGCGCAGGTTGAAATTGTCTTCCATGTTGCCGTTGGCCACGTCGCCTGTCTGTGCCATGAACCCTTCGATCACGCGGTGAAAGGCCACGTTGTCGTATTTACCGGCGCGGGCCAGTTCTTTCATACGCTCTACGTGCTTGGGGGCCACATCAGGCAACAGCTGGATGGTGACAGTGCCGCCCTTCAGTTCCATCAGGATCGTGTTTTCGGGGTCTTTGATCTCGGCCATGCCGGTCTCCTTTAAGAATTTCGTTGGCAATTACCTAGGACGTGCAAGCGCAATTGCCAAGCGGGTCCATTGACCCTGACGGCAATAACGGCAAAACACGACGGGAATTGTGGTTTTACACGAGGGACAAGATGGGCTGGAAAGCATTGGATGACATGGACCTGCGCGGCAAGCGGGTTCTGGTGCGCGTGGATATCAACGTGCCGGTTGAAAACGGCAAGGTAACGGACGACACCCGCATCCAGCGGATCATCCCCACCCTGCGCGACATTCTGGAACAGGGTGGCACCCCTGTGTTGTTGGCGCATTTTGGCCGCCCCAAGGGGAAGCGCGTGCAGGATCTGAGCCTGCGTGTCGTCCTCCCCGCGCTAGAGGCTGCCTTGGGCCGCAAAGTAGTGCTGGCCGAAACGCTCGAGGCCGCCGAGGCGGGCACCGAAGAGATCAACGCCGCCGATGTATTGCTGCTTGAAAACATCCGTTTCTATCCGGGCGAGACCGAGAACGACCCCGATTTTGCCAAACGTCTGGCCGGTTTGGGCGATATCTATTGCAATGATGCCTTCTCTGCCGCGCACCGCGCCCATGCGTCGACCGAAGGGGTTGCGCGGCTTTTGCCCTCTTGTGCGGGCCGTTTGATGCAGGCCGAGCTTTCGGCGCTTGAGGCCGCGCTGGCCACTCCGAAACGCCCCGTGGGCGCGGTGGTGGGCGGTGCCAAAGTATCGACCAAGATCGAGCTGTTGGAAAACCTCGTGAACCGGCTGGATCTGTTGGTGATCGGGGGCGGCATGGCCAATACGTTTCTGGGCGCGCAGGGCGCTGATCTGGGCAAGTCCCTGTCTGAACCCGATTTTTACGACACCGCCAAGGATATTCTGGCACAGGCGGAAAAGGCCGGCTGCCGCGTCCTGCTGCCCGTAGATGGGCTTGTCGCGCGTGAATTCGCCGCCCATGCCGCGCATGAGGTCGCAGCCCTTGGGGCCGATACCGTGCTGGCAGCGGACCAGATGGTACTGGACGCAGGCCCAAAGACGGTTGAACTGGTCAAAGACGCGTTTGACGGCCTGAAAACCCTGATCTGGAACGGCCCCATGGGCGCGTTCGAGATCGCCCCCTTCGACACCGCAACCGTCGCCGCGGCCAAGGCAGCGGCCGCGCTGACACGCGACGGCGCGCTGATCTCGGTGGCGGGCGGTGGCGACACCGTGGCCGCGTTGAACCAGGCAGGTGCGGCGGAGGATTTCACCTATATCTCCACCGCGGGCGGTGCCTTCCTTGAATGGATGGAAGGCAAGACCCTCCCCGGCGTCGCCGCGCTGGACGCCTGACCTTATCCCCCGCCAGTCGCGGCACAGCGATGCGACTGGCGGGAAAGATATGCGACATCCTTGCCCAACCCCCTAAAAAGATGAACATTTTCTTGCCAATCGCAAGACGGGGGATTCCCTTCGCGAATCACCTGTGTCATACTGGGGGAACGTCCACTAAGAGACGATTAAAGGCAGATACATGAACCGCAGCAGCAAACCCGCTTTTGGCACTCTCTTGTTTTTCGCGATCGCCTTCGCGCTGAGCCTCTATTTCGCCTTCGCGGCGATTCAGGGCAACTACGGCCTGTTCCGCCGCGCCGAGATCGTGGCCGAAGCGCAGGATCTGCGGGTACAGCTTGCACAGGTGCAGATTGATGTGGCGCGGATGGAGAACCTGACCCATCGTCTGTCTGACGAATATCTTGATCTCGACCTGCTGGACGAACAGACCCGCAAGGTGCTGGGGATGATCCGCGCCGACGAAATCGTGATCCGCTGATACCCGCGCATCATCCGGCATAATCCCCCGCAGCGTCATAAAAAATTCACGTCCCGCCAGCAGGGTATCGCGTGACCTGTAAATGCCTCTCGCCATCATTGCTCGAATCCGATAAGAGATAGTTTAACGCTAAACTATTTTGCGCGTGCGCGGGACAAACTACGGAGGAATTGCCCCATGGCTGCCCAGAAACCGACGAAAAAGACAAACGCCAGCGCCGAAGAGCTCAAGGCCTATTACCGCGATATGCTGCTGATCCGGCGGTTCGAGGAAAAAGCGGGCCAGCTTTACGGCATGGGTCTGATCGGTGGTTTTTGCCACCTGTATATCGGACAAGAAGCGGTGGTTGTCGGGCTTGAAGCCACGGCCAAGGACGGCGACAGCCGCATCACCACCTACCGCGACCACGGACATATGCTGGCCTGCGGCATGAACCCCGACGGGGTGATGGCCGAACTCACCGGCCGTGAAGGCGGCTATTCCTGCGGCAAGGGCGGGTCCATGCATATGTTCTCTAAGGAAAAGAAATTCTATGGCGGCCACGGTATCGTGGGCGCGAACGTGCCCCTTGGCGCGGGCATCGCCTTTGCGGACAAGTATAAGGGCAACGACAACGTTACCTTTACCTATTTCGGGGATGGTGCCGCGAACCAGGGTCAGGTCTACGAGACGTTCAACATGGCCGCCCTGTGGAAACTGCCGGTGATTTTCATCATCGAGAACAACCAATATGCCATGGGCACCTCGCAGCAGCGCTCTACCTCCAGCGCTGAAATCTGGGAACGCGGCAAGGCATTCGGCATCCCCGGCGAAGCGGTGGATGGCATGGATGTGCTGGCGGTCAAGGACGCGGGCGAACGCGCGGTGAAACACTGCCGCTCGGGCGACGGCCCCTATATTCTGGAAATCAAGACATACCGCTACCGCGGGCATTCCATGTCGGACCCGGCCAAATACCGGACCCGCGAAGAAGTGCAGAAAATGCGCGACGAACGCGACCCCATCGAACAGGTGCGCAACATCCTGCTGGAACATAAACACGCCAGCGAGGACGATCTGAAAGCGATCGACAAAGAGATTAAGGAAATCGTTAACGCAAGCGCGGAGTTTGCCAAAGAAAGCCCCGAACCCGCGGCGGAAGAGCTTTGGACAGATATCTACGCAACCGAAGTCCCACAGGAGGCTTGAACCATGGCAATCGAAATTCTCATGCCCGCACTGAGCCCCACAATGGAAGAAGGCACGCTTGCCAAATGGCTGGTCAAAGAGGGCGACACCGTGTCCTCGGGTGACATCATGGCCGAAATCGAAACCGACAAGGCCACGATGGAATTCGAAGCCGTCGACGAAGGCACCATCGGCAAGATCCTGATCGACGCCGGCACCGAAGGCGTCAAGGTCAACACCCCCATTGCCGTGTTGCTGGAAGAAGGCGAAGACGCCTCTGACATCGACAGCGCGTCCAGCGCCGCACCGGCGGAACAGCCCAAAGCCGACGACAGCGACGACGCCAAATCCGACAAGGCACCCGCCGCCGCCAAGCCCGACGCCGAGGCCCCGAAAGCCCCAGAAACCGACACCACCCCAGACTGGCCCGAAGGCACCAAGCTGAAACAGCAGACCGTCCGCGAGGCCCTGCGCGACGCCATGGCCGAAGAAATGCGCCGTGACGAAGATGTGTTCCTGATGGGCGAGGAAGTCGCCGAATACGAAGGTGCCTATAAAATTTCCCAAGGCCTGCTGGACGAATTCGGGGCCAAGCGGATCATCGACACGCCGATTACCGAACACGGGTTTGCCGGTATCGGTGTGGGTGCTGCCTTTGGCGGGCTGCGCCCCATCGTCGAATTCATGACCTGGAACTTTGCCATGCAGGCGATCGACCACATCCTGAACTCCGCCGCGAAAACGCTCTATATGTCCGGCGGTCAGATGGGCGCGCCAATGGTCTTCCGCGGACCGAACGGTGCCGCTGCCCGCGTCGGCGCGCAGCACAGCCAGGATTACGCCGCGTGGTACATGCAGATCCCCGGCCTCAAGGTGGCGATGCCCTATTCTGCCTCCGATGCCAAAGGCTTGATGAAAACCGCGATCCGCGACCCCAACCCCGTCGTTTTCCTTGAAAATGAAATCATGTACGGCAAATCCTTCGATGTGCCCGATGTCGAGGATTATACCGTCCCCTTCGGCAAGGCCCGCATCTGGCGCGAGGGCACGGATGTCACGATCGTCAGCTTTGGCATCGGCATGACCTATGCGCTGGAAGCCGCTGAAAAGCTGGCCGAAGAAGGCATCGACGCCGAAGTCATCGACCTGCGCACCCTGCGTCCGATGGACACTGCCAGCATCATCAAGTCGGTGATGAAGACCAATCGCCTTGTCACCGTCGAAGAGGGCTGGCCACAAGGCTCCGTTGGGAACTACATCTCAAGCGTGATCATGCAAGAAGCCTTTGACTATCTGGACGCGCCGGTGATCAACTGCACCGGCAAAGATGTGCCCATGCCCTATGCCGCAAACCTCGAAAAACTGGCGCTTGTCACCACGGACGAGGTCATCGCGGCGGTCAAAAAAGTCACCTACAAGTAAGGAGCGGTCCACATGCCCATAGAAATCCTCATGCCCGCCCTCAGCCCCACGATGGAAGAAGGCACGCTGGCGAAATGGCTTGTCTCCGAAGGGGATAGCGTCTCCTCCGGTGATATCCTGTGCGAGATTGAAACCGACAAGGCGACGATGGAATTCGAAGCCGTCGACGAAGGCACCATCGGGAAGATCCTGATCGGTGACGGCAGCGAAGGCGTCAAGGTGAACACCCCCATCGCCGTGCTGCTGGAAGAGGGCGAAGAAGCGTCAGACATTGATACCAGCGCACCTGCCCCGGATGCCAAAGACAGCGCCAAGGAAGATGCCCCCGACCAGGACGCGGCCCCTGAAAAAGGCTACGGCCGCGGCGAAAGCGACGCCAACGACACAGGCACATCCGCCCCCGCCGCGCCCAAGGGCAGTGACGGCAAACGGCTGTTTGTAACACCGCTGGCCCGTCGCATCGCGGCAGACAAAGGCGTGGACCTGACCGAACTCTCCGGCTCTGGCCCGCATGGTCGCATCATCAAAGCAGATGTTGAGGCAGCCTCCGCCGGTAGCGCCAAAGCCAAACCGGCCGAAAGCACGCAAACCGCCAGCGCACCCGCGACCACAGCGGCCCCTGCCGCCGGCCCTTCCGCCGACGCCGTGATGAAAATCTACGAAGGCCGCGCGTTCGAGGAAATCTCCCTGAACGGCATGCGCAAGACCATCGCCGCGCGCCTGACCGAAGCCAAACAGTCGATCCCGCATTTCTACCTGCGCCGCGACATCGAGCTCGACGCGCTTCTGAAGTTCCGCGGTGAGCTGAACAAACAACTCGAAGCCCGCGACGTGAAGCTGTCGGTCAACGACTTCATCATCAAAGCCTGTGCGCTGGCGCTGCAAACCGTATCTGACGCCAATGCCGTCTGGGCCGGTGACCGCATCCTGAAACTCAAGCCCTCGGATGTGGCCGTCGCCGTGGCCATCGAGGGCGGCCTGTTCACGCCTGTGCTGAAAGACGCCGAGATGAAATCGCTCTCGACCCTCTCGGCCGAGATGAAAGACCTCGCCACCCGTGCACGCGACCGCAAGCTTGCGCCGCATGAATATCAGGGCGGCAGCTTCGCCATCTCGAACCTCGGCATGTTCGGGATCGACAACTTCGATGCGGTCATCAACCCACCCCATGGCGCGATTTTGGCCGTCGGCGCAGGGGTCAAGAAACCCGTCGTCGGCAAGGATGGGGAGCTCGCCGTCGCCACGGTCATGTCCGTCACCCTCTCTGTCGATCACCGCGTCATCGACGGTGCCTTGGGCGCGCAGCTGCTCAGCGCCATCAAGGACAATCTCGAAAACCCCATGATGATGCTGGCGTAACCCCTCTTCCAAATGGATCCAAATCCTCGGGGGTCCGGGGGCAGACAGCCCCCGGCCTCACAACAAAAAAGGCCGGCCCCAATGACGGGTCCGGCCTTTTCACATCTCGACGAAGCCGCGCGCCCTCAATCCCCTAGCATTACATATTAATATCGCCTTGCGGCCCCAGCATGTGATCCATCAGGACCGACGGCTGATCGCAACCCGCCTCCCCCACGACCCGCGCAGGGATGCCCGCAACGGTCTTGCAGGGCGGCACAGATTCCAGCACGACAGACCCCGCCGCAATGCGCGAGCAATGCCCGATAGAAATATTACCCAACACTTTCGCCCCTGCGCCGATCAGCACGCCGTTGCCAATCTTCGGGTGACGGTCCTGCTCTTCCTTGCCCGTCCCGCCCAAAGTGACCGAGTGCAGCATCGACACGTTGTCGCCCACGACCGCGGTTTCGCCAATCACGACGGAATGGGCGTGGTCGATCATGATTCCCTTGCCGATCGTCGCGGCGGGGTGGATATCGACGCCAAAAATCTCGCTCACGCGCATCTGCACGAAATAGGCCAGATCCCGTTTACCTTGTTTCCACAGGTGATGGCCCACACGGTAGGCCTGCACGGCCTGATAGCCTTTGAAATACAGGATCGGTTGCAACAGCCGGTGGCAGGCGGGGTCACGCTCGTAAATCGCCACCAGATCGGCACGTGCCGCCTTGATTAGGTCGGGATCACTGGCAAAGGCCTCCTCCACCATCTCATGGACCACCATCATCGACATTTCATTCGAGGCCAGCTTCGCCGCGATACGGTAAGATAGCGCTTTCTCGATGGATTTATGGTGCAGAATCGTAGCGTGGACAAAACCGCCAATCAGCGGCTCATCGCGGACAGCATTCTGTGCTTCCGTCTGGATCTGATCCCAAACCGGATCCACCGTGGCGATATTCGTGCGTGCATTTGCCATAAGACCATCCTTCTTTGTCCCCACGATATAGCAGGTTCCGCCCAAGTGCCAAACGCAAAGCCAAAGGTTTACACGCGCAGTTTATCACAAATTGATCTCGCCAAACAGCGCGGGCCCCGCCCCGTACAGCGCAGAAACCTGCGCAACACTGATCAACGCAGGCCCCGCCGCCCCGTCACCTGCGCGCATTTGGGTGGTATAGGTCCAGCTTGCGCGGTCCACGAGCTCTTCGCGCAGGACAACACCGTTTTGCAGGATACGCAGCTGATATTGCTCGCTTTCCTCGGCCAGTGGCACATCGAAACCCGTCCACCCGTCGCCATTGATCCGCGTCCGGCGTATCCAGCTAAACCGCAACGCCCCCGCCTCTTCTTCTGTTCGCAGGTGGCAGGGCCGATAGGGGCGCAGCCCGTTGCCGTCAAAGCTCTCGGTTTTTTGAACGTAGCTTGGGTCGTTCAGCGGGCGGCCCGCAGGCCCGATGCGATAGGTCTGCGCGATCCGCAACAGGTTCGGGCTCAGCTCGATCTGGCGAGGGACAGAGTTGAGCAGCACAAACTGCGATCCCGCCGGCCAGACATCCGGCATCATCCCATCCGACCCCGCTTGCCCGCGGAGCCGGTCGCGCAGAAGATAGGTTTGCGGGGCGATCAGCTCGGCCCGCGCGAACTGGAACACCTCCCACCGGTCGGCAGAGCCGTCGCCGATCGCCGCCAGATTGGCCCCGCCCAGCAGATCGGCCTCATCAACACTCTCTAACACACCGCTGGTCAGCATGACCTGCAGCGCCTGCCCGCGATCCACCACACCGGGGCGCGCATGGGCCATGTCGTTTTGCGTGCCCCCCATTGTCGCGCGCAGGGGCATCAGAGTGTTCAACCTGAAATTCGTTTCCCCGCCAGAGGCATAGACCGCGACGTTGCCCGGCCATTGCCGTGCGGTGGCCGCAATATGCGGCGCATGGGGCACCTCGTCACCGCGCAGCAGCGGCAGGTCCAGAAACAGCGCGTTCACCGGTACGGGCGCGACAAAGGGTTTCAACGCGACCAATTCGTCATCGAAGGGCGCGGGGTCATAGACCTCGGGCTCAATCCGCACGGCCTCGATCAAAGACATCTCCCCCATCTCGACGCGATCCACACGGTACAGCGCCTCCCCCTCGCCATCGTCTGGCGGCAAGGCAATCACATCACCCGCGCCGACATCCATCATCGACGGCGGCAACGCCAGACGCACCCCTTCGCGTGCCACACGCGCCTCTGTCAGCCAGCGTTCAGCTGTCTGGTGCCCCTCCGCCCGGGTGAGCGCCATATTGAACTCTGACATCGCCACCGCATGGGTCGCGTCGTCAGGCAAGATCGCCTCTTCCGCGATCACCTCGTAATCCCCGTCCGCTTGCACAAACCGCAAACGCAGACGCCCCGAAAGCGCCGCCTCTGCCTCACGGGACTGTTCCACCGGTGCCTCCAAATCACCCGAAACAGCCAACGTCTCTCTGTTCAGCGGCACGGCATCCAATCCGTCCCGCATGATGAAACGCAACACCCCGTCGCGTTCCACCGCATCAAAGCCATAGCGCAGCATCAACGGCTGCAACGCCGCGCGCGCATCGGCCACCTCGTCCACCACATAGCCGCGGACATAGCCATACAGCCCAGAGGTATCGAAATCGTAAACGCCAGCACGACGGCAGATCGCCGCCACGAGTTCGGACAAGGGCAGCGCCGCACTGCGGCCGTTCAGCCAATGCCCACGGGCGTAATTTCGACCATCGCTCCACAGCGCGCGATTATTGGGAAAGAAAGGATAGGGCCGCGTATCCCAGGCCCAAACAAAGGCGCGGGTCATATCAACCATCGGCCCGCCATAGGCCGCCGAGGTCGGATTATGCGCCGGATCCCGCCAGTGATCCGCCAAGGCACGCAGATATTGCATCTGCATCAACTCATCCCGCGCGCCCGACGAATAGCGCGGCAAACTGCTTTCAGAACTTTTGAGGTCAAGAAACTTGTTCGGCTGGTTGGTCCCCTTGTCCACCGCCGCGCAGCCGTATTCCGTAAACCAGATGGGCTTGGACCCGGGCAGCCAGCCCGTCGGCTCTGCTGCGCGCGCACCGCCGATACGATTGTGGTGCAGGTTCTCCCACCAGCCGCGCAGGTCCTTGTAACGGTAAACCCAAGGCTCCCCATGGGCGCCATCGGTGATCGGCGTACGGCGTTGCGCCGCGCGCGCCTCGGGCGAATGGTAATACCAATCAAACCCTTCGCCACCCGCAACATTACCCGCCAGATAGTCGAGCGCATAAATGCTGTCGCTATGCTGCGCGTCCAGATGATCTGTACCGTCGCGCCAATCGGACAGCGGCATATAATTGTCGATACCGATGAAATCGATCGTGTCGTCGGCCCACAGCGGATCAAGGTGAAAGAACACATCGCCGCTGCCATCTTGCGGGTGATAGCCGAAATATTCGGACCAATCCGCGGCATAGCTGATCTTGGTGCCCGCGCCCAAAAGCAGCCGCGCCTCTGCGGCCAGCGCGCGAAACGCCTGCACCGCCACAAAGCTGTTCCCCGCGCCGCGGATCTGCGTCAGCCCGCGCATCTCGGTGCCGATGCAAAAGGCCTCTACCCCGCCTGCGGCTTTGCACAGCGCGGCATAATGCAGGATGAACCGCGACATCGACCATTCCTGTGGGCCGGTATAGATGACCTGCCCGCCCGCAACGGTAAAATCCGCCGCCGTGACCGTGCCAAAGAACGCCGCTACCTCGTTATGCGCGCGCAGCGTCCCGTCAGAGCTGCCCGCCTGACCCGGCGCTTTCGCCAGCGTGATCCGCCCCCGCCAAGGCAACTTGGGCTGGGTGCCCGCATCGCTATAGGGATCGGGTAAGGCATTCCCTTCTAGCTGGTCCATCAGGATGAACGGGTAGAACATCACCGCCTTGCCCGCCGCCTGAATGGCATGGATCGCCTCGATCACCGCGGCATCTGCGGGGGTGCCACCATAGACCGGACGGTCGTCCTCGCGGGCAATCACCTCGGCGGTGCCGCGGGTCAGACCGGCCACCTGCCACGGCATGTTTTCGCCCTCGTCCTCGGCGCTTTCCACCTTGGGGCGCAGGCGGCATTCTCCGCACCGCAGATCATCGCCGAACCACGAGACGACCAGCGACGCGGCAGCCAGCTGCGGCAGGTCCTGCGTGGCATCCTCCAGCGCGGCGGTGAAATCGCTGCGCCCGTCGGGGGTAGAGACATTGGCGCTCCACCGGCCACCCTGTCCGTCGGTATAATGCACCGGAGTCGTCGCTAACGCGTATTCCCCTGTGCCGGGAATCAGCGCGACACCTTTGACCCCATGGGTGACACTGATGTCGGCGGCAGGCGCATCCGGTTCCTCTGCGCGCAGCACCTCGAAGGAAAACTGCGGCACGCGGTTGCCAAAGGGCCCCAGCCCGAGGTTCTCCATCACCACATAGGCCGTGCCGCGATAGGCCGGCACCGCGTCCGCCCCCTCTATCGCGGCAATCGTCGGGTCGGGGAGTTGACCGCGCGTCCCGCGATAGACCGCCATATTCAGCGCGTGGGCCGAGATTTCCTCCCCATCCGCCCAGATCCGGCCAATGCTGGTGATCTCCCCTTCGCACAGGGCAATGGCGAGGCTGACGCTATAGCTGTATTCCGTCGTCTGCGGGGTCGAGGGCGCGCCCTTGCCACCGCCGCCGCCCGTCACCGTCGTGGTTTCGGCGAAGTCCGAGGCCCAGATCACCTGTCCCCCAACACGCATCCGGCCATAGACCTGCGCAATCGCCGCGCCCTCACCCGCCTGGGTCAGGCGAAAGCGGTCGACTTTGCCGGTCTCGACCGCCTGCGCCCCTTGCCCCAGCAGCCGCTGGTCGATCACACGGCCAAGGGTCGCCCCCACGGCACGCCCAATGGCGACCGAAGACAAGCCCGCCAATGTGCCCCCGACAGAGCCGCCAATCGCCGCACCTGCGGTTGAAAGAAGTATCGTCGCCATCAGATCGCCTCCGCCGGGAATTCAAAACGCGCCACAATGCGCCTGCGCCACGGCAGGCTTAGGGGGCTTTCCGTCACCCCATGCCCGCTGTAGCCGTGGATAAAGCTCGCCTGCGCGCCGACCTCTGCCGCCACGCCCAGATGTTTCGCCACCGACCCGCTGCGCATGCGGAACAACAGCACGTCACCGGGGGCCTCATCTCTCAGGACCTTGGGCGAGAGGTGACGCAGCGCAGCACGCCAAAGCCGCTCGTCCCCCTGTGGTTCTGACCAATCCATTGAATAGGAAGGGATCGCCTCCGGCTCCTGCCCCACCACCTCGCGCCAGATACCGCGCAACAGGCCAAGGCAGTCGCAGCCCGCCCCCTTGCGCGCCGCCTGATGCACGTAGGGCGTGCCGATCCATCCCCGCGCCGCAGCCACCACGGCGGTCCCGCGCGCGCTCATCTCAGCGACCCGCCGGTATTGCTGCCCGAGGATTTCGGCACCGCCATCATCCAATCCGCGCTCGGCACATCAGGAAAGCCCTGAAAGTTCAGCAGGTTGTTGAACTTCAGCCGACAGGTGGTGTGGCGTTTGTCGCAGCCTGCCACCAGTCTCAGCCGTTGCCCGGCGGTGATTGTACCGCGGATCGGCTCCCACAGCTCGACCTCGCGCCGACCCTCCAGCACCCGGTCGTGTTTGATCATACCCCAAAGCCCCGCCGCAGGGCCGTCCAGCACCTCAAGCCGTCCCCGCGCGAACCATGCGTCGTCAAACCCGTTGATGCCCTCCCAACGGAACACCCGCCCGTCTTCGTGCTTCTGCGCGGCGAGTGTGACAGCATAGCCCGCCGTCGCCAGATCAAACCCGCAGGCCGCATCCCCCAGCACCGCGGTGCAGGGCTTCTGAAACACCCGCCCCAAGGGCCGGTTCAACGCCTCGGTCAACCCGCGCAGTTCTGCGCGAAAGGCACCGCCCGCGCGCTGCATCTCGCCAATCGTGCCGCGAAAGATCATGCAGCGGGCGGTCACATCGGCCCAGTTCACCCGCCAACAGCACACCTCCGCCCCGTCAAAGCGCCCCTGCTCGATCTCGTCCTCGCGGATCGCGTCATCGCTCAGCGCGCCCAGCGCCTCTGTGTTATCCACCGACAGCCCCGTGCTCTGTGCCAAGGCCCGCGCACTCAGCCCGCTATCCGCACGAAACGCCAACCCGTCGAAGCCGAGCGGCTGATCATGGTCGGTAAACGCGAGCGTCACCCCGTCCCGCCGCCGGATTGCCCAGGCCGTGCACAGCGTCGTCAGACCCGTGCGCGCATGCGCCAACAATGCGTCCTTGCCCGCCCCGCTCATATCCGCACCTCGATCACAGGCACATCCGGCACCTGCCCCGCCTGAAAGCTGGCAACGCTGACCAGAATGCGATCCGTGTCAAAGCGGACAGGCACGTCGAATTCGAACCCCGCCGACACCTGCATTTCGGGGTCCGGCGCATGGGCGAAACGGATGATGCCCGTGCTCAGATCAACCTCATAGTCGCTCCCCTCTTGCAGGGCGTCCTGCTCTATCCCCACGCGCACGGTTCCGGCAACCGGCTTGGTGATCGGCCTGACGTAGCTATGTCCACCCGAGCTATAGGTCTTGACCAGTTGATAGTCCGTCCGCACACCATCCCCGAAACCAAGGCTCTGATCCTCGAACGTGACCCCGACCGAAGAGGCACAGGATTTGAAGTCCGCCCAATCCTTCCAGCGAAACCCGTACATCTGCCCCATACGTGCCTCGAAGAACCCCGTGAGCGCTTGGACATCGTCGATAGAGCGCATCCCCAGCCCCGCATCATACACACGGCGTGAATGGGCCCAGGGGGTGTTGCGCTCCTCATACCCGTTGGCGAGCGTCACCACATCGGTACGGCGTTGCGGCCCCCCGAGGGATCCAAAGCTCAGGCTAGGTGGAAATCTGACATCGTGAAAATTCATCGGCTTGCTCCCCTAGCGGTTACGGTTGCCAGTGTTCAGCGCGCGGCTCAGCTGAGCGGCGATCTGGCTTTGACTGCGTTGGAATCCCTGCACATCAGGGGTGGTGATGTTCATGACCACGGTCGTCCCGCCGCTCGCGCCCCCTTTGACACCCAGCTTACCGTCCGGCCCCCGTGCCAAGGGCATGATCGCCTCCGGTCCGGCCTCGCCCATCAGCCCCATCCCCCCGCGCATGCCAAAGCCTGTGGCGGTGCTGACAATCCCCCCTTGGGCAAAAGGCATTACACGTCCTTGGGAAAACGGTGCCCCGTCGGCAAAGGGAAGTATTCCCTGCACCAGTGATCCCACGCCCTGACTGATCAGCCCGCCGACGTGATCGGACACCGGCTTCATCGCCGCGTTGTAGGTCGTGTTCACCATCGACCGCGCCACGGTGGACAGGGCATCCGACAGTTTCATCCCGTCAAACGCGACACCATCAAAGGCCCTGCGCAATCCACGGCTCAGCCCCTTCTCCAACGTCGCGACATCCTTCCCTGTTGCGGCCAATGCGCTGCGCATACGGCGCAGTTCAGCATCGAAACCAGCCACCAGCGTGGCCGTCGCGCCAAGCGTGTCATTCAACCGCTCTGCGCCATCCTCGAGCCCCTCGAATGTATCATCCTGTGCCATCAGTCTTCCTCTCTCTGCCTATCGGGATAAGCCGCCATCAAGGCTGCCAATCCATCCCCCAACAGCGGAGCCCGCCCCGCCTCGCTCCCCAGCATCAGTTGCAGCTCTGCCGGCGTGAGCGCCCAGAATGCATCGGGCGTCAGCGACAATCCCCTCAGCCCCGCCCGCAGTAGCGCGGCCCAGTCCATCCCCGGCGCGGTCTCTGTCGTGGTCCTCTTGGGCGGCACGCTCATACCGGCACAACAAAGGCACGCGCCAAAAGCTCTGCGGCGGCCTGAGATGCGGCCACCGGCCCACCCTCGATCTCGGCCTGCGCGAGCGTCTCGGCACTTACCTCGGCGCCCCCTGCACGCAGCCCCGCGGCCAACAGCAACAGCACATCCCGACTGCTGAACCGATGACCCTCGAACCGCTCGACCAAAGCCACCAGAGATGGCTCCTCCAGCGCGTCCTCCAGCTCGGCTACAGCCCCCAAAGTCAGCCGTGCCACGCGTCGCTGACCATTCACCACCAGCGCCACGTCCCCTCGCCACCGGTTCACCATGCTCAGACCCCGCCCCCGGGTGCGTCTGCCGTATCCGCGGTAAAGCTCAGCTGCCCCGCGGATTGCAGGCTCAGCTCATAGGTCGCCTCCCCATTCAGCGACCCGCCATATTCAATAGCCGCCACCTGGAACGGCCCCTCGATAATACCGAAGCTGGGGATCACGACCTGAAAATCCGGCGTCAGCCCGTCAAAAAACAACTGCCGTGCGCGTTCATCGGTGCCCGCATCGCGAAACACCCCCGACCCGCTGATTGCGGCAGATCGGACGCCCGCGCCCGCCAGCAGCTCCCGCCAGCCCCCCTCACTGTCAAGCGAGGTCACCTCAACCGGCTCCGCGTTAAAGCTCACCCGCGTGGCACGTAGCCCCGCGATCGTTTCGAACTGACCATCGCTCGTCATGTCCACCTTGACCAAAAGGTCTTTGCCCGCTTGAACAGCCATATCCACTCTCCTGTTAATTTCCTGAAACTTCGGCTCAGCCGTCCTGAACCCGCGCCCTGAACCGCATCTCTATCTGGCGGCGCGCATCCGCCCCGACCTGTCGTGCGACGGCCCGCTCGAACCGCAAGTTCACCAGCCGCCCGCGGCTCAGGGCAAACTGCCCACCGACCAACGCATCACTCACCGCAGCGGCCACCTGTTTCGCGGGGGCGAACCCCGCATGATGCGTGACGACAAGAACCGTGAACCGATGCTCCGCCCCGCCGCCCGTCCTGTCAGAGGCATCGCGCACCGCTTCGGACCCCAACTGCACATAAAGCGCCGGCACCTCCCCCGCAGGAGCCGCATCAAAAACCGCATCCCCCACCAGCGCCGTGATCTCCTGATCCGTGCTCAACACGCCAAAGACCGCCTGTTGCAGGGCAAACCCCATACCATAGCTCATACCGCCACCTCCTCATGGGTCAGGCAGGCCAGATACCGTCCTTGTGCGTCCTGCTCGGCCACCGACTGGATCTGATAAACCCGTGTGCCCTCGCGAAAGCGCTGCTGCGGCAAGGGGCGCGCGGGATCGCCCACTGGCGCACCGCGTACCGTCACCACATAGACCCCGCGGCTCACCGCAATGCCGCCACGCCCCAAACGCCGGCCCCGCCGCGCCGTGACATCCGCCCAGAGATCCCCCACACGCACCCAGCTCCGGCTCTCTCCGCCCGCGCCATCAGGCTGAGGCACCTGCGCCTCCAACACCAAGCGGCGGCTCAACGACAGTCGGCTCATGTGCGTGCCCCCAAGCCGATCCGCAGCGGGCGGTAGCGCTCGATCAGGCTGCTCACCCCAAAGGGCATGCAGCCATCCCCAAGACGGGTCTCGTGGCGGTATTCATAGTAATGCGCCGCCAGCATCAGCACGGCCTGCTGCAAATCCGCGGGCACAGCGCCCCAGCTTTCCCCAAGCCCCGCCTCGAACACGACCTCCACCGACCCTTGCGGCGGAATGAACGGCAGCATCGCCCCTGATGGCTTCAGCAGCGGCGCCTGCATATCGCGCACCAGCCAATAGCGCTGCGGCTCGATCACCGTCTCCATCGCATCTCGCGCCACCACGGTGACGCTCACGATCTGCCGGACCGGCCCCACGGGCAAAGCCTGCGCCTGCGGGTCCGCCCACTCTTGCACGGTCATGGTAAACAACCGCGAGATCAGCGCCTTACCTGTGCGCGCCTCAATCGCGGCAATGGCGGCACGCAGAAAGCTCGCTAAAACGGGCTCTTGTACGGTTTCGGTGCCAAAACCGCTGCCCATCCGCAAATGCGCCTTGAACGGCTCCAGCGGCAGATCGGCCTCCGCCACCCCTGTCTCTTCGATCAACATCTCATCGCTCCAAATCTAGCCCGCCAAAGCCCCCCGAACGCGCACCCCGACTGCATCGCTCGGTCGGAGGCAGCAGCTAGGCAATGCACCCGGCGCATCACAGCGCGCCCGGGGGATGGGGCCAGCCACCGCCAGCCCCCTGTTCGACCCCGCGCCTTAGGCGGTGCCGAATTTCAGCAGCTTGATCGCGGCAAAGTCGCTCACGTCGCCGCCCACCCGTTTGGTGGCATAGAACAGCACATGCGGCTTGGCGCTGAAGGGATCGCGCAGGATCCGCAGGTCGGGCCGCTCTGCTACGGTGTAACCGGCGGCAAAATCACCGAAGGCGACCGAGAATGAATCCGCCGCCACATCGGGCATGTCCTCGGCCACCAGCACCGGATAGCCCATCAGCCGCGCGGGCTGGCCCTGCGTCATCCCGTCAGACCACAAAAACCGCCCGTCCAGATCCTTGAGCTTGCGCACAATGCCCGCGGTCTTCGAGCTCATCACAAAACTCGCCTGCGCGCGGTACTGCGCCCCAAGCGCATAGACCAGATCAACCACCGCATCCGCCGTGATCTCGCCAGCGACGCCGGTGGGCACATAGCCCAGATTGCCCCACTCCCAGATCACATTGTCGACCGTGGCATGGGCCAGAAACCCCTTGGGCTTGTCGATCCCGTCCCCGTGGATAAAGGCCGCGGCCTCGGCCCGCGAGAATTTATCGGCGATCCGCCCCGCCAACCACGCTTCGATGTCAAAGGCACTGTCATCCAGCAACCGCTGCGAGGCTTTGGGCAGCGCGCTCAGCTCGTGCAGCGGGATGGTGATCCGGTCGATCTGCGGCGTATCGGTCTCGGACACGGCCCCCGTTTCTGTCGCCCAACCGGCACCCACATCCGCATGATCCACCAGCACGTCGTAAGAGGTCGCCTCGACCTGCACCACCGACGCAATCGCCCGGATAGAGGCCGTGGCATTCAACACCGACTTCACCCGATCCGAGGTCTGCGGGTCCACCAGATAGCCACCATCCGAATTCACCGCCGCCGACAGCGCCTTGCTCTCCAGCTCAAGCCCGCGCAACCCGTCGTCGTCGCCGTTGCGGATATAGGCATGCAGCGCCTTCTGATGCGGCGCACCGCTGTCCACAGCCCCCGCCAATGGTGTGCGCGCCGGCAAAGTCATCTTTCGATCCAACATAGTCATTCGCTCTTCTGTTTGTTGCAACTTGGTCGTCATCTCGTCCTGAAACCCTTTGAAATCCTGCACAAATCCACCCACCGCGCGGCGCATCTCCTCGACCGCGCCGCGGGGCTCGGTGCCCATGTCATCTTCGTGTCGTTCCATCCGCTTACCCTCCGTTCCGTTTCAAATTCCGCCGCGCCTCGTCAAAGACACCGGCCATGCCGCGCAAGACGTCTCCGATGGCGATGAAATCCCCCTTGGCCGCGATCCGCGCCGTGGGGAGCATGGGAAAGGTCACCAGCGACACCTCCCACAGGTCCAGGGTCTGCAGCACCCGCTGGCCCGCGTCATTCTTGGCCGCCCGCTGCGTGCGATAGCCGATGCTAAGGCCATCAATCGCCCCGGCCTCGATCAAGGCCGCCGCCTCGCGGCCCCGCGCCACACTGTCCAGCAGCCGCCCCTTGACCCAAAGCCCCCGCGCATCCTCGCGCAGTTCGTCCCACACGCCGATGGGCTGTGCCGGATCATGCTGCCACAGCATCTTGATCCGACGCCCCGCGGCCTCGGCCGCCGCCAGTGACGCGCCATAAGCCCCCCGTGCCACCAGATCACCACCCTGATCGACCCGCCCGAACAGGCTGGCATAGCCGCTGATCTCGGTGCCGCCCTCCACCACAAGCCCCTCGTCGAAACGCGCGAACTTATGCTCCAACCCAGCGCCCATATGGGGCAAACCTCTCCCGTTCTCCGACCCGAGGCCGAAGCGCATGCCATCTTCCATGACACCCTCCCTTGCGTTCAAATTGCTACGGCGCGACCACCAGAAACGACTGTACCGCCTGCGCCAAAATCACCGCGACCACACCATAGACGGTCAACCACAACCGCCGCTCCAACCGCTCCATCATCTCCTCCAGCCGGTCGAGCCGCTGCAAAAGATTCTCGTGGTGGATCGCGCTCACCCTCTCATGCGCCTGCAACCGCAACCCCGGCGCACATTCAAACCGGTCATATCCCATCTCCTCAACCATCCGCCGCCACCGCTGGCAGCCCCAACAAGGACCGCTTTTCCGCCTGCGTCAGAAAATCCGCGCCCGCCACCCGCGCCCATTGCGCGTCACGCTCCTGCGCCAGGGCGGGCACCTGATCCAGATCGGGCTTCAACGTCACTGCCTCATGGGTGAACCCCGCCAGCCACGCACCAAGTGCGGCCGCAACCCGCGTGGCCAAAGGCAGGACCGTCAGCCGGTAGAACGCCCGATGCGCCTCCTGATAATTGGCATAGGTCGCATCCCCCGCGATCCCCAGCAGCATCGGCGGCACTCCAAAAGCCAGCGCCACTTCCCGCGCCGCCGCCTCCTTGGTGCGGTGAAACTCCATGTCCGAGGGCGAAAACCCCATCGGCTTCCAATCCAACCCGCCTTCCAGCAGCATCGGCCGCCCCGCATTGCGCGCGCCTTGATGGTGGCTCTCCATCTCGCTGACCAGACGGTCATACTGATCATCGCTCAGCTTGCCCTGCCCCTCCGCACCGCGATACACAATCGCCCCCGATGGCCGCGCCGCATTGTCCAGCAAGGCCTTGCTCCAGCGCGAGGCCGCGCCATGCACATCCAAGGCCATCGCCGCCGCCTGCAACGGGCTGAACCCATAGTGGTCATCCTGCGGGTGGAAATTCTTGATATGACAGATCGCGGCCGTATCCCCGGCCACGTCAAACCGATGCTTGCGCCCGCCAACGGCATATTCATAGGCCACCGGCCAGCCATCCGCCCCCGGCACCACCGACATGCGATCCGACCGCAAGACATGCAGCTCCACCGGCACCGGACCCGCGCCAACCGCCTCGATATAGCCGTTGCCCGTCAACAGCAGCTGCGCATAAAGCGCCTCCAGCAGCTCCGCACGCCCCTGCGCCCCATTGGGCTGTGCCACCAGATCCAGCAGCGGATGCGCCTCGAACCGTTGCGCGGTATCCTGCAACACCAGCGGCAAGGCCGCCGCGGCTTCCGCAATCAGCTTCACCGACCGAAACCCCACAGGGTTGCCGCAAAACCCGCTGCGCGTCAGGCTGACCACATCGCGCGGGCTCCAGGCCACGCGCCCGCTGGTCTGAACCGCAACGACAGGGCCCGTGGCAGAGGCTTTCTTCTCCGCAACCACCTCAACCGCCCCCCGTTTGAGAAAATCAAAAACCATGCCGCTGCTCTCCCTGCTCATTGACCGCCCCATGAAAATCTCACCAATCCCTTAACGCCGCCCGACCAGAGCGAACGCCCCGCCCGCAACAGCGCTTCATTTTGCCCGTTAAACTCTCCCCGAAGGGCCGCTCTCCTCCGCAACGCGCTCACAATCCACGCACCCCGGGCATCCGCCACTGTGCCGCAGGCTCGATCATCAGCTCATGCAGCGCCCAGACCAGCGCATCGACGCGGTCCGGCGATCCGCCGCCCTCATAGCCCCGCGCTGTCATCCGGCACATCTGGTCCTCCAGCGCGTCCAGCCCCGCCACATGCCTCACGCGCCCCTGCTCATAAAGCGCGGCCACAGGCTCCGCCCGCGCGACCTTGCCACGGCTGGCATGGACCGATTTGACCGGCACCAATGGGTCGACCTGACGCAAGACCTCCGCCACCATTTGCCCGCCCTGATTGACCTCGGCGACAAGGCGGTCTGCGCCGTACTGCGCCATCGCGCTGATCGCCGCGCGCGCCCACCCCGACGGGGTCGCCCCCTGCACCGTGCAATCGGCCAGCACCACGGCGCGCCAATCCTGCGGCGGGCCTTGGGTCTGGGCACCCACCACCACGATCCCGCATTCATCCGACCCCGCGCCGGCGGTGGTGGCAGGGTCCAACCCCACGACGATCCGGTCCAGCAGCGGCACATCCCGCACCCGCCCGGCCTCGATCCGCTCGGAGGTCCACAGCGCCCCTTCCGCATCAGCCAGCAGCACACCGTCCAGTTCCTGTCGGCCCAACCGCGTCCCGCGATAGCGCGCCCGCACCTCTTCGAGGAAAGAGCCCGCAAGGTTCGCGGCATTCGCCTCTGTCGGGGCATGGGTGGTCACGGTCGACGGCGACGCCAGCAGGTTTTTCAATACGCCGACATTGCGCGGAGTCGTGGTCACACAGACCCGCGGATCCTCCCCCAGCCGCAAGGCGAACTGCAATTGGTCCCACGTCTCTTCCGCCTTCTTCCACTTGGCCAACTCATCCACCCAGGCCGCGTCAAACTGCGGCCCGCGCAGCCCCTCTGGGTCATGCGCCGTATGCACCGTCGCCACGGCCCCATTGGGCCAGACCAACCGCTTGCGCGTCGCCTCCCAATCCGGTCGCCGGTCGGCGGGCGAGCACGCCAATATCCCGCTGTCGCCAAAGATCATCACCTCTCGCACCTGCTCGATGGTCTCTCCCACCAACGCCACGCGGCGACAGCGCCCCGCATCCAAGGGCCGCGCCCCTTCGACCTGCGCGCGCACCCATTCCGCCCCCGCACGCGTCTTGCCCGCACCGCGCCCGCCCATGATCACCCAGGACCGCCAGTCGCCCTCGGGGGGGAGCTGATGCGGCATGGCCCAGAACTCGAACAAAAAAGGGAGAGCCAAAAGCTCTCCCTCCTCCAGATCATTCAGGAACCGGTCTTGCACCGCAACATCGGCGGAGCCGATCCAGCTTGCACCCGATGTCAGCCCGCGCCCTTTCCATGTCCAGCGCGTATCCCCCTCGGGCAATGCCCGCTTGTCTGTTTCTGCACTCATTCAGATAGGTCTCCACCTTGACGCAAGTCGCCACCATGCCACTGGCTTTACCCAATGCCTTCGACGCTGCTGTTTCGTTTACTTCCTCCCCGGATCGGGCCTGTTCTCGCAGGCTCTCTATCTCGCGGCGCAAATCGCGGATCGCGACCTGCAACGCCTGAAGCTGCTCTTCGCTGGCAGCAATTTCCTGTTCCGGGGTATTCATCGTCATTTTGCTCTTACCTCTCGTTTTGGACCTCCAACCCGAGCAGACACGAAAAAACGGCCACCGGAACTTAATCCGGGGCCGTTTGCCCATGTCTTCTAGCATGGACGTATTTCTATGTCAGAGCGGACGCAAAGTCAAGGAAAACAAGGTTACCAAAACCTTCCAAGCCCTTACGATGGTTAACAAATTCCTAACTTAACCCAAATCCGCGCCCGCTCTGACCCTTAGTTTCCGCCCGTCGACGCATTGCCCGCCGCTTCCGCGCCACGCTCCGCCTCGATCTGGCGCCAGCGCGCGACATTGGCGTTATGCTCTTCCAATGTCTCGGCAAAAGCGTGTCCGCCGGTGCCATCGGCAACAAAGAAAACATAGTCCTCGCTGGCCGGTTGTGCCGCAGCCATCAGGCTCGCACGTCCGGGGTTCGCAATCGGCGTCGGTGGCAGCGCGTCGATGACGTAGGTGTTGAACGGAGTCTCCTTGCGCAGCTCACTGCGGCGCAGACCACGCCCCAAGACGCCCTGCCCGTTGGTGATCCCGTAGATCACGGTCGGGTCCGTCTGCAGACGCATGCCCTGATTCAAACGGTTGACGAAAACGCTCGCCACCTGTTCGCGCTCTTCCGGTACGCCGGTTTCCTTCTCGACGATAGAGGCAAGGATCAACAGCTCCTCAGGCGTCTCGACAGGCAGCCCCGGATCGCGAGCCTCCCAGGCTTCGGCCAAACGCTGTTCTTGTGCCGCGGCCATACGCGTCAGGATTTCGGCGCGGTCGTCCCCTTCGGACACCTCATAGCTGTCGGGGGCCAAGGATCCCTCCGCAGGTACCGCCGCGATCTCGCCAGACAGCAGATCAATGGCTTTCAACGCCTCGGCCACCTGCCAGCTTGTCACGCCCTCTGCCATCGCGATGCGGAACCGCGTGTCGGCCTTCGCCTTGGTCTGGGTATAGACCTCTGGCACCTCATCCTCACCGGGGGTGAATTCGGCACGCTCGACGAAACGGCTTGTTGCGGGGTCCAGCTCGCGCACCTGCGTGCTGATGCGGTTCACACCGATGCGGTAGACAACTTCGGTACCGCAGGTGCTTGCCCCGCCGCGTGTCACCGTGTCCACGATCTCTTTCATCGAGGCTTCGGGCTGGATCAGAAAGCTCCCCGCCTTCAGGTCGCGTGTCTTTTCCTCATACTCCGCCCCAAGACGGAAGATCGCAGCCGAGCTTACGGCCTCTTGCGCAGCAAGATCATCGCCCACGGCACGCATGTTCGACCCGCGCTCCACCTGCAGGCAGATCGCCTGCGACAGCGGACCGGGGGCATCATACTGCCCCCGCCCCCACAGGATAATCCCGCCTAACAAAAACAAGCCTAAAATCAGAAACGTAACAGCGTTAGACGCGATATGACGCCACATTAGGATGCTTTCCCGAAGATCACGCTCGCATTGGTGCCACCGAAGCCGAAAGAGTTGCTCAGCGCGACATCAATCTTGCGCTCGACCTTCTTGTTCGGGGCCAGATCGATCTTGGTTTCAACCGCAGGATTGTCGAGGTTGATGGTCGGTGGGGCCACCTGATCGCGGATCGCAAGGATAGAGAAGATCGCCTCGATCGCGCCAGCAGCCCCCAACAGGTGACCTGTCGCGGATTTCGTCGACGACATGGTGACCGTCTCAACCGCATCACCCAGCATCCGCTCGACCGCGCCCAGCTCGATCACATCAGCCATGGTCGATGTGCCATGCGCGTTGATATAGTCGATGTCTTTGGGCTCCAGCCCGGCACCACGCAAGGCGTTGCGCATAGACCGTTCGGCCCCGTCGCCATCCTCGGCGGGGGCGGTGATGTGATAGGCATCGCCCGACAGACCATAGCCCAGCACCTCGGCATAGATCTTGGCCCCACGGGCCTTGGCGTGTTCGTATTCTTCCAGCACAACAATACCCGCGCCCTCGCCCATGACGAAACCGTCACGATCCGCGTCATAGGGGCGGCTTGCCTTGGTGGGGTCGTCGCCCCGCTTGGTGGACAGCGCCTTACAGGCGTTGAAGCCCGCCATGCCGATCTCGCAAATCGCGGCCTCGGCCCCGCCGGCAATCATCACATCCGCGTCGCCATGCTGGATCAGACGGCTTGCGTCACCAATCGCATGGGCACCGGTGGAACAGGCGGTCACAACCGAATGGTTCGGGCCGCGGAATCCATAGCGAATCGATACCTGACCCGAGATCAGGTTGATCAGCGCGCCGGGCACAAAGAACGGGCTCACGCGGCGCGGGCCTTTCTCGTGCATCATCACGGCAGTGTTCGCGATAGAGTTCAGGCCCCCGATGCCCGACCCGATCAAGACGCCGGTGCGTTCCAGATCTTCGCGGTCCGTGGGCATCCAGCCGGAATCCTCGACCGCTTGCTGTGCTGCGGCCATGCCGAACAGGATAAAGGTATCCACTTTGCGCTGTTCTTTCGGCTCCATATACTTTTCGCCGTTAAAGGTACCATCCGTACCGTCGCCAAGCGGCACTTCGCAGGCGTATTGAGTGACCAGCTTGCTGGGATCGAAGCCCGTGATCTTGCCCGCCCCGGACTGACCATCCAAAATTCTGGACCAGCTGGCCTCCACGCCATCGGCCAACGGAGTTACCAATCCCAAACCTGTCACTACTACTCTGCGCATATCCAAGCCCCTTGGTGTTTCTTTGCGTTGACCGGCTATACCTTGCCGAGACCGTAAATTTCAAGACGCGAAGCGCCCAAGCCACGGTCAGACCGGCGGGCCTTTGCGCGTCATCAGACGTATCTTGTCGCCGTCAAGGTCTATGTCGCGCAGCGCGGTATATCCCAGGGTCTCGGCCAGACGCAGCGACGATCCATTCGCCACGGCGATCATGCACACCGTGCGCCCCGTCACCACGCGATCGAACCAGTCATGCGCCGCGCGCGCGGCTTCCAGCCCCAGCCCCGTGCCCTGCGCTTCGGGGGCCAACACCCAACCGGCCTCGGGAAAGGGATCAAAATCGTCGCCAAACCCGCGGGAACCAAAGAAAAACCCGACCTGACCTTCCATCTCGCGGGTGCCGCGCGACTGGATCGCCCATTGCCCAAACCCGACAATCTGCCAATGGCCCGCATTGCGCAGAAACGCATCCCAGCTTTCGGCCTTGGGTTTGGGCTTGCCGGTAATATGGGTCACCACGGCGGGCGTGGCCCAGATGTCAGCATAACGGGGGAAGTCTTCGGCCCGCATGGCGCGCAGAGTGAGACGGGCGGTATTGATGGTCGGTACTGATCGCGACATGTGGTGAATTACCTTCACGCTTGAATTTCTGTCACCGGCAGTGTCACGCCGCAGCCCGCGCAAGGCAAGTGACGCGCGGTCCCCCCAAGCAAAAACGGCGCCCTTCCGCTAGGAAGAACGCCGTTCTCTAAATCTCGTGCCGCCGCGACGCCTATGGGGCTGCGGCTGGCGAAAACGTCTTAGGACGCTTCTTTGATGAACTTGACCGCGTCGCCGAAGGTCTGGATGTTCTCGGCTGCGTCATCGGGGATCTCGATGCCGAACTCTTCTTCGAACGCCATAACCAGCTCAACAGTGTCGAGGCTGTCTGCGCCAAGATCGTCGATGAACGATGCGTTCTCAACAACTTTGTCTTCTTCAACACCCAGGTGCTCTACAACGATCTTCTTTACGCGGTCTGCGACGTCGCTCATATTCAGTCCTCATTCATTCGGGCAATCCTGCCCTCTTCTGTTTCCGTCAGAACCTTATGTGGTCCGTATGGATCGTGCCCCGAGGGGCGGCTATGGCCCTTGTTGTCACAAGGTAAGGGGGGCAATCAAGCCTCCCTATGATGGATTCTGCGCCCCATTTAGCACAAGACGCAGATTTGGCAAACGCTTTGCAGCGCAGGGTCACAACATGGCCATGCCGCCGTTCACATGCAAGGTGGTTCCGGTAACATAGGCGGCTTCCGCACTTGCCAGATAGACAACAGCCGACGCGATTTCGGATGCTTCGCCCATACGGCCCGCAGGGATTTGCCCCATGATTCCCGCCTTTTGGTCGTCGGTCAGCTTGTCCGTCATTGCCGTGGTAATGAAACCGGGGGCGACAGCGTTCACGGTGATCCCGCGGCTGGCAACCTCATAGGCAAGCGATTTGGACATGCCCACCATACCGGCCTTAGACGCAGCATAGTTCGCCTGACCGGGGTTACCGGTGGCCCCGACCACGCTCGAGATATTCACGATCCGGCCCCAACGCGCCTTCATCATGCCGCGCATCACGCCTTTGCACAGCTTGAATGTCGCGGTCAGGTTGACGTTCAGGACCGAATTCCATTCATCATCCGACATGCGCATGAACAGGTTGTCGCGGGTGATGCCGGCGTTATTGACCAGAATATCAACCGATCCCATCGCTTCGGCCGCCTGTTTGGGCAGCGCGTCAACGGCCTCCATATCGCTCAGGTTACAGGGCAGCACATGGGCGCGCTCGCCCAGTTCGGCGGCCAGCGCCTCAAGAGGTTCGGTGCGGGTGCCGGACAGGCCCACTGTCGCGCCACGGGCATGCAGGCTGCGCGCGATTTCCGCGCCGATACCACCCGAAGCCCCGGTGACCAGCGCATTTTTTCCAGTAAGATCAAACATATGTAATTCCTTTCGCGGCCTGTCTCAGGCCGTTTTCACGGCAGCGGCATCGGCAGCGGTGCCGATGTTCACGCAGGTGATTTCCTTGTTGATGCGGCGGATCATGCCGGACAGCGCCTTGCCCGCGCCGATTTCCCAGACCTCGGTCACGCCCTGCGCGCCCATCCATTCAACCGACGACATCCAGCGCACCTGACCGGTGACCTGCTCGATCAGCAGCTTGCGAATCTGTTCGGGATCGGTGACCGCCTCGGCCACCACATTCGCCACCACGGGCACGGCGGGGGCATTCATTGCCACATCCGCCAACGCACCGGCCATCTCTTCTGCGGCGGGGGCCATCAGGGCACAGTGGAACGGAGCAGACACAGGCAAGAGCAGCGCGCGCTTGGCACCAGCCGCTTTCGCCAGATCAATCGCGCGTTCCACGGCCGCCTTGCTGCCCGAAACGACATTCTGCGCCGGATCGTTCTGGTTGGCGACCTGACAGACCTCGCCCTGTGCGGCCTCTGCGGCAACGGCCTCGGCCTGCTCAAAGCTCAGCCCCAGAAGGGCGGCCATAGCGCCCTGCCCCACGGGCACAGCCGCCTGCATCGCGCGCCCCCGGATGCGCAGCAACCGCGCCGTATCGGCAAGCGAGAATGTCCCCGCCGCGCATAGTGCCGCATATTCACCCAGCGAATGGCCCGCGACATACGCCGCCTTGTCGACGGTAACGCCTTCGGCCTTCAACGCCGCCATCGCCGCCATTGATGTCGCCATCAAGGCGGGCTGCGCGTTCTGTGTCAGCGTCAGCTCCTCCGCCTCGCCTTCCCAGATCAGCGTCGACAGCTTTTCGCCCAAGGCTTCGTCCACCTCGTCAAATACGGCCTTTGCCGCCGGATAGGCGTCGGCCAGATCGCGGCCCATACCGATGGTTTGCGCGCCTTGGCCCGGATATACGAATGCAATGGTCATAAAGTCCCCCGAATTTGCGTTTCCAGCGCTTTAGCGCGTGGGTGGCCGTCAAACAAGCCTGCACGGCGACTGTGCGCTGATCCGCATTGGTCCCCAAGCGCCGTTGCAGTATGGAGAAACCACCCCATTTCGCGACGGAGCACCCAGATGGCCTTAACCAATACCTCAATCCGCTATGGCGGGGTGACCAAGTTCTTTCACTGGCTCACCGCCCTGCTGATCCTCACCCTGATCGCCCTTGGCCTTTATGCCAGCGATCTGCCCCACGATACGCAAGCGGAGCTGACCCGCAAAGCGTGGCTGTTCTCGCTGCACAAAACACTGGGCGTGACGGTCTTCTTTGTCGCCCTTGCCCGCATCGTCTGGGCCTTTACCCAACCCAAACCGGGGCTGCTGAACGCGGATCACCGTCTTGAAAGCTGGCTGGCGGAAACGGTGCATTGGGTGCTCTATGGGTCGCTGGTGATCGTCCCGCTAGCCGGCTGGATCAACCACGCCGCCGCCTCTGGCTTTGCGCCGATCTGGTGGCCGCTGGGGCAGTCGCTGCCGTTTATCCCCAAGAACACAACTGTAGAGCACGCCTTTGGCGCGCTGCACGTCATCTCGGGCAAACTGCTGATCGGCGCGTTGATCCTGCATATCGCCGGCGCGGTGAAGCACCACGTTGTGGACCGCGATTCGACCCTGCGGCGGATGCTGCCGGGCGAAGCCGTCGTCGGCCCGCTGCCTGCGCAGCACCACACTGCCGCGCCGGTGATCACGGCCACTGTGGTCTGGGTCGCCGCGATTGCCGTCGGGCTGGGGCTGGGCCTTGGCTTTGGCCAGCAAAGCGATCAACCCGCCCCGACCGAAACCGCCGCGCTAGAGGACGTCGCCTCCGACTGGCAGGTGCAGGATGGGACCATCGCGCTAGAGGTCACGCAGTTCGGGTCCGTCGTGGCTGGCAGCTTTGCCGATTGGACATCCGCGATCACATTTGACGACACCGTACAATCCGGCAAAGCGGGCGATGTGACGACCACGGTCGCGATCCCGTCGCTAAGCCTCGGGTCGGTGACGGATCAGGCGATGGGGGCCGATTTCTTCAACAGCGAGGCCTTCCCCACCGCGATTTTTCAGGCTGATATCAATGCCACCGCCGACGGCTATGTCGCAGCGGGCAGTCTGACGATCAAGGATCAGACGATGCCGGTCGACCTGCCTTTCACCCTGACGTTGCAGGACGACACAGCCCGGATGACAGGCTCCACCACGCTGGACCGCCGCAACTTTGGCATCGGGGAAACGGTGACGGACGAAAGCACGCTGGCCTTTAACGTCACGGTGAATATCGACCTCACCGCCACACGCGGGCAGTAATCCCGCCCTATAAACGCAAAAACGCCGGGGTTCTGCCCCGGCGTTATCGTTTCTTAATAAACTGTGAAAAGCTTATTCAGCCTTCATCGCTTCGATAGAGATGTTCACTTGCACTTCGTCGCTGACGAAAGGCGCGAACTGACCAAGGTTGAAATCGGTGCGTGTGACCGTGGTCGTCGCGTCGAAACCGGCCCAAGGCTTCTTGGCCATCGGATGCTCGCCCATCTGGTTCAGCTTGGCATCCAGCACAACGGATTTGGTCACGTCGTTCATGGTCAGATCACCGGTGATCAATGCGGTCTTTTCGCCTGTGACCTCGATACCGGTGGATTCAAACGTCACCATGTCGCCGTCTTCAGCGCCAAAGAAATCATCGGTCATGAAGTGTTCGGTGCGGGGCTCCCAGCCGGTGATCATGTCTTTGACCGGGAAAGATACGGACACAGAGGAGTTCGCGGGCTCTGCCTCGTCCAGCATGATTTCACCGTCAAAACCGCTGAACATCGACGTGGTGGTCGAGAACCCAAGGTGATTATAGGTGAAAACGATCTGGCTGTGGCTTGCGTCCAGCACATATTTCTCGGCGGCGAAAGCAGAGGTGGCACCCAGTGTCAGGGCGGTGGCAAGAAGGACAGACTTCATGGTCATTGGAATACTCCTGTTGGCGTTTGTCTGCACCATACATGAAGCATTTCAGCGTTTCAGCAACCCAGCAGTGTTCAACAGTTAGTGCGCATTGGCGAACAGTCGCGCGTCGGACATGCGCTAAACACGCACATATCGATCAAGCTGCGATCAGATCGCCTGACCGGAGTCGCGCAGGCTAAAGGTCAAGTTATCGACCACGCGGCGCTCTGCGATATGGACATCAACGATGAAATTGCCGCGCCCGTCCCAGAAGTGAAAGTTGCGGCCCACACGCTCCACCCGTCCCAGATCGCCAAAACTGCAGCGTTGCAGCACCCGTTGCGCCCCCATCGTGCGCGGGCGCACCAAACGCAGCTCGCGCCGCAGCGTGTCGATCTGGATCTCGGGCAGCGCGGGCTTTTGCCCCGACAGCAAAAGGCTTGCCCCCAACATCACAGACACCGCCGACAGCCCGACCTTGAACAGCATCACATCAGACCCGAAGTTCGACCCCGGCGTCAGCCACAACCCCGACGCCGCCAGCACCAAGGCCGCCCCCAGCAACCGCTGGACGCTGCGCACCACCGCCCGAGAGCCATCTACCATTCCGGCCTGTGCCGAAAACTGAAGACTATCCGCCGAGAAATTCGTAACTGCGCCCATTGCTCTGATAAACCTTGCTTAACCGTGTGATCTCCCCTTCAGTTCTCGTATGGGTTCATGACGAAAAAGAGGCGCGACCGTGATCGAAGTGGTACTTTTCAAAGGATCATCCGCCCCAAATTGATAGACGCCCCTGCCATAGCGCCAACGCACCCTTGCCCTGCCTGCAAAACCGTGTATATCGGCCCTTCGTTTTGCATCATCTTTTGAACCGCGCAGACTCTCGTGGTGGGGCCGCAAAACGCAAATGCCCTGCCTATGAAATGCGCCTTGATATAAATAGGAGTGCACATGCCGCTTTATGAGCATGTTATGATTGCGCGTCAGGACTTGTCCAACACGCAAGCAGAAGGCCTTATCGAACATTTTGGCACAGTTTTGGCTGACAACGACGGCAAGCTCGTCGACAGCGAATACTGGGGCGTCAAAACGATGGCCTACAAGATCAACAAAAACCGCAAGGGCCACTATGCCTTCCTGCGTTCGGACGCACCAGCGACCGCCGTACAGGAAATGGAACGCCTGATGCGTTTGCATGATGACGTGATGCGCGTTCTGACCATCAAAGTTGATGAGCACAAAGAGCTGCCATCGGTTCAGATGCAGAAACGTGACGAACGCCCCGAGCGTGGCGAACGCCGCGAACGTCGTTGATCATCAGCTTGCAATAAAGGACATAAACCATGGCCGCTAAACCATTTTTCCGCCGTCGTAAGGTCTGCCCCTTCTCGGGCGACAACGCACCGGCAATCGATTACAAAGACACACGTCTTCTGCAGCGCTACATCTCTGAGCGCGGCAAAATCGTTCCTTCCCGCATCACCGCAGTCTCCGCGAAAAAGCAGCGTGAATTGGCCCGTGCCATCAAACGCGCCCGCTTCCTCGCCCTGCTGCCCTACGCCGTTAAGTAAGGAGAAAGCACATGCAAGTTATCCTTCTGGAACGTGTGGCCAAACTGGGCCAAATGGGCGAAGTCGTGGACGTAAAGCCCGGCTACGCACGCAACTTCCTGCTGCCCCAAGGCAAAGCGCTGTCGGCTTCCAAAGCCAACATCGAAGCCTTCGAAGGTCAGAAAGCCCAGCTTGAGGCACAAAACCTCGAGACCAAAAAAGAAGCCGAAGCACTGTCCGACAAGCTTAACGGTCAGCAGTTCATCGTCATCCGCTCCGCCTCCGATTCGGGTGCGCTTTACGGTTCGGTTACGACCCGTGACGCGGCAGACGTTGCTACAGCCGAAGGCTTCACCATCGACCGCAAACAGGTCGTTCTGGGCAGCCCGATCAAAGACCTGGGCCTGCATGACGTCACCGTCATCCTGCACCCCGAAGTCGAAGCCACAATTCAGCTGAACGTTGCACGTTCCCCTGAAGAGGCCGAGCTTCAGGCCGCAGGCAAGTCGATCCAGGAACTGGCCGCAGAAGAAGAAGCTGCAGCCGAATTCGAGATCTCTGAACTGTTCGACGATATCGGCTCCGCCGCATCCGACGACGACGATCTGGCAGAAGCTGTCGAGAAAACAGACGAAGACGAAGCGCAAGCCTAAGCCTTCCGATCTGATTCCAATTGAAACGCCGCCGCTGACCTCTCAGCGGCGGCGTTTTTCATTGCGCGATCGGCAATATGCCGCCCTGTGCTAAGCGACCCTCTGCCCATCCGGCGCTGCCCTTGTTGCGCGGTGCCCCCGGCGTTGTAAGCATTTGGCTCCCGTCAACGATGCGAGTCACCCGCATGATCGCCCTCACACGTCGTTCCCTTTGCCAGATGTTGCTTTGCACACCTGCCCTCTCTGCCTGCGCCAGTACCGCGCCAGAGCCCGCCCCCGCGCCCCGCAAGCTGCCGCTCTATCCCAACGAGACGCCCGAGCTGCGCGGGCTGATCAACAAATGGGCCGACCACTACGACGTCCCCCGCCCGTTGGTCCACCGTCTTGCCATCCGTGAAAGCACCCACCGTCCAGAGGCCCGCAATGGGCCCTACTTCGGCCTGCTGCAAATCCTGCCCGCCACCGCACGCGGCATGGGGTTTCGCGGCGATGCCGGCGATCTTCTCGATCCTGATGTAAACTTGAAATACGGCGTCAAATACCTGCGCGGCGCTTGGCTGCTGTCTAATGGCGATCACGCCACAGCAATCAAATGGTACGCCCGCGGCTATTACTACGAGGCCAAACGGCGCGGTATGCTGGTTGAAACCGGCCTGCGCAAAGGCTGAGCCCCCTAAGGCGCGCCGCGCTGCCCCATGGGCGCAGGCGTGCCTCTCTCAGATCCAGTCGAGGTTCACCTGTCGCGCAGGGTATTTCGCAGCAAAGGTTTCGCGCAGCGCGCGGAACCTCGGCCTGAGATCCGCGAACTTGCGTTCATGGGTTTCCACCACCAAGCACCTGATCCCCTTGATCAAATCCGCTGCATCCATAGCCTCAAGCAGATCAAGCTCCGCGCCTTCGATGTCCATCTTCACAAAAGCGATCTCGCCGCGTTTATCGATTTCAGCCCTGATAATTTCCAGAAAATTGAGCAATGCGACATCGACATAATTGTCTGCGTCAATCGTACGCCCGCCGTCGACGATTGTGCTTTTGACCGATGCCCCCTTCATATTGTCATCAAAATTCGCGGCCCGCATCAGCCGCACAGTGCCCGAGCTGGCCCCAACCGCCGCGTTGACAAGACGCACGTTCGCGCGGTCTTTCACAGCCGTCGTGAGCTGTTCAAACGCATAAGGATCGGGTTCATAGCTGATCACCTCGGCACCTGTGTCAGCTAACAAACGGGTGACGACACCCACATTGGCCCCGCAGTCCATCGCCAGATCGCCAGGCTTCAGCATCGCCGTCACCCCCTTGAGAAAGCCCATCGCCTCGGCCTGACGCAGGTTCCGCTTTGCACGCCGGCGGGCTTTGCGCTCCTCCTCGGTCAGGGGGGTCTTTGCTCTCGCGGCGCGGCGCGCCCTGTTGCTGACTTGATCTGACATGTGTCTACCACCCTCCCCTTGACCGGAACTGCCGCATTTTGCTGCACTAAAACGGATAACTCCCCAGCCGTCTAACGAAAAAAGCCGCCCCAATCGGGACGGCTTTGATCTTCGTGATACCGAAAAAGGGGGAAAGACTTATTCGTCTTCCAGCTCTTCTACGGCTTTCTGCAGGTCTTCTTTCGACACTTCTTTCTCGTTCAATGTCGCCTGTTCAAACACGTGATCAACGACTTTGTCTTCGAACAAAGGTGCGCGCATCTGCTGTTGCATCTGCTGGTTTTGCTGAACGAATTCAAAGAACTGGCGTTCCTGACCGGGGTACTGACGTGCCTGGTTCATGATCGCTTGCGTCATTTCCGCGTCGGTGACCTGAACTTCGGCTTTCTGACCCAGCTCGGCCAGCAGCAGGCCAAGACGCACGCGGCGCTCGGCGAGCTTCTTGTGCTCGTCTGTGGTTTCGATTTCCGGGTGGTCATGGCCCTGAACATCAGGGTTGTCTTCGTGCCACAGCTGGTGCGCGATTTGGCCTGCTTCGGCTTCGACCAGCGACGGCGGCAGGTCAAAGCTGACCAGCTTGTCCAGCTCGTCCAGCAGACCGCGTTTCATGACAGCGCGCGACGCACCGGCATATTCCGCTTCCAGACGCTCTGCGATCTGGGATTTCAGCGCAGCCAGATCTTCGGCACCGAATTTCTTGGCCAGCTCGTCGTCCACTTTCGCGGCAACAGGCTTTTTCACTTCTTTAACCTTGCACTCGAACACGGCTTCTTTGCCGGCGAGGTGAGGCGCTTGGTAATCTTCCGGGAAGGAAACCGTTACGTCTTTCTCGTCGCCTGCCACAACACCGACCAGCTGCTCTTCGAAACCGGGGATGAAGGAGTTGGAGCCCAGCACCAGCGGGTAATCTTCTGCCGCGCCGCCTTCAAAGGCTTCGCCGTCTACTTTGCCGAGGAAATCGAATGTGATCTGGTCGCCGTCTTCTGCCTTGGCACCCTCTTCGCGGGCTTCAAAGTCCTGTGCGGTCTCTGCCAGGTTGGCCAGCGCCTCTTCAACGGCGGCGTCATCGGCTTTGACAACCATTTTTTCCAGCGTGATGGACGACAGGTCTACTTCTGGGATCTCGGGCAGTGCTTCGTAGGTCATGGTGACCTCGACGTCGTCGCCTTCTTTCCAGTCTTCATTCGCCATTTTGACGTCGGGCTGCATCGCAGGGCGATCGCCGGACTTTTCAAAATGCTCTTGCATGGCACCATCAATGCTTTCCTGCATTGCTTCGCCCATAACCTTTTGGCCGAACTGCTTTTTCAGCAGCGCCATTGGGACTTTACCTTTGCGGAAACCCTTCATCTCGACTTCGGGCTGCGCTTCGGCCAGCTTTTCGTTGACCTTGGCCTCCAGCTCAGCTGCTGTCACAGTGATGGCATAGCCGCGTTTCAGACCTTCGTTCAGCGTCTCGTTGACCTGCATGTTTGCTCCATAGGGTAAGGCCGCGCATTGCGGGGCGCGGGCGGAAAAATTTCCGCTCTTCTATTGGGGCCTGCGCTTGGGCGCAAGCGGATTTGGCGGCGGGGTCCCGTGGGACGGGGCGAATTGCCCCCTGCCCCCGCTTACCGATGGCATTAAACGTCTCGCGCGGCGTCCAGTGGGCGCATAATCAGCCCCGAGGCACCGCATCCGGCTCAGGACATGCCAAGCGCTTCTTTATACATCTCAAGCACGGCTTCTTCTTCGGCGATATCATCGGCTTCACGCTTGCGCAGAGCGATTATCTTGCGCAGCACCTTGGTGTCGTAACCGCGGGATTTCGCTTCGGCCATCACCTCTTTTTGCTGTTCGGCGAGGTCTTTCTTCTCGGCATCCAGCCGTTCGATCCGCTCTACGAACTGGCGCAGCTCATTCGCGGTCACGCGATATGTGGCATCACCGATGGCGTCTTGGGATTCGGGATTGGTGGCACTGTCGCTCATCTGGGGCGTCCTATGTCTTGAATGGGTCAGCGCATTGACTACCCGCGTGCCTGCGCTGCCGCAAGCCACTCTTGCCCATTGGGCGGAATTCGGATAGCTCGCGGCCTATGGAAAATGCATCTCTTTCACTCTTTGACGTCCTAATCTGGGCGGGCGCGACGATCTCCTTTGTAGGGTTGGTCGGGCTTGTCTGGTGTATCCTGCGCGTGGCCCGTGCCAAACGCGCCGCCTTGCCCGAAGAAGAGATGCGGATCGTCCTGCAAAAAGTGCTGCCGATGAACCTTGGCGCATTGCTGCTGTCGGTGATCGGGCTGATGATGGTCGTGATCGGTATCATCCTCGGCTAAGGCAGGTGACGGCCACTTTCTGCCCGTGTCTCTATAGATAACGCCCCTGTCTCTATAGATAACAAACGCCCAGAGACCGACACAGCGTCAACCTCGCGCTTGCGGCTTGCCACACATTCAGCATTCATTATATGTTTTCCCGACACCCGCCGCTTACGGCGGTACGAAAGGGCGATATAGCATATGATTGAAGCAGATTGGATTTGGGGCCTGATTGGCGGGCTGATGATTGGCAGCGGCGCTGCGGTCTACCTGTTGGGGAATGGCCGCATCATGGGGGCCAGCGGCATTATCGGCGGGCTGGTGGACGGATCGGCGCGCGGCGCTTGGGCCGAACGCGGCAGCTTTCTGGCGGCGCTGATCATCTTCCCTGCGGTGATCGCATTCTTTGCCCCCGTCCCTGCGACAACCAACCTGACAGAGAACCTGTGGCTGGTCGGCGCGGCGGGCCTTCTGGTCGGGCTGGGCACGCGCATCGGCAATGGCTGTACCTCGGGCCACGGGGTCTGCGGCATTTCGCGGCTGAGCCCACGCGGTATCGTTGCCACGCTCGTTTATATCGCGGCAGGCGCGCTGATGGTTGTCGCCCTGCGCGCCCTGGTCGGAGGGGTCTGAGATGCGCAATATGCTTGCCGCCCTCGCCGGGGCCTTGTTTGGCTCCGGGCTATATCTGTCGGGCATGACCGATACCCAAAAGGTCCAGGGGTTTCTGGATTTCTTCGGGGATTGGGATCCGACGCTCGCCTTTGTTATGGGCGGGGCCATTTTGCCGATGGCGGTCGCTTGGGCGCTGACCCGTGGGCGGCGGCCCGTGGTGGGCGGTGACTTCCCCGATCGCCCCGACCCGCGGCTGGACCGCAAGCTGATCGTGGGGGCCGTGCTCTTTGGCGCGGGATGGGGGCTGGTCGGGCTGTGCCCGGGGCCTGCGCTGGCGTCGCTTGGCTTTGGCGGCTTGGGGGGCCTGATTTTTCTGATCACCATGCTGGTGGGTATGATGATCGCCCCCAAAGCGCGGCGGATACTAGACACAACGCGGGCGGCTGGATAAGTCAAACTATGGATATTCGTCAAATCACCCCCCGCTTCTTTGCTGCCCCTCAGATCGACCCCTCCGATATGGAGGCGATCAAAGAGGCTGGCGTTACCTTGATCCTGTGCAACCGTCCCGACGCGGAAGTGCCCCCCAGCCATCAGCATGCCGCCATCCAGGCCGCGGCAGAGGCGGCTGGCTTGCGCTTTGCGGTGCAAGAGCTGACGCACCAAACGATGACCCCTGATGTCATTGCCCGTAACCGCGAGATCGGCGTGGCGCAGGACGAGGTTGTTCTGGCCTATTGCGCCTCGGGCACACGGTCGACCATCGCTTGGGCCTTGGGTCAGGCAGGCGAACAACCGGCGGACGCGCTGATTGATGCCGCACGGGCCGGTGGCTACGATCTAAGCCACATGCGCGGCGTGCTCAGCGCCCCCTACGCATAACCGCAACGCACCACGGGTCAGCGCGCCACCGGTCAACGCGCCACCGGTCGATCCGCCAAGGATCAGGCGACCCACGCTGTTGCTGAAGCCATACCAACGGATAGCGCCAAAACGGCGCTGTCACCCCGCATCTGATGTCACCGGCATCATTTGACGAAACTCACATCCCTTACCCCATCGCACGCCTCCTTCACTGCCATTTCACCCCTATGAAATGACGCAGAAAAGTTACGATTCCCTTTAGAGAACCGAAAAAATCGCTAGGCCCCGTTCTGCGCCAACGGCAGTTCAACCCGAAAACCGGTTCCCGACACCTCGGTAAGATACGAGATATCCCCCTGCAAACGTTTGATAATCTCGCGGCATATCGCCAGTCCCAGACCGGCCCCCTCGCCGCCCTGCCCGGGCAAACGACTAAACTTTTCGAAAATCAATTCCTGAGACGCAGCATCGATCCCCGCGCCATTGTCGATCAGGTCCACAATGATGCGGGGCCCCCGCTGGTGGGCGCGGATCGACAGCTGCGGGTCGTCGGCAACGCAATACTTCTGCGCATTTGTGATAAGGTTGATGAAAACCTGCACCAGTCGGTCCAGATCCGTCTCCAGCATCACCTCCTCGCCCGCCAGATCGCGGTCGATGGTGATCGCGCGGGTATTGGCGGCGCGCGCTGTGGTCACGGCCTGATCCAGCACATCGCGCAGCGACCCGCGCTGACGGTTCAACGACACCTCGCCGTTTTCCAGCACAGACAGGTCCAGCAGATCGTCCAGCAACCGCGTCAGCCGGATGGTTTCGGAGTGGATGATCGAGGCATAGCGCGTCTTTTCTTCGGGCCCGAGCCCTTGGGCGTCGCGCAGAATCTCGGAGAACGACCGGATAGAGGTCATGGGCGTGCGCAGTTCATGGCTGATCTGGCTCAGAAAACTGTCTTTCTGATGCGACAGTTGCGTCAGCTTGTCATTGGCGCGGCGCAGCTTCGCGGCGGTATCGGTCAGCTCGCGCGATTTGATTTCAAGCTGGCTTGAATACTCCAGCATCTGCGCCGATTCGTCCGCCACCGCCAGCAGATCCTGCACCGAGACAGAGGCACCGCCGACCAGCTGCGACACCATCGCATGGGCCGTCGCCGCCCCGACCGAGGCCGCCAATTCACGCTCCAGCGCCTGAACAAAACGCGGCGTTGGCTCTGGCAAACCATCCGGTTTTTCCTGCAACTGGGCTTGCGCGCGGAAAAATCCCTGCGCCTCGGCGGGGCCCAAAATCCGCTGCGCCATGATCATCAGATCCTCGCTGGCCGCGACGGACGCGCTCCACCCGCGGGCGGCGGTGGAATGGTCGAAGATATTGACAAATTGCGCGCCTTGCAGCCGCTCGACCGGGGCGGGAAAGCTGAACAGGGACACGGCGACAAAGACCAGCGCGTTCAGCGAAAGGCTCCAGATCACTGCGTGAACAGTGGGGTCCAAACCGTTGATTCCAAACAAGGCTTCGGGGCGCATCCAGATCATACCGAACAGCCCGTCCTGAAAGGTCGCAACCGATAGCGCCGCGCCTGCGCCAAAGCTGGGCAAGAGCATCGTATAGACCCAGATCGCGAAGCCCACGCTTAGCCCGCAGACGGCCCCCGTGCGCGTGGCCCCGCGCCAGAAGATACCGCCCAACAACACCGGCAGGAACTGCGCGACCCCCCCGAAAGAGATCGTCCCGATCGCCGCCAACGCACCGCCGCCGCCCGACAGCCGGTAATAGAAATACCCCAGCGAGATGATCAGCAGGATCGACAGCCGCCGCGACAGGATCACCACATGACGCACATCGCCCGATTGCTGCACCGTGTTCTGCCCGTAGGTCAGCCAGATCGGCATGACGATATGGTTGCTCACCATTGTCGACAGCGCCAGCGTCGCCACGATCACCATCGACGTGGCCGAGGAAAAGCCCCCCAGAAAGGCAAACATCGCAAGGCTGTTCTGCCCTTGGCTGAGCGGCAGGCTCAGCACGAACAGATCGGGGTTCGACCCTTCGGGCAGCAGGTCCAGCCCGACCACGGCAATCGGCACGACAAACAGGCTCATCAGCATGAGATACAGCGGGAAGGCCCAGCTGGCGGTTTGCAGGTGACGTTCGTCGTCATTCTCCACCACCAGCACTTGAAACATCCGCGGCAGGCAGATGAAAGCGGCAGCAGCCAGCAGCGTCAGCGCGGCCCAACGGCCGCCTTCGACCTGCCATTGACCAAGGGCCGACCGGTCAATCTGCGCCAGCGCCTGATCGACGCCGCCCGCCAGTCCCCAGACCACGAAAACGCCGACGGCCAGTAGGGCCAGCAGCTTGACCACCGCCTCGACAGCGATGGCGATGACCACGCCGTGGTGGCGTTCATTCACGTTGAGATTGCGGGTGCCGAAGAGCACGGTGAATAGCGCCAGCCCCACCGCGACCCAAAAGGCCGCCTGTGCGGAATTCAGCGGATCGCTGCCCGGTGTCACCCCCGGCTCGGCGCTGGCAAAGATCGACAGGGACAGGGTAACCGATTGAAGTTGCAGCGCGATATAGGGCGTCACCCCGATCACCGCCATGATGGTGACCAAGATCGCCAGCAGGTTCGATTTGCCGTAGCGCGAGGAAATCAGATCCGCGACAGAGGTCACCCGATGCGACCGCCCGATGCGCACCAACCGCCGCAGCACCCACCACCAGCCGATCATCACCAGCGACGGGCCAAGGTAGATCGTCACAAACTCCAACCCCGACCGCGCGGCATAGCCAACGGCACCGTAAAAGGTCCAGGCGGTGCAATAGATCGACAGCGACAGCGTATAGACCAGCGGAGAGCGCAACAGCCAGTCACCCCGCCCCCGTGCCGCCGCACGCTCTGCCGCGAAGGCCACGGCAAAGAGCCCGACCACATAAAGCAGACAGACCGCGACCAACTGGTTCAGCGACACCATCAGTCTTGAGCTTCCTGAGCAATCTGCCGCGCCGTGCGCCGCCAGAGCAGAAAGCACAAGACGATGCCCGCCAGCCAGACGCCAAAGACATAGCGCAGCGCGTGCGACATGGGCACGGCCGCGCCGACGGGGGAAACCTGCACAGGCCAGAGCAGAGGCACCATCCAGAAGGCCAACACCAGCAAGGGCAGCAGCCGGACGGCATCCATCATGCGGCGAAACCGGTAGCTGCGCCGTTCCAGAAACAGCGGCGAGCCGGGGGGCTTGCTCATGCTTTTGCGGTGCCTGCGGCGGTCAGGTCGCGCACGGCTGCCAGCATATCGGCGTTGGAGAACGGTTTGGTCATAAACCGGCTGACCCCGGCCTCTAGCGCGATTTCGCGGTCGCGGGTCTGGCCACGGGCGGTCAGCATCAGGATCGGCAGATCGGCCAGCGCCGCATCCGCACGCAGTTCTTTCAGGATTTCGAAACCACTTTTGCCCGGCAGCATCACATCCAGCATCACCAGATCGGGGCTGGCGTTGCGGATCACCTCCACGGCTGTCGCGCCATTGGCCAGCGTTTCGACGCGCCAGCCCTCACGGCCGAGTAAAAATCGTATCGCCTCGGCGATGTTCGTCTCGTCTTCCACGAGCACCACATGCTTGCCCATTGGCAAAATCCCTCCCTGTGGCCCTGGTCGCTTGTGCCGCGATCTCGGTAGGCCGAGCGGCAAGATGCACGGAAAACCCTGCCCTGTCAAAAGCCTGTTGCCCCGCGCTAGACCCCGTCATTCAGGATCGACGGTTCGCGCCGCGCCGGACAGGCTGCGCGCGGGCAGACGCGACAGGTGGCCCCCACATCAAGCGCAGGCGCACTGTCTGGCCCTGCGGGCAGGATCAACATCACCGAATGCAGCAAGGGTACCGCGTTGTAATCGCGCACGTTTTGCGTCTCGCAGGTGGCAAAACAGTCAAAAGCAGAATGGCCCCGCCCCAATTGCGCGACCCGTTGTTTCTGTACCATACCCGGGCTGCCCAGAACGGCGAACAGCGGCCAAAGCGGGCAACAGGCCCCAAAGCGCGGCACGACGAAACCGTCGATGGATTTGCGAAAGATCAACGTGCCCGACCGGTCGCAGATCACCAGCCCTGCCCCCAGCTCCGGCACCGTTGCCATGCGCCGCAATACGCGGGCCACGGGCTGGCGCAGCTCTGCACCAAGCGCCACGGGGTCGGGTCCAAGCCGGTCAAGCGCCTGTGTCAGCCGCGTGATCGGCAGGGCTTCGGCGTCGATGGCGATCTGCTGCAACACATCGCGCGCGATGTGACGCGCGGCCACGCTTTGCAGTTCGGGGGCGGTCTGGATCAGCTTGTCGATAGCATCCGCATCCCCTTCGGTGACCTCGAGCGTGGCAAAACGATAGCGATGCGCGGCTAGAAACGCCTCTACCTCCTCTTGCGGGGAATCGGCGGCGGGGGTGATTTCGGGGTCGGCCTCAAGATAGCCCACAAGCGCCTGCGCGCTATCGGCAAGGCGACGGCTGTCCTGATCGATGTTGATGTGAAACCGGTCGCGCCATTCGGGTTCAAGCGTTTTGGTATCGGCCAAAATCGACGCGGTGGACCGGATCGCGGCAGCGGTCGTCAGCAGTTCGTGCATAGAGGCCGCCAGATGCGGGTCATGGGCCAGCCGGTCGGTCAGGGTTTCGACCGTACGCTCCAACGTGGCGATCCGGCGCTGTGCGTTGGCCAGCACATCGGCCCAGCCCGGGAACCGCCCGGCAAATTCATCGGCGCGGGTCGCCTCCGGCCCGCTGAGGCGCGCATCATCCGCCGCCTCGCGTAGGGTGGCGATCAGCGCCGCCTCGGCCCCTTCGGTCAACGCCGTCGGCTCCACCCCAAGGGCGGCCGCGATATTCAGCAGCAGCTTCCCGCCGATTCTGCGACGGTTGTGTTCAATAAGATTCAGATAGCTGGCCGAGATGCCGATCCGCTTGGCAAGGTCCGCCTGTTTCTGCCCCGCCATCACCCGACGTTCACGGATACGGCTGCCGGTCAGCGCGTCGCGGGTCACGTGGCACCCCCGCGCGAATTATATCGCGTTATCAACGGCTTTCTGCGCTGCAATATCATTAAATTTACAACTCCCCCTCAACCTGTGCGAATATATTTACAGAATAGTTGTTTTTATCAAGGGGCTTGTTGATCGGTTTTCAGTTTTCCTCTCATATCATATTTGCACCTCTGTGCATCATGGACCCGGAAAAATAATCGGGCCGTGATTTCAACATTTGGGAGGAAATACATGTCATTTTCTAACTTGACGCGTCGTGGCGTGATCAAAACCGGCGCTGCTGCCGGGGCCGGTCTGGCGCTGCCGACGTATCTAAGCGCGGCCGCGCATTCCGGCTTTACCAACGCGCCAACGGGCGACACGGTGACGCTTGGCTTTAACGTACCCCAATCAGGCCCCTACGCGGACGAAGGCGCAGACGAGCTGCGCGCGTTCGAGCTGGCGGTCGAGCACCTGAACGGTCAGGGCGACGGCGGTATGCTGAACACCTTCAGCTCGAAGGCGCTGGAAGGTAACGGGATCATGGGCAAGAAAGTCCAGTTCGTGACCGGCGACACGCAGACCAAATCGGACGCGGCCCGCGCATCGGCGCAGTCGATGATCCAGAAAGACGGCGCAATCATGATCTCGGGCGGCTCAAGCTCGGGCGTGGCGGTTGCTGTGCAGGGCCTGTGCCAAGAGGCCGGCGTGATCTTTATGGCGGGTCTGACCCATTCGAACGACACCACGGGTAAAGACAAGAAAGCCAATGGCTTCCGTCACTTCTTCAACGCCTATATGTCCGCTGCCGCTTTGGCACCGGTGCTGAAAAACCTCTACGGCGATGATCGTAAAGTCTATAGCCTGACAGCCGACTACACATGGGGCTGGACGCAGCAGGAATCCATTCAGGCCGCGACCGAAGCCATGGGCTGGGAAACCATCAACGACGTGCGCACGCCGCTCGCCGCGACCGATTTCTCGTCCTATATCGCCCCTGTCCTGAACTCCGGTGCGGATGTTCTGGTCCTGAACCACTACGGCGGAAACATGGTCAACTCGCTGACCAACGCCGTGCAGTTCGGCCTGCGTGAAAAGCAGGTGAACGGTAAGAACTTCGAAATTGTCGTACCGCTCTATTCAGAGCTGATGGCCCGTGGTGCGGGTGAGAATATCACCGGTATCGTCGGTTCGCAGAACTGGGACTGGAAGCTCGAGAACCAGATGGGCGACCGCTACAAAGGCACCAACGCGTTCGTTCAATCCTTTGGCGAAAAATACGGCTTCCCCCCCAGCCAGGCGGCTCAGACCTGCTATGCGCAGACGCTGCTGTACGCGGATGCGGTGGCCCGTGCCGGGTCGTTCAACCCCTGCGCCGTCGGCGAAGCCCTTGCCGGGTTCGAATTCGACGGTCTGGGCAACGGCCCGACGCTGTACCGCGCCGATGACCACCAGTGCTTTAAGGACGTTGTGGTCGTGCGCGGCAAAGAGAACCCCGAGAATGAATTCGATCTCGTGGAAATCGTCGAAGTCACCCCAGCCGATCAGGTCACCTATGCACCTGACCACCCGATGTTTGCGGGCGGCGAGTTGGGCGACTGCAACCCCGGCGCGTAAATCAAGTCTAAGGCAGGGGGCGACCCCTGCCTTACCTTGCCGGCGGGCTTTTCCGCCTTTCACTTCTTAAAAATTCGAGGGCACCGCGATGGACGCCATTCTTTTGCAACTTCTTAACGGGTTGGACAAAGGTTCAGCCTATGCGCTCATCGCGCTTGGTCTGACGTTGATTTTCGGCACGCTGGGTGTCGTGAACTTTGCCCATGGGGCGCTGTTCATGATCGGTGCCTTCTGCGCCGTCACGCTAAGCAAGATTTTCACGCTCAGCCATAAGGCATCGGAACCCTCCGGCGTCGATTTTCTGGGCAAGCCGAAATACGAGGACATTCTCTATATCAAGGACTGGTTCGGAGAGACCGCCGGTGCCTGGATGCTGGATTGGTCCGTTCCCCTGTCGATCCTCTTTGCTGTGCCGATCATGCTGGCCATCGGCTTTGTCATGGAGCGCGGGTTGATCAAACATTTCTACAAGCGCCCCCATGCCGACCAGATCCTCGTGACCTTCGGTCTGGCGATCGTGCTGCAAGAGGTGATCAAGTATTTCTACGGCGCGAACCCGATCCCCACCTCCGCCCCGGAGGCGTTTCGCGGGTCGTTCGACTTTGGCGTGATGTTGGGCTTTGATCCCAATGCGATCATCTACCCCTACTGGCGCCTGATCTATTTCGCTTTCTCGGCGGTCATCATCGGCGGCGTTTTTGCCTTCTTGCAGTTCACCACCTTCGGGATGGTCGTGCGTGCCGGTATGGCCGACCGCGAGACCGTCGGTCTGCTGGGCATCAACATCGACAAACGTTTCACCATCATGTTCGGCATCGCCGCCGCGGTCGCCGGTCTGGCCGGTGTCATGTACGCGCCGATCAATTCGCCCAACTACCACATGGGTATGGATTTTCTGGTGCTGAGCTTTGTGGTCGTCGTTGTCGGCGGCATGGGGTCGCTGCCCGGTGCCGTGCTGGCGGGGTTCTTGCTGGGTATTCTGGAAAGCTTTGCCTCCATGAACGAGGTCAAGAACATCCTGCCCGGCATTGACCAGATCATCATTTACGTTGTCGCGATACTCATCTTGCTGACACGCCCCCGTGGCCTGATGGGCCGCAAAGGCGTGATGGAGGAATAACCCATGCACTCACTCACGAAAAAAGACTTTCTCCTGCTGTTGGTGGTGGCATTCCTGACCATGGCAGCCCCTATCATCCTCAACCCCTTCCCCGCCGGATCAGGGCTGGCGCAGTTCAACGCGGGCTACCCTGACCTGATGCAACGCTTTGTGATCTTTGGCATCTTTGCCATCGGGTTCAACATTCTGTTCGGGTTGACCGGATACCTCTCCTTTGGTCACGCGGCCTTTCTGGGGGTCGGCTCCTACTCTGCCGTGTGGATGATGAAGCTCTTGTCGATGAACGTGATCCCCGCGATCCTTTTGTCGGTGATCGTGGCGGGGCTCTTCTCTGTCGTGATCGGCTTTGTCTCGCTGCGCCGGTCGGGGATCTACTTTTCGATCCTGACGCTGGCCTTCGCGCAGATGTCGTTCAACCTTGCCTATTCGGTGCTGACGCCGATCACCAACGGGGAAACCGGCCTGCAAATCGCGCTGAGCGATCCGCGTATCCTTGATGGCGCGAATGCACCCAGCTACCCCAATCTGTTCGGGGCGCAGATGAATGCGGCGACGACGCTGGATTTCGGGGCATGGTCCTTCACCTTCTCGGTCGGCTATTACCTGTGTGCCGTGATCATGCTGCTGGCGTTCTATATCTCGATCCGCGTGTTCCGTTCGCCTTTCGGCATGATGCTGCGGGCGGTGAAATCCAACCAGCAACGGATGAACTACACGGGCCTGAACACCAAACCCTACACGCTGGCGGCCTTTGTCATCTCTGGCATGTATGCCGGTCTGGCCGGTGGCCTGCTGGCCGCGATGGACCCGCTTGCCGGTGCTGAACGGATGCAGTGGACCGCCTCGGGCGAGGTCGTGCTGATGACCATCCTTGGTGGTGCGGGCACCCTTCTGGGGCCGGTTCTGGGCGCGGGCTTTATCAAGTACTTTGAAAACATCTTTTCCAAGATCAACGATAACGTGCTGCACGGTTGGTTCGCCTTTATGCCCGACGGGCTGGAAGACACGCTGATCACGCTGATCCACCCCTTTGTGGGCAAGGGCTGGCACCTGACGCTGGGCCTGCTGTTCATGCTGGTCGTGATCTTCCTGCCCGGTGGTCTGGTCGAAGGCGGTCAACGTATCGGTCGCGTGTTCCGCCGCAAGGACCGGAACGCCGGATCGGTCGAGGCAGACGCCGCCGCACAACGCAACACACCCCCAGCCGAATAAGAAGGAGCTGAACAGATGGCCATTCTCGAAGTCAAAAATGTCGGCAAACGTTTCGGCGGGTTGCAAGCGCTGAGCGACGTGAACCTCAGCGTCGCGGAAAACTCGGTCCATGCGATCATCGGGCCGAACGGGGCGGGCAAATCCACGCTGCTGAACTGTCTGGTGGGCAAGCTGATCCCCGATACCGGATCGGTCATGTTCGACGGGCAGTCGGTGCTGGGGCGCAAACCCTACGAGATCAACCAGATGGGGATTTCCCGCGTATTCCAGACGCCCGAGATCTTTGGTGATCTCAGCGTGCAGGAGAACATGATGATCCCCTGCTTTGCCAAACGTGACGGGGCGTTCCAGATGAACGCGCTCACGGCCATGTCGAGCCAACGTGACGTGATCGAAAAAGCCGAGGAGATGCTGGTCGAGATGAAGCTCGCCGACAAGCGCCACATGCACGCGGCCTCTATGTCGCGCGGGGACAAACGTCGGTTGGAAATCGCGATGTGCCTGTCGCAAGACCCACGCCTGCTGCTGCTGGATGAACCCACAGCAGGCATGGCGCGGGCCGATACCAACAATACCATCGACCTGCTGAAGCAGATCAAGGACGAACGCGACATTACCATCGCCATCATCGAACACGACATGCATGTGGTGTTCTCGCTGGCGGAACGGATCACCGTGTTGGCCCAAGGCACCCCGCTGGTCGAAGACACCCCCGACAACATCAAAGGCCACCCCAAGGTGCGCGAGGCGTATTTGGGCGAATCCCAGGACGCCGCCTGACGCGCGGGGGGCTCCCCCCCTTCCGCGTCGCCCCGCACCAGAGGCTTTGCAAGGACAAGACTATGAACACGAAACCCGATTTCTCGAACAGCGCCAACCACGCCGCTACCGCCCCCGCCTATCTTTCGGTCTGGGACATCCACGCCTATTACGACGAAAGCTATATTGTGCAGGGCGTCAGCTTTAACGTGCATGAAGGCGAAATCCTGGCGCTTCTGGGCCGCAACGGGGCGGGGAAAACCTCTACCCTGCGGGCCATCGCGCAGATCGGCGACCCCGAGTTGCGCAAAGGCGAGGTCTGGCTCGACCACCAGCCGCTGCACAAGATGGCCAGCCACGAGGCCGCCGCAAACGGTCTGGCGCTGGTCCCCGAAGACCGCCGCATCATCGCGGGTCTCACGGTCGAGGAAAACCTGCAACTGGCGCAGATCGCCCCCCCTATCGGCTGGTCGCTTGACCGCATCTACGAATTATTCCCCCGCCTAAAGGAACGCCGCAAGCAAGAGGGCGTGACCCTGTCGGGCGGCGAACAGCAGATGCTGGCGATTGCCCGTGCGCTGGCCCGTGACATCAAGGTGCTGCTACTGGATGAACCCTATGAAGGGCTTGCCCCCGTCATCGTGGACGAGATCGAAAAGACCCTGTCGCTGATCAAATCCCAAGGCATCACCACCATTCTGGTCGAACAAAACGCGGTGCGTGCGCTTAAACTCGCGGATCGTGCGGTGATCCTTGATACCGGTGGCGTGGTATTTGACGGCACCGCCGAAGAGGTGCTGAACAACGCCGAACTGCGTGCCGAATATCTGGCAATCTGACGGCCAAGCCTCTACGCGCGCGGGAAAACCAGACGAAACATATGTTTCACACCGGCATTTTCCCGCGCCCGCGTCCCCCTGTCACACCCCCCATATCCCTCGCCCCGATCCGCTGCCCGATCCCGCGCTTTGCGCGGCCAAGCTTACGTTAGGCAACTGCTTGCTTTTCATGGCTGCGCCCATGCCCTATAAGGCAGCAATTCAAGGGCACAGGCAGCGCCCGATCGACTTAGACTGGCTGAGGAAAATATGACAAAAAACACCCATGACGCCGATGTGGCTTTTATCCAGGCGCTCGCCGAGTTGCTGAATGAAAACGATCTGACCGAATTGCAGGTCAAGCGGGATTACGCCGAGGATGACAGCCTGAATGTGCGCGTCAGCCGTAAACCCCCACAACAAATCGTCGCGCCGCAACAGGCGCAGTCGGCCCCTGCACAATATGCAGCCCCCGCCCCCGCGGCCCCAGCAGCGGCAGCAGCCCCTGCCGCAGACAACAGCGACCCGGCGGATCACCCCGGCGCAGTCGTCTCTCCGATGGTGGGCACCGTCTATATGCAAGCCGAACCCGGCGCGCCCGCGTTTATCTCTGTCGGGACAAGCGTTTCCGAAGGCGACACGCTGTTGATCGTCGAAGCGATGAAAACCATGAACCACATCCCTGCGCCACGCTCCGGCACGGTCAAGCGGATCCTGGTAGAAGACGGCGCCGCCGTTGAATTCGGCGCGCCTTTGGTGATCCTGGAATAAGGCGAAACCCATGTTCAAAAAAATCCTAGTCGCAAACCGCGGCGAGATCGCGTTGCGCGTGATCCGTGCGGCCCGCGAGATGGGCATCGGGTCTGTCGCCGTCCATTCGACGGCTGACAGCGATGCGATGCATGTGCGCATGGCAGACGAATCTGTCTGCATCGGCCCGCCCTCTTCGCAGCAATCCTATCTGTCGATCCCGTCGATCATCGCCGCCTGCGAGATCACCGGAGCCGAAGCGATCCACCCCGGATACGGTTTCTTGTCGGAAAACGCGGGCTTTGTGCAGATCGTCGAAGACCACGACCTGACCTTCATCGGCCCCACAGCGGAACACATCCGCATCATGGGCGACAAGATCACCGCCAAGGACACCATGAAAGAGCTTGGCGTGCCTTGCGTTCCCGGTTCTGACGGCGGCGTGCCCACATTGGCCGACGCCAAGCGTATCGGCGATGAAATCGGCTATCCGGTGATCATCAAGGCGACCGCCGGTGGCGGTGGCAAGGGCATGAAAGTGGCGCAATCCGCCGCTGAAATGGAACGTGCCTTCATGACCGCCCGCGCCGAGGGTAAATCGAACTTCGGCAACGACGAAGTCTATATCGAGAAATACCTGACCACGCCCCGCCACATCGAGATTCAGGTCTTTGGCGACGGCAAGGGCCGTGCTGTCCACCTGGGCGAGCGGGACTGTTCGCTGCAACGCCGTCACCAGAAGGTTTTCGAAGAGGCCCCCGGCCCGTCGATCACCGCCGAAGAACGCGCGCGGATCGGTAAGGTCTGTGCCGATGCGATGGCCAACATCAACTACATCGGTGCCGGCACGATCGAATTCCTCTATGAAAACGGCGAATTCTACTTCATCGAGATGAACACACGTTTGCAGGTGGAACACCCTGTGACCGAAGGCATCTTCGGGGTCGATCTGGTGCGTGAACAGATCCGTGTTGCTGCCGGTATGGACATGTCCTTTGCCCAAGAAGACCTGCAGATCAACGGCCACGCGATCGAGGTCCGGATCAACGCCGAGAAACTGCCAAACTTCTCGCCCTGCCCGGGCAAGATCACGCAGTATCACGCCCCAGGCGGGCTTGGTGTGCGGATGGATAGCGCGCTGTATGACGGCTATAAAATTCCGCCCTATTACGACAGCCTGATCGGCAAGCTGATCGTCCACGGGCGCGACCGCCCCGAAGCGCTGGCGCGTCTGCGTCGCGCCTTGGGCGAGCTGATCGTGGATGGGGTCGACACCACGGTGCCGCTGTTCCACGCGCTGCTGGACGAACAGGACGTGCTGACAGGGGACTATAACATCCACTGGCTAGAGCATTGGCTTGAAACCAACCTGGGCAATGCCTGACCTCACGCCCGAGCTGTTATTACACGGCTATTCCATCGGGATTTTCCCCATGGCCGAACACCGCGACGACCCAGAGATTTTCTGGGTCGATCCGCGGCGTCGGGGTGTATTTCCCCTCGACGGGTTCCATATCTCGCGGTCCCTGTCGCGCGCGATGCGGCGCACGCGCTTTACCATTACCACCAACACCGCGTTCAACGACGTTGTCGCCGGCTGCGCCGACCGCGCCGACACTTGGATCAACGCTGAGATTTTCAGCCTTTACGCCCAGCTACATACGCTTGGTCATGCCCACGCCCTTGAGGTCTGGGAGGATGACATGCTGGTGGGCGGGGTCTATGGCGTCACGCTGGGGCGAGCGTTCTTTGGCGAAAGCATGTTTTCAAGGCGCGACAACGCGTCCAAGATCGCGCTGGCCTGTCTGGTGGACCTGCTGAACCGCGGCGGGTTTACCCTGTTTGACACACAGTTCCTGACCCCGCATCTGGCGTCCCTTGGCGCGCAAGAGATCACCCGCGCGACCTATCACGCACGGCTAGAGATGGCGTTGATGAAAACCGCAGACTTCACAGCGCCCGCTGCGGCCAGCGCTCAGGACGTAGTGCAGCGGATGACCCAGATGTCATAGCGCGGATGCTCCAGCGCCGACAACGCAGGGGCAGAGGCGATCATCCAGCCTGCAAAAAGCCGGTTCTCGTCGCCCGTCTCGACGATCTCGAGCTCGGCATAGGCGTCGCCCGCAGGGTTGCCCGACGGATAGCGACATTCGTTCATCGTCACATTCAGATTGCCCACGCGCGCGGTTTCGCCGCGGCGCATTTCAACGTCACGCGACACACCCGATACCTTGTCGAGCGCGCGCAAAACTCCGCCTTCAGCGCTGGCCACCTGCTGTGCCTGCACCGGTGCGGCCATTATGGCGAGCATCATCAATATCTTGCGCATCACATGGGTTCCTTGAACGTCGAAGGGCGTCGCCAGCACAGCCGGGCCGCCGTAGCAGCGCGCGCCCGATCACGGGGCGCGCGTGTGGCGCTTATTCGGGCTGCCACGCCTCGTAGTCACCGCGGTCCGCAGGCTTCTCGCGGCGGATCGATCCTGCGGGCGCATAGGCCAGGGCGGTGCCGGTCAGGTTCTCTTGGTGGGGCTTTTCCCAGGTCTTATGCGCCAGCGGACGCGCCTCGGGGGTTTCATCCCACGAATGGTGCAGCCAGCCGTGCCAATCCGCGTTGACGCGCGTCGCCTCGATCTCACCGTTGAAGATCACCCAGCGTTTGCTGCTGTCCGCGTTGCGGTAGTACACATTGCCCTCGGCGTCTTCGCCGACCTTGATGCCCTTGCGCCACGTGAACAGTTGCGTGTTCAGCGTCTGGCCGTTCCACCAGGTCACGCCGCGCAAAAGAGAGTTGAGAATGCCCATAGAGGTCTCCTGAAGCTTTGATGGATATATGCACCAAGGCCGCGCAAAGGTCTAGCGGGCTTCGGGGCACATAGCCGCGGTTTTCAGCCGGGTAGGCAGGCGGTGACTTCGATTTCGATGCGGTATTTGTCGTCGATCAGCCCGCATTCGATCATTGTCGCGGCGGGCGGCGCGTCGCCAAAGACCTCTGACAGGATCGGCCAGCAGGGTTCGAACTCTGCGCGGTCGGGAAGATAATAGTTCACGCGCACCACATCCGCCATAGTGCAGCCTGCCTCGCGCAGGGCCCCTTCGATGGTCGCAAGGGCGGCGCGGCACTGGTCGGTCACGGTATTGCCCTGCCCCACGGTGCCCGCCACATGGACAAAGCCCCCCGCCACAACGGCGCGGCAGTAGCCGATCTTGGCTTCGAATTCACCGCCGGAAAAAATACGTCTTGTCATGATGCGCCTCTTGTCTGTCATGCCTGCCCCTGTCAAAGCGCCTGCCCCTGCGAAGGTCAAGCGACAAAGCGGCGGCCCCCTGCCAGATACGAAAAAGGCGCACCATCGCTGGCGCGCCTTGATCAGATAACATGCATGCGATGCCTAGCCGGCGGTTGCAGGCTCTTTCTCGGCGTCGGCGTGGATCATCAGCGGTGCCGCGTCAGAGGTCACCGCCTCTTCGTTCACGACCACCTCGGTGACGCTGTCCATGCCGGGCAGATCGAACATCGTGTTCAGCAAGATGTCTTCGAGGATGGAGCGCAGGCCACGGGCACCGGTTTTGCGTTCGATGGCGCGTTTCGCGATCGCCAACAGCGCGTCATCGGTAAAGGTCAGCTGCGTATCCTCGATCTCGAACAAGCGCTGGTACTGTTTGACCAACGCGTTTTTCGGTTCGGTCAGGATGGTGACCAGCGCGTCCTCGTCCAGATCCTCAAGCGTCGCCAGAACCGGCAGACGGCCCACGAATTCGGGGATGAGGCCGAACTTCAGCAGATCTTCCGGTTCGAGGTCGGTGAAAATCTCGCCAATGCCGCGGGCATCCTGATCGCGCACATCGGCACCAAAGCCCATAGCCGACCCTTTACCGCGCGCGGCAATGATCCGGTCCAGACCGGCGAAAGCACCGCCGCAGATGAACAGGATGTTCGTGGTATCCACCTGCAGGAATTCCTGCTGCGGATGCTTGCGCCCGCCCTGCGGCGGGACAGAGGCCACGGTGCCTTCCATCAGTTTCAGCAAGGCTTGCTGCACGCCTTCGCCGCTCACATCACGGGTGATGCTGGGGTTTTCGGATTTGCGCGTGATTTTATCAACTTCGTCGATATAGACGATGCCGCGCTGTGCACGCTCGACATTGTACTCAGACGCCTGCAACAGCTTGAGGATAATGTTTTCAACATCTTCCCCGACATAGCCCGCTTCGGTCAGTGTCGTCGCATCGGCCATGGTAAAGGGCACATCCAGAATACGCGCCAGCGTTTGCGCCAGCAGCGTCTTACCGCAGCCCGTGGGGCCGATCAGCAGAATGTTGGATTTCGCCAGCTCGATGTCCCCACCCTTCTGGGCGTGGTTCAGACGTTTATAGTGGTTGTGCACGGCAACCGACAGCACCCGTTTGGCCATCGCCTGCCCGATCACGTAATCGTCCAGAACATCACAGATGTCTTTCGGGGTCGGCACACCGTCGGTGGCTTTCAGCCCCGAGGCTTTGGTTTCCTCGCGGATGATATCCATGCAAAGTTCGACACATTCGTCACAAATGAAGACAGTCGGACCTGCAATCAGCTTGCGCACCTCATGCTGACTTTTGCCACAAAAGCTGCAATAAAGTGTGTTCTTGCTGTCGCCGCTCGAAGTATTAGCCATTTCAACCCTTTCAGGTCTGTCGTTTGATCGTGTCCGCCATAGGGCAGCCATCTATATATTTTTTTGCTCGGTGCCAGCTTAGGCCAGCGGTGCGTGGTCCACAATCGCAAAATAACGGGCCACGCACGCCTTATTTACTTGCCTTTTTTGTCGCCATCTTTTGGCGCATCAGGATCATCCATCTTGCCGCGGTTCTCGACGATCTCGTCGATCAGGCCCCAGTCTTTGGCTTCTTCGGGCGACATGAAGTTGTCACGCTCAAGCGCTGCTTCGACTTTTTCCAGCGGCTGGCCGGTGTGTTTGACATAGATCTCGTTCAGGCGCGTTTTCAGCTTTTGCGTTTCCTGCGCGTGAATCATGATGTCCGTCGCCTGACCCTGATACCCGCCGGAGGGCTGGTGGACCATAACGCGGCTGTTGGGCAGCGAGAATCGCATGCCTTTTTCGCCCGCTTGCAGCAACAGCGACCCCATGGATGCCGCCTGCCCGATGACCAGCGTGGACACCTTCGGTTTGATGTACTGCATCGTGTCGTAGATCGACAGGCCAGAGGTCACAACGCCGCCGGGGCTGTTGATATACATGGAAATTTCCTTGGAGGGGTTCTCTGCCTCGAGGTGCAGAAGCTGCGCCACGATCAGCGACGACATGCCGTCATGCACAGGCCCGTTGAGGAAAATGATCCGCTCTTTCAGCAGACGCGAGAAGATGTCGTACGCACGTTCGCCCCGGCTGGTTTGTTCAACCACCATAGGGACCAGCGTGTTCATATATGTATCATGTGGATCGTTCATAAAGCCTGCCTGATATTGCCGTTCGCCGGACCATACCCGCGAAATCTTGGCTTAAGATTAATCGCGCCACCTAGGGGGTTCAAGGGGGGCAGGACCGATCATCCCCTTGGCTTTGGATTTGGCCCTGCGCCACCGCCCTGCCCCGCTGATCTGTGCTGCGGATACCGGCAGCCGATTTTCGCCCACATCCTGCCCGTTCCTGCGCTAGGGTGGCGCGCAACACAGCCCACCGCCGCGCGCCCTGTCACAGAACTGTCATGAAAGCGGAACACATTTGTAGCACATCGCGACGACATAAGGCGCAACCGCGAGTCACCTCGCCAAACGCAATGCCAGAGGCACTGCCCGACACAATAAAGGAATAGCCATGACACGTCGCCAAATCCTCGATGATCCCGAAATCGGCAATAAGGCCGAAGCTTTCGAAGCCTTCGACGACATCCCCACCAACCCCAATCTGCAGCGCACCATCGGCGATGTGATCAACGCGCGCTACGGACGCCGCGACATCTTGCGCGGCATGCTGGGGGTCACGGCGACAACCGCATTGTTCGGCACCTCGGCGATGGTCGCGCCGCGTCAGGCAAGTGCCGCCACCGCAGACAGCCGCTATGTCTTTGACGAACTGGCATGGGGCAATGACGAAACCCACCATGTGGCCGATGGCTATGACGCCAATGTGCTGCTGCGGTGGGGTGATCCGATCACCGCTGACGCGCCCGAATTCGACGTGATGAACCAGACCGCGGCCGCGCAGCTCAAGCAGTTCGGCTATAACAATGACTACGTGGGCTTTGTCCCGCTGAATGACGACGGCAGCCGCGGGTTGCTTTGTGTGAACCACGAATACACCAACGAAGAGGTGATGTTCCCCGGGCTTGGCCGTCAGGACCGCGCGCAATTTTCCGGCATGACGCCCGCGCTCATCGACATTGAAATGGCCGCCCACGGTGGTTCGGTAGTCGAGATCGCCAAGGACGACGCCGGGGTCTGGCAGGTGGTGCGCGACGGCAAGATGAACCGCCGCATCACCCCGCTGGACACCGCGATGACCATCGACGGCCCCGCCGCGGGCCATGCGCGGATGAAGACCAACGACGACCCCGACGGGGTGACTGTGATCGGCACGCTGAACAACTGCGCGGGCGGGCTGACCCCTTGGGGGACGTGGCTCATGGCCGAAGAGAACTTCCACGGCTATTTCTGGAGCGACCAACTGGACGCCGACGGCAAACCCGTGATCGCCGATGACCATCCCGAAGCGGCGTCCTACAAACGCTATGGCGTGCCGGGCATGTGGTACGCCTGGGGCGCGCAATACGACCGTTTCAACATCGATAAAGAGCCTCTCGCCCCCAATAAATTCGGCTGGGTGGTCGAGGTGGACCCAATGGACCCGACCTCTACCCCCGTCAAACACACAGCTTTGGGCCGCTTCCGCCACGAAGGTGCGGAAACCACGGTCAGCAGTGACGGGCGTCTGGTGGTCTATATGGGCGACGACAACCGCTTTGATTACCAGTATAAATACGTCTCGGGGGGCAAGGTCTCGGACGACCGGGCGGCCAATGCCAAACTGCTGAGCGACGGCACGCTTTATGTCGCACGCTTTGACGAGGACGGCACGGTGACCTGGCTGCCCCTGACCCACGGCACCGGCCCGCTGACGGCTGAAAACGGCTTCAATGACCAAGGCGACGTGATGATCGACACGCGGATCGCGGCCGATCTGCTGGGCGCGACCCCGATGGACCGCCCCGAAGACGCGCAGCCCCGTGGCGACGGCACGGCCTATATCATGCTGACAAACAACACAAAACGCACAGAAGAAGAGGTGAACGCCGCCAACCCGCGTGCCGACAGCAGCTTTGGCCACATCATCGAGATCAAGGAAGACGGCGGCAACCACGCGGCAACGCAGGGGCGCTGGTCGATCCTTGTGAAATGCGGCGATCCGTCGGTGTCGGACGTGGGCGCACAATGGAACCCCGAAACCTCTGAAAACGGGTGGTTCGGCAGCCCCGACAACTGCGCCATCGACGCCGATGGCCGGCTATGGGTCAGCACGGATCAGGGCAGCAACTGGGCCAAGACCGGAAAGTCGGACGGGCTTTATGCGGTCGAAACCGAAGGCGAGGCGCGCGGCACGTCCAAGCTGTTCTTCCGCTGCCCCGTCGGCGGAGAGATGTGCGGCCCCTACTTTACCGACGACGGCGAGACGCTGTTTGTCGCCGTGCAGCACCCCGGCACGGACGGGACCAAGAACATCCCCGGGTTCGAGCGTGAAAGCACCTTTGAAGATCCCGCCACCCGCTGGCCCGATTTCGATCCCAAGATGCCCCCGCGCCCTGCGGTGGTTGTGGTCACCAAACAGGGCGGCGGCAAGATCGCCGTCTGACGCCCCGACCCTATTCCAACCAAATTCATTTCAATATCTCTGCGCCCAAGGGTTCCCCCCCTTGGGCGCAATTTCTTTGTCGCACCGGCAAATTCGAATCATCTTTACAAAACTAGTTTTATAGTTTTGTTTGGTCCCATGACAGAACATCAAACAACTGCCCGCGCCCTCGCCGCCCTAGGCCATGATACCCGCCTCGCGATCTTTCGCCTGCTTGTCCGCGCCGGTGAAGACGCGCTGACCGTGGGTGAGATCGGTGCCCATCTGAACGCGGCCCCCTCCACCCTTGCCCATCACCTTGGGGCATTGGTCGATGCGGGGTTGATCATCCAGCGCCGTGACGGGCGCAACATCGTCAACCGCGTGGATTTCGACGTGATGCGGGCGACGCTTTCGTTTCTCACCTCGGAATGCTGCACCGGCGTTTCGCTCAAGAAGGAGTCCGCCGCATGACCGACCTGCCCCACCCCGCGCGCAGCCCGCTCAGGTCGCTTGCCCATCACATCTGGACGCGAGAACGCGTGTGGCTGGTCTGTATCGTCATGCTGGCCGCTGTCGCAGCGCTCGATGCGCCGCTTGCCGTGACCAGCGTGCAATTTACCGCGACCAACCTGCTGGATGTCGCGCCGTTTCTGATCCTGTCCATCGCGGTTGCCGCCTACGCGGGAGCCACGGGGGCCGACGGGCTGATCGCGCGGGCCTTTACCGGATCACCCGCCGTGATGATCGCCATTGCGGCACTCGCCGGCGGGGTCTCGCCCTTTTGTTCATGCGGGGTGATCCCCCTGATCGCGGCGCTGCTGGCGATGGGGGTGCCCCTGTCTGCCGTCATGGCCTTCTGGCTGGCGTCGCCCGTCATGGACCCGTCGATGTTCGTGCTGACCACCGGCGTTCTTGGGGCGGAGTTCGCGGTGGCCAAGACCATCGCGGCCATCGGGCTCGGTGTGTTTGGCGGGATCATCGTGCATCTGCTGTCCCGCGCGGGTGGCTTGACCGACCCGCTGCGCGACGGCGTGGGCAATGGCGGCTGTGGCGCGTCGAAGGTCCGCACAGTGCACCCCGTGGTTTGGGCCTTCTGGCACGACAAGACGCGATCCGCCAAATTCCTGCGCGAGGCCGCCAAGACCACGATCTTCCTGACCAAATGGCTGACGCTGGCGTTCCTGCTGGAAAGCCTCATGCTGGCGTGGATTCCCGCAGAGCTGGTGACCCGCGCCCTTGGCGGCAGCGGGCTGGCCCCGATCGGAATCGCGACCTTGGTGGGGGTGCCGGCCTATCTGAACGGCTATGCCGCGCTGCCGCTGGTGGGCGGGCTGATCGGACAGGGCATGGCCCCCGGTGCGGGTCTGTCGTTTCTGGTCGCGGGCGGGGTGACCTCCCTGCCCGCGGCCATCGCCGTCTGGGCTTTGGTCAAACGCCCTGTCTTCGCGCTGTATATCGGGATCGCACTGACAGGGTCATTTGCCTCGGGGCTGCTGTTTCAACTTTGGGCGTCGCAATGACGCCCAAAGCGGGGCTTACTTTGCCAGACAGCTGGTAAAGGCTGCGGCCAGATCGCGCAGCAAAGCGGGGTACATATCCACCCCCGGCTCAAGCGCGGCGCCAATCGGATCAAGCGAGGCGGATTTCAGCGGCGTGCCGTCTTGGAGTGCCTCGACCAGACCGGCGTTGAACTGGGGCTCGGTAAAGACGCAGGCGGCTTGCGTGTCCTTTACCACATCGCGTACCTCGGACAGACGCGCGGCACTGGGGGCGGCCCCATCGCTCAGCGAGATCGCAGCACTTGCCTCGACATCAAAGCGGGCTTCGAAATAGTGATAAGCGTCGTGAAAGACGACAAACCTCTGCCCCCGAAGCGGCGTTAGCTCGGCCTGAATATCGGCTTGAAGATCTACCAGCTGCGCTTGGGCCTGCGCAGCGTTATCTGCGTAAAGCTCTGCGTTTTCAGGGTCTTGCGCGGACAAGCTTGCAGCGATGGCATCCAGCCAGACGATTGCGTTTTGCGGATCCAGCCAGATATGCGGGTCCAGAGCGCCGGGTGCATGATTGTGCCCTTCGTGGGCGTCTGCCTCTTCATGTGCGTCATGGTCGTGGTCGTCATGATCTGCGTGGTCATCGTGACCTTTGTGGTCGCCGTGATCGGCATGGTCGTGCCCTTCATGGTCCCCGTGATCCCCGTGATCTTCATGCGCGCCGTGGTCGTGACCCTCGTGATCCTCGTGCCCCGCGTGGTCGTCATGACCGTCGTGATCTTTGTGATCCTCGTGGTCGCCATGACCTTCCTGAGCCGAATGGTCGTGCCCTTCGTGATCATCGTGCCCCGCGTGATCTTCATGACCGTCGTGATCTTCATGACCGTCGTGATCATCGTGACCTTCATGATCTCCGTGATCATGGGCTTCGAACGCAACGCCGCTGCGATTGGTCAGCAGGCGGATACCCTCTACGTCTTGCAAGGTCAGACGTTCGGCCCCCTGCGCCAGACTGCTCATCGGCTCTTCGAGCCACGGGGCCAGCGACGGGCCGACCCAGACCACCAGATCGGCCTTGGCCACCGCGCGCGCCTCGCTGGGGCGCATGGCATAGCTGTGGGGCGACGCGCCGGGCGGGATGATCAGATCGGGGCTGCCTGCACCCTGCATGACCATAGACACCAAAGAATGTACCGGCGCGATATCGGTGGCGACACGGGGCACCTCTGCATGGGCCAGACCGGCAGAGAAAAGAAGGGTTGTGCAAAGCAGGCGGCGCATTGGCGGGCTCCTATTAATGTTATACTATAACCTTGATAGATCACACGTTATAACATATCAACACCGAACCCTGCTACGGAGGCGAAATATGTCGACCATTGGATTTGAAACGCATGATCACGGGGCCTGTGTCGACGACGCAATGGCCGCCGCAGAGGCGCGTTGCGCGGCCTCGGACCTTCGGCTGACACCGATACGTCGCCGTGTGCTGGAACTGCTGCTGGCCGAACACCGCGCCTTGGGGGCCTATGATATTCTGGGGCATCTCTCTGCCGAAGGGCTCGGGGCGCAGCCGCCCGTCGCCTATCGCGCGCTGGACTTTCTGGTGAAGGCGGGGCTTGCCCACCGGATCGAGGCGTTGAACGCCTATATCGCCTGCAGCCACGTCGGTGCCGATCACACGCCGGCCTTCCTGATCTGCCGCAGTTGCCAATCGGTCGCCGAAAGCGACACGACGCTGACCCAAGGGCGTTTGGGCGATGCGGCCCGCGCGGCGGGGTTCCAGATTGAACGCACGGTGATCGAGGCGCAGGGCCTCTGCCCTTCCTGTCAGGACGGAGCCACCGCATGAGCCTGATCGCCACCCGGAATCTGACCCTGCGCATTGGCGGGCAAACGGTGCTGCGCGACGTTGATATCGCCGTTGAGAGCGGCGAGATCGTGACCATCGTCGGCCCCAACGGGTCGGGCAAGTCGAGCTTGCTGCGGGCGTTGATCGGCGCGCTGAAACCCGCGTCGGGGACGATCACCCGTGCCGCGGATCTGCGCATCGGCTATGTCCCGCAGAAGCTGCAAATCGACGCGACGCTGCCGTTGACGGTGCATGGCTTTTTGAACCTGCCCCGCCGCCAGCCCCGCGAAACCATCGCGCAGGCGCTGCTGCAGGCGGGGGTCACGGATCTGGCGAAAAAGCAGATGACCGACCTGTCGGGTGGCCAGTTCCAGCGCGTATTACTGGCACGCGCCCTGCTGAACAAACCCCATATCCTCATCCTCGACGAGGCGACGCAGGGGCTGGATCAACCCGGCTCTGCCGCGTTTTACCGTCAGATCGAAGAGGTGCGCCGCGACATGGGCTGTGCCGTCTTGATGGTCAGCCACGATCTGCATGTGGTGATGGCGGCTTCGGATCGGGTGCTGTGCCTGAACGGTCATGTCTGCTGCGAAGGCACCCCCGAGATCGTCGCCGATGCGCCGGAATACCGCGCGTTGTTCGGCACCGGCACCCAAGGGGCGCTGGCGCTTTACCGGCACGAACATTCGCATTCGCATGATCATGCACATGATCATAGCCACACCCACGACCATGCGCAGGGCCATACCCATGGTGCCGGCTGCAACCACGCCCATGGGGACCAAGATGCTTGATGACTTTTTGATACGTGCCGGGCTTGCCGGTATCGGTGTGGCCTTTGCAGCCGCGCCTTTGGGCTGTTTCGTCGTCTGGCGGCGCATGGCCTATTTCGGCGATGCAACCTCGCACGCGGCGTTGCTGGGGGTCGCGCTGGCCTTGGCGTTCGAGCTGCCGATTTTCGCGGGGGTGCTGCTGATCGCGTTGTCGATGGCGCTGATTGTAACGGCGCTGAACGGGCGCAGCCTTGGCACGGATACGCTGCTGGGGGTGCTGGCCCACGGGGCCTTGGCCATCGGCCTTGTGGCGGTGTCGCTGCTGCCGAACCAGCGTGTCGACCTCAGCGCCTATCTGTTCGGAGAGATCCTGGCCGTGACCAAGACCGACCTTGCGATCATCTGGAGCGGCGCCGTCCTGTCGATCGCGCTACTGGTCTGGCGCTGGCAGGCATTGCTGTCGTCCACGCTGAACCCCGATCTGGCGACGGCCAGCGGGGTCAATCCGCGACGTGAACAGCTGATATTGACGCTGGCGCTGGCAGTGACGGTCGCGGTCGCGATCAAGGTGGTCGGCGCGCTGCTGATCGCGGCGATGCTGATCATCCCCGCCGCCGCCGCCCGCCCCTTTGCCCGCACGCCCGAAGTCATGGCCATGGCGGCCTGTATCATCGGGATGATCGCCGCCTTGGGCGGGCTGGCCGCGTCCTTCACGCTCGACACGCCGACGGGGCCCAGCATCGTCAGCGTGGCGGCGGTGCTGTTCATGTTGTCCTCTGGCGTGGCCCCTTTGCTGAAACGCTAGGCGCGGATCTGCACACAGCAAGGGCCGCAGCATCACGCTGCGGCCCTTGCTGTTTCGGGGGTGGCCCTGCTTGATCAGGCGGCTGCCGCGAAGGACTGCGACGGGCGGCCGGTGCTCACCAGACTATGCGGGAAGAAGACCGAGAATTTGGTGCCCTTGCCCACCGTGCTGGAGACCGAGATATCGCCCCCATGCGCCAGCGCCAGTTTCTTACAGATCGCCAGCCCGAGCCCTGTACCGCCTTCCGACCGGTTGTCGGCGCTTTCGATCTGGGTGAAGGCCTGGAAGATCGATTCCAGATCTTTCTGCTCCATCCCGACACCATTGTCTTCGACCTCGAAGCGGAAGCCGCCGCCGTCCACTTCGGCGCGCAGGAAGATATCCTTGCCCTTGGAAAACTTGAGCGCATTGCCCACCAGATTGATCAGGATCTGCAAGCAGCGGCCACGGTCGGCGTTCACGTCAAGGCTGCCGTCGGGGATATGCAGGGTCACATCCTTGCCCTGCGCCATGCCCTGAAACTGGTCCTCGACCTGCGCCAGCAGCGCCCGTGTGGGGAATGTCGTCTTGGCCAGTTTGATGTCGTTCAGCTCGATGCTGGTATAGTCGAGGATGTCGTTGATGATCGTCAGCAGGTGGTTGCCCGCGAATTTGACGCGCTGGCCGTAAAGCTCTGCCTGATCCCCGATGATATTATAGTGTTTTTCGGTGATCGGCTCACCCGGCGACAGTTTGGCCGTGGTCGTGGTCTTGAGCTTGGTCAGGAAGCCCGCATAGCCGATCACGATGGTCAGCGGCGTGCGCAGTTCGTGGCTGAGAACGCTCATGAATTCGGATTTCGCGCGGCTCGCCCCTTCGGCAGCGTCGCGGGCCTTGCGCAACTCCTCGATGCTTTCCATGCGGGTCCGGTTTTCGATGAAATAGGTGAACAGGCCGCCAAGGGTGATTGTCGTCGCCGTGCCCGCGATCACCAGTGCCAGCAGCTTGTATTCTTCGGGGTTGGTATAGCCGGGTTTCAGCCCGATGCAGTCCACGCTGAACGCGGCCATGCCGGTGAAATGCAGCCCGATGATGGCGAGCGTCAAGACGCCCGTCATTTGCAGCCCGCTCCACCGTGCGCTGCGGCTGCCCAGATACAGCGCGGCAGTCGACAGGACCACCGCCAGAATAACAGACCCGATGAGGTAGCCACGGTCCCAGGTCACCACGCCTTCGACGCGGTAGGCCACCATGCCGGTGTAATGCATCGCCGATACCGCAACGCCAAAGATCGTGCCGCCGATAATCGTGCTCGCGAGCGACCGGAACATGCCCGCCACCATGATGCCCACGGTCGACCCTGCAATCGCGATCAACAGCGAGACAAAGGTCAGTTGCAGGTTAAAGGTTACCGGTGCCGAAGGCTGATACGCCAGGATTGCGATAAAATGCGTACACCAGACCGCAACGCCCGCCGTGATCGCCGTGAGGAAGTACCAGATCAGCGCCTGCCTGCGCGGGCGCCCCAAGGCGTGCTGATACAAGCGTGACACCACCCAGCAGCCAAAGGCGCAAAGCAGCCCGGCCAGAAGCACGAGACCAAGGTCGTGATCATGATGGATCGTATGGGCTACTTTGAACATGTCGGCGCACTCTACCTGTTGATTACCGGACAGTTAATCGGCGGAGAAAACGGCAGATTTGAGGCGTGTTTACGTTATACTGGTGGTAACCAAGAAAAAAAATCGATCATTTTTACCATGCGAAACAACAGCTTGCAGGGCACCAATCCGGCGGAAATGGCCAGTATATAAGGGCTGATGCCACCGCGACGGCTGCACTTCAAGCAAGGCGCAGGGGGCTGAACGCCCCGCCTATTGCCCTTTGATCTTGATGGAATACTGCCGCCGCGCGCCAGCGGGGGGACGCGGGAAAGGGGCGGCCTTGCGGATCACCGATACCGCCGCCCGGTCCAGCGCGGCAGAGCCGGACCCCCGTGCGACTGACACAGAAGCCAACCCGCCATTGCTGGCGATGGCAAAAGAGATCGTCGCGGTACCCGTGGTGCGGACCCGCGGCTTGCCCGCACGCGAGATGCGGCGCATGACCTGACCGGGGTAGTTGCTGGCGGCGGCATTGCCTTGCGCCGATGCGGCGGCTTGGCGTTTGCCGGTGCTCGTGGATTTGGCCGATGTGCTTTGGCCCGACGAAGACCCTTTGGTCGCATTGCGCTGCGCATTGCCACGTGCGGCGGCTTGCTGCGTTGCTTTCTTCTTGGCGGCTTGCTGCTCTGCCTGACGGCGTTCACGCTCTGCCTGCTCTTGTTTCGCGCGAACCTCAGCGATCTTGGCAGCGGTTTCAGGGTTCTTGCGCATGGGGCGGCGCGACAGGACGGGGGCGTCGCTGTCGGGGTCTTGCGCCTGCAGGGTTTCGGGTGGTGGCGCGACTTGCGCGCTCTCGGAGGGGGGCACGGCCAGCGGCGCGGGCACCAAGGCGGCGGATGCTGCGGGGGCCGCAGGCGTCACCGCTGCCACATCGGGCGGGGTCACGGGCTGCGCCTGTTCGGGCGGGGTGACCGGCTCGGCCTGCTCGGGCGGGGTTTGTTCTGCTGTCGTGGGGCGCAGGGGTTCTGCGGCGGTAGGTGCCTCGGCCACGGGCGTCTCTGCCGGTTCTGCCGGTTCCGGCGTGAGCGTGCCCACGGCCATATCCGCGAAACTGTTGCCCATCATCGCCTCGACCGGCGCGCCGCCCCCTTCGATCGCGATCTCATCTTGCGGCAGCCCGATGGTGACCGCCCCCGCGACGATCCCGACCGCCAAGGCGAAAGAGATTCCTTTGGCTGTAGGAGAATGCGAAATCATTGCAGTGCCCTTTGCGTGACGAGCATCACCTTTTGCGCCCCCGCCGCGCGCAAGTCGCGGGTCAGCGTGACCAGCGTCTCGGCCGGCAAGGCGCGATCCGGCACAAGGCGTATGATCTCGCGGTCTTCGTCAGACAGGCTGGCGACATAGGACGCGGCATCCACCTGCGCCGCGCCTTGATAGGTCAAGCGCCCGTCGGGGTAGATCACCAAAGCGTCCGGCGGGGCCTGCCCCTCAAGCGCGCGGGTCTCGACCAGTTTCAGATCGGGGTCCAGCGGCTGCGCCAGCGTGCCCGCGACCATGAAGAAGACCAGCATCAGAAAGACGATATTGATCAACGCGATGGTCGGTTCGCGCTGCGGTTTGGATTTGGCAAATCGGCGCATCTGTCAGCCCCCCAATACCGACACCTGCAAGGCAGGCATCTCGCGCAGTTTGACCAGCACATCCGTCAACCGCTGCGCGTCCACATCCGCCCCGAGCGAGACGAGCAGCACGGTGCCCTTCTCGGCCTCGGCCAAGGATGATCCGGCCAGCGCGTCCAATGCGATTTCGTCGCCATTCAGACGCAGGGTATCGGGGCCAAGCTGCAAGAACACCGGCTTGGCATCGCTGGCCTGCGCGACCGCGCCCGAACCGGCAGCGGCCAGCGGCACCTCGGAGAACTTCGAGAACGTCGAGGTCAGCATAAAGAACAGCAGCAGCAGAAAGATGACGTCAATCAGGGAGGTCATCGACAGCCGCCGTCTGCGCGTGCGCGGCCTAGCCATGTGCGGCGACCATTTCAGGTGTCGGCGCTGGCGTGGCGGCGGCAGGGGCTGGCACGTCGTTGGACGGGTTCAGCACCGTGAGGATCGCCTTATCCGCGATCACCCGCTCTGCCTCCATCCGCTGTTCCAGCCAGCTGAGGATCAGGGCCGTGGGCATCGCCACGACCAGACCAACAGCCGTGGTCAGCAGCGCCACCCAGATACCCCCCGCAAGGATCGACGGATCGACCTGCGATCCGGCGGCTTGCAGCGACCGGAAAGCCTCGATCATGCCCAGAACCGTACCGAACAGGCCCAACAAGGGGGCCAGCTGCGCCACGGAATCGAGCAGACGGAAACCGGTTTCGAGCTTGGCAAAACGCGTCTCTGCCTCGGCTTGCAAACGCTCTACGCCGGCGCCGCTGCCCTTGCCGTTCGACACCATCGCCATCTTGATCACGGGGGCGAGGTAGCTTTTCGACCGGCCCAAAGCCTCGCGGGCGGCGGGTCTGTCGCCACGGTCCCATGCCTCTACCGCTTCGGTCAGCGCCTTGTGCCGCCCCACGGCAGAGCGCCAGAACTGCCAGACCTTATAGATCGCCACCGCCAACGTCAGCACGGCGACGCCCATCAGGACAACAACAACCGGCCCGCCGGTCTCGGCGATCTGGCGGAACGACGCGATCAGTTCAGAGAACATATCCATCAGCCCAGAACCTCGATTGACGTGCGCGATGTGGGCAGCAGGCCGGTGTCACAGACGCCGCTGGCGCTGCCGCCGGTCTCGCAGGCGTTGGCCCCGTTGAACAGGATGCGGCCCAGCCCTTCGCAGGTGGTTTGCGGCACGACGAACTGGCGCACGCGCGGGCGGGCCGGTGGCAGGGTGCCGAAATCAAACAGCGTCAGCCGGTCCACCTGCCCTTCGGTGTCAAACAGCACCGCCTCGTAGATGATCTTGTCGACCGGCGTCTCCAAGCCATTGGTGATCATGAAGGTCAGTTTGCAGGCATCTCCGGTGGTCTCTGCCGCGTTCAACTCGACCGAGATTTGATCCTTGATATCGGTCTCTTGCGCGGCGACCAGCGGGGCTGCGATCACAAGGGGCAGCGACAGAATAGCGGTACGGAAACGGGACATGGGACCTCCTGACCGTGGGAAATGACGATAAGATTTTTGGCTAAGGCGCTATGGCACCTTTGGCTCTGGCGCGGCGCAGCGGGCAAACAGCCCTTTTGGCACAGCGCGATTGCGCCGTGCCTAGCAAAGATCACGACAAGGCGCAATCCTGACTTTAAAGATCAACTATTCAGGAAGGCGCGCGCCAGCGACAAACCGCAAAGGTAGCCTGCGCTGCCCGCGTTACCGAAGCTTGCGCAGATAGGCCCAGGACACGTGACCGCGCACGCGGCGGGCCTGATCAAGCGAGACGTCGCACCAGCGCGTGCCGCCGGTTTGCTGACAGTCATGCACCTGCAAAATGGTGCCGTTGGGCAGACCAAGCAGCACGATGAACCCCGTCCCCGGCCCTGCCCGCATCTTGAGCATGTCATCCTCATCCACGCCCGTTACCTCGAAACGGCCCAGCGATCCTGCGGTGGCGGGGGTGGCCCCCAAGGTGGTCGCGATCACGATTGCCGATACGGCGGCGGTCACTGCTTTGCGCATTTTTCTTGCCCTTGTTCTGATAGCCTCGGGTCCGGTGGTAGCCTGTGGGGGCCACAAAATAAACCGTGATATCGCCCAAGGGGTCATCATCCGCCGATCCGCCGATGCGCGGGCGTCAGATGTTGGGGACGATGAAATCGGGCGACAGACCGGCCTGCGCGATGGCATCCGTCACATCCAGCCCCGTGAGGGAGCCATAGCCGGTGACCAGCGCCGTGGCAAAACCCGCCTGCGCACCGCCCAGAATATCGGTATGCAGCGTATCGCCGACCATCAGCACCCGTTCGGGACGCAGGGCGCGATTGAACCGGCCGAGGGCGATGTCAAAGACCTGCCCGAACGGCTTGCCCAGAAACACAGGCCTCACACCGGTACGATCGGCCAGCCGGTGCGCAAACCAGCCCGGTTCCCGCGAAAGGCCCGTTTCACGCGGTGCCACCAGATCGGGGTTGCCCACCAACACCGGACGGGGCGCGCGTTTCAGCGACGCCTCCAGCAATGTCTGCCGACGGTCGGTCCAGCCGTCCGCGCCCACCAGCAAGAACCCGTCCTGCGCATCGTAGCTTTCGGCGTCATCCCCCAGCACGGTCGTGTTCAGCGTCGCCAGTTCCCCCAGATCGACGGCGGGGTTGATCATCACGCCCCATCGGCACGGCGGCAGCCCCGCGATATGCGCGGTCAGCGCTTCGCGGCTGGTGGTCACCTCGGAGGGGGAGAAATCGAACCCCAGACGGGCGTAGCGCGCCATCATATGCGCCTTGGGATAGGCGGCAGAGTTTGACACCACGCCAACCGCCTTGCCCGCCGCGCGCAGCGCCGCGATGGTATCGGTCGCACCGGGGATCGCGGTTTCGCCGACGTTCAGCACGCCATAGGCGTCAAACAGGATCAGATCGAAGCGCGCCGCAAGGTCGATGAACACGCCGGTTTCCGCCAGACCGCCCGCCGCGGTGCGCGGCAGACGGTCGGCGATTTGCAGATAGCGCGCAAAGGCGCTTTGCGGGTCGACGCCGATATTCTGGGTCACAGGATACGGCGGCGCAGATAGGCAGAGATGACTTCCCCCCCCACCACCAGCGCGATGATCGCCAGCAGGATGGTCGCGACCTCGGGCCAGTTGAACGTGTCGATGGCACCTTGCAGGATGATCCCGATGCCGCCAGCGCCCACCAGACCCAGCACGGTGGATTCGCGCAGGTTGATATCCCATCGCAGAATGGCCACCGCCCAGAAGGTCGGCATGACCTGCGGCACGATCGCATAGACGATCACCTTGAAGCGCGACGCGCCCGTCGCCTCAAGCGCTTCGACGGGGCGTGTGTCGATCTCCTCGATTGCCTCGCCCAGCAGTTTACCGATGAACCCGATAGAGCGGAACATGATCGCCACGATACCGGCCACAACACCGGGCCCGAAGATCGCCACAAACAGCAGCGCCCAGATGATCGTGTTCACCGACCGCGAGGTCACAAGGATCAGCCGCCCCAGCCACAGGGTCACACGGTTGGGTGTGGTGTTCTGCGCCGAGATATAGGCGACCGGCAGCGACAGCAGCACCGCAAAGGTGGTGGCGAATGTCGCGATGTTCACCGTGTCCCACAGCACCTTGAGGATGGTTTCCAGATTACTGGGGTCCGGCGGATACATCCGGCCAAACAGATCGGCGATCTGTTCAGGGGCACCCCAGACCCACGGCCAGATCACTTCAATCGAGGTGAGCGCCCAGGCGATGGCCAGCGCACAGCCCAGAAAGATCGCATAGCGCGTCATACGTTGCTTGAACGTAAAGCGGGACCAGTCGTCGCGCCCGAATTGCGTAGAAAGTGAGGTCATTGGATACGCTTTCGGATGACGCCGCTGACGGCCTCGGAGAGAAGGATCACCCCGACGATGACGATGGTGATAGCAAGGGCAAAATCATAGTCATAGCGGCCGAAGGCATTGGCGAGCGTCGCACCGATGCCACCTGCCCCCACGATCCCCACCACGGCAGAGGCCCGCAGGTTGGAATCAAGCTGGTAGATGGTCAGACCGATCTGGCGCGGCATGATCTGTGGGAAGATCGCGTAAGACAGCGTCGAGAAATACGGCGCACCGGCGGCGCGCATGGCCTCGACCTGACCAAAGTCGATCTCCTCGATCCGCTCGGCCAGCATCTTGGCGACAAAGCCGATGGAATAGACGGTCAGGGTCAGCACACCGGCGAACGGCCCGAAGCCAACGGCCTTGACGAAGAGGATCGCGACAATGACCGGATGGAAGCTGCGTGCGATGATGATAATGGCGCGGCCCAGATAGAACACCGGCTTGGGGGCCACATTGCGTGCGGACATAAAGGCGATGGGGATCGACAGCAGCACGCCAAGCGCCGTGGCCAGCACCGCGATCTTGAGGCTTTCGAGAAACCCGTCGATCAGCAGACCGCTGCGTTCAAAGCTCGGGGGAAAGGCCCCGCCAAAGATCTTGCCTGCGCGGCCGATACCTTCGGCGACGCGGTCCCAGTCGATGGGCATGGTCAGCCCGACCCAACCGAAATAGGCGATAACGCCCAAATACACGGCCCAGCGGAGCGCCGGATTGGCGATGAAGGGTGGCTTGACCCAAGTGTCGCGCGGCGCGGTCATGATGCGGCTGCCTTGTCATCCGGCCCGCCGCTGCGGTCGGCATGGGGGCTGCCCGCATAGATCGCCTCCATCGCGGAGGGGTCCAGCATGTCGGGCTTGTCGTCAAAGATGATCCGGCCATAGCGCATGCCGACGATGCGGTCGGTGTATTCCTTGGCCTCGTTCACATTGTGGATGTTGATCAACACCGGCAGCTTGAGCTCGCGCGACAGGTCGCGCAGCAGGCCCATGATCTGTTCCGATGTCTTGGGGTCAAGCGATGCGGTCGGTTCATCCGCCAGCAGGATATCGGGCTCCTGCATCAGGGCGCGGACCACGCCGACACGCTGACGTTCACCGCCCGACAGCTGGTCGGCGCGGGTGTCGGCGTAATGGGCGATGCCGACCCGTTCCATCAACTCGTAAGCGCGGCGGATGTCTTGCTTGGGATAGCGCCGTGTGATGGCGGACCATGTTGAAATATACCCCAGACGGCCCGACTGGACGTTCTCCATCACGGTGAGACGATCCACGAGGTTGAACCCCTGAAACACCATCCCGATCTTGCGCCGTGCGGCCCGCAGGTTCTTGCCCCGCAGGCGGGTCAGGTCGGTGCCGTTCAGCTCGATCGTGCCGGAGGTGGGTTCAACCAAACGGTTGATACACCGCAGCAACGTGCTTTTGCCCGCACCGGAAGACCCGATGATCGACACGACGCTTTCGCCCTCGATGGTCAGGTCAAGATTCTTGAGGACCGGATCGCCAGAGCCGTAGCGTTTGACGAGGTCAGTAATTTTCAACATGTAGGATACCTTATGCGTGAGGCCGGCCCATTGGGACCGGCCTCGACGGGAAAATCATTCAGCAGCAAGGCCTTGTGGCGTGTACTCAACACCGTTGGCAGACTGGATCTGGCGAATGACGGCCCATTGGTCTTTATAGGTGATCGGGACGAATTTGCTCACGCCCGAAAACTCTTCGCCCAATGCGGTGCCGGTGAAATCGTAGCTAAAGAAGGCTTCCTTGATCTTGTCCTTCAGCTCGGGCGTCAGGTCGTGGGCCACGCCGTAGGATGTCGTGGGGAACGGATCGCTTTCCCAGACAATACGCACCTCGGCAGGGTCATAAAGCCCGCGTTCCGCCATGCGGTCCACCACTTCGGACGCAACCGGTGCCGCATCATAGTCCCCCGCGACCACACCCAGCATGGATTGGTCGTGGCTGCCCGAGTATGTCACTTCGTAGTCCTGATCCGGCACGACGCCCAGATCAGGGAACAGCGCGCGCGGTGCCTGATTGCCGGAGTTCGACGTAGGCGATGTATGCGCGACGCGTTTGCCAGCAAGGTCGGCCATCTCTTTGATATCGCTGTCGGCTTGGGTGTAGACCTGCAGCTTGTAGCCGAACTGCCCGTCCTCGGAACCCATGATCGCGAAGGGTTCAACGCCCGCAAGGTTCACAGCAAACGGTGTGGGTCCGGTCGAGAAGCCCGCGATATGCAGACGGCCCGAGCGCATCGCCTCTACCTCGGCAGAGTTGGATTGCACAGCAAAGAACTGCACCTTCTTGCCGGTCACCTCGGACAGGTGGTCAATGAAGGGCGTCCAGATGTCTTCGTAGATCGCGGGATCTTCGACCGGTGTATAGGCAAAGACCAGCGTCGACGGGTCTTTGAGCATGCTTTCGTCCGTGGGCGCGTCGGCCACCAGATCGCCGTTGGCGTCACAGAACATCGCGTCCAGCGCGCCGCGCTCGGCACATTCTTCGGCCAATGCGGTGGTGCCGGTCATGGCAAAAGCGGCCATCAGGCCCGCCGTGATAAAGCTGCGTTTGATCATCTTGTTTCTCCTCCCCGAGAATACCCGCACAGAGTGTGCTGCACGATTAATTACGCGATACGAGCATTGAAGCTTTCGATTCGCAACATTTTCCGCCTAGTAATTTGGCAAGTGCCAAATATTGACGGTCGGTTGCATCGCCTCGACCGCCGAAAGGAACCGCAGAATGGATACCGGAACGGAACGCCGAAACCTGCGCAAAGCAGAGCGCCACGCGCAAATATTGCTGGAACTGCGCCTTGCCCCGCATGTGCGTGTATCGGACCTTGCGGCCAGCTTTGATGTGACCACCGAAACCGTCCGCCGCGATATTGCCGAGCTCAACGCGCAGGGGCTTTTGCAAAAATCCTACGGCGGGGCCTCCCCCCGCGCGCCGGGGGCGCAAAGCGTGCTGGATGAACGTCAACGCGAACATGTGGATGAACGTCGCCAGATGGCGCAGCTTGCCGCAAAACGGGTGACAGACGGGCAAACCCTGATGATCGACGCAGGCGCCACGATGATGGAATTCGCGCGGGCGCTGACCCTTTCCGGCGTGACGGCGACGGTATTAACCAACAGCCTGCAGGTCGCGATGATTTTGGGGGCCTCGGACAGGGTGCGGGTGATCATGACCCCCGGCGACTATATGAATGCAGAGGCCGCGCTGACCGGCACTGCCACCTGCGACTTTCTGCGCGGTTTCAATGTCGACGCGTGTTTTCTTGGGGCCTCCGCGCTGGATGAAACCGGCGTGAGCGAGGCCATCGCAGGCTTTGCCGAGGTGAAACGCGCCATGCTGGACCAAAGCCGCGCCGCGCATTTCCTGATCGACGCCAGCAAGTTCGGCAAACGTCACCTGACGCAGGTTACCCCGCTTGAGCATCTGGGCCATCTGATCACCGATGCAGCACCCAAGGACGGGCTTGCCCTAGCGCTTCGACAGCATCGCATCCCCGTGATCACCCCCGAAAACACCTGACAGTGACCGGCATGACCGCTTTGCGCAAAAGTCTACAAAATGCCTCGATTGCGCCCGTATTTTGTCCGTTCGATAAACAATGATGCAGTCGATAAAGGGGACAAAGGCAGGCAAACCAGCAACGACAGAAAGTCGTGCGGCGGCCTACCTGGACGGAAGAGGGTGGCACTTTGCTCAACAAGTTCACGGGGTATTTAGCCTCTAAGGTATTCGTCGTTCTGACGATTGTCCTGCTCGCAAGTATCGGCGGGATTGCCTTTTCTATTGTAAAGCTCGACCGCGACAATCACCTCGCCGCGCTGCGCCTTGAGGTGGAACAGGCCCTGCATTCGGTGGCCGACCAGATCCAGCTGCGTTTCTTCGAAGCCGTATTGGTGGCCAAGAACATCGAGAATACGCTTGCCGTGGCGGGTGAGATCAACGAGCGTCAGATCGCGCGTACCGTGAGCGACCTGCAGCGACACAACCCTGACGTGATTGCCGTCGCTTTGGCCCCTAACCTGTCGATTACACACAGTTTCCCACAAACCGATAACCGCGAGACGATCGGTGTCAAATACTGGCAACTGCCCGCCCAGATGGCGAGCGTTGCCCAAGCTTACCGCACCCGCGCGCCTGTGGTGGACGACCGTGTGAACCTTGTGCAGGGCGGTACCGGCTATATCATGCACTACCCTGTGTTCCTGCCGAACGCCGAGCTGAACACCGATCAATTCTGGGGCGTCATCTCTGTCGTGATGGCTCAGGAAGGTCTGCTGCAAGCCCCGCAACATGATTTCTCGGACCCCGCGCAATATAGTTTCGAGCTGCACCCGCTTAAGGCCTCCGGACTGGTAGAGGCCCTGCCCGACCACCGGTTGAGCGCGCTCAAAGACAAGCCCGTCGTGACCACGTTCAACGTTCTGGGCACCACATGGGAAGCCGCCGTACGCCCCGCCGCGGGATGGCCGGCCTATTCACCACAAAGCCGGAACCTGGTGGGTTTCGCCCTCATTTCCGCCATATTCCTGCTGGGCGTGCTGCTGGCTTTCCGCCGGTTGGCGCTGAACCAGACCAACGCGCACGCCCTGCTGGCCGAGGCCATCGACGCGATCGACGAAGGCTTTATCGCGTTTGACGACAAAGAACGGGTGATGGTGGTGAACCAGAAGTACCGCGACTATCACCCCCAGATCGCCGATCTGATCGTCCCCGGTGCCACCATGGGAGAGCTTGTGGTCAACTGGGCCAACCGCACCGAAAGCCTCAGCGGCTCGAAAAGCAAACAGGCCTGGGTACGCGAGCGGCTGCAACGTTTCCGCAATCCGGGTCAGGCGTTCTTGCAAGACATCGGCAACGACAATTGGCTCAAGGTGACAGAGGCAAAGACCCCCCACGGCTATACCGTCGGCATCTGGACGGATGTGACCGCCGAGAAGCGCGCGCAAGAAGCCGCTGAAGCCGCCGACCGCGAGAAGACCGAGTTCCTGAACAACGTATCGCACGAGCTGCGCACCCCGCTGACCGTGATCTTTGGCCGTGCGTCGTTCATGCGGCACAGTGATAAGATGCCTCAGGCGCAGCGGTTGATGTCGGCGCTGACCGCCGATGGCAGCGGCTGTCCGAAATCGGCTGCCGCCGCGATAGAGTATCAGAAGTTCATCACCGATCAGGGTGCCGGAATCGCGGAATCATCGCAGCATATGATCCGCCTTGTCGAAGATCTGCTGGACTGGACCAAAGTGTCCCGCGGCCAGCTAGAGCTGGACATGGCCCCCACCCAGCTGGACGAGATCGCCCGCACCGTCACCCAAGAACTGCAACCCGCCGCAGAGGCAAAAGGGCTGACCCTCACCTATGCCGGCGACGGCCCTGCTGCCACCGTAGCGGATAAGGTGCGCGTCAAACAAATCCTGTACAATCTGATTACAAATGCGATCAAATTCACCAGCGAAGGCAAAATCCACCTCTCGATGCTACATTCCGCCGACGAGATCGTGTTCAGCGTCACCGACACAGGCAACGGCATCGCAGAGGAGGACGCCAGCCGCGTGTTCCAGCGTTTCCAACAGGTTGACGGGTCCATGACACGGCAAAACGGCGGTTTGGGGCTGGGGCTGGCCATCTCCGAACAGCTGGCAGAGCTGCACGGCGGATCGCTGTCACTGGAAAGCAAACTGGGCGTCGGTAGCACCTTCAGTCTGACGCTGCCCTGCACCGGCGCGACCGATATCCAGAAGACGGCTTGAGGCGCAGAGGGGCGCGGTACTTTAAATTCTAACGATAAATATTTGGGCAAGCGCCGGTTTCGCGCATATGATGACCTAACGTAACGATGATCCTGTTTATGACCTGAAATTTTTTCCAAGGGCATTTTCATTGGACCTCAAGACAAACAGCTATGTCGTGGACAACAAGGATCGGATCATCTCTGTCGGGTCCGAATGGGACGCCTTCGCGATAGAGAATGACGCGCCGGGGGCGACCTCTACCCATGTGCTGGGGCGGGAGATTTGGGATTTCGTCGAAGGGGCCAACACCCGTACCTATCTGTTCGGCGTGTTTCAGGCCTGCCGGATCGAACAACAACTGTTCAGTATCCTTTACCGCTGTGACGGGCCGGATGTGCGGCGGTTGTACCGGCTGACGATCTGGCCCTCCCCCGACGATAGCCTGACCATCGGCAGTATGCTTGTCCACGCGATCACCAGCCCCCCTCACCCTACGGTCAGCGCCTTCGAGGAATACTACGATACCACGAGATGTTCGGTCTGCTGCGCGTTCCAGATCGGCGACAAATGGATCGATCTGCGCACCCCGCCAGATGCGGATAACTTCGCCAAAAGCTATTCCATCTGCCCCACCTGCAAAGACGCCGCACAGGTGGAGTTTGCGCGGATGAAACGAAAATCAAACATCATCCCCTTACCGCGCGCCAAGCAGTGAAGCGCGCACAATAGTGAGAAATGCATCGCGGATGCGGCGAAGCATACAGTTTTCAATGTATTGAAATCAGGGAAGAAGTGGTGCCCCCACACGGACTCGAACCGCGGACCTACTGATTACAAATCAGTTGCTCTACCAGCTGAGCTATAGGGGCACTGAGGGAGCGTTTAAGAGATTGCTGCGGGCCGTGCAAGAGGGGAAATGTCAATTTTTTGCAGTTTTACACAAGTCGCAGGAAAGGCTATTGGAAAGCCGGTATCAGTAAGGGTGAGAAGACGTTCATGCAGTTGATTTTGCACACAGGTGCCCATTACACCGAAGAAGACAGGCTGCTGAAAAGCCTCCAGTCGAACCACGATCTTTTGACGCAGGCGGGCACCCATGTGCCGAGCCCCGCGACCTATCGTGGTTTGTTTCGCGATACGCTGAATGCGATGTATAAAACATCCGCCTCGGACGGGGCGCGGGATGTCTTGCTGGACGCGGTCATGGGAGACTCTGACGCGGATCGGGTGATCTTTTCCGACGCGAACTTCTTTCGCACCCCTGCGACGGCGGTTGTTGAAGGGATGCTTTATCCCGCAGCACCTGTGCGGATGATGCGCATGGCGCAGCTTTTCCCCGAGGATGAACTGCAGATTTTCATGGGCATCCGCAATCCCGCGACCCTGCTGCCGGTGCTGTATGATGTGTCGGCCGATAAATCTCCGCCGCAGTTCTGGGGCGACAAGGATCCGCTGGATGTGCGCTGGTCCGACACGCTGGCGCTGCTGCGTGATTCTGCGCCAGAGATTCCCGTGACCGTATGGTGCAACGAAGACGCCCCCCTGATCTGGGGGCAGATCATGCGCGAGATGGCGGGCCTGCCCACGATGGCGCCGTTGGACGGGGAATTCGACCTGCTGGAAACGATCATGCGCCCCGAAGGCATGAAACGGTTCAAATCCTATCTCGCCTCCCACCCCGAGATGACAACGGCAGAGCACCCGCGTGTGATCGCGGCGTTTCTGGACAAATACGTGATCGACGACGCGCTTGAGGAAGAGCTGGACATGCCCAGCTGGACCGAAGAGCTGGTCGAAGAGATGACCGAGGTTTACGACGAAGACGTTGCGCGCATTCAGGAAATTCCCGGCGTGCGGGTGATCCTGCCATAACGGCGGGACCACCGCCTAAGGTCAGCTTTCAAATGGCAGGCTGCGCAGGGTTACGTTGCGGGCCTCGTCCCCAATGACCACGTGGAGCGACGCTTGCTTTGCATCCGATGCGATCATCCCGACGCCGATATTGGCCTCGAAACGTTTGGAATAGACGTAATCGCTAAGCACACCGCGCGGCTGGCCTTTGTCGTCCAGCACGGAAATCGAATGTGCCGCCCCCGTCAGTGGCGCGCCCGCGATGACAAAGCCTGACCTTTCCCGTTGCGCGCCTTCATCGGCAATACGGCGCAGCGCCTCTTTGCCGATAAAATCCTCGGGGGTCTCAAGATCGACCAGCTTGCCCAGGCCGATGTCATACGGGGTGCAAGGGTTGGTCTGAAGACGACCATCCGCACCATAGGACACCAGCCCGCTTTCGATCCGTTCGACGTCATTGGGCGCACCGGGGCGGATACCAAAGGGCGCGCCTGCGGCCTTTACCATTGCCCATAGCTCCCCCCCGCGGCTGCAGTCCTGGAGATACAGTTCGAAGCCGCCCTGTTTCGACCAGCCCGACCGCGCCAGCACCAGCGGGATATCCCCCAGCTGCGTTTGCTTGAAGCCAAAATACCTCAGATCGCGCACCCAGTCGCCGAACAGCGCGGTGATCACCGCCTCGGCCTTGGGGCCCTGAACCGCCAGCGGGGAGACGTCTGGCTCAGCCACGGTCACGTCCCACCCGCGCTCTGCCGCGATGGCGCTGGCCCATAGGGCGATGTCACTGTCCGCAATCGACAGCCAATAGCGATCCTGCGCCAGCATGAGCAGCACGGGGTCGTTGATAAGCCGCCCCTGATGGTCGCACATGGGCACATAGCGCCCCTGCCCGATCCGGGTATTCGACATATCGCGCGTGGTCAGATACTGGATCAGCCGCGCGGCATCCGGCCCGGACAGTTCGACCTGCCGTTGCGCCGCGACATCCCACATGGCCACCCCGTTCATCAGCGCGTCATATTCCCCCTCTGGGTCGCCGTAATGCGCTGGTATGAACACGTGATTATAGACCGAGAAACAAGCCACGCCGTCTGCGACAGTCGCGTCGAAATAGGCGGATTTGCGATTATTCGGGCCAATGCCGATCTGAAACGTCATGGGGGGAGATCCTTTTACCAAGGCCCACCATACCATCCCTGTGCCCTGTCCCAAGGCGCGGGTGTCAGGGAACGGCGATGCCATCAGGCGGGCGCTCTCTTTTTCTGACACGGCAAAGCCCCGCACATCAACCGGCATCCTCCCAAAGGTTGGGATGCGCGGGCAATGGCGGGGCCTGGGGTCTGTCTAGGGTGTGAAACGCCCCCTCGGCATCCTTTGCGACAGGGGCGCGTCAGGTTACTGCGCGGCCAGCAGTTCGGGCACGCTCAGCAGCACCACTTCGTTATCTGCAGCGGCATCCAGCTTGCGTCCGGATGAGAACGGCAGGTTGTTGTCCACGGCGACCATGATGTGCGTCTCGTCCACCCGCATCACGTCCTCGATGGTGAAGAACGGCAGGCTGAACCGCCCTGCCTCGCCGCCATCGGTTTCGATGCGGGCCTTACCCTCGGGGTCGGCGATGTTCATCAGGTCGATCTGGCCGATGCGGCGCACATAGCCCTCGGCATCCACATCGGCGGTATCGATCAGAACCACATGCTTGACCATCGCGGGGTTCGGGAAACAATCTGCCTGCGGGTCACCGGCGCATTTCAACGAAGGCTCGCCCTCGCCATTGTCACGTTCGATCACCAGCGCGCGGGTCTCGTCGATGAAGTTGAAGTCACCGATCGCCGTGGCCCCTTCCGCCAGCTTGAACTTAAAGCCCTCGCCCGTCCAGTCGCGTGCCTCGGGGTCAAAGGCCATGACGCGCAGGAAATCACCTTCGTTCTCGCCGCTCGCAGCCAGCAGAGGTTTCTCGAGCATGGCCCACAGCAAACCCGTTTCAGGTTGCAGCGCCATACCCTCGTACCCGCCCGAGCGTGGCACGGTCCAATCCGTCCCCTTCACCGATGAGGCCGAGATACCGGGCGAGTCCGGCCCTTTCAGTTGAACACCATCCACCATCGTCGGATAGACGCCCTTGATCCGCCCGTCCAATGTGGCCTCGATCAGATAGGGGCCGAACTCCTCGCCGATCCAGATGCTGTCGCCGACGCGCTGGATGCTCTCCAGATCGAAATCCGCGCCGGTCAGATAGCGGCTGTCTGTCCCGCCATAAGAAATGCGGAAGGGCACTTTGAAATCGGGATCATGCAGAAAAACCGTTTCCTTGATCTCGACCTCACCTGTGTCGAAATCAGCGTCCATACGGCTGAAGAACAACAGTGTATCGGGGCTGTTCGCCTTGGAGCCAAAGCCGTTGTCCGTCAGTACATAGACCGACCCATCCTCGGCACGGTTCATCGCGAAACCGGAAAACCCCTGCAACGGCTGGCCAATGAAGGGCAGGTTCAGCCCCGTCAGCCGTTTGCCATGCAGCCCGCCCGTATCGCCCGGCACCGACATCGGCACGCCATTACGCGCGCCACCAGTGAACTTACCACTGATCCACGCATCCTTCGGCGCATCCGCAGGCGGCGCGACAAGGCTCAGCGCAGGCAGGTAGGCATGGCCCGCAAGCGTGGCATCAAACGTCTCTTGCGCGGCAGCGGGGACGGCCAGAAGGGACAGGGCAAGGGGAAGAATAGGGTGTTTCATTAGGGCTCTCCGTTAAAGACGGCCCCTGATGCGCGATTCTGGTAACAGCCGCGTAACGCAAAGGTGACGGTTCCACGACAGGCGCGGAATTGGGGAGAGGCGTAGTGAGAGGGTGGGATATTGGCGGAGGAGGTGGGATTCGAACCCACGGTACGCTCTCACGCACGCTGGTTTTCAAGACCAGTGCATTCGACCACTCTGCCACTCCTCCGCAGCAAGCACCGCATAGAGGGGTGTCAGCGATTCTGCAAACCTGGAAATGACGCGCACTGTGGCACCGTAACGCAAGACAGCGGCAGCCCGTGTTGGGCGGGTTCCGGCCGGGTGGGGAAATTTGCCGATGCCGTCCTGTCAGCCTTTCCAAAACCCCTGTACCCGCGTTAGTGTAGCGCAAAGACCCCGGCAATGGGGCATCAAACATGCCGTATTGACGGCGCGATCAGGCGGCGGCGGACAACGCCGCGCCAGCAGGCAAGGACGACGGACATGAACAGCCTCAGGCTACACCCTTTTTCTGGCAACCGGCCGCTGCGGTGCACGGTAGGGGTTTTGCTGATGATGACGACTTTGGCGGGCTGCGATGCGGTCGGCAATCTGACCGGCGGTCAGAAAGGCTCTGCTGCGGTGGCGTCCAGCTCGACCAAGCTGGTGGAGCGGGACGTCGAAGCGCCCGAGGTTTTCTCGGTCAGTGATCAGGGGCTTTGGGACGGACGCCCCAGCCTTGGCGGTGTCTGGGTCGCGCATCCCGATGTCACAGATCCCGAACGGGTGATCATCCGCAACGAGGCCAATGGCAAATTCGTCATCGGCGCGTTGTTCCGCCGTGAACGCGATCTGCCCGGGCCCAAGCTGCAGATGTCGTCGGATGCGGCGGCGGCCCTTGGTATTCTGGCCGGTGCCCCTGCGCCATTGAACGTCACTGCCCTGCGCCGTCAGGAAGTCGATGACACCCCTGCCCCCGACGCAGCCCCCGAAGGCACGATCGAAACCCCGTCGGAAGTGACAGAAACCACGCTTGATCCGGTCGCTGTCACGGCAGGTGCCGCGATTGATGCCGCCCCCGCTGCGGCGAAACCCGCTGCCCCTACGGCCCCGAAACCCGCAGCCCCCAAACCTGCGTCTTCGCTGGCCAAACCCTTTGTCCAGATCGGCATTTTCAGCGTAGAGGCAAATGCCGAACGCGCGGCCAACCAGATGCGCAGCGCGGGCATGTTGCCCACCGTCAAACGGAGCGAGATCAACGACAAGCCGTTCTGGCGCGTGGTCGTCGGCCCTGCGGCAACGAAATCCGAACTGACCAATTTGCTGAAATCCATCAAGACCGAAGGGTTCTCTGACGCCTACGCCGTGTCGAACTGACCCACCGCCAAAGGAAACTGCCATGATCCGTATTTTTGCAGCCACGATTGCGACCCTTCTGTTGGCCCTGCCCGCGCAGGCGTTCGAGACGCAGGCCCGCGCGGCCTATGTGGTCGACCAGACCACCGGCACCGTGCTGCTGACCAAGAACGCGGATGAACCCCTGCCGCCGGCCTCCATGTCGAAACTGATGACGCTGTATATGGCGTTCGAAGCGATCGAGCGGGGGAAAAGCAACGGCGGGCTGGACCTGACAGAGGAACTGCCCGTGTCGCAGCACGCCATGTCCTACGGCGGGTCGACCATGTTTCTGGACACCACCGACCGCGTCAAAGTCGAAGACCTGCTGCGCGGCATTATCGTGCTGTCTGGCAATGACGCCTGCGCCGTAATCGCCGAAGCGCTGAGCCCCGATGGGTCAGAGGCCGGTTTTGCCCGCCTGATGACGCAGCGGGCGCAGCAGATGGGCATGACCAACTCGACCTTCGCGAACTCCAACGGTTGGCCCGCCGCCGGTCACCGCATGTCGCTGCGCGATCTGGGGCTGCTGGCCACCCGCCTGATCGAGGATTACCCGCAGTACTACCCGATGTTCTCGCAGCGCGAATTCCTGTTTGACGGGCGCGCGCCGCAAAACAAGACCAACCGCAACCCGCTGCTGGGGCTCGGCATCGGCGCGGACGGGCTGAAAACCGGCCACACCGAAGAAGCGGGCTACGGGCTTGTCGGCTCTGCCAAACAGGGCGACCGCCGCGTTGTGTTTGTTCTGTCCGGTCTCGAAAGCGCCGCGGCCCGCGCGCAGGAATCGGAATCGATTGTGAACTGGGCCTTTCGCCAATTCTCGCAACGGTCCATGGGCAAAGCCGGCACCATGATTGCCGAAGCTCCCGTGGCGCTTGGCGCGCAGGGTGCCGTTGGCCTTGAACTGGAAAGCGATCTGTCAGTGTTGGTGCCTGTGTCCGGCGGCAGCGATGTCTCGGCGGAGGTGGTTTATACCGGCCCGCTGCGCGCGCCCATCACCAAGGGCCAGAACATCGGCGAGTTGGTGCTGACCCGCGGTGACCTGCCAGAGGTACGTGCCCCGCTGGTTGCCCGCGACAGCGTTGCCGCAGGGGGGTTCATGGTCAAACTTGAAGCCGCCGCCCGCCATCTACTGACCCGGTTGAACGAAGGGCCAGAGGCCGCTTCGTGAGCACCGCGGCCAAGGGCCTGTTCATCAGCTTCGAAGGCATCGACGGCTCGGGCAAATCGACCCAGACCAAATTACTGAAAGACCGGCTTGAGGCCGACGGGCATCAGGTCGTGCTGACCCGCGAACCCGGCGGCTCCCCCGGGGCCGAGGAAATTCGCGCCTTGGTCTTGCAGGGTGATCCCGACCGTTGGTCCGCCCGAACCGAGATCCTGCTGTTCACCGCCGCCCGTCGTGATCACCTTGAGCGCACGATCCTGCCTGCGCTTGAGGCGGGCAAGATCGTGATCTGCGACCGCTTTGCCGATTCCACCCGCATGTATCAGGGGCTCAGCCGTGGTGACCTGCGCGGTGCCGTGGACCAGCTGCACAGCCTGATGATCGGCGTCGAACCCGATGTCACCGTCCTGATCGATATGGACCCCGGCGAAGGGCTCAGCCGCGCGCTGTCGCGCAACACGGTCGAGGAACGGTTCGAGGATTTCGGCGAAAGCCTGCAGGTCGCCATGCGCGCCGGTTTCCTGTCGCTTGCCGCTGAATTCCCCGACCGTTTCGTCACCATCAACGGCGCACAATCCATCGATGCGGTTGCGGCGGATGTGTTTGCGCAGGTGCGCCCGCGTCTTGATGCGCGCTGACCCCTTTTCCTGCCGCCGCAATCTGCTAGACCACGTGACATGAGTGATGACGCCCCCCAGCCCGACCGTATCGACGGCGCGCGCCACCCGCGCGACACGCCGCAGCTTTTCGGCCAGTCGGCGGCAGAGGCCGCGTTCCTCGATGCGTTCAACTCGGGCAAGCTGCATCACGGCTGGCTGCTGACCGGCCCGCGGGGCGTGGGCAAGGCCACATTGGCGTGGCGTATTGCGCGGTTCTTGCTGGCCACCCCCGATGCAGAGGACGGCGGCATGTTCGACACCCCCGCCCCCACCAGCCTTGATATCGATCCCGACCACCCCGTCGCCCGCCGCATTGCGGCCGGGGGCGAAGGCGCGCTGAAGGCGATCACGCGCTCTGTTGACGAGAAAACCAAACGGCTGCGCAAGCAGATCGTCGTGGATGACATCCGCAAGCTGAACGGGTTCTTCCAGATGTCCGCTGCCGATGGCGGGCGCCGTGTCGTGATCGTCGATGACGCCGACCTGATGAACCCCAATGCCGCGAACGCGCTGCTCAAGATGCTGGAAGAGCCGCCCGCCCGCGCGATCATGCTGCTGATCAGCCACCGCCCCTCCGGCCTGCTACCCACCATCCGCTCGCGCTGCCGGACCCTGCGGCTTGGCACCCTGACGCCGGACGATATGGCGCAGGCGCTCGGCCAGTCCGAGGTGGATGTTCAGGGCGATCCCGCAGCGCTCGCGGCGCTTTCCGGCGGGTCTGTCGGCGGCGCGCTGTCCCTGTCGCTGATGGGCGGACTCGCGATGTATAGCGAACTGGTCGCCCTGCTAGATACGATGCCGCGGCTGGACCGCGCCCGCGCGCTCAAACTGGCAGAGGCCGCAGCCGCCCGCGGGGCCGAAGAAAAACTGTCGCTGCTGTTCACGCTGGTGGATCTGCTGATGCTGCGATTGGCCCGCACCGGTGCCCTTGGCCGCCCACCCGAAACCGCCGCCGCCCAGAACGAGGCCGCGGTGCTGACCCGCCTGTCGCCCACCCCCGCCCAAGGACGGGTCTGGGCCGAGACCGCGCAAGACATCGGCACCCGCGCGCGCCACGGGATGGCGGTCAACCTTGACCCTGCCGCACTGGTCCTAGATACCCTGTTCAAGATGGGCGACGCCGCACCGCGCTAGCCCACGCAAGACGAACAGGCAGGACCCCAGGCATGACAGACAGCACCCGCGACATTCACCCGATCACCGACAGTCACTGCCACCTGGACTTTCCCGATTTCGACGGTGAACTGCCCGATGTGATCGCCCGCGCCCAAGCCGCAGGGGTGACACGCATGGTCACCATCTGCACCAAGCTCAAGAACGAACCCGCCGTGCGTGCCATTGCCGAGGCGCATGCCCCGGTTTTCTATGCCGCCGGCACCCACCCGATGAGCGTCGCGACAGAGCCGATGGCCAGCTATGACGACCTGATGGCGCTGACCAAACACCCCAAGATGGTGGGCATCGGCGAAACGGGGCTGGATTACCACTACACTGCCGACAGCGCCGAGGCGCAGCAAACCAGCCTGCGCACCCATATCGCCGCGTCCCGTGACAGCGGCCTGCCCCTGATCATCCACGCTCGCGACGCCGATGATGATATGGCCCGCATCCTCAGAGAGGAACATGCCAACGGGGCCTACCCTTGCGTGATGCACTGCTTCTCCTCGACGCAGGCGCTTGGCCGTGCGGCACTGGATCTGGGGTTCTACCTGTCGATGTCGGGCATCACCGCCTTCCCCAAATCCCAGGATCTGCGCGACATCTTTGCCGACGCGCCCCTGGACCGGATATTGGTCGAAACCGACAGCCCCTATCTGGCCCCGCCGCCCCATCGCGGCAAACGCAACGAACCGGCCTTTACCGCCCATACGGCGCGGCGTGGGGCCGAAACCTTCGGCATCGATTATGCCAGCTTTGCCGCGCAGACGCAGGCGAATTTCGACCGGCTGTTTACCAAGGCCGCCCAATATCAGGACGCCGCCTGATGGCCGAGATGAAGATCACCATCCTGGGCTGCGGCTCGTCTGGCGGGGTGCCGCGCCTTGGCGGGCACTGGGGGGCCTGCGATCCGGCCAACCCCAAGAACGCAAGACGCAGATGCTCCATCCTGGTCGAGCGGATCACGGATGCGGGCACGACATCGGTGCTGATCGACACCTCCCCCGATATGCGCAGCCAACTTCTGGATGCGGGCGTCGGACGGCTGGACGCGGTGCTTTATACCCACTCCCACGCCGATCATGTGCACGGGCTGGATGACCTGCGGATGATCGTGATCAACATGCGCCAACGTCTGCCGGTCTGGGCCGACACGCCCACGCGCGAGGCGCTGCTGGACCGTTTCGGCTACGTGTTCATCCAGCCCCCCGGATCGTCCTACCCGCCCATCCTCGAGATGAACCATATTGACGGCGACGTGGTGATCGACGGGCCCGGTGGCACGCTCTGCTTCACGCCCTTTCTGGTGAACCACGGCGGGATGGATGCGCTTGGCTTCCGCGTCAATGATGTGGCCTATCTGCCCGATGTGGCGCAGATCCCCGATGACATCTGGCCCCACCTCAAGGGCCTGCGCTGCTGGATCGTCGACGCGCTGCGCCGCGACCCGCATCCAACCCACAGCCACCTGGCCCAGACCCTGGGCTGGATCGAACAGATGGCACCACAAACCGCTGTGCTGACCAATATGCACAACGACCTCGACTATGACACGCTGGCCGCGGAAACCCCCGACCATATCGAACCCGCCTTTGATGGCATGACCCTGAGCTTTCCGGTCTAGCCCCCGCCCGCGGGGTCCGGACTTCATTTTGCCCTATAAACTCCACGGGGGCGTGGGGGTGTGAAACCCCCACTCCGACAGCGCCACCCGCACCCAAGGCCATATCTCTCGTGCAAACGCTTCTCGAAGTCATCCTGCCCGTCTTCCTTGTTATCGGCTTTGGCTATGTCTCTGTCTGGCGTGGGTATTTTCCGGTCTCGGGCATCGACGGGGTCATGCGGTTCGCGCAAAGCTTCGCGATCCCCTGCCTGCTGTTCCAATCGATCGCGCATCTGGATCTATCGGCCTCTTTCGACCCGCGACTGCTGTTCAGCTTCTACACCGGTGCGGCGGTCTGTTTCACGCTGGGTCTGTTCGGCGCGCGCATCCTGTTCAAACGCGACTGGGAAGACTGTGTGGCCATCGGGTTCTGCAGCCTCTTTTCCAACTCGGTCCTGCTGGGGCTGCCGATCACGGAACGCGCCTATGGGCCCGAGGCGCTGATCGGGAACTTTGCGATCATCGCCATCCACTCGCCGTTTTGCTACGGGCTGGGGATCACGGTGATGGAGTTCGTGCGCAACCGGGGCCAATCCGGTCCGGCCTTTGCGCGCAATGTGGCGCGGGCGATGTTCCACAATCCGCTGGTTCTGGGCATTCTCGCGGGCTTTGCCGTGAACTTTAGCGGGCTGGCGATCCCCGGTGTGATCGACGACGCGCTGTCGCTGATCGTACGCGCTGCCCTGCCTGCGGCCTTGTTTGCCTTGGGGGGCGTGTTGATCCAGTACCGCCCCGAGGGCGACAGCAAGACCATCGCCATGGTCTGCCTTTTGTCACTGATCGTCCACCCCGCGATTGTCTGGTTCATGGGCAGCGGCTTTGGTCTGCCGCAGGATCTGTTCCGCTCGGGCGTGCTGACGGCAGCGATGGCACCGGGGTTCAACGCCTATATCTTCGCCAATATGTATGGCCGCGCGCGGCGGGTCGCGGCAAGCTCGGTGCTGGTCGCGACGGTGGGGTCGGTGCTGACCGCGTGGCTCTGGCTCAGCGTGCTGCCATGATGCCCGTGCTCTATTCTTTCCGGCGCTGCCCCTATGCCATGCGCGCGCGGCTGGCGCTGCGGTCGGCCCGCCAGCAGGTGCAGCTGCGCGAGGTCGTGCTACGCGACAAGCCCGCCGCCTTTCTGGCGACCTCGCCCAGTGGGACAGTGCCCTGTCTGGCGCTGGATACGGGCGAGGTCATTGACGAAAGCCTCGACATCATGATCTTGGCTCTGCGCCGACACGATCCCGAAGGGCTGCTGCAGATGCCTGACGCGGGATGGGACTGGATCAGCCGCTGCGACGGGCCGTTCAAACAGGCACTGGACCGCACGAAATACGCCACCCGCTATCCCGACGCCGATCCGGAGGCAGAGCGGGCCAAAGCCGCCGCTCATCTGACGGCGCTGGACGCGCAAATTGGCACCCATATTTTCGACACCCCCAGCCTTGCCGACATGGCGATTGCCCCCTTCGTGCGGCAGTTCGCCTTCATCGACAAACCCTGGTTCGACGCGCAGCCCTGGCCGCAGTTGCAGGCGTGGTTGGACCGGTTCCTGACCTCGCAGGCCTTTACCGCCGTGATGGATAAATACCCGCAATGGGCAGAGGGCGACGCGCCTACGGTCTTCCCTGCTTAGGGCGACAACCCCCTTGCCCCGCCCCAGCGTACGCTGCATCGCGGCACAAGTTACCCTACGTCACAAAGCCGCACCGCTGCCCTGACAGCCGTCAGGCAGGTTGCCACAGCGGCGTGCACGCTCCTAACCTCGGGTCGTGGTCCCACCGGATCACAACAACCGGGAGGAGATATAATGAAACATTTCAGATCAGGTCTGGTCGCCGGGGCGCTGGCCCTTGGCACCGCCTTTGCCACCCTAACCCCCGCATGGGCCCAAGAGTTGCCCCGCGGCGATGCGACCGCCTTGGGGTTCGACCCTGACCGACTGGCGCGGATGGATGCCACCTTTGGCGCGCTGGTGGACAAGGGGATGACGCCGGGGGCCGTGCTGATGCTGATCCGCGACGGTCAGATCGCGCATCTGTCCACCATGGGCAAACGCACCCCCGACGGGGAGCCGATGACCGAAGACACGCTGTTCCGCATCTACTCCATGACCAAACCCATCACATCCGTCGCCGCAATGATGCTGGTCGAAGAAGGCAAACTGCTGCTCAACGCGCCCGTCTCGACCTATCTGCCCGCCTATAAAACCCTGACCGTGGTCACCGGCGAGAAAGACGCCGAAGGCAAGCCCGTGACCCGCCCCGCCAAAGGCGTGATGACCGTCCGCGACCTGATGCGCCATACCTCGGGGCTGACCTATGGCTTCTTCGGAGCCGGTCCCGCGCGCGAGGCCTATAACGCGGCCGGGGTCGCCTCGCCCGAGAACACGGCGATCGAACAGGCCAATCTGCTGGCGTCCCTGCCGCTGGAGCATGACCCCGGCACCACATGGGAATACTCCCGCGCGACGGATGTTCTGGGCGCGGTGGTAGAGGTCGCCTCAGGCCAGACGCTTGAAGAATTCATGAAGGCGCGTATTTTCGATCCGCTGGGGATGGAGGATACGGCCTTCTACATCGATGACGCTGCGGATTTCCCGCGGATCGCCGAACCCTTCGCCGATCAGGCCAAACTGGGCAGCCGCGATGTTTTTGACCCGCGCGTGCGCAAGCCGAACCAGTCGGGCGGCGGCGGGCTGATGTCCACGGTGCATGACTACGCAAAATTCGCGCAGATGATGCTGAATGGCGGAGAGTTGAACGGCACGCGGCTGCTTTCGCCTAAGTCGGTGCAGCTGATGACCTCGAACCACCTTGAAGGCATCAAACCCGGCAAATACTACCTGCCCGGCCCCGGCTACGGCTTTGGTCTGGGGTACGGTGTGCGGCTCGATACTGGCAACGCCCCGTCAATGGGCTCCGCCGGTGAATACAACTGGGGAGGTGCCGCAGGAACCGGCTATCATGCGGACCCTGCCGAAGATATGATCGCGCTGCTGATGATCCAATCGCCTGCCAATCGTGGGCCGCTGCGGCTGATCTTCAAGAACCTCGCCTTTAGCACGCTGGCCGACAGCCGCGTCGACGATTGACCCCGCGGGGCCACGCGCCCTGCCCCATACCCTCGCGCAAAAGGCCCCTGACGTCGGGGCCTTTTGTCTTTCAGCGCGACAGATCGCTGGCTTGCGACACGGAAACCCCCTAAAATTTCACACCGGCCATTGTCAGCGGGATGGTCCGCGTTACGTCATCGCTTTGATTATAAAGGGTTCACATTGTGGCAACAGAAACACTCGGCGCGCTAAATCCTGTAACTGCGATCGCATTGGTCGGCGCGATCGGGGTGGGGTCACAATGGATCGCATGGCGGCTGCGCATGCCCGCGATCGTGCTGATGCTGGTGGCCGGTATCCTGATCGGGCCGGTTCTGGGCATCTTCGACCCCGCACGGGATATCGGGCCGTTGATGGGGCCGATGATCTCTATCGCCGTGGCGATTATCCTGTTCGAGGGCGGTCTGTCGCTGAACTTTCACACGCTGCAGGACGCGGTCGGCGGTGTCCGGCGGCTGGTCTATATCGGCGCGCCCCTTGGCTGGCTGATGTCGGCGCTGTCGCTGCATTATGTGGCGGGGCTCAGCTGGTCCAGCTCTGCCGTCTTTGGCGGGATCATGATCGTGACCGGCCCCACGGTGATCGCGCCGCTGTTGCGCACCGCGCGGCTGTCGCGCCGCCCTGCCACCCTGCTGCAATGGGAGGCGATCCTGAACGACCCCATCGGCGCGCTGGCCGCCGTGCTGGCCTTCGAGGTCGTCATTGCCCTGAACACCGCCACCACCGCGTCCGAGGCGATGCTGGAGCTGTTTATCGGTGCCGCCGTCGCCACGGCCGCTGGTGTCGCTGCGGGGATCGGCCTGTCGCGCGCCTTCAAACGCGGCTGGGTGCCCGAGTATATGAAGGTGCCCGTGCTCTTTGCCCTGCTGCTGGGGGTCTTTGCCGCCTCCGATGCCGTGCTGCATGAAAGCGGGCTGCTGGCGGTGACCATCATGGGGATCGTGATCGCGAACTCCAAACTGCCCAGCTACGAGGAAATGCGCCGCTTCAAGGAACATGCCACCGTGCTGCTGGTGTCGGGCGTGTTCATCCTGCTGGCCGCAGGGCTGGATGTCGAAGCGCTTGGCAATCTCGACTGGCGCGCGGCGGCCTTTGTTGCTGTGGTGGTGCTGGTCGCACGGCCTGCGACGGTGTTTATCTCGCTCGTCGGGTCGGGCATCCCGTTCCGCGAAAAATTGCTGGTGGCCCTGACCGGACCGCGCGGCGTCGTGCTGGTCGCGGTCGCGGGTCTGTTTGGCGAACGCCTGCTCAGCCTCGGGTTCGAGGACGCCGCCCTGATCGCGCCGCTTGCCTTTGCGCTTGTGGCGGTCACCGTGGTGGTCAACGGCTTCACGCTCGCCCCCTTTGCGCGGCTTTTGGGGCTGACCGGTGCGGACACGCCCGGCGTGGTGATCATCGGCGGCTCGGACTGGACAACGCAGCTGGCCGAAGTGCTCAAGAAAGCGAAGATTCCGGTGCTGATGACCGACCCCAACTTCATCCGCCTGCGCAAGGCGCGCGCGGCGGGGATCGACACATTCTCGGGCGACATTCTGTCAGAGGCGGCAGAGCAGCGCGTGGAACTCGTCAGCTATGCCACGCTGATCGCTGCCACGGATAACGACGCCTACAACACGCTGGTCACCACCGACCTGGCGCCGGAATTCGGCCGCGAGAATGTGTTTCAGGTGATGCGCGAGAAATCCGAAAGCAGCCGCCACCAACTGCCCCGCACCCTTGGCGGTCGGCCCTTGGGGCTAGAGGCAACACATGCGGAACTGCGTGATCTGATCGCCCAAGGCTGGCGCTTCCGCAGCACGCGTCTCTCCGAGGAGTTCACGCTGGAAGACTGGCGCGCCGAAAGCCCCGAGGCGCGGTTGCTCGCCCAGATCACCACCAGCGGCGAGGTCAAGTTCATGCGCAAGAACGAAGAGTTCAAGGGCGGCGACGGCATCCATGTTATCGCTCTTCGCCCGCCGGAGGAGTGATCAAACCACACCGACCCGCGCAGCATACTATCTGCGCGGGTATTTCAGCTTTGCATTAACCTTAATTGGACCATTATTTCGCCACACCGGTCAGGCAGTTGCTTCAGTCATGTAGGTAACCAACTGAAAAGGCACATCTATGTTAATAAGTTCACTTTTCTCTGGCGGCAGCCAGCAGTCTCAGCCCAAAGGGGCCGAGAAACAGAAAGATAAGTCCGAGACCGGTAACACCGAAAAGAACAACGCCAAAGCCAAAGACGACCAGCCGGCAGCGCAAGAGACGCAGCCCACCGCTGAAACTGCCCCTGCGCAGTCGTCTCAGGCCGCCGCCCCCGCGCAGAAAGCGCAAGCCCCCGCTGCGGAGGCTCCGGCCCCCGTCGCCCCAACCCCGGTTGCCACCTCGGACGCCGAAGACAGCGGCATGAGCGAGGCGCAAGCCCGCGCCGCAGCCGAAGCCCGGATCGAAGCCGCACAGGCCCGCAGCCTGATTGACTCGATCGCGCCGGTCAGCAGCTCGCCCCAGCAGGCCAGCAAATCCTACCTGTCGGCCCTGCTGAAATCGAACGCGCCAACAGAGGCGGCATCAACGGCCAAATCCGCCGCTGAGCCCGTCGCCGACAAGGCCGACAAAGCGCTGAAAGCCGCCGCGTAACCCACGCAGCCCCGCCGCGCCCGAACACCCTTCGGGCGCGGCGCATGGTCCACGGCCAAGACAGACATCAAAACGCAGGCGGTGAAGCGCGCGAATTATGCATGATTATCAATAACTTGAAGTGGTGCGGGTGAAGGGACTCGAACCCCCACGCCATAGGCGCCAGAACCTAAATCTGGTGCGTCTACCAATTCCGCCACACCCGCATTGCGCGTTCAGTATCAAAGAAATTTCCCAGTGGCGAGGGGGAAAAACGCGCATGACGTATAGTTTTTCTCACCTGCCACGCGTGCGTGCACCCGACCGCCGCTAGAGGTCCAGCGCCTTGAAGATGCGGGGGATTTCTTCGACCAGATCTTCGGCGATCAGCCCCGGTCCGAACTGACGCGCGGCCTCTACATGCAGCCATGTCGCGTATTGCGCCGCCTCGAAAGGCGCGATGCCGCGGGCCAGCAGACCGGTGATCATGCCCGACAGCACATCCCCCGCGCCTGCGGTGGCAAGCCACGGGGCCGCGCGATCGCCCGTGCCGTGATGCGCCGCGACGCGACCGTCGGGATGCGCGATCAGGGTGGTCGCCCCCTTATACAGAACAACCGCCCCCGCCTTTTGCGCCGCCATCAGACAGGCCCGCGCCTTATCGGCGTCACTCTCGGATATCTGCTTGAAAAGGCGCGCGAACTCTCCGCCATGCGGGGTCAGCACGCAGTGCGGGCCAAGGTGCTCCCACAGGGTGGGTTCCTGCGCGATCAGGGTCAGCGCGTCGGCGTCCAGCACGCAGGGTTTGCCGCATTCAAGCACTGCCCGCACCAGCGCCACATGGGCCGGTTTCAGCCCCAAGCCCGGCCCGATGCACAGCGCCCGCACGCGTTTGTCACCGGCCAGCTCTGCCAGATCCTCGGGGCCTGTGACGCGCGACAGCATCAGGGCGGTGATCTGCATCGCCACCTCCATCTGCGCGGCGGGCGGTACGGCCAGTGTGACCAGCCCCGCCCCCATCCGCAACGCCGCACGCCCGGACAGCCGCGCCGCACCTGTGCGCCCGGCCCCACCGGTCACGACAATCGCATGCCCGTGATCGAACTTATGCCCCTGCCCCTTGGCCAATTGATCAAAGTCCAGCGTGTCTGCGGTGATGGCAATCGATTGCATGGCAGCCCCTTTCTGGTCCGTCTTTTGCCCAAAGATAAACCACCTGGCCAAGCGATAGCCAAGCCTGCCAGCACATGGATTTTCAAACTGCACATATTTTAATCGCAGCGCACATAAAACAGCCGATGCGCACAAATTTTCGCCTCTTTCGGTGGACTCCATCGCGCGTCTGGTAGACCGTCGGCCCGCACGGTGAGATGACACCGATGTAGACCGAAAATCACCCGTCTGGCAGGGAGGCCTCAGATGAAAAAGATCGAAGCTGTAATCAAGCCGTTCAAGCTTGATGAAGTCAAGGAGGCGCTCCAAGAGGTTGGCGTTCAGGGCCTTAGCGTTATCGAAGTCAAAGGCTTCGGGCGTCAAAAGGGCCATACAGAATTGTACCGTGGCGCTGAATATGTCGTGGATTTTCTGCCCAAGGTAAAAATCGAAATCGTGTTGGACGACGATCAGGTAGACGCCGCCATCGAGGCCATCGTATCGGCCGCGAAGACCGAAAAGATCGGCGACGGCAAAATCTTCGTCAGCCCCATCGAACAAACAATCCGCATCCGTACCGGCGAGACCGGGTCAGACGCGCTTTAATCGAATTTACGAGATTCAAGAAAAGGATATCATCCAATGAGCACCAAGGACTTCCTGAAGAAGATCAAGGACGAGGACATCGAATACGTTGATGTACGTTTCACCGATACACGCGGTAAACTGCAGCACGTGACAATCGTCTCCGATCTTGTTGACGAAGATTTTGTCGAAGAAGGGTTCATGTTTGACGGCTCCTCCATCGCGGGTTGGAAAAGCATCGAAGCCTCCGACATGAAGCTGATGCTCGACACGGACACCGCCTATGTTGATCCGTTCTATGCCGAAAAAACAATCTGCGTGCACTGCTCTGTTGTAGAGCCCGACACCGGCGAAGCCTATGAGCGTGACCCCCGTGGCACCGCGCAAAAAGCCGAAGCCTACCTGAAAGCCTCCGGTATCGGTGATGTGGCCTATATGGGTCCGGAAGCTGAATTCTTCCTGTTCGATAACGTCAAATTCTCGAACTCGATCAACAAGGTATCCTACGAAGTTGATGCGTCCGACGCGTCCTGGAACACCGACACCGACTATGAAATGGGCAACATGGGCCACCGCCCGGGCCTCAAGGGCGGCTACTTCCCCGTGAACCCCACGGACGAAGCCCAGGACCTGCGCGCCGAAATGCTGTCGACCATGAAACGTCTTGGCATGAAGGTCGACAAACACCACCACGAAGTGGCGTCCTGCCAGCACGAACTGGGCCTGATCTTCGGCACGCTGACCGAACAGGCGGACGAGCTGCAGAAATACAAATACGTGATCCACAACGTGGCACACGCCTATGGTAAATCCGCAACCTTCATGCCCAAGCCGATCTATGGCGACAACGGCTCCGGCATGCACGTGAACATGTCGATCTGGAAAGACGGCAAGCCCCTGTTCGCAGGCGACAAATACGCCGACCTGAGCCAGGAAGCGCTGTATTTCATCGGCGGCATCCTGTCCCACGCGAAATCGCTGAACGCCTTCACCAACCCCGCGACCAACAGCTACAAGCGTCTGATCCCCGGTTTCGAAGCCCCCGTTCTGCGCGCCTATTCCGCACGCAACCGCTCGGGCTGTGTCCGTATCCCATGGACCGAATCCCCCAAGGCAAAACGCGTAGAGGCCCGCTTCCCCGATCCGGCGGCAAACCCCTACCTGTGCTTTGCCGCGCTGCTGATGGCCGGCCTTGACGGGATCAAGAACAAGATCGATCCGGGCGAAGCCATGGATAAGAACCTCTATGATCTGCCCGCCGAAGAACTGGCCGATATCCCAACCGTTTCCGGCTCCCTGCGCGAAGCGCTGGAAGAGCTGCAGTCGGATATGGATTACCTGCTGGCCGGTGACGTCTTCACCAAAGACCAGATCGAAGGCTATATCGAACTCAAGATGGAAGAAGTGCACAAATACGAGCACACCCCCCACCCTGTTGAATTCGGCATGTACTACAGCTGCTAAACGCGGTCTCCACCCGGACGGGTGGCCAGACCAACAGCAAAGGGCGTCCCTATCGGGGCGCCCTTTCGCTTGGAATGCGTCTTGCTATTTGAAGTTCGAAACAGCTGGGCTAGAGTCAGCCGAAGTTTAATATAGTCAGAGGTTATTTCATGCGCCCCACCAAACGTCTTGCCACGGCACTTATGCTTTCTTTGGGCTTCGCCGCCCCAGTTGCAGCGGCCCAATGTGGCAACAACGCGGGAGGCTTCGACGCCTGGAAACCCGCCTTCGCGAAAGAGGCCGCCGCCGCGGGTGTCGGTCAACGGGGGCTCGATGCACTGGCCAACGCGCGCTATGCCAGCAGCACCATCGCCGCCGATCGCAACCAGAAATCCTTCAACTATTCACTCGATAAATTCATGCAGGTGCGCGGTGCCGATACGATCGTCGCCCAAGGCCGCAAGCGCAAAGCCCGCAATGCAAGCTTCTACCAATCACTCGAAGCGCGCTACGGCGTGCCAGCGGGGGTGATCATCGCGATCCACGGGATGGAAACCGCCTTTGGTGGCTTCATGGGCGATACCTCGGTGGTGTCTGCGATCACCACGCTGACCTATGACTGCCGCCGCTCCGATTTCTTTGCCCCCCACGCCATCGGCGCGCTGAAACTGGTTGATACCGGCGCGATCAATGGCGGCACCAAAGGCGCAAAACATGGCGAGCTTGGCCACACCCAATTCCTGCCCGGCAATGCCCTGCGCTATGGGGTGGACGGTAACGGCGACGGCCGCGTTGATTTCTACAACCAGACCGATGCGCTGGCCTCGACCGCGAACTTCCTGCGTCAGAAAGGCTGGCAACCCGGTGCCGGCTATCAGGAAGGGCAAACCAACTTCAATGTGATCAAACAGTGGAACGCTGCCGGCGTGTATCAGAAAGCCATCGCAATCATGGCCGCCCGTATCGACGGCTAACCCGCTCGAAAATAAAACAACCGCCACGCGCGCGCCGGTCCTGCGGCGCGCGCGTTTTGCTTCCAAATGGCTGAAAATCCTCGCCGAAGGCATCCGCCCCGTGCCGCCCGCACCGCCCCATTGCAATTGCAGCACCCAAGCGCCATATAGCCCCCATAGGGAAAGGCCCCTGCCGTCCGCATATCGGTGAAGTCCTTGATCAAGAACACACCTTCAATCTCGCGGATTGACGGGCAACGCGGACCCCCTTCGACTTTTGCGAGAGCAGGAGTGTTATGATGACAACCCAAAACCATCCCACCGCCGTACCTTCGGCTGATGTGCTGAAATCCCAAGCCAAACGGTTGCGCGCGGACCTTGCAGCCCAAGGCACAGCACTGTCCCATGCGGCGACGCTGGAAATGGTGGCCCACCAATGGGGCGCGCGCGACTGGAACACGCTGAGCGCGCAGGCCGCGGCCCCTGCGCAGGGCTGGACGCCCGGGGACCGCGTGCAGGGCCGCTATCTAGGCCATCCCTTTACCGGCGTGGTCAAGGCGGCGCGGCTATCGGGCAGTGGCACGTGGTCGCTGACCCTGCGCTTTGACACGGCGATTGACGTTGTGACCTCGCCCCTGTTCAGCAATATGCGGCGGCAGATCAATGCGGTGGTCGATGCGCAGGGGGTTTCCCCACGCAAGACCTCTGACGGGCAGCCGCATCTGGTTCTGACCTAGCGCCATCACTTCCGAACCATCGCGCCTGTCCGGGTCCGCTCAGGCAGGCGCATCTCCGTCACGCACCACATAGGTGTGGATCGTGAAGACCACCGCGTCGCTTTCGGGCAGACGCAGGATGCACTGCCGCTCTGACCGGATAAAGGGCATGTCGCTGCCTGTCTCGCGCCGCCGCGGCTGGTGCAGATCCGCATCCGCATAGCGCAGCTTGTTGAACCGCCACAGCGGCCGCCCTGCCCGCACGCCGTCAAACAGACGTTGCACACGCCGCGCGATATCGGCGTCATATTCCTCGACCGGGGCGTGAATGCCCGTAAGGGGTTGCTCTATCTTATCCGCCAGCCGCCAGTTCGCCGGAAAGCACAGTGCCGCAGCGGTCAGCACATGTTCATCGCCACGTTTTTGCAGGATGCAGAGGTCTTCTTGCACCAGATGCGCCAGCGTCCACAGCGGTTGCGACCGGTCCAGCGTGACCTTGCGCCCGTCAGGACAAACCACGGCATCAGCCCCGAGGGTGAAACCGAAACGTGGCAGAAGGGTCAGCGCCTCGGACAGCAGCTCTGCCGCGGCGGGTCTGGCGGCCTCGCTTTGGTAGAAAACAGCCTCGGGTCGGTCCGCCAGCAGCGCTTCGCGGTAGACCATCTGCGGCGCGTAGGCTTCGTCCATCAGCAACCAGTCCTCCGCCCCGCAAGGCCCCGTGCCCGGCAATCCGGGCGTGCCGGTCTGCGCATCCGGTAGTCTGGTTTGCAATATCACGGGCATGAGGTCTCCTTTTTGGTAAGCGGATGAGGGGTAGCCGGGGGGGGGCAGCCGGGGCGAAACCGGCGGCGTGGCGCACAGGCCCGCTGCCGGGGCGCAGCCTGCTACGGGCCATGCCTTCGGCGAGGATTTAGGGCCATTTGGAAGCGGGTGTCAGTTCTTCAGAGCGTCTTGCAGCGCCGGCAGGAAGCGTTGTTCGTAGTCACTGCCGACCAACGGACCAGCGTAGCGGAACAGAACCGTGCCGTCGCCCGCAATGATGAAGGTCTCTGGCGGGGCGGTGACGCCCCAGTTGATGGCCGTGCGCCCCTGCGGGTCAAAGGCGACGCCTTCGAAGGGGTTGCCATCATTGGTCAGGTAGCTGGTTGCGGGGCCTATCGTGTCTTTGAAGTTCACCCCGATGATCGACAGCCCCTGCGCCTGCATATCAAGCAACTGCGGATGTTCGGCGCGGCAGGGCGGGCACCAGCTGGCCCAGAAGTTGACCAGCGTCACCTCGCCATTGGTCAGCACATCCGGTGCCGCGGCGGGAAACCCTTCCAGCGGTTTTGCCGGCAGCGCGGGGGCCATCTGCCCCACCAGCGTCGAGGGCAGCCCTTCGGGATCGGGGCGGAACATGCCAAAGGCGGCAAGTGCCACGAAACCGGCGAAGACCAGCGGTGGCGCGATCATGAGCGGAGAGATTTTAGCCATCTTTACGGGCCTCTATATCAGCAAGTGTGGCGCGGGCCTTGCGCCCTTTGTTCAGGCTCAGCCCCACCAGCCCCGCCAGCAGCAGCAGCGACACCCCATAGGCGGCCAGCACTTCGGCGGCGTATTTCCCAAGTTCCGGCATCATGCGCCCCTTTCGCTGCGCGCCAGCAGCGCGCGGGCGCGGCGCAGACGGATTTCGGTCCCTGTGCGGTACAGAACCAGCGCCAGAAACAGCAGGCCAAAGCCGACCATACTGATCAGCAGCGGGTAGAAAAACACATCCGATACGGTACGCCCGCCGGTGGCCAGCGGGACAGAGGTGCCTTGATGCAGCCCCTGATTCCAGAACTTGACCGCATAGCGCGACAGCACCGCAAAGACCGAGCCCACCAGACACAGGACCGAGGTCAGGTCTGCTGCGGTATCGGGGTCCTCGACCGCTTCCCACAGGGCGATATAGCCGAGGTAGAACAGAAACAGGATCAGAAAGGACGTCAGCCGCGGATCCCATGCCCACCAGGTGCCCCACATGGGCTGCCCCCAGATCGCACCGGTGATCAGCGCGATCACTGTCATGGTGACGCCCACAGGGGCCGCCGCCTTGGCCGCAAGGGCGCTGACGTGATGCCGGCGGATCAGCCAGACCAGCGAGGCCACAAGCATCATGAACCATGCGTTGATCGCCATCAGCGCAGCGGGCACATGCAGGTAGATGATCTTGACCGTCGATCCCTGACGGTAATCATCCGGCGTGCCGAAAAAGCCCCAGCCCAGACCTACCATCAGACACAGCGTCGCCCCCCCCCAGACATAGGGTTGCATGCGGGCCGAGAGGCCTAAAAATTTCACCGGATTGGCGTATTCCCATAAAGACATGGCGGGGTTCTATCGCTCCGTTTCCTGGCACTCAATGGTCAAAAGCGCGCACTCACCTTAAGGTCATCCGCAGCACCGCGGCAGAGGCGAAGGGCATGAGCGCGATGGTGCCAAAGGTGATGCCAGCCAGCAGGGTCAGCGGAGTCGTGGCGTCCAGCCCCATTGCGCCGCGGCGCGCGGCCTCTGCCCCGAAGATCAGCGTCGGTACGTAAAGCGGCAACACCAGCAACGACATCAGCAACCCGCCGCGTTTGATGCCCACGGTCAGCGCCGCGCCAAAGGTGCCGATCACCGACAGCGCGGGCGTGCCCAAACCGAGCGAGGCCACCAGCCACAGATACCCCGAAGGCGCGAGGTTCAGCATCACCCCCAACACAGGGGCCGCAAGCACCAGCGGCAGCCCGGTCGTCACCCAGTGGGACAACGCCTTGACGCTCAACGCCGCCTCAAGCGGCAGCGGTGCCGTGGCCAGCAGGTCCAGCGTGCCATCCTCGTAATCCAGCGCAAGCAGCCGGTCGAGCGAAAGCAGGCAGGCCAGCAGCGCCCCCAGCCAAAGCACACCGGGCGCGATGGTCCCCAACAGATCGGGTTGCGGCCCGACCGAGAAGGGCACCAGCACGGTCACAATCAGGAAGAACGCCAGCCCGAGGCCAAAGCCCCCGCCCGCCCGAAAGGCAAGCATCAGGTCACGGCGCAGCAGGGCGATCACAGGAAAGCCTCGTCACTGGCACCGCTGCGCTGTGATGGTTTGGCGCGAAACGGGGTGATGTCAAAGCTATGCGCTTTCAGGCCAAGGTCGATATGGGTGGCGATCAGCGCCATGCCGCCCGCCCCCAGATGCGCCGTCACCGCTGCGGCGAAAAGCCCGACGGCGGCGGCGTCCAGCGACACGGTCGGCTCGTCCAGCACCCAGATGGGCCGCCCCGTGACCATCAACCGCGCCAGCCCCAAGCGCCGCTTCTGCCCCGCAGACAAGGTGCCTGCCAGCCGGTCTTGCAGCGGCTCAAGGTCATAGGCGGCCAGTGCCTCGGTGATATCGCGTTGCCCGAATACCTGTGCCCAGAATGTGAGGTTTTCGCGCACGCTCAGCATCGCTTTCAGCCCGTCGGCATGACCGGCGTAGGCGATGGTTTCCTCTGCCCCGTCGATCTGCCCCGACAAGGGCGGTTGCAGCCCCGCGATGCAGCGCAGTAGCGTGGTCTTTCCCGCCCCGTTCGGCCCCCGCAGGATCAGGGCAGCCCCCGGTTCAATCGCAAAGGACACCCCGTCCAGCACGGGCACACCGCCGCGCGCGACGGCAAGGTCGGTGACACGCAGGGTCATATCAGACGGGGATCATCGCCAAAGCGATACGACGGCCTTCGCTGAGCAGGACGTTATAGGTCCGCGCCGCGGCGGGGGACGACATGACATCCACCCCGATGCCCGCATCTTCGAGCGTGCTGCGCAGGTCGGCTGGGATATGCGCAATCTCGGCCCCCGTACCGATAAACAGGATGTCGATCTTGCCCGCCAGCGCCAGCAGCGGTGCGTGATCGTCAAAGCCTTGCCACGCAGAAACCCCAGAGGTGCCCGCGATCACCGGCCCTTCGAACACAGTGCCGCCAATACGGAAGAAACCGGGACCATAGCCTTCGACGGGTTTGGCATCCGAATACACGACCTCGTTCAAACGCATGATGTTCTCCTTCTCGCGGGGGCTGCGCGATCATAGCGGATCACGCGCGGACAATACAGGTCAACTGGCGGTGAAATGGGGCCGGCCCTATGGGCAAAGCGTCGCGCCGGAGGCGGGCGCGGAACGGTGCTGCCAGCAAGGGGTGCCCCGCTGGCAGCGAAATATATTACGCGTCGATGTTGGCGTATTGGCCGGTGTTGTTGTTGTCTTTCTTGGACCAGTCGCGTTTGACGCCCAGAAACAGCACGACGTTCTTGGCCACATAGACCGAAGAATAGGTGCCTACAACAACGCCCCATGTAATCGCGAAGACAAAGCCACGGATCACATCGCCGCCCAGAACCAGCAGCGCAATGAGCGCGAGCAAGGTGGTGCCCGATGTCATCAAGGTCCGGCTCAGAGTCTCGTTAACGCTGAGGTTCATGATCTCGCGCAGGTCGCGTTTCTTGTATTTGCGCAGGTTTTCACGCAGGCGGTCAAAGATCACCACGGTGTCGTTGATCGAATAGCCGATGATGGTCAGGATCGCCGCGATCACCGCCAGATCGAAGCGGATCTGCAACGCCGAGAAGACGCCGATGGTCAACACCACATCATGAAACAGCGCCGCGACCGCCCCGACAGAAAACTGCCATTCGAACCTGAGCCAGATGTAGATCAGGATCGCCCCGAGGGAGGCAGCAACCGCCAAAAACGCGGTCTGGATCAGCTCGCCCGACACTTTGGGGCCAACAGATTCGACCGAGGTGAAGACGATGTTCGGGGCCACGGTTTTCAACGCTTCCTCGACATTCTGGATCATCTCGGGGGATGCGGCCTCTTCGCCCTCCTGGGCTTGGATGCGGACCATCGCGACATGTTTGGTGCTGTCGCTGGCAGGGTCAAACACCTCCGAGATGGACACATCGCCAAGCTCCAGCGGTTCCAGCGCCGTGCGGTAGGCCGCTACGTCCACGGCTGCGTCGCTTTGCGTGCGCAGGGTCGTGCCGCCCCGGAAGTCGATGCCGTAGTTCAGACCCATGGTGAACCACACGGCCAAGGCCAGCAGCACCGCCACACAGGACGCCCCAAAGGTCAATCTGGCGTGTTTGAAGAAGTCGATATTCGTATCGTCGGGGATCAGTCTCAGCCGCATGGTGCGCGTTCCTATACCGTGATTGTCTTGGGACGGCGGCGTTCAAACCAGAACACCACGATCAGACGTGTGACGAAATACGCCGTAAAGACCGACGTGACGATGCCAAGCCCCAGCGTCACTGCGAACCCGCGCACAGGGCCGGAGCCAAGCACAAAGAGGATCGTTGCAATGATGAAGGTGGTGATGTTGGCGTCCAGAATGGCGCTAAGCGCGCGTTCATAGCCAAGGCTGATAGCGCGGGCCGGTCCCTTGGCGGTCTTGAGCTCTTCGCGGATGCGTTCAAAGATCAGCACGTTGGCGTCCACCGCCATACCCACTGTCAGAACGATCCCCGCGATACCGGGCAGGGTCAGCGTGGCACCAATCAGGCTCAGCAAGCCAAAGATCATGCCGACGTTGATGATCAGCGCGATATTGGCAAACAGCCCGAACAGCCCGTAGCTGGCCCACATAAAGAACAGTACCGCGGCAAAGGCGACGCTGGTCGCGATCTTGCCCGCGTCAATGCTGTCCTGACCCAGTTCCGGCCCGATGGTGCGTTCCTCGACAAAGGTCAGCCCCGCAGGCAAGGCCCCTGCCCGCAGCAAGACGGCCAGATTGGTGGATTCCTCGACAGTGAAGTTGCCGGTGATGATACCCGACCCGCCGGGAATAGCGCTTTGGATGGTGGGGGCGCTGATGACCTCGTCATCCAGCACAATGGCGAAAGGCGCGCCGATGTTCTCTGCCGTGTAGGTGCCGAACTTGCGCGCGCCGGTGGTGTCAAAGCGGAAGCTGACAGCGGGGCGGCCGTTCTGGTCAAAGCTGGGCTGCGCATCGACCAGCTGTTCGCCGGTCACGACGGGCGCGGTTTCGATGATATAGAAGACACCGGGCGCTTCGGCGTCGGGCAAAAGAGAATTGCCCAGACCCGGTGCCGCGTTTTCATTGGCGCCACGGTTCACCACGGGGTTGAACGTCAGCTGCGCGGTGGTCCCGATGATCGCTTTCAGCTCTGCGGCCGACCCGATGCCGGGCACCTGAATAAGGATACGGTCCGAACCATGACGCTGGATCGTGGGCTCACGTGTACCCACCTCGTCGATGCGGCGGCGGATGATTTCCAGCGACTGCTGCATCGTGCGCTCGTCCGTGGCCTGTTTCTCGGCATCGGTCAGCGTGATGGTGATGATGTCATTGGCACCGTTTACCACGATGTCGTTCTGCCCTGTGCCCGTCAGCGACTGCACGGGGCGGGCCAAGGCACGGGTCGCCTCCAGCGCTTGTGCCATGACAGAGGCATCGTTGATGCGCACGCGCAGCTCGCCCTTGGGGGCATCAACGCGGCGGACCGGCGTGATCGAGCGTAACGCATCGCGCACCTCGGGCCAGGCGGCTTCCATCCGGTTGGCGTAAACATCTTCGACATTCACTTCGGCCAGCAAATGGGCCCCGCCGCGCAGATCGAGGCCAAGGTTGACCAGACGTTCCGGCATCCACTCGGGCCAAAGCGCCTTTTGCGCCTCAAGCTCGGGGGTGGCGCCAGCAACGCTGATCGCCTTGACCGCATCATTGTGCTGTTCGACGGGACCGTAAAACGCATTGGGCAGCGCCAGCCACAGGCCAGCGGCACAGGTGAGGATGATCAACACCCGTTTCCACAGATCAATCTGAAGCATGGTACTGCCCTTTTCTCGACACGCCCGAAGGGGCGCTTACTTGGCTGGTTCGGTCTTGGAAACGACGGTGGCGATGGTCGATTGCACAACGCGCACTTTGACGTTGTCGGCCAGTTCGACTTCCAGCTCGCCGTCATCTTTGACTTTGACGACTTTGCCGATCAGACCGCCAGCGGTGACCACTTGATCGCCACGACGCAGACCGTCCACCATTGCCTTATGCTCTTTCACCTTCTTTTGCTGAGGGCGGATAAGCAGAAAATACATGATCGCGAAGATCAGGATCAGGGGTACAAATTGCTGAATGGCTTCCATGGAGGTCGTCCTTTGTGTTGGGCGCATGCCGCAAACGGCCTGCCGTCTAAGTTTGGCGGAACCTATGGTCAGACGCGGGGCTTTGCAAGGTGGGTTCCGGGGGGAAATGGCGCCGCCCGGTGTCGCAGCCTGCAATAAGCTGTTTGCGCAAGCATCCAAGGGCCGGATCCCCCCTCGCGGCGCAACCACATCTGGCACCGCGATCCACAATCGGGCATAACGCGCGCAACGCAGATCATGCGACTCGGACGACAAAGGAACAGCCCATGCACGACATCAAAGCCATCCGTGAAAACCCCGATGCTTTCGACGCCGCCCTCGCACGGCGCGGCGACACCCCTGTAAGCGCGCAGGTACTGGCACTGGACGAGGCACGGCGGGCCAAGATCTCAGCAGCGGAAACGGCGCAGGCCGAGCAGAACAAAGCCTCCAAACTGGTGGGCGCGGCCAAGGCCAAGGGCGACGAGGCCGAATTCGAACGTCTGCGCACCTTGGTCAGCGACAAGAAGGCCGAAGTCACCGCCATGCAGGCAGAGGCCAAGGATCTGGACGCGCAGTTGACCGACATGCTGGCGCGCATCCCCAACCTGCCCGCCGATGATGCCCCCGATGGCGCGGACGAGGCTGACAATGTCGAAGTGAACCGCTGGGGCGATGTGCCGGCGTTTGATTTCAAGGCGAAAGAGCATTTCGAGATCGCCAGCGTCGCGGCGTCAATGGATTTCGAAACCGCCGCCAAAACCTCCGGCGCGCGCTTCGTGATGCTCAAGGGGGCCGTGGCGCGGATTCACCGTGCGCTGGCGCAGTTCATGATCGACACCCATGTCGATGAAAACGGGCTGACCGAACATATGACCCCCGTGCTGGTGCGCGACGAGGCGATGTATGGCACCGACAAGCTGCCCAAGTTCGGCGACGACAGCTATCAGACCACCAACGGCTGGTGGCTGATCCCCACCTCCGAAGTGACGCTGACCTATTCGGTCGCCGGTGACGTGCTGGAAGAGGCCGCCCTGCCCCGCCGGATGACCGCCCACACCCTGTGCTTCCGTTCCGAAGCCGGCAGCGCGGGCCGCGACACCTCGGGCATGCTGCGCCAGCACCAGTTCGAGAAGGTCGAGATGGTATCGGTCACCCACCCCGATCAATCGGACGACGAACAAAAGCGTATGCTGCGCTGTGCCGAAGACATGCTGGAACGTCTGGGTGTGCCCTACCGCACCGTGATCCTGTGCACCGGTGACATGGGCTTTGGCGCGCGCCGGACCTTTGACATCGAGGCCTGGCTCCCCGGTCAGAACGCCTACCGCGAGATCAGCTCTGTCTCGACCACGGGGGATTTTCAGGCGCGGCGGATGAACGCACGGTTCAAACCCGCAGATGGCGGCAAACCGCAGTTCGTGCACACGTTGAACGGGTCCGGGCTGGCCGTCGGCCGCTGCCTGATCGCGGTGCTGGAAAACGGCCAGCAGGCCGATGGGTCGGTCAAACTGCCAGACGTGCTGGCCCCCTATCTGGGCGGCAAGACCACTTTGGGCGTTGACGGCACGCTCAGCTGATTGAACGCGGGGATCATCGGGCTATCTGTGGCGAGAACCACTTTTCGCAAGGTAGCCCGATGTCCCGTTCCCTTATTGCCCTTCTGACCTTTCTGCTGGCGATCGGCTTTGCCGTGTCGCCTTTTTTTGTCTCCGGCTTCAACGGCTTTTCGCCGGACCAATTCCCCATTCCCCAAGACAACCCGCCGGTGCAGCCTGCGGGCTATGCGTTCTCGATCTGGGGGCTGATCTATGTCTGGCTGATCGTCGGCATGGGCTGGGGCCTGTGGAAACGCCGCGCGGATTACCTTTGGCACGACATGCGTCTGCCGCTTGCGCTGTCGCTGTTTGTGGGCTGTTTCTGGCTTGCCGTGGCCGTGGCCAGCCCGATCTGGGCGTCGGTGTTGATCTGGGTGATGCTGGTGTCGGCGCTTTACGCGTTGTTCCGCGCCCCGCGTGAGGATCGCGGCTTTGCCGCCCTGCCCGTGGGGCTTTATGCGGGCTGGCTGAGCGCGGCATCCTGCGTGTCTCTGGGGCTGCTGGCGGCCGGCTATGGCTGGATGAGCGGGCCAACCGCGGGGCTGGTCTTTGTCGGGCTGGCGATTGTGATTGCAGCGGGGGTGCAATCGTCACTGATGCGCGCGCCGACCTATGGGATCGGGGTGATCTGGGCGCTGGTCGCTGTGGTGGTGGCGAATGTCGCGACGGCCCCGACCGTTGCGGCGCTGGCCGCGGGGGGTGCCATCGCGTTGATCCTGCCCACCTACCGGTCATGGCGGCGCGGCTAAACGCAAAGAACCGGAGTTCTTGAAAACTCCGGTCCCGATTTCTGCAACTTCTAGCGGTCCTTGCGGTGCCCGTCGGTATGTTTGCGCAGCTTCGACGGCTTCGCTTTTTTGCGCCCCTTATAGGGGTTGGCGTCCGATTGGCCGCGCATCCACAAGCGGATCGGCGTGCCCGGCATGTCAAAGTCCAGCCGTAACCCGTTGACAAGATAGCGGTTATAGCTTTCCGGCACCTTATCGGGGTGGCTACACATGACCACGAACCCCGGCGGGCGGGTCTTGGCCTGGGTCATATAGCGCAGCTTGATGCGCTTGCCCTGCGGCGCGGGGGGCGGGTGCGCCTCCATCATGCCGGACAGCCAGCGGTTCAACTGTGCGGTGGTGACACGGCGGTTCCAGACCTCATAGGCGCGCATGATCGCGTTGTGCAAACGGTCCATCCCGCGCCCGGTCTTGGCCGAAACGGTCACCAAAGGCGCGCCCTTGAGCTGGGGCAGAAGCCGTTCAAAGCTTTCGCGCAGGTCTTTCAACTTGCCCTGTTTGTCGGTCTCAAGATCCCATTTGTTCACCGCAACCACAACGGCACGGCCTTCGCGTTCGGCCAGATCGGCGATGCGCAGGTCTTGCTGTTCAAAGGGGATATCCGCATCCAGCAGAACCACCACAACCTCGGCGAATTTCACCGCACGCAAACCGTCGCTGACGCTCAGCTTTTCGAGCTTTTCCTGCACCTTGGCGCGTTTACGCATCCCGGCGGTGTCAAAGATCCGCATCGGCACGTCGAACCAGTCGGTTTGCAGCGAAATCGCATCACGGGTGATCCCCGCTTCCGGTCCGGTGAGCAAGCGATCCTCGCCCATAATCTGGTTGATCAGGGTGGATTTACCCGCGTTCGGACGCCCTACCACGGCCACCTGCAAGGGCTTGGTCTTGGTGGGGACGGGCATGGGTGCCTCTTCGTCGCCCAGTTCGGCTTCTTCCTCGGTCAGGTCCACATCTGTTTCCGGCGCATCGGTTTGCGCCCGCTCGGCGAAACCGTCGGCGATTGGCATCAGATGGGTGTAAAGATCGTTCAGCCCCTCGCCGTGTTCGGCAGACAGGCGGATCGGTTCGCCAAGGCCAAGGCTGTAGGCCTCGATCACACCGGCGTCGGCGGCTTTGCCCTCGGCCTTGTTGGCGGCCAGAATGACATGGGCGGATTTCTTGCGCAGGATATCGGCAAAGACCAGATCGGACGGCGTGACACCGACGCGGGCGTCGATCATGAACAGGCAGATGTCCGCCATATCCACGGCACGTTCTGTCAGGCGGCGCATCCGGCCCTGCAAACTGTCGTCGGTGACTTCTTCAAGTCCGGCGGTATCCACCACAGTGAATCGCAGGTCGGCAAGCCGCGCCGCGCCTTCGCGCAGATCGCGCGTCACACCGGGCTGATCATCGACCAACGCCAGCTTTTTACCGACCAGACGGTTGAACAGCGTGGATTTCCCGACGTTGGGACGGCCCACAATGGCGAGGGTGAAAGACATGGAACGGCTCCGAAGACTAGGTCAAGCCCGCCGCTTAGCCTATTTGCGGCCTAACGGAAAGCGTGCAATTGCCCTTTCGCGGATACGACGTAAAGAACGCCCCCCGCCACGACCGGCGCAGTGGTCGCCCCGCCGGGGATCGTCACCTGTGCAACCAACGCGCCATTGGTGGGGTCAAAGCTGCGCAGCGTGCCATCGCTAGAGGCCACGATCACGCGGCCACCGGCAAGGATGGGGCCGTAGTTGCCAAAGACCTCGGACTGGCGCTTGGGCTTGTCCTTGACGAAATTCGGCAGCGGTGTGCCCCAGATGCGGGTGCCGGTGCTGGCATCCAGACGCACCAGCTCGTTCAGGTCGGTCACGACAAAGACGCTATCGCCTGCGGGCCAAACGGGGCCGATCGCGCCTTCGCGCGCGGTCCACTGGCGTTCGCCGCCGCCAAGGCTCAGCGCCGCCAGACGGCCCGACTGGTTGCCCACGTAAACGGTATCGCCCGAGATCACCGGCGCGCTTGTCACGTCAGAGATATTGGCCAGCGCGCGCCCCGGGCGTTTGCCCACGACGGACGTGTTCCAACGATCCAGCCCGCCCTGACGGAAGAGCCCTTGCACCTCGCCCGAGCCAAAGGCCAGCACGGCGATCTGCGACCCCACGGCGGGGGCCGGTGCGCCAAGCACATTGTTGATGCTGCTGGTCGATCCGGTCTGCCATTGCACGCGGCCGTTGGATTTGTTCAGCGCCCAACCGGTATCGTCGCCAGAGGTGAAATAGACCATATCGCCAAAGACTGTCGGGGCCCCCGATCCGGTGCCGTCGATATCCTGCGTCCAACGCGTGCCGCCACTGTCGACATCCAGCGCCGTGACCGACCCGAAGCCGAGCGAGACATAGACTGTGTTGCCATCGACGGCCAAGCCGCCGCCCGTCGCATCCCCCTGCCCGTCGCTTTGCGGCGTCAGGTCACGGGTCCATAGTGTCGCCCCCGATGTGGCAGAGGTCGCGGTGACCGTCGCGCCGGAATCGATGGTGAACACACGCCCGCCCGACACGACAGGCGTCGCGGTGATGCGTTGCTTGCGGCTGTCGCCCTTCCCGATAGAGGCGGACCACGCAAGCTGCGGGGCCGCACCAAGCGCGGGGTGGCTGACGCGGGTGCTTGGCGTGCCGGGGCTTTGCGACCAGCTGGCGTTTGTAGTCGCCGCGGGCAGCGAAATCGCGCGTGTTGTATTGGCTGGCACCGGCGCATCGGCGGGGGCTGCAAAGCCGTCGCTGCCTTGCAGGACCGATCGCACATCCTCGCGCACGCCGGGCAGGATCACCTCTGGTTCGGCGCAGGCCGACAGCAGCAGCGATGCCACCACCGCCCCCATCCCAAGTGAGGCACGGCGCGTCGACGTGGGTTTCAAGGAGATGCTGTGGAGAATGGTCATGGCCCTGCTCGCTTTGCTCTTTAAGTCCGTGTCACCTGAAGGGTTCAGGCAGGATTAGTTATTGTCTGCATCCAGCGCCGGCACGGTGTCCGTTTGCGGCGCGGGGGCTGCGGTACCCATTTGCGGATCCCCCCCCAAGGCGACAATCACCTGAAGGGCGCGTTGTTGCAAGTCCGAGGTCACATCCGCGTCGTTCAGGATCCCCTGATAGCGTTCGATCGCCGCCTCGGGGGCGTCTTCTTCAATGTCGATCATGGCCAGTTGTTCTTGCGCCAGCAAGCGCAGGCTGCTGCCCGGCTGCGCCAGATTTTCCAACGCCAGACGGCGTTCATTGGCGGGCATATCCGATCCTTGCAGAGTAATCGCCTTGAACTGGGCGATTTCGCGGTAGATCTCGGGCACATCCGCATCCAGCCCGATGCCGTTCAAGGTGGCGACGGCGGCGTCGGTCTCGCCTGCTTGGGCTTGTTCGGCGGCGGTCAGCAAGCCCAGCATGGCACCGGCGCGGGGGTTTGTGGCCTCGATTTCTTCAAAGGCGGCAGCGCGGGCGGCTGTATCTTCAGCGGAAAGCGCTGCAAACATCGCGTCGCCAAGGGTTTCCGCCTCTGCGCGGGCCTGCGCTTTTTGGTATTCGTTCCACGCGGCCCCACCGACCAGCAGGATCACGGCCAGCACCGCAATCCAGCCATAGCGCTTGAGCATAAAGTAGAACCGGTCGCGGCGGACCTCTTCGTTTACTTCGTCGATGAAACTGTCTGTATCGCTCATGTGGTACCCGTCCCGCCTGATTTAACGCCCCTCTTAACCTGCGGCTGCGGGGCTGCCAAGGGCTTGGCTGCACAGCAAGTGACCCACGCGTTGTTCACAAGGTCGCATGTCGCAAGTTTTTTTTAATAGTGAACTATGCAGTTCAGTTTTATTCGCTTAAGCATTTGGCCCTATAGCATACGACATACTGCGGTGCCGCAAAGCCCGCGTTTCACTGAACCGAGGCCCGAATGCGCATCTTCCCCCTTCTGGCGGCCATCGCCGTTTCCGCCCTGAAGTATATGGCAATTTTCGAACGTGACGCCCTGTTGGGGCTGGCACAGGGGGCCGCGCAACCTCCGGCGCCTGCGGTGGAAGCCGACAGCACCGATACCGCGTCCCCGTCCGATGTGGCAGAGCCCGCGCGGGTGAAGGTCGTGGTGCAGCGCAGCGTGGCGGCACCGCTCGCCTCTGCCGTGATCGTGCGCGGTCAGACCACGGCGGCGCGGCAGGTGGCGGTGAAGGCGGAAACCTCTGCCGTTGTGGTATCGGCCCCGCTGCGCAAGGGCGCGACCGTGAACGCGGGCGATGTGCTGTGCGAGCTGGACCCCGGCACCCGTGGCGCGCAACAGGCAGAGGCGCAGGCCCGCCGCAACGAAGCACAATCCCGCGTCCCGGAGGCACAGGCCCGCGTGGCCGAGGCGCAGGCCCGTCTGGATGAAACCCTGATCAAGCTGAACGCGGCACAAAAACTGGGCGAAGGCGGGTTTTCGTCGCAGACCACGCTGGCCACCGCCGAAGCTGCTGTCGCCGCCGCGCGCGCCGCACTCAGCTCCGCCGAGGCGGGGCTGAATGCGGCACATTCCGGCATTGAGGCTGCGGAGGCCGCCGTCGCCAGCACCCAGGCCGAGATTGACCGGCTGACCCTCACCGCGCCGTTCGAAGGGCTGCTGGAAAGCGACACCGCAGAGCTTGGCAGCCTGCTGCAAACCGGATCGCTTTGTGCGCAGGTGATCCAGCTTGATCCGATCAAACTGGTGGGCTTTGTCCCCGAAACCGAGGTTGACCGCGTCAGCCTTGGCGCGCAGGCGCAGGCGCGGCTGGCCGCGGGCGACCGCGAGATCGCGGGCACCGTCACCTTTATCTCGCGCGCCTCCGATCCGACAACGCGCACCTTTCAGGTGGAAATCGAGGTGCCCAACCCCGATCTGAGCATCCGCGACGGCCAGACCGCCGAAATCGCCATCGCCTCGGCCGGGGTCGAGGCGCATCTGCTGCCGCAATCCGCCCTGACGCTGAATGATAACGGCACCCTTGGCGTGCGTCTGATCGACGCCGAGAATACCGTTGATTTCGCCGCGGTCACACTTGTGCGCGACACGCCCGAAGGGATCTGGGTCACCGGCCTGCCTGAACAGGCAGATGTCATCGTTCTGGGACAGGAATATGTCACCGCTGGCGTGACCGTGACCCCGACCTTCCGCGACGAGGCCCCGGAATGAGTGGTATGGTCGATTGGGCCGCGGGCCGTGCCCGTATGGTCATGGCGTTTATCCTGCTGAGCCTCGTGGTGGGGGGCTATGCCTATTCGACCCTGCCCAAAGAGGGCGAGCCTGACATCGAGATCCCCGCGCTTTTCGTCTCGGTCCAGTTTCCGGGCATCTCTGCCGCGGACAGCGAAACCCTGCTGGTCAAACCGATGGAGACGGAGCTTTCCGATCTGGACGGCCTGAAGACCATGACCGGCACCGCTGCCGAAAACTACGCCGGTGTCGCGCTGGAATTCGAATTCGGCTGGGACAAGTCCAAGATCATGGCCGATGTGCGCGACGCGATGAGCACGGCGGAATCCAAATTCCCCGAAGGCTACGAAAAATATTCGATCACAGAGATCAACTTTTCCGAATTCCCCATCATCATCGTCAACCTGACCGGCCCCGTTCCCGAACGTACCATGGCCCGCGTCGCGCGTGATCTGCAGGACGCGCTGGAAGGTGTGGATGCGGTGCTTGAAGCAGGGTTGGCGGGCGACCGTGACGAGATGCTTGAGGTGCTGATCGATCCCTTGCGGCTGGAAGCCTATGACGTGACCGCGGGCGAGCTGATCAATGTGGTGCAGAATAACAACCAGCTGATTGCCGCGGGCGAAGTGCAATCGGATCAGGGCAGTTTCTCGGTCAAGATCCCGTCCTCCTTTGATGAACCGCGCGATGTCTATGCGCTGCCGGTCAAGACCAACGGCGACCGCGTGGTGACACTGGGCGATCTGGCGACCATCAACCTGACCTTTGAAGACCGCGAAGGCACCGCACGGTTCAACGGGGAAAAGACGCTGGCGCTGCAGGTGGTCAAACGCAAGGGCTATAACCTGATCGACACCTCCACTCAGGTGAAAGAGATCGTCGCCGCCCAAAGCGCCGCTTGGCCAGAGGGGCTGAAAGCCGCTGTCACGCTTGGCACCTCGAACGACCAAAGCCGTATTGTCGACAGTATGGTGCAGCAGCTTCTGGGGTCGGTCTTTACCGCGATTGCGCTGGTGATGATCGTGGTGCTTGCCGCCCTGGGGATCCGTGCGGCCCTGCTGGTGGGCTTTGCGATTCCCACGTCGTTCCTGCTGTGTTTTGCCTTTCTCGCGCTGATGGGGATCTCCATCTCGAATATCGTGATGTTCGGGCTGATCCTTGCGGTGGGGATGCTGGTGGATGGCGCGATTGTTGTGGTGGAATATGCCGACGCGCGCCAGCAACAGGGCGAAGGCCCCATGGCCGCCTATGTCGAGGCCGCCAAACGCATGTTCTGGCCCATCATCTCGTCCACCGCGACCACGCTTTGCGCGTTCCTGCCCATGCTGTTCTGGCCCGGCGTCCCGGGGGAGTTCATGGGCATGTTGCCGGTCACGCTGATCTTTGTGCTCTCCGCCTCGCTTGTGGTGGCGCTGATCTATCTACCCGTCATGGGCGGCGTCACCGGACGGCTGGAACGCTGGATGGCGCAGAATATGACTGCCATCGCCAAGCTGCGGTTCTATCTGCATCTGCTGCTGTTTCCCATTGTCGCCGCGATGATCGCCCTGCCGCTGGCGCTGATGCAGCCGCTGTTTGCCGTGATCTCGGCGCAGTTCGCGGGCATGGACGGGCTGGATATCCTTGGCTCGGTCATTCCGGTCTTTGCTGTGGTCTTTATCTGCATCGCGGTGCTCTGCGCGCTGGTGGCGGTGGCGATATCGGGCGTGCTTTTGGGGCTGACCAGCTTTTTCGCGTTGTTCACCCGCATGGGCCGCGGGGGCCGCTGGGTCACATCGCGGCTGTTCCGCAAAGAGCCCACCGTGATCAAGGCCGGCTACCGTCGATCTGGCTTCGGGCGGCTCATTGCCTTTATCGCGGGCAATCCGGTGATGCCGCTGGTGGTCGCGGGGGTCGTCTTTGTCTTTGTCGGCACCACAATGATCTTCTTTGGCAACAACAGCAAAGGCGTGGAATTCTTTGTCGAATCCGAACCCGAGCAAGCGATTGTCTATGTGCTGGCAAGGGGCAACCTGTCGCTGGCGGAAAAAGACGCGATCATGCAGCAGGCGGAGGCGATTGTGCTGGCGCATCCCGGTGTCTCTACCGCCTTTGCCTTTGCTGGTGAGGGCGGGCTCGACAGCAATACCGGCGGGGCGCAGGCCCCCAAGGACAGCATCGGTCAGGTGCAGCTTGAAACCATCCCGTGGGAAGACCGCGCCCTGCGCCCGGAACTGGACGGCGACATCGTGATCGCAGAGCTCACGGAAGCGCTGAGCGCGATCCCCGGCATCAAGATCGAAATCCTTGCACAGGCGCGCGGCCCTGCGTCGGGCAAGCCGGTGCATCTGCGTCTGAAATCCGACAGTTTCACTGACCTGATCGCCGCGACGGCACAGGCCCGTGACACCTTCGAGAAAACCCCCGGCTTGACCCTGATCGAAGACACCCGTCCCCTGCCCGGCATCGACTGGCAGATCGACGTGGATGTCGCCAAGGCGGGGCAATACGGGGCTGATGTGGTCACCGTCGGCGCGATGGTACAGCTGGTCACCCGCGGGCTGCTGCTGGACACGATGCGGGTCGACAGTTCGGACGAAGAGATCGAGATCAGGGTGCGCCTGCCGCAAGAAGACCGTGTGCTCAGCACGCTGGACACGCTGAAGGTGCGCACGGCGGATGGGCTGGTGCCGCTGTCGAACTTTATCACCCGCACCCCCGTGCCCAAGCTGGCAGAGATCAACCGGATCGACCAGAAACGCTATCTTGATGTGAAGGCCGATGTCTTCCCCGGGCTGGTCAAGCTGGTGCGCACGGTGGATGCCTCCCAAGGTGCCGCGAAAGCGGGCACAGAACAGGCGGGCACAGGACAGACGGGCGAGACGACAATCACCCTCGCTACGATGCGCCCTGCGGGGGACGCGGGCGATATCACGGGGCCCGAGGGCGCGGCCTTCAAGATCACCAACCGGACCAATGCCGCCCAAGGCGTCGATCTGCAACAAGAGCTGGACAATGGCACCCTGCGCATGATCCCGATCAATGCCAACGAACGGATTGCGGAGCTGACCAAATGGCTGGAAACCCGGCCCCTGCCCGCGGGCGTCAGCTATGAATGGACCGGCGACCAAGAGGATCAGGCCGAAAGTCAGGCGTTCTTGTCCTCGGCCTTTACCGCGGCACTGGGGTTGATGTTCATCATCCTGCTGGCGCAGTTCAACAGCATCTACAACTCGGTGCTGGTGCTGCTGGCGGTGGTGCTATCGACCACGGGCGTGCTGATTGGCATGTTGGTGATGGATCAGACGTTTTCGATCATCATGACGGGCACGGGGATCGTGGCGCTGGCGGGGATCGTGGTGAACAATAACATCATCCTGATCGATACCTATCAGGAGTTCAGCCAGTACATGCCGCGGATCGAGGCGATCATTCGCACGGCGCAGGCCCGTATCCGCCCTGTACTGCTGACCACCATCACCACGATGGCAGGGCTTGCGCCGATGATGTTCGGGCTGAGCCTCGACTTTGCCAATGGCGGCTACACCATCGACAGCCCCACGGCGCTGTGGTGGAAACAGCTGGCAACGGCGGTGGTCTTTGGTCTGGGCATCGCGACGGTGCTGACGCTGCTGGTCACCCCGTCCATGCTGGCGATCCGCGTGTGGGCCACCACTTACGCCCGCTGGATCGCGCGGCTGCTGGCCAAGATGTCGCTGGGGCGCGCCAGCAAATCCGCGCAGGACTGGGCGCTGGCGCGCGACGCACGCAGGCTGCAAACAACCGTGATCCAGTGGGAGGACACCGGACCGCCGGCCCATACCCCACCGGCGAAATGACCCTTACTTAGGCCGCGGCGGGCATCTGGTCGGCCGCCGCGGCCTCCTGCTGCTGGCGCAGCTTGGGCATGGTAAAGATCACCAGCCCCAATGCCGCCACACCACACAGCGCGATGCTCACCACCATGGGCACGGCGGTGCCGTCAAAGAACGGCGTCGTCGCAGCGATACAAAAGGCCCCCGTCAGCATTGTCAGGCTTCCGCTGAGCGAGGACGCCATACCCGCGCGCCGCCCGTGGGCATCAAGTGCCGCGACCATCGCCGAAGGCACAACGACCCCCAGAAAGGAATAGGCCAGAAACAGCCCGATCAACAGCACCGGCAGCGTGCCGAAACCGGCCAGCACAACGCCCGTCAACAGCGCAGAGCAGACGGCAAAGCCGGTGACACCGCGCCCGATCAGCGTGGCAAGCCCCCACATATCCGCCAGACGCCCCGCCGCCTGTGTCGCGATAAAGAACCCCACCGCGTTAAAGGCGAAGGCCAGCGAGAACTCGGTCGGGGTCAGCCCGAATTGACCGGTGTAGACGAAGGACGCGCTGGAGATGAACAAGAAGAAGCTTGCCATGCCGAAACCCGCGATGAAGGTCAGGCCGACGAACACCGGATCGCGGAACAGGATACCACAGCTACGCGACAGCTCGCGCAGATTGACCTTGGGGCGCTTGTCTGCGGTCAGCGTCTCGGGCAGCGCGATCTGCGCCATCGTCAACGTCGCCGCCGCAAGGATCGCAAGGGCGAGGAAAATCTCGCGCCAGCTGCCGAAACTGACCACCGCGCTGCCCGCCAAGGGGGCCAGCATGGGCGAGACCGAGATCACCAGCATGATCGACGACATCAACCGCGTCGCCTGCGCTCCGGTGTACATATCGCGCACGATGGCACGGGGAATGACCATCACCGTCGCCCCGCCGATGCCCTGCACCAGACGCCCCAGCACCAGCGTCTCGATGTCGGGGGCGACAGCACAGATCACCGCGCCGACGCAGAAAATGCTCATCCCGATGGCAAGGGTCTTTTTGCGCCCGATCTGGTCGGACAGCGGCCCATAGACCAGCTGCGACACGCCATAGGCGAGGAAATAGGCGACCAGCGTGATCTGGGCCGCCGAGACAGAGACATCCAGCGCCTCTTCGATCGCGGGCAAGGCAGGCAGATACATGTCGATGGCAAAAGGACCTGTCACACAGATAGAGCCAAGAATAAGGGCGGTACGGAACATTCCGGCAGGCATGGGTAGTCCTTCAAATTTATGGGCAGGGCTGTGGGGGTGCCACGCGTCGTGGCGCTCGGCCAGCGCTGAGCTAGCACATATGCACCCGACGGCAAGAATGTACCATGTTGTTTGTATGCATATACCGGCAATTCACTGCTTGTTGATCGAATTTTGCTCGTTCATGGGGCAAGGCGTACTAGGTTCCATAGGGAAGCCGTGGCCTACGGGCCGCGCAAACCGAAGGAGAGACCACATGATCCGCAAGACACTCGCCGCGACAACGCTCGCCCTCACGGCGCTGGCCGCCCTACCAGCCGCCGCCGATATTATCACCAAGATGAGCCCCCATTCCGTTCCCGACACAATCGACCGTCTGGAAACTGCCGTGACCGAAGCCGGTGCCACGGTCTTTGCCCGCGTGGACCACGCCGAAGGGGCGACCAAAGTGGATATGGAGCTGCGCCCGACCACATTGCTGATCTTTGGCAACCCCAAGCTGGGCACGCCTGCGATGCTGGATGGTCAGACCGCCGGTCTGGACCTGCCCATGCGCGTGCTGGCCTATGCCGATGACAGCGGCATGGTGCATGTCAGCTACCACGACCCCGCCACATTGGCCGCAGACCACGGGTTGCCCGATGACGCGGAATATCTGACCAAAATGACCGGCGCGCTGGACAAGCTCACCGACAAGGCCATCGCGGAGGAATAACCCCCGCTCCGACCAAACCTTTGTGACGCCAGCTATTCGCCCTCGGATTGCTGGCGTTGCCACAGTTGCGCATAGCGCCCGTTGCGTGCCAGCAGATCGTCGTGGGTGCCCTGCTCGACCACCTCGCCCTGCTCCAGCACGACGATACGGTCGGCCTCGGCCACGGTGGACAGGCGGTGCGCGATGGTCAGCACCGTGCGCCCCTTGCCCGCCTGACGCAGGGCATCCTGAATCTCGTGCTCCGTCTCGCTGTCCAGCGCGCTTGTTGCTTCGTCCAGTAGCAGGATCGGCGGGTTTTTCAGCAGGGTCCGCGCGATACCGACACGCTGCTTTTCCCCTCCCGACAGTTTCAGCCCACGTTCACCCACAGCGGTTTCATACCCGTGGGGCAAACGCTGGATAAAGTCGTGGATCTGCGCCGATTTCGCCGCGGCTTCGATGTCTTCTTGCGTGGCGTTATCGCGGCCATAGGCGATGTTATAGCCGATGGTATCGTTGAACAGCACGGTATCCTGAGGCACCACGCCAATCGCGCGGTGCAGACTGTCTTGGGTCACATCGCGGACATCTTGCCCGTCCACACGCACGGCCCCGCCCTGCACATCGTAGAACCGGAACAGCAAACGCCCGATGGTGGATTTCCCCGATCCGGTAGAGCCGACAATCGCCACCATCTCGCCCGGGGCGGCTTCGATCGACACGCCCTTGAGGATCTGTCGGTCGTCGTCATAGCCAAAGCGCACGTTATCCAACGTGACACGCCCGCAGGAGACTTGCAGCGCAGGGGCATCAGGCTTGTCCGAGATTTCGGCCGGTTGATCGAGCAGCGTGAACATCTGCCCCATATCGACCAGCGCCTGACGGATTTCGCGATAGACGGTGCCAAGGAAGTTCAGCGGCACGGTCAACTGCACCATATAGGCGTTGACCATTACGAAATCCCCTACGGTAAGATCACCGTTCTGCACCCCGATGGCGGCCAGGATCATCACGCCGACCAACCCGCAGGTGATCAGCAACGACTGGCCGAAGTTCAGGAAGGCAAGCGAGTAGTTCGTCTTGATCGCCGCCTCTTCATAGCCCGCCATCGCCGCGTCATAGCGCTGCGCCTCGCGCTGTTCGGCGACGAAATACTTGACGGTTTCATAGTTCAGCAGACTGTCGATGGCCTTTTGGTTGGCATCCGTGTCGCGGTCATTCATCTGGCGGCGCAGCTTCACGCGCCACTCGGTCACCGCGAAGGTAAACCAGACGTAAAGCCCGATGGTGACCGTCACAATCAGCAGATACCACGCGTCAAACAGCACGGTCAGGATGATGCCGACCAGCAGCAGCTCCAGAATCAGCGGCCCGATCGAGAAAAGCAGGAAGCGCAGCAGGAATTCGACACCCTTGACCCCGCGTTCGATGATCCGGCTCAGCCCGCCGGTCTTGCGCGTGATGTGATAGCGCATCGACAGCTTGTGAATATGCTCGAACGTCTCTAGCGCAAGCATCCGCAGGGCGCGCTGGCCGACACGGGCAAAGACCGCGTCGCGCAGCTGTTGAAAGCCCACGTTCATCGCGCGGGCCATACCATAGGCGATCGTCAGCCCCACCGCGCCAAGCGCCAGAAACGGCACGCCCTCATTCGCGAGAGCATCCACCGCGTCTTTGTAAAGTACGGGAATAACAACAGAAATCAGCTTGGACACCACCAAGAAGATCAGCGCCCAGACCACGCGTTTCTTGACCCAGGGCATATCGTCGGGCCAGAGGTACGGAGCCACTTTGCGCAAGACAAGCAGGTTCGACTGCCGCTCTGCAGCTTGGGCGATCTCCTCTTCTGTCATGGGATATTGGGTGGCGGGTTTGGGCTGGCTGGCAGTGCGCGGGCTATCGGCTGACATGAACGATCCTGTGTGGTTGCCCCTTACATAGGGCCGTCAGCCGGATCATGCCAGTGCAGCAGTTTCATCTGTCTGCATAGCCGCTCGTCAATCGGGCAGATCAAAGACCTGACCGGGATAGATCAGATCGGGATCGCGGATTGATGAGCGGTTGGCGGCAAAGACGCGCACATAGAGCGTCGGGTCGCCATAGCGTTCGCGGGCGATGGCCCAAAGCGTGGCCCCTTCCTGCACGGTCACCGCCCTGATCGGGCCGTCGTTGTCTGCGGTGGCACGGGCCAGCACCTCGGGGGATTCACGTTTAAAGGGGGTTTCCACGCGGCTGATCACGTCGCCGCCCTGATCGAGCTCGTCCACGCGCAGGGTGTAGATGCCGGTCTTGATATCCTCGATATCGCCGCGCCAACGGCCCTGGGGGTCCACCTCAAGCGCGCCGACGCTGCGGTTGTCCAGATACACCCGCACGGAAGACGCCTGCGCCTGCGCGCGCCCCGCCAGCCGGACCTCGCCCTCATCGGAATAGGTGATCGTGTCGAGCGCGATGCGGTCTGTCACCTCGGGCGCGGTGCCGGGCAGTAATTCCACACCATCGGCGTCGGATTTCAACAGGGCGACGGGGGTATCAGCAGACGGGCGCGCGGGATCGGGCTGCGGCGTCACGGCGGCGACCTCGGTCATCTCGGGGGCGCTGTCCTCGGGGGCTTCCCCCAGCGGTTCCGCGACCGGAGCGGAGGCTGCTTCAGGGGCCGTGTCGTCGGGCGTGGCAACTGATGTGGTGTCGATGGATACGTCTGATGGTTCCGCCAGTGCCACCTGCGCCACGGCAGGTGCGGTGATCGGGGCCAAGATGACTTCCTCGACCGAGGCGACGGGGCCTGTTTCGGCATCCGCGCTCAGGCTCAGGATCTTGCCGCTGCCGTCGGGCGGCAAAATGGCAAGCGTGGCGAACTTGCCAGAGCGGTCAGCCTGCGCGCTGGCGACCTCTGCCCCGTTGCTGATGACGCTGACGCGGGCCCCTGGTGCTGCGCGGCCTGCGATCACGGTCATCCCGTCTCCCTCGCGGCGCACCTCGTCAAAGCTGGGGGTGGCGGGCGATGCGGCAGGATCAGGCGTTTGCGGCGCAGGGGGAACGGTGGCGGCGGCCTTGGTGTCTTGGGGTGCGGTAGCGGTCTGCGCGGAGGGCTGGGCCGCGGGTTTTGGCTGGGCGGCGGTGTCTTTCGCCGTATCCGGCACGACGGGACCCGCATCTTGCGACCAGATATATCCCGCAACGGCAACCGCCACGACCAGCGCGGCGCCCGCAAACTGAGCACCCCGCGTTTGAAACACCGACATCCCGTTCATCCCTTTGAACTTCCCCACATTGAGGACTTGTACCAAGCAGGCTATCACGGGTCAAAATGCAGCTGCATGCCATGTGCATATTCGCAAAAAGGACCCCCGTTTATGATCCAGAAATCCGTATGTGTTTACTGCGGCTCGCGCCCCGGTGATGACCCCGAATATACCGCACAAGCCGACGCTTTGGGGCGCGCTTTGGCGCAGAACGACTGGCGGCTGGTCTATGGCGCGGGGGACGTGGGGCTGATGGGCACCGTTGCACGCGCAGCACAAACGGCGGGCGGCACGACCTTTGGCGTGATCCCCGATCATCTGGTGAAATGGGAGGTCGGCAAGACCGATCTGACCACCTATGTCGTGACCGAAACCATGCATGAACGCAAAAAGGTGATGTTCATGAATTGCGATGCCGTGGTGGTCCTGCCCGGCGGTGCCGGATCACTGGACGAGCTGTTCGAAGTGCTGACCTGGCGCCAGTTGGGGCTACATCAGAAACCGGTAATCCTATTGAATACAAATGGTTACTGGGATCCTCTAACCGCGCTTCTGGATCATGTCGTCGCCCGTGGCTTTGCCGAAGAAAGCCTGCTTGGCTATGTGGAAACGGTCGATGACGTTGACGGCGCGCTGGACGTTCTGCGCCGTAGCCTGACCGCATAGAGGTACGCACGGCAGTTCGCGCGGCAGTGCAGAAAGCGCCTGCGCGGCAACGGGTTGACCGGCGGCGAAGCAGGATCAGGAGTGCTATAGGCGGTAGGTTAAAGCGGCCAACGCCATACTCCCTGCGCTGCCGATCAGCGTGACGCACCAAAGGGCACCCACGTTTGGATGCCCTTCCAATTCACCGCCCTGTGGCAACCCGAAGTCCTATAGATCCGGCCGCATAGCCAGAAATCTACTGTTGCTAAGCGGCCACATCCTCACGCTGTTTCAAGCGTCGATTTCACGATATTCTCGATCTCTTCGATGGGGTGGTTCGTCAGCGTCTTGGGGATTTCGCCCACGACCTTGTCTGCGACCTCTTTGTGCATCTCGTGACGCAACTCTCCCAGAGTGTTCGGCGGTGCGACCAGAATGATCTTGTCGAACTTGCCCTTATGCGCCTGTTTGTACAGGATATCCGCCAGCTCGCTGGCAAAGCGGTCCTTGGACAGCTGGTGCCAGTCGGTGTCGTCCACCGCCGAGCGGTGCACAGACGGACCATCGTTAAAGCGCCCACGACGATTGGCGGCCTGATCGCGGTTCGGCGGGTTGTCCTGCTCTTCCTCGCGGAAGACCTGCAGGAACGGATCCTCTCCGTCGGTTTCATTCACCATGAACAGCGCTTTTTCACCGTCTGCGATCAGCACCCAAGTGCCATTTTCAATCTTGGTCAAGCGTCTTCTCCGTGGTTGCGTTTGTCTTCGCCAGTGACGCGGGTGTCAGCGCCGGGTTTGTCGACCACCTGTTTCTCTTCGTCTTGTGTGCCGACATCGCGTTGCAGCCCCCCGCCTGAGCGGCCCTGATGGTCAATATCATCGGCTTCGCTGATGTATTTGTCGGTTTCCTTGACGCCGTCCTTCGATCTGTGACGCTCTGCCATCGTGGTCTCCTTCTCATCTTGTGGGTTCACAGGCAAAACGCCCCAGTACCGCCGGTGGTTCCACAAGAAAAGGCCCCACAGCGGATTGCTGCAGGGCCTTTCACATAATTATACCAACAGGTTGGCGCGATGCCTTAACCCATCATATCGCGATTACATGCGCGATGCGACGTTGTCCCAGTTGACCAGATTGTCGAGGAAGTTCGACAGGTAGTCGGGGCGCGCGTTGCGGAAATCGATGTAGTAGGAGTGTTCCCAAACGTCGCAGCCCAGCAGTGCGGTCTGACCAAAGCAGACAGGGTTCACGCCGTTTTCGGTCTTGGTCACTTTCAGGCCACCATCGGTGTCCTTGACCAGCCACGTCCAACCGGAGCCGAACTGACCGCCGCCGGCTGCCTTGAATTCATCCTTGAACTTGTCGACAGAGCCAAAGCTTTCGGTGATCGCTTTTTCCAGCTCGGACGGCATTTTGCTGTCTTCGGGGGACATCATTTCCCAGAACTGGTTGTGGTTCCACAGTTGGCTGATGTTGTTGAAGATACCGCTTTGCGCAACCGCGTCAGGGTTGTAGGTGCCTTTGATGATTTCCTCGAGGGTCTTGCCTTCCCACTCGGTGCCTTCAATGGCTTTGTTGCCGTTGGTCACATAGGCGTTGTGGTGCTTATCGTGGTGATATTCCAGCGTTTCCTTAGACATACCTTTGGATGCAAGCGCATCGTGGGCATAGGGAAGATCAGGAAGAGTAAAAGCCATGAGAAAAGCCTCCGTTATTGAATTGCGTCTGGGTCACATGAAGCCCGTCCCGTCATAAGGTCAAGTGCTGATCGACCCGCAAGGGGGAAACCGGCACAGCTGACGGGGCGCTTCTATCGTCACCCGCTTGAGGGTAAAACGGCTGGCTGACGCGAATGTTCCCGCCAGTCTGCCGCCCTGCCCCTGACCAGCGGCTTACCGCGCGGTGCTATAATATTCGGGGGCGGACCCGGGCTGTGCCGCGGTTTTAAGCAGATCAAACACATATTGCGCGACCGAGCGGAAGCAAACCAGACGGAAGCTGTCACCGTCCTCGATCCAGAACGCCGCCGGCACCTGCGCCAGCCGCGTGCGGCGGATCATACCGGGGGTGAAACTGTCTGGCGACAGATCCACCGGGGCGAGCTTGGCCAGCACATCGCGGCTGTGCGCCCCGCTGATGCGAAACACCGCCCGCGCATCGGATACATTGACCGCCAGCGTGTGATTGCTACCAAAGCATTTGGTCAGCATGTCGATGGTGTCGCTGACCTGATCGTAGGGGCAGAGCAACAACAGCTCGTCCGGTGACATCCATGCGACACCGCGATCCCCGTTGATCTGGACGCTGCGGGTGTCGGGAAGGCCCAGGCCGACGGCCTTTTTCAGCGCCTTCTTCATATAGCCCGCCCCCAGATCCCCGCGGACAGAGATCATGCCAATCGGGTCCATCAGGGTCACCTCGGCAATGCCGCCGGTGAATTCCGCCGCTTTCAACGCGCTTACCGCCTCAGACATTTTGCTTGGCCCCTTCTTTGTCATAGAACACCGGATCGACGATTTTCGCCTGATAGGTCTTGCCGTCGGTTCCGGGGAAATCGATCACCTCGTCCATGCGGTCCGGCCCGTTCAGGACCAGCCCCATCGCGATCCCCTTGCCCAAGGTCGGCGAATGATAGGTCGAGGTAACGCGCCCGATCATATTGCGCTGGCCGTTCTCGTTCTCGCCCTCGCCCACGGCATAGGCCCCGTCCGGCAGGGTGCTGCCGTCGGTTGTTTCCAGCCCCACCAGTTTCCAGCGCGTCGGGTCCACCATATGGGACCGCTGCTGCGCGCGCTTGCCCAAGTAGTCGTCTTTCTTTTTCGAGATCGCCCAGTTCAGCCCCAGATCCTGCGGGATCACAGTGCCGTCGGTTTCGTCCCCGATCATGATAAAGCCCTTTTCGGCGCGCAGGATGTGCAGACATTCGGTCCCATAGGGCATCACGCCCAGATCATTGCCCGCCACCATCAGCGCATCCCAGAAGGCCTGCCCCTGCCCTGCATCCACCGCGATCTCGTAGCTTAGCTCGCCCGAGAAAGAGATCCGGTAAACGCGGCACTTGAAGCCCCCCAGCGTGCCGTCCGCCCACTCCATAAAGGCCAGCGCGTCTTTGCTGACATCCATGCCGCCCAGCTTTTCCAGACATTTGCGTGCGTTGGGGCCGACCACGGCGATCTGCGCATATTGCTCGGTGACATTGGCGACATAGACGTTGAAATCCCACCACTCGGTCTGCAGCCATTCTTCCATATGCTGGTGGATGCTTTCCGCGCCGCCCGTCGTTGTATGGCACAGGAAGGTGTCGTCATCGATCCGCGCAACGACACCATCGTCGATCAGGAACCCGTTTTCCGAACACATCAGGCCATAGCGGCATTTGCCCGGTTTGAGCGTGCTCATCATATTGGTGTACAGCATGTCGAGGAAGCGCCCCGCGTCCGGTCCTTTGACGATGATCTTGCCCAGGGTGGAGGCATCAAGCATCCCCAGTTTGCTGCGGGTATTGGTGACCTCGCGCATCACCGCGTCATGGGTGGTTTCGCCCTTGCGCGGATAGGCATAGGGGCGTCGCCACTGGCCGACGGGTTCCCATTCGGCCCCGTTCGCTTCGTGCCAGTCATGCAGCGGGGTGCGGCGGATCGGCTGGAAGACATCGCCACGCGCCTCGCCCGCGATCGCGCCCATCGAAATCGGGTGGTACGGCGGGCGGAAGGTGGTGGTCCCAACGGCGGGAATATCCGCATCCATCGCGCCCGCCAGCGTTGCCAGCCCGTTGATATTGCTGAGCTTCCCCTGATCCGTCGCCATGCCAAGCGTGGTATAGCGTTTGGCGTGTTCGACGCTGACAAAGCCTTCTTGCGCGGCAAGCCGCACGTCTGACACTTTGACATCGTTCTGATAATCCAGCCACGTCTTCTCGCGCAGCTTCACATTTGCGCCTTGCGGCATCATCCAGACGGGGGCGAGCGGCGCTTCCTCTTGCCGGTCGGCATTCGGCGAGACAGCATCGGCGGGCAGCTTGAACCCCAGCGTCGTGACCACCCCATCCGCGGCGGCATGGGCGTCGTGCAAGATATCATCCAGCGCAAAGAACCCACCCGCGGCACCGGCAGCGGTGACAAAACCATGCCCGTCCGCCCCCAGCGGCGGATTGTTCACATCGGGGCGGAACATGGCCCCGGCGGTATCCCAGGTCAGCTTGCCGCCGCAATGGGACCACAGATGCACCACCGGCGACCAGCCGCCCGACATGGCCACGGCGTCACAGGGGAAGGTTTCAAGCACCGCACCCTCGCCCGCTTGGCTGCACACCTCTACGCCTGTGACGCGTTTGCCGCCCATCACCCGCGCCACGGCATGCCCCATCATCACGCGAATGCCCAGATCTTTAGCGTGCGTCATCAGCGCGGAATCCTGCGGCAGCACGCGGGCATCCAGAATGGCGGGCACGGTCAGACCGGCCTCGGTCAAGGCGATGGCGGTGCGGTAGGCGTCGTCATTATTGGTGACCACCACCGTGCGATCCCCGACCGACACGCCATAGTTCACCAGATAATCCCGCACAGATGCGGCCAGCATCACGCCCGGGATGTCATTGCCAGCAAAGGACAAAGGCCGTTCAATCGCGCCGGTGGCGGTCACGATATGACCGGCGCGAATACGCCAGAGCCGGTGGCGCGGTCCGGCAGTCTCGGGCGCGTGGTCCGTCAGCCGTTCATAGCCCAGCACATAGCCGTGGTCATAGACTCCCGCCCCCATGACACGGGTGCGCAGGGTGACGTTTTCCATCCCCGACAGCTCTGCCACCAGCGCGTCGATGAAGTCGGCGACGGGTGTGCCATCGACCGTGCCGCCATCCACGGGAGCGCGGCCGCCCCAATGGGCGGTCTGTTCCAGCACGATGACCTTGGCACCGGACAGGGCCGCCGTGCGCGCGGCTTCGAGCCCCGCGACACCACCGCCGATGATCAGTACATCGCAAAAGGCGTGGAAATGTTCATAGGTATCGCCATCGGTCTCCTTGGGCGCTTTGCCCAGACCGGCAGAGTGGCGGATGATCGGCTCGTAGACATGCTTCCAGAAGGGGCGCGGGTGGATGAACATCTTGTAGTAGAAGCCCGCGGGCAGAAAGCGGCTCAGGTGTTTGTTGATCGCGCCAACGTCGAATTCGAGGCTGGGCCAGTGGTTCTGGCTTTCCGCCTTGAGCCCGTCGAAAAGATCGGTGGTCGTGGCGCGTTGGTTGGGCTCGAACCGGTCGCCCTGCCCGAGGTTCACCAGCGCGTTGGGTTCTTCCGGGCCCGCCGCCACGATGCCGCGCGGACGGTGGTATTTGAACGACCGCCCCACCAGCATCTGGTCATTCGCCAGCAAGGCCGAGGCCAGGGTATCGCCCTCGAAGCCGCGCAGCTGCTTTCCGTTGAACGAAAAACTGACAGCATTTGATTTGTTCAGCAGGCGGCCGCCTGTGGCAATTCTGGTGCTCATGAAGTCAAACCTTGGTGTGGGGCGAAAGCGCGGGCGCCTCCGGCGGGAGTTTTCTTGGCAAAATGAAGAACGGCGGCGGTCATGGGGCGGCGGAGGCCTGCCAATCGGGGCGACGGTCCTGTATCTTGTCGATGATCTCTTGCGGGACCGTGCTGGTCTGGGCGGTATAGGTGCCGAAGACTTCGAGCGTCATGGTATCGCGCGCGGCGTGGAACCATTTGCCACAGCCATAGACATGCCGCCAGCGTTCAAAATGCACGCCCTTGGGGTTTTCCCGCATGAACAGGTATTTTTCGAAGTCGCTATCCGAGGACCCCGGACCAAAACGTTTCAGATGCGCCTCGCCGCCCGCGTGGAATTCGGTTTCCTCGGCGGTGATGCCGCAGTTGGGGCATGTCAGGGTCAGCATGGGGCGCTCCTTTCTAGGGTCGGTTGAAACGCAAAAAGGCCAGCCCCCGTGCGAGGGCCAGCCTTGATCATATTGGATAGAGTGGAAAGCGGCTTAGTTGCCGGTTGCTTCCTCGGCCGCGCCTTCAACGGCATCGGCAGCACCATCAGCCGCGCCTTCGACATTGACGTTGATGTCGCCAGAGTCTTCCATCGGGTTGCCACCGGCGAAGAAGTAAAAGCCGAAGCCAAGGACCAGAACGACGAGAACGCCGATGACGATCCCCGATCCGGTGCCGCTGGTTTTGTTGACGGTGGTGTGTGGCGCTTGGTTGTTGTCAGGCGTAGCCATGGAAATGGTCCTTCATAAACTTGATATGAAGTGCAAACCCCGTTCACGGGCAAAAAGTTCCACAGCCCCATAGGGCGGGCAGGTTTCCGCGCGCCGATCAATGCGCCACCCCGGCGGCCACGGATTCGTCGATGAACCGCCCTTCTTGGAACCGGTTCAGGCCGAAGGCATCCGTCAGCGGCGACCGTCCCTTGGCCATCAGCTCGGCCATGGCCCAGCCCGAGCCGGGGATCGCCTTGAACCCGCCGGTGCCCCAGCCACAGTTGACGAAGACGCCCTCGACCGGCGTTTTGGACAGGATCGGAGAGCGGTCCCCCGTCACATCCACAATGCCGCCCCATTGGCGCAACATCTTGAGACGGGACACCATCGGGAAGGTCTCGACCAGGGCGCGGACCGTTTCCTCGATATGGTGGAAAGAGCCGCGTTGGGTGTAGTTGTTATAGCCATCCGTCCCGCCGCCGATCACCATCTCGCCCTTGTCGGACTGGCTCATGTAGCCATGCACCGTATTGGCCATGACCACGACATCCATGCAGGGTTTGATCGGCTCTGACACCAGCGCTTGCAGGGCGACAGATTCGATCGGCAGACGGAAGCCTGCCATATCAGCCAGATGACCAGAGTGGCCGGCGACCACCATGCCCAGCTTGTCACAGTCGATATCGCCACGGTTGGTCGACACGCCCGTCACCTTGCCGTTTTCCTGACGGATGCCGATGACCTCGCATTTCTGGATCACGTCCATGCCCATGTCGGAACAGGCCCGCGCATAGCCCCAGGCCACCGCATCATGGCGTGCCGTGCCGCCACGGCGCTGCCAGAGCCCGCCCAGAACCGGATAACGTGGCCCGTCGATATTGATGATCGGCACCAGTTCCTTGACCTTTTCGGGCCCGATGAATTCGGTCTGCACCCCCTGCAGCGCGTTGGCATGGGCCGTGCGCTGATAGCCGCGCACTTCGTGATGGGTCTGCGCCAGCATGATCACGCCGCGCGGGCTGAACATGACGTTATAGTTCAGATCCTGGCTCATCGTCTCGTAAAGCGACCGCGCCTTTTCATAGATCGCGGCGGAGGGGTCTTGCAGGTAGTTGGACCGGATGATGGTGGTGTTGCGGCCCGTGTTGCCGCCCCCGAGCCAGCCTTTTTCCAGAATGGCGACATTGGTGATGCCGAAGTTTTTACCCAGGTAATAGGCCGTCGCCAGACCATGCCCCCCGGCCCCGACGATGATCACGTCATAGCGTTTCTTCGGCTGTGCATCGCGCCAGGCCCGCTGCCAGCCGGTATGATGGCGCAGGGCTTCGCGGGCGACGGCAAAGGCTGAGTATTTCTTCATGAAAGCGGTCTCCGGCAAAGATTCGTACGCCGTGGCGTAGGCTTGGCTTCTTTCTGGGTCTTCGGGCGAAAAAGAGGATACCCGGCGCGGCATTCCTTAACAGTTTTACGACATCCGCCGCAATCTGGCAAAAACCAAGCCGCCACCGCGACAAGGTGCAGCAATATGGCCTCTTTTGTCACGCCGCCGCAGCGGTTAGGTGTGCAGCACCTATAATTACTGGACCGCATCTTTATGAGTTTCTGGATCATCGCCGCCGCCGGAGCCGCCCTTGTGACCGTGTTGCTGGCGCGTGCCCTGACCCGTGGGGCCAGCGCGCCAGCCGAGACCGGTGCCGCCCATGATGTGCAGGTCTATCGCGACCAGCTGGCCGAGGTTGAACGGGATGTCGCGCGCGGGGTGTTGCCCGAAGCAGACGCCATCCGCGTGCGCACCGAAATCTCGCGCCGTATTCTGGCCGCGGATGCTGCCGGACAAAATATTCCCGCCGCAAGTGGCACGCCGTCGCCTATCGTTATTGCGGTGATCGCGCTGGTCTTGCTGGGCGGGAGCCTTGGGCTCTACTGGCAGTTGGGTGCGCCCGGCTATGGGGATCTGGCGTTGCAGGACCGTATCGCGCGGGCCGAAGACATGCGCCGGAACCGACCCGATCAGGCCACCGCCGAGGCAGAGCTGCCCGCCGCCGATTTGCCGCCCGAGCTCAGCCCCGAATATGAAGCGCTGCTGACCCGCCTGCGCGAAACGGTTGCCGCGCGGCCCGATGATGTGCAGGGCCATGTCCTGCTGGCCCAGAACGAGGCGCGCGTTGGCAACTATGCCGCCGCCGCCGCCGCGCAGGGCAAGGTTGTGCGCCTCAAGGGGGCGGAGGCCTCGATTGACGATGTGTCGGGCTATGCGGAGCTGCTGGTGATGGCGGCAGGGGGCTATGTCTCCCCCGAAGCCGAGGCGGTGTTGCGCGCGGTGCTGACCCGTGATGTCGAAAACGGCACGGCGCGGTATTATTGGGGGCTGATGCTGGTGCAAACCGGGCGCCCTGATCTGGCGTTCCGCATGTGGGACGGGTTGCTCCGCCGCGGCCCCGAAGATGCCCCGTGGATCGCGCCTATCCTGGCGCAGATCACCCCTATCGCCACGATGGCCGGTGTGGACTATACCGTGCCCGAGATTGGCAGCGGCGCGCTGCGCGGCCCCTCGGCCGAGGATATCGACGCGGCGCAGGATATGACCCCTGCCGAACGGATGGAGATGATCGGCGGCATGGTCGAAAGCCTGTCGTCGCGGCTTGCCAGCCAGGGCGGGCCGGTCGAGGATTGGGCGCGATTGATCACGTCGCTTGGCGTGCTGGGGGAAACGACACGGGCACGGGCGATTTACGAGAATGCGGTAGAGGTCTTTGCCGATGACCCCGCCGCGATGGATGATATTCAACGCGCGGGCGAACGCGCCGGGGTGACCGAATGATCTATGACGACATATCAGATTTTGCCGCCGCCCTGCCCCCGATGCAGGCGTTGATCGGGTTGGACCTTGGGGAAAAAACCATCGGCGTTGCGGTCAGCGACAGTTTTCTGTCCATCGCCACCCCGCTGGAAACCGTCCGCCGCAAGAAATTCGGGGTTGATGCCGCCCGCCTGTCAGAGATCATTGCCGCCCGCGGGATCGGCGGGGTGGTGCTGGGCCTGCCGCGCAATATGGACGGATCGGAAGGCGCGCGCTGTCAGTCGACACGGGCCTTTGCGCGGAACTTTGACCGGCTGGGAGATATTCCCATCGGGTTCTGGGACGAACGGCTGAGCACGGTCGCCGCGGAACGTGCGCTGCTGGAGGCCGATACATCGCGTCGCCGCCGCGCCGAGGTGATCGACCACGTGGCCGCGGGCTATATTCTGCAAGGCGTGCTGGACCGTTTGCGTGTGATCAAGGCGCAGGGCGCGTCGGCCTGAAGCCACATAAGCGCGACAGCGCGAGGATAAAGCGATGAGTGACGAGATCTGGAAGCGGAACGAAGTCGAAAGCCCCTGCGTGAAACTTTGCGTGGTGCACCCCGAGACGCGCCTGTGCACAGGCTGTTACCGATCCATCGACGAGATCGGCACGTGGTCGCGTATGACGCCCGAAGAGCGCCGCAGCATCATGGCAGAGCTGCCATCGCGGGCGGGTGCGTTGACGAAGCGGCGGGGGGGCCGTTCTGCGCGGCTCAAGCGTGACAGCACCGGCTGATCTGGCGAACCGGCTGGACCGTTGATGAGGATTCAGCGGGCCACGCGGTACAGAAAATCAAGCATTTCGCTGCTGGTCTGGGCCCCTTCGTGATCTTGCGGGGCGTAATTGTCATTCGCCGCTGGCACCACGGGGGTCGCCCCAAAATGCTGCGTCACGGTCACGCATTGCCACGTCGCCGCTGCGGGCACGAAGCGAAGGATATTGGTCTGCGGGTCTTGCGCTGTATCTGTCATGTCCATCTCTGCCATCTCTCGGGTCGTTCAATTTGTGCGCCGGTCGATTCGATTCTCGGTCGCCTGTCGGTAGTTTGGCTCCGACAGTGTGATATAAGTGTTAAGATATGGCAGTATTTGGGCGAAATCAGGGTAATAAACGTATCAGGCCCTGCACATTCCGGCCCAATGCCGCGGATTTAGGCAAACAACGGGCGCGTGATATCGGCCCCCTGCCCCTTGCCATGCCCGCCCCGCTATAGCATTGACCCTCCCGAACCCCCATATTTCCAGCTCGATAGACGATAAGGCTTAGACCATCATGGGACATAGATCCGATCTCACCCGCGCCGCACGGCTTTCGGTCGCCCCGATGATGGACTGGACCGACCGGCATTGTCGCTACATGCACCGGCTGTTTTCAAAGCAGACGTTGCTGTATACCGAAATGGTGACCTCGCCTGCCTTGGTACGCGGCGGCGCGTTGCATTTGCTGGATCATTATACCTCGGAGCATCCCGTGGCCTTGCAGCTTGGCGGGTCTGACCCGGACGAGCTGGCAGAGGCGGCGCGGATCGGAGCGCAGGCGGGGTATGACGAGATCAACCTGAACGTCGGCTGCCCGTCGGATCGCGTGCAATCGGGCTGTTTTGGCGCCGTGCTGATGGAGCAACCGGCGCTGGTGGCGAAATCCGTCGCGGCGATGCGCCGCGCGGTGGATGTGGACGTGACCGTCAAATGCCGGATCGGCGTGGATGACCAGAACCCCGCCGAGGTGCTGCCCGAGTTTCTGGCGCAGATCGTCGGCGCGGGCTGTGAACGGGTGACAATCCACGCGCGCAAAGCGTGGCTGCAGGGGCTCAGCCCCAAGGAAAACCGCGACATTCCCCCCTTGGACTACGAGCTGGTGCACCGGATGAAGGGGCTGTTCCCGAACCTGCATATCTCGATCAACGGGGGTATCACCTCGCTTGATCAGGCAGAGGCGTTTCTGGACGCCGGTTTGGATGGCGTGATGATCGGGCGCAGCGCCTATCATAACCCGACCGATATTCTGGCGCAGGCGGATCGCCGCATTTACGGCACCGGCGCAGACGCCACGCCCGAGGATGTCGTGGCGCAGATGCTGCCCTATATCGACGCGCATATCGACGGCGGCGGCAAGCTGAACCAGATCACGCGCCATATGATGGGGCTCTTTGCCGGTCGCACCGGCGCACGGGTCTGGCGGCGCACCCTGTCCGAGCAAGCCTCCCGCCCCGGTGCCGACCGTCAGGTGCTGCTAGAGGCGCTGGACGCGATGCAGACACTGGCCGAGGCGCAAGAAGCGGTATAGCAACAGGGGCAACCGCACGACATTCAGGATCGCCCCCATGCAAGACCCCACCCTCCTTCTGCAGATTGTCCTTATGATCATGGCCATCGGTGCCTTTGCCGGTGTGCTGGCGGGGCTGCTGGGTGTCGGTGGTGGCATCGTCTTGGTGCCCGCGTTTTTCTATGCGTTCCAAGCGCTTGGCTATGACAGCCCGCAGCTTATGCAGATGTGCTTGGCGACCTCGCTGGCGACGATCATCGTGACCTCGCTGCGGTCGGTGCACAGCCACAATAAAAAGGGCGCGGTCGATTGGGCGATCCTCAAGACATGGGCACCGGGGATCGTGATCGGGGCCATCATCGGGATGCTGGTGGTGGCACAGCTGCGCACGAGCGTCTTGCAGGGCATCTTTGGCGGGCTGGCGCTGGTCGTCGGACTATACATGGCCTTTGGGCGGGCGCATTGGCGCTTGGGACAGGCGATGCCCCGTGGGGCCGCGCGCGCGGCGCTGTCACCCTCTGTCGGGTTTCTGTCGGTGCTGATGGGGATCGGCGGGGGCAGCTTTGGCGTACCGCTGATGAGCCTGTTCAACGTGCCGATCCACCGTGCCGTGGCGACGGCTGCGGGGTTTGGCGTGCTCATCGCCGTGCCCTCTGTCATCGGGTTCCTGCTGGTTGATGCTGCGCCCAATAGCCCGCCGCTGACGGTGGGGGCGGTGAACCTGCCCACCTTTGCCATTGTCATCGCCATGACGCTGATCACCGCGCCGCTGGGGGTTAGACTGGCCCATGCGATGGACCCGAAACCGTTGAAACGGGTGTTCGCGGTCTTCCTGATCCTCGTGGCGCTGAACATGCTGCGCAAATCGCTGGGTCTGTAACCCGCCCCGATAGGCGTCAGGCGCGCAGGATGGCGATCAGTTCGTCCTGCGTCAGCGCGAAGGGCGTGCCCTTCATCGAGGATGCACCGGCAGAGAGGCGCGCCACCTCTGCGTGATCCTCGGGGTTCAGTCCCATTTCCGCCAGCGTGCGCAGCCCCATCTGACGGGACCAATCGCGCAGGGCGGCGATCCCTGCCCCGTCTTGAACGTCGAATGTCGCATCGATCAGCCCAAGCACCCACATCAACCGCGTGTGAACCTGCGTGCCGGCCTCTGCCTTGTCGAAGTGAGACGCCAGCACCGCGGGCAGAAGCGCGCCGCAAATCTCTCCGTGGGGGGCACCGGTCTGGCCGCCGAGCACACCGGCAAAACCATGCACCGCCCCCAGCCCCGCATTCGCCAAGGCCAAGCCACCGCAGGTGCTGACCCAGGCCATATCGTCCCACGCTTCCGCTGCGTCTTGTTCAACCACGGCGCGCAGGGCGGCCAGCCCCTTGGGGATCGCCGCCTGACACAGCGCATCCGTCATCGGCGTCGCTTTGACCGACAGATAAGGTTCGATCACCTGCGTGACCGCATCCAGCCCCGCCGCAAGGGTAACGCGGCCCGGTGCGCCCTGCATCAGCCCGGCATCCACGATGGCGATATCGGGAATCATCCGCGCGTCGCGCAGGCTGACCTTGACCCCGTGTTCCGGCACGGCAATCACCGCGTTCTTGGTCACCTCTGCCCCCGTGCCCGCCGTGGTCGGCAGCGCGATCATCGGCAAAGGTGCGCGGTCGAGCGGTTTACCGCCCCCCACCCCTTCGAGGTAGTCCAGCGGTGCCCCCGCGCAGGGGATCAGCGCCGCGAGCGCCTTGGCAAAGTCGATCACCGATCCGCCGCCAAGTGCTACGACCACATCCGGCCGATCTGCGGACACACGGGCGAGTGCGGCCTCCAACGCAGGCAGGCTCGGCTCGGACCCGCAGCTTTGTGTGGTGACCGACAGACCCGCCGCGCGGCAATCCTCGACCAACCAAGCCGCGCGCGCTGCATTGGCCCCGTGCACGATCAGCACACGCGCCCCAAAGCCAGCGGCCAGCGTGGCCGTCTGCGCGGCCTGTCCACGTCCGAAATGCAGCGCTTGCGGAGAGAAGAACGAGAACATCGGCTTAGCTGTCAGCGGCGTCTTTGTGGTAGCTGTCAAGCACGGCAACCTCGTCGCGCGAGCCAAGGATCACCGGAACACGCTGGTGCGGTGCCGTGGGGGCGACATCCATGATCGCGCCCTGCCCTGTCGACGCAGCACCGCCTGCCGCTTCGATCACCATCGCCATCGGGTTCGCCTCGTACATCAGACGCAGCTTGCCGCCGGTCTTCTGGTTGTTGCTGTCAGCGGGGTACAGAAAGACGCCGCCACGCGTGAGGATACGGTGCACATCCGCGACCATGGACGCGGTCCAGCGCATGTTGAACGACCGGCCACGGGGGCCTTCCTTGCCGGCGACAGCCTCGTCCACATAGCGGCTGACGGGGGCATACCAATAGCGTGCGCGTGACGTGTTGATCGCATATTCCGACGTCTCGGCGGGCACGGTCATCTTGGGGTGCGTCAGGCTGAATTCGCCCGTGTCCGGATCGCTGCTGAAGCCTGCAACCTCGTTGCCTTTGGTCACCACAAACATGGTCGAGGGGCCGTAGATCGCATAGCCTGCGCAAATCTGGTTGCGGCCGTTGTGCAGCACGTTGCGGTCACCATCGGCCTGCACCTGCATGACCGAGAAGATCGACCCCACCGACAGGTTCACATCAAGGTTCGACGACCCGTCCAGCGGATCGAAATACAGCAGGTAGTCGCCCTTTTGCGGCTCTTTCAGCCAAGTGACCTCTTCCACCTCTTCCGACACAAGTGCGGCGACACGCGGGCTGTTGGCACACTCACGCTCGAATACGTCATTGGCCATGATATCCAGCGTCTTTTGCGCCTCGCCCTGCACGTTGATCTCTCCGGCGGCACCAAGGTTGCCCTCGAAGGCACCACGACGCACGAGACCGGCGATCAGTCGCGACGCCGATGCGATGTCTTCCAGCAGAAACACCAGATCGGGGTCAAAGCTGTTTTGGGTCAGATACCGGCGAAGCGTTGGGGCTGTCATGGGGAGTTCCTTAAAAATTCAGGGTCGCGTCAACGGCCTTTTTCCAGAGCGCATATTTCGCGTCGCGCTGGTCATCGTCCATTTTCGGCGTGAATTGGGTTTCCTGTGTCCACGATTTCGCGAACTGTTCCTGATCAGGATAAACGCCCGCGTGCATCCCCGCAAGCCACGCGACCCCGAGGGCAGTGGTTTCATGCACAGTGGGCCGGTCAACGGGGGCGGCGATGATGTCGGACAGGAATTGCATGGTCCAATCGCTCGCAGACATGCCACCATCGACGCGCAATGTGGGCTGCACGCCATCGGCTTTCCAGTCGGCGGACATCGCTTCAAGCAGGTCGCGTGTCTGATAGCCGACGCTTTCCAGCGCCGCGCGGGCCATTTCGGCGGGCCCCGTGCCACGGGTCAGCCCGAAGACCGCGCCACGGCAATCGGGGTTCCAATAGGGCGCACCCAGCCCGACAAAGGCCGGCACCAGCACCACGTTCTGATGCGGGTCCGCCTGTTCGGCCAGCCCTTGCGTCTCGGCCGAATCCTGAATGATCTGCAAACCGTCGCGCAGCCATTGCACCACGGCCCCCGCGACAAAGATCGATCCTTCCAGCGCGTACGTCGGCTTGCCGTCGAATTGATAGGCAATGGTGGTGAGCAGCCGGTTTTCCGACCGCACTGGCGTGTCGCCTGTGTTCATCAGCGCAAAACAGCCCGTGCCGTAGGTGGATTTCAGCATCCCAGGCTCGAAACACGCCTGCCCCACCGTGGCCGCCTGCTGGTCGCCCGCGACCCCGTGGATCGGCACGGCAGCGCCCAGAATATCGGGATCGGTATGGCCGAAATCATCGGCGCAATTCTTGACCTCTGGCAACATCTCCATCGGGATGTCGAGCAGATCACAGATCGAACGGCTCCACCGGCCTTTGCGGATGTCATACAGCATAGTGCGCGCGGCGTTGGTGGCATCCGTCGCATGGGACGCCCCGCCGGTCAGCTTCCAGATCAAAAAGCAATCGACAGTGCCGAACAGCAGCTCGCCCTTGGCGGCACGGTCGCGCGCGCCTTCGACGTTGTCCAATATCCACGCCAGCTTGGTGCCCGAGAAATACGGGTCCAGCAGCAGGCCGGTGCGGTCGGTGAACATCTCTTCGTGGCCCGCGTCGCGCAGGGTGCGGCACTGGCTGGCGGTGCGGCGGTCCTGCCAGACGATGGCGTTATAGATCGGGCGGCCGGTCTGCTTGTCCCAGACCACAACGGTCTCGCGCTGGTTGGTGATGCCGATGGCGGCGATATCGCCTGCCCTGATCCCTGCCTTGTCGATCGCCCCACGGCAGGTCGCCTGCGTGGTGCGCCACAGATCATCGGGATCATGTTCAACCCAGCCGGACTGGGGGAAATGCTGGGGGAATTCTTCCTGGGCGCTGGCAATCGACGTCATCGTGTCATCGTAAACGATGGCCCGTGTGGAGGTGGTGCCCTGGTCAATGGCAAGGATATACGTCATGCGCGTCCCTTTGGAAGTGTAGCAACCGTCAGATGGTGCCGTATCCTAGCAAGGGTCGGCAGGCCCGACCAGATGTCAGGGCAATGACGGATGTCGGCGTTGTTGGAAAATCAAAGGTTCCGGGGCCAGCGAACCGGCCCCGGAAAGAGTGGCTTACTGCCAGGATTTGATCAGCTCATCATAGGCGATGGTCTGTGGCTCTTCGTCTTCGCTTTCCAGTTTCGCTTTGGGCGAACCGGGCTGGGACAGCCAGTACTCTGGGTCACGCTCTTCGTTCATCTTGGGGCCAATGTCCCCTTGAACGCCGGCACGCTCCAGACGGATCAGGACTTTTTCCTGATCGGCGCACAGGGCATCAAGCGCTTCCTGAGGGGTCTTCGCACCGGACATGGCGTCGCCGATGTTCTGCCACCACAGCTGCGCCAGCTTTGGATAGTCAGGCACGTTGGTACCAGTTGGGGACCACTGAACGCGCGCGGGCGAACGGTAGAATTCAACCAGACCACCCAGTTTCGGTGCACGCTCTGTAAAGCTTTCGTGCTGGATCGACGATTCACGGATGAAGGTCAGGCCAACGTGGCTTTTCTTGACGTCCACAGTCTTGGAGGTGACGAACTGCGCATAGAGCCATGCGGCCTGTGCACGGTCCACCGGAGTGGATTTCATCAGCGTCCACGACCCGGCATCCTGATACCCGATCTTGGTGCCTTCGGTCCAATATGCACCGTGGGGCGAAGGTGCCATGCGCCACTTGGGCGTGCCATCTTCGTTCATCACGGGCAGGTCAGGCTCTACCGACGCGGCGGTAAAGGCGGTGTACCAGAACATCTGCTGGGCCACGTTGCCCTGCGCCGGAATTGGGCCCGCCTCAGAGAAGGTCATGCCCGCAGCCGCCGGAGGCGAATACTTCTGCAGCCATTCGATCGCTTTGGTCACAGCATAGACCGCTGCTGGCCCGTTTGTGGCACCGCCACGCGCAACGCAAGAACCCACAGGCTGCGAGTTTTCGTTGACGCGGATACCCCATTCGTCGACGGGCAGACCGTTTGGCTCGCCCACGTCACCGGCACCGGCCATCGACAGCCACGCATCGGTGTAGCGCCAGCCAAGCGACGGGTCTTTCTTGCCGTAGTCCATGTTGCCAAAGACTTCGCCTTCGACGCCAAGACGCGACAGGTCGCGACCGGTGAAGAACTCGGCGATGTCCTCATATGCGGACCAGTTGACCGGAACACCCAGATCGTAGCCATATTTCTCTTTGAAATCAGCCTTGTTCTGCTCGTCGTTGAACCAATCGTAGCGGAACCAATACAGGTTCGCGAACTGCTGGTCGGGCAGCTGGTAGATCTTGCCATCGGGACCGGTCGTGAACGACAGGCCGATGAAATCTTCGAGGTCGAGACCGGGGTTGGTCACGGCCTTGCCTTCGCCTTCCATCCAGTCGGACAGGTTGCGGGCTTGCTGATAGCGCCAGTGCGTCCCGATCAGGTCGGAATCGTTGATATAGGCGTCATAGATGTTCTCGCCCGACTGCATTTGCGTTTGCAGCTTTTCGACAACGTCACCTTCGCCGATCAGGTCATGGGTGACCTTGATGCCGGTGATCGCTTCGAAAGCGGGGGCCAGAACGGTGGATTCGTAGGTGTGCGTGCCGATTGTCTCGGACACGACGTTGATCGACATGCCTTCAAACGGTTTTGCAGCGTCGATAAAGAACTGCAGTTCGGCTTCCTGGTCCTCCCGCGACAGCGCGGAGAGATCGCCGATTTCCTTATCAAGGAAAGCCTTTGCGGCCTCCATGTCGGCGAACGCAGGTGCGGCAAACATGCAAGCCGCAAGCCCGATCGCAGTCGTTCCCTTTAAGCGCAAGTTCATGATGTTCCTCCCTAGAATTGAACATTTGAGAGGTCCGGTTCTTGCAGGCCGGCCCCCCTTATTTTCCTGTCCTAGACCCAGCGGAAAACCGCGATGGCATAGAAAAGGCAGACAACCAATGCCCCCCATTGGGGCGCACTTAGCAGCCCGAGCCAAGCCAGATTGATAAAGGCCGAGCCCAGAAGCGTGATGAACAACCGGTCACCGCGCGTCGTTTCCATCCCCAGTATACCGGCGCGCGGCACTTCGGGGAATTTGATTGCAAGGATCGTAAAGGTGATCAGCGTCACCGCGATGATCCCAAAGAAAGCGGCGGTGGGCCAAGTCCAAGCCATCCAGTCCATAATGTTTCCTCCGGTCTTTCTTTGTTAAACGCGGCCCAAGGCAAAGCCTTTGGCGATGTAGTTGCGCACGAAATAGATCACCAAGGCACCCGGCACGATGGTCAGCACCCCTGCCGCGGCCAGCACGCCCCAGTCGATCCCGGCGGCGCCCACGGTACGGGTCATGGTGGCGGCAATTGGCTTGGCGTCCACGCTGGTCAACGTCCGGCTCAGCAGCAGCTCGACCCAGCTGAACATGAACAGGAAGAAGGCCGTGACCCCGATCCCCGACGCCACCAGTGGCGTGAAGATGCGGATGAAGAAGCGCGGGAAGCTGTAGCCGTCGATATAGGCCGTCTCGTCGATCTCTTTCGGGACGCCGCGCATGAACCCTTCGAGGATCCACACCGCCAGCGGCACGTTGAACAGACAATGTGCCAGCGCCACAGCAATATGCGTGTCGAACAACCCGACCGAGCTATAAAGCTGGAAGAACGGCAGCGCGAAAACCGCGGGCGGGGCCATCCGGTTGGTCAGCAGCCAGAAGAACAGGTGCTTGTCGCCCATGAAGCTGTAGCGCGAGAAGGCATAGGCCGCCGGCAGCGCCACTGCGAGCGAGATCACCATGTTCATCACAACGTAAGCCATCGAGTTCAGATAGCCCGTGTACCATGACGCATCCGTCAGGATCGTCATATAGTTGTCGAAAGTCAGATCACGCGGCCACAGGGTAAAGCTGTTGAGGATCTCTGTGTTAGTCTTGAGGCTCATGTTCAGCAGCCAGTAGATCGGCAGCAGCAAGAACAGCAGATAGAGCGCCATGACAATCGCATTGCCCTTGATCTTGGGCAGGGCAAACCCTCTTTTTTGTGCAAGATCAGACATCAGTGGCCATCCCTTTTATCGAGGTTCGTCATCACGGTGTAGAACACATAGGAGATCAGCAGGATCACCAGATAATACATGATCGAGAACGCCGCCGCAGGACCAAGGTCAAACTGTCCGAGGGCCATCTTGACCAGATCGATCGACAGGAAGGTGGTAGAGTTACCAGGCCCCCCGCCCGTCACGACGAACGGTTCGGTGTAAATCATGAAGCTGTCCATAAACCGCAGCAGGATTGCGATCATCAGAACGCCCATCATCTTGGGCAGCTCGATATAGCGGAAGACTTTCCAGCGGCTCGCCTGGTCGATCTTGGCCGCCTGATAGTAAGCGTCGGGGATGGATTGCAGACCGGCATAGGCCAGCAGCGCCACCAGCGACGTCCAGTGCCAGACATCCATCACGATCACAGTGATCCATGCGGCATAGAAATCCTGGGTGTAGTTATAGTCGATGCCCAAGGCCGACAGCGTGTAGCCCAACAGGCCAATGTCCACGCGGCCAAAGATTTGCCAGATGGTGCCGACCACGTTCCACGGGATCAGCAGCGGCAGCGACATCAGGACCAGACACAGCGACGCCCAGAACCCTTTCTTGGGCATGTTCAGCGCGACGAAGATCCCCAACGGGATTTCAATCGCCAGAATGATCACCGAAAACGCGATCTGGCGGCCCAAGGCGTTCCACATCCGCTCTGATTCAATCATCTCGCGGAACCAGTCGAGGCCAGCCCAGAAGAACTGGTTGTTCCCGAAGGTATCTTGCACGGAATAGTTCACCACGGTCATCAGCGGGATCACGGCAGAGAAAGCCACCAGCAGCAGCACAGGCAGCACAAGGAACCAGGCCTTTTGATTGACGGTCTTGTTCATGACGCGGTCCTTTCAGCGAGGGTCAGCGGGAAAGCGGCGGATTGGATCATCTTAGGCCCCCTGCGGCGCAACGCGCCAGCTGTTGGCATAGACATTCACCCCGGCAGGGTCGAAAACAATGCGGTTCATATCCGGCGAAATTTCGGCACCTTCTTCGGCGATCACGTTGATTTCACTGCCATTAAAGTCAGCACGCACGATCTTGTGGCGGCCCACGTCCTCGATCCGCTTGATCGTGACAGGCAGCCCCGCCGCGCCCGTGGCAAGCTGTGTGAACTCAGGCCGCACGCCCAGTTCGACCTTGCCGTCCAGCGGCGCAAAGCCGTGGCCCAAGTCGATCTCGTGGCCGCCAATGACGGCCTTGTCGCCGGTCACCGTCGCGTCCAGCACATTCATACCGGGCGAGCCGATGAAATAGCCCACGAAGGTGTGCTGTGGTGTCTCGAACAGCTCTTGCGGGGTGCCCATCTGCACAACGCGGCCGTCATACATGACGACAACCTTATCCGCAAAAGTCAGCGCTTCGGTCTGGTCATGGGTCACATAGATCATCGTGTGACCGAATTCATGGTGCAGTGATTTCAACTGCGTGCGCAGCTCCCACTTCATATGGGGGTCGATCACGGTCAGCGGCTCGTCGAACAGCAGCGCGTTCACGTCCTCGCGCACCATCCCCCGCCCGAGCGAGATTTTCTGTTTCGCATCCGCCGTCAACCCGCGCGCCTTGCGGTTCAGCATGTCTTCCATGCCGATCATCCCCGCGATCTGCTGCACGCGCTGCGCGACATAGGCCGCATCCGCGCCCCGGTTGCGCAGCGGGAACGCCAGATTGTCGCGCACGGTCATCGTGTCATAGACCACCGGAAACTGGAAAACCTGCGCGATGTTGCGCTTGGTCGTGGGGTCGTTGGTCACGTCACGGTCGTTGAACAGGATGCGGCCCTGACTGGGGTGCAGCAGGCCCGAGATGATGTTCAGCAACGTGGATTTCCCGCAGCCCGACGCGCCCAAAAGCGCATAGGCTTCGCCGTCCACCCAGTCGTGGTTCAGCTCTTTCAGCGCGAAATCATCTTCGCTGGTGGGGTTGGGCAAATAGGAATGCGCCAGGTTATCAAGGGTGATTTTTGCCATTGGTCCGGTCCTCCCTCAGGCCGCTGCCGCATAGGATGCGGGGGCCACGGATGTGCCGTCTTCGGCAAAGATGTAAACATGTGTCGGGTCAAGATAGACGTTCAGCGGTGCCCCGATCTTGAGGTCTTTGACCCCGTGCACCAGACCGACCCAGTTTTCACCGTGGTGATCAAGGTGGATAAAGGTTTCCGACCCCGTGATCTCGGTCACGTTGAGCTTGCCCGCAAACTCCAGCGCGTCGTCAGATTGCTTGGACAGTTCAAGGTGGTTGGGGCGGAAGCCCGCAACATAGCTGCCATCGGCCACGGTCTTGAAGTTCCCGAAGGTCGAGACCGTGTTGCCGTCGCCAAAGGTCAGCGTGTCGCCGGCCTTGGTGATGTTGAGGAAGTTCATCGGCGGGTCAGAGAAGACGCGCGCGGTCGTGGCATCGACGGGCTGGCGGTAGACCACGGGGGTCAGGCCGAACTGCGTGATGCGTCCTTCCCACAATGTGGCGGTATGCCCGCCCAGCAAAAGCGCCTCTTCGGGTTCGGTCGTGGCATAGACGAAGATAGACCCTGCTTCCTCAAAGATTTTCGGGATTTCGGCCCGCAGCTCTTCGCGCAGCTTGTAGTCGAGGTTCGCCAGCGGTTCGTCCAGCAACACCAGCCCCGCGTCCTTGACCAAAGCCCGCGCAAGCGCGCAGCGTTGCTGTTGCCCGCCCGACAGTTCCAGCGGCTTGCGGTCCAGCATCGGCGTCAACTGCATCAGATCGGCGGCCTTGCGCACGGCGCTGTCGATCTCGTCCTTGGATTTGCCCAGCAACCGCATGGGGCTGGCGATGTTGTTGTAGACGGTCATCGACGGGTAGTTGATGAACTGCTGATACACCATCGCCACACCGCGATCCTGAACGCGCATGCCGGTGACATCCTCGCCGTTCCAGATCACCTTGCCGGTGTTGGGTACATCCAGCCCCGCCATCAACCGCATCAGGGAAGTCTTGCCCGCAGATGTCGGCCCCAGCAGCACGTTCATGGTGCCGGACTGCAGCTCAAGATCTGTCGGATGAATATGCGTCTGGCCGTTTACGACCTTGGACACGCCTTGCAAAACGAGCGACATGTTCCTCTCCCCTTCACGCGCCAGTGGCGGCTGTAGTGTTGTCGGCGGGCGTGGCGGTGGTTTCCACCATCCATGCTTCCAACGTGTTCAATTCATCCGCGTCAAGCCGCAGGCCCAGTTTGGACCGGCGCCAGATGATGTCGTCAGCGGTGCGGGCAAATTCCTTGTCGATCAGCCACTTGGCCTCACGCTCGGTCAGGGTCGCACCGAAATCATGCCCCAGATCTGCCGCGGTGTGCGCGTCGCCCAAGACATCAAATGCCTCGCGCCCATAGGCTTTGACCAGACGATCCGCCCAACGTTGGGTCAAAAAGCCGTAGCGGTCCTGCAACTCTTGTTTCAACGCCGCCACGCCGTCTACCGGAAAATCGCCGCCAGGCAAGGCGACACCCGCCGTCCAGGGTTTGGCGTCATTGGCAAAATAGGGCTGGATCTTCTCTAGCGCGCTTTCGGCCAAACGGCGGTAGGTGGTGATCTTGCCGCCAAAGACGTTCAGCACCGGCGCACCGGCGGATGTGTCGACCTTCAGCACATAGTCCCGCGTCGCCGCCGTGGCAGAGCTCGCCCCGTCGTTATACAGCGGGCGCACACCGGAGTAGGTCCAGACGATATCGTCGGTGGTGATCTGCTTTTTCAGGTATTTGGACGCAAAGCGCACGAGGTAATCCTGCTCCTCGGGTGTGCAGACCGGCTTTTCGGATATATCCGCATGGTCGGCATCTGTGGTGCCGATCAGGGTAAAATCCGTCTCGTAAGGAATGGTAAAGATGATGCGCCCGTCTTCGCCTTGGAAGAAGTAGCATTTGTCGTGGTCATAAAGCTTGGGCGTCACGATGTGGCTGCCCCGCACCAGTCGCACCCCTTCCGAGGAATTGATGCGCACCGTGTTGCGGATCACGTTTTCCACCCAAGGGCCACCGGCGTTGACCAGCATTTTGGCCTGTACCACGCGTTGGGGGCCGCCGTCTTTCGGTTCCAGCGTGACCTGCCACATGCCGCCGACCTGCTCGGCAGAAACAACTTTGGTGCGGGTGTTTATCCGCGCACCACGGGTTTGGGCGTCGCGGGCGTTCAGCACCACCAGACGGCTGTCTTCGATCCAGCAGTCGGAATACTCATAGGCTTTTTCGAACTTGTCCTGCAGCGGTGCCCCCTCGGGGGCCTGCGTCAGATCGACCGCGGTCGTCCCCTTGAGGATCTGCCGCCCGCCCAGATTGTCATACATGAACAGACCCAAGCGGATCAGCCACGCGGGGCGACGCCCTTTCATCCACGGCATGAACACGTTGAGCAGCTTTGAGGTGGGCGTATCCCCCTCGAACCGCATATCCTTATGATAAGGCAGCACAAACCGCATCGGCCAAGAGATATGCGGCATCGCTTTCAGCAGGGTTTCGCGTTCGATCAACGCCTCGCGGACAAGGCGGACCTCCCAGTATTCCAGATAGCGCAGCCCGCCGTGAAACAGCTTGGTCGAGGCCGAGGATGTTGCCGAGGCCAGATCGTTCATCTCTGCCAGCTCGACGGTAAACCCACGGCCCACGGCGTCGCGTGCAATGCCGCAGCCGTTGATCCCTCCGCCGATCACAAAGAGATCGACGCTGTGTTCTGTTTCAAGCTGGCTCAATGAAGCCTCCCCGCATCATTTTCGCGTCTCGCAGCTAGGTTTGCGGGACGTCGTGACAAAAGACACCAAGCCCCTTCGTTTTTCAAGATCGAACGTTCGTTTCTTTTCGTTTTCGACTATAGCCTTGATTTTAGGCGCATTAATCCTTCGCCTGACGCGCATTTCTGCGCCTTACAGACGATATACCACGATTCGCGGCCTTGACGTGCTTCGCTTTCCGTAGATTGTAAGTTTTGGTCGGGCGTGCAGAAACCTTGGGCATCCCCAGCCAAAGACGGGGGGATCTATGTCAAATTTCAGACAGCGCGAGATTTTGGAGCTGGCGCGCAAGGACGGCAAAGTCACCGTCGACGGGCTGGCAGAGGCGTATAACGTCACCGTGCAGACCATCCGCCGCGACCTGTCCGAGCTTGCTGAAAGCGGCAAGCTGGAACGGGTGCATGGCGGCGCAGTGATCCCGTCGGGAGTGGTGAATATCGTCTATGATGAACGCCGCCGCCTGAACGAGGAAGGCAAACGCGCCATCGCCGAACATTGCGCGCAGGCGATTCCTCATGGGGCGTCGGTGTTCATGAACATCGGCACCAGTACCGAGGCAGTCGCGCAGGAAATGCTGCATCACGAAAACCTGCTGGTGGTGACGAACAACCTCAACATCGCCAATATCCTCGCCGCCAACCAAAGCTGCGAGATCATCCTGACAGGCGGCGTCTTGCGCCGTGCGGATGGTGGCATGGTGGGCGGGCTGACCGCCGAGATGGTCAAGCAGTTCAAGTTCGATTTCTCGGTTCTGGGCTGTTCTGCCATTGATACGGATGGCGATCTGCTGGATTTCGACGGGCAAGAGGTGCTGGTCAGCCGGTCCGCCATCGGACGGTCACGCACGGTGATGGTCGTGGCCGACCACCTGAAGTTCCAGCGCAAGGCCCCGCTGACGATCTGTTCGCTGCGCGATGTGAACACGCTGTTCACCGACCACCACCTACCCGATGCGCTCAAGGCGGAATGCGCGGGCTGGGGCACCTCGGTTGTGACGGCCTGACCAAAACGTGGACAGACCCCCATGAAGCAGCATGACCCGCGCGGCTGGCTTTTTGTCGCCCCCGCCTGCCTTTTGCTGGGGGTGGTCGGGCTGATCCCGCTGGTCACCGTCATCAACTATTCGTTTTTCGAGATTTTCACCCTGCAATCGCGCTTCTGGATCGGCACCGAATGGTTTCGCGACCTGATCACCGCCCCGCGGTTCTGGGCGAGCTTCGGGCGCAGCGCGCTGTTCTCGACCTTCGTGCTGTGCATCCAGATCCCGCTGGGGATCGCGCTGGCCCTGTGCATCCCGCGCGGACGGATCTGGGCGGGGGCGGCCTTGGCTGTGCTGTCGCTGCCGCTGCTCGTACCGTGGAATATGATCCCTGCGCTCTGGCTGAGCCTGATGAACGACGACACAGGTATTTTGGGGCAGTGGCTGGCGGGCTACGGCTGGCCTGCCGCGTGGAAGGACAGCGCCGTGCTGACCTGGGTGGTGATCTTGGCAATGGACACGTGGCACTGGACCAGCCTTGTGGTCATCCTCGCCTATAGCGCGCTGACCACCATCCCCGATCCGCTTTATCAGGCGGCCGCCATCGATGGGGCGCGCCCGTGGCAGGTGTTTCGCCATATCCAGCTGCCGCGGTTACAGCATGTGCTGCTCATGGCGGTGCTGTTGAGGTTCATGGACAGTTTCATGATCTACACCGAGGCCTTTCCGATCAATGCCGGCGGCCCGGCGGAGGCCAGCCTGTTTCTGGCCGTGGATCTGGGCGAGGAGATCAAGGCGTTCAACTACGGCCCCTCGGCCGCGCGGTCGGTGCTATATTTTCTGATCGTGCTGTCGGTCGCATGGGTCTTTACCAAGGTGCAGGCGAAGCTTGACGATCCCAAACCGGGGGTGCCGTGATGATACCGCGTCGGGCATGGCCCGTGATCAAACTGGCGCTGCTGGGGGCGTTCATCCTCTTTACCATCCTGCCGCTGGTGCAGATGACGGTGTTAAGCTTTACCGCGACGCTGGCGCAGGACGGGCTGAGCCTGGGCGAGACGACGCTGCGCAACTATCGCGCCATCTGGGCCGACCCGAGCTTGCGCGCGGCCTTTGGCAATTCAGTCGCCTATGTGCTGATCAATATCGCGATCACCATCCCCGTCGCCCTGCCCGCAGCCTTTGCCTTTGCGCGGCTGTCGTTTCTGGGGGACAAACACCTGTTCTTCAGCTTCATCGCCTTTCGCATCACCCCGCCGGTGGTGCTGACCCTGCCGATCTTCCAGCTTTTCTCGGTGCTTGGCATCGTCAACTCGGTCACCGGCATTGCGCTGGCGCATTGTCTGTTCAACCTGCCGGTGTCGATCTGGATTCTGCAGGGCTTCATCGCCGCCGTCCCGCGCGAGATGGACGAGACGGCCTTCCTTGATGGCTATTCGCGCCCCCGCTACATCTGGAAAATCCTGCTGCCGCAGATCGCGCCCGGCATCGCGGTGACTGCGTTTTTCTGCTTTATGTTCAGCTGGGTAGAAGTCGTCTTTGCCCGCATCCTGACCACCACCAACGGCAAGCCGATCTCTATGGCGCTCAGCGCGATGTTCGGCTTTCAGACGGATATCGGGATGGTGATGGCCTTTACGCTGACCTCTATGTTGCCCGGCGCATTGCTGCTGTTTGCCATGCGCAATCATCTGTCCCGCGGGTTCAAGGTCGGGCGGGTCTAGAGCCCGCCCTCCCCTTCAAGGCTACCCCCGTGCCGCCTGACGCGAGGTGCGGCGCGTCACCAGCAAACGGTTGATGAAGGCGAGGACAAAGATCACCGTCAGGATCAACACGATTGTCGGAGCCGGTGCGCTGTCCAGAAAGAAGCTGGCGTAGACGCCCGCGAACATCGACAACAGGCAGACCAGCACAGATACGATCAGCATCGGGCCAAAGCTGCGCACCACCAGAAAGGCAATCGCCCCCGGTGTGACCAGCAACGCCACCGCAAGGATCAGCCCTGTCGCCGTCAGCGTCGCCACGATGGTCAGCGACAACACCGCCAGCAACCCATAGTGCAAGAACCCCGTGTGCAGCCCGCTGGCCTGCGCCTGTGCGGGGTCAAAGGCGTGCAGCAGCAGATCTTTCCACTTGAGCACCAGAAACGCCGTCACAAAGGCCGAGATCAGCCCCGCCGTCCAAAGATCCTGCGCGCCGACGCCCAGCATATTGCCGAACAACACGTGATCCAGATGCTGGTTCGTGGTGATCGAGGTGTACATGATGATGCCGATCCCGAACATGCCCGAAAAGACGACCCCCATCACGGTGTCCTGTTTGATCCGGCTGTTGTAGCTCAGGTATCCGGTCAGCATCGCGCAGGACATGCCCGCGGCAAAGGCCCCTACAATCAACGGCAAACCCGTAATCCAGGCCAGCACGACCCCCGGCAGGACCGCATGGCTGACCGCATCGCCCATCAAGGCCCAGCCCTTGAGCACGAGAAAGCATGACAGCAACGCCGTCGGCGGGGCGACCAGCAGGACGATCCAGAAAGCGTTCTGCATGAAGGGAAACTGAAAGGGAAACAGCAACGTCTCGATCATGGGGCCACCCCGTCTCGCAAGGATTTGAGCGCCGCCGCAGCCTTGCGCCGCGCGGCCAGCACGCCGTGTTTGGGCGCAAAGACAAAGGCCAGCAGGAAGATCGCGGTTTGCAGTGTGACGATTACCCCGCCTGTCGCCCCGTCCAGAAAATAGCTGGCATAGGCCCCCAGAAAGCTGGTGATCGTGCCGATCAGCACCGATACGATGATCAGCCGCGGGAAACGGTCGCACAGCAGATAGGCCGTCGCCCCCGGCGTCACGACCATTGCGATCACCAGAAAGGCCCCGACGGTCATCATCGCCGCCACCACCGCCGCCGACAGCAGCATGAAGAACACCGCCTTCAACAGCTCGGGCCGCAACCCGATGGAGCGTGCGTGGTTTTCGTCAAAGAAGGTGACCATCAGGTCTTTCCACTTCAGCAGCAGCACGGTCAGACAGACAACCCCGATGATCGCCAACTGCACGATATCCTGTGGCGCGATGGCAAGGATATTGCCCATGATGATGGTCTGGATGCTGACCGACATGGGCGATAGCGACACCATGAAAAGGCCCAGGCCGAAAAATGCGGTAAAGATGATGCCGATGATCACGTCGATCTTCAGCCCCGACCGCCCCGACAGAAACAGCATCGCCCCCGCCGCCATGCCGCCCGCCAGAAACGCGCCAAGCGCGAAGGGTAGCCCTAGCATATAGGCCCCGGCCACACCGGGCACGACAGAATGGCTTAACGCGTCGCCGATCAGCGACCAGCCCTTGAGCATCAGATAGCACGACAGAAAGGCGCAAACCGCCCCCACCATCGCTGACACCCACATGGCGTTGAACATATAGTCATAGCTGAACGGCTCTAGCAGCAGGTCGATCATGTGTCGTCCTCGGAGGTGTCGATGCGTTCGCCGTAATGCACGAAGGGGCGTTCGTCGTCGGTGATGATCCGCAGCTCGCGCCCGTCGTCGTCATCGTGCAGGTCTTGGCCCCCGAGGGTAAAGTGCCGCAGCACCCCGCCAAAAGCCGTTTCCAGATTGTCATGGGTAAAGACTGTTTCCGTCGGCCCATAGGCCAGCACCGTGCCCTTGACCAAGACGGTCCGGTCACAGAATTCCGGGACCGAGCCCAGGTTATGCGTCGACACCAGCATCACCCGCCCTTCGTCGCGCAACTCGCGCAGCAGGTCGATGATCTGGTCCTCGGTCTTTACGTCTACGCCGGTAAAGGGTTCGTCCAGCAGGATCACCTGCCCGTTCTGCGCCAAGGCGCGCGCCAGAAAAACGCGTTTGCGCTGCCCGCCGGACAGCTCTCCGATCTGGCGGTGGCGGAAATCGGTCATGTTGACGCGGCGCAGGGCGTCGTCCACCGCCGCATGATCGGCGGCTTTGGGACGGCGCAGGAACCCCATATGCCCATAGCGCCCCATCATTACCACATCCTGCACCAGCACCGGAAAGGCCCAATCGACCTCTTCTGACTGCGGGACATAGGCCACAAGGTTTTCTCGCAACGCCTGTTTGACGGTCTTGCCCAGAAGGGTGATCTGCCCCTGCGCGGCGGGCACAAAGCCCATGATCGCCTTGAACAGCGTGGACTTCCCCGCCCCGTTCACCCCGACCAGCGCCGTGATCGTACCGCGCGGGATCTCGAAACTGGCATCATAAAGCGCGGTGTGGCCGTTGCGATAGGTCACGGTCACATCGGTGGCCTTGATGCCGATCGCGTCGGGCGCAAGCCCGGCATCTGGGGTCGTCGTGGGGGCGGGGTGCATAGGGGTATCCATTTACTTCAGGCCTGCATCCAGCCCGTCCGCGACAGTTTGCGAGGTGACGCGCAGCAAGTCCAGATAGCTTGGCACGGGCCCCTCGGCGGTGCTGAGGCTATCGACATAAAGCACACCACCATAGGCAGCGCCGGTTTCCCGCGCGACCTGCTTTGCAGGCGAGGTATTTACCGTGCTTTCACAGAAAACGACCGGAATATCATTGTCGCGCACGGAATCGATGACTTTGCGCACCTGCTGCGGTGTGCCGGTCTGGTCGGCGTTCATCGGCCAGAGGTAGAGCTCTTTCATCCCGAAATCCCGCGCGAGGTAGCTGAACGCGCCTTCACAGGTCACCAGCCAACGCTGGTCTTCGGGGATTTGCGCAATGCGGTCCCGCAGGGGCGTGATCGTATCGCGGATTTCCTGTTTGTAGCTTTCGGCATTGGCGGCATATGTGGCCGCATTGTCAGGGTCGTGTTCGGCAAAAGCTGCCGCGATGTTGTCGACGTAGATCAGCGCGTTATCCAGCCCCATCCAGGCGTGGGGGTTCGGCTTGCCCTCATACTCCCCCTCCCCGATAGAGATCGGCTCCACCCCGTCGGTCAGCGTGGCCGACGGAATATCCCCGAGGTTCGAGATGAACTGCTCGAACCACAGCTCTAGGTTCATGCCGTTCCACAGGATCAGATCGGCATCCACCGCGCCCACGATATCGCGCGGGGTGGGTTCATAGCCGTGGATTTCGGCACCGGGCTTGGTGATCGATACCACCTCTGCCGCATCGCCGCCCACCTGCTGCGCCATATCGGCAAGAACCGTAAAGGTCGTGACGACTTTGAAATCAGCCGCAACCGCAGGCACGCCCGCCATCGCTGCAACACCAAGAACCGGAGCAAAAACCGACGCCAGCACATTCTTTCTCATTCTGTTCCTCCAAGGACCAATGCGTTCGCTAGATGTAAATGCGAATTAGTCGCATATGTCAAACATGCAAATAAGAATAGGTCGCATAAACTTGCGGGCAAGATGAATCTTGCGTAACAAGATGGCAGACGAGAAAGGACATCGGTTTGACCCACAGCGCTGATTACAAGCAATTGCTGCGTGAAGCTGGCCTGCGGGTCACACCACAGCGCACAACGATCGTATCGCTGCTGTCGGAAACCGACGATCACCCCAATGTCGAAGACCTGTATGAAAAGGCGCGCAGGTTGGATGACACTGTATCCGTCGCAACGGTCTATCGTACGATGTCAGTGCTTGAAAACGCGGGGCTGGTGCGCAAACTGGTGCTGGATGATGCCCCTGCCCGCTACGAGATGATGCCCCACACGGACCACGACCATCTGGTCGATGTCGACAGTGGGGATCTGGTGGAAATTCCAGGGACCGAGATCGCGACGCTGCTGGATCGTGTCGCCGCCGAGATGGGCTACGAGCTGGTCAGCCACCACACGGTCATTCGCGCCCGCAAGCTTTAGGTCTGCGCCTGATCCGCAAGCGATCTGACCATCGCCGCCGCACCGGCCGAGATCGTGCGCAGGATCACCTCGTCCGGGATGTCACGGATCAGCCAGTCGCGCATCGGGCCAAAGGCTGACAGGAACACCATCAGATTAGCAACGATATCAAGCCGTTGATCGTCGCTATGCATTCCCAGACGCGGGGCAAGCTGGTCGGCCAGATCCTTCATCACCGCAAACTCGCGCGCGTGCAAGGCACGGCGGTCTTCGGCCTGCATATGCGGCACGCACCGATAGGCCAGCAACGTGCCATCCCGTTTCATCGACCAGCTTTCGCGAAAGTATTTCTCGAACGCGTCCTCAAGTGACAGGGTCTCATCCAGCAGGATGATCGGCAGCGTCGACACGTCTTCGCGGAACCACAGCTGGTTCAGCAGGCGGCGCAGGATGTCGTTCTTATTCGCGATATAATCATAGATGCTGGCCTGATTGACGCCCGAGCGCGCACAGATGTCGCGGATCGTGGTCGCGGCAAAGCCTTTTTCAAGAAACAGCGACAAGGCCGCCTCGCAAATCTGTTCGCGGCGGCTTTGGATCAGCGACTGGTTCTGCACGCTGGTAATTTCCGCCTCTGCCAGCATTTGGGTGCGCAGCGCAGACAGCCGATCGCTGCGAATGGCCGTCGTGGATGTGTCGTGCATGGGGCTGTCCTTCATTTGACGTAAATCCTATCGGCTTTCGATATGCGAAACAACCGGCAGCGTGCAGACGCGCCCCACGCAAAACCCCCGCCGGTACGGGGACCGACGGGGGCAGTATTTTTCCAGCGATGTGGGGCGGGTTTAGTCGCCCAGACCCAAGGCCACAAAGCGCGGGTCACCTGCGCGGCGCACCAACAGCAACAACGACTTGCGGCCGCCGTCTTTGGCCTCGGTGATCCGGTCCTCCAGATCGGTGATGGACAGGATCGGCTGTTGGCCCGCCTCGGTGATGATGTCCCCTACACGCAGGCCTTTCTCGAAGGCTTCCGACATCTCGTCCACCTCGGTCACGGCCAGACCCTCGACTGAATCATCCGCCCCAAGTTCGGTACGCAGATCATCCGTCAGCGGCGTGATTGTCAGACCAAGCACCGACTTTGACGCAGGCGCTTCGGGCTCTGCCTCATCCTCTGGTGCCGAGGCCGACGCCCCTGCCCCTTCGGCATCTTCGCGGCGGCCCAGCTTGACCTTGAGCGTCTGGGATTTCCCCTCGCGCAGGACAGTCACGCGGACCGAGGCCCCGACGGTGCTATTGCCCACCTGACGGACCAGACCGCGGGTGTCTTCGACCTCGACCCCTGCAAAGCTGAGGATCACGTCACCGGTTTTCAGGCCCGCATCCTTGGCAGGGCCGTCCGGTACATCGGTGATCAACGCGCCGGATGCTTTGGCAAGCCCCATCGCGTCGGCCACATCCTGAGTAACGTCCTGAATACGCACACCCAACCAGCCGCGACGGGTTTCGCCGAATTCCTTGAGCTGATTCACAACACGCGTCACGACATTCGACGCCATCGAAAAACCGATCCCGATGGAGCCGCCGTTGGGCGACAGGATCGCGGTGTTCACGCCAATGACTTCGCCGTCCATATTGAACAACGGCCCGCCGGAGTTGCCGCGGTTAATGGCAGCGTCCGTCTGGATATAGTCATCATAGGTGCCCGACAAAGCACGGTTGCGCGCCGAGACGATACCGGCCGAGACGGAAAACCCCTGCCCCAGCGGGTTCCCCATGGCCAGCACCCAGTCACCAACGCGGGCGGCATTGCTGTCGCCAAAGCTGACGAAGGGCAGCGCACTTGGGGCTTCGACCTTAAGCAGGGCAATATCGGTGTTGGGGTCGGTGCCGATGACTTCGGCCTTCAGTTCAAGACCGGTGAAAAATTCGATGGTAATCTCGTCCGCGCCTTCGATCACGTGGTTGTTGGTCACGACGAACCCGTCTTCAGAGATGACAAACCCCGACCCAAGCGCCGACGATTTGCGTGGCGCGGGGGCTTCGCCACCATTGTTGCGGTCGCGGAATTCCTTGAAGAAATCCTCGAAGGGGGAGCCTTCGGGCACGATGCCACGGGGGCCCGTGCGCCCTTCAACGGTGGTGGAGGTGGTGATATTCACGACCGACGGGCTGATCTTTTCCGCAAGCGGCGCAAGGCTTTCGGGTTTGGCCAGTGCGACCACGGCCTGCATCAGGACAAAAGCCAGCGCCAGCATACCCATCATCAACCATTTGATCTGGGGCGATATTGCGTCGGTACGCGACAGGGAAACGGCCTTTGGCTGCATTCGTCAACTCCGGTTTTATAAGGGGCGATACACCCCGTTTGTGTGTCCTTGGCAGAGTGCATCTGCAAACCCACTGCTGCAAGGTGAAAGATGGTCATCCTCACGCGCATGTCAACGCGACCCTCGGTTTCTATGCGAAATTGCCGCCCATCATCCCGTTGATCCTGGGGTCATGCCCCCAAACGAAACAGGGGCCGGCATTTCTGCCAGCCCCTGTTTAAAAGTGCACCGTGGATAGGATCAGTTGCCGGTCCCGGTGGTGGTCGCGCGTTGGCTGCGGCTGCCTTCGTCCGACTTGAGATAGTTAAAGAACTCGCTGTCGGGCGACATCACCATGGTAGAATTCTCGCCCTTCAACGCTTGCTCGTAGGCGCTGAGCGAGCGGTAGAATTCAAAGAACTCCGCATCCTTGGAATAGGCTTGCGCAAAGATCTTGTTCCGCTCGGCGTCGGCCTCACCTTCGGTGATACGGGCGTCACGACGGGCTTCCGAGAGGATTTCCTCGTAGGTACGATCCGCAAGGGCGGTGACACGTTGCGCCGCCTCGCGGCCACGGGCGCGTTCATCGGTCGCTTCGCGGTCACGTTCAGCGATCATCCGCTGCAGGGTCGCGTCAAAGTTCTGCTCTGGCAGGTTGGTCTGGCGCAAACGCACATCGACCACATCCAGACCAAGCGCCTGCGCTCGCGCATCAGAACGTTCGCGGATCTGGTCCATCAGTGCAGAGCGTTCGGGCGACAGGATGGTGTTGGATGTCACCCCCTGCGAGCCCAGAACCGCACGGATCTGACCGTCAAGAATACCGTTCAACTGGATTTCAGCCTGACGGCCACCGTCGGTGCCAAGGGCCTGACGGAACTGGCGCACGCTGTTGATGCGGTACAGCACAAAGGCATCCACTTCGAGACGACGATCATCGGCGGGGGTGACCTCGATCATCGGCGTTTCAAGCGACAGGATACGGTCGTCGTAGCGGACGACTTCGTCCAGCAGCGGGATTTTGAATCCGATGCCCGCTTCTTCACGCACCTGTTTGATCTGGCCGAAACGCAGCACCAACGCGCGTTCACGTTCGTCCACGATAAAGATCGACGACAGGGCGACAACGGCTGCGATCACAACCACGGGGATGAGGATATTGAGTTTACGCATCAGTTCGATCCTCGGTTGGAGTTGCGGAGTTCATTGAGCGGCAGGTAAGGCACGACCCCCTGCCCGGTCCCGTCAGAGCCGTTTTCGAGGATGATCTTGTCCACGTCTCCCAGTACTTTCTCCATGGTTTCGATGTACAGACGACGACGGGTCACATCGGGTGCTGCTTCATATTCCTGCAATACCGCTTCAAAGCGGCTTGCCTCACCCACGGCGTCGTTGACCACACGCGCGCGGTACCCTTCGGCGGCTTCCAGCAGACGGGCGGATTCACCACGGGCTTCGGCGGTGCGGCGGTTGGCATAAGCGTCAGCTTGACGTTCGACCCGATCGCGTTCCTGTTCGGCGGCTTGCACGTCGCGGAAGGCGTCGATGACGGATTCCTGCGTGGTGTTGCCGTTTGCATCCGTCACGGTGACCGTCTGGCTGGGCGGATCCACCTTGTTGAAGTTGACGCGGATGATGTTGATCCCGGTCTCGCGGTTATCAAGCGTGGTCTGGATCAGCTCGCGCGCGGAGGCTTCGATGGTGGCACGGTCACGGTTGAGGATCGGTGCCAGCTCGGACTGGGCGATGATCTCGCGCATGGCGGATTCAGAAATCGCACGCACCGCCATTTGCGGATCCCGCAGCGAGAACTTGAAGTTCTCGGCGTTCTTTACGTTCCAGACGACCTGAAAATCGATGTCGACGATGTTTTCGTCCGTGGTCAGCATCAGCCCTTCGTTGTCGTCGCCCCCGCGTCCTGCGCCAATGGTTTCGGCGCGGTTGGTGGTTACGTCAAAGACTTCGGCAGTGACAAAAGGCCAAGGGGCAAAATTCAGCCCCTCTGTCCCGATGCCCGAAAACTCCCCAAGGAAGAGTTCGATCGACTGCTGTTCAGGGCGCACGGTATAAAAGCTTGCCATCCCCCAGACGACAGCGGCCGCCACCAGACCCAGACCCACTGTGCCGCGGGTGAACTTGGGGCCTGCGCCGCCCATATTCCCGCCAGAGCCGCCGGAGTTACGAGTCCCGCCTTTGCCGCCCATGAGGACGCGCAGCTGTTCCTGACCCTTTTTCACCAGATCGTCGATCTCGGGCATCTGACCTTTGTCGCCACCCGGACCGCGCCCGCCACCACCGGTGGGCCGCTGCCCTCCGGGCCGGTTGCGGTCGCCACCATTGTTCCCACCGCCTGAGTTTCCTCCGCCGCCCCAAGGACCGCCTGTATTTCCAGCCATTAATTCTTCCCTATGTATGGCCGCTACAGCGGCCCTATCCCAACCGCCTACGCGGTTTTATCTTGTGCAGAGTTGGGCATATTCGCCCGAACTTCAAGCAGTGCGTGTCGGACTGCGCATGGTGACCAGCTCTTCGGACATGGTCGGGTGCACGGCGCAGGTCGCGTCGAATTGCTCTTTTGTCAGCCCCGCCTTCACGGCAATGCCCACCAGCTGGATCAGCTCGCCCGCGTTCGGTGCGACGATGTGGCACCCCAGAACGACGCGTGTTTCCTTGCTGACGATCAGCTTCATCATCACACGTTTGTTCTTTTCGGCAAAGGCCGTTTGCATGGGCCGGAACGACGCCGAATAAATCTCGACCGGTTCCTGCTCTGCCGCTTGCTCTTCTGTCAGGCCGACAGTGCCGAATTCGGGCTGTGTGAACACGGCCGACGGGATCAGGTCGTGATCCACGGGGGTCGGGTTGCCGCCAAAGACGGTTTGCACAAAGGCCATGCCTTCGCGGATCGCGACAGGTGTCAGGTTCACGCGGTCGGTGACATCGCCGATCGCATAGATCGACGGGACGCCCGACTGGCTGTATTCGTCGACTTCGACCTCTTGACGCCGGCCCAGCGACACGCCGACCTCTTCCAGCCCCATGCCATCGGTATTCGGTGCGCGCCCTGTGGCGAACAGCACCATATCAAAGACCTTCTCGGCCCCGTTGGAGGCTTTGACCCAGATCGGCCCCTGCGTGCCCGCGCGCGCGTCGCAATTGTTCAGCTCGTTCGATTGCTCAGCCGTGGCCCCCATCGCCGCGTCAGAGTTGCTGGGCATGGTGCCCGCCTCGTGTTCGGATTCCAGCGCCATTTCGACGATGCTGGTGCCGCAGTGGATATCGACGCCTGCATTTGTCATCGATTCAGCGATCAGCCCGCGGGCCTCGTCATCAAACCCGCGCAGGATCTGTGCCGCGCGGTTGTACATCGTCACCTCGACGCCCAAGCCATTCAGGATACAGGCGAATTCACAGCCGATATAGCCGCCACCCACAATCAGGATCGACTTGGGCAGGCTTTCGAGATGGAAGATATCGTCCGACACAATCCCAAGCTGGGCGTTCGGAACATCAGGGCGTACCGGACGGCCGCCGGTGGCCAGCAAGATGTGTTTGGCCGTGCGGGTTTCGCCATTGGCCAGCTGCACCGTATGCGCGTCCTTGATCGTGGCGCGCTGGTCATAGGTATCGACGTCCGAATTTGCCAAGAGCTTGCGATAGACGCCTTCCAGCCGGTCCAGTTCAGTGTTCAAACGGGTCTTGAACGCGTGCCAGTCGAAGGTGCCCGGCTTGATGTCCCAGCCAAAGCACTGCGCCTCGTCCACCAGCTCGGCGTAGCCCGAGGCAAAAACCATCAGCTTTTTCGGCACGCAGCCCCGGATCACGCATGTCCCGCCATAGCGGTCCTCTTCGGCGAGGGCGACTTTGGCCCCGTATTCGCCCGCCGCAACACGCGCCGCGCGCACGCCGCCGGAACCGCCACCAATGACAAAAAGGTCGTAATCAAAATCGCTCATCTGGGCCGGGGCCTTTCTTTGTTAATCGCTCAGGTCGGAGAACAGGTTATCCGTCTCGACAAACTCCATCTTATCGCGATCAACAGTGCCTTCGTTGATGTCGCGCACTTCGACGCGGCCATCGCCATAGCCGATCACCACGGCATCACAGATATCAATGAATAGCCCGTTTTCAACTACGCCCGGCATCTGGTTCATGACCAAGGCCATCTGGCGGGTGTTGCCGATCCGCTTGAGATACAGGTCAAGGATGTAATTCCCCTCGTCCGTCACGAAGGGGATGTCGCCGTTCATACGCAGCGTGGAATTGCGCCCCAGCACGTCCATCGACACCAAAGTCTCTTCGACAAGCGCTTGTGTGGTCTGCCAGCCAAATGGAATAACCTCTACCGGAAGGGGAAATGCGCCCAGTGTTTCGACCTCTTTGCCGATGTCGGCAATCACGACCATTTGATCGGAGGCGGTGGCCACGATCTTTTCTTGCAGCAAGGCACCGCCGCCGCCCTTGATCAGGTTCAGCTCTCCGTCGAACTCGTCCGCGCCATCGATGGTCAGGTCCAGCCACTTGGCTTCATCCAGGCTGATCACCTCGATCCCCACTTCGCGCGCCAGCTGCGCGGTACGGGTCGACGTGGGCACGCCCTTGATCCGCAAGCCGTCGTCGCGCACCATCTCGCCCAGGCAGCGCACCAGCCACGCGGCGGTAGAGCCGGTGCCCAATCCGACGCGCATTCCGTCTTCTACAAATTGTGCAGCGCGTTTGGCGGCGACAAATTTGGCCTTATCGATGGGTGACAATTCTCCGGTCATGGCAGCGACTCCTCGTTAATCGACGCCCTTATAGACGCAGCCGAGCCGGCGCGCGACCCTCAAAACCGCATTGTCGTCGCGTCGCGTGGCCTGCGGGCGGTGACACATGCTCTGCGCCACGGTGCCACGGGGGTGTTACGCGCCGATAATCTGGATAGAGTACCGCAAACCGCGCAGATCGGTCGTTTTCAATCGCCCGCCTCCGGCGCCATGGGATACCACCGGCCTATGACCGATTACACGCTGCACTACGCCCCCGACAATGCCTCCCTGATCATCCGCCTCGCGCTCGAGGCGCAGGGCGTGGCCTATGACACCTGTCTGGTCGATCGCGCGGCGCAGGGGCAGTCTGCCCCCGCCTATCGGGCGCTGAACCCGCACGGGCTGATCCCCGCGTTGCAGACGCCGGACGGGCCGATGTTCGAAACCGGCGCAATCCTTTTGTGGCTGGCGGACCGGCACGGGGGGCTGGCACCTGCCGCGATGGATGCCACACGGGCGGATTTCCTCAAGTGGTTGTTTTTCGTTGCCAATACGGTGCACCCTGCCCTGCGTATGCTGTTTTATCCTGAAAAATACGTGGGCGAAGACGAGGCCGCCCAAGACGCGCTGCACACAACCGTAACCCAAGCGTTGCAAACCCATCTGCGCAGGCTGGAGGACCGGGCCGCGGCGGATACGCTGCCCCTCGCGCTTGCGCTTTACCTCGCCCCGCTGTTGCGCTGGTGTGCGCTGTATCCGCGCAACCGTGATCGCGGCTGGTTCGATCTGCGCGCCACCCCGCATCTGCACGCGCTTTGCGCTCGGGTCGAAACGCTCCCCTGCACGGCGGCCGCGCAAACCGCCGAAGGGCTGGGGCCCACGCCGTTTACCGCGCCCCACCTTGCCACCCCACCCATAGGAAGTGCCACCTGATGTTTCTCTCTGTCTTCGATATGTTCAAAGTGGGCATCGGCCCGTCCTCCTCGCACACGATGGGGCCGATGGTAGCGGCGGCACGGTTTCTGGACCTGATGCGCGCCTCTCCGTTCAAATTCGCGGGCCTGCGCGCGTCACTGCACGGCAGTCTGGCCTTTACCGGTGTAGGCCACGCCACGGACCGCGCCACGATCCTTGGCCTCGCGGGATTCACGCCGCAAGACTACGACAATGACCGCGCCGAAGAGGTACTGGCCGAGATCAACCGCACCCAGACGATCACCCTGCCCGAGTTTGGCACGCTGAGCTTCGCGCCCAAGTCCGATATGATCTTTGACTATGACACCAAGCTGGACGGCCACGCCAACGGGATGATGCTGATGGCCACCGACGCCCAAGGCGACGTCACCCTGCGCGAGACGTATTATTCCATCGGCGGCGGCTTCGTGATGACCGAAGCCGAACTGGCGGCGGGCAAGGACACGGACGAAGGCGCGCCGGTGCCCTTCCCGTTCAAATCCGCAACCGAGATGCTGCAAATGGCGGCAGAGTCCGGCAAGAGCATCGCCCAGATGAAACGTGCCAACGAGGAATCGCGCGGCGGGGCGGCGCAGCTGCGCGACGGCACCAAGCGGCTGTGGCAGGTGATGAACGACTGCATCAACCGCGGGCTCGAAACCGATGGCATCCTGCCCGGCGGGTTGAACGTCAAACGCCGTGCCAAGGCGATCCATGATGCGCTGGTGTCGGAGCGCGGCCAGAACCAGCGCGCGCCTCACACGATCAACGACTGGATGAGCGTTTACGCTATGGCGGTGAACGAGGAAAATGCCGCCGGTGGGCAAGTCGTCACCGCCCCCACCAACGGCGCAGCGGGTGTGATGCCCGCTACCTTGCGCTATTATCTGGATCACGTCCCCGGCGCATCAGAGGCGCATATCGAGGATTTCCTGCTCACCGCTGCGGCGATCGGCGGGCTGGTCAAATTCAACGCGTCGATCTCGGGGGCGGAAGCGGGCTGTCAGGCCGAAGTGGGCAGCGCCGCCGCCATGTCCGCCGCCGGGCTCTGTGCCGTGATGGGCGGCACGCCGCAACAGATCGAGAACGCCGCCGAAATCGCGCTGGAGCATCATCTGGGCATGACCTGCGACCCCGTGCGCGGTCTGGTGCAGGTGCCTTGCATCGAACGCAACGGGCTTGGCGCGATCAAGGCGGTCTCCGCCGCGTCGCTTGCGCTGCGCGGCGACGGCACGCATCTGGTGCCGCTGGACGCCTGCATCGAAACCATGCGCCAGACCGGTGCGGATATGTCCGAAAAGTACAAAGAGACCTCGCTTGGGGGGCTGGCGGTCAACGTGCCGAACTGCTGATCTGACGCAGCGGCACGCGGCCCCACCCGCGCTTGACCCCACTGCGGAACTGCAACAGTCTGACAGCCGTCAGGAAATTTGCGGGAGGGCAAGATGGAACTGAAACAGGCAATGCAGGAACGGCGTAGCATCCGGGGCTTCAAGAAAGACCCCGTGCCGCGCGCCCTGCTGGAAGAGGTCATCGCACTGGCCAATCGCGCGCCATCCTCGATGAACACCCAGCCGTGGCATCTGCATGTGCTGACCGGCGAACCGCTTGAGAAAGTCCGTGAAGGGAATTCGACCCGTATGTTGCAAGGCGTGCCGCCGGTGCGTGAAATCAGCGATCACGGGGCCTATGCCGGTGTCCACCGCGACCGGCAGGTCGGCATCGCGAAACAGCTCTTTGCTGCTATGGGGATCGAACGCGACGACAAGGAGCGCCGTCAGGATTGGGTGATGCGCGGCTTCCGCCAGTTTGACGCGCCGGTGTCCATCGTCGTCTGCTTTGACAAGTCGCTGGATGACAACGGCACCATCGCGCATTTCGATCTGGGCGCGGTGACCTACGGCCTTGTGCTCGCCGCGTGGAGCAAAGGTCTGGGCTGCGTGATCAACGGTCAGGGCATTATGCAATCGCCTGTGGTGCGTGAACATGCGCAAATCCCCGACGATCAAGTGATCATGACCTGCGTCGCCATGGGCTGGCCGGACGAGGATTTTTCGGCCAATGCCGTCGTCTCTACCCGCCGCCCCGTCGAAGAGGTCACGCGGTTCGTCGGCTTCGACGACTAACGCCCTGCGGCCCTAAGCGCCTTGAAAACCAGCGTCGCGCGCGGGGGCCTACCCCGCCGTGACGGACTTGCGCACCATATCCCAATATTGCGCGATCACCTCGTCCAGCGACAGCCGTCCGCCGGCGCGAAACCACGTATTCACCCCTGTCAGCATCGCAATCACCGCCAAGGTCGCGATCTTGGTATCCGCGATGGCGAAATCCCCCGCCGCCGCCCCGTCTCGCAAGATCGTCTCTAGCCGGTCTTCATACTGGCGGCGCAGCGCTTCGACCTCGGCGAAATTCTTAGGCGTGAGGTTGCGCAGCTCCATATAAGAGATGAAAACCTCGTCCGGGCGGTCGGCGTGAAAGCGGATGTGAAAATCGACAAATCGGCGCAAGCGATCCACCGCGCTTTGACTGGGGTCACTGTCACAGGCCGCAAGCAGGTCGTTCATATGGTCCTGCAACAGGCTGAACAACAACGTCTGCTTGTCCGGCGTGTAATTATACAATGCGCCCGCCTGCACCCCGACTTCCGTCGCCAGTGCCCGCATGGATACGGCAGCAAAGCCGTGACGGGCGAAAAGCCGCAACGCTGCCGCGCGGATTTTGGGCCGAGTGATGTCAGAATGTGATCCGGTTGTACGCGCCATGGGTCAAAGGTTAATTGAACGCATGTTCAAAGGCAAACCCCTGCTTGCGCGATTTCCGTCGCTGGTGCATGACTGACCTATGACGCACCGTATCCTTCTTCCGCTCTGCCTTGCCGCGCTGACCCTGCCCGCGGCCTGCACGCAGTTTCCCGCGCTTGACAGCCGTGCCACGCCCGAGCTTCTCGCCTCGGACTATCCCGCGCTTGTGCCGGTCGATCCGCTGCTTGCCAAGGCCGAGGCCGGACAGGTGAACATCCCGCAAACCGAAAACGGGCTGACATCGCGGGTCGAACGGTTGCAGGCGCGCGCGGCGCGCTTGCGCGGATCGGTTCTGTCGGGGTCGGAAAAGCAGCGTTTGTCCCAAGGTTTGCAATAAGCCGCATGCAATGTCGCGTTGCGTGCGCGGTGGGAAAGGGCTACATCGCGGCTAAACCCCCGAAACGCCGCAGCCCGCTGCCGCGCACCACCAAAAGGATTGCACCATGTCACAACCGCTTCGTCTTGGGATTGCCGGATTGGGCACCGTTGGGGTTGGCGTGGTGCGGATCATCCGCAAGCAGGCTGCCTTGATCGAGGCCCGCACGGGTCGCCCCGTCACCATCACCGCCGTCTCTGCCCGCAGCCGCGACAAGGACCGCGGTGTCACATTGTCGGGCTACGCGTGGGAAGATGATCCCGTCGCACTGGCAAAACGTGACGATGTGGATGTCTTTGTCGAACTGATGGGCGGCGACGAAGGCCCCGCCAAGGACGCGACCGAAGCCGCGCTTGCCTCGGGCAAGGATGTGGTCACTGCCAACAAGGCGCTGCTGGCGATCCACGGTCAGGCGCTGGCCGAACAAGCCGAAGCCGCGGGCTGCCTGATCCGCTATGAAGCTGCCGTGGCCGGGGGCATCCCCGTGATCAAGGCGCTGACAGAAAGCCTTGCCGGGAATGAGATCACCCGCGTCATGGGCGTGATGAACGGCACCTGCAACTATATCCTGACCCGCATGGAAGAGACCGGAAACGGCTACAACTCCCTGTTCGAGGAGGCCGAGGCGCTTGGCTATCTTGAAGCGGACCCGAACCTTGATGTGGGCGGGATTGACGCGGCGCATAAGCTGGCGATCCTGTCGTCGATCGCCTTTGGCACACAGGTGGATTTCGACGGGATCGAGATCGAAGGCATCCAGCGCGTCAGCATCGACGACATTCAGGCTGCCGCGAATATGGGATACAAGATCAAGCTTCTCGGCGTCGCGCAAATGACCGGCCGCGGGCTGGAACAGCGCATGCAGCCCTGTCTTGTGCCCGACAGCTCTCCGCTGGGGCAACTCGCGGGCGGGACCAATATGATCGTGCTGGAAGGCGATGCCATCGGGCAGATCGTCCTGCGCGGCCCCGGTGCTGGCGAAGGCCCCACCGCCAGCGCTGTATTGTCGGACATCTGCGATATCGCACGCGGCTGGCATGGCCCGGTCTTTGGCCAGAAGGCGGCAACGCTCGCCTCGGCCACCGCGGCCCTGTCGCAGCGCCCCGCCGCCTTCTATCTGCGCATGGGCCTGCTGGACAAACCCGGTGCCCTGGCCAAAGTCGCCACCGTTCTGGGTGAGGCCGGGATCAGCATCGACCGCATGCGCCAGACCGAACACCGCAGCGATCAGGCACCCGTCTTGATCGTCACCCATAAATGCAGCCGCACCGCGCTGGACGAGGCTCTGGCCGCGATGGCGAAAACCGGTGTGCTGGCAAGCGATCCCGTGGCGCTGCGGATCGAGGATCTGTAACCCCGAGGGGCGCGGCCGCCCCCCTGCCCTGCCCATTGTGGGGAGGATGGGACGGATGCCTTCGGCGAGGATTTTTGACCATTTGGAAGGGGGAGATGCATGAGCTTTCTAGGTGTTGATGCGTCTTTGACGGGGCGTCGCTGGGTTGGCCCCGGTGTCGAGGTGGAACGCGCGACCGAAGTTCTGGTGCAGCAGACCAGCCTGCCGCTGGCCCTGTGTCAGGTGCTGGCGCGGCGCGGTGTGGCGGCGGAAGAGGCCGAAGCGTTTCTTGCGCCGTCGTTGCGCGATCTGCTGCCTGACCCGCGATCCCTGCGCGACATGGAAAAAGCCGCGACGCGTTTTCTTTCCGCGGTCAAAGCGCGTCAGCGGATTGCCGTTTTTGCGGATTATGACGTGGATGGTGGCAGCTCTGCCGCGCTGCTGCTGGTCTGGCTGCGCGAGATGGGCTGCGCCGCTACGCTTTATGTGCCGGACCGGATCGACGAAGGATATGGCCCCAATGACGCCGCGATGGCCGAACTGGCCGCGGCCCATGATCTGATCGTCTGCGTTGACTGCGGGACCTTGTCCCATGGGCCGGTGGCCGCGGCGGTCGGTGCGGATGTCGTTATTCTGGACCACCACCTGGGCGGAGAGACCCTGCCCGACGCCTTGGCCGTGGTGAACCCCAACCGGCAGGATGAAGACGGTGCCTTGGCGCATCTTTGTGCCGCGGCAGTGGTGTTCTTGATGCTGGTCGAGGCAGGGCGCCAACTGCGCGAAGCGGGCACACGCGGGCCTGACCTGATGGCGCTCTTGGATCTGGTGGGGCTCGCCACGGTGGCCGATGTCGCTCCGTTAATCGGCGTGAACCGCGCCTTTGTGCGTCAGGGGCTACGCGTCATGGCGCGGCGCGACAGGTTGGGGCTTGCCGCCTTGGCCGATGTGGCGCGGATGGATACGGCCCCAGCGGCCTATCATCTTGGGTTTCTGCTTGGCCCGCGGATCAACGCGGGCGGGCGCATCGGGCAAGCGGATCTGGGGGCAAGGCTGCTGGCCTGCGATGATCCCCATGAGGCGCAGTCGCTTGCCGAAAAGCTGGATCTGCTGAACACCGAACGCCGCGATGTCGAAACCGCTGTCCGCGCCGCCGCGCTGGATCAGGCAGAGGCCCGCGGCTTTGACGCGCCTTTGGTCTGGGCCTCGGGCGCGGGCTGGCACCCGGGCGTGGTGGGCATCGTCGCCTCGCGTTTGAAAGAGGCGTCGAACCGGCCGTCGATCGTGATCGGGTTCGAGGATGGCATCGGCAAAGGCTCTGGCCGCTCTGTCTCGGGGATCGATCTGGGCGCGCCGATCCAGCGGCTGGCGGCCGAGGGGCTGCTGATCAAGGGCGGCGGACATAAAATGGCCGCCGGGCTGACCGTGGCCGAAGACAAGCTGGACGCCGCCATGGCGCGGCTGTCAGAGCTACTGGCCAAGCAGGGCGCGCATCTGGCTGGCGCGGCAGACCTGAAGCTGGACGGCATGTTGATGCCCGCCGCCGCGACGGTGGAATTGGCGCAGCAGGTGGAACAGGCAGGCCCCTTCGGGGCCGGTGCCCCTGCCCCGCGATATGCCTTTGCCGACATGCAGATCCGCTTTGCCAAGCGGGTGGGTGAAAGCCACCTCAAGATCAGTTTTGGCGACGGCAACAACACCAAAATGGACGCCATCGCCTTTGGCGCATTTGACGGCCCGCTTGGCCCGGCACTGGAAAACCACGGTGGTGCACGGTTCCATCTGGCGGGCCGTCTGGACATCAATACCTGGCGCGGCCGACAGTCGGTGCAGCTGCGTCTGGAAGATGCGGCACCTGCGTAAAAATTTTTCATTTTCTTTCGATTTCTGCTTGCGCGCCTGCGCCGCATTCCTTAGAGAAGCGCTCACAAGCTAAGTGGCCCGTTCGTCTATCGGTTAGGACGTCAGGTTTTCAACCTGAAAAGAGGGGTTCGACTCCCCTACGGGCTGCCACTTGTACCTTTACCCGACATTCTGAAGACAATGCGCCATGAGCCCGGGCGAGATGTGTTTGCCGCTGTTTCTGCGCTGTTTGATCTCGCGCGGCGGACTGGACGGCTAAGCTCTGATGTCTCTGACGGCGGTTTACGCCTCGCCTTTTATATCCACAATCAGAAAACTGAACTCAAAATCAGGTCAATTACATAAATCACGGCAGTCTTTAGGTGGGCATCAGGCACACCCGAGGATGACCACCATGAAAGCCAAGCCCCTTACCGCCTACGGTGACGACGCGACGTTCGAAGCTGCCGAGCTGACCAAACTGGCAGAGATTGTGGATGCAGGGGCGCTGAAGCCCTTGCTTGATGACCAGAGATTCGACCTTGATACGGTGGGCGGGGCCTATGACCGCCTGACCAGCGGGCAGGCCATCGGCAAGGTGGTTGTAGACGTCTGATCATACCACCAGATGCGTGAAAAGGGGTTGCCACCGCACGGGCGATGGCAACCCCTTATGGGCCCATTTCAACCGGAAACTGCTGGGCATCCCCCCATTGGCGCGGTGATTGCCCGTACATCCGCCTGAATTCGCGACTGAATTGCGACGGGCTGACATATCCCACATCGACCGCCGCCTCGTTCACCGACATGCCGCCTGCGATCTTCATCGCCGCATTGTTGAGCCGCATGGATTTGACAAACTGGATCGGGGCCATCGTCGTCACCTGTTTGAACTTGCGATGAAAGGCGGCGCGGCTCATCCCGGCGCGGGACGCCATATCATCAATAGAGATCGGCGCGTCCAGGTGAGAGGATACATGCGCGATCGACCGTGCGATCGCATTGCCCGCGCCGAAGGCCTGTCTGGCAAAGCGCCCTGCCTCGCCCTTCAGGATCGCGTAGTAAAGCTCGCGCAGCCGTGCCTCGCCAAGGATCGCCGTATCCGCCGGATTGCCACCCAATTGCAGCAAACGCAGCAGCGCGTCGGCAAAGGCATCATCCCAAGCGGCCAGCCTGATCCCCTGCGCGCGCAAACCGCCTTTGACCTCGGGAATCACATTGCCGGTATTTTCCATCTCCATCGACAGTTCTGTCATCACCCGCTTATCGAGCGAAATGATAACCCCGTAGAGCGGGCTTTCGGCAGAGGCGGTCGGCGTGCCCGCCTTCACCGGCATCGACATCGGGCAGCACATATATCGGCTGTCGTCATAGATGTACCTGTGCCCGTCCAGTACGGCCTCTTTCGCCCCGCTGACGATAGCAATAACGCTGGGTTCATAGACCGCCGGCACGCAAGGAATCGCCTGCGTGGCCCGAAACAGGCGCACCCCGTCAATGCCGGTTCCCGTCAGCCCCTCTTGGGTCGCGTTGTTCTGGATTAGCTGTCTGATCTGGTCTTTGCTCATGAGGGCAATCTACTGCGTCACATCCGCCTTTCGCAAGCGCGTGATACAATCAGGCAAGTATTCGCGACGATCTCGCCTGTTTTGAGAGCCAGCCGAGAGCTATTTACCCTTCAACATCAAACACACCGCGCGTCGCTGCCGCGCTGACATCGAAAAGGAACATGACGATGAAGGACACGACTTTCGGACCCAAAGGCTGGACACCTGATCGCCTTGGATCGCTCAAGGGGAAAACATATCTCATCACCGGCACGACGGCCGGTGCGGGCTTTCAGGCCACGCGCATCCTGCTGTCCAAGGGGGCAAAAGTCGTCATGCTGAACCGCAACGCCGACAAATCCATCGCCGCGGTCAAAACGCTCAAGGACACGTTCGGTCCCAACGCCGAGGTGAGCTTTGTGCGGATGGATCTGTCTGATCTGGCCAGCGTGCGCGCCGCGGCGGAGGAGGTGAAACGCACTGTTCCCCGGATTGACGCGCTGATCTGCAACGCTGCCATCGCGCAGGTGCCGACACAACAGCTGACCGTTGACGGGTTCGAAAGCCAGCTTGGCACCAACCACTATGGGCACTTCCTGCTGTGCGGGATGCTGTTTGATCGCATTCAGGAAAGTGCGGGCCGGATCGTTGTGGTGTCCAGCCTCGGGTACAACATGGGGATCAAGACGATCCAGTTCGACGACATGAACTGGGACAAGAACTATAGCGCCAACGCGGTCTACAGCCAAAGCAAGCTGGCGCAGATGATGTTTGCCTATGAGCTTCAGGACCGGCTGAAAGCCACCGACAGCCGCGTTGAGGTATACGTCTGCCACCCCGGCGCGTCGGCGACCTCGCTGATCAGCACAAGCGGCGGGCTTTTCACACGGGTCACCTGGTGGATGATGAGCAAGACGCCAATGGTGCAATCCGCCGAAAAAGGCGCGTATCCCGAGGTCATGTGCGCGACCGAAGACGGGTTGGCGCAGCGCGCGCTTTATGGCCCGACCGGATGGATGCAAACCGGAGGGCCGGTTGGCAAAGGCACGCTGAACCCCCATGCCTACGACAAACCGGTGATGGAGAAACTCTGGACCGTCTCCGAAAAAGCGACGGGTTTTCACTGGGAAATCTAAGGGAAACGCGCGCCCGCATCCCGCGCGCGGCGCGCGTTTCACGCGACGATTCCCCCTCGCCATACGCCCCTTGGAATACGGCCTCAAAATCTGTGATTTTTTTGCCGTACTTCCCCGCTTTCTCATGCGGCTTGCACTTGCGCCCGCCGATGGCTTTGCCTAAAGAAGCGCTCACAAGTTAAGTGGCCCGTTCGTCTATCGGTTAGGACGTCAGGTTTTCAACCTGAAAAGAGGGGTTCGACTCCCCTACGGGCTGCCACTTGGTTTTCCATCCGTTTGTTATTTGCCTCTCGCCCGTTCTGCGGAACCGTGGCCTGCGTTATTTGCCTTTGTCCCGCGATGACGACCGCAAAAACGCAACTTGACGGGTGGGCGGACAACTGTCATCGAAACCGGGTCGGTTTCCTTCGGGAAATAATAGGGAATTCGCCATCCGCGCTTTGGTGTGGATGAACCGGAACTGCCCCCGCAACTGTAGACGGTGAGCTACCTCCATCATGCCACTGGGCCTAAAGGTCCGGGAAGGCGGGGACAGCCGCGATCCGTCAGTCAGGAGACCTGCCGACACTGAACCTGAAACACCGGGCGGGGTTGCTCGGGAGAGGATGATGATGGGACCGGATCTTACCACACGCGCAGACCAAAATGCGCCCGCGCGCCGTTTGGCTGGCCCCTTCTCTTTCTATTCAAAGACCCCGGCATCGGACCAACCGGAGCCCTTGATATGAAACCATTTTTTTCCAGCCTGACCCTGATTGCGAGCCTTGCGGGCAGCACCGCGCTTGGCGCAGAGACAGACTATCCGCTGACCATCGACAACTGCGGCCACACGCTCAGCTTTGATGCGGCACCCCAGACCACCGTGACCATCGGACAATCCACGACAGAGATCCTGTATCTGCTGGGCCAGCAGGACCGGATCGCTGGAACCTCTGTCTGGTTCAGCCCCGTTTTGCCAGAGTTCAAAGAGACAAACGATGCGATTGAACGGCTGGCGGACAACGACCCCAGCTTTGAAAGCGTGTTGGGCAAACGCCCCGATCTGGTCACCGTGATGTATGAATGGCACGTCGGCCCCGAAGGTATGGTCGGCACCCGCGACAGCTTTCACGAGGTGGGCGTGCCGACCTATGTGATGCCCACCGATTGCGCGGCCAAGGATAACTCTGTCGGCGCGGACGGCACGCGATCCGAACTGTTCACGACCCAGCAGTTGTATACCAGCATCGAAGAGCTCGCCCTCATCTATAACGCGCAAGACGCCGGTGCCACGCTGCTGGCAGACCTGCAATCGCGCGAGGCAAAGGCGGTCAAGAAAGCCAAATCGCTGAACCTGCCCCAAGGCACATCGGCGCTGTTCTGGTTCTCGTCGTCCGAGATGGCGGCGGACCCTTATGTCGCAGGTCAACAGGGTGTGCCCGCCTATATGATGGACAAGCTTGGCGTCGAAAACGTCGTGACCTCGGCCGAGGAATGGCCGCTGGTCGGATGGGAGACTCTGGCGAAATCCGACCCGACGTTCATCGTGCTTGCCAAAATGGACCGTCGCCGCTTCCCCGCGGATGACATCGAGAAAAAACGCAGCTTCCTGATGAACGACCCCGTCGCCCGCGAGATGACCGCGGTGAAAGAGGGCCGCATCATCACCATGGACGCCCATGCGATGGACCCGACCGTGCGTGCGATCTATGCGCTGGAAACGATGGCTGACGCGCTGTCCGGTTTCGATCTAGCCGAATGACCGCAATCGACCGCTCTGTGATGCGCAGGCCGCAGTGGCACTGGTGGGTGATCATCCCGCCGGTGCTGCTGGCCGCACTGCTGTTTGGTGCGGCCATCGGCGAGGTCTCTATCCCGCCGCTGGTGGTGCTGAAGGTGCTGGCCAACAAGGCGCTGAACGCGGGCTATGCGGTCGACAAAATTGACGAAGGCATCGTGTGGAACTACCGCATGGCGCGGGCCGTGGTGGCGATGTGCTGTGGCGCCGGTCTGGCGCTGTCGGGCGTCGTGTTGCAAGCACTGCTGCGCAATGCGCTGGCGGATCCCTATCTGCTGGGCATCTCTGCGGGGGCGTCCACGGGTGCTGTTGCGGTGACCATCCTCGGGCTGGGGGGTGGTGCCATTTCGCTGTCTATCGGTGCGTTCAGCGGGGCGCTGGTGGCTTTCGCCTTTGTGGCCTTGCTGGCGCAGGCGGCAGGGGGCGGTGTCGGCCTGCGGGCCGCGGGCGTGATCGTGCTGGCCGGTATCGCGGGCAGCCAGATGTTCAACGCCCTGACCGCGCTGATGATCACGAACTCAGCCAATGCCGAACAGGCCCGTGCCATCATGTTCTGGCTTTTGGGGAATATGTCGGGCGTGCGCTGGCCCGATGTACTAAGCGCCCTGCCCGCGGCGATGATCGGTCTGCTGGCCTGTCTGTGGCACGCCCGCGCGCTGGATGCCTTTACCTTCGGCAGCGACAGCGCCGCGTCCTTGGGCATTCCGGTGCGCCGCGTGCAGCTGCTGCTGATCGGCACGGCGGCGCTGGTCACGGCGGTAATGGTCTCGGTGGTGGGTGCGATCGGCTTTGTCGGGCTGGTGATTCCCCATGCCATGCGCATCGTCGTAGGGCACCGTCATGCGATCCTTGTGCCTGCTTCCGCACTGGCGGGGGCGGTGTTTCTGGTCTTTGCCGATGTGGTTTCGCGGGTGATTGTACCGGGCCAAGTGCTGCCCATCGGCGTGGTGACCGCTTTGGTCGGCGCGCCCGTCTTTGCACTGATCCTGATTGGCAAAAGGACGTCGCCATGATTCTGTCCTGTCACGAACTGGGCTGGCGGGTGCGCAACCGCGCCATCGTCAACGACGTGTCCCTGTCCTTGCGGCCGGGCGAAAAGCTGGGGCTGATCGGGCCCAACGGGTCGGGCAAATCCACGTTGCTGCATATGCTTGCCGGGATTCAGAAACCCTCGCGCGGGCGGGTCGATCTGGACGGCGCACCGCTTGCAAAGATGCGCCAGCGCGACATTGCGCAGCGACTGGCCCTGGTCGAACAACACGCTGATACCGCAGATCGCATCACCGTGCGCCACGCCGTTGAACTGGGCCGCACCCCATGGCTGTCCGCCCTGCGCGGGTGGAGCGCAGGGGACGACGCCATCGTCACGCAGGCGCTGGCGGATGTGGATCTGTCGGGCTTTGGCGACCGCCACTGGCATACGCTATCGGGCGGTGAACAACAGCGCGTTCATATCGCCCGTGCACTGGCCCAAAGGCCGCAAGTGCTGCTGCTGGACGAGCCGACGAACCATCTGGATATCCGCCACCAGCTTTCGATCTTTGAGCTGATCCAGCGCCTGCCGACAACGGCGATCATCGCCCTGCACGACCTGAACCAAGCCACGCTCTGCGACCGGATTTGCGTCTTGCAAGATGGCAAGCTGCGCGCCATTGGCACCCCCTCCGAGATCATGACAGAAACCCTCCTGCGCGAGGTCTTTGGCGTCTGCGGGCATTTCCTTGTCGATCCGGCGGATAACGCGCAGGTGATCCGCTTTCACACGGCAACCCATTAAGCGCGCCAAGCGGCCACAGCTCTATCCAACTCCTTACGCATTTGGTCGGGAACCATCCGTCACGCTACAGGTTTTGCCTGTGGACCCTGAAGGAGTAGCTACAGATGACCGACAAGAAGCAAACCCCTCCCACAACCACAGACGCCGGCATTCGCGTTCAAAGCGATGAACATTCGCTGACCGTTGGCCCCGATGGCCCGATCGTGCTGAATGACCACTATCTGCTTGAACAGATGGCGAATTTTAACCGTGAACGTATTCCAGAGCGCCAGCCCCACGCCAAAGGCTCGGGCGCATTTGGCACGTTCGAGACGACGCAAGACGTGTCGAAATACACGATGGCGAATATCTTCCAGCCCGGCGCGAAATGCGATGTGGTGATGCGGTTTTCGACCGTGGCAGGCGAACGCGGCAGCCCCGATACATGGCGCGACCCGCGCGGCTTCTCGGTCAAGATGTACACCGACGAAGGCATCTTTGACATGGTCGGCAACAATACCCCGATCTTCTTTGTCCGCGATCCGATCAAGTTCCAGCAGTTCATCCGCAGCCAGAAACGCCGTGCGGATAACAACATGCGCGACCACGATATGCAGTGGGATTTCTGGACGCTCTCGCCCGAAAGCGCGCATCAGGTGACCTATCTCATGGGCGACCGTGGCATTCCGAAAAACTGGCGCGAGATGAACGGGTATTCCAGCCACACCTATTCGCTGGTCAATGCCGAGGGCGAGAAATTCTGGGTCAAGTTCCACTTCCACACCGATCAGGGTGACGGCAATGCCTACCTTAGCCAAAATGAAGCCGACAAGCTGGCGGGGACCAACGGCGACTACCACCGCGCCGATCTGTTCAACAACATCCGCGACGGGAACTACCCGAGCTGGACGCTCAAGTGGCAGATCATGCCTTACGAGGATGCCAAGACCTACCGCATCAACCCGTTTGATCTGACCAAGGTCTGGCCGCACGAGGACTACCCGCTGATCGAGGTCGGCAAGCTGACCCTGAACCGCAACCCCACCGATTTCCATACAGAGATCGAACAGGCCGCGTTCGAGCCGAACAATATGGTGCCGGGCGTGGGTCTGTCGCCAGACAAGATGCTGTTGGCACGGGGCTTTTCCTACGCGGACGCGCACCGCGCGCGGCTGGGTGTCAACTACAAGCAGATTCCGGTCAATAAACCCGTGTCGCCGACCCATAGCTATTCGAAAGACGGCGCGGGCCGGACTGAAAAAGTGTCTGACCCGGTATATGCGCCCAACTCCTACGGTGGGCCCTCTGCGCAGCCGCACCAACATGAAGCGGGCCTGTGGTATTCCGATGGCGACATGGTGCGTCAGGCCTATACCCTGCGCCCCGATGACGATGATTGGAGCCAGGCCGGCAAGCTTGTCCGCGAGGTGATGGACGCCGATGCCCGCGAACGTTTGGTATCGAACGTGGTGGGGCACCTGTGCGACGGTGTCAGCGAAAAGGTACTCGTCCGTGCCTTTGAATACTGGCGCAACATCGACAAAGACACCGGCGACAAGATCGAGGCCGGTGTGCGCGAGAAGCTGGGCGGGGAATCCAAAGCCCCCGGTATGGCTTCTGCACTCAGCATCGGCGGCAAGTAACGCCGACCCATTTCAAGCCAAACGATCAGCGGGGCCTTCGCGGGCCCCGCTTTTTTGCATATTACAGAGCGATTTAACCGACGGCGATATTGTCGATCAGCCGCACACCGGCCAGCCACGCGGCGGCCAACAGACGTGCGGGGCGGTCGGGCGTGGTCATCAGCTCCAACTGGTCAGCAGACCGCAGGTCAAGGTATTCCACCTGCGTAAAGCCCGCACGTTCCACCCGCGACACTGCCGCCGCGCGGAGCGTTTCGAGATCGCCACCGGCAAGCAGACCCTCTGACATCTCCTCCATCGCGCGGTGAAGTTCGGGGGCCCAGGTGCGGGCGCGATCCGACAGCAGCAGGTTGCGCGAGGACATGGCCAGACCGTCTTCCTCGCGGATGGTGGGGCAGCCGATCACCTCTATCGGCAGGTCCAGATCACGCGCAAGACGGGTCACTACCTGAAGCTGCTGATAATCCTTTTCGCCAAAGAATGCCTTGTCCGCCTGGGTCTGGGTAAAGAGTTTGGTCACGATGGTGGCCACGCCGTCGAAATGCCCTGCCCGATGCGCCCCGCACAGCCCTTGGGTGATGCCTTCGACCGACACAGTCGTCGCGAAACCATTGGGGTACATCTGTTCCCCATCTGGCACATAGACGACATCCGCCTTCAGCGCGATCAGCTTGCGCGCGTCCTCTTCCTCGGTGCGGGGGTAGTTCTTGTAGTCCTCAGGGTTGTTGAATTGCTTGGGGTTGATGAAGATCGTCACGATCACACGGTCGCACGCCTCTTTTGCGGCCCGCACGAGGCTCAGGTGCCCCTGATGCAGCGCGCCCATCGTCGGCACCACGGCGACGCTTTCGCCCGCGGCTTTCCATCCGGCGACCTTGCTGCGCAGCTCAACGAGCGTGCGGATAATTTCGGGTGTCATGTTTTGGAAACCTCGTCAGAAAATACATGCTCGGGTCCGGGGAAGGATCGCGCCGTGACCTCATCGGCATAGGCCTGCACCGCGGCCTTTGCGTCATCGCCCAGATGGGCATAACGTTTTACGAATTTCGCCTTGAAGGCGGTGAACAGCCCCAGCATGTCATCGACCACCAGAATTTGCCCGTCGCATTGCGCTGACGCACCGATGCCGATGGTGGGAATGGCGACCGTTTCAGTGATCTGGTCCGCCAAAGCCTGCGGCACTTTCTCAAGCACCACGGCAAAGGCCCCTGCCCGCGTCACTGCCTGCGCATCGGCCATCAGCTGCGTGGCGGCCGCACCGCGCCCCTGCACCTTGTACCCGCCAAGCGTGTGGATCGACTGCGGCGTCAGCCCGATATGCGCCATCACCGGAATGCCGCGTTTGGTCAGGAAGGCGATGGTGTCTTCCATCACCTCCCCCCCTTCAAGCTTGACCGCACCGGCGCCGGTTTCGCGCATCAAGCGTGCCGCGTTCTCAAAGGCTTGGGCAGGGCTTTGCTCGTAGCTGCCGAAGGGCATATCGATCACCAGCATCGACTGGGTCAGCCCGCGCCGCACCGCTTGACCGTGCAGGATCATCATCTCCATCGTGACCTCAAGCGTCGAGGGCAGCCCGTGCAGCACCATCCCCACTGAATCGCCCACAAGCACGAAATCGCAGATGCCATCCATCACTTGCGCCATCGGCGTGGTATAGGCGGTCAGGCTCACCAGCGGAGCCCCCCCTTTGCGGGCCAGAATATCCGTCGGCATGGGGGCGGTCTTGCGGGCTGTGGCGCTCATCTGTGGCGGTCCTTTTTGGTAAGGTCGTCATTGCAATCTATCGGGGCCATGGCGGGGCATGGGGCGGCTTGGCGATGCTTCTAGACCAAAACGTCGCGATGTAGGTAGCAAAAGCGCAAGAATTTTACCCATGTCGCTGCGTCAGTCGAATCCGATACTACTTGGGCGGGATCGGAGCCACTGGCTGTGCGCCCCGCCCCGTGGGCACGGTCAGCACCAGCAGGCAAAGCACAACCAGCCCCACGCCGGCCCAGCCAAGGGGGGGCAAGCGTTCGCCCACCACGACCACGGCCAGCAGCGCTGCGACCACCGGCTCGATCAGCGTCAGGGTCGTGGCGGTACTCGCCCGCACCCGCGACAGCCCGTAGCCGAAACAGATATAGCCCAGAAACATCGGCACAAACGCCATATAAAGCCCGACCGTCGCGTTCCCCCACGAGGCCAGCAGCGGGCCGCCAGTCGCCAACAGCACAGGCATCAACATCAGCCCGCCCAGTCCAAAGGTGGCACCCATGGCCACCGAAGACCGCAGGCCGCGCAGCATCATCGCGCGCGCCGTCCAGCTATAAAGCGCATAGGTAAACCCGCCAAGCAGCCCCAGCACGACCCCAAGCGGCACATTGGTGCCCCCCACGGCCCCATGCCCGCCCTCGGCCAGACAGATCAGCACCATGCCAGCGACGCCCGCCAGCGCGCCAAGGCTCCACCGGAGGGTCAGCAAGGAACGCTCCATCACATATTCGATCAGCGCGGCAAACAGGGGCGCGGTGCCGATGGTGACAACGGTCCCGATGGTCACCCCCGCCAACCGCATGGAGCCATAGAACGCCAGCGGATAGATCATCACCGCCAAGGCCCCCAGCAGCAGCAACCCGCGCTGCTGCCAAAGTTGCGCACGCGCATGGGCGATGCCCCGCAGCGCCAGCAGCGCCTGCGCGATGCCGCCGATTCCCATCGCCGCGGCACCGATCGCCGCAGCACTCACGTCAGGGGCAAAGGTCGCGGCGGTGCCGGTGGTGCCCCAGACAATGCCCGCAAAAAGCACGCCCGCCACGCCAAGTGCATTGCTCTGGCGGCCCGAGCTTTCCTGATCCGTCATTCTGTCATCCCCTGCGCTGCGCGGTCCTGTGGCGTAGTGATGACCCGCCAAGCGCCTGAGGTCAAAGCATCATTCGGACTGCAAACGCGATACGATACTGCCTGCGGTCACGGTGCCGATCGTCTCTCCGTCCTCGACCACGGGGATCGCCTGCGCATCATCGCCGATCTTGCCAATCAGCTCGGCCACCGGCGTCTCGGCGGCGACGGCCCCGTCCGATGTCGCGGCGGGCGGGCCCATCACATCGCGGGCCGTCAGCACGCCAAGCGGGTTCATATTGGCCACGAATTCCGCCACATAGTCCGACGCGGGGTTCGAAAAAATCTCGCGCGGGGTGCCGCATTGCACGATGCGCCCGCCCTCCATAATCGCGATGCGCCCGCCCAGCTTGAAGGCTTCGTCCAGATCGTGGCTGACGAAGATGATCGTGCGTTTCAACTCGCGTTGCAGATCAAGCAGCTCGTCCTGCAGACGGGTGCGGATCAGCGGATCAAGAGCCGAGAAAGGCTCGTCCATCAGCAGGATCGGGGCTTCGGTGGCAAAGGCGCGGGCCAGCCCCACCCGTTGCTGCATCCCGCCCGACAGCTCGCTGACCTTGCGATCGGCCCAATCGGCCAGACCGACAAGCCTAAGCTGCGCCTCTGCCCGTTCAAGCCGTTCGCGCTTGGGGACATCGGCCAGTTCCAGCCCAAGCGCCACGTTGTCGCGCACCGTGCGCCACGGCAGCAATCCGAACTGCTGGAACACCATCGACACACATTCGCGGCGCACGCGGCGCAGATCAGCGGCAGAGCTGGCGGTGACGTCACAGCTCCAGTCGCCATCATGCACCCGCACCGATCCACGCACCAACGGGTTCAACCCGTTGACCGCGCGCAGCAAGGTGGATTTGCCAGAGCCGGACAAGCCCATCAGCACAAGGATCTCGCCCTGTTTGACATCAAGCGTGCAGTTATGCACCCCGAGGATCTGCCCTGTCTCGGCCTCGATTTCGGCACGGTCTTGTCCGGCATCCATCAAGGGCAGCGCCTTTGCCGGTTTCGGGCCAAAGACGATGGACACATTGTCGAATTCGACGGCGTTTGCGGGGTTGGTCATTTGATCGCTCATTTTCGTGTCACCCGTAGCATCCGGTCCAGCATGATGGCGACCACGACGATGATCAGCCCCGATTCAAAGCCAAGCCCCGTGTTCACCTGATTAAGCGCCCGAACCACCGGCACGCCAAGACCATCCGCCCCCACGAGGGCCGCGATCACCACCATCGACAGCGACAGCATGATCGTCTGGTTCAGACCGGTCATGATCTGCGGCAGCGCATAGGGCAGTTCGATCTTCCACAGGGTCTGGCTGGGCTTCGCGCCAAAGGCCTGCGCGGCCTCAAGCAGCGCCTTGGGGGTGGAGGCAATACCAAGCTGCGTCAACCGGATCGGCGCGGGCAGGACAAAGATCACCGTCGCGATCAGCCCCGGCACCATGCCGATGCCGAAAAAGACAATCGCGGGAATAAGATAGACGAAGGTGGGCAGCGTCTGCATCAGGTCCAGCACCGGTGCCATATAGCGGTACATGCGCGGTCGATGCGCCGCGGCGATGCCGATGGGAACGCCGACGCCCATGCAGACCACACAGGCCGACAGCACCAGCGTCAGGCTTTCGGTGGTTTCTTCCCAGTAATCCTGATTGAGGATGAACAAAAACCCCAACACGATCAGCAGCGGGGTTTTCCAGTTGCGCTGGATCGCCCAGGTCAGCGCGCCAAAGACAGCGATAACGATCAGCGGATGTGGCGTTTGCAGCACCCAGAGGATCGCGTCAATCAACCACTCCATCGCGACGGCCAGCCCGTCGAACAGCCAACCGGCGTTGATCAGCAGCCAATCAAAAACCGCCTCTGCGGCGTCATCAATCGGGATCTTGTTATCGGTGAGCCAGTTCATGGGAACCTCCGGAGGCTGGTATCATGCGATGATGGCAAAAAGGGCCCGCCCGATGGCAGGCCCTTTTCACATCCTAAGGGTGGATTATTCGACGATGGTCTTGGCGGCCGCCATCGCGTCGCCACCGTCCACGGTGGTCACGCCGTCCAGCCATGTGTCGAGCACATCAGGGTTCGCCTTGATCCAGGCTGTCGCCGCATCGCGGGGCTCTTCGCCGTCATCCAGAATGGCCCCCATGATCTCGTTCTCCATGGCGAGGGTGAATTCCAGATTGGTCAGCAGCTTGCCCACGTTGGGGCATTCCTCGACAAAACCGGCGCGGGTGTTGGTATGAACGGTCGCACCGCCCAGATCGGGGCCAAAGAAATCATCCCCGCCTTCCAGATAGGTCAGATCAAAGTTCGCGTTCATCGGGTGCGGTTCCCAACCAAGGAAAACGATAGGCTCGCCCTTGGCGGACAGGCGTTTGACCTGTGCCAGCATCCCCTGCTCCGAGGATTCCTTGACCTCGAACTCGGCCAGATCAAAGGCGTTGTCGTCGATCATCGACTGGATCAGGCGGTTGCCGTCATTGCCCGGCTCGATGCCATAGATCTGACCGTCCAGCGCGTCTGCATTGGCGGCGATATCGGCAAAATTCTTGATCCCCATGTCAGCGGCGGCTTTGTTCACGGCCAGCGTGTACTTCGCGCCAGTCAGGTTCGCGCGCACTGTGTCAACGCTGCCATCCTCGCGGTAGGGGGCGATGTCGGCCTCCATCGTGGGCATCCAGTTGCCAAGAAACACATCCACGTCGCCTGCGGCCATCGACGTGTAGGTCACTGGAACGGAAAGGATTTTAACGTCTGTCTCATAGCCCAAAGCGTCCAGCACGACGGTGGTCGCGGCAGTGGTCGCGGTGATGTCTGTCCAACCTACGTCGGAAAAGGTGATCTCGTCACAGCTTGCGGCAGCAAGGCTGCTGGCAAGGGACAGGGTAAGCGCGGTGGTTGCTGCAAGAACTTTCATGGCAGAGGAACTCCCGTTATGTTTATTGTTGATCGCGTAATAGAGCGCGATTGCGCGCTTTGATGCAACCCGATTTCTACACGACCGCGCGGCAAGACGCGGCTCAGGCAAGGAGACACCCCATGATCGGCACCCCCTACTTCACCATTCCCCTCTTCACAGGCCCCCGCGCGTGAGCGGTGCAAGCCCCGCGTGGATCGGGGTCGATGTCGCGGATGGGCATATGCATCTGTGGGTGCATGATCCACGCGGCGATGTGCTGGCGCAGGCCGACGGGCCGGTCGCGGCCTTGCCTGCGGAAGACGGCTTTGTCGCGGCCCTGACGGATTTGCTGTCGCCCTATCTGTCGGACCAGCAGCGTTTGCCGGTGATCGTCGCGGGGCTGCCCGCCCTGCCCGCCAGCAGCCTGCGCCCCGTTCCGGCAGAGCCCTTGGGCGGGGTGCTTGCCCTGGGTGTTAATGACCCGCGGCTGGAACTGCGCGCGGTGCCCGGCCTGAAACAGGCCAGCCCACCCCAGATCACGCAAGGGGCCGAGACGGCGATTGCGGGCTACCTTCAGGCAGCGCCCGAGTTTGACGGGGTGATCTGTTGCCTTGATGCGCAGTCCACATGGGCCCACATCAGCGCCCGCGAGGTCGTCAGTTTTCAAAGTTTTCTCACCCCCGTGATGGCCACGCAGTTGTCCGATACGGCCCCGCTATCCAAGGCGGTTGTCGGTGGTGCGTTGGATGAGGATACTTTCGACGCCGCCGTGAATGATGTCATGGCTCGCCCGCAAATCTTTGCCACCGCGCTGGCCGAAATTTCGGCGCAAGCCACAATCGACGGCCCCACGACGGACGCAGGCTGGTCACGGTTGATGGGTTTGTTGATCGGGCTAGAGCTGGCCGGTGCCCGCGCCTATTGGCTGGGCCGCGAGGTGGTCATCCTGTCCGACAGCCCCCTCGCCCCGCTCTATGCACGCGGGCTTGCCGCCCAAGGTCTGACGGCCAGCCACGTCTCGCGCCGCGACCATGTGCGCGCCGGGCTGCAACTTTGCGCCGACGCAAGCGCCAGTTGATCTGACGCGCGCGAGATAAACGAGGACGCCCCCGGCCCTAGGCCGGGGTGCCACCGTTTTCAGGGAAGAAACACGCCGCGGCATGATGCCCCTGCGGCAGTTCGGGCCGCATGGCGCGGCATTTGTCGCGCACTTTCCAGCACCGTGGCGCAAAGGGGCAGCCATCGGGGATCGCCAGTGGCGATGGCAGTTCGCCTTGCAGCTTGATCCGCTCTTTCGCGCCGCGTGGGTCCGCTTGGGGCGTGGCCGACAGCAGCGCCTTGGCGTAGGGGTGGAACGGCGCACCGAACACATCATCGCGGCTGCCGCGTTCGACCGCGCGCCCCAGATACATCACAATCACCTCATCCGCCACGTGACGCACGACGCTCAGGTCATGGGAGATGAACAGATAGGCCAGTTGCAGACGTTCCTGCAGATCGACCAACAGGTTCAGCACCGAGCTCTGGATCGACAGGTCCAGCGCGGACACAGGCTCGTCCAGCACCAGCACCTTGGGGTCCAGCATCAACGCCCGCGCAATCGCGATCCGCTGGCGTTGCCCGCCGGAAAACATATGCGGATAGCGGTCAAAATGTTCAGGCCGCAAGCCCACCAGACCGAGCATCTCGCGCGCTTTGGCGGTACGCTCCTTGCTGCTCATGTCGGGGCGGTTGATCTTGAGAGGTTCCTCGAGGATCGCGCCGATCCGCTGGCGCGGGTTGAGCGAGCCATAGGGGTCTTGGAACACGATCTGCACCGATTTGCGCAGCGATGCCCAGTCTTCGCGGACCACGGGTTTTCCATCCAGTGTCAGCGATCCGGCGGTCGGGTCTTCGATCATCGTGACCATCCGCGCCAAGGTCGATTTCCCGCAGCCGCTTTCGCCGACGACGGCCAGCGTTTTGCCGGGATAGAGCGCGAAATCAAGCCCGCCGACGGCCTTAAGCGTACGCGGCTTGCGAAACAGCCCGCCGCCGACTTCATAGTGACGCTCTAGCGCCGTTGCAGTCATCACAGGTGCGGTCATGATGCGACCCTTTCGTCTGTGTTCAAGGGGTAGAAACAACGCGCATAGCCCAGATCAGCGCCCAAAGCGGGCGGCGCTTCGGACTTGCATTTGGCGTTGGCGAATTTGCAGCGTGGCGAAAACAGGCATCCTGCGGGGCGGTCGAATTGCCCCGGCACCACGCCCGGAATGGTCGGCAGCCGCTTTTCCGTCGCCCGTTCTGGCAGCGCATCCAGCAGTGCCGAGGTATAGGGGTGGTGCGGCGCGTCAAACAGCGGGATCACCGGCTGCTCTTCGATCTTCTGGCCGGCATATTGCACGCTGACGCGTTCGGCGGTTTCCGCAACCACACCCATGTCGTGCGTGATCAACACCAGCCCCATGCCCGTTTCCTCGCGCAGGGACGCGAGCAGATCAAGGATCTGTGCCTGAATGGTCACGTCGAGCGCCGTGGTAGGTTCATCGGCGATCAGCAGCTTGGGCTTGCAGGCAATCGCCATCGCGATCATCACCCGCTGGTTCATCCCGCCCGACATCTGGTGCGGGAAGGCCGACAGGCGCTTTTCAGGATCGGGGATGCCGACCTGTTCAAACAGCTCGATCGCGCGTTTCTGACGTTCGCGGCGGCCCATGCCAAGATGCACCCGCAGGGCCTCGCGGATTTGCCAGCCCACGGTGAAACAGGGGTTGAGCGATGACATCGGCTCCTGAAAGATCATCGCCAGATCATTGCCGACGATCTTGCGGCGCGCCTTGGCGTCCATTGTCAGCAGGTTGTGCCCGTCAAAGGTCAGCTCGTCCGCGGTGACGGTGGCGGTCCAGGGCAGCAGCCCCATCAGCGCCAGCATCGACACGGATTTACCCGACCCGCTTTCCCCCACAATCGCGAGGATCTCGCTTTCGTTCACGTCTTGGTCGACACCGTCCACCGCCCGGAACTTGCCCGAGGCCGTGGCGAAATCAACGCTTAGGTTTCTGATACGCAAAAGTGTCATGGCTCAGCTCCGTTTCAGTTTCGGATCAAGCGCGTCGCGCAGGCCGTCACCCATGAGGTTGATCGCCAGCACGGTCACAAGGAACGCCACGCCGGGGAAGGTCACGACCCACCAGGCGCGCAGGATGAACTCGCGTGCTTCGGCCAGCATGGTGCCCCATTCAGGTGTGGGCGGCTGCGCCCCCATCCCCAGAAAGCCCAAGGCCGCGGCATCAAGGATCGCGGTCGAGAATGACAGCGCGGCCTGCACGATGATCGGCGCAAGGCAGTTGGGCAGCACGGTGACGAACATCAGCCGGAAGATCCCTGCCCCCGCCACGCGGGCCGAGGTCACTTAATCCTTTTGACGTTCCGACAGCACGCTGGCGCGGGTCAGGCGCACATAGTGGGGCTGCAACACAATCGCGATGGCGATCATCGCGTTGGTCAGCGACGGCCCGAGGATCGCCACCAGCACCAACGCCAGCAGCAGGGACGGGAACGCCAGCACAATATCCATGACACGCACGATGATGCTATCGACCCATTTAGGCGCAAAGCCCGCGATCAGACCGATGATGATCCCGCCCGTCGCCGCGATAGAGACAACGACGACCCCCACAAAGAAGGAATAACGCGCGCCCACAATCAGACGCGACAGCATATCGCGCCCGAGCGGATCGGTACCCAGGATATGGGTCCAGCTGCCGCCCTCTTGCCACGCGGGGGGCTGTAGGGTGGCGGCGCGGAATTGCTCTGTCGCGTCATGGGGGGCGACCCACGGGCCGAACAGGGCCAGAAAGGCAAAGACCGCAAAGATCCACAGCCCGATGACAGCGCCGCGGTTTTCGCGGAAGTAGAACCAGAATTCGCGCAAGCGGCCCGGACGTTCCTGGACCATTGCGGCTTCGGCAGAGAGTGCGTCGTCCATGTTATCGCTTTCTGATTTTGGGGTTGATGACGCCGTAAAGCATGTCGACGGTCAGGTTCACGACCATCACCATCACAGCAATCAGCAGCAGCCCGCCCTGAACCACGGGGTAATCGCGGCGGAAAATACTATCGACCATCCACTTGCCGATGCCCGGCCAGCTAAAGATGGTTTCGGTCAGGATCGCACCGGCCAGCAATGTGCCGACCGACAGACCAATCACCGTGATCACGGGGATCAGCGCGTTGCGCAGGGCGTGGATGCCGTTGATCCGCCCGGGAGACATGCCCTTGGCGCGGGCGGTGCGGATGTAATCCTCGCCCAGAACCTCCAGCATGGCCGACCGCGTCTGGCGTGCGATCACGGCCAGCGGGATTGTCCCCAGCACGATCGTTGGCAGAACCAGATGGCGCACCGCTGACAGGAACGCCCCCTTCTGACCCGACGCCAGACTGTCGATCAGCATAAAGCCGGTGGGGTTGGGGAAGTAATACAGCAGATCAATCCGCCCCGACACAGGCGTCCATTGCAGGTTGCCCGAAAAGACGATGATCAGCAGCAGCGCCCACCAGAAGATCGGCATCGAATAGCCCACCAGCGCCGTGGACATCAGCGCCCGGTCAAAGAACTTGCCCCGGTTCACCGCCGCAATCACCTCCGCCGGAAGGCCAAGGGCGATGGCAAAGATCATCGCGCAGACCGCCAGCTCAAGCGTGGCTGGGAAGAGCGTAAAGAATTCGTCGAACACCGGGCGTTTGGTGACAAAGCTATTGCCCAGATCGCCCTGAAGCACGCCGGTCAGATAGTCCCAGAATTGCACATAGATCGGCTGGTCATAGCCGAATTGTTTGGCCAGTTGGGCATAGCGTTCATCAGAGATGCCGCGCTCGCCCGCCATCACTTGGATGGGGTCGCCCGGCAGCGCGCGGATGAACCCGAAGGAGATCAGCGTCACCCCGATGAAAGTCGGGATGAACGTCAGCAGTCGTCCCAGAACATAGTTCAGCATTTTATCACCATCAGCTCTTTGGGGAAGTTGGTCAGCGTTTCATAGCCGTCGTCGGTAATCAGCACGTCATCCTCGATGCGCACGCCGAAATTTCCGATCTCGTAGAGGCCGGGTTCATTGGTGTAAACCGTTCCGGCGGGTAAAGTCATGTGGTTGCCCCGCATGATATAGGGGGCCTCATGGACCTCGCGGCCCAGCCCGTGGCCGGTCTTGGTGCGGATGCGGTCCCCATAGGGCGAGGCTTCCAGCACAGAGATCACGGCATCGTCGATGTCATGCGCGGTCACCCCCGCGCGCGTCACGGCAAGCCCTGCCATATTGGCGCGCAGCACGGTGTCATAGACATCGCGCCCCTCGTCGGTGACGTGATCCAGAAAAACGGTGCGGGTGATGTCGGCGGCAAAGCCGTTCTTGCGCGCGCCAAAGTCCAGCAGCAGCGCATCGCCCGCCTTGACCGCGTAATCCTCGCGCGCATGGGCATGGGGCCGGGCCGAGCCATCGGCGGCGGCCACGATAGGACCAAAGGACAGGTCATCCGCCCCTTCCGCGAAAAGCGCCTGCACCAGCGTCTGTTCGATCTGCTTCTCGCTCTGGCCCAGCTTGACGCTGTCCAGCGTGCGTTGGAGGGCGCGTTCGGAAATGCCGATCGCCTCGCGCAGGGCGGCGATATCCTCGGGGGTCTTGATCATCCGCAGTGCCGAGATTTCGCGCTCTGCATCGGTGATGGTCAGATCGGGCTGTGCATCTTTGAACGCATGGTGCACGAACACGCGCATCACCTGCCCTTCGACCGCCAGCGACGAGATCCCCAAATGCTGCGTCAGCGCGGCAAAAGCATCGGCATAGCCGGTCTGGTCGCGCCAATCAAACACCGCGCCGTCAAAGCCGACCGTGTCCCAGCTCCCCAGTTCAAGGTTCGGCAAGAGCACCGCCGCAGGTTTATCCGCAGGGATCACCAGAACAAAGGGGCGTTCGTGGCTCATGAAGCTTTGGCCGACAGCGCGCGAGAAATTGGGCCCGGGCACCAGCGCCACGGCATCGACGCCCAGATCGGCGGCCACAGCGGCATAGTCGGCAAGACGTTGAGAGAGGTTCTTTGACACGGGGGGCTTGCGCCTTTCGTTAACGTGGCCGGGGCCTAGAATAGAGGAAGGGACGGCGCGACATGCACCGTCCCCATTGCTTTGTCATCGCTGTTATTGCGACAGGCCAACCTGGTTGAAGATGTGGCCACCCAGCGGGTGCACAACATAGTTTTCAACTTCGGGGCGCATTGGCATGTAAACAACCGAATGCGCGATGGTGGCCCAAGGGGCTTGGTCCTTGAAGATTTCCTGCGCTTTTTCATACAGCGGCGCACGCTCTTCTTGTGTTGGCAGAACCTTGGCTTCCTGAACCAGCGCGTCGAATTCCTCGTTGCACCATTGTGCGCGGTTGGATTTCTCTACGCCGTCACAGCCCAGCAGAACCGCGAGGAAGTTGTCGGGGTCACCGTTGTCACCTGTCCAACCCAGCAGAACGGCACCATCCCGGTCTTTCGCTTTGGAACGCTCAAGGTATTCACCCCATTCGTAGGACACGATCTCTACGTCGACACCGACCTTCGAGAAGTCTTCCTGCATCAGCTCGGCCATACGGCGGGCATTGGGGTTATAGGGACGCTGGACCGGCATCGCCCAGATTTTCAGCGTCAGGTCGGATACGCCTTCGGCTTCCAGCGCGGCTTTCGCGGCTTCCGGATCGTATTTGTCATCCTCGATCGCGTCGTTGTAGGACCACATTGTCGGCGGCAGCGGGTTCTTGGCGATTTCGCCGGAGCCCTGGAACACCACGTCGATGATCGCTTGCTTGTCGATCGCCATGTTCAAGGCTTTACGCACATTGGCGTTGTCGAACGGAGGCATCTGCGTGTTGTACGCCAGATAGCCCACGTTCAAGCCCTCTTGCTCCATCACGACGATATCTTCGGCGTCTTTCATCGCCTGCACGTCCGCAGGGTTCGGATAGGCCATGACGTGGCATTCGCCCGCTTGTACCTTCTGGTAGCGTACGGAGGCATCCGGTGTGATCGCAAAGATCAACGCTTCGACCTTCGCCGGGTCACCCCAGTATTCGTCGTTGCGCACGTAACGGATCACGGCGTCTTTCTGGTAGGCTTGGAAGGTGAACGGGCCGGTACCGATAGGTGCCTGGTTCAGCATTACCGGCGTACCGGCTTCCAGCATCGCGTCAGCATATTCCTTGGACACGATCGAGGCAAAGTCCATCGCCATGTTGGCAATGATCGGCGCTTCGGCGCGGGTCAGGTTGAACTGAACGGTGTAATCGTCAACCTTTTCGATGCTTTCGATCAGGTCAGGCATCGACATCGCACCGTAGTATTCCCAGGTGCCACCCGATACTTGGTTGTAGGGGTTGTCGGCGTTGCCCTGACGGTCAAAGCTAAAGATCACGTCATCGGCGTTAAAATCGCGTGTGGGCGTGAACTGGGCGTTGCTGTGAAACTTGACGCCTTTGCGCAGCTTGAACGTCACGGTCTTGCCGTCTTCGGACACGTCCCAGCTTTCGGCCAGCGCGGGAATGGTTTCGGTGGTGCCGACCTTGAATTCCGCCAAGCGGTTGTAGATCGGGTGGCTGGACGCATCAAAGGTCGTGCCTGCGGTGTACAGAGCCGGGTCAAAGCCTTCTGGCGACCCTTCCGAGCAATAGACCAGCGACTGCGCCTGCGCCGCAACGCCAAGCGTGCTCAGCAGCAGGCCCGTGGCCATGATATTCTTGAAAGACATTCGATTTACTCTCCTAGTTGGTAAAGTGTTATCTCCCCACGGCCTCTCTGGGCCGATGAGGGCGATAGGGTTAACGCCTGAGGGGTAACATTTCGCGCGAGCTCTCTGCCGGCGCGGCCTCACTCTGTCCGATTTCCCCGGACTTATCGTATTTCATGCGACCGACCCATAAGATGCGGGCCTGCCGGTCTGTTCTGTTGGCCCAGCAATGGGGCGTGGTACCCAGATAATGCAGGCTGTCGCCCGCCGTCATCAGATACTCCCGTTCGCCAACCATCTGCGAGATCTCACCCTCAAGGATATAGATGATCTCTTCGCCAACATGGGTCACCGTTTCGGATTCATAGCCGGGCGGCACGTTCATCACATAGGATGTCATCTCGTGGCCCGCGCGTTCGGCACCGATCTGTTCATATTCAATCGACGATCCTGCCACCGCGAAACGGGGCCGTGCGGCACCGCGGGTCAGGCTGTCGACCGTGCGCGGGGTCCGCACGAAAAAATCCGCATCAACGTCAAGCGCGGCAGCGATTTGGCTCAGCGTGCCAAGCGTCGGTGTCGCGTTGCCACGTTCCACCTGGCTCAGATAGCCCACCGACACACCGGAGGCCGCCGACAGCTGCTGCAATGTCATCGCCATCCGATGACGCTGCATCCGCATGCGGTCGCCTAATCCCTCTGGCGGCGAAAGCGCCGCCGCCTGTATCGCAGTTGTTGACAAATAATCCCCCGAAGCACGCTTTGGCGTATCTTGGCGCTCAGACTGTCGCGCAACTTTGTTTACGTCAACAATAAAAATTATTGTCAGAGTGAAAACAGAGCCCTTGGTCGCGACGTCACCTGACCTCTTTTACACCGGCCCCTCCCCCGAACGCGCCCATGTGATTCTATTTATACGTGCGCATCCACGCAGTCCAGTTTCTGCACATTTTTTAGGCAAAAGCTAGAAAAACAATGCAAACCGCGCGATGAACACCTGTGCCCAGTTGCAACAATCGATCCCGCACCACACGCTTGATCTATGGCTATGTCTTTACCCCTGCTGGTGTTTACCGACCTTGATGGCACGTTGCTGTCACATAGTTCCTATCGCTGGGATGCGGCCACACCGGCCCTGGATACATTGCGCAATATCGGGGCCGCAGTGGTGTTGGCGAGCTCGAAAACCGCGCCCGAGATCGCAGAGATTCGCGCCGAACTGGCATGGGATCACTGCCCCGCGATCATCGAAAACGGTGCCGGTATTTTACCGCCCGACAGCACCGACATGCCCAAAACGGACAGTTACGTGCGCCTGCGCCACGCGCTCGACAGCCTGCCTACGGAGCTACGCGACCCGTTTTGCGGGTTCGGCGATATGACCGTGGCACAGATCGCGCAGATCACCGGCCTGTCGCATAATGACGCCGCCAACGCGGCAGAGCGGGCCTTTTCCGAACCCGGCATCTGGTCGGGCAGCGCCGAGTTGCGCGGCGCATTTATCGACGCCCTGCACGATCACGGCATCCATGCCCGCGAAGGGGGACGGTTTCTGACCCTTTCCTACGGGCGCACCAAAGCCGACCAGATGGCCGCGCTGACCGATGCCTTTGCGCCGCGCCATACGCTGGCGCTTGGCGATGCCCCCAATGACATAGAAATGCTGCAAGCAGCCGACTTTGGCGTCATTGTCGCCAACCCGCACCGCGACCCCCTGCCCCCGCTGCCCGGTGAGGACATCGGCAGGATCACCCGCACCACGCTCCCCGGCCCTGCCGGATGGAACGGTGCCGTGCTGGACCTGATCGCGCGGCTTAACCTAACCTAAGGAATGACAAAGCATGGCTGATTTTCATCAAAACGGGAATATCGCGACCCTGCACAATCTGCGCACCCGCTCGCTGGACGAAATGACCTACGAGCTCGAGACGTTTGCCCAGACCCGCAAAATGGCGCTGATCCTGCCTTGTCTCTACTCCGAGCTAGAGACAGAGGCGATGCCCCGCATTCTGGCCGAGCTGTCCAAGGTCACCTATCTGCACCGCATCATCATCGGTCTGGACCGCGCGGACGAGGCACAGTTCCGCCATGCGAAAGAGTTCTTCAAGGGCCTTAACCAGAACCACATCGTGATCTGGAACGACAGCCCGCGGATGCTGGCGCTTGGCGCGCAGCTGAAAGACATGGGCCTCGCCCCCGCGGAACAAGGCAAGGGCAAGAACGTCTGGTCCTCGCTCGGCTATCTGATCGCCTGTCAGGACAGCGCGGTGATGGCGATCCATGATTGCGATATCGTGACCTATACCAACGACCTGCTGGCGCGACTGATCTATCCCGTCGCCAATGCGAATTTCCCCTATCAGGTCGCCAAAGGCTATTATGCGCGGGTGGGCAGCGACAAGCTGAACGGGCGGGTCACGCGGCTGCTGGTCAGTCCGCTGCTGATCGCGCTGAAAAAGGTCGTGGGCGACCGTGACTATATCGATTACCTGCGCGCCTTCCGCTATCCGCTCTCGGGTGAATTTGCCATGCGCACCAATATCTTGCCCGATCTGCGCATCCCCTCCGACTGGGGGCTGGAGATCGGCGTGCTGTCAGAGGCATGGCGCAACCTCGCGCCTAAATCCGTCTGTCAGGTCGAAATCGCAGACGACTACGACCACAAGCACCAAGATCTGAGCGAGGCCGACGCCGATGCGGGGCTGAACCGCATGTCCACCGACATCTGCAAGGCGATTTTCCGCAAGCTGGCGGCAGATGGCACGGTGTTCACGCCCAATGTCTTTCGCACGCTCAAGGCGACCTATTATCGCTGTGCGCTAGACCTGCTGGATGCCTATTACAACGACGCCAAAATGAACGGGCTGAGCATCGACCGCCACAAGGAAGAACGCGCGATCGAGCTTTTTACCGAGAATATTATGCGGGCGGGACACTTCTTTCTCGATAACCCGCACGAGACCCCCTTTATCCCCACGTGGAACCGCGTCCACGCCGCCGCGCCCGAGTTCCTCGCCAATCTGCGCGAGGCCGCCGCAGCGGATGACGCCGAATACAACTAGCAGGGGGCCGCGCGGGCGGCGGGGTCAGAACCGGTTGGTGATCCACATGCATTGATAGGGAGCCAGCGTGATGTGATCCGCGCTGGCGTCAATCAAATCACCGCTGATCAGGTCCAGCCACGGTTGATCCTCGATCAGGTTCAGTGCCGCCGCCGAAATCGCGACAGAGGCGTCGCTGACGTTGTGCAGCGCAAAGATCGACTGTTTGCGGTCCAGACTTTGGCGCCACACGCCGAACACACGGTCATCTTGCAGGTTCACGGTGAATTGCGTCGCGTTGGGATGAAACGCCTTTTGCTTCTGCCGCACCTTTAGCCGCGCCGAAAGATCGCCCAAAACGCGCGCCTGCGCGCTGGACGCATCGGCCAGCCGGTCGCGCAAGCTCGGATAATCCCATCGGTGTCGGTTGATCGCGCGGCTCATCCCGCGATGTTCGACCTGCGCGTGATCATTGGGCGTCGCCAGCATGGCGTGGATGTAGAAGGCGGGTATCCCCTCCAGCGACATGACGATGGTCTGAGAACAGATGAACCGTGCATGATGATGGTCATCCGCGCCCTTAAAGGTCCGCGACAGCGCGTCGTAAAAGGTCGTGTTCAGCTCGTACGGGCTTTGCCCGCCGTCGGGCAGGCTGCGCATCGACACCAACCCGCCGACCTGTAGCACCGTATCAATGACCTGTTGTTTTTCATCCTCGGGCAGCAACCCTTCGGCGGGGCGCATGCCGATGCCGTCGTGACTGGCGGTGAAGTTCAGATAGGCGCAGCCCATGGGGGCCGGTGGCATCGTACGCTGCCAGCGCCTCAGATGCGCCCCATTGCCCGACATCATCGCATGCAAGATCAGCGGCGGCAGCGGGAAATTATAGATCGCATGAGCCTCGTCCCCTGCCCCGAAATAGCTGAGATTTTCGGCCTTGGGCACATTGGTTTCGGTCAGCAGGATGATCTTTTCCGGCGCATAGTCGCACAGCAACCGCATCAGCCGGATAATCGCATGGGTTTGCGGCAGGTGGATCGACGGGGTGCCGATCTGCTTCCACAAGAACGCCACCGCATCCAGCCGGATGATCTGCACGCCATTATCCACATGCAGGCGGATGATCCGCAAAAACTCAAGCAGCACCTCGGGGTTGCGGAAATCAAGGTCGATCTGGTCATGGCTGAAGGTGCACCAGACATGGCGCGGGCCGCTTGAGGTTTCTACCTCTTGCAACAGCGGCGTCGTGCGCGGGCGTACCACATCGCGCAGATCGTCTTGCGGCGAGGCTTCGAAAAAGAACTTGTCATAGGGGGGCTGCCCCTGACGGTAGGCGTTGAACCAGTTCCCCTGGCTCGACACATGGTTCAGCACCAGATCGGACATCAGCGTGAAATCGGCGGCGATGCGGTTGATATCAGGCCAATCCCCAAGCTGCGGGTTCACCGCGCGAAAATCGGAGACGGCAAACCCGTCGTCAGAGGTATAGGGGAAGAACGGCAGGATATGCACACTGTTCAATGTGCCACGCAGGTAGCGGTGTAAGAAGTCGTTCAACAAATCCAGTGGCTTATGCGCCCCGTCCACGATAGAGTTGCCATAGGTGATCAGCAGCGCGTCACGTTCCGACCAAAGCGTATTGCCGGCAATCCGGCCTCTTTTGCGGCGGGTTGTCCCCTCGGGCCAGAAGGCATCAAGCACCATGCTGGAAAGGATGTCGGCATCCAGATCGGGATAGACCTCTGCCAACAACGCGCTGAGCCGAGAGCCGAGAGAACGGGCACTGTCCGTCATGATGTCCTGCCTTGCCTAAATATCCTTTCCCAAAACCCTAACGCAGCCGCGCCCGTGTGACGAGCAGCCAAAAGCGGTGCCCCCATAATCCTGGCGCCGCTGCCCCCTGCGGCGCGTTTTGAGGCAAGCTGCACAATCTTGAAGCATTGCGCAGATTGAACGCCCGCAGATCTAAAGGCCCCGCAATTATGACGCGTACCAAAGCCAGCGCGCCCAGCGCCCGCCGTCATCTACTGCAGCGCGTGTGGTTTCTCCCTCCGCTTCTGCATGGCGTCTGGCACAGTTTCACCGTGCACCGTGTGCCGCGCACGCCCAGCTTGCTTAGAGCGGTAAAGCGCCGCATCAGCGTCCGACAGGACATCTTCGGCTACGGCGTCCTGCTCCGCTTTGACCCATATACTGCCGATGCTGGCGGAAATCTGGCACGCCGCGCCATCAAATTTAATCGGTTGTTCCAGTCGCGTGATGATCCGTTCGGCGACCTGTGCCAGATGCGCGCTGCCGCCAACCCCTGGCAGCAGCAGGGTAAATTCGTCACCGCCGACGCGGGCGACGGTGTCGATGTCCCTTGTTGCCTCCACCATGATCCGGGCCGCGGTTTGCAACACGTGATCCCCCGCCGCATGGCCCAGGCTATCGTTCACCGCCTTGAAGTAATCCAGATCGATCTGCATCACGGCAAACCCCTTGTTCCCCGCGATAAGCCGCGACAGCACGTGATCCATCGCGCGCCGGTTTTTCAAGCCAGTCAGCGTATCGGTAAACGCTTGCTCCTCCGCCGCGATCTTTGCGACCTCAAGCTTCTGGTTCAGCGCACGCGACGCCGCCATCGCCGCCGACTTTGCCTCCATCAGATAAAGCATTTCGACCGCGAGGTCGGTCGGCGCGAAATCGGCATTGCTCAGGCGATGGGTGCGGACGCCGTTCAGGATCGATAGCCCGAATGACAGGTTTATCAGACAGTCGGTTTCCGAGCTTTCCATCTGTTCGTTGCCACAAGGCAGCGGGACCAGAACCCCCTTAAAAATCTGCTCGGGTCGGTCGTGCAACGCCAGATGCAGCTTGCGCCCCGCCATTGGGCGAATTTGCGCAAGACTGTCGGCCATATTGGGTCGGCGCATGACAAACTGGCCGAAAAAATTGCTCCCGATCCAAGTGCCACGATGGCGTAGTTTGTGGATGGTGGGGCCCACATGCCGGATACGTCCGCAGGACTGCACGATCACATGCATCGGGCATAGCACATCCAATGCCGCCTCATAAGCTGCCCCACCTGTCACCCGCGTGCACCCAGATCAAAGCTGCGCCCCTGCGCGTAGTGCCGGTCAATAATCGTGACGGTAATCACCTCCCCCTCCGGTGGGGCGGATTTGCAATCGAGCAGAGCCAATGTGCCATAGTCATCCGCGATCACCCGCATCACGCCCATCATCACATAGCCAAAGCCTTGCACTTTTCCGCGACAGGTGAGCGTAAAGCGCCAGTCATCAAGCTGCGCGACCTCCATCTGGGGCAGTTGCAGGTCTTCCACGGCGAGGGTGGCACGTTCTGGCAAGTCGTTGAGCGAATGCAAGAACTCTTCAAAATCGTCGCCGCCAAAACGCAGCAAGCGCCGCACGCCTTCGCGGTCGGGGTTGGACACAAGCCAGGCACCCAGATCTTCCAGAAGATCGGGGATCGCGCGTTTCATCACGGCAGACAGGCGGGTGATAACCCGCGGCGTGATGGCATCGTCATAGGTGAGCATCGGTTCGAAATCCGCCGTGCCCATAACGGCGCAAAGATCGGCGCGCAGGGCGACCTGCGCCCAGACATGGTGGCCAAAGCTATCCAGCACGAACCGTTGGATCGTATGGTTGATCAGCCCGTGCATCGCGCCCCTTTCCGCCGTTTCACGGGGAAGATGGCGGAGGAGAGTTAACAAAGACCGAAGGCTAAACCTCCGACGCGGCGGAATGCGCTTTGGTTTTATCTCAAATGCAAACTAGCTCTCAGCCCTGCGGGTCATGCTTCTGCCCGTCCAGCCACGCGGGCAGATGGCCGATGTCGGGCAGCACCACATCGGCGGCCCCTTCTAGGTCCTGACGTGTGGCCAGCCCCGTCAGCACCGCAACGCAGGCCATACCCGCCGCACGGCCCGCCGCCATATCGTGCAGGCTATCCCCGATCATCGCGACTTCAGACGGGTCCACCCCTATGGCTTTGGCAAACGCTAAGAGCTGCCCGGGCGTGGGCTTTGCACCGTGGCCGCTATCGAAACCGGCGATAAAGTCAAAATATCCGGTCACCCCCGCGCCGCCCAAATGCGCACGGGCGGGCGCCTCGGCGTCATTGGTGGCGACGCCAAGCACCAGCCCGCGTGCCTTGAACGCCTCTAGCAAGGCAACCAGCGGCACCGCCTCTGCCTGAGGGGCGTTTTCGGCCTCGTGGTTCAGCAGGTCCAAGAGATCCGTCTTCGCCATCTCGACCACATGGGGGGCCAGCGCATCTACGACCTCCCCCGGTGTGCCCGCAATAACGATGCTGTCGGGCGAGAATCTCTGCGTCCCGTAATCAAAGCCGATCTGCTGCCCCAGCAAAGCCGCCCTCTCTCCGTCTCCCTTGCTGATCCGGGTCAGAAAAGCATTGGCCCATGCCTCCCATGTGGCGGCGAAGTCGAACAGGGTTCCGTCTTTGTCGAACAGCAGCGCTTTGATCATTTTCAGGTCCAATTCATCTGCGCGCCACCCGGAAGCGACTGACGGGCTTGCATGATACGGTCGTAAGGGATGTTCACCGTATCGCAAAACCCCGTGACCCAGGCGTCATCCATCATGATGAAATCCAGCACTGCGCCAAGAAACACCGGATCACCGGCCTGCGTGCGCAGGTCTTCGGCAGATGCGCCCGTTGATCCCATAAAGGTGGGCATCAGGTCTTCGTTCGCGGCCAGCCAGGCCAAGGCCTGCAGGGCGACCGTCTCGGCGGCATCTTGCTTCATCATATTAATTTCCATCACGGTTTCCCAAACGAAACCCTTTGTTAACCAATCACGGCAACAAAGGTCGCTTAAGCCAGTTACACGTGAGTGGAGAATGAAGACAAGTGCCCGGTAAAGTCCTGATTGTGGATACGGTTGCGACCAACCGCATCGCTTTGAAAACCAAACTCACGTCCGCCTCCTACGAGGTATGGCAGGCGTCCACCGTGGCCCAGGCGGTCGACATCTCGCGCCGGTCGGGGCCTGATTTGGTCATCACGGCGCATCATCTGGACGGGCAGGATGCGACGGCCCTATGCACCATGCTCGCGGGGTCGCCGCGGACGTCACGGATACCTGTCTTTGCCTTGGCCGATGGCGGTGGCGCGGCGCTGTGTTTGCACCTGCTGGCGAATGGCGCACAGGAAGCGATGGTCAAACCTGTCTGCGACAAGCTGTTTCTGGGACGGGTGCGCAGCATGATACGCGCGGGCCACGGGGCCAGCCACACTGCGATGCGGGACGCGATGTGCCCCCCGCTCGGGCTGGAAGAAACCGCCGCCACCTTCACCCGCCCGGGCACGTTCCAGATCGTCAGCGATGACAAGGCAGAGACACAGGTGCATGTCACCCAGCTACGCAAACGTCTGCGGGGGGCTGTCAGCCAGACGACCATCCGCGACGCGTTGACCGGTATCCGGCAGAACGCGCTGCCCGATGTCTTCATCCTGACCCTGACCGGTGTCGAAACGCGCGACGAGGCGCAACTGCGCCTGATCTCGACCCTGCGGGCAAATACGACGACGCGGCACTGCGGTATTCTCGTGCTCCAATCGCGCCCCCACCCTGACGGTGCCGCACATGCGCTGGATCTGGGGGCCGACGACCTGATGCAGCATGGCTTTGATATCGATGAACTTTCGCTGCGGCTGACCGGGCTCCTGGCGCGCAAACAGCAGGGCGACACGATCCGGCGTGATGTCGATACACGCCTGCGCGAAGCGGTTTTTGATCCGCTGACAGGAATCTACAACCGCCGGCACGCCCTGTCAGAGGTCGCGCGGCTGGCCGTGCGCACCCGCCGCAAAGGGATACCGCTGGCCGTGATGCTGGCAGACATAGACCACTTCAAACGCGTGAATGACGCATTCGGCCACGCCTCGGGGGACGCCGTGTTGGTCGAAACGGCACGCCGGTTGAAATCATGTCTGCGCCCGCTCGACGTTGCCGCCCGCATCGGAGGGGAGGAATTTTTACTCATCCTCCCGGGCATCACAGAGGCAGAGGCCACCCGGATGGCCAAACGCATGTGCGAAGCCTACCGCACGACGCCATTTACCATCCCCGCCAGCGCGCAGCCTATCCATGCCACGATCAGCATCGGGCTATGTACCGCACAGCCTGAAACCAGCGACGCCTTCCCTGCCCCACTTGATGCCTCGGCCATCGCGGCAGAGCTGATCGACCGCGCGGATCAGGCTTTATACAGTGCGAAACACCGCGGGCGCGATCGCGTCGGTCTGATCAGGTCAGCGGCGTGAAATCACCCTCTCCCCACGGTTGCAAAGCCGGAAAAATGCCGCCACTCTCGCCGCGATATGCCTGCACATCCGGGGCGTATCTCCCTGATCCACGACAAAGGCTTTGCCATGCTGCCCGATAAACCGATGACCGGTATTGCCATGATGCTTGGCTTTTGCATCGTTGCCCCTGTGGGTGATGCAATTGCGAAACTGCTGGGGTCGTCCGTGCCGCTGGGTCAGGTCGTGTTTATCCGCTTTGCCGTGCAATTGCTGATCTTGCTGCCGCTGGTGCTGCTGACGGGCAGGCCGCTGGCGATGCGGAGCCGAACGCTGTGGCTCGCCTTTGTGCGCACAGTGCTGCATGTCATCGGGATCGCGATGATGTTCACCGCGTTGAAATACCTGCCGCTGGCCGATGCGGTGGCGATTATCTTTGTCATGCCCTTCTTTATGCTTCTGCTCGGCAAATACGTGCTGGGGGAAGAGGTCGGCACCCGCCGGCTTCTCGCCTGTATCGTCGGCTTTTGCGGCACACTGCTGGTGGTGCAACCCAGCTTTGCCGAGGTGGGCTGGCCCGCATTGCTCCCCGTCGGCGTAGCGCTGAACTTTGCGCTGTTCATGCTGGTGACACGGCAGATCGCCAAACACACCGACCCGATCAGCCTGCAAACGATCAGCGGGTTTATGGCCGTGGTGATCCTGCTGCCCTTGCTGGGTCTGGGCCAAACCCTTGCGGTGCCCGCCTTGGGCTGGCGCGTCCCTGATGCAAACGCCTGGATGCTGCTGATCGCAATCGGCGTCCTTGGCAGTGTGGCACATCTGCTGATGACATGGTCCTTGCGCTACGCCCCCTCGGCCACGATGGCACCGATGCAATATCTCGAAATTCCCGTGGCGACGCTGGTCGGGTTGATCGTCTTTGGCGATCTACCCAATGCGCTGGCGGCACTCGGGATGGGGATCACCATGGCCGCCGGTCTTTACATTATTCTGAGGGAGCGGGCCACGCAGCGGCGTCTGGCTGCAGCAGCGATTGTGCAACCTGCGGAATGAGCACCCTGGGCACCATCACCAGCGCAGCGGGACGATCCACCCTAAGGGTCGCGGGCCCCGTCGCACGGTTCGATGTCCCCAACCGCCCCAGCGGCGAAAGCTCTAGCCCGTCAAGCGGCCACTCAAGCCCGCTGCTTTCCCCGTGGACCGCCGCCAGCGGGTATATCGACACCACATCCCCCGCCCGCGTCGGCAGATCAAGCCGGGGCGGCGCGAGGAAAATCACCTGCTCTCCGGCGATGAGCAGGCAACGCTGGTGCGGATGCCGCGCCAAAGAGCTCAGGGCGGCAAGCTGATGGTCCACGCGCCCGCCCGAAAACCCCACCGCCACGATCAACGGCGCGGCCACCGACCGCAGCGCCTTGTCGAAATCGGTGGTTTCCTGTTCTGCCAGTTTGAACTGCCGCGCGGGCGGGATCTGCGACAGGGTCTCGGGTGTGACAGAATCGAAATCCCCCACCAGCGCCGCGATCTCTACGCCTGCGTCGCGGGCCAGATTTGCCCCGCCATCGACCGCCACACACATCGGGGCAAGCTGCAACGCCTCGTTCAGATCGTTCGGACCGGGCTGCCCGCCCCCAATGACGGTGACAGGGCTGCGGCTTGCCACAATGGTTGTTTTCACGCGGTTTTACCTCAAATTGGAAACAATGCCGCAATTTTGACATTAAATGATACGTTGCAGGGCACAGATTCGAGCCGAATTGGTCTTGAACCTTATGGTAAACAGTAAGCTGCAAATAGGCAGAGGACGACCATCCGATGATGAATAACAACAAAATTCTGACGGTCTCATACGGCACTTTCTCGTGCACGTTGGAAGGCTTTGACGATTCATTCGGCACCATGAAGGCCATCGCAGAGTATTTCCGCGACCTGTCGTCGGAGGATCGGTATTTCGGTGCGGAACCCGCACAGCCCGATGCGGAGATGCTGGCGCATATCGCCCAGAAAGAAATCTCGCGCCGCGTCGAGGCGCGCCAGCAGGACGGTCAGATCGTCCTGAGCGCGCAGACCCCGGAAGAACCCGCAGCGCCAGCGCAGCCCGCCCCTGCGCCCGAAGCAGCCGAGACCCCCAAGACACCTGCCGCACCGCAGCCGCAGGTCAGCAGCACCGCTGCCGGTCCGTCGGTGGTGTCGACCTCCTTCGCGCCGCGCCGGCCCAAGGAAATCTCTGCCTATTATGACGCCTACCGCATCAACGCGCTGAAATCTGCCGAGGCAGAGGCCGCACCCGCGCCTCAGGCCGAAGCTGCCGCACCGCGCGACGAGGTGGTCAGCCGTGATGTTGCCGCGCCAAAGCCTGAAGCCACGCAGGCCAAAGCAGCCCCTGCTCCTGTGGCACCGGCCGCCGAGGTGGATATCGTCCCCGGCCAACCCGACGAAGATGTCGAAGCGTTTTTCGCCGATAGCCCGCGCAACGAGGTAACCGTCGACGACCAAGACGCCGAAATCCAGCCCGTTGCGGCCCCGGTCGTTGATAGCATCGCGGCCAAACTGCAGCGCATCCGCGCCGTGGTCGCCAATCAGGACGCTCCCGCCGCACCGCAGCCTCAGGTCTTTGACGACGAGGACACAATCGACGCAGAAGACAGCACCGACGATGTCATCGCGAACGCGATCAACGACATTCAGGGCGCGCTGGACGCCGACGATACGGTCGAAGACATGGCACAATCTTCCGACCTCGAAGCAGAAGAAGACGTTACCGCTGCACAAGAGAGTGAAGAACAGCACGAAGACGTTGCGGCTGATGAAGTGGCAGAAGCTGACGCCGCGCAGGTTGACGCTGACGAAACCGGTGAAGCCGAAGAAGACACAGCGCCCCGTGGTCGTGTGCTCAAGGTCAAACGCGCCGACATCGACCGTGCCATCGCCGAAGGCGAGCTGGAAGAGGTCGAAGAAGACGCGCCTGCGGTTCTGGAACAGCCTGAAAAACCCGCCCTGCGTATCCAGCGCGACCCCGAATCGACGCTCTCTGACGAGGATGAAGAAGATCTGGCCCGCGAGCTGGCCGAGCTTGAGGCAACATTATCCTCCGCCGCTGCCGACACGCTGACCGACGCGCCTGAGGAGGCCGAAGAAGCCGTCGCCGATGAGGACGACGCGCCCGAGGAAGAGACCGCCGAGGAAGCCTCGCAGGAAGACACGGCCCAGGAAGAAACCGTCGACATTGATGTTTCCGAGGATGACGCCGAAGAGGTACAGGCCGAGGTCCAAGCCGAAACCGCGGCAGAGCCCGAAGCCGAAGCCCCCAAAGCCGCCCCGCAACGCCGCAGCCTGCCAACGCTCGACGCGGACAGCGGCCCGGATATGAACCGTCTGCTGGCGGAAACCGACAACCAGATGGACGAACCGGAAGCCGCCACACGCCGCGACGCGATCACCCATCTGCGCGCCGCCGTGGCCGCGAAAAAGGCCGATATGGCCCTTGGTGCGCCCGATGCCGCTGAACGTGAAAACAACGCCTACCGCAGCGATCTGGCCGAGGTGGTCAAACCACGCCGCCCCGCGTCCACCACGGCCCGCACCGAACGCCCCGCCGAACCGCGCCCTGCCCCGCTGAAACTGGTAGCGGCACAGCGGATCGACACGGACCAGCCGCGCAATGTGGCCCCCGTACGCCCCCGCCGCGTGGCCGCAGTGGCCCCCGCGCCGGTGCCGCAAGCCGGTGGCTTTGCCGAGTTCGCCGAGGAAATGGGCGCGACCCAGCTTCCCGACCTGCTGGAGGCGGCCGCGGCCTATATGGCCTTTGTCGAAGGCATGGACGATTTCTCGCGTCCGCAGTTGATGAACACCGTACGCCAAGGCGGTGCCGAGGATTTCAGCCGCGAGGAAGGTCTGCGCTCCTTCGGCCAGCTGCTGCGCACCGGCAAGCTGCAAAAGCTGGAAGGTGGCCGCTTCAAGGCCTCCGAACAGATCGGGTTCCAACCGGATGCACGCGCCGCTGGCTAAGCGGGCAAGAAATGACAACCGAAACGGAAAACGGCCCCCGAGGGGGCCGTTTTTTTATGCGATAACTGTGATCAGCAACGCTGAAAGACGTGCATACGAAACGGGTTATTCCGCGTCGTGATCCGCGTTCGGGTCCGCCTGACCGATCCCCTTGAATACAAATTTGAACGGGATCGCCCAGACCACGCCAAGCGCGATATAGATCACCAGTTCGATCCAGAAGGGTGGCCGGTCAAACAGCGACACGGTGACCACCGCCGCAATGATATAGAGCGGCAGCCCAATCAGCAGAATGACCAGCGCCCACCGGCGGCGTGCTTTATATCCAAGGGCCATCATGTCGTCCTTTCATCACGTGCCAAGGGCCCCGAAGGGCCCCGGCGTGTCAGATCAATCGGCGAAGGGGTCGGTGACCAGAATCGTGTCTTCCCGCTCTGGCGAGGTGGACAGCAGCGCCACGGGGCACTGGATCAGCTCTTCGACGCGGCGCACGTATTTGATCGCGTTCGCGGGCAGATCGGCCCAGCTGCGCGCGCCTTCGGTGCTTTCGGACCAACCGGGCATTTCCTCGTAGATGGGGGTGCAGCGGGCTTGCTGGTCGGCCGCTGTGGGCAGATAGTCCAACTGTTCCCCGTCCAGCTCGTAGCCGGTGCAGATCTTGAGCGTTTCAAACCCGTCCAGCACGTCCAGTTTCGTGAGCGAGATACCGGTGACGCCGCTGGTCGCGCAGGTCTGGCGCACCAGAGCCGCATCGAACCAACCACAACGACGCTTACGCCCGGTGGTGGTGCCGAATTCATGGCCCCGCTCGCCCAAACGCTGACCGTCCGCATCATGCAGTTCGGTCGGGAACGGGCCTTCGCCGACGCGGGTGGTATAGGCTTTGACGATGCCCAGCACATAGTTGATCGCGCCCGGTCCGATGCCGACACCTGTTGCCGCCTGCCCTGCAATCACGTTCGAGGACGTGACGAAAGGATAGGTCCCAAAGTCGATGTCCAGCAGCGCGCCTTGCGCCCCTTCGAACAGGATACGCTTACCGGCCTTGCGCTTTTCGTTCATCACCTTCCAGACAGGTGCTGCGTATTCAAGGATCTTAGGTGCGATCTCTTTCAGCAGTTCAACCAGCCCGTCGCGGTCGATGGCTTCGACGCCCAGACCCTTGCGCAGCGGATCATGGTGCTGCAACGCGCGGTCGACGCGGGCTTCAAGCGTGGCTGTATCGGCCAGATCGGCGACGCGGATGGCGCGGCGGCCGACTTTATCCTCGTAGCACGGTCCGATGCCGCGACCGGTGGTGCCGATTTTGGTGCCCTTGGACGCGGCCTCTTCACGGGCGCGGTCCAGCTCGCCGTGGTAGGGCATGATCAGCGGTGTGTTTTCTGCAATCATCAGCGTTTCCGGCGTGATTTCTACACCTTGGGCGCGGATCGTCTCGATCTCTTTCAGCAGGTGCCACGGGTCAAGCACAACACCGTTACCGATGACCGAAAGCTTGCCGCCGCGGACAACGCCCGAAGGCAGCGCGTGCAGCTTGTAGACCTTGCCGTCGATGACCAATGTGTGGCCCGCGTTATGGCCGCCCTGAAAACGCGCGATGACATCGGCCCGTTCGCTGAGCCAGTCCACGATTTTGCCTTTTCCTTCGTCGCCCCATTGGGCGCCTACGACTACGACGTTGGCCATGAAGATATTCCTTTAACAGTTCAAATAACCGTGCAAACCCGTGGAGGTATAGCGACGACCGTCGGGGACCGAAACTGTAAAATGCAGCCAAAACGCCGCCGCGTCATTTTTCTGGGCATTTATCAGCTTGGGGCCGTGAAACTTCGCAACGGGCCATAGACTTTGCCTGGGCTGCACCGATATTCCATGCCGGATCAAAGAAGGAAGTACCGCAGATGGGATTCATCATACGTTGGGCCTGCGCCTTTGTCTTGCTGGCCGCGACCTTTAACCCGACGCCCTATAACTATGTCACCTGGGCGCAGCGATACGGGCATATGAACCTGTCCATCGCGGTGCTGCTGGGGCTTTTGCTGTTCATCAGCTACGTGATCTATCTCCGCGCGACGCTGCGCTCTATCGGCGGGCTGGGGATGCTGCTGGTGCTGGCGCTCGTGGGGTCAAGCCTTTGGGTGCTTTATGATCTGGGCATTCTGCGGCTGGATAACCGCAGCTTTAACCTCTGGCTCGGCCTTGTCGCGCTGAGCTTTGTGCTGGGCATCGGCCTCAGCTGGAGCATCTTTCGCAGGGCGGTATCCGGTCAGGCAGACGTGGACGATGTGGAAACCTGAGGCGGCTTGCACACGGGCTTTCCGCCCAAGCGGCACCGCGGGTGCCAATCCTCCCTTGCCCCCATAGGCAAACTTGCCTAGACACGCCCAAAGTCCAAAACGCAGAGCCGTAGGTACCCATGGAAAATGTAGTCCTGATTGTCCATCTCATTCTGGCCCTTGGCCTGATTGCAGTCGTGTTGCTGCAACGGTCCGAAGGGGGCGGCCTTGGCATGGGCGGCGGCGGTGGCGGCGGAGCCGTTTCCGGTCGCTCGGCAGCCACAGCCATGGGCAAACTGACCTGGGTTCTGGCCGCGGCCTTTATCGTGACCTCGATCACGCTGACCATCATCGCGGCTGAAAAATCTGCCGGTTCTTCGGTTATCGATCGTCTGGGCGGCACGCCACCCGCGCTGAACCAGGGTGACGCACCAGCGCTGCCCGATGCCGACGCGCTGCTGCCACCGACACCTGCGGAAAATACACCGCAAGTGCCGACTGCGGATTAATCCAGACACTACAACAGCTTGAGGTTGGGCCAAGATACGCAACAGGATGTTGCGGCTTGGCCTTGCTTTTTCCATCCGAATCCTGTTAGGCTTAAGTCCCGTGATGCTGCGGTTTTCCGCAGCTCAATTGCTTGGCTTTTGCCGCATCAAATCTGAACTCACGGGGGCCTTCATCACATGGCACGCTATATTTTCATCACCGGTGGTGTGGTTTCCAGCCTTGGCAAAGGCCTTGCCTCTGCGGCCTTGGGGGCCTTGTTGCAAGCGCGCGGATACTCCGTCCGTCTGCGCAAACTGGACCCCTATCTGAACGTCGATCCCGGCACGATGTCGCCCTTTGAACATGGCGAGGTTTTCGTCACCGACGATGGCGCCGAAACCGATCTGGATCTGGGCCACTACGAACGCTTTACCGGCGTGGCCGCGCGCAAGACGGATTCGATCAGCTCGGGCCGGGTCTATTCCACCGTGCTCGAGAAAGAGCGGCGCGGCGACTATCTGGGCAAGACCATTCAGGTGATTCCCCACGTCACCAACGAGATCAAGGATTTCCTGCACGTCGGCGATGACGAGGTCGACTTTATGCTGTGCGAAATCGGCGGCACCGTCGGCGATATCGAAGGCCTGCCCTTCTTCGAAGCGATCCGCCAGTTCAGCCACGACAAGCCGCGCGGCCAGTGTATCTTCATGCACCTCACCCTGCTGCCCTATCTCGCGGCCAGCGGCGAGCTGAAGACCAAGCCGACGCAACACTCCGTCAAGGAACTGCAAAGCATCGGGATCGCGCCCGATATTCTGGTCTGCCGCTCCGAACACCCCATCCCCGAGAAAGAGCGCGAGAAAATCGCCCTGTTCTGTAACGTCCGCAAAGAGGCCGTGGTCGCGGCCTATGACCTGAAAACCATCTATGACGCGCCGCTGGCCTATCATGCGCAGGGGCTGGATCAGGCCGTGCTGGATGCTTTCGATATCTCCCCCGCACCCAAGCCCGAACTATCGGTCTGGCGCGATGTCTCTGACCGCGTGCACAACCCCGAAGGCGAAGTGAACGTCGCCATCGTCGGCAAATATACCCAGTTGGAAGATGCCTATAAGTCGATCGCAGAGGCGCTGACCCACGGGGGCATGGCCAACCGCGTCAAGGTCAAGATCGACTGGGTCGATGCCGAGGTCTTTGATCAAAGCGATGATGTATCGGCCCACCTCGAAGGGTTCCACGCGATCCTCGTGCCCGGCGGCTTTGGCGAACGCGGCACCGAGGGCAAGATCAAGGCGGCGCAATATGCCCGCGAGCAGAAAGTCCCCTATCTGGGGATCTGTCTGGGCATGCAGATGGCCGTGATCGAAGCCGCGCGCAACGTGGCCGGTCTGACAACCGCAGGCTCGGAGGAATTCGACCACGAATCCACCGGCAAGAAACGGTTCGAGCCCGTGGTCTACCACCTCAAGGAATGGGTGCAGGGCAACCACAAGGTTGAACGCAAGGTCGACGACGACAAAGGCGGCACCATGCGGCTTGGTGCCTATGACGCGACGCTGAAAGAAGGGTCGAACGTGGCCAAAGTCTATGGCACGACCTCCATCGACGAACGTCACCGCCACCGCTACGAGGTCGATACCGCCTACCGCGAGCAGCTTGAAAAAGCGGGTCTTACCTTCTCGGGGATGTCGCCCGACGGCATGCTGCCGGAGATCGTGGAATGGTCCGATCACCCGTGGTTCATCGGCGTGCAGTTCCACCCCGAACTCAAATCCAAGCCCTTTGATCCGCACCCCTTGTTCAAGGATTTCATCCGCGCCGCCAAGGAAATGTCGCGGCTGGTCTGACCCTCGCGAAAGGCGGCCAACGGCATGCTCAGCTACCAACATATCTACCACGCCGGCAATCTGGCCGATGTTCACAAACACAGCCTGCTGGCGTGGATGTTGGGGTATCTGACCCGCAAGGACAAACCGCTGTCCTATATGGAAACCCATGCGGGGCGCGCGCTGTATGACCTGTCCGACACGCCTGCGCTGAAAACAGGCGAGGCGGCGCAGGGCATTGGCCGCGTGCGCGGCTGGTTTGACGATGCGCATCCTTACGCACAGGTGCTTGACCAGATTAGCGGTGAACATGGCGCAGACGCCTACCCCGGCTCTCCCCTGCTGGCGGCCAAGCTGCTGCGCGACAGCGACAGCATCCATCTGGCCGAACTGCACCCCGGTGAACATGCCGCACTTGATCTGGCAATGTCGCCCTATGACGTCAAATGCCACCACCGCGACGGGTTCGACATGGCTTTCGCCCTGACCCCGCCCACCCCGCGCCGTGGCCTGATGCTGATCGACCCCAGCTTCGAGATTAAGACAGACTACGCCGATATCCCGCGCCACATTGGCAAGCTGGCGCGCGCGTGGAACGTCGGCATCATCGCGCTGTGGTATCCGATTCTGACCAATAAAGCGCATCAACCGATGCTCAGCGCGCTGATGGGGGCCCATCCCGAGGCCCTGCGTCACGAGGTCAGCTTTGCCCCTGCCCGCCCCGGTCACGGGATGGTCGGTTCTGGCATGTTCGTGCTGAACCCGCCCTTTGGGCTGAAAGAAGAAGCGGCCCGTCTGGCGGCCAAGTTCAAAACCCTACCCCGATAAGGAGCCCCCGATGCCCAAAGGTTACTGGATCGCTAACGTCGACGTGCATGATGCCGAAGTCTACGACAAATACCGCGCCGCCAACGCCAAGCCCTTTGCCGATTTCGGGGCGAAGTTTCTGGTGCGTGGGGCCGCGCCCGACATCCGCGAAGGCACGTCGCACCCGCGCATCGTGGTGATCGAATTTGCCTCCCTGGCCGATGCGGTGGCCTGCTATGAAAGCGAGGGGTATCAGGCGGCCAAGGATATCCGGTCCTCCGTCTCTGACGGGAATCTGGTCATCGTCGAAGGGTATGACGCCTAAGGCCCCGACAGCCCCTGCGGCATTGCGCTTTTTATACATCACCCCTTTGCGAATATGGGAAAATCGGAACGCTGCGCGCGGAATCGGGTTAGCCTCATGTGCCCGCAAGGATAAAGAGTTGCCATGTTTGAACGTCTATTTCCCCGCCGCAAGCCGGACCCCAAGCCGCTGCCACAGCCGACCCCCCAGCTTGCCCTTGGCGCGTTGCTCGTGCGTGTGGCGCTGGCCGACCGCACCTACCGCGCTGCCGAAGTGGGGCAGATCGACCGCATTCTCGCCCAGACCTTTGGCCTGAAACCGATCGAGGCCGCGAAACTGCGCGCCACCTGCGAAGCGCTGGAACGCCACGCCCCCGGTACGCCCGAATTCGCCCAGATCCTGCGCGAGGAAGTCCCCTATGACGACCGCAAGGCGCTTGGCGATGCGATGTGGTCTGTGGCGCTGGCCGATGGCGCACGCGACGACGACGAAGAGATCCAGCTGCTGGCGATTGAGACCGCGCTTGGCCTTAGCGACGCCGACATGACCGCCGCCCGCGAAAAAGCGCTGAACGCTTTGTGACCTTGGCCTTGCGCCGCAACCGCTCTATATCACGCCCATGTTCGCAGAATTCATCAAACGGCTGACCCAGCCTGATCCCGCCCAGCTTCCCGATGGGGATGCCCGCCTTGCGCTGACCGCGCTTTTGGTGCGCATCGCCAAGTCGGATAATGAATACGCCCCGTCCGAGCGCGCGCGCATCGACCAGATCATCGCGAAACGCTATGCGCTGGACGCTGACGGCACCGCCTCTCTGCGGGCGGACGCCGAAGCGCTGGAAGCCGAAGCCCCCGATACCGTCCGCTTTACCCGCGCGATCAAGGATGCCGTCCCCTATGACGACCGCCTTGCCGTGATCAAAGCCCTGTGGGAGGTCGTGCTGGCCGATGGCAGCCGCTCTGACGAGGAAAACGCATTGCTGCGTTTGGTGACCAACCTGCTGGGGGTCACAGACACCGACAGCGCCATCGTGCGCAAGCAGATTGAAGACAAAGACTAGTTTACGCGCAGGCGGTGAATTTACGCGGGGTCAACCGTTGAATTATTGGGCGAAACCCAAGTTCTGGATTGCAAATCCCCCTTAAAATCACCTTAACTTGCTGCGGAATGCACAATAAGGCAGCACAGTGACAGATCAGCCCCCCGTTATTGAGATCAACAATCTTCACAAGGCTTATGGCCCTCTGGAGGTGCTCAAGGGGGTGTCGGTCAAGGCCCCGCGCGGGCACGTCATCTCGCTGATCGGGTCGTCCGGCTCCGGCAAATCCACCCTGCTGCGCTGCTGTAACCTGCTGGAAGACAGCCAAGAGGGCGATCTGCGCTTCAACGGCGAGGCAGTCACCTGGAAAGGCACCGGCCACCACCGCCGCCCTGCCGATCCAAAACAGGTGCTGCGCATCCGCACGAACCTGTCGATGGTGTTCCAGCAGTTCAACCTGTGGTCCCATATGACGATCCTGCAAAACGTGATGGAGGCCCCGCTGACCGTCCTGCGCCGCGACCGTGCCGAGGTTGAGGCCGCCGCGCGGGCCTATCTCGACAAGGTGGGCATCGGCGACAAATGCGATGTCTTTCCGGCGCAACTGTCGGGCGGCCAGCAACAACGCGCCGCCATCGCACGCGGGCTGTGTATGGAGCCCGAAGCATTGCTATTCGACGAACCGACCTCGGCGCTGGACCCCGAGCTTGAGCAAGAGGTCGTCAAAGTCATCAAGGATCTGGCCGCCGAAGGGCGGACCATGATGATCGTAACCCATGATATGAAACTGGCGGCCGATGTCTCGGATCACGTCGTGTTCCTGCATCAGGGTTTGATCGAAGAACAAGGGGCCCCCGAAGACCTGTTCGGCGCCCCTAAATCAGAACGTCTGCGCGGGTTCCTCTCGGCCACTCACGCAGAGTAAAACCACCTAAAAACAATAAACTGGGAGACTTCAAAAATGAAAACACTCGTTCTTGCAACCGCCGCACTGGCGCTCAGCACCGGTTTTGCCATGGCAGACGCCCACGGCAAGACCATCCGCATGGGGACCGAAGGGGCCTACCCTCCCTATAACTTCCTGAATGACGCGGGCGAAGTAGACGGCTTTGAGCGCGAAGTCGGTGACGAGCTATGCGCCCGTGCCGAGCTGACCTGCGAATGGGTCACCAACGAATGGGACAGCATCATCCCGAACCTCACATCGGGCAACTACGACACCATCATCGCCGGTATGAGCATCACCGACGAGCGTGAAGAAGTGATTGATTTCACACAGAACTACTTCCCGCCCGCGGCTTCCGCCTATGCGGCGAAATCGGCGGATGCCGATGTGATGGGCGGTGTTGTTGCAGCACAGACCAGCACGATCCAAGCCGGTCACGTGGCTGAATCCGGTGCCACCCTGCTGGAATTCGCCACCTATGATGAAACCGTCGCAGCCGTGAACAATGGCGAAGCGGATGCGGTTTTCGCCGACAAGGACGCGCTGGTCCCCACGGTCGAGGAATCCGGCGGCGAGATGGTCTTTGTCGGTGATGACGTGCCACTGGGCGGCGGCATCGGCCTTGGCCTGCGCGAAAGCGACACAGAGCTGAAAGCGAAATTCGACGCCGCGATCCAGTCCATGAAGGACGATGGCAGCCTGAACAAGCTGATCATCAAATGGTTCGGCGAAGACGCTAAAACATTCTGATCATGATCGGGGCGGCGCAGATGCCGCCCCTTTTCTCTGCCAGCCGATCTGATTAAAGACCCAAATCCAGACGCCCGCCAAAGGGCGCATACCACCGGGACATTCCGCCATTTTTGCCTGCACCGACCCAGAAACGCTTTCCGGCCTGTCGTGGCTGACGTGCTACCTGACCACGGGCAAGCATCTGGCCTTTTATGGTGCATTCGGCACCGTCTTGCTGCTGCTCGCCATCACCGCCCCCGCAGCACTTGCCTTTGGCTTTGGCGGCGCGATGGCCGCGCGGTCGCCCTTTGCGCCGCTGTCATGGCTGGGCCGCGCCTATATCGCCATTGTGCGCGGCGTGCCCGACATCGCCTTCTTCCTGTTCTTCGTCATCGCGCTGGATCAGGGCATCGAATACCTGCGCCACAAGGTGAAATGCCCCGACTGGGATCAGCCGATCCGTCAGGGCAGCGACTTTATCGTCTGTCAGGCCGCCAAGATGCCGCTTGGCAACTCTGCCCAATGGGTCCACGAGGCCTATGGCTTTTCGCTCGCGGTACTGACCTTTGCCATCGTTTTCGGGGCCTTTGCCGCCAATGTCCTTTATGGCGCGATGCGCGCTGTGCCCCGCGCCCAGATCGAGACCGGCGAGGCGTATGGCATGACCCCGCGCCAGACCTTCTGGCGTATCCTTGTGCCGCAGATGTGGGTCTATGCGCTGCCCGGTCTGGGGAACCTTTGGATGGTGCTGATCAAGGCCACCCCACTGTTGTTCCTGCTGGGCGTCGAGGACATCGTCTATTGGGCGCGTGATCTGGGCGGAGCCAAGACCCCGCGCTTTACCGATTACCCCCACCCCGACTGGCGCATGTGGTATTTTCTGGCGCTGCTGGTGTTCTACCTCTGCTTTACCCGTGTGTCTGAAATCGTGCTCGACCGGCTGATGCGCCGTCTGACCAAGGGTCAGGCCACCGCTGGCGGCGAAGCACAGCGAAAGGCAGCGGCATGACCTGTTGGGAAACCATCCAATCCTATGGGCTGCGCTCGCTTGGCTATGGCGAACGGCTGCTGCCGCGCAGCGACTTTACGCTGTGTGACCAGTTCACCCTGATCGGGTCGGGCATGATCTGGAACATCTACTACGGTTTTTTCGCGCTGGTCAGCGGCTTCCTGCTGGCGACGGCGCTGGCCGTGGCCAAGGCCCACCCCAGCCCTTGGCTACGCAAGCCGGCCGAATGGTTTATCTTCCTGTTCCGCGGCTCGCCCTTGTTCATCCAGTTCTTCTTTGGCTATTTCCTGTTCCTTAGCCTAAAATCTGTGCACCCGTTCTTTGATATGTTCACCTCTGCGTGGCTTGGGGCGCTGATTGTTCTGTTCTTCAACACCTCTGCCTACTCGGCCGAGATCTTCTATGGCGCGCTGCAATCCATCCCCAAGGGCGACACCGAAGCCGCCGATGCCTACGGCATTTCCGGCTGGTCGCGGTTCAAGCGCATCATCTGGCCCACCATGCTGCGGCTGGCATGGCCCGCCTATACAAACGAGGCAATCTTCCTGTTTCATGCGACAACGCTGGTGTTTTTCACCGGTTTTCCGGCGCTGCAACAACGCGGGGACGCGCTGTATTACGCCAGCTATTTCGCGGACAAGACGTTTAACCCGTTTATCCCCTACCCGATTTTGGCGGGCTACTTCATTTTGCTGACGCTGGTGATCATCGCCATCTTCGGGCTGATCAACCGCCGTTTGAACCGCCATGTGCCTCAGGCTGCGGTGCGGAAAATTCGCTTGCGTCTAAATCTGATCCGGTAGTATCTGTTTTTTGATCAAATTATTTAGCGCGTGGGCGCTACCCCCGGTTTTCACGTTGTAAGAACGCCGTTCATGCCCGCCGCTTGCAAGGTGTGATATGAAAAACTGGCTCCGCAAACATCCTCAGGTCCGCACAATCCGTGTGGCCGCCGCCGACCTCAATGGTCAGGCCCGCGGCAAGCGCATCCCCACGCGCTTTGCCGACAAGGTGGTAGAGGACGGTACGCGCTTTCCCATGTCGGTGCTGAACCTCGATATCTGGGGCGAAGACATCGACGACAGCCCGCTGGTGTTTGAAAGTGGCGATGCCGATGGCATCCTGCACCCGACCGAACGCGGCTTTCTGCCAATGCCCTGGCTTGATGCGCCCTCTGCGCTGCTGCCGATCTGGATGTTCCACGAGGACGGGCGCCCCTATGGCGGCGACCCGCGCCATGCCCTGCGCGCGGTGGTCGAACGCTACAAGGATCGCGGGCTGACGCCGGTCTGCGCGGTCGAGCTCGAGTTTTTCCTGATCGACGATTCGGGCCGCAAACTGCAGGTGCCGCTGTCGCCACGGTCGGGCAAACGCCGCAAAGCCGCCGAAACCCTGTCGATCCGCGCGCTGGACCAGTTCGATGAATTCTTCACCGATCTTTATGACGCCTGCGAAGAGATGGACATCCCCGCCGACACCGCCATTTCCGAAGCGGGTCTGGGCCAGTTCGAGATCAACCTCATGCATTGCGACGACGCCCTGCGCGCCGCCGATGATGCCTGGCTGTTCAAGATGCTGGTCAAGGGCCTCGCCCGCCGCCACGGCTTTGCCGCAAGCTTCATGGCGAAACCCTACGAAGATTACCCCGGATCGGGCCTGCACACGCATTTCTCGGTGCTCGACAAGAACGGTAACAATGTCTTTGACGACGGCGGCCCCCAAGGCACGGCGATCATGCGTCACGCTGTGGCGGGTTGTATGAACGCCATGGCCGGCTGCGCGCTGGTCTTTGCGCCCCATGCCAACAGCTTTGACCGTATGGTGCCCGGTGCCCACGCCCCCACGGGGATCTCTTGGGCCTACGAGAACCGCACCTCCTCCATCCGTATCCCGTCCGGCAGCCACAAGGCGCGGCGGATCGAACACCGTGTGTCGGGCGGCGACGTGAACCCCTATCTGATGCTGGCCGCCGTGCTGGGTGCTGCGATGAACGGCATCGAGGACGGGGCAGAGCCCCCCGCCCCCATCACCGGCAACGCCTATGCCGCCGACCTGCCGCAAATCCCCGGCGACTGGAAATCCGCGATCGACGCGTTTGAAAACTCCGCCGAGGTAAAGCGTATCTTTGCCCCCGAAATGGTGCGCAACTTTATCCTCACCAAACGGCAAGAGCTGCATTATATGCAGGAACTGACCCCGCAAGAGCAGGTCGAAATCTATCTGGACACGGTGTAATCAGATGCCCCCCATGAAAATCGGTATCCTTCAAACCGGCCACTCCCCCGACAATATGAAAGACGCGCTTGGCGATTATGGCGACATGTTCGTCAAATTGCTGGGTGGTCACGGGTTCGACTTCCAGATCTGGTCCGTAGTCGATGGCGATTTCCCCGCCTCGGCGGTGGATGCGGACGGCTGGCTGATCACCGGATCGAAACACGGTGCCTACGAGGATCACGACTGGATCCCCCCGCTGGAACAGCTGATCCGCGACATCCGCGAGGCAGGCCGTCCGCTGGTCGGCATCTGCTTTGGCCACCAGATCATTGCACAGGCCCTTGGCGGCAAGGTCGAGAAATTCGCCGGCGGCTGGTCCGTGGGCCGCACCGAATACACCATCGATGGAGAGACCCTGGCCCTGAACGCCTGGCATCAGGATCAGGTCACAAAACTGCCCGACGGGGCCAAGGTGGTCGGCGCTTCCGACTTCTGCGCCAATGCGGCCCTGCTGTATGATGATCACATCTGGACCATCCAGCCCCACCCCGAATTTACCCAAGACTTTATCGACGGGCTGATCCGCACCCGCGGCAAGGGCGTGGTGCCCGATCACCAGCTTCAGGCGGCCTCTGCCCTGCTGGACGCCCCCACCGACAATGCAAAAATCGCCGACCATATTGCAGATTTCCTCAAGAAAGAGAGATTATGATGTCCGACTGGCTTGAAGAGCTTCCCCCCGCAGCACGCGAATATCTGGAGGGCAAGCGGCTCGACGAAGTTGAATGTATCATCCCCGACCTCCCCGGCATCGCACGCGGCAAAGCGGTGCCCGCCACAAAATTCGCACGGCAGGAATATTTCCACCTGCCCGACAGCATCTTCTACCAGACCATCACCGGTGAATGGGGCGACGCCGCCGGTGCCGACGGGTTCATCGAAAAAGACATGATCCTGCGGCCCGATATCTCGACCGCGACCGCCGCCCCCTGGACCGGCGACTGGACATTGCAAGTGATCCACGACGCCTTTGACCGCGACGGCAATCCGGTGGAATATTCGCCGCGCAATGTGCTCAAACGCGTTGTCGATCTTTATCGCGCGCAAGGCTGGGAGCCGGTTGTCGCCCCCGAAATGGAATTCTTTCTGGTCGCGCGCAACCTTGACCCCGCGCATGAGATCAAGCCGATGATGGGTCGCTCCGGCCGCCCTGCTGCCGCGCGTCAGGCCTATTCCATGACCGCCGTCGATGAATTCGGCCCCGTGATCGACGACATCTACGACTTTGCCGAAGCGCAGGGGTTCGAGATTGACGGTATCACCCAGGAAGGCGGCGCGGGACAGCTTGAGATCAACCTGATCCACGGTGACCCCGTGCGGCTGGCCGACGAGGTGTTCTATTTCAAACGTCTGATCCGCGAAGCCGCCCTGCGCCACGATTGCTACGCCACCTTCATGGCGAAACCCATCGCCAACGAACCCGGCAGCGCCATGCATATCCACCATTCGGTGCTGGATGCCACGACGGGCAAGAACATCTTCTCCGGCCCGCAAGGGGGCGAGACGGACGCGTTTTACCACTTTATCGCCGGCATGCAGAACCACATGCCCGACGCGCTGGCCGTCATTGCGCCCTATGTGAACAGCTACCGGCGTTACGTCAAAGATCATGCAGCGCCGATCAATCTGGAATGGGGCCGCGACAACCGCACCACGGGCATCCGCGTGCCCCTCTCCGGCCCCGCGTCGCGCCGGGTCGAGAACCGCCTCGCCGGGATGGACTGCAACCCCTACCTCGGCATCGCCGCCTCGCTCGCCTGCGGCTATCTGGGCCTGAAGGAACAGAAAAAGCCCAAAGCCGAATTCAAGGGCGACGCCTATGACGGCGACGGGGATATCCCGCAGGTGCTGGGATCCGCGCTGGATCTGTTTGAAGAGGCTACGACCCTGCACGAGGTGTTGGGCCCCGAGTTCGCCCGCGTCTACGCCATCGTCAAACGCGCGGAATACGAAGAGTTCCTGCATGTGATTTCCCCCTGGGAACGCGAGCACCTGTTGATGAACGTCTAGGCCCGCCGCACCCGCGGGAGCCTTCGGCGAGGATTTAAGACCATTTGGAAGCGGCCAAGGGGGCCGATCTGCAATGAACCTGCTTTACGCAAACGACGCGCCGGGGCGCTATCCAGACAGTTGGTACGCCGCGACCGCAACCCCGACCGATGCCTACCCCACGCTCAAGGGCGATCAGCGCGCGGATGTCTGCGTTGTGGGGGGAGGCTATACCGGCCTGTCGGCTGCGCTGCATCTGGCACAGGCCGGTCGCCGCGTCGTGCTGGTCGAGGCGCAGCGCGTGGGCTTTGGGGCCTCGGGGCGCAATGGCGGCCAATTGGGGAGTGGTCAGCGCGTCGAACAGGACACGCTGGAAAAGATGGTCGGACGCGACGCCGCAACGCGCCTATGGGATCTGGGTCAGGACGCCAAAGCGCTTGTCAAAAGCCTGATCAAGACCCATGACATCGATTGCCACCTCAAGCCCGGCGTCGCCTGGACCGCCAGTTCTGCCGGTGACGTAGAGCATCTGCACACCTATGCTGGCGTCTTGCAGGACCGCTATGGCTACGACCAGATAGAGGTGTTGGACCGCGACGCGCTGCGCAACGTCTGTGCATCGCCTGCCTATCGCGGCGGTATTCTGGATATGGGGGCCGCGCATCTGCATCCGCTCAACCTCGCCCTCGGGCTGGCACGGGCAGCGCAGGCGGCAGGGGTCGAGATCTATGAACGCAGCGCCGTGCATCAGATCACCGAAGGCAGCCCCGCCACTGTGCAGACCGACGGCGGGCGGGTGACGGCGGACCATGTGATCCTGGCCTGCAACGGCTATCTGGGCGGGCTGAACCGCAAGGTCGCGGCCAAGGTCATGCCGATCAACAACTTTATCGTCGCCACCGAACCCTTGGGCGATCGCGTGAAAGACGTGCTGCCCCGGGATGTCGCCGTGGCCGATAGCAAATTCGTGGTGAATTATTTCCGGCTCAGCCATGATGGGCGGCTGCTGTTCGGCGGCGGCGAAAGCTATGGCTACCGCTTCCCCAGCGACCTCGCCTCCAAGGCGCGCAAACCCATGGGCCAGGTTTTCCCCGCGCTGCGCGACGTCAAGATCGACTATGCCTGGGGCGGCACGCTGGCGATCACCATGAAACGGCTGCCCTTTCTGGCCCGCGTGGCACCGAACATCCTGTCGGCTTCGGGCTATTCCGGCCACGGCGTCGGCACCGCGATCCACGCAGGTCAGCTGATGGCCCGTGCGATCCAGGGCGATGGCGACGGCTTTGATACGATGAGCGCCCTGCCCACGCCGACCTTCCCCGGCGGCGGCGCGCTGCGCAGCCCGCTGCTCGCGCTCGCCATGAGCTGGTTCAGCCTGCGCGACCGACTGGGGATATAGTCACAAAACATTCATGAAGCGGAACGGGGAAAAGGCTTGGTCCCATAGGCGCATTGTTTTACCATTCTGAAAACAAACATTCAGGATATTGAAATATGACCCTGCCCGACATGCACAGCGCCGAAGCCATTCCCGACACAGCCCGCGCCGAGATAGAGCAGCTGTTGCAAAGCGGCGATCTGTTTCGCTACACCGCTGCCGCCGATGCGCCGGTATCCTTGCTGGAGGCCGAGTTTGCGCAGATGATGGGCAGCCGCTATGCGCTGGCGGTGTCGTCCTGCTCTGCCGCGCTGTTTCTGTCGCTGCTGGCGCTGGACCTGCCGCAGAACGCCAAGGTGCTGATCCCCGGCTTTACCTTCGCGGCCGTGCCCTCTGCCGTGATCCACGCCCATTATACGCCGGTGCTCTGCGAGGTCGGGGAAAACTACCGGATTGATATGGCGGATTTTGCCGCCAAGCTGCCGGGTGTTGACGCGGTGATCATCAGCCACATGCGGGGGCATACCTCGGATATGGATGCGATCATGCAGCTGTGCGATGCCGCAAATGTGCCGGTGATCGAGGATGCGGCCCATTCACTCGGCACCCTCTGGCACGACCGCAAGATCGGCACCATCGGCAAAATCGGCTGCTTTTCCTTCCAGTCCTACAAGATGGTCAACGCGGGCGAAGGCGGCATCCTGATCACCGACGACGCCGATCTGGTGGCCCGTGCGATCATCATGTCCGGTGCCTATGAGCACAACTGGAAGAAACACCCCGGCATCGCGGACGCCTGCGCGCGCTGGCAGAACAAACTGCCGCTTTATAACTTGCGTCTCAACAACCTGTCAGCGGTGCTGGTGCGGGCCCAACTGGCCGAACTGCCCCGCCGTGTGGCCGACGGGCTGCGCAACCATGACTACGTCGCGGCCAAGCTGAACGCCGCCCCCCAGATCGACGTCCCTGCCCCGCTGGCCCCCGAAACCCGCGCGCCGGATTCCATCCAGTTCAATCTGGTCGGGCTGGACGATGCCGCCATCCGCGCCTTTGCCGAAGCCAGCGCCAAGGCCGGCGTCAAGGTTCAGGTCTTCGGCCAAAGCACCGACAACGCGCGCGCTTTCTGGAACTGGCAGTTCATCGAAGACCTGCCCGACCTACCCCGGACCCGCGCCATGTTGATGACCGCCTGCGACGTGCGCCTGCCCGTGCAACTGCAACCAGCCGAGCTCGACGCGATTGTGAATGTGCTGCTCGGGGCGCTGGCAACGGTGACGAAATCCGCCGCGGCCTGAGGCTTCATTTTGCCAGATAAACTCCCGCCGGAGGCATCCGGCAGACACACCAAAGCCCACCCGTCAGCGGGTGGGCTTTAACCGTTCAAACGGGGGCCAAGCGCCGTCACTTCAGCTTGGAGAGTTTTTCCTGCAACTCGGCGAGTTGTTGTTTGATCGCATCCAGACTTTCGGCGTCATCGCCCTTGGCGCTGGCGGGGCGCTGGTCGGTCTTGGCCATGCCGTTCCAAGGCGTCGGCATATTGCCGGTCATCGCCTTCATGAACGCCTCTTGCTGGGCCTGCATGACCTCGAAACCGGGCATCTTCGCCATCGGGTTGATCGTGTTCATGTTCTCAAGCACCCGCGCCTGACCGTCGCGCAGCATGTCAAACGATGTCTTGAGGAACTGCGGCACAACGCTCGCATCGGGGGACATATAGCTGCGTACAAGATCGTTCAGCACATCCACGGGCAGCACGGATTCACCGCGGCTTTCGTGTTCGGCGATGATTTGCAACAGATATTGGCGGGTCAGATCGTCGCCTGATTTCAGGTCCACAATCTGCACCTCGCGCCCGTCGCGGATAAACCCCGAGATATCATCCAGCGTCACATAGTCACTGGTTTCGGTATTATACAGGCGGCGGCTGGCATATCGTTTGATAAGCAGGGGCTTGACTGTTTCGGTCACGGTAGATCCTTCCCAAATAGCATGCTGCATTGCAGCTTAGGGCAGCTTAAATGAAAAAGATAGGTGCCACAAAAAAGGGCAGACCGCAAAGTCTGCCCTGATCAATCTTTACCTGAACCAAAGGCCGGTGCGATTACTTCGCAGCGGCTTTCTTTGTGGCGGCTGTCGCGTCGGATGTCGCTTTTTTCACAGCAGCTGTTGCTTCTTCGGACATGTCTTTGCCCGCAGCCATCATCAGCTCGACTGTGTCCATCTGGACCTTCTTCGCGATTTCAGCGAAAGCGGCCATATGCTCGGACGCGACTTCAGCAGAGGCCGAGGTGAACTCGGTCATTGCTTTGGCGTAATCTGCTGGCTCTTGCTTGGCTTTCGACATCTCGGACATTTTTGCCAGAGTGTCTTTTGTCCATTTGCTGGAAATCTCGGCGGATTTCTCGGCAGCGTTCAGCGCTACGCCGGACAGCTTTTCGTTCAGTGTCGCGGTTGTTTTGAACGCGTCGTTCATTGCGGATGTGTCAACTGGGAATGCACCCATCATGTCTTTCATCATCGCGGCGAAATCTGGTGTCTTCGTCATGGTAAACTCTCCTTCTGGGGTCAAGCGGCGTCTACCGCTACGTTATGACTACCCCATAGATAGATGCTGCGGTGCGGCATTGCAAGTTTTTTCTGCAATGCAGCATCAGGCCATTCCAGCCCGCCGCCCCATAAAAAATTGACTAATCAGATCAGCCCCTTGCCTTGCGCACCACATAGGTACCCGGGGCTTCGCCCAAGGTATCACGGCCCTTTTCACCCGGAATACGGGCATCGACTTTCCCGTCAGAGCGATTCTCGAGCCACGCGCCCCAGCGGGGCCACCACGACCCTTCGTGGAACTTTGCCCCCTCCAGCCAGTCCTCGTGATCCAGCGACAGGTTGTCGTTTGTGTAGTGGCCGTATTTGCCTTTGCTCGGCGGGTTCACGATCCCCGCGATATGGCCCGATTGGGTCATCACAAAGGTCTTGTCCTCGCTGCCCATCATGCGCACGCCGCGATAGCTGTCTTTCCACGGCGCAATGTGGTCGGTCTCGCAGCCGATGGCGATCAGCGGCACGTCGATATCCTCCAGCTTCAGACGATGCCCCAACAGTTCAAAGCCGCCCTCGACCAGCTTGTTCTGCTGGCAAAGCCCGCGCAGATACTCCATCGCCATGCGCTGCGGCAGGTTCGCCCCGTCGCCGTTCCAATACAGCAGATCAAAGGCCGGCGGCGTGTCGCCCAGCATGTAGCTTTTGATCGCGGGCCCATAGACCAGATCATTCGAACGCAAGAAAGAGAACGTCCGCGCCATGATGACCGAAGGCAGGATCCCCTTGTCCTTGGTCTCTGCCTCGATCCCGTCGATAAAGTCGTCGGTCAGGAAGGGCTGGAACTCCCCCTGATCGGAGAAATCGGTGAGCGCGGTAAAGAAGGTCGCGGATTTGACGGATGTATCGCCGCGCTGCTTCATCAAGGACAGCGTCAGCGACAGCGTGGTCCCCGCGATGCAATAGCCCACGGCGTGCACCTGTTCCTGCGCGGTGATCTCCTTGACCTCGCGGATCGCGGTCAGGAACCCGTCCTCGATATAGTCGCCCATGCCGATGTCACGATGACTTTGGTCCGGATTGACCCATGACACCATAAACAGCGTATAGCCCTGATCCACGATCCATTTCACCAGACTGTTCTGGGCCTTGAGATCAAGGATATAGAATTTATTGATCCAGGGCGGGAAGATCACGATCGGCGTGGCATCGACCTTTTCGGTGCTGGGGCTGTATTGGATCAGCTCGAACAGATTGTTGCGATAGACGACCTTGCCGGGGGATGTGGCGATGTTGCGGCCCAGTTCAAACGCGCTTTCATCGGCCAGCCGCACGATCAGCTCGCCGTTATTCGCCTCCAGATCGGCAATCAGATTCTCCAGCCCGCGGATCAGGCTTTCGCCCTCGGTCGCCACAGCGCGTTCCAGCGCATCGGGGTTGGTGGCCAGAAAATTGGTCGGGCTCATCATGTCGATGATCTGGCGGCTGAAGTATTGCAGCCGTTTCTTTTCATGCGGGGCCAGATCGGCCACATGATCCACCGCTTGGCCCAGGGCCTCTGCGTTGATCTGGTACTGCTGTTTGACAAAGTTGAAATAGGGGTGCGATTTCCACAGCGGGTTGGCAAAGCGGCGATCCTCGGGCGAGGTATCTTCCGGCGCGGCCAGCTTGCCTTTGGCCAGCGCCTGCTGCGCCTCCATAAAGTGGCCGACGGATTTGCTCCAGTAGGATACCTGCTGTTCGATCATCTTGGCGGGGTTCTGTACGGCTTCGGTCCAATAGGACGCGGCGGCCTTTGCAAACAGCTCTTGATTCGGGCCGTCCAAACTCGCCTGATGCGTGTCCCGCCCGACCATGATCTGCGACAGCCGCGCGCCAAGCGCTTCGACCTTTCGCAGGTTTTCCTCCATACGTTCCTGTGCCTTGGAGCTCTCTGCGTCGGTCTTGGTTGTTTTTATTGTCATGCTAACCGTTCCTCCCTATGTTTGCACCTGCAGCATCGCGCCGACCTTTGGGGGAGGGTCTGACAAGATGCCGGGCACAAGGACCCCAACAGGAGACCCCTTACATGAAGTATATGGCATCTTACGATTTAATGGAAACGATGAGAAACACCAACCAGTGGCTGGGTGCCACGGCGTTGGCGATGGCATCGTATCCCGCTTTTGCCGCCATCCCGAACCCTGCGCTGAACTGGATGGCCGCATGGGGCGAAGTGACCGAACGCAGCTTTTCGCGCATGGTGGTCAAACCTGATTGGGATATCCCCCCCGCCGTTGGCGTTGATGGTGCGGACCATCCCGTCCTGATCGAGAAAGAGCTGGAAGGTGCCTTTGGCGATCTGGTGCATTTCGTCGTACAGGGCCGCGATGCGCCCAAGCGCAAGATCCTGCTGGTCGCGCCCATGTCGGGCCACTATGCGACGCTGCTGCGGTCGACCGTCATCAGCCTGATCCCTGACGCGGACCTTTATATCACCGACTGGCACAACGCCCGCGACATCCCCGTCAGCGCCGGCAAGTTCGACGTAGAGGATTATACCCTGCGGCTCGTTGACTATATGCGCCATCTGGGCCCCGACGTGCATGTCATCGCCGTGTGCCAACCCGCGCCGCTGACCCTCGCCGCGACCGCCTATCTGGCGGAACAGGACCCCAAGGCGCAGCCAAGCTCGCTCACATTGATCGGCGGCCCCATCGACACCGCGGCCAGCCCGACAGAGGTGACGGATTTCGGCCACCGCGTGAACATGAACCAGCTGCAAGAGATGATGATCCAGCAGGTCGGCTTCCAGCACCAGGGCGTGGGCCGCAAGGTCTATCCCGGTCTGCTACAGTTGAATTCCTTTATCACGATGAACGCCGAAACCCATGCCAAGGCCTTCCGCGACCAGATCATGCGTGTCGCACAAGGGGTGGCGGGCGACCACGACAAACACAACAAGTTCTACGACGAATACCTCGCCGTGATGGACATGCCCGCTGAATTCTACCTCTCCACCGTTCAGCGGATCTTCAAGGACAACGAGATCGGCACCAACAGCTTCTCGATCAAGGGGCAGCCCGTGGACATCGGCAAGATCACCGATGTCGCCGTCAAAACGGTCGAGGGCACCAAGGACGATATCTCGGCCCCCGGCCAATGTATCGCGGCGCTGAACCTCTGCACCGGCCTGCCCGACGACAAAAAGGCAAGCCACCTTGAAGACGGCGCAGGGCACTACGGGATCTTTGCCGGCAAAAGCTGGCGCGAGAATATCCGCCCGCTGGTGCTGAAGTTCATCGACGACAACCAGCGCACGGCCAAGGCGACAGCCCCCAAGGCCCCTGCGGCCCCGGCCAGCGCGGGTAAAACCTCGGTCCCCGCACAGAAGTCGACGGCATAATGCCCGCCGCGCCGCGTGACCTGCCCTTTGCCTGTGCCTGCGGCACGGTCAAAGGGACCCTGCGCAGCGTGACACCCGCGCGCGGCAGCCACGCCCAATGCCACTGCATCGATTGCCGCGCGGCGGAGGTCTACCTCGACCAACCCGACCCCGCGCCACGGGCGATCCAACTGTTCCAGACCACCCCCGACAGATTCCACTTCGATCAGGGTTTCGACAAATTGTCGGTGTTTTCCTTCGGGGAGACAAATCTGCTGCGCTGGTATGCCTCTTGCTGTGGCACGCCGATGTTCAACACGCTGCGCAAGCCCAAGCTCGCCTTTGCCAGCATCATGACCCGCACCCTGTCCGACCCTGCCCCGCTTGGGCCGATCGTCGGCACCGGCTATATCCCGACGCCCTCGGGCAAGCTGCGGAACGAAGGGCTGCCACGGTTGATCTGGGGGGCGCTGTCGCGGGCGGCCGGGGCCAAGGTGACAGGCCGCTGGAAGGTGAACCCCTTTATCGATCCGTCCACGGCAACGCCCAAACGCCCCGTGCACATCGTCCCGCGTGACCAGCGCAAGGCGATCACCGAGGCGCTGCGCTAACGCGCACTTGGCCCGTCCCGATCACGCAGGGGTCAGGGGCATCTTCAACCATTCCTTGATCGCAGCAGTCGTGGCTTCGGGCTGTTCCAGCGTGGGCAGATGCCCTGCCCCCTCGATCACGCGCAAAATTGCATAGGGCAGCAGTTCGGCCATGAAACTATGGCGCTTCACGGGGTTGAGCCTGCCCACCTCGCCACACATCACCAACGTCGGCACCTTGCACTTGCGCAATACCGCCTGCTGGTCGCGGGCCCGTTGCAAGGCGCGGGCTTGGCGCACATAGACTTCCGGCCCCAGCGTGTCGGCCATATCCAGCGCAATCTCCAAAATCGCCGCGCGGTCCGGACCGGGGGCGAGCCAGACAGGGTTCAGCTCTTCGCGCATGGCATCGGCCAGCCGCCCCGACTTGACCTTGACGATCAACATCTCGCGCGCGGCAGCACTCTGCGGCGTTTCGGCCAGCGGGCTGGCATCGATCAACGCCAACCGCGTCAACCGATCCGGCGCGCGGCGCAAAATCTCGAGCGCGACAGCACCGCCCAACCCCAACCCCGCCAGCGCGAAACGCTTGGGCAACTGGTCCAGCAGACCAGAGGCGATTTCCTCGATCCGCTCGCCTTGGGTAATCGGGGCGACAGTCACAGCGGTTTTCGCCGACAGCTCGGCGATCTGCGGCCAGAACACCCGCGCGTCAGACATGAGGCCCGGCAGAAGAACAAGAGGGTCAGCCATGTATGTCCCTGTCACTAGTCATAAATTCGCGTCACTTCGGGACACTGCTGCTGCGCCGCACCTCATCACGGATAGGCGATGCCACGCAAGGGCGGAAAATCGCCATAGCGCGCACGGCGCTGCGCCAAGGGCTCCGACGGCGACTTCCCGCCGCGCAACAGCATCCCGCGCGGCGCGATATAGCTTGAGATGCTGCGCAGCGGCTGCGGTCTCCACGTCAGGTTGAAGGCGGCGAGCTTGGGAAAGAACCACATCTCGGAATAGGGCAGATGATCATGCACCCACCACGCCAGATCACGCCAGTCGCGCCCCTGATCATACTGGTCGGCAAACCACGGGATCACGATGGTCGCCCCGGCAATCGCCTGCGCCTCTGCGCCACGGTCCCAGATGTGACATTCGATCGGGTTGTCATTGGCCGCACAATTCAGCTTGTGCCGGTTGCCATAGGCATTTAGCGCCGCCGACCGGTACCCCGACCGCACGGCGATGCGGCCAAAGGTTTCCTCTAGCGGGTCCAGCAGGGTCGTGCAGAAGGCCCGTCCGTTTTCGATAGCAAGATCGGGATTGTCGGGGATATTGGGCTGCCCGTGAAACCCCGAGATCTCGGAGTACATGAAATCGCGCATAAAGAAATGCCGCGACAGTCGGACCCGCCCAAAGGTTTCAAGGCTCCACATGCTGGCCGGTTTACGCATGGCAAAGCCCCTTATCCTCAGGCCGTGGCAGAGACCTCTTCCACCGCTTGGATCAGCAGCTCCAGACAGCGGTCGTCGGAAAAGCGGTGGTCCGCATCCTTGACCAGTTGCAACTGCATGTCCGGCCCCTGCGCATGGTCCAGCAGACGCACGGCTGTGGCGACGCTGACGGCGGTATCTGCGGTGCCTTGCAGAAAGCGCGTCGGGAACGGCAGATGCAGCGGATCGCGCAGCACCAGCTGCTTGCGCCCGTCCTCGATCATCCGGCGGGTGATGATGTAAGGCTCCATATAATCGGATGGCAGTTCGACCTGCCCCGTCTCGGCCAGAGTCTTTTTCTGCGCCTCGGTGAAGCTGGCCCAATAGCCGTCTTCGGTAAAATCAGGGGCCGCGGCGATGGTCACCAGCCCCGCGATCCGCGCGGGCAGCGCGCGCACCAGCAGCAGAGATTGCCAGCCGCCCATGGATGACCCCACCGGCAGGATCGGGCCCTCGGTCAACGCTTCTACCGCGGCCAATGTGTCTTCGGCCCAATCACCAATGCAGCCCTCCGTGAACGCGCCAGAAGATTCCCCTTGACCCGAATAATCGAACCGCAAGAACGCCCGCCCCTCGCGTTTGGCCCAGTCTTCAAGGAACACCGCCTTGGTGCCCATCATGTCGGATTTCAGACCGCCCAGAAACACCACGCAGGGGCCTGTGCCTTCGGTCTTGTGATAGGCCAGTCGCCGCCCTTGAGGCGTTTCCAGATACATCGGAGCCGTCATCCTCAGCCCCCCAGATAGGTGCCCTTGGCGGGGCGATAAAAGATTTTCTGGTTGTGCAGACGGCCCAGCAGATCGTCGATCCGGCGCAGGCTGTCTTTGGCGGCATCGGCGGGCAGCATCGATGCGGTGTCATTCAGCGCATCCATCGACAGATCGCGTTTGGTCACATGTAGCGCTGCCTCGATCAGGTCGATATCGCTGATCGTCAGCTCGAAGTTGCGGTTGTGTTTGGACATGGGCGAACCCCTTTGGATCAAATGCGCGCCCCAGTCATACGCCCCGCCGCCCCGACGATCAATCCGCCGCTTCGACTTCGCGCAGCCCAAGCGCCGCAATCGCGGCCCCTGCGGACATGACTGCGAATAGAACCAGCGTTGCCACCGGCCCGATCAGCGCGGCACCGCCCCCCGCCACGCCCGCGACCAACAGCAGCCCGCCAATCACCGTGTTGGACACGGCGGCATAGGCCGACCGCTGGTCCTTGGGCGACATATCCACCAGATAGGTCGACCGCCCCTGCCGCACCCCGTGATAGGCGATCATCAGGATGAACAGCACCAGCGGCATGGCCCAGATCTGCGTCGCCATCCCAAGCAGCGCCAGCGCCACCGCACCCCCCATCGCCAAGGCCCCGACAATGCCGGTCAACATCAACACACGGCGGCTCGATTGATCCGACAGCCGCCCCCAGACGTAGGAGCTTAACAGCGACGCCAAAGCCGAGGCGAGCACCAGCGCGCCAATCTGGCCAAGGGCGGATTGATCCTCGCCCCCTGCCAGCACCACAAAATACGGCGGCGCAAGCGATGTGGCGACCAGCAGCCCGCGCACCAGAATGAACCGCCGCAGGTTCGCGTCCTCCTTCAGGATAGAGAAACTGGCAGGCGTCGCCTTGCCGCCCTCGCTTTTGGCCTCGTCCAGCGTGGAAAACAACAGCGCCGCGCCGCCCCAAAGTCCGGCCGCCAGCGCAATGGCCGCGATCACCACACCGCGATCCTGCACCAACCCCGACATCAGCAGCAGCGCCAGCACCAGCACCCCGGCAGAGGCGACAGACCCCGCCGTGCCCGTGATCGACCCGCGCCGCGACTTGCCCACGGTCTTGCCAAGGATATCCTTATACGACACCGAACAGGCCGCACGGCTGACCGCCAGCCCCGCCAGCGCCGCGCAAATCGCCAGCCCCGCCGCTGATCCGTCAAACGTGAGCGCCGCCAGCACGATCAGCGCCGCGAAGACGCCCTGCCCCGCAGATCCCGCGACCCACGCCCATTTGCGCCGCGCCATCGCCTGCACCCAGCCCGCCATGACGATCTGCGGCAACAGCGCCCCCGCCTCGCGGATCGGCACCAGCGCCCCGGCATAGACCGCAGGCGCGCCAAGCGCCGTCAGCAGCCACGACAGCATGAGCTTGGGGTCAATCAGCCCGTCAGCCACTTTGGTCATGGTCAGGCTGGCGATATGGCGCAGGGCGTTCGGGGCCTCGGCCTCTTGCGCATGGGACGACAGGTCCTGCGCGTCGCCCTCTGCCCCTGAAAGCGTCTCAAACGCCCGCTGCGCCACATCATCCTGCATGTCTTCGCGTCCCGTCGCTACCCGTTAATCTGGTGTTATCTATGGCACCGCGCCCCCAAGGAAAGGACAGCGCCCCATTTCACACGCCGCGCCCGCGCGCCCCACCGCGATATTGACAAGCCAGACCACCGACGCCAAACAGGCCGGACGCATATAACCCGCAACCGGGCGTCTCGTAGGCGCCAAACCGACGAGGAGGCCCAGATGGCCCAGATCACCCTCACTCTTCCCGATGGCAACGCACGTCAGTACGACGCAGGTATCACTGCGGGCGACGTGGCGAACGACATCTCCAAATCGCTTGGCAAGAAAGCGATCAGCGCCACCGTGGACGGTGCCCATTACGATCTGGCTTGGCCGATCAACGCGGACGCCAGCATCGCGATCCACACCATGGCCGACGAAGCGCAAGCGAACGAGCTGGTGCGCCACGACCTCGCCCACATCATGGCCCGCGCCGTGCAAGAGCTTTGGCCCGACACAAAAGTCACCATCGGCCCCGTCATCAAGGACGGCTGGTACTATGACTTTGACCGCAAGGAATCCTTCACCCCCGAAGACCTTGGCCTGATCGAAAAGAAGATGAAGGAAATCATCAACAAGCGTGACCCCGTCCGGACCGAGGTCTGGGACCGCGAGCGCGCGATCAAGCACTACGAGGACAACGGCGAACCCTATAAGGTCGAGCTGATCAACAGCATCCCCGGCGACGAACCGCTGCGCATGTATTGGCACGGCGACTGGCAAGACCTGTGCCGTGGACCGCACCTGCAACACACCGGACAGGTGCCGGGCGACGCGTTCAAACTGATGTCCATCGCGGGGGCCTATTGGCGCGGCGACAGCGACCGCGCCATGCTGCAACGCATCTACGGCGTGGCCTTCACCGGCAAGGAAAAGCTGAAAGCCCACCTGAACATGCTGGAAGAGGCCGCCAAACGCGACCACCGCAAGCTGGGCCGCGAGATGGACCTTTACCACATGCAGGAAGAGGCCCCCGGTCAGGTCTTCTGGCACGCCAACGGCTGGCTGATCTACACCCAGCTGCAAGACTACATGCGCCGCAAGCAACGCGCCGGCGGCTATGTCGAGGTGAACACACCGCAGGTCGTGGACCGTAAACTCTGGGAAGCCTCCGGCCACTGGGAGAAATACCAAGACCACATGTTCATCGTCGAAGTGGACGAGGAACACGCCCGCGAGAAATCGGTCAACGCGCTTAAACCGATGAACTGCCCCTGCCACGTGCAGATCTTTAACCAGGGTCTGAAATCCTACCGCGACCTGCCCCTGCGCATGGCCGAATTCGGATCATGCAACCGCTATGAACCCTCGGGCGCGCTGCACGGGATCATGCGCGTGCGCGGCTTCACACAGGATGACGGCCATATTTTCTGCGCCGAAGACCAGATCGAAGCCGAAACCGCCAAGTTCATCGAATTCCTCTCGGGCATCTACAAAGACCTCGGCTTCGAAAACTTCAGCGTCAAATTCTCGGACCGCCCCGAAAAACGCTCCGGCTCGGACGAGGTCTGGGACAAGGCCGAGGCGGCGTTGCTCTCGGCCACCCGCAAGGCAGGCATCGAACCCACGCTCAACCCCGGCGAAGGCGCGTTCTACGGCCCGAAACTGGAATTTGTGCTGACCGACGCCATCGGCCGTGACTGGCAATGCGGCACCCATCAGGTGGACTTCGTGCTGCCCGAACGGCTGGACGCGACCTATATCGGATCGGACGGCGCGAAACACCGCCCCGTCATGCTGCACCGCGCCACCTTGGGGTCGTTCGAACGCTTTATCGGCATCCTGATCGAAGAACACGCGGGCAAGCTGCCCTTCTGGCTCGCCCCGCGTCAGGTCGTCGTCGCCTCCATCACCTCCGAGGCGGATGATTACGTGCACGAGGTCGTGGCCACGCTCAAGGCGCAAGGCGTCCGCGCCGAGGCCGACATCCGCAACGAAAAGATCAACTACAAGGTCCGTGAACATTCGGTCGGCAAAGTGCCGGTGATCCTTGCAGTCGGCGCGCGCGAAGTCGAAGAGAAAACCGTGTCCGTCCGCCGTCTGGGGGAAAAGCAGACCTCGGTTCAGGCGCTGTCGGATGTGGCGAACGCCTTGGGCATCGAAGCCACACCGCCCGATTTACGCGGCTGAAAACTGTAACAAACCCCTCGGGGCGCAACGAACTTGCGCCCCGAACATGTCACTATGTTTCAAAATTGCGCCTCCCAACGCTGGAATCTCGCGAATTGTTACAAAAAAACCGGCGATTTTCTGACGCCTCCGTGACACACTCCGATGTGAGTAGCTTTGTCGCACCCCACGCGGCTTAATGTCCTTATCGACAAGCAACCAACCTTAGGAGGAAACACCAATGTCCAACACAATGAAAACACTCGCCGTTGCAGGCGCAGTTGCCGCTGCCCTGTCCGCACATTCGACCGCAGCAAACGCCGCGTCGAAAGAAAAATGCTACGGCGTGGCGCTTGCCGGTCAGAATGACTGCGCCGCAGGCCCGGGCACCACATGCGCTGGCACATCCGTCACCGACTACCAGGGCAACGCCTGGAAACTGGTTGACGCAGGCACCTGCGCCGACATGGAACTGCCCGCAATGGCCGACGGCTCCGAGCGTATGGGCTCCCTCGAAGCGCTGGACCGCGACCTGCCAGCCTAAGCCCAGCGGCTTAAACCCTTCGCCTGCGCGGCACGCCCCATGCCGCCGCGCAGGCCCCTTTACACGACCCCTCGGATAGGGAGCCTCTTATGCCAGACGGTGCCACCCGTTTCGACACGTTGCCCGCAAGCCCGGGCGTCGGCTATAAACCCCAGCATTTCAGAGACCTGCAAGACGATCCTGGTCCAGTTGAATGGATCGAAATCCATGCAGAGAATTACATGGGCGATGGCGGCCGCCCGCTGGCACAGCTGCGCGCCCTGTCCGACAAATTCGCCCTCTCCGTTCATGGTGTCGGGCTGAGCATCGGTGGCGAAATGCCACTGGACCGCGATCACCTCGCCCGTTTGAAAAAGCTCTGTGACTGGGCAAACCCTGCCAGTTTCTCTGAACATCTTGCATGGTCCACCCATGACAGCGAGTTTCTGAACGACCTGCTGCCCCTCCCCTATACCGAAGCCACCCTGTCCCGCGTGGCGGATCACATCAGTCAGGTTCAAGACACAATCGGGCGTCAAATGCTGCTGGAAAACCCCTCCAGCTACCTTGCCTTTGATGAATCCACCTTGTCTGAAACTGACTTTTTGGCCGAGCTAACCCACCGGACCTCCTGTGGTTTATTGCTGGATGTCAACAATGTGTTCATTTCAGCGAAAAACCTCGCCCTCTCCCCGCGCGACTATATCGACGCCTATCCGGTAGACGCCGTGGGCGAGCTTCACGTCGGCGGTCACGAGGAAGACAGCGTCGGTTTCAACCAGCCGCTGCTGATCGACAGCCACAGCCGCCCCGTGGTCGACCCCGTTTGGGATCTGCTGGCCTATACGCTGGACCGTACCGGCCCCAAGCCCGTGCTGGTGGAATGGGACAATGACGTGCCCGATTGGCCAACCCTGCGCGCCGAGGCAGAGCGTGCGGCGGATGTGCTGGCCCGATGACCACGCTGCACCGATTTCGGACGCCCCTGCTGGACCCGACGCAGGACCGCCCCGAAGGGTTGCGCGGTGCCGCTGGCGCGCCCGCTGACACGCGCTATGACGTTTACCGCAACAACGTCACCCATTCGCTGATCGGCGCGCTGCACAGCGCCTTTCCCTTGGTGGTCAAGATTCTGGGCACGCAGAACTTCGACCAGATCGCCCCCGCCTTTGTGCGTGCGCATCCGCCGAGCTCTCCGTTAATGATGCACTATGGCGCTGATTTTCCGCAGTTTCTTGCCGCGCAACCGCCTTTGTCAAAGATGGGTTACCTGCCCGATTGCGCCCGTCTCGACCTCGCACTCCGCCGGTCCTATCACGCCGCCGATAGCGCGCCCTTCGACCTTGCCGCCTTCCAGCAGATCGCGCCCGACGCGATGATGCAGGCGCAGCTGCCCCCCGCCCCCGCGACGGTGCTGCTCCGCTCCGACTGGCCGCTGTATGACATCTGGCGGTTCAACATGCAGGCGGATGCCCCCAAGCCGCAGATGCAGGCGCAGGACGTGTTGATCACCCGTCCCGACTTCGACCCCGCCCCGCATCTGTTGCCCCCCGGCGGCGGCGCATGGTTGGCCGCCTTGGCTGGGGGTGCCACGCTTGATCAGGCCCATGACACCGCGCTGGCCACGCACCCCGATTTCGACCTTGGCGCGGCTTTGGGCCTGTGCTTTGCAACCGGCGCGTTTTGCGCAAAGAACGGCGGATAAGATGCTGAAGACTCTCACCCTTTACGATCGCGCGACCGGCTGGATCACCGCGCAAGACTGGCTGCTGCCCACATTGGCACGGTTTTTGTTCGCCGCGGTGCTGACGCAGTATTTCTTTACCTCCGGCCTGACGAAGCTTGACGGTCTGTTCACGCTGAGCACCGGTGCCTATGTCCAAATCTTCCCCCGCGCGTTCGAGGCGGCGGGCTATGACGCGACCGCGCTGTCGGCGTGGCACGGGCTGGTGGCCTATGCGGGGACGTTGGCGGAGTTCGTGCTTCCCGCGTTGATCGTGCTGGGGCTGTTCACACGGTTTGCGGCCTTGGGGATGATCGGCTTTGTGGTGCTGCAATCGCTTACGGATCTGTACGGCCACGGGCAATGGAGCGCGCTTGGCCAGTGGTTTGACCGTCTGCCGGACGGGACCATTCTGGACCAACGCGGGCTTTGGATACTGCTGCTGGTGGTGCTGGTGGTCAAGGGCGGCGGGCCGGTTGCGCTGGATCGCGTCTTGCTGGCGCGCCGCCGCTAAGGGTTACTGCGCGGCTTTGACCTTTTCCTCTGTCGCGTCATTCCAGCCGAGGAACAGATCCTCCCCCACCGCGATCAGGGGGCGTTTCATCAAGGCGGGATGGGCCGCGAGCAATTCCAGCGGATCGGCACCGCGTTCCGCGTCGTCCAAACCGCGCCATGTGGTCGAACGGGTGTTGACCAGCGCCGCGCCGAATTGCGCGTGGGCGCGGGCCAGCACGTCGGCGGGGACACCGTCCTTGCGCACATCGACCAGCTGCGCGTCGGGCAGCGCCTTGATCGCCTTGCGGCAGGTATCGCAGTTTTTCAGACCGTATATCAGCATTCTCACCTCACTTTTTTGGGGTTTCATATGTCCTAAGATAATCGGGCAGCGCAAAATTTCTTGATTTCCGGCGCGGGTGAACAACCTTTTATCGCGTAAGGCGGCGAAAGCAATTTTTCGACGCTGTGACAGCGATTAATGAGGAGCGTTGAGAAATGCCAACGGGTACAGTCAAATGGTTTAACACCACCAAAGGATACGGATTCATCGCGCCGGAGGGCGGCGGATCGGATGTGTTTGTCCATATCTCTGCGGTGGAACGGTCGGGGCTGACCGGACTGGCGGACGAGCAGAAAGTGTCCTTCGAGATGTCCGAGGGCCGCGATGGCCGTCAGATGGCGACGGATCTGGAACTGCTGTAAAAAAGCCCGATGCCCAAGGGACACCGGGTTTTCTGGTCGTCATGCGGGCAGAGGCACGCGGGGCTGCGGCTTAGCGGCAGCCCTTTTCCCCCGGCACGCAGGAATAGGTGACGGGACGCGGCGTATAGTGCCGCACCTTGTGCTTTTTCGGCGCGGGGTGCGCCATCATCTGCTGGTAGCTGGTGCTGGTAGCTGGTGCTGGTGTTCGGCGTGCCGCAGCAGATGACACCGGAAATGGTGATCGGCTGGAGCCCTGCGGGGCAATAGTTGGCCGAGGACGGGTAGGCATAGATCTTGGGCTCTCCCGAGACCTGCGCGGGCAGCAGAACCGCGCCCATCAGACCCAATCCGGCCATCATTCCTGTTGTTAGACGCATAATATCCCTCGTTATTTTCAATTTCCCTTAATTTGCCCCGCGTCAGCGGCCAAGTCTAGCCTTTTTGCCCCCCAGGGGTGTGTTGCTGCTACGGCGTAACGGCAGAGGCGCGGGCTGCGGAGCGGGGCTCGGGTTACCCATGGGTAACTTAACCTATTGTTATTACTTGTTTATTTTTGGTTAGACTGGCGTGCGGTGGCGTGCGTTCGCTGGTGTGAGGCATGGTCCGGCAAAGCCGGATTGAACAGTCCAGTGGACTGTTCAAAGTCTCGAACGCGGAATGCGCAAGCATTTCGCCGAGGATGTATGAGGTGACCTAAATCGGGACCACCGCGCCCGAACCGAGGGGTGGAAGCGAAGCGCCTGCTCCGCGAAGGTAAGCCTTCGCTTTGTCGGTGACGCGGATGCTTTGCATCCGCTGACCCGCTCCGTGTGTGGGGGTGAGAGACGGTCCGGCATAGCCGGATTGAACAGTCCAGTGGACTGTTCAAAGTCTCGAACGCGGAATGCGCAAGCATTTCGCTGGGGATGTATGAGGTGATCTAAACAGGGACCGCCGCGCCCGAACCGAGGGGTGGAAGCGAAGCGCCGACTCTGCGAAGGCAAGCCTTCGCTCTGTCGGTGACGCAGATGCTTTGCATCCGCTGACCCGCTCCGTGTGTGGGGGTGAGAGACGGTCCGGCGAAGCCGGATTGAACAGTCCGGTGGACTGTTCGAAGTCTCGAACGCGGAATGTGCAAGCATTTCGCCGGAGATATATGAGGTGACCTAAATCGGGACCGCCGCGCCCGAACCGAGGGGTGGGAAGCAAAGCGCCGACTCCGCGAAGGCAAGCCTTCGCTCCGTCGGTGACGCGGATGCTTTGCATCCGCTGACCCGCCCCGTGGGGGCGGTTCGGGCGCTGCCCAATCGGAGATTGGGCATACTAGTCAACAACTAGATCCAGTGAGAACACCCCTGTTTGCTGAATCTCTTGGAGCCCGAATGGCCCAGCCTTGAACTCCAAGTCCGCTACGAAATTTCCAACCATTTTATCATCTTCAACATGCCCGTACACCTCCAAGACAGAGCCGATAAGGATATCAGAAAAAATCGTAGTATTCTCACCAGGTTGAAATGTAGGCAGGCTTGTCCCGGCTGGAATATTGTAATCCTGAGCGAACACAAATTTCGTAGGATGTTCGACATCATGCGAAATATATTTGTCATTAGATATGGCATGATATCCAGTCAGGCCAATAAGCTTGTTAATATCGTGATATACTGCGTTTGGCCCACTAGTTTCAATGTAAGCTAGAATTTTGTCATCTTCAGTTCGCTGGCACCACCCTGCAACTACCCTTATCTCCATACCTTGAAGTAACTCAGGTAGCATAGGCATTCTATCATAACGGATAAATCCGTTGGATATCCTAACCGATGCTGGCAGTTTATCACTGAGCGGAGTTTCCAACTCAACTAGCGGAGTTTCGACGCCGAGGGTTATGAGAAGTTTTTTGCAAGCAACTTTCCAATTTGAAAAGTCGCAATACTGCAAATCTGAATAATTTTCTCCAGCACCAATCCGCCTGTCGGGAATTTCCGCGTCGTCAATTTTTAACGGGATCAACCACTGCGTTGCATATGGACGTTTTCTGAGTTCATCTATCGCAGTTACAAGTTCTTCGTTGACGTACGATTTATCTCGAAAGTTTCTGTTCTTTGAATGCACCGATAAAAAGTAAGTGCCATTTTTAATAGCTTCCGCGATTGCCATCTGCCAGCGTTGACCGGGCATTAAATCCTCGCGATCGAGCCATACTTCAACGCCATTTTTGCTTAGCACGGCGACAAGGAGATCGACGAACTTAGCGTCTTCTTTCACATAAGATAGAAATACCTTACTCACTCAATCACCGCCATAAACTCCCGCCATTCCCCCTTGCTCATGCCAGAGGTCTCCTGCGTGACCTCCTCACCCTTCACCATCCGGCGGATACACTCAATAGCTGTATTGGACATAGTCGCGCCACCTAGACGGTAATCCTCGAAGGCGCGGTAGGCGGCGGGGACCCAGTCGGCGACGACGTTGCAGATGGCATCGGCATAGACGCGGATCTCGTATTGGGCGTGGGCATCGGCGCGCAGACGCATGAAGTGGAACAGGTTGTGCAGGTCCACCTTCCAGTACCATTGCGTGTAGATGTTCGACGGCAGGTTCATCCGCGCCAGCTCTCGTGCCAGACCGTCCTGCGGTTCGCCGTCGGGGCCGGTTTCGGCGATCATCGCCTCGTAATTGTCATAGGCGCGGTTGCTGTCGGACTTGAGGATTTCGAGCACACGGGCGGCCTCTGCCCCTTCCAGAACGCCACCACGGCCCTGATTGTTCACCACGCTTTGGGCGTTCACATGGGATGGCTCGGGGATGTAGAATTCGCGGTCCAGGATCGAATAGCGGGCGGAGTATTCGTTGACGTTGGCGGTGCGGTGGCGGATCCACTGGCGCGCGACAAAGACGGGCAGTTTGACGTGGAGCTTGATCTCGCACATCTCGAAGGGGGTGGAGTGCCAGTGGCGCATCAGGTAGCGGATCAGCCCTTCGTCGTTCTGCACCGATTTCGTACCGCGCCCATAGCTGACGCGGGCCGCCTGACAGATCGCCGCATCGTCGCCCATATAGTCGATGACGCGCACAAAGCCGTGGTCGAGCACGGGAATGGCCTTGTAGAGATGGGCCTCCATCCCTTCGGAGACGGCGCGCAGGGTCTGTTTCGGCTCTGCCCGCAGAGCGTCGATTTCGGCTTGTTGGTCGGGGCTGATCGGCATGGGGGGCGTCCTGTCATATGGGCGTGGATTCGGGGTCTACTATATCTGCGGCAGCAGGCCACCGGAACCGCCATATGCGGTATTGTTTTTGGGTAGCACTTTGGCGGCAAATGCAGGCGACACGCGGTGGAGCGTTGACAGCAGGGCGCGCGATTGGCGACTGTCGCGGCAATCAACAAGAAATTTTCGAGGCAGACAGTTATGAAATTCGGGACATCAGCGCTGGCGCTGTGCGTATTTTTGGCAGCATGTGGCAGTGGCACGCCGTTTAACGGCGAGACAGAGGCAGATACGGGCACGGGTACTGACGGGAGCACGGGTGCCAGTGCCATTCCCGAAGAACTGGCGAACGACCTCAAGAGCTTTAGTTATGACCCGGCGTCCCAGACGCTGTCGATCACGGGTATCACCGCAGATGATAGCGAGTTCACCGCCAATTATCGCCGCCGCCCCGGCTTGGACCGCAACGGATATGAAGCCTACACCGCGCAGGACGGATCGCTGGACCGCCACGTCACCGCGTATGTGAAGGACATCGATGGCACCCGCGCCGCTGTGGTGATGACGGGCGGGCAATTCGAGCAGGTCTTTTCGGGCGCTGGATATTCCAACACATCGTATTCAGCGCCGGTCGCACCGGGCACGCAATCCGAGGGCGGGCTGGTGACCTATGCGGGGAATTACATCGGGTTGCTGAACGGAGCCGGGTCCGGGGAAGATCTGGCACCGGTTGCAGACGGGACTGACCCCGACCCCCTGTCGCGTCAGGCCGCCGAAGTGACGGGCAAAGTGGTTCTGACCGGCGACTTCACCGACGCGGCGGTTGCAGGGATCATCTATGATCGCAAGGTAACCGACTTTGATACAGGCGGTGCTTACGATCCCAACTCCGCCACCCCTTTCGAGGCGCAGAACATCGCGCTGGACAGCACTGGCATCGCGGAAGACGGCACTTTCTTCGGGACCGCGTCACAGTCTAACAACGCGGTCGGCGAATACGGCGGTATTTTCGGGGGCACGGGTGCCACGGAAGTTGCTGGTGTGATCCACGCCGAGAACCACATTGCGCTAGGCGGATCGGGCACACCGATCGAGTATGGCGCGTTTGTCCTGACCCAATGTGGCCAACCCGGTGAAGACGCGATCTGCGATCAGCCCGAGCGATAGAGCGGCTGTATCGTGTCTTTCGCCAATTGCGCCATCGGCTGTGCAGTGGCCGGGCTCTGCCTGCTGAACAGTGGCTCTGTCGCGGCAGAGCAGTCGGTCGCGTTGTCCCTGCCAGAGGCCCGATCATTGGCGGTCCATGCGCTGAAGGGTGAACGCCCTGCTCTGGCGTCGCAGATCGCGCGAGGGTTGCTGATCGCGGACCCGCATTCGGCGTATGCGCATTATGTTCTGGCCACAGCCCATGCAGATATGGGGCACGGAACGGATGGGCGAAAGTCTGCGGCCCGCGCCTACCGCTATGCAGACACCAGGGTACAGAAGTTTCAGGCCGCGGAACTGGCAGCACGGCTGACCTTTGCAGATGGGCACCCGACCCTCACTCAGCTTTGGCTTAGACGTGCCGTTCAAAACGCCCCGACCCCGGAGATAGAAGAACAGCTTGCGCGTGACTATGCCCGTGTGCGGCGTGAAAATCCGTTTCGCTTTTCCATTACAGGCGGGGTGAAGCCCTCTAGCAATGTCAACAACGGTGCTGACACCGCACAGCAGGTGATCGACGGCTTGCCGTTTACCGGGCGGCTCAGCGGATCGGCGCAGGCCCTATCGGGTATCGTCGGTACCGTCGACGCGGTCGTCGGGTACCGTTTGCGGAGCACTCAAAAGACGCGGACGGATCTTTTGGGTCGCCTGTTTGTACAACGTGTGGCGCTTGATAGCGGGTCGCATGATTTGGCACCTGAAGCACGTAACAGTGATTTCGGAGCAACCTATGCAGATGTTTCACTTCGGCAGTCCTTCGCGGTCGGCGCGGCGGGCGGAAGCGCCGATGTAACCGGATCGCTTGGCGAATACTGGTCGGGAGGCGACCGCAGCTATTCATTCATGCGTGTTGGCGTCGGTCGCCGCTGGCAACTGTCTGCTTCAACTTCGGTTTCCATGGGCGCGACGCTAGAAAAACGGTTTAGTGAACGAATTAGTTACTTTGACAGTAACACCGTGTCACTGATTGTAGGGTCCCAACACAGGCTCGCTTGGGGTGATGGTATCGGCGTTTCCGTCAATCTACGCGAGACCGACAGCGACTTCGTTAACTATGCCTCGCAAGCCGCATCTCTACGGTTAAGCTATAGCTTCGCCGATCAAATCGGTCCGGCGGTTGTGAACGCGGGATTAACCTTGGGAAAAACCGACTATGACACCTATTTTGCGGTTTTCGATGTCCCCGGTGGCAAGCAAGACTACGCAACCTATGCGGACGTTAACATCATGTTACCTGATGTGGACTATGCGGGGTTTGCGCCCAGTGTGACTTTACGCGCCGGACGGACGCGATCCAATGTCAGCCGGTTCGAAACGAGCGAGTTTTCCGTCTCATTGGGATTTCAGTCAAAATTCTGACATCCGCTGGCAACCGCCGCCAGCCGTGCTACCCTGCAGGTCGAAGACGAAAGCAAAGGAGCCAACCCATGCCGATCAAATATTTGCACACGATGGTGCGCGTCAAGGATCTGGAGAAATCGCAAGCCTTCTACGAGCTGCTGGGCCTGAAAGAGCGCCGCCGGATCGACAATGAGGATGGGCGGTTTTCGCTGATTTTCATGTGCCCTCCCGGGCAGGACGACGGCCATGCGGATGTGGAGCTGACCTATAACTGGGACGGCGATGATGCGCTGCCCGATGACAGCCGTCATTTCGGACACCTCGCCTATACCGTTGAAAACATTTATGAAACCTGCAAGATGCTGCAAGAGAACGGGATCACGATCAACCGTCCTCCGCGCGACGGGTATATGGCGTTCATCCGGTCGCCCGACAATGTGTCGGTCGAATTGCTGCAAGAAGGGGACCGGCTGGAGCCGCAGGAACCCTGGGCCAGCATGGAAAACACCGGCCATTGGTAAGCCGATGATCCGGGCGGCCTTCCTTGCCACTGCGCTGGGCGTCGCACCCGCGGCCCTTGCGGCGGCGGAGTGTCGGCTGGCGCTGCTGCTGGCGATGGATGTGTCCAGTTCGGTTGATGCGGTCGAGGACCGTTTGCAGCGTGGCGGCACCGCCGCCGCGTTGTTGTCAGACCCGGTGCGGCGGGCGTTTTTCGCCAGTGATCTTCCGGTGGCGCTGGCCGTTTATGAATGGTCGGGGCGCTATAACCAACAGATCGTGCTCGACTGGCAGATGATAGACTCGCCCGACGATCTGACGCGCGCGGCGGGCGTGGTGGCGAGCAGCCAGCGCAGTCATAATGATTTCCCCACCGCCATGGGCTATGCGCTGGGGTTTGGTGCGGCGGTCATGGCGCGGGCACCGCGTTGTTTATACAAGACAATTGATCTGGCGGGGGACGGTCAGAATAACGAGGGCTTTGGCCCGCAGCTGGCCTATCGGTCGTTTGATTTTGACGATGTGACGGTCAACGGGTTGGTGGTGAATGCCGCCGATTTCGAGGCCGAGACGGGGCTGATCGCCTTTTACAAACGCGAGGTCTTGCACGGACCCGGTGCGTTTCTGGTGATCGCCAACGGGTTCGAGGATTTTGAACGCGCCATGCGGATCAAGCTGGAACGCGAGCTGACGCCCCCTGCGATTGGCAGCCTGCCCGTGGTCGAGGACGCGGGATGATCCGCGCCGGGGTTGCGGCCCTTGTCGGCGCAACGCTTTGGGCGTCGGCTGGCGTGGCGGAGTGTCGGCAGGCCTTGGCCTTGGGGCTGGATGTGTCGGGGTCCGTCGATGCGCGGGAGTACCGCTTGCAATTGGACGGGGTTGCCGGGGCCTTGGACGATCCGGCGGTGCGCGCGGCGATCCTGTCGGCACCGGAGGCACCGGTGTCCCTGTTGGTCTATGAGTGGAGCGGCCCGACAGACCAGCGCGTTATTGCCCCGTGGCGGTCGATCCGTGATGCCGCCGCCCTGCAAGAGTTGATCGACGGGCTGCGACAGGTAGAGCGCGCGGCGGCGTCGCCCGGCACCGCGCTTGGCGTGGCGGTGGCAGCGGGGGCGGCCTATCTGGCGCAGCGGCCCGCATGTTTGAAGCACACGCTTGATATCTCGGGCGACGGGATATCCAACCTTGGGCCCCGCCCCCGTGACGTGAAACGACAGCTGGCGGGGCGTGATCTGACGGTGAACGCGCTGGTGGTCGAAGCGGCGGGGGAGGACAGCACGCTGACGGGGTATTTCATGGCAGAGGTGATCACCGGCCCCGGTGCATTTGCCCTGCCCGCCGCGGGGTTTGATGCCTATCAATCCGCCATGACCACCAAGCTGCTGCGCGAGCTGGCGGTGCTGTCGCTGGCGCAACTGGGTGACGCAGCCCCGCCCGCCCTGCGCGCCCTGCGCGGTCAGTAGATATAACGGATCTGGTCCGTCCAGTAGCGTTCCATCCGTTTGAGCGCGCGGGTGATGTCATCCATGCCCGATGCGCCCAGCGCGCCCTTGTGCATCAGCCCGCTGGCGTGGCGACCAAACAGGTCTGACACGACGCCGCTGATGTGACGCCCCTTGCCGGTCAGCCGCACGCGAACCGAGCGGCGGTCGATCTGGCAGCGCTGGTGGTGCATATAGCCCATATCCACCAGTTTTTTCAGGTTATAGCTGACGTTGCTGCCCTGATAGTAGCCGCGGCTTTTCAACTCTCCGGCGGTGACTTCATTGTCGCCGATATTGAACAGCAGCAGCGCTTGCACGGCGTTGATGTCCAGCACGCCGACGCGTTCGAATTCATCCTTGATCACGTCCAGCAAAAGGCGGTGCAGCCGTTCAACCAGCCCGAGCGCATCGAGGTAGCTTTGCATGAATCCCGCCTCTGACGGGGGGATGGGGATGGGGTTTTGGATACTCATATTCAACTCCGACATTGCGATTGGGGCGGAAGCTGAAGATAAAAATAAAATATATCGTTAAACCGGACGGATGTCGGCGCGCGGGGGCCGACATCCGCAGGGGAAACCGCGCCTAAAGCGGGTTTGCAGCCAGATGAGTCTGGATGTCCGCGATCAGCGCGGTAAAGGGTTCGGGCGCAGGTGTTTGCCCCGTAACCCATTGATAAAGATCGTGATCATTCTCGCTTAGCATGTCGTCATAGAGCGACAATGCCGCGTCATCCATCGTCGCGAGACGGGTCGAAGCATAAGAAGGTAAAATGAGATCCATTTCCTTAATACCTCGCCGCATGGAGCGCATATGCAGACGTTTGACCTTGTGTTCGTGCAGCTCAGCCATGGGTGTTCCCTTTGAAAATCCGGCGTAGTTTCTTTTCGAGACGGCCCATTTGTTCGGCCCGTTTCAACAGATCGGCGCGCATGTCGCGCAGTTCGATCAATGCTTCTTTGATATTGGCGTCGGTGGCGGCGGTGTCATCGGGGGCGTCGATGCCTTCGCCCTCGCCGTTGATCAGCCACATCATCGACACGCCCAGGACCCCGGCGAGCGTGGACAGGCGGTTGGCGCGGGGTTCGGACAGGTCGTCTTCCCAGCCGCGCAGGGTGGATTGCTTGATCCCCAACCGCTTGGCGAGCGCGGCTTGCGTCATATCCGCGTTCTCGCGCGCGGCGGCGACCCGGTCGCCAAAGGTTGCCACGTCGGATGCGTACCAGTCTTCGTTCTCGGCCATTGCGTCTCTCCTGTTTGGACCGATCTGGCTTGATCGGTGCGGGGGTGCGCCCTATGAGGGTGCTGCACACATATCAAACTGAGGCCGAAATGGAACTGCTGTCCAAGACCCTTGCGCGCGTAAAACCGTCGCCCACCATCGCCGTGACCCAAAAAGCTGCCGAGCTGAAGGCCGCAGGCAAGGATGTGATCGGGCTGGGGGCCGGAGAGCCGGATTTCGACACGCCGCAGAACATCAAGGACGCCGGTATCGCCGCGATCACCGCGGGCAAGACCAAATACACCGCCGTGGACGGTATCCCCGAGCTGAAGCAGGCGATTTGCGCCAAGTTCAAGCGTGACAATGGGCTGGACTATACGCCGTCTCAGGTCAGCGTCGGGACGGGTGGCAAGCAGATCCTGTACAACGCGCTGATGGCCACGATGAACCCCGGTGAAGAGGTCGTGATCCCTGCGCCCTATTGGGTCAGCTACCCCGACATGGTGCTGCTGGCCGGTGGCACGCCGGTGATTGCCCCCGCGACGCTGGAGAATGACTTCAAGCTGACCCCAGAGGCCTTGGAAGAGGCGATCACGCCCAACACGAAATGGTTCATCTTCAACTCGCCCTCGAACCCCACAGGCGCGGGCTATAGCTGGGATGAGCTGAAGGCGTTGACCGATGTGCTGATGCGTCACCCCCATGTCTGGGTGATGACCGATGATATGTATGAACATCTGGCCTATGATGATTTCAAATTCTGCACCCCCGCGCAGGTGGAGCCCGCCCTGTATGACCGCACGTTGACGGTCAACGGTGTGTCCAAAGCCTATGCCATGACCGGCTGGCGCATCGGCTATGCGGCGGGGCCGGAAAAGCTGATCGGCGCGATGCGCAAGGTGCAGTCACAATCCACGTCGAACCCCTGCACCGTCAGCCAGTGGGCCGCGGTGGAGGCGTTGAACGGCACGCAGGATTACATCGCCGAGAACAACAAGATGTTCACCCGCCGTCGCAATCTGGTGGTGGATATGCTGAGCGAGATCGACGGCATCGTCTGCCCCAAACCCGAGGGCGCGTTCTATGTCTATCCGTCCATCGCAGGGCTGATCGGCAAGACCACCCCGTCGGGCGTCACCATCACCGATGACGAAGTTTTCGCCACCGCGCTGCTGGAAGACACCGGTGTTGCCGTCGTCTTTGGCGCGGCCTTTGGCCTGAGCCCGAACTTCCGCATCAGCTATGCCACCTCGGACGAGGCGCTGAAAGAAGCCTGCACCCGTTTGCAGCAGTTCTGCGCCGCGCTGAGCTAAGCCAGACCGTAAAGGAGCCCCCATGGCGAGCGACCTGCCAGAGTATTACTTTCGCGTGCGCGAGAATGGCGCGGCGGTGTTTCGCGTGGATGCAGAGAACCGCCAGCGGCGGATCGAGATGGACCAGATCGCCGTTGTGAACATCCGCAACGGCGAGATCAAACCCCAAGGCGATCGCGTGCTGTCGGACGGCGATCTGGAGCGTATCCGCCAGTGGATGACCGAGCGCGCACAGGTGCTGGCGCAACGCGACATCGACGATATCCACCGTGCGGTGGATTATCTGAACCTGACAACGCAGTGGGTGCAGTCAAAGGCCACGGACGACCAGCTTGATGCCGTCACGGACGCGCTGCTGTTGGCGATGCATGATCTGCGCAGCACGTTGGTGCGCAAGAAGGCCGACCGGCTGCCCTAGGCGGCTGCCGGTCAGCAGGTGGTGTTACGCGGCTGCGGGGTCTGTTGGCCCCAGACGTTTCAGCACGCTGCCCCAGAAGCGCGCGTTCAGCAGGATCGCCGCCACGCCAAGGCCAAAGACCAGCCCAAGCCAGACGCCGACCCCTTCAAGATCAAAGACAAAGCCCAGCAGATACGACGCGGGCATGCCCACGATCCAATAGCTGAAGCCCGCAAGGAGCATCGGCACAGTGGTGTCCTGCACCCCGCGCAGAATGCCCAAGGCCACGGCCTGCGCGCCATCGACAAGCTGGAACAGTGACGCCATCGCCAGCAGCCCCACCCCGATCACAAGGATCTGGTCGCGCGCGGGTTCGTCACGTTGCATGAACAGGTTGATCAGCGGTTCGGGCCACATCACGAAGACAAAGATCGTCAACACTGCGACCAGCGCCGACATCACCGTCGCGGTGATCGCGCCACGCGCCAGATGCGCCGGATCGCGGCGGCCATAGGCATTGCCTGCGCGGATCGTGGCCACGTTGCTGATACCAAGGTGCACCATAAAGGTGATTGACGCCAGTTGCAGCGCGATGCCGTGGGCAGCCAGTGCCACGGTGCCAAGCCAGCCCATCATGACGGCGCTGGCGGCAAAGAGCCCGACCTCGCTGAGCCCCGTGAACCCAATGGGCAGGCCAAGGCGGAAAACACGGGCCAACATCTCCCAATCGGGGCGCCAGAGGCGGACAAACATCTGGTGTTGCGGCATTTTCAACAGCACATAGATCACCACGGCGACCAGCGACACGCCGTGCGACGTGACAGAGGCAATGGCCGCACCGCGCACGCCAAGCTCTGGCGCGCCCCAGTTGCCGAAGATGAACGCATAGTTGGCCAGTACGTTCGCGACGCCCGCCAGCAGCGTGATCCAGAGCACGACCTGTGTGCGTTCCAGCGCGGCGAGGTAGCTTTTCAGCACCATAACCATCAGCGCGGGGAAGATGCCCCAGGCAGCGATGAACAGATAGCCGTCCACCATATCGGCCAGCGCCTGATCCTGCCCCATCAACGCCATGATCGGCCGCGACCAGATCATCAGCGGCAGCGCCAGCACGGCAAAGCCCATCGACAGCCACATGCCCATACGGGTGGCGCGGCGCAGGCCGACCTCGTCGCCTTCGGCGTCAAAGGCGGCGACCAGCGGCATCACGCCCCATGCAAAGCCCGACCCGAAGATCAGCAGCACGAAGAAATAGGTACTCGCGAGGGTGACAGCGGCCAGCGCCTCTACGCTGTACCAGCCCGCCATGACCGTATCGGAGACCCCGATCGCGATCTGCCCCAGATGCCCGCCTACAAGCGGAAGCCCCATCACGGTGATGGCTCGGGCGTGGCCCGGATATGTCATTTGCTGTGTCATGCGCCTTTCCTACGCCGCCCCGCCCGCAAGGGGAAGAGCCGATGACCTAGGGGAAGGCAGCGCGGCGGTTTGCGTGGTCGGGCGGGCTTGCACCCTGCGGCTGGCCGCGCCACAGTCGCGACACCGAAGTTGGGAGGATACCGCCTTGCACAACCGCATCGATCTGCTGCGCCCCGACGCGCCAGCGCTGGCGCAGCGCGGCCCCCATCCCGTCGGCGTGACCACCCTGACCGCCGCTGTTTCCGACACGCGCCAGTTGACGCTAGACGTCTGGTATCCGGCGGCCGAGGGCACGCATGCGGGGACGTCCTATGCCACCTTGCTGCGCGACGGGGTGACGCCGACTGTCCTGCACGGGTCGGCCTGCCGCGAGGCTTTTGTCGCCACGGGAATTTCTGCGCCGTTGATCGTGATCTCGCACGGGTATCCCGGCAACCGCTTTTTGCTGAGCCATCTGGCGGAATCCCTTGCGCGCCAAGGCTTTGTCGTGGCGGCACCGGATCACGCGGGCAGTACCTACGAGGATCAGCAAGCCTTCGGGGTGACGTTGCTGAACCGTCCGCTGGACCAGCGCGCGGTGATTGACGCGATGGAGGCGCTGACGGGCCCCTTGGGCGATCTGGTGGCGTGTCGCCGCGTCGGGCTGATCGGCTATTCCATGGGCGGCTACGGGGCGATGATCTTTGGCGGGGCCGGTCTGGCCGAGACGGCGTTGCAGCATCCGCGCGCGCCCGAGGGCGGCAGCCTTGCGCGGCATCTTGCGGGGTCAAAGACCCACGCCGCCCTGCGCGATCCGCGGCTGTGCGCGATCATGCCCATTGGCCCTTGGGGCAACGGGCAGGCGATGTGGGATGCCAGTGGGCTGGCGCAGATGGACACGCCGCTGTTCATGATGGCCGGCACCGTCGATGATGTATCAGACTATGCCGCGATGCGCCGCCTCTTCACCGGCTGCGCCAGCGACCGCTATTTGTTGAGCTTTATCAACGCGGGCCATAATGCCGCCGCGCCGATCCCTGCCCCGCTGGAAAGCTGGGCCCATTCGGATCTGCTGGGGTGGGCACCGTTCCAGCACTATGCCGATCCGGTCTGGGACACGCTGCGCATGAACAACATCGCGCAACATTATGCGGCGGCCTTTATGGGCATGCATCTGCGCGGTGACGACACCGCAGGGATGCTGGACGGGGCTGACTGGCCCGGTTTCGCCCCGGGCTCCGCCGCAGGGCCGCGGCTGGAGCATTTGCCCGCAGGCCCCGCCCCGGACAAACCGAAAAGGAAGACGACATGACCGCCCATTGGACCGAAACCCGCCAGATCAACGGCAATCCTTTCTTTATTCGCCACTGGGGAGATGAGGACGCGCCCAAGCTGCTGATGCTGCACGGCTTTCCCGAATATTCGGGCGCGTGGAACGATCTGGCCCCGCTGCTGGCAAAGCGGTTCCATTGCATTGCCCCCGACCAGCGCGGCTATGGGCAAAGCTGGCGACCCGCCGAGGTAGAGCAGTACAAGACATCGAAGCTGGTGGCGGATATGGCGGCGCTGATCGGGGACGAGCCCGTGATCCTGCTGGGCCATGACTGGGGGGCCTCTGTCGCCTATGCGCTGACCATCGGGCGGCCTGATCTGGTATCGAAGCTGATCATCATGAACGGCGTCCACCCCGCCCCCTTCCAGCGCGAGCCTGCCAAGGGCGGCGCGCAGACCGATGCCTCGCAATACATCCACTTCCTGCGCCGTGAGGGGTCAGAGGATATTCTGGCCGTGGATGATTTCGACAGGCTGTTGGGGCTGTTCTCGGCGCATATGGATATGAGCTGGCTAGAGGGCGAGACGTTGGCGGGCTACAAGGACGCCTGGCGCGATGCGGCGGGGCTGCGCGGGATGGTGAACTGGTATCGCGCCTCTCCGCTGAAACTGGGGGCCGAGGGCGAGGCGATTGACGACGCGCTCAGCTTTGATCCGGCGCGGTTGCAGGTGCGCTGCCCGCATCTGCTGGTCTGGGGCACCGATGATACCGCGCTGCTGCCCGAGACGACCCGCGGGCTTGAGGACTACGCCCCCGACCTGACCCGCGTCACCATCGAGGGCGCGGATCACTGGCTACACCACCAAAAACCGCAAGAGGTGGCGGAGGCCATTCTGAACTGGCTTTAGGCCGCGCCTGCCCCGTCCCGCGCGTTATTTACGGGCGCGGGTAAAGACCATTTTCTGCTGGTGCAGATCGGCAGGATCGCCCATCCACGCATAGGCCAGAAGCGCGGGCTCGCGGTCGCCCACTGTGATGCGGTGCAGATGTTCGGGCGGGTTAAAGATCATCGATCCGGGCACATAGACGCCCTGATGATTTTCCGACACCGCACCGGACAGACAGACGTAGCTTTCGGTGATCCCCTTATGGGCATGGGCCGGATAGGTGCAGCCCGGCGCGAAGAGCACCACGCCCAGAATGATATCATGGCTGACAACCGGCCCCTGCGCCCCTGCCAGTTCGGCATAGGCATAGCTGTGGGTCAGCCCCTTGGGGACTTTCTCGTAGCCGTATTGCCAGCTGAGGTCTTGGGCCACGGCATCCAGCGCCCGGACCGCGGGGGCCAAGGCCCCCTGCTTGCCCTCGTCCAGCGCGCGGCGCAGATGGGCGGTGACGGGCTTTTCCGCACGCGGCTGCAACCGCAGTTCGGCATTGCCCCGCAGCAGCCTGGCGATGGCCTCGCGCGCCTTGCGTTGATGGCTTTTGATCCGGTCGCTGCCGCCCGCGGGCAGGTAGCGATAAAGCTCGTCACATTCCTGCATCATATAGCGCCAGTCGGGCACATCGCGCAGGGTGGTGGGGGCAGCGGTGTCAAACGTCATGGCAAGCCTTCCAACGGTTTCCTGCCCCGATGATAGCAAAGGCACAGCCGCAGGAAACACCGCATTGCGACGTCATCCGCCCTTCCCCCGACCATAGCGCTCTGGCATAGTGGGAGGCTCAACAAAAGCAACAGACAGGCAGGCCCCTACATGTCCGATCTTCTTTCCGGTGCGCAGAGCAACGCCAAGGAATATGATGCCTCTTCGATCCAGGTTCTTGAGGATATGGAGCACGTGCGCCTGCGCCCCGGCATGTACATCGGGGGCAAGGACGATCGCGCGCTGCACCATATGGTCGCGGAAATCATCGATAACTCGATGGACGAAGCGGTGGCGGGCCATGCCACCTGGATTGAACTGGAACTGCATGAAAACGGCCATGTCACCGTGCGTGACAACGGGCGCGGCATCCCCACCGATCCGCACCCCAAAGACCCCAGCAAATCGGCGCTGGAGATCATCTTTTGCACGCTTAACGCGGGCGGCAAATTCTCGGGCGATTCGTACGAGACTTCGGGCGGTCTGCACGGTGTGGGGTCGTCCGTGGTCAACGCGCTGTCGGATCACCTGCGGGTCGAGGTCGCGCGCAACCGCGAGCTGTTCGCGATGGAGTTTTCGCGCGGCATCCCCCAAGGCAAGCTTGAAAAGATCGGCGCGGCCCCGAACCGGCGCGGCACGGCTGTCACCTTCCACCCCGATGCAGAGATTTTTGGCCCGCTCAAGCTCAAGCCCGCGCGGCTGTTCGCGATGGCGCGGTCCAAGGCCTATCTGTTTTCCGGCGTCGAAATCCGCTGGAAATGCGGCCAGCAGGACGGCGACACCCCGCAAGAGGCGACGTTCCACTTCCCCGGCGGCCTGTCGGATTATCTGAACGAAACGCTGAAAGGGTCGACAACCTACGCCGAGCACCCCTTTGGCGGCACCGTCGACTTCCGCGAGAAGTTCAACGCACCGGGCAAGGTCGAATGGGCGATCAACTGGACACCGTCGCGCGATGGCTTCATCCAGTCCTATTGTAACACCATCCCCACCCCCGAAGGCGGCACCCACGAGGCGGGCTTCTGGTCCGCGATCCTGAAGGGTGTCAAAGCCTACGGAGAGCTGGTCGGCAACAAGAAGGCCGGCACCATCACCCGCGACGATCTGATCACCGGCGGCTGTGCGCTGGTGTCCTGCTTTATCCGCGAGCCTGAATTCGTCGGCCAGACCAAGGACCGTCTGGCGACGGTGGACGCGCAGCGCATGGTGGAAAACGCCGTGCGCGACCACTTTGACAACTGGCTGGCGGCGGATACCAAAAGTGCGGGTGCGATCCTTGATTTCCTTGTGCTGCGCGCCGAAGAACGCCTGCGCCGCCGTCAGGAAAAAGAGACCGCGCGCAAGACCGCCACGAAAAAGCTGCGCCTGCCCGGCAAGCTGACCGACTGTACCTCCAAGACCCGCGAAGGCACCGAGCTGTTCATCGTGGAGGGCGATTCCGCCGGTGGGTCCGGCAAGGGCGCGCGCAACCGGAACACGCAAGCCTTGCTGCCGCTGAAGGGCAAGATCCTCAACGTGTTGGGGGCCGCGTCGAGCAAGCTGAACACCAATGCCGAGATCAACGATCTATGCGAGGCGCTTGGCGTCGGGATGGGCACGAAGTTCAACCTGGATGACCTGCGCTATGACAAGATCATCATCATGACCGATGCGGATGTCGACGGGGCCCATATCGCGGCGCTGCTGATGACGTTCTTCTACACCCAGATGCGCCCGATGATCGACGCCGGGCACCTCTACCTCGCCTGTCCGCCGCTTTACCGCCTGACCCAAGGGGCCAAGCGCGTCTATGTGGCGGATGATGCGGAAAAGGACATGTGGCTTGAGAAAGGCCTGGGCGGCAAAGGCAAGATCGATCTGCAACGGTTCAAGGGTCTGGGCGAAATGGACGCGAAAGACCTGAAAGAGACCACAATGGACCCCACCACCCGCAAGCTGATCCGCGTCACCGTCGACGAAGACATGCCCGGAGAGACCGGCGATCTGGTCGAGCGTCTGATGGGGAAGAAGCCCGAGCTACGCTACCAGTATATTCAGGAGAACGCCCAGTTTGTGGAGGAGCTGGATGTTTGAGGGGCTTATTTCCACCCTATCAATACTCAAACCTTTCACCTTAAGGGCGGCAGTAATTTTTTTCGCAGTTTCGGGAAGCCTTCTTTTTACTCCTACGAACTTCATTGCAACGCTTGGTTTGCTTGAACTTGTCTCAAGCAACAGACCAGCCATTGGGTTGCTTTTTTTACTCTCTGCTGCAACTCTTGGGGCCGAGTTTTTGGTAGCGTTTTACAAGCTTGCAGTCGCTCAGCGGAAAAAAAAGAAATACGGAAAGTTCGTGAGGGAACAATTGTCCAACTTGAGTGCTGACGAAAAATCAGTGCTTAGAACCTATATCGACGAGGATGTTTCGACACGCCACTTTTCTATGTCGCAAGGTGTAGCGCAAGGTCTAGAGGGCAAGGGGATTCTGTCGAGAAGTTCAAATTTAGGTGTTCCGGGAAGCGGAGATCACTTCCCCTTTCTGCTCCAGCCTGAAGCTAAGAAGGCAATTCTTGCACGCCCCGAATATATTGATAAATAGACTAATTGATTTCTCTAGACCTTCTTGCATGTATTAGAAACCCTGACAGCGGTTCACTAAGGCGAGAAGCCCATAGGCACTGTTCAGGCTCAATTACGACTGCAACCTAATATTCTCGCACCTACTAACACTAGCCCGAGGCCCCGCCTCGGGCCGCGCCCGACCCTCCCGACGGGAGGGCGCACTTCGTGCCCCCTGGTCTTCGACCGCTCCAGCCTCAAACTGTCCCCCGGACAGTTTGCAAGACGGCCTCCGCCCAAGGGTCGGGCGCGGCCCTTAACATCTGTTCCGCAGGATATCCGCTCCGCCCGTTCGCCCTGAAACCTTCCCCCGGACGATTTCAACACGGGCCTCACGTCAAAAATACCGCTTGATCCGCCCTGCGCTTTCACTCAACGTTTCGGCATGATCCGAGCTTTCATCCTCCTCATGTTTCTGGCCTCTTGCGGGCGGCCGTTGACCCAGAATGAGCTGCTGTTCGCGGGCGATATCATGGGGGATACGCTCAATTACCCCAAGGTGCGGCTGCATGACGGGTCGCCCTCGCGCGGGGTGACGATGACGCGCAAGGCGCGGCCGCGCACAACCTGTCGCGAACGTATCCTGCCGCCCGAAAAGGTCGGCGAGGTGATCACCACCAAACCCGCCGCCGTTGCGCTGTGGAATACGGTGCTGTTTGACGAAGACTGGTATCTGGACGATTACCTGCCCGACTATCCCGACCGGATCGGGCTGATCGCGGCGATGATCTTTGCCCATGAGCTGACCCATATCTGGCAGTGGCAGAACCGCAAGACGACGGGCTATTCGCCGCTGCGTGCGGCGTTTGAACATGGCGGCGGCGCGGACCCGTATCTTTTTGATCTGGAGAGCGACCCGAAGTTTCTGGATTTCGCCTTTGAACAACAAGGCTCTATCGTCGAGGAATTCGTCTGCTGTCGCGCGTTGGACCCACAGGCACCGCGCACCAAACGGCTGCATGCGCTGATCTCGCAAGAAATGCCCGTAGCACCCCTGCCCCAAAGCCGGCCCTATGCGGTGCGGATGCCTTGGGACGGGGTCGAGGTGAACGGGATCTGTAGTTAACGCTGGATGCTTTCAAGATAGACCAGCAGCCCCGCCAGCACCCGTGGTGTGGGCGTCAGCTGGCCATCCAGATCGACAGGCACCAGATCCAGCGCCATGCCATTGCCAAACTGCGGCATCACCCGTTGCAGGTGGCTGTCTGTGGCATCGCCCGCAGGGTCGCCGTAGATATAGGCCAGCGTTTTGGTCTGCGGAAACCGCCCGCCATTGTCGCGCGCCAGGAGGGTCAGGTCGCGGGGCTGCGGGCGAAGGCCCTTGGCCGCGGCACCGGCCCCTTGGGCGTTCACCCCGTGGCATTGCACACAGTTTTCGGCAAAAAATGCCGCCCCTTCCGCGCGGTCGGGGGCGTCGGGCCGAGTCTGTGCGGGCATACAGGCGGCCAGCCCCAGAAACAGCGGCACGCCGAGGGCGATTTTGGTTTTCATCATATGATCCTCCGGTAGGTCACGGGGATGCTTGCCCTTGGCGGGGGTCTTCGCCATGATCTGGATCAAGAAACGGGAAAAATTAGGAATACTCATGGCGCATTATGCAGTTGTGATGCTTTTGGCCGGGGTTGGCATTCCCGTTCTGGCCGCGTTGAACGCGGGGCTTGGCAGCCGGATCGGATCCCCCGCAGCAGCGGCTACGGTGCTGTTTGTGGTGGCGTTTACAGTCAGCTTGCTGGTCGCGATGCTGGTGGGGCGGCAAGGGTTTGCGCAGATCCCCGCGGCCCCGAAGCATCTGCTGCTGGCCGGATTTCTGGTGGCCTTCTACATCCTGTCGATCACCTTTATCGCGCCGCATTTTGGCGTCGGCAACGCGGTGTTCTTTGTTCTGGTGGGCCAGCTTTTCAGCGCCGCGGCGATTGACCATTTCGGGCTGTTCGGCGCACAGGTGGCGCCCTTGGGGGCCGCGCGGGCCGCTGGCATCGCCTTGATGTGTGCCGGTGTCTGGTTGACCCAGCAAGCCTGAGGCAGATCAGGCCTCGTCTTGTAGCGGGTTGGTCAGCACAAAGAGGATTTCATCCTCCGCCAAGGGGTTTTCGATCCCCGGCAGGGTGATGGTGAGCCCTGTGCTGAGCGTGACCGTCAACTCTCCATCCGCGACGGTCTGATCGGTGACAGAGGCGTTTTCATCGTCGGTTTCGACAATCAGCGCATCGGTGCCCACGTCATAATCGCTGACCGTGATCCCGCCTGTGGCACCGTAGATCGCGGTGAAACTGTCCGCGCCCGTGCCCCCGATGCCGGTGTCATTCGTCCCCAATCGCAGGCTGTCGTCGCCATCTTCGCCGATCAGCTCATCCGCGACCCCGTCGTCGCTGCCGTCTTGGGCGTTGACCCCGCCCGAAAGCGTGTCATTGCCCTGCCCGCCAAACAGGATGTCGCGCCCGTCGGTGCCTTGCAATGTATCATCCCCCGCCGTGCCGATTTGCGACTGTGCGTCATCCTCGGGCGGTTGCGCGGTGTCGTCGATCGTCTCGACCGCTGGATCCTCCTCGGTCGGCACGTCGGTCGGCGTGGCGGTTGACGCGTCGGCTTCAGGATCTGCCGGCTCGGGGGTCAGTGCATCATCCATGCCTGCGCCCGTGGTCGTCCCCATATCGGGCATGCCGATGGGGATTTCTTCGTCCTCGACCTCATCCTCCATGTCATCACCAAACGGGTCAAACACGGCCAGCATGGGGCCGAAAGCGGCAAAGAGCATGACGAGCAAAGGTGACATGGCAGCATCCTGTTTTGACACAGTTTGCCCCCTGCTCGTGGCACCAGTTGGGTCTGGGTAAGGATAAATTAAGGCAGCCGCCTTAAAGCGCGACCAGCTGCCCTGCCTCAAGCCGGATCTGGCGGTCCATCCGCGCGGCAAGCTCAAGGTTATGGGTCGCGATCACCGCCGACAGCCCCGTACCCCGCACCAGCGTCATCAGCGCGGCAAAGACCTGATCCGAGGTGGTCGGATCAAGGTTGCCTGTGGGCTCATCCGCCAGCAGCAGCCGTGGCGCGTTGGCCAGCGCACGACAGAAAGCGACCCGTTGCTGTTCGCCCCCCGACAGCGCCGCCGGGCGGTGGTCGGCGCGGTGGCCGATACCGACGTCCTCCAGCAAGGACAGCGCGCGGGTCTGCGCCTCGGACTGCGAGACACCGTTTGCCAGCTGCGGCAGGACGATATTTTCCAGCGCGGAGAATTCAGGCAGCAGGTGGTGGAACTGATAGATAAACCCCACATCGCGCCGCCGCACGCCAGTGCGTTTGCGATCGGACTGCCCTGTCATGTCGGTGCCGCCGATTTCAACCGTCCCCGCGTCGGGCGTGTCGAGCAGCCCCGCGATATGCAGCAGCGTCGACTTGCCCGCGCCAGAGGGCGCAACCAGTGCGACGACCTCTCCGGCGGCGACGGTCAGGTCGATGCCGCGCAGCACGTTGACTTCGTTCGGTTGGCCGGGGTTGTAGGATTTGCCAATCCCCGAGAGCCGCAAAACAGGATCATTCATAGCGCAGCGCCTCGACTGGGTTCATGCGCGCGGCACGGCGCGCGGGGAAGATGGTGACGACGAACGACAGGCCAAGCGACAGGCCGATGGCCGACATCACGTCACCGAATTGCAGTTTGGCGGGCAGGAAGTAGATGCCGCGGATCGACGGATCCCATGCGTTGCCCCCCGAGAGGTAGTTCACGACGGCAAAAATCTGATCGACATAGAGCGCGAAGAGACAGCCAAGGATCACCCCCATCGCAGTGCCGATGATGCCCGTGAAGGCCCCGCAGATGAAGAACACGCGCAGGATCGACCCTTCGCTTAAGCCCATGGTGCGCAGGATCCCGATGTCGCGCCCCTTGTTCTTGACCAGCATGATCAGGCCCGAGACGATATTCATCGCCGCGATCAAGACAAGGATGCTGAGGATCACGAACATCACGCGGTCCTCGATATCCAGCGCGCTTAAAAACGACCCCGACGCATCGCGCCATGTCCAGATCAGGCCGCGTTCCCCCGCGGCGGTCAGCAGCGGCACGGTCAGATCATCCACGGTGTCTGGGTTTTCGACCATCACCTCAAGCTCATCGGCGACGCCTTCGCGGTTGAAGAAGGATTGTGCCTCGGCCAGAGGCAGATAGGCGCGGGTGCGGTCGATGTCATAGCGCCCGGCCGAGAAGATATAGGTCACCTCGTAGCCATTCACGCGGGGCGAGGTGCCAAATGCGGTTTTCACCCCGTTCGGCGAGATGATCTTGATCGTGTCGCCCAAGCCGACCCGCAGTGCTTGTGCCACGCCGGACCCGATGGCGATGCCCTGTTCGAAATCGGCCAGATCGCCGTCGGCGGTTTCGGGGTTGGCGATGCGCGGGATATTGGCCAGATCGGCGGCATCAATGCCGAAAATCTCGATCCCCGCGTTGGCCTGCCCCTTGTTGGCCATCACCTGACCGCGCACCAAAGGGGCCACCTGCGTCACGCCCGGCACCTGGGCCACACGCGCGGCCATCTCGGTGTAATCGGGTATCCCCGTCTGGGACACGCCGTTCTCATCCACCGACGCCATATTATACACGGTCACATGGGCATTGGCCCCAAGGATCGTATCGACAAATTCAGCCCGAAAGCCCGACCGCACGGCAAGGGTCGCGATCAGGGCAAAGACCGCCAGCGTGATCCCGATCAGGCTGATCCAGGTCATCACGCTCACGCCGCCTTCGGCGCGACGCGCACGCAGATAGCGCCAGGCGATCATCCATTCAAAAGGGGCGAAGGGCGGTGTCGAGGATACTGGTTTGGCCAAGGGATGGTTCCGATCTGGGATCAATCGCGCGCAACCTCGCGGTTTCGGCGCATCGGGTCAAGCGAGGAGTGGTCGCGCGGCAGCTTGTACCGCAGGTAAAGCTGCGCGTGTCAGCGGCCCTGCGCCGGTATGCGGGCGCCGCGCCGCCGGAACGGGGCACGCAACAGTCGCAGCAATACACCCAGCCCCAAGCCGCCCGCGACAAAACCCGCGCCAGCAAACACCACCCCGGCAAAGTTCAACGGTACAGCGGGCTGAAACGCCTGCCACGCCGCCCCCGCGATCTGCGGGTCCGACATCTGCGGCAGATGGTAGGCGCGCATGAAAGGCCCCTGCCCCTGCAATCGGGTCAGGGCGGTTTGCAATGTCTCGTAGCGGGCAAAGGTCGCGGCCATATCGGCGCGGCGACGCTCCATAAACGCGGTACCGGTCATCTGCGCCAAGGCATCGCTGCGCGACAGGCCGGCCGCTTGGGCGCTGGCATCGAAATCGGCAACGACCTCGTGCAGCGCATCGACCGCCCCGCCCAACCGTTGCAGATATTGCTGTGAGTATTCGGGGAATTGCGAGGTCACCGCCGCGCCCGCCACACCACCAGCAAGGGTCAGCGCCCGCAGGATCATGAAACGCCCCAAAGGTCCGTTGTGCAGCGCTTCATGATCCGCTCCCGTTTTTCAAGGCCCCTCGTTCCAAGGCCCGTCGTTAAAGGTTAAGCGATACCGCGATAAATCCCGGCGATCTTTTCGATCGCGGCCTCGGGCGTCATCTCTTCGCTTTCGCCGCTGCGGCGCGAGGTCAGCTCGACCACACCGTTTTTCAGCCCCCGCGGCCCGACGGTGATCCGCCATGGCAGACCGATCAGGTCCATCGTCGCGAATTTGCCACCCGCGCGTTCCTTGGTGTCGTCATACAGCGGGTCCAGACCCAGAGCCTGCAGGCTGGCATACAGCGCGTCACAGGCCGCATCCGCCTGTTCGTCGCCCTGCTTGAGGTTCACAATCCCCACATGGAACGGCGTCACGCCCTCGGGCCAGATGATGCCCTTGTCGTCATGCGATGCCTCGATGATCGCGCCCAGCAGACGGCTGACGCCGATGCCGTGCGACCCCATGTGCACCGGCACGGGCTTGCCATCAGGCCCCTGTACGGTCGCCCCCATCGGTTCGGAATATTTCGTCCCGAAATAGAAGATCTGCCCCACTTCGATCCCGCGCGCACTGCGCTGGCGTTCGGCGGGGACTTCGGCAAAAAGCGCTTCGTCATGGGTCTCGTCCGTGCGGGCATAGCGCGAGGTGAACTCCTCCATCACGGCCTGACACTGGTCGACGGAATCATAATCGATCTCGCGGTCGCCGAACTTCAGCTCGGTGATCTGGCTGTCATAGAACACCTCGGATTCGCCGGTTTCCGCCAGCACGAGGAATTCATGCGTGTCGTCGCCGCCGATCGGGCCGGAATCCGCGCGCATCGGGATCGCCTGGAGCCCCATGCGTTCATAGCTGCGCAGATAGGTCACCAGATGGCGGTTATAGGCGTGCAGCGCATCTTCTTTCGTCAGATCAAAGGTATAGCCGTCCTTCATCAGGAACTCGCGGCCCCGCATGACGCCGAAACGGGGGCGGACCTCGTCGCGGAATTTCCACTGGATGTGGTACAGCGTCATCGGCAGGTCCTTGTACGACCCGACGTGGCTGCGGAAGATATCGGTGATCATTTCTTCGTTCGTGGGACCATAAAGCATGTCACGGTCCTGACGGTCCTTGATGCGCAGCATCTCGGGGCCGTAGGCGTCAAAGCGGCCGGATTCCTTCCACAGGTCCGCCGATTGCAACGTCGGCATCAGCATCGGGATGTGGCCCGCGCGCTGCTGTTCTTCATGCACGATAGTTTCGATCTTGCGCAGCACCTTGAAGCCAAGCGGCAGCCACGAATAGATCCCCGCCGCCGATTGCTTGATCATGCCCGCCCGCAGCATCAACCGGTGGCTGACAATCTGCGCCTCAGAGGGGTTTTCCTTGAGCACAGGCAAAAAATAACGGGACAGACGCATGATGATCCTCTCAGAGTGTGTTGGCACCTGACTATGATAATCCCCGCGCCGAGACAATCACGAACAGAAGGGGCACCAACAGCGGGGCACCAAGAAGCGGTCCCCAACAGCGGGGCACCAGGTCACGCGTCCCGCAACCGATTGACCCTCGGCGCACAGACGCGTTTGTTGTCAGCGGCACAAAACAAAAAGGACGCCCCATGACCATGATCCTAGAGCCCGCGCGCGAAACCCCTGTGATCCACGAGACCGGCGTGCTGGTGATCGGCTCCGGCCCCGGTGGTCTGGCCGCGGCCCTTGCCGCCGCCCGCGCCGGGGCAGAGGTGACGCTGCTCGACCGGTTCGGCTGCTTTGGCGGCAATATCACCGTGGTCGGGGTCGAAGGCTTTGCCTGGTACCGCCATGAACAGACGATAGAGGCCGGCGGCATCGGCTGGGAATTCGAGGAACGCGCCAAGGCGATGGGGGCTGCCAGCCCTGAATCCCAATCGCTCAGCTACGAGCTGGACAGCGAGGGGTTCAAACTTGTCGCCGACCGGCTGGTGACCGAAGCAGGCATCCACCCGATGCTGCACCGCCAGTTCGTAGCGCCCATCATGGAGGGCGACACGATCCGGGGTGTCATCGTCGAATCAAAAGCGGGCCGCGAGGCGATCCTCGCCAAAATCGTGATCGATGCCACGGGCGACGCCGATGTCGCCCACCGTGCAGGTGCCCCGACCTACAAGACCCCGGTCGAGGAGATGCAGGCCGCCTCGGTCATGTTCCACATCGCGGGCGTCGATAAGGCGGCCTTCATGGCGGGGGTCAAGGCCGACCCGCAAACCTATGCCAATTGGTCCACAGGCGAATGGGTGGTCGAAACCGATGGCAAGGAAGACGCGATGTTCTCTCCGTTTCTGGCCAAACCCTTTGCCCAGGCCATCCGCGACGGGCGTATGCCCGCCAACCTCAATACCATCGGGGGCACATGGGGCGCTGTGCATGACAGTGGCGAAATGACCTATATGAACCTCGTCCACCTTGCGGAATGCGACGGCACCGACCCCGACAGCATGACCCGCTTCGAGATCGAGGGCCGCGCGCAAGCGATGCACGCGATTGACGCGCTCAAGGCCTATACGCCGGGCTGCGAGACCGCGCGGCTGCGCAATTTCGGCATGAGCATCGGCATCCGCGATACGCGCAAGATCGACGCGGTCTACAATATGACCGAAACCGACGTGCGCCAGCAGGCCCGTTTTGACGACAGTATCGGCATCTACCCCGAGTTCATCGACGGCTACGGCGTGTTGATCATCCCCACCACGGGGCGCTACATGCATATCCCCTACCGTGCGATGCTGCCCAAAGGGGTGAAGAATCTGCTCGCCGCGGGCCGCGCCATCGGCGGCGATAAAATTGCCCATGCCGCCACGCGCAACATGGCGTGCTGCACAGTGGCGGGCCAAGGCGCGGGCGTCGCGGCGGCCATCGCGCTGGCTTCGAGCTGCCCGCTGGACGCCGTGCCGCTGGAGCGCGTGCAAAAAACCCTGCAAGATCAGGGCGTCCGCCTGCATTGACCGCGCCACGCCCGCTTCCAAATGGCTCTAAATCCTCGCCGAAGGCACCTGCCCTATCGGCGGGTGCTGCCGATCCATTTCACCACGGGCCTTGAAAAACCGGCCCCATTGCGCAATGTCGACCGAAACCAGAATGCGAGGATGCGGCATGGGCCTGCCTATCAGAGATCAGATGAAATACTGGGGTGTCGCGGGGGCGCTTTTTCTGGTGTTCCTGTGGTTCACCGGTGACGTGCTGCTGCCGTTTCTGATCGGGGCGGCGATTGCCTATTTCCTGGATCCCGTGGCCGACCGGCTCGAAGCCATGGGCCTAAGCCGCGCGATGGCCACGATGGTGATCACGCTTGTCGCCTTGCTGATCTTTGTGCTGATGGCGCTGCTGGTGATCCCGACCTTGATCAATCAGGCCGTCAACCTGTTCGAGGTCGCCCCCGAGCTGACCCGCAATTTCACCAATTTCCTGACCGAACGTTTCCCCGCCCTGCTGGACGAAGGATCGACGCTGCGCAGCTCGATCAACTCTATCGGGTCGACCATTCAGGAACGGGGTGGCGAGGTGCTGAACACGGCGATCTCCTCGGCGGCGTCGCTGCTGAACGTGATGGTGCTGTTTGTGATCGTGCCGGTGGTTGCCGTCTATCTGCTGCTGGACTGGGACCGTATGGTCGCCCAGATCGACCGTTTGCTGCCGCGCGACCACGCCCCGGTGATCCGTCGCCTTGCGCGTGACATCGACCGCACGCTGGCGGGGTTCATCCGCGGCATGGGCACCGTCTGCCTGATTTTAGGGGCCTATTATGCCATCGCGCTAATGCTGGTGGGGCTGCAATTCGGTCTTGTCGTGGGCTTTATCGCGGGGCTGGTCACCTTCATCCCCTATCTCGGCGCGGTTCTGGGCGGAGCCTTGGCCATCGGTCTGGCGCTGTTCCAGTTCTGGGGGGATTGGTTCTCGATCGGGATGGTGGCGGGCATCTTCGTGCTCGGCCAGATGATTGAAGGCAACTTCCTCACCCCCAAGCTGGTGGGCAATTCGGTCGGGCTGCATCCGGTCTGGCTGATCCTCGCGCTGTCGGTCTTTGGCTCTTTGTTCGGCTTTGTCGGCATGCTGGCGGCCGTGCCGATTGCCGCCGCCCTTGGCGTGATTGCACGCTTCGCGACCGAGCAATATGTTGAAAGCTCGCTGTATCAGGGCACGCAGCGCAAGACCTTGGACGAAACGGCGGACTGACACGATGGCACAACAGCTTGGACTTGACCTTCCCAGCCGCCCCGCACTGGGACGGGACGACTTTTTCGTCGCCCCGTCCAACGCGATTGCCGTGGCCATGATCGAGGGCTGGCAGGCCTGGGCGGGGCGCAAGATGGTGCTGACCGGACCGCCCGGATCAGGCAAGACCCATCTGGCGCATGTCTGGGCCAATCTGTCCGGCGCAGGTATCATCGACGCGCGCGACATTGCCACGGGCGATATCCCCGCGCTGGCCCAGGGCCCGCTGGCGGTCGAGAACGTGCCCGACATCGCGGGCGACAATGCGGCCGAGACGCATCTTTTCCACCTGCACAATCTGGTGCTGGCCGAAGGCCATAGCCTGCTGCTGACCGGCACCCCGGCGGTGCCCCAATGGGGGCTGCATCTGCCTGACCTGACGAGCCGTATGCGCGCGGCGACGGCGGCAGCACTTGAAGCGCCCGATGACAGCCTGCTCACGGCCGTCATGGCCAAGCTGCTGGCCGACCGCCAGCTGACCCCCAAACCCGATGTGATCCCCTATCTGTTGCTGCGCATGGACCGGTCTTTCGCCGCCGCGGGTGATCTGGTCGCGGCCCTGGATGCCGCCAGTCTGGCGCAACAAAAGCCGGTGACACGGGCGCTGGCTGCACAAGTGCTGGACAATGGGTTTAACGCCGCGCGATAATCTTCTCAGATTTCGTCACAAACCCATTACAATGCAACGCCATAAGGCCGTCATGACAAACGCTGACTTTCTCGAATCCGCCTTCGTTCCGCCGCAGGATATGCCCGATCTGGACATCACCGGCCCCGGTCGTTTCTATAACCGCGAGCTCAGCTGGCTCGGGTTCAACTGGCGTGTTCTAGAAGAGGCGAAGAACCCCCGCGTGCCGCTGCTGGAACGCCTGCGCTTCCTGTCGATCTCGGCGGGCAACCTCGACGAATTCTATACCGTGCGTGTTGCGGGCCTGCGCGAGCTTGCCCAAGCAGGCAACACCACCCCCGCCAGCGACGGGCTGACCCCTGCCCAGCAACTGGTGCTGATCAACGAAGACGCGCGCAAGCTGATGACCGAACAACAGCGCGTACTGGTCGATCTGATGTCCGAGATGGACGACCAGAACATCATGCTCGAACGCGCCGCTGATCTGGACGCGGCCGATCTGGCCTATCTTGACGATGTATTCCTGCACCGCGTCTTTGCGGTTCTGACCCCGCTGGCGATTGATCCCGCGCACCCCTTCCCCTTCATCCCCAACACCGGTTACGCGCTGGCGCTGCAACTGGAACGCACCAGCGACAAGCGCCCGCTTCAGGCGCTGCTGCCGATTCCGGCGCAGATCGACCGTTTCGTCGCCCTGCCCGCCGCCGAAGGCTCGCTGCGGTTCCTGCCGCTCGAAGATCTGCTGGTGCTGAAGGTGCCGGGGCTGTTTCCGGGCTACAAGCTCAAGGCGCATTTCGAATTCCGCGTGCTGCGTGACAGCGATCTTGAGGTCGAGGAAGAGGCCGAAGACCTGGTGCGCGAATTCGAGGTCGCCCTGAAACGCCGTCGCCGCGGCGAGGTCGTGCGCCTGACCCATTCCGCCGGTGCCCCCGAAAAGCTGAAATCCGTGGTCATGGCCGAACTGGGCGTGCGCCCGCAGGATGTGATCGAACTGGACGGGATGATCGGCATCAACGACCTGTCCGAACTGGTGACCGACAGCCGCCCCGATCTGCTTTGGCCGCAATTCACCCCGCGCATCCCCGAACGCGTGACCGACCACGAAGGCGATATGTTCGCCGCGATCCGGTCCAAGGACATGCTGCTGCACCACCCCTACGAGACCTTCGATATGGTGGTCCGCTTTCTGGCACAGGCCGCGCGCGATCCCGATGTGGTGGCGATCAAACAGACGCTCTACCGCACCTCGCGCGACAGCCCCATTGTCGAGGCGCTGTGCGAAGCCGCCGAAGACGGGAAATCCGTCACCGCGCTGGTCGAGCTCAAGGCGCGTTTCGACGAGGCGGCCAACATCCGCCAGTCACGCCGGCTGGAACGCGCGGGCGCGCATGTCGTCTATGGGTTTCTCGACCTCAAGACCCACGCGAAAATCTCGACCGTGGTGCGCCGCGAGGGCGACCAACTGGTCACCTATACCCACTATGGCACGGGCAACTACCACCCGATCACCGCACGGATTTATACCGATCTGTCGCTGTTCACCTGTGACCAGAAGCTGGGCCGCGACGCGACCAAAGTGTTCAACTACCTGTCGGGCTACGCGCAACCCGACACGCTGGACAATCTCGCCATCTCGCCCATCTCGTTGAAGCCACGGCTGCTGGCGATGATCGCCGCCGAGGCCGACCATGCCGCCGCTGGCAAACCGGCAGAGATCTGGGCCAAGATGAACTCCATCGTGGATGCGGATGTGATCGACGCGCTTTACGCCGCGAGCCAGGCCGGGGTGAAAATCAGCCTGGTGATCCGCGGCATCTGCGGGTTGCGCCCCGGCATCAAGGGGCTGTCCGAAAACATCCGCGTGAAATCCATTGTCGGGCGCTTTCTGGAACATTCACGCATCGTCTGCTTTGGCAATGGCTACGGGCTGCCGCATAAGAAATCGCGGGTCTTCATGTCCTCCGCCGACTGGATGGGCCGCAACCTGACCCGCCGCGTCGAAACCCTGGTCGAGATCGAGAACCCCACCGTCAAGGCGCAGATCACCAGTCAGGTCATGGCGGCCAATCTTGCGGATGTGGCGCAAAGCTGGGTCATGTCCCCCGATGGCAGCTTTGCCCGCCCCGAGATTGCAGAAGGCACCTTCGCCTTCAACTGCCACCGCTTCTTCATGGAGAACCCCTCTCTCTCCGGACGCGGCACGGCGGGCGCATCCGACGTCCCGAAACTGACCCATACCGAAGACTAACCGCTTCATTTTGCCTGTAAACTCTCGCCGAAGGCGCATCTGTCCGATTGCGTTCCCGCTGGCGTTTATATCCCCCCATCACGGCGGGGTTTTTCACTTGCCCGTTTGCGTTAACGATTGACGCGGCGGGCCGGCTGGGCCAACTTGCCCCCCAAACAAAGGCCCCCGCAGGAGCGTCCGTGGCAGATAAAACCGACACCCCTCCGCCCTCTCCCGTCCCCGAAACGGGCGTCGCTGATCTGGGCCTGTTCGGCAAACCCCTGTTCCAAGACCCTTCGGCCCGTGCGCTGGCACGTGTGGGCGTGGTCGATGTGGGGTCGAACTCTGTCCGGTTGGTGGTGTTTGACGGGGCCGCGCGGTCGCCTGCCTATTTCTACAACGAAAAAATCATGTGCGCCCTTGGGGCGGGCATGGCCGAAACAGGCCACCTGTCGCCCGAAGGCCGGGTCCGCGCCCTCTCTGCCATGCGCCGCTTCAGCAAGCTGGCACAGGGCATGGGCCTGTCCGAGCTGACCGTCGTCGCCACCGCCGCCGTGCGCGACGCCAGCGACGGGCGTGATTTCTGCGACGAGGTGCAGCGCGAGACAGGCCTGAAGATCTGGGTCATCGACGGCGAGGAAGAGGCGCGGCTGTCAGCGCAGGGTGTTTTGCTGGGCTGGCCCGGTGCCTTTGGTCTGGTCTGCGACATCGGCGGGTCGTCGATGGAGCTGGCGGAAATCTCGGGCGGGCGCGTGGGCAAACGGGTGACCTCGGCGCTTGGGCCGCTGAAACTGCGCGACATCAAGGGCGGTGCCAAGGCACGGCAGGCGCAGATCAAGACGGTGATCGAAGGGCTGGCCGAAAAGATGGGCGCACAGCGCGACCGTCTGTTTCTGGTGGGCGGCTCATGGCGCGCGATTGCGCGCATCGACATGGTGCGCCGCGGCTACCCGCTGCACGTGCTGCATGAATACCGGATGACCCCGAAATCCGTCCGCGAGACGGTGAAACACATCCAGACCAGCGACCATGAAGAGCTGCGCAAGATCAGTGGCGTCTCCTCCAGCCGGATGGCGTTGGTGCCCTTTGCCGCCGAAGTGCTGTCGCGGCTGGTCAAGACCTTCAAACCCAAGGATATCGCGATCTCCAGCTACGGGATCCGCGAGGGGATGCTGTACGAACAGATGCCCCAACGCCTGCGCGACCGCGACCCTCTGATCGAGGCCTGCCGCTTTGCCGAAGCCAAGGACGCGCGCACGCCGGGGTTCGGCAAGGCGCTGTTCGACTTTATCCTGCCGCTCTATAAATCTGCGCCGCCGCAGCGCAAACGTCTGGTCAAGGCCGCCTGCCTGCTGCACGACGTCAGCTGGCGCGCGCATCCCGACTACCGCGCCGAAGTCTGTTTCGACAATGCGACGCGGGCGAATCTGGGCGGGCTGAAACATTCAGAACGGATCTATCTGGGGCTGGCGCTGCTGCACCGCTATTCCAACAAGCGCGAGAATACCCGTTTCGAAGACCTCTATGAAATGGTCGATGAAAAGACCCGGCTAGAGGCTGAAATTCTGGGCAAGGCCATGCGCTTTGGCGCGATGCTCTGGATGAACCCCGAGGAAGAGCGCGGCCACCTGCGCTGGTTCCCAAAGAAAAAGCTGCTGGAACTGTGGCTGACCGACGACATGATGCCCCTGTTCGGAGAGGTCGCCGAAGCGCGGCTGAATTCCCTCGCCCTGTCCCTGGGGGCCGAGGTCCAGCTTAAGACCTGCAAGAAATAGCCTGTCTTACAGGTCGATCTGCGGCACCTCGTCCAGATAGATCGCGGGCGGGGGCGGCGTTTCATCGGGTGCCTTGTCGTCGGGCATGTCAGCTTCCGGCGCGGGGTCTGGCTTGCGGCGGATCACGATATCGCCGTTGGGCATCTTTTGGGGCGGCTCATAGACGCTCCAATCCTCGACCTCTTCCAGCAGATCGGTAAAGGCGGGCCCCATCTCGGAGATGAAATTCCGCAACGCGGGGCTGGCCTTGCGCCCCCACTCGCCCAGCCCTTCCAGCGCGGGGGCCATCTCTTTCTTCATACCGTCAAAGAAATCCCGCGCCCCGCGTTCCATCAAGGAAAAGCCGGAGCCGTCGTTTTCCTGCTCCTGCGCCACGGCGACACTGGACAGGCAGATCAGGGTGGTGGTCAAAAGAAACTGTCTCATGCGGTGAAGACTGCCCTATTTCAACTTGTGATGAAAGCGGGATTAAAGGCGCGTCGACAGGTCCAGATCAATCGTCACCGGAAAGTGATCCGACGCCGTGATCAAGGCGTCGCGCAAGGCGGCATCCCCCCAGCATTCCGGGTCGTCCAACGGGTGCCAGATGCGCCATTGCGGCCGATGCGCGGTCAGCGCCGGGCTGATCATGATGTAATCCAGCAGCGCCTGCAGATAGCGTTTTTCGGGCGCGATCCAGAAGCGTGACGTGGTGGGCATCGCCCCGATCCGCTGGCCCAAGGCGCGGGTCGCATGGGGATCGACGAGCGCGCGATCCTGCCGGTGTCCCATCACAATCTCGACCGAGGACCGCCCGAAGAGATCCTCGAAACTGTCCAGGCCCGGCCCGTCGTTCAGATCGCCCAAGACCATCAGCGGCGTGCCATCGTCGAGCCGCGCATCGATCCGCCGACGCAGCCAGATCGCCTGTGCCAACTGCTTGCGCCGGTTGGCGATGCCGATGCGCAGCGCATCCTGCGGCGTCTTGGCCCCATGGGGGGCCTTGGACTTCAGATGCGCGCCGATCATGTGAAACGCCACCCCTGCGCGGGTAACGATATCCAGCTCTAGCGGCGGTTTGGAAAAGACGACATGATCCTCGCGCGCGTCGATATCCAGATCAATGTCCAACGTCCCGTCAAAGCGCGGCGCATCCACCTGCCCGACCGAACCACCGGGCGCATGGGTGGCCGACAGCCGGTCCGGATCGAACAACAGCGCGATTTCCTGCTGCGTGTCATTGGCAAAGCCGATCACCGCCTTGCGGGTGCGCAGATCGAAATGCGCGGCAAAGCGTTCCAATGCGGCCACGGTGCCGCGTTTTCGGCTTTGGTCAGGGGCCTCGATCACCATCACAGCATCGGCATCCATCGCCCGAAACACGGTGCCCAAAGCCTGCGCCTGCTGCGCGCGGGTGATATTGTGGCGCGCCGACCAGCCGTCATCCAGTAACAGTTGATCCTCATCGTTGAACAGACCCGTGAACCATTCAACGTTATAGGTCGCGATCCGCATTACTGTGCCTTGCCTGACCAGGTCTCCCACGCGCGGTTGATGTCGATCATGCGTTTTTCGGCCATGGCGATGGCCTCTTGTGGCAGGCCACGGGCGACCAGAGCGTCGGGGTGATTGGCCCGCACCAGCTTGCGCCACGCCGCGCGCCCCTCTTCAAGCGAGGCATTGGGCGGAATGCCCAGAACCGCATGGGGCAACGGCGAGGTATCGGGCACGAACCGCGCCCGAAGCGAGGCAAAATCGCTGTCATCCATCGCGAAGATCTGCGCGACACGCACCAGAAACGCATCCTCGTTCGGGTGGTACATGCCGTCGGCCATGGCAATGTGGAACAACCCTTCGATCAGGTCATGCAGCGTCTCTGGCTGGTCCGCGAACATCTGCGCAATGCGCGCGGCGTAATCCTCGAACCCGGCCACATCGTGCCGTGCCAGGTTGAACACCCGCGCCGCCCCCTGCTGGTCGGCCTCGGCAATCTGGAACACTTCGCGAAAGGCGGTAACTTCGTCGCGGGTCACCTGCCCGTCGGCCTTGGCCATCTTGGCCCCAAGCGCGATCACCGCAATGGTAAAGGCCACCGACCGCTCTGGCGGGGTGCGCAGACGGTCGAAAACAGCCGACAGCCCCTCACCGGCGGTGAGCGCTGACAAAGCTTCGGTGATGCGAGACCAAATAGACATGACGCCCACCATACGGGGCAGCGCCGGGGAAGTCAGCGGGGCGTCAGCATTTTCTGCATCAAAATTAGGTCAAGCTGCTGCCCGTTCTTCTGCCCGATGCGCGGCATCCTGCCCACGTGGTCAAACCCGAGTGCCGCATGAAAGCCGATGGCACCCGGATTGGCCCCGCTGATCGCCGCCACCATGACGCGCCGCCCCTGTGCGACGGCCGCATCACAGGCGGTTTGCATCAAGGCACGGCCGGCACCCGCGCCCTGCGCTGCGGCATCAAGAACGATCGAATGCTCCACCGCATCGCGATACCCCACCCCGCTGCGAAAGGCCCCGTAGGTGATGAAACCGGCGACACCCTCCGCGTCGGCCACCCAGAACTGCCCCGCGCGACCGGTGATCAGCGCCTCGACCTCTGCAGCCATCTTGGGCTGCGACGTGAAGGTGAACAGCGTTTGCGTGATCATCACATTCCACAGGGCCGCCACCGCCCCGGCATCACTGCCCGTTGCAGGCCGGATGATCACGCCAGCACAGCACAGCCCGCAGGCGTGTCAAAACGGGCAGACAGCGCCGGTGTCCCGACCTCGAACACCACGCGCGCATCGGTGAGGATCGGGGCAAGCGTTGCCGCCAACGTCTCTGCCTGCGGATGCTGGACCGTCAATGTCACCAAACGACAGCCAGAGGCATCAAGCCGCTGGGTCGGATGGGCCTCGCCTTCCCATTGCATCAAGGCAGGGGCGCAATTGTCATAGGGCAGCATACCGGTTTCCGGCACCGCCATACGCCAGCGCAGATCCCCACGCTGCAACGCCACCGGCGCGCCATAGCCTTCGGGCAAGGCTTCCAGCGTCGCCTCAAGATCATCGCAGCGGCAAATCCAGTTGGACAGCCGCGCCGGTCCGTTGAACCGGTCCAGATCAAACCAACGCGCATAGGCAGGCGCAGGCGCGTCGGGGTCTACGGCAATCGCCTCCAGATACAGCCCATCGCTAAGCCCCAGCAGGTGGTTATGCGTGCCAAACACCGCATGTGCGCCGCCCGGTTGCAACGGCACCCCAAGCACCTGCGCGGCCATGTCGGACGCGGCTTTCAGGCTTTCGCCCGCGACGGCAAGATGGTCCAGTTCAATCATTGGTCCTGCTTCCAGATGGTTCAAATCCTCGGGGGAGTGTGAGGGGGCAGACAGCCCCCTCGCGTCCGTTTAGCTGCGTGCGGCACGGATCAGTTTCAGGATATCCTGCGCGGCATTGGGGATATTGGTCCCCGGCCCGAAGATCGCCTTGACCCCCGCATCCTTGAGGAACTTGTAATCCTGCTGCGGAATGACCCCGCCGCAGATGACCAGAATATCCTCGGCCCCCTGATCCTTCAGCGCCTTGATCAACTGCGGGGCGAGCGTTTTGTGACCCGCCGCCTGGGACGAGATGCCGATGACATGCACGTCATTGTCCACGGCATCCTGCGCGGCCTCGGCGGGGGTCTGGAACAGCGGCCCCACATCCACGTCGAACCCGATATCGGCAAAGGCGGTCGCGATCACCTTGGCCCCGCGGTCGTGCCCGTCCTGCCCCATTTTGACCACCAGCATACGCGGACGGCGGCCTTCGGCATCGGCGAAATCCTCGACCGATTTCTGGATTTCCGCAAAGCCGCTGTCGCCCTCATAGGCCGCGCCATAGACGCCGGCCAATGTCTTGACCTCGGCGCGGTGACGTCCGAATTTTTCTTCCATCGCCATGCTGATCTCCCCTACGGTGGCGCGGGCGCGGGCGGCTTCGACCGCCCCTTCCAACAGGTTTCCGCCCTCTGCGGCGCGGCGGGTCAGCTCGGCCAGGGCGGCTTTGCAGGCGTCTTCGTCACGCGCGCTACGGATCGCTTCGAGACGCTTGATCTGGCTGTCGCGCACCTTGACGTTATCGACATCCAGAATGTCGATCTCGTCCTCGACCTCGCGGCGGTATTTGTTGACCCCGACGATCACCTCGGTGCCGCGGTCGATCTTGGCCTGACGCGTGGCGGCGGCCTCTTCGATGCGCAGTTTCGGCATGCCGGAGGCGACGGCCTTGGTCATCCCGCCTAGCTCTTCCACTTCCTCGATCAGCTTCCATGCGGCGTCTGCCAGATCGGCGGTCAGCTTCTCGACATAGTAGCTGCCGGCCAGCGGGTCGACGACATTGGTGACGCCGGTTTCTTCCTGCAAAATCAGCTGCGTGTTGCGCGCAATGCGCGAGGAGAAATCGGTGGGCAGGGCAATCGCCTCGTCCAGCGCGTTGGTGTGCAGCGACTGCGTGCCGCCCAGAACCGCGCTCATCGCCTCGTAGGCGGTGCGAATCACGTTGTTATAGGGGTCTTGTTCCTGAAGGCTCACGCCGGAGGTCTGGCAGTGGGTCCGCAGCATCGAGGATTTGGGGTTCTTCGGTTTGAATTCATCCATGATCCGCGACCACAGCAGACGCGCCGCGCGCAGTTTCGCGGCCTCCATAAAGAAGTTCATGCCGATGCAGAAAAAGAAGCTCAGCCGGGGTGCAAACCGGTCCACATCCATGCCCGCGGCAATTGCCGTGCGCACATATTCGCGGCCATCGGCAAGGGTAAAGGCCAGTTCCTGCACAAGGTTCGCGCCCGCCTCTTGCATGTGGTAGCCCGAGATCGAGATGGAGTTGAATTTCGGCATGTGGTCCGAGGTATATTCGATGATATCCCCGATGATCCGCATCGAGGGTTCGGGCGGATAGATATAGGTGTTGCGGACCATGAATTCTTTCAGAATATCGTTCTGAATGGTGCCCGAGAGCACGGATTTATCATGCCCCTGCTCTTCGCCCGCGACGATGAAATTCGCCAGGATCGGGATCACCGCGCCGTTCATCGTCATGGAGACAGATACTTTGTCGAGCGGGATGCCGTCGAACAGGATCTTCATATCCTCGACGCTGTCGATCGCCACGCCCGCCTTGCCCACGTCGCCCTCGACGCGCGGGTGGTCGCTGTCATAGCCGCGGTGGGTGGCCAGATCGAAGGCCACCGACACCCCCTGCTGCCCCGCCGCAAGGGCGCGGCGGTAAAAGGCGTTCGATTCCTCTGCCGTAGAGAACCCCGCATATTGGCGGATCGTCCACGGGCGGCCGGCGTACATGGTCGCCTTCACCCCGCGGGTAAAGGGTGCCTCGCCGGGGATGCCGCCCAGATGGTCTAGCCCTTCGGTGTCTTCCGCCGTGTAAAGCGGCTTGACATCAATGCCTTCCAGCGTGTGCCACGTCAGGTCATCGAGGCTACGCCCGCGCAGTTCCGCCTCAGCCAGATTGCGCCAGTTTTCTTTGTCCGCTGTCATGGTGGTGTCCTTTTCTTCTATCGCCGTCTGGCCAGCTTGTGCCGGCTCTTGGGGCGGTTGATGTCTCTGTCAGGGTGGCAAGACCATCCGCACCGGCTGTCAGCCAGAACAGATCGTCCGCATAGGTTTCACGCAAGGCTGCGGCCTGCGCGTCGCTAAAGGGGTGCCAGTTGCCCAGCCCGTCACTGCGCAGCCCTGCCGCGTCGGGGCCCATCTGCGCACGCAGGCTGGCCTCGTCCGGGCGGCGGTTCAGCCAATAGCCTTGGGTGGTGGCGGGGGCAGCACGACCGGTGAGCTGCGTAAACAGCGCATCGGGGCGGCCCGCGTAATCGTCATAGCGGGCGATGCTGATCTTCGCCTCGGGCAAGGCGCAGGCAAGATCGGTGATGACATCGCGCCAGCCGCGCCGGTCATGGGCGATGCGGTCAATCTGGTCGGCGTCCGGTACGGGATGCCCGCGCCCCACGGTATAGGCCAGCGCAGAGGCCCACCAATGGTCCGTCTGCCGGATGGTCAGTACCACCTGCGTCACGCGCCCGCCAAAGCTGGCCCCGAACCGCGCCATACGTTCGCCGATGGCCGGAAACAGCCGCCCGCTGCGCACCGAATGGCGCGCCGAACCGATCATATTCTCGTCCGAGATCAGCAGTTGATCCGCCCCGAGGTCCCGCGCCTTGCCCATCAGCAGCGACACGCGCCCGTTTACCAAATTCGGCCCCGAGGCCAGCATTCCCGACGCCGGAAACAGCCCTGCAAACAGCCCGCCACGGGTCTGGCGCGGCCCCCAGACGCAGGTGCCCTGCGCCGCGATGGGATCGGCGTGATCCGCCAGATAGCGTTGAAAACTTGTGGTTCCTGTACGGTGTGCACCGACGTGAAGAAGAATATCCATGATCTGCTTGCCCAATCCTTGAACGGGGGCCAGCCACTGTGGCCCACTAAGAGTTTGAGCCACAGTCATGCCCGCAAACCTGTTGCAGAGTACTTAATATGCGCAGATGTCCGGTTGTGCATCGCAATTGCGTCGCGCAAGCTTATATCTGTACGGACAGGAGACAAAATGAAACCAGTGATAACCCTTGTTTTTGCAGGATTGTTTGCGGTCTCGGCGGGGGCGCAAACGGCCACGGAACCCGAGATTCCCACCTTGTTCCTGCCCGCAGATATGGAAGATTTGAGTGAATTCCATTGGAAAAAAAGACCGGTTCTGGTCTTTGCGGACAGCGAGGATGACCCCGCCTTCCAATCCCAGATGGAGCTTTTGCGCGAGCAGCCCGAAGACCTGATCGAACGTGACGTGATTGTCCTGACCGATACCGACCCGGGCGCGCGCAGCCCGTTGCGGCTGCGGATGCGGCCGCGCGGGTTCATGTTGGTGCTGGTGGGCAAAGACGGCGGGATCAAGCTGCGCAAGCCCCGCCCCTGGGATGTGCGCGAGATCACCCGCAGCATCGACAAAATGACCATCCGGCAACGGGAAATTCGCGAAGCCAAGGAAAAGTCGGGTAAAATCTTCGACTGAACAGCCAGCAGCCGCTGCAATATGGGCCGGTGCTGCGAAGGGATCCCCCGCAGCGCCGTGTTGTATCCCATGATGGCAACGGCTGGCATGGTGCTTATTCGAACTCGATGATGACATCATCCACAGCGAGGCTATCCCCCGCTGCGGCATTGACCTTGGACACTTTGCCCTTCTTCTCGGCGCGCAGGATGTTCTCCATCTTCATCGCCTCGATGGTGCAGAGGTTCTGGCCTTCCTGCACCTCGTCGCCGACCTCTACATCGATTTTCACCACCAGTCCCGGCATCGGGCACAGCAGCATTTTCGATGTGTCGGGCGGCAGTTTCTCGGGCATCAGACGGGCCAGTTCGGCCTGACGCGGGTTGCGCACATGCACTTTCATATCCGCGCCACGGGCCCGCACGCGGAACCCGCCAGAGATTTTGCCGACCTTGAACACCAGCGGTGCGTCATCGATGGTCATCTCGGCCAGTTGGTCGCCCGGTGTCCAGTCGCCCGCGACGCGCAGCGCTGTGCCGTCGTCGAAGGTCACCGTCGCGCCCTTTGGGTCGGCCTGAATTTCCACATCGAACGACTGGCCTTGCAGCGCGACGTTCCAGGCGGTGCCGACCTTGCGTTCGTGGTTGTCCATGCGGCCCGACACGCGTGTCCGGCGGATCTCTCCGACGCGGTGCATGGCTGCGGTGGCCGCCGCGATCCGGCGCAGTTCGGCCTCGGGCAGCTCTACCCCGTCAAAGCCGTCGGGGTATTGTTCGGCGATGAAGGCGGTGGTCATGTTGCCTTCGACAAAGATCGGATGATCCATCACGGCAGAGAGGAACGGCAGGTTGTGCCCGATGCCTTCGACCTCGAAGCTATCCAGCGCCACGCGCATGCGTTCAATCGCCTCGGCGCGGGTCGGTGCCCATGTACACAGCTTGGCGATCATCGGGTCGTAATACATCGAGATCTCGCCGCCCTCGTAGACACCGGTATCGTTGCGCACGGCCGTGTCACCCGCTGGCGCATCGCCCTGCCATTTGTCGTTGGTCAGCAAGGGGCCCGCCGCGATCTCCATCGGAGGACGGTAGCGCGTCAGACGCCCGATGGAGGGCAGGAAGCCGCGGTACGGATCTTCGGCATAGAGCCGGTTTTCGATGGCCCAACCGGTCAGTTTCACGTCGTCCTGGGTGATGGTCAGCTTTTCGCCATTGGCGACGCGGATCATCTGTTCGACCAGATCGACACCGGTGATCAGCTCGGTCACGGGGTGTTCCACCTGAAGACGGGTATTCATTTCAAGGAAGTAGAAGTTCTTGTCGCCGTCCACGATGAATTCGACCGTACCGGCAGAGGTATAGCCAACGGCCTGCGCCAAGGCGACGGATTGCTCGCCCATGGCTTTGCGGGTGGCTTCGTCAAGGAAAGGCGACGGGGCCTCCTCCACGACCTTCTGGTTGCGGCGCTGGATCGAACATTCGCGTTCGCCCAGATAGATACCGTTGCCGTGGGCGTCGCAAAGCACCTGAATTTCGATGTGGCGCGGCTGGGTGACGAATTTCTCGATAAAGATACGGTCATCGCCAAAGCTATTGGCGGCCTCGTTCTTGGACGATTGGAACCCCTCGCGGGCCTCTTCGTCGTTCCACGCGATACGCATCCCCTTGCCGCCGCCGCCCGCAGAGGCCTTCAGCATCACCGGATAGCCGATTTCGTTCGAGATCTTCACCGCCTCGTCCGCGTCTTCGATCAGCCCCATGTAGCCGGGGACCGTGGAAACACCGGCCTCCTGCGCGATTTTCTTGGAGGTGATCTTGTCGCCCATCTTCTCGATCGCGCCCTTAGGGGGGCCGACAAAGGCGACGCCAGCGGCCTCGAGCGCCTCGGCGAATTTCGCGTTCTCGGACAGGAAGCCATAGCCCGGGTGTACGGCCTGCGCGCCCGACTGCTTGATCGCGTCCATGATTTTGTCGATCACGATATACGACTGGTTCGCGGCAGGCGGGCCGATGTGGATCGCCTCATCGGCCATCTGGACGTGCAACGCCTGCGCATCAGCGTCGGAATAGACGGCGACGGTTTCGATGCCCATCTTCTTGGCGGTCTTGATAACGCGGCAGGCAATCTCGCCGCGGTTGGCGATCAGGATCTTATTGAACATCGACTGTCCCTTTTGGTCTTGAGTGAACGGAAAAACCCCGCATCAGCACGCGGCTGAGCGGGGCAAAATCTTTGGCACTGCAGCTACCGCGACCCGAGGCCGCGGCAGATGTCAGATTATTGGCAGCGCACTGCGCCGGTTTGGCACGCCAGTACGTTTGCGCCGGCACCGATGGCCGCGCCTTGCGCGAGGCTACCGCCTGTGACGGCTGCAGCACCGGCACCCACGACACCACCGCCGAGCGCTTGTTCGCCCAGTGTGTCACCGCATGCAGCGAGGCCAGCGGACGCAGTAACGGCGAGAAGAATTGTTTTGATGGACATGGGATTAAACCTTTTATTGATCGTGCGTTATTCGCGATGTGATACTGATAAACGCATGGTTTCGCAGAAGGTTCCACCGCGGTTTGAATAACGGCGCGCGCCCCCGCCCCGACGGGCAAATTACCGCCCAACATGCCGCGCATGTGGCAAAAACCAGCCGAAAGGAAGGGGGCGACGCGCATGATCAATCCTCGAACGCGTCGGGGAAAGACGCCCGGGCAAGGGCTTCGTTGATGACCAGCATCGCGTCATAGTCGGCTGGATCAAAGGGGTCGTCTACCGCGACGACCTCGCGGCCAAAGAGCCACGACAGACGGCCCGCGTCCAGATTGCCCCTTTCGAACGGCTGGTCGCCAAAGGCTTCCCACAGCGCGCGCATAAAGGCCGTGTCAACGCGACGGTCCGCCGCCTTGCGGTCGGAACGGCGTTCGCGACGGGTCAGCGGGGTGACCCCACGCGGATTGGCGCGACGGATAACGAATTGATAGTCTGATCCGGGCATACGCCCCGGAAAACCGCGATGTTTCAGCATGATACCCCCCAGACTGCGAGGGCGATGCGCGGTGCTACCCCTGCGTTACATGCCGCAGAGGGGTTGGAGACAGGCGCAGAGGCCTGTCCCCGACAAGCATTACTTGTACTTGCCTGTGTACACTGGCTCAACCGAGATGGGCTCGGGTGCGACCACGACATATTCTTCTTGCTGCTTGGGTGCGCATGCCGCAACGGCTGCGATAAGGCCGAATGCGGCCAGCATTGTGATGCTCTTGGACATCTAAGTCTCCTGTCACTGTTTAAAGGGCCCGGCACTGCCTCATGCCAATCAGACCCCGATGTTAAAGTAAGAAATACGTCGGTATTCCCCGCCGCGACATTATCGCAGTTCATTGGCGTTGCATACGGTGTGCTTTCCAATGCGGCCAGATGTGACGCCAAAGCCGCAGTTCGGCGCGCTGGTGCCGCAGCGCTCGCAAGATGTTGTGGGTGCATCAAAGGCCCTCCCAGATACAGGTGTCGTTGCTCAGGCGAAATGCCTCGAAAAACTGTGTGGCCTCGGGGTCGGACACCCCGAATTCCGTGACGCGATCAGCCAAAGAGATCACGATGACCTCTCCGTCCAGCGCATGTTGCGCCATGTAGGGAATGGCCAGCGCGTCGCACAGATAGGTCATATCGGCCCCAACCTGCGCAAAGTCCACAGCGCCCGTATCGCGCGCGATATAAGGGGCGACAAAACGGAAGCGCAGCCATGTCTGCACGCCCACCTCGTCTATCAGCACCTCTTGCAATTCGATGCTTTCGCCCGACGGCACCTCGACCGGCTGCGCCGCGGCAGAGGCCGTTGCGAAAGCTGCGCCAACCGCAAGCCACTTCAGTGCCGCACCCGCTGGATGCAGCCCGAAGGGCAATGACGCGGAAAGAGAGGGGTGATCGGTAACCAAAGCGGTCTCCTGCCCCTCGGGCACCTGCAAAGGCACCGCGAGGGATATGGACTAAACGACGTTAGAGCGGGATGTTGTTATGCTTTTTCCACGGCATCGCGGCTTTCTTGTTGCGCAGCGAGGCAAAGGCGCGGGCAATCCGCTTGCGCGTGGTGCGTGGCTGGATCACCTCGTCGATAAAGCCACGCTCTGCCGCGACAAAGGGGTTCGCGAAACGCTCTTCGTAATCGGCGGTATGGCGCGCGATCTTTTCGGGGTCGTTCAGATCGGCACGGTGGATGATCTCTGTCGCGCCCTTGGCCCCCATCACGGCAATCTCGGCTGTGGGCCACGCGTAGTTGAAGTCGGACCGCAAGTGCTTGGACGCCATCACGTCATACGCGCCGCCATAGGCTTTGCGGGTGATGACCGTCACCATCGGCACCGTCGCTTCGCCATAGGCGAACAGCAGCTTGGCACCGTGTTTGATCACGCCGCCATATTCCTGCCCCGTACCGGGGAGAAAGCCGGGCACGTCCACCAGCGTCAGGATCGGAATTTCGAACGCATCGCAGAAGCGCACAAACCGCGCCGCCTTGCGCGAGCTGTCGATATCAAGGCAGCCCGCCAGTACCATCGGCTGGTTCGCGACCACACCCACGGTGCGCCCTTCGATACGGATAAAGCCGGTCAGGATGTTCTTGGCGAAGTCTTCCTGGATTTCGTAAAAGTCGCCTTCATCCGCAAGCTTGTGGATCAGCTCTTTCATGTCGTAGGGCGTGTTGGCGTTGCTGGGCACCAATGTATCAAGCGACGCCTCGATCCGGTCGGGTTCGTCAAAGAACGGGCGCACGGGCGGCATGTCGCGGTTGTTAGCGGGCAGGAAATCGACCAGACGACGCACCTCGGCCAGTGCTTCGACGTCATTTTCAAACGCGCCATCCGCGACGGAGGATTTGCGCGTGTGCGTCGTCGCGCCGCCCAATTCCTCTGCGGTGACCTGTTCGTTGGTCACGATTTTGACCACGTCAGGGCCTGTCACGAACATATAGGACGTGTCTTTAACCATGAAGATAAAGTCTGTCATCGCAGGGGAATAGACTGCCCCGCCCGCACATGGCCCCATGATCACGCTGATCTGCGGGATCACACCGGAGGCCTCGATATTGCGTTGGAACACCTCGGCATAGCCCGCGAGGCTGTCGACGCCTTCCTGAATACGCGCACCGCCGGAATCGTTGATCCCGATGACAGGCGCACCGTTCTGGATCGCCATATCCTGAATCTTGCAGATCTTTTGCGCGTGGGTCTGGGACAGCGATCCGCCAAAGACCGTGAAATCTTGACTGAAGACATAGACCAGACGGCCGTTGATTGTGCCCCAACCGGTGACAACGCCGTCACCTGCGGGTTTTTGCTGCTCCATCCCGAAGTCGGTGCAGCGGTGGGTGACGAACATGTCGAATTCTTCAAACGACCCATCATCAAGCAACAGGTCGATCCGCTCGCGGGCGGTCAGCTTGCCACGGGCGTGCTGCGCATCAATGCGCTTTTGCCCTCCGCCCAGTCGGGCGTCGTCGCGGCGGGTTTCAAGCTGTTCCAGAATATCTTTCATCACGCACCTCTATAAGATTTCCGCCACCGTAACGCCGCCCCCGCGCGAACCAAAGCGCATTTTTGCAAATTTGCAAAAACTATACACCCTTCTCTTTGCTAATTGAAAACTTGCAAATCGTTCGGTTACCGTATGGTTCTGGATAGACAAGATGCAACCGCAGGCATACTGATATGCAATGATCAAGGATAACCCCGTCCGTTTTCTGGATAAAACATCCCCCCCGCATATTTCCACGCTGATCCTTCTTTCGGGGATCGGGGCGCTGGCGATGAATATGTTCCTGCCAAGCCTTCCCGCTATGGCTGAATATTTCGACGCCGATTACTCTGTGATGCAGCTTTCCGTGCCGCTTTATCTGCTGTGTAGCGCGGTGTTGCAGGTGCTCATCGGCCCGATTTCGGACAATCTGGGCCGCCGCAATGTGCTGCTGTGGGGGCTGGCGATATATATGATCGCGACGGTGGGCTGTATCTATGCCCCCACGACGGCTGTGTTTCTTGCCTTCCGCTGCGTGCAGGCCATCGTCGCCGTGTCGATGGTGCTGAGCCGCGCCGTGGTGCGCGATATGTTCGCCCAAGATAAAGCCGCCTCCATGATCGGCTATGTCACGATGGGCATGGCGCTGGTGCCCATGATCTCCCCCGCGGTGGGCGGGTTGCTGGAACAATCCTTCGGTTGGCAGGCGACCTTCTGGGCGATGTTCTGGATCGGGGCGCTGGTACTGGCGATCACATGGTTCGACCTTGGCGAGACCCACGTCGCGTCAGGGCGCACGCTGACCCAGCAATTCGCCGAATACCCCGAGCTGCTCGGCTCTCCGCGGTTCTGGGGGTACTCAATGGCGGCGGCCTGCTGCTCGGGTGCGTTCTTCGCCTACCTTGGCGGCGCGCCCTTCGTGGGCAGCGTCGTTTTCGGCATGGAACCGGCCGAGCTTGGCATCTATTTCGGCGCACCCGCCGTGGGCTATTTCCTTGGCAACTTTATCACGGCCCGCAAAGCGACCGTGGTTGGCGTCAACACGCTGGTGCTTTGGGGCTGTCTGGCCAATGCGATTGGCGGGTCGGTGTCGATGATGATCTTCCTGCTGGGCTACGGATCGCCACTGTCGTTCTTCGGGATGATGACGCTGGTGGGCCTTGGCAACGGGCTGTGCATCCCCAACGCCACCGCGGGCCTGTTGTCGGTGCGCCCGCATCTGGCGGGCACGGCATCCGGGCTTGGTGGCGCGATCATGATTGGCGGTGGTGCGGGACTGAGCATTTTGGCCGGTGCCCTGCTGAGCGAAGAAACCGGAGCCTATCCGCTGCTCTGGATCATGCTGGCTACCGCCGTCGCGGGCGTCGCGTCGATCTTGGTCGTGATCCGCCGTGAACGGGCGCTTGGCATCGCCTGACGGGCCTTGCCGCCGTTAGTTTGCAAAGATACGGTTTGCAGAACCGGTAACTTTGCAAAGGCCCCACCCCGATGGCGATCCAAAAGCTATACGCTGGCGCAAAACTGCGCGAGCTGCGCACCAATCTGGCTCATACCCAGAAAGAATTCGCCGCGCGCCTTGGCGTTTCCCTCCCGTACCTTAACCAGATGGAGAACAATAACCGACCCGTCAGCACCACGGTCGTGTTGGCACTGGCGTCTGAATTCGGGATGGACGTCACCGAACTGTCGAGCGGGGACAGTGAACGGCTTGTCAGCGACATGCGCGAAGTCCTGTCCGATCCGGTGTTCGAGGGCGATGTGCTGCCACTGGCCGATGTGCAGCTTGCGGCCTCCAACGCGCCGGGGTTGGCGCGGGCGTTCATCAAGCTGCACCAAAGCCACCGCCAGACCCAGGAACGGCTGGCCTATCTGGACGAAGCCTTGGGCCGCGAAGATGCCCGCCCCTCCCCCAGTCCGTGGGAAGAGGTGCGCGACTTCTTCCATTATTGCGACAATTATCTGGATGCCGTGGACCGCGCTGCCGAGTATTTCGCCCGCGACACCGGCACTGGCCAAAGCCTGCGCGACACCACGCTAGAGGCGCTGTCCGGCGCAGGCATCACCGTCGCCTTCGACGAGACAGATGCCCTGCGCCGCTATGATCCGGCCAGCGGCGTGTTGCATGTCTCGGCCCGCGCCTCGCAGGCCACACAGACGTTCCAGATGCTGCTGCAGGTCGCCCTTGTGCGCCAGAACGACCTGCTTGAGGCAACCTTGGATTTCGCGCGTTTCAACAGCCCTGCGGCCCGTGACATCGCGAAGATGGGGCTGGCGAACTACTTTGCCGGGGCCGCGCTGATGCCCTACGCCCGGTTTCTGGAGCGCGCCCAAAGCTGCCGCCACGACCTCGAGGTGCTGGCCTCTGATTTCGGGGCATCGATCGAACAGGTCGCGCATCGGCTGTCGACGCTGCAACGTCCCGGGTCAAAGGGGATTCCGTTCTTCTTTGTCCGTGTGGATCAGGCGGGCACGATCACCAAACGCCATTCGGCCACCCGTCTGCAATTTGCGCGGTTCGGCGGGGCCTGCCCCCTGTGGAACGTGCACAGCGCCTTTGAAACGCCGGGCCGCTTCCTGCGCCAGCTGGCCGAAACGCCGGACGGGGTACGCTATATCTCGTTGGCGCGGGACATCTCGAAGCCGGCGGGGCGGTTTGGCGCGCCGGTGCGGCGCTATGCGATTTCGCTGGGGTGCGAGGTGCGCCATGCGCCCGCGCTGGTCTATGCCGACGGGATGGACACCACCCGCGCCTCGGCGTTTGAACCCATCGGCATATCTTGCCGTATTTGCGAACGTAAACATTGCCACCAGCGGTCTGTGCCGCCGCTGGAACGCCAGCTGGTGGTGGACCCGAACCTGCGCGACGTGCTGCCCTATCAGGTGGATTGACCGCTCACCGCTTGGCCGCCCGCCACCCGGCGGCACGCGCCTGCGCCGCGGTGCAGAACCAGCGTTCGCCCTTGTCGGTGCGGATCACGGTCCGGTCATAGTCGTGCTGTCCGGGCATGTGAAAGATCCGCGTGCCCTTGCTGCTGACATTCCCCTTGATCACACAGCCGCCCGGCCCCGATGACGCAACGGGCTTTGGCGCTGCTTTTGAGGCTTTGCGATAGGCATCGGGGCGCTGCGTTTCATAGGCATGCACCCCGCGTCCCGCCCGCTTGGCCGCCGCTTCGGTTGCGACATAGGCGCGGCTGTAGCGCGCGTAGGAAAAGGCCAGCCCCGCTGCGACCAAAGCTTGCCCCATATCCTGCCCCAAGGCGGCACAGCGCGCGACAATCCGGCCATAGCGGTCGGTATCCACCCGCTGGCAGTCGGCCCGCTGGCCGTCATAGGTGGCACGCACCTGCGCCGTCACCCAAGCGCCGCAGTTCAACACGCGCCCATCCGAGGCACGGCAGGGCTGGTCCCCTTCGACCGCATCGATGCCGAAAAGCCGGATCCGCGTCTCACCCAATGCGATCGTATCGCCGTCGATCACCCGGATCTCGCCCGACAGACGCGGTTCGACCGCCGCAGCGGGTTGCGTGAAAACGGCGATCAGCGCCGCGGCGAAACATGAATGAAGGATGGTTTTCATATCCCGTTGATTGGGCCGTTTCCACGCCCCAATCAACCAGAGATATTAACCAAGGTTAACTTTCGTTAACACTTGTGGCGTCTCGACCAAGGGAGGTGCCAGCCCCTTAGCGCTGCGCGGTTTCCCAGTCGGGGTGAATCCAGGGCGCGTCATTCGCCGCGGCCAATGGATCAAGCCCCAGCACATGGTCCGAGATTTTCTCGCCCACCATGATGGACGGGGCGTTCAGGTTGCCATTAGTGATCCGCGGGAAGATCGAGCTGTCGGCGACTCGCAGCCTCTCTACCCCGATCACACGGCCCTGCGGATCAACCACCGCCTGCGGGTCATCGGCGCGGCCCATGCGGCAGGTACCACAGGGGTGATAGGCGCTTTCGGCATGTTCGCGGATGAAGGCGTCAAGCTCTGCGTCGCTTTGCACATCGGCCCCCGGCTGGATTTCGTGTTTGACGAAGGGTTTGAAGGCGTCCTGCGCAAAGATCTCCCGGGTGAGGCGAATACAGGTGCGGAACTCCTCCCAATCCTTGTCCTGCGACATGTAGTTGAAAAAGATCTTCGGCGCGTCGGCCGGATTGCCCGAGGCCAGCGTGACAGACCCGCGCGAGGTCGACCGCATCGGCCCCACATGCGCCTGAAACCCGTGGCCTTCGGCGGCGGCCTGCCCGTCATAGCGCACGGCGATCGGCAGGAAGTGATACTGGATATCGGGATATTTGATCCCCGCCTTCGACCGGATGAACGCCGCGCTTTCAAACTGGTTCGACGCGCCCATGCCGGTTTTCGTAAACAGCCACTGCGCGCCGATTACGGCCTTGGAAAAGATGTTCCAGTGCTTGTACAGCGTAATCGGCTGGCTGGCGGCCATCTGGATATACAGCTCAAGATGGTCTTGCAGGTTCTGGCCAACACCGGGACGGTCCGCGATCACCTCGATGCCATGCTCTGCCAGATGCGCGGCAGGGCCGATGCCCGACAGCATCAGCAGCTTGGGCGAGTTGATGGAGGACGCCGCGATGATCACCTCGCCGCTGGCACGCAGCACCTCGGTCTCGCCACCGCGCAGCACCTCGACCCCGACAGCACGACCGTCTTCGATCACAATGCGCTGCGCCAAGGCGCGGACGAGTTCGACGTTGCCGGTCTTTTGCGCGGGCCGCAGATAGGCGTTGGCCGCGGACCAGCGACGGCCCTTCCAGACCGTCTGCTCCATCGGACCGAAGCCTTCCTGTTTCTCGCCGTTATAATCGTCGGTCGCCTCATAGCCCGCTTGCTTGCCCGCCTCGACAAAGGCTTCGAACAAGGGGTTTTCGCGTGGGCCACGGCTGACATGCAGCGGGCCATCGGTGCCGCGCCAGTCGGGGTCGCCCCCGTGGCCGCCGTCATGCCAGCTTTCCATGCGTTTGAAATAGGGCAGCACATCGGCATAGCCCCAGCCGTCGGCCCCCTGCTCTTCCCAGTGGTCATAGTCCATCGCGTGCCCGCGCACATAGACCATCCCGTTGATCGACGACGATCCGCCGATCACCTTGCCACGCGGGGTCGCCAGACGACGGTTATTCAGATGCGGTTCGGGTTCGGACTGGAACCCCCAGTCGTAGGTTTTCATGTTCATCGGATAGGACAAGGCCGCCGGCATCTGGATGAACGGGCCCGCATCGCTGCCACCATGTTCGATCACCATCACCTTGCGCCCTGCCGTGGCCAGGCGGTACGCCATCGCGCAGCCCGCGCTGCCCGCCCCTACGATAATAAATTCAGCTTCCATCCTATCGCCTTCCTTCCGTGAGTCTTGCGCGGATCAAGGAGGCCGCAGGCCCCGCGCCCCCGGCGCGGCTTGTCCTTGACGCGCGCAAGTCTCGCATCCCAACATTGTCGAGGTGACTTGAGGATCAGACCGATCCCTCAAGCACCTCTCAGCATATTCCGGCACGCCCTGCCCAAGCCCCCCTTTGTTGCCGAAGGAAAGCTCGGGCCGGATGCGCGCCCATCTATCGCATACGCGTCAGCGCAGCGTTGGATCAGCGCCCTAGAAAGGCGCTTCCATATCGCCCATGCGCACATAGACGGTTTTCAACTGGCTATAGTGATCAATCGCCGCCTTGGAGTTCTCGCGCCCCACGCCCGAATTTTTCATGCCGCCAAAGGGAGCTTCGACCGGAGCGTCGTTATAGGTGTTGATATAGCAGGTGCCCGCCTCGAACCCCGCCGCGACGCGGTGCGCGCGGGACAGGTCTTTGGTGAACACACCGGCGGCGAGACCGAATTCGGTCGCATTGGCGCGGGCCATCACCTCTGCCTCGGTCTCGAAATCCAGCACCGACATGACCGGCCCGAAAATCTCTTCGCGGGCGATGGACATGTCGTCGGTCACATCGGCAAAGACGGTGGGCTGCATGTAAAACCCGTCGCGGTCGATTGCTGCCCCACCATAGACCAGACGCGCGCCTTCGGCCTTGCCCTTTTCGACATAGCCAAGCGCGATCTCCATCTGACGTTTTGACACCATCGGGCCAAAGCTGGTGTCAGGGTCCATCGGGTCGCCGATCACGGCGGTGTCCAGACGTTCGGCCAAGCGTTTCAGGAACGCCTCTTTGATGTCGCGGTGCACGAAGACGCGGGTACCGTTCGAACAGATCTGACCAGAGCTGTAGAAATTGCCCAAGATCGCGCCGCTGATGGCGTTCTCGATATCCGCGTCCTCGAACACGATCATGGGGGACTTGCCGCCCAGTTCCATCGTGACATGTTTGATGGCTTCCGCGGCCGCGGCATAGACCTTGCGACCCGTGGGCACAGAACCGGTGAGAGAGACCTTATCTACGCGCGGGTCGGTCACAAGGGAGGCCCCCACTTCGCCCATGCCCTGCACAACGTTGTAAAGACCGGCGGGCAGCCCTGCCTCTACCAGAATTTCCGCGACTTTCAGCGCGCAAAGCGGCGTCGTCTCGGACGGTTTGAAGATGATCGAGTTCCCACAGGCCAGCGCCGGTGCGCCTTTCCAGCAGGCGATCTGCGTCGGATAGTTCCATGCGCCGATGCCGACACATACACCCAGCGGTTCGCGGCGGGTATAGACCCAGTCTTCGCCCAGCTGGATATGCTCCCCCGTCAACGAGGCCGCCAGACCGCCGAAATATTCCAGCGCATCCGCACCGCTGGTCGCATCCGCAACCGAGGTTTCCTGATAGGGTTTGCCGGTGTCATACGTCTCAAGGATCGACAGATCGTGGTTGCGTTCGCGCATGATGTCGGCGGCGCGGCGCAGGATACGGCCCCGTTCGGTGCCGGTCATCGCGGCCCAAGCAGCCTGCGCGTCCCGCGCGGCGGTGATGGCTTTCTCGACGATTTCCGGCGTGGCGGCATAGACGGTCGCGATGACCTCGCCCGTGGCCGGATAGATCACCTCGATCGGGGTGCCGTTGGTATCTTCGACATATTCGCCGTTGATGAAATGGCTGGCGATGGGTTGCGTTTGCATAGGTCTCTCTTTTAGGTTGGGCCCCGCCCGTATGGCGGGGCCGCTTAGGTTTAAGGGTTATTCGGCCGGGATATTGGCGTTGCCATCCAGCCCGTGCAGGTGACGGCGTTTGACAAAGAACATATAGCCAAGCGCCAGCAGGTAGATGCCGATCACGATGGTCCCGACCCACTGGATCTGCAGCCATTGGCTTTGGAACAGCAGGGTCAGCACGAACAGGCCGATGGCGTTGGCCAGTACGTAAGACACCGTGCCAAAGCGTTCGGTCGTGAAGTTGAGGTTATCGGTGTAGAGCCGGATCAAACTGTCGAAAGAGTTGATCACGAACACGATGCCCACGATGGTCATGGCCCAATTCGGGAAGCCCGCGGTGCCGATACCGTTCAGGTGGTAGTAATACAGCACCGAGAACCACAACCCCAAGGGGATCGACGGGAATACCAGCAAGGACGCCAGCAGTTGCCATGTCTTCAGCCCGCCGACAAAGCGGCTGACGAACTGCCCGATCATGATTGACCAAGCGAACCACCAGAACAGGTAGAATTCGTGGTAATCCGTCAGCGGGATGATGAACTTGTGGATATTCGCGAAATAGCCGCCAAGGTTGCTGGCGCTAGAGGCAAATTCGCCCAATCCCATGCCGGCGTTCAGCCACATGTAAGCGATCAGCGCCAGAAACAGCAGGGTCGAGCTGACCGACAGCACACGCACGAACTTCAGATCGGTGGAGCTGAAGGCCGCAATCAGGATCACGAGGAAGCAGATCAGGTAGAAGACCGGCAGGATCGTCTCTCCGTCGCCGACCTCGGCGATGTAATAGGGCATATAGATCAGGAACAACGCACCGGTGAAGGCGCAGGTGGTGATGATCACGATGTTGTTCAGCAGTTTGATCGCGGGGATTTCAAAGAACTTCACCCGCGGCTCGATGGCGCAGAAATAGAAGGTCGTCAGGAAGTAGAACGTCCAGATCAGAAAGCCCCAGAAGCCGAATTCAAGCGCCAGCGGGTTGGTGAACCCATAGGCCGGCTCGGTCGCCGTATCCGCATAAAGCGGGAAGTCGAAGGCCAGCGGGAACATGATCAGCCCCACATCCAGCCCCGACGTGAAGAGGATCGCGATAAAGGTGAACAGCGGCACTGGCGTCACGCCGGTCAGCGGCAGGTTCCACCACTTGATCGTACAGAAAATAGTTAAGCCCAAAGCCAGTATGACCCCGAACGAAATGATGGTCGTTAACATTGTGTCCCTCCGTGTTGGGGGTGCATTATTGGTTTGGTTGCCCGCACCCCTTGGGCAGTCGTTCTATTCGCCGCGCGGAAAACGTTTATTCTCTTCCAGCACGTTCAGATCCATGTGGTTGCGCATGTATTGCTCTGACGCATTGCGCAGCGGTTGGTGATCCCACGGATAGTACCCGCCCTTGCGCAGCGCCTCGTAGACGACCCAGCGGCGGGCCTGGCTTTTGCGCACATCGGCATCGAAGGCGGCCAGATCCCAACGGGCGTCGGCCTTGGCCGACAGGGTCAGACGCGTGCCCTGATGGGCAGGTTCTTCGGCAAGGTTGGTCAGCTCGTGCGGATCGGTGTCCAGATCGAACAGTTGGTCAGGATCAAGGGCGCAGCGGTTGAACTTCCACTTGCCGTAGCGCAGTGAGACCATCGGCGCGTAAGACGCCTCTGCCGCGTATTCCATCGCAACGGGTTCGGTGCGTTCCACCCCCTGCCCCATGGGCACCAGCGATTGCCCCGTGGTCCATTCCATCACCTCGTCCATAGACACGCCTGCCAGATCACAGACGGTGGGGCACACGTCGATATTGCTGACCGGCGTGGTCTGCAAACCGGGTGCCATCTGCGGGGCGGCGATCATCATCGGGACGCGGGACGACCCTTCGAAAAAGCTCATCTTGAACCAGAGCCCCCGCTCGCCCAGCATATCGCCGTGGTCCGAGCAGAAGATGATGATCGCCTCTTGGCGCGTGTCCTCTAGCGTTTGAAGGATCTCACCGATCTTTTCGTCAAGATAGCTGATGTTGGCAAAGTAAGCCTGACGCGAACGTCTGATATCGTCTTCGGTGATGTCGAAACTGCGCCAATCGTTGGCGTCAAAGATACGTTTCGAATGGTTGTCCTGATTTTCATACCCCAGATCGGGCACCTCGGGCAGCAAGTGGTCGCAATCGTTGTACAGATCCCAGTATTTCTTGCGCGCGACATAGGGGTCATGGGGGTGCGTAAAGCTGGCGGTCAGACACCACGGGCGCGGATCCAGACCGCGTGACAGGTCGTAAATCTTGCGCGTCGCCTCATAGGCCACGGCGTCGTCATATTCCATCTGATTGCTGGTTTCCGCCACACCTGCGCCGGTCACCGACCCCATATTGTGATACCACCAGTCAATGCGTTCCCCCGGCTTGCGGTAGTCCGGCGTCCAGCCGAAATCGGCGGGGTAGATATCGGTGGTCAGGCGTTCCTCGAACCCGTGCAGCTGATCGGGGCCGACGAAATGCATCTTGCCCGACAGGCAGGTCTGATAGCCCGCACGCCGTAGATGGTGGGCGTAGGTGGGCACGCTCGACGCGAACTCTGCCGCGTTGTCATAGACGCCCGTAGCCGACGGAAGTTGCCCCGACATGAACGCCGCCCGCCCCGGCGCGCACAGCGGGCTGGCGGTATAGGCGTTCTTGAACCGCGTCGACCGCGCCGCCAGCTTTTTGAGGTTCGGGGCATGCAGCCAGTCAGCTGGGCCGTCGGGAAACAGCGTGCCGTTCAACTGGTCGACCATCAGGATCAGGATATTCGGCTGGGTCATTCTTTGGTCCCCACAAGCATATGAAGCACCGACAGGGCGCGGTCGCTGGCGGCACGCGCGCTGCCCTCGTCCGACAAGGCGGCGCGCAGGTAAAGCCCGTCGATCAGGGCGGCCAGCGTATCGGCATCCCCTGCCGGATCATCCGAGATCGGGCGCAGCGCATAGGTCAGGTTCGACCGCAGCCGCTTTTGATACACCACTAGCAAACGGTAGGTTTCGGTATTGGTCCGCGAGGAGGCATAGAGCGTCATCCAGGCGCTGACCGTTGCCGGATCGAAATAGCTTTCGTCAAAGCTCGCGCGGATGATCGCCTCGGCCCGTCCCAGCGGAGATTTGTTCAGACGCAGCTCGCGGCGGACCTCGGCGCTGTATTCCGTCAGGATATAGCGCATGGCCGCAAGAAAGATCTGGTCCTTGCCGCCAAAATAGTGATGCGCCAGCGCCGAGGACATCCCCGCGCGGCGCGCGATCTGGCCGACCGTCACATCCAGTGACTGGGCAGCACCGATTTCGGCAATCGTCGCTTTGACCAAGGCGTCGCGGCGAATAGGCTCCATTCCGACTTTGGGCATAAAGAATCCTTAGTGGTTTGATAGCGTCTGGCCATCAAACCTACGTTCATTGACTGACAAGTCAATAAAAACCTGAGCGCGGATCAACTCAGGGTATAGTCATTTTCCAGCCGGCGGCGTCGCTAGAATTTCGTCGCCGGCGTAGCGGGGGTAATCTGACGTTTCAGCATCGCCTCGCGCCATGTGATAAAGGTCACCGACCCCAGGATCACCGCCCCGCCAAGAACGACCCAGATATCAATGGGTTCAGCAAAAACGACAGCACCTAGCGCCGTGGCCCAGACCAGTTGCAGGAAGGTCACCGGCTGGGTCACCGTCAGCGGTGCTGCGGCAAAAGCCAGCGTCATGGTATAGTGGCCTGCGGTTGCAAAACACGCGACAGCGGCGAGGATTCCGATCTCCTCCCACGTGGGGGTGATCCAGTTGGCAAGCGCGAAGGGGGCCAAAAACAGAGTCACAAACAGCGACATCATCGCGACGACGACCGACGGGCGCACCTCATCCGCAAGCACTTTGGCCAGCAAATAGGCCCCGCCAAACACCACCGCCGCGATCAGCATCGCGAAATGCCCGCCGGTCAGCTCTCGAAACCCCGGTCGCAGGATAATCGCGGCTCCGACCAGCCCCAGCACGACCGCAATGATCCGGCGCAGGGCCAAGCTCTCGCCCAGAAACAGCGCGGCCCCGATGGTGACATAGATCGGCGCAAGATAGTTCATCGCCGTCACCTCGGCGATAGAGATACGGGTCATGGCGTAGAACCACAGGATAACGCCCACCCCATGCAGCCCGCCGCGTACCGAAAAAAGCGCCCATTGGCGGCGCGACAGCTTCGCCTCACGCAGCGCGCCAATCGCGGGCAGCAGGAACACCAAGCCAAAGCCATAACGGATAAAAGCAGCTTCGGAGGACGGCAGGCGCGGGCCCATATGTTTGACCAAGGCGGTCACGCAAATGAAACACAGGCCGGTCACGACCATCCAGAAGATACCGGTGACGGGGCGTTGGGGATGTGCAGTTGTCATGGGCGCAACATTCCCCAACCCTTCCCCAAGGGCAAGGTCACATCAGCAGAAGTTTCAAGGCAATTGCCCACATGGTCAGCGCAATCACACCGTCCAGAATTTGCCAGCTGCGCGGCTTGCTGAAGAACGGCCCCAACAGGCGCGCGCCGTAGCCCAGGCTGAAAAAGAAAACAAAGCTCGCCGTGACCGCACCTGCCCCGAAGGCAAGGCGGCTTTCATATTGCGCGGCGATGGACCCCAGCAGCACGACGGTATCAAGATAGACATGCGGGTTCAGCCAGGTCAGCGCGAGCAGGGTCAGGATCGTGCGGCGCAGGCTGGTTTGCGCGGCCCCGTCAGCGGCCAGCGCATGGCCGCCCTGCCAAGCCGATCGCGCGTTCTGGAAACCGTACCAGATCAGGAACGCCGCCCCGCCGTAGCGCATCAGTGTTTCGAACCACGGCACCGCCGTGGCCAGCGCACCGAACCCCGCCACCCCTGCGGCGATCAGCACCGCATCCGACAAGGCGCAGGTCAGGCAGACCCAAAAGACATGCTGCAACCGCAAGCCTTGGCGCAAGACAAAGGCGTTCTGCGCCCCGATAGCCAGAATCAAGGTCAGGCCCAAGGCAAAGCCGGGAAAGAAGGCGGTCATATGTCAAAAGCTCCGTCGGGAATCTGGGCCGGTCTCGGGCAAGATGCACCGCCGGACCCCACCCAAAAGTAAATTTTCATCCCCTGCAACCCCAACTTTATTGTTGCGGCCGCGAAACATTTGCGTGATTGGGCCCGTTACTACTAGCGAACCACAGATACAGCGCCTATCTGACCCGCATACAACCAAGGAATAATGTCATGTTCGACGACAAACAGAAGCTGGAAATCAGCCAAGATGAATTGGCGCTTATCGAAGCAGCCCTGCACACACAGTCCAAGATCCTGAGCGTTCAGGCAAGCGCAGGCGGATCTAAGGCCTTGGGGCACCTCAACGAGGTCAAACGCGTCCTCGCCTCTATCTCGCAGCAGCGCGTGCGCGACACCACGACCAAACCGGCCTGGGGTGGTCTTTTTCGCATGGCGCGCCTTTTGGGATAAATTCGGCCCCAAACGCTGACACAAAAAAAACCGCCCCGCAGCTAAGCCAGGGGCGGTTTTTTTGTGTCTCGCGGGCGCGTGACGCACCCGCCCCCCGCCAAAGCAAAGCCCCGCCGCGACATGGGTCGCTGGCGGGGCGTAAATGCTACAGCTGCTCCATCACCTCGTCAGAGGCTTCGAAGTTCGCGGTGACCCGCTGCACGTCGTCGTCGTCTTCCAGGGCGTCGATCAGCTTCATCAGCTTTTCCATCCCTTCCAGATCCATTTCGGTCGTGGTGGTCGGACGCCAGACCAGCTTGGTGCTTTCGGATTCGCCCAACTCGGCCTCAAGCGCGGTGCTGACATCGTTCAGGTCGGTATCCATGCACCAGATCACATGCCCGTCATCCGAGCTTTCGACGTCTTCCGCACCGGCTTCGATAGCGGCCATCATGACGGTGTCGGCATCGCCAACGCTGGCGGGATAGGTGATTTCGCCCTTACGGTCGAACATGAAGCCGACGCTGCCTGTCTCGCCCAGATTGCCACCGTTCTTGGTGAAGGTGGACCGCACGGTCGATGCGGTGCGGTTGCGGTTGTCGGTCATCGCCTCGACGATGACGGCAACACCATTGGGGCCGTAGCCTTCATAGCGGATTTCTTCGTAATCCTCGCCCTCGCCGCCGACGGCTTTCTTGATCGCGCGTTCGATGTTGTCCTTGGGCATGGACTGGCCCTTGGCCTCTTTCACCGCCAGACGCAGACGCGGGTTCTTGTCCGGATCGGGTTCGCCCATCTTCGCCGCGATGGTGATTTCTTTGGAGAGCTTGGAAAAAACCTTGGCGCGCAGTTTGTCCTGACGGCCCTTACGGTGCTGGATATTTGCCCATTTTGAGTGACCTGCCATGGTGACCTCACATGCTAAAATTCTCGGTTGGCTCTCTATACGGCAGCCCACGCGCCTGAACAAGCCACCGCGCACGACCGCGCACGCGGGCGGTATGGCCGGGTTTGGGGCAGACAGGCGCGCGGGCGGCTGCTAGGGCTTTGGTCGCAGTTCACGCAAGGTACGCTCATGACCACCGATCAAATCATCCTGTTCACCCTGTTTGCCGCCGTGTTCGGCATGCTCTTGTGGGGGCGGTTCCGCTATGACCTTGTCGCCTTTGCCGCACTGATGGTTGCCGTGGTGCTGGGGGTGGTCGACAGCAAGGATGCCTTTGCGGGCTTTGGTCACCCTGCGACGCTGGTGGTCGCGCTGGTGCTGATCGTATCGGCGGGGCTGACGCGGTCTGGCGCGGTGTTGCTGATCACCCGCACGCTGGTCGATGCCTCGCGCAGCCTTGGCGGGCATATCACGCTGATGGGGGTCATCGGCGGGGTGCTGTCAGCCTTCATGAACAACGTCGCAGCCCTTGCGCTGCTGATGCCGGTCGACATCCAGACCGCCCGCAAGGCCGGTCGATCCCCGGGGTTGAGCCTGATGCCGCTGAGCTTTGCCACGATCCTTGGCGGCATGGCGACGCTGATCGGGACGCCGCCCAATATCATCATCGCCTCGATCCGACAGGAATCCCTTGGCGCACCGTTTCGCATGTTCGATTTCGCCCCTGTGGGCGGGATAGCGGCGGCGGCGGGGCTGGCCTTTGTCGCGCTGATCGGCTGGCGTTTTATCCCGCAGCGCGAAAACAACGTGCTGGGCCCCGAAGACCTGTCCCCCTATCTGGCAGAGCTGACGATCCCCGAAGGCAATGCCCAGATCGGTAAACGTCTGGCAGAGCTTCAGGACGCAGCCGAGAAGGCCGATGTCGCCATGCTGGGGGTGATCCGGGACGGCAAGCGCCGCTACGGCCAGTCACGCAACCTGCCCCTGCGCGCAGGCGACGCGCTGGTGCTTGAGGCAACACCCGACGCGCTGGACGAATTTCGCAGCACGCTGGACCTGCATGTCGCCGACGCCGACCGCGAAGACCGCCTGCGCGCCGATGGCGAAGGGGTCGAGATCATCGAGGTCGTGGTCACCAGCGATTCCCGACTGAACGGCCGGTCGGCTCAGGCGGTCGGCCTGTCGTGGCGGCAGCGCTCCGTGCTGCTGGGGGTATCGCGGCGCGGCAAACGCATCACCTCGCAACTGCGCAAGACCGAGCTGCAGGTGGGGGATATTCTGCTGCTGCTCGTGCCGCGCGATACCGCGTCCCATGTGGTCGAATGGCTGGGCGTGCTGCCCCTTGCTGACCGCGGGTTGGCAGTGACCGAAAACCACAAGGTCTGGCTGGCCATCGGCCTGTTTGGCGGCGCGGTCACGGCGGCGAGCTTTGGGTTGATCTACCTGCCCGTCGCCCTTGGGCTGGTCGTCATCGCCTATGTGCTGGCACGGATCGTCCCGCTGTCGGAGCTGTACACCCATATCGAATGGCCGGTCGTCGTCTTGCTGGGGTCGATGATCCCGTTGGGGGCGGCGCTCGAAAGCTCTGGCGGGACGGAGCTGATTGCCGGCGCGCTTGTCGGATTGACCCAAGGGCTGCCCGCATGGGTGGTGCTGACGGTGCTGATGCTGGTCACCATGACCCTGTCGGATGTGCTGAACAACACCGCCACCACCATCGTCGCCGCCCCCGTGGGCATCCAGATGGCGGCAAGCCTTGATGTCTCGCCCGACCCGTTCCTGATGGCGGTCGCCGTCGCCGCATCAAGCGCATTCCTGACGCCCATCGGGCATAAGAACAACACGCTTATCCTTGGTCCCGGGGGCTATAGCTTTGGCGATTACTGGCGCATGGGGCTGCCGCTTGAGATCATCGTCGTCGCAGTGTCCATTCCGGCTATTCTGGTGTTCTGGCCGCTTTAGAGGCAGAGCCAGGGGAAGGAGCCGGGGGCCAGCCCCCGGACCCCCGGGATTTTTGCCATTTGGAAGCGCGGGTCCGGCGCTACCAGAAGAGCGGGATCATCATGGAGACGAGCAGCGACATCGACAGGTTGAGCGGAATGCCGATGCGCATGAAGTCGGTGAAACGGTAGCCGCCCGGCCCATAGACCAGCGTGTTGGTCTGGTAGCCGATGGGGGTGGCAAAGGCGCAAGACGCCGCTATCATCACCGCCACGACCAAGGGGCGCGGGTCCATGCCAAGTGCGGACCCGAGGCTGATGGCAATCGGTGTCATGATCACCGCCACCGCGTTGTTCGACACGATCTCTGTCAGGGTTGTCGTCAGCAGGAACACCGCGAAGATCACATAGAAAGGCGACAGCGTGCCGAGGAAGGGCGCGATATTGTCAACGATCAGGCTGATCGCGCCGGAGTTTTGTAACCCTGCCCCGACCGCAAGCATCGAGAAGATCAGCGCCAGCAGACGGCCATCGACAAAGCTGAAGGCCTCTTCCGCGTCGATACAGCCCGTGACCAGGACCAACGCCACGGCCAGCACGGCCAGCAGCAGGATCGGCGCGACGTTCAGCGCTGCCAAGACCACGATCCCCACCAGCGCCGCGATGGCGATCGGGGCGTGCCCCCGCCGGAAGGCCCGTGCCGACGGCTGCGAGACGTCGACCATATCCATATCCGAGGCAAGGCGCTGGATATCCTCCATCGCGCCTTCTAGCAGCAGCGTGTCACCGACCTTGACGATGAGGTCGTCAAGCTGGCGACCGATGTTCTGGTTCCGCCGGTGTACCGCCAAAGGGTACACCCCATAGCGTCGGCGCAGACGCAGCGCCCCGAGCGTGCGGCCCACCATCTTGCAGCCCGGCGTGATCAGCACCTCTACGGTCGAGGTTTCCACCGCCGACACCTGATCGACGCGCTTGAGCTCTTTATTCGCCTGAAGGCTGAGCAGTTCCGTCATCTGGGTCCGCAGAACCACACGGTCACCGACCCGCAGTTCGACACTGGCCAGATCGCGGCGCAACGACTGATCCCCGCGCACCACGTCGATCAGCCGCACGCCTTCGCGTTTGAATAGCTGCACGTCAAGCACCTCGCGCCCGATCAGGTTGGAGTCGGGCGGGATCACGGCTTCGGTGAAGAACTTCATCTTGGAGCGGTCGGACAGCATATTCGCCATACTGTCGCGCGCGGGCAGCAGTTTGGGCGCGAAGACGGCCATATAGATCAGGCCCCAGGCGCAGACGACCAGACCGATGGGCAGGATTTCGAAAATGCCAAACGGCTCTAGCCCTTGCGACCGTGCGACACCGTCCACCAGAAGGTTGGTCGAGGTCCCGATCAGCGTCAGGGAGCCGCCCATGATCGCCGCATAGCTCAGCGGGATCAGCAGTTTGGAGGCTTTGGTGCCAAGCGTCTGGCTGAGCTGCACCACGACCGGAATCATCACCACCACCACGGGCGTGTTGTTCATCACCGCCGAGGCCGCCATGACGGCCACGATCACGCCCACCACCGCCGTTTTCGGATGCGTCTTGGCATAGCGTTCGGCCATGCGCGTCAGCACATCCAGCGCGCCCGTGCGCACCAGCGCGCCCATCACGATGAACATCGCGGCAATGGTCCAGGGGGCAGAGTTCTGCAGCACCGCCTGCGCATCGTCATAGGGCAAGATGCCAAGCGCCAGCATGATGGCCGCCCCTGACAGGGCCACGACCTCGGTCGGGAGGGATTCGCGCAGGAACATGACGAACATGATCACAACAACGGTCAATGCCAGGATGGCAGAGGTGCTATCCGACAGGTTTAGAAAGTCCATTCAGGTATATCCGGCCTTGGGCAGATGAAAATCAAACTGCAGTGTCGTTGATTGCAACGTCCACGGCAAGCGTCGCCTTGGGGCAAGCGTCAGATGCGCCTGCCCTGCGCTATTCCGGATACGGGTCTAAAGCGCGCCAGCCGCAACGCGGTCAGGGCGCGCTTTGCTGCAGCTTGCCGCCCTGACGCACGGGCACGATACGGGTCGCCTTGCCGGTGCGGTCGTCGGTTTCGATATAGACGCCGGAGAGGGTCGCTTCCTCGTTGGCGGGGGTGAAGCGGTCTTTGGGCATGCCGGTGAGGAAGCGGCGCAAAGGCTCTGTTTTCTCCATCCCGATCACCGAATGGTAGTCGCCGCTCATGCCTGCATCTGTCAGATAGGCCGTCCCGCCCGGCAGGATCATCGCGTCAGACGTGGGCACATGGGTATGCGTGCCCACAACAAGGCTGGCGCGGCCATCACACCAATGCCCCATCGCCATCTTTTCCGAGGTCGCCTCGCAGTGCATATCCACAATCACCGCCGATGCCATGCCGCCCAGAGGGTGGGTCTTGAGCACAGGCTCAAGCGCCGAGAACGGATCGTCAAAGGGGCGTTTCATAAAGACCTGACCAAGCGCCTGGGTGACCAGCACCTTGCGCCCGTTCTTGGCGGTGAACAGACGCGCGCCCTTGCCCGGTGCGTTTTTCGAAAAATTCAGCGGCCGGATGACACGCGGTTCCTGTTCGATAAAGCTCAGCATGTCTTTTTGGTCAAAGGCGTGGTCGCCCAGGGTCAGACAATCGGCCCCTGCGTCCAGCAGCGTTTTGGCGTGGCTGCCAGACAGCCCCATGCCAGAGGTGGCGTTTTCACCGTTCACCACCACAAAATCCAGTTTCCATTCCGTCCGCAGACGGGGAAGGTTTTCGCTGATTGCGCGGCGGCCCGCGCGGCCCATGACATCGCCGAGAAAGAGTATTTTCATGCCCCAAGCGTTAGGCTGCGCAGCGCCCGAGGGCAAGGGGCGGAGCTGCGGTTTTTGCGCGCGGGGTGCGGGCGCGCCTAAGCGATCTCGATCACGCCCGTCTCTGTCACGATCAGATCAAGCGGCTGGTCGGTAGGTTCAAGCGGCAGATCGTCAACCTCTTGCCCCGCAAAGGCAAAACCGATCGCCAAGGTCGCCCGCCGCTCACGCAGCTGTTCCAGCGTGCGGTCATAGAACCCGCCACCATACCCCAGACGGCCGCCAGCGCGGTTGAACGCCAGCAGCGGGACGATCACGATTTCAGGGTCAAAAAAATCCTCGACAGCGGGGATCTGAGCGCCAAAAGCACCATCCACCAAAGGGGTATCCGGGGTCCAGCGCGAAAACCGCAAAGGCTGCGCCGCGCCCATGATCACCGGCACGCCCACGGGGCCGTGGGCCGCCGCCTCGGCCATGGCGGGGCGCGGGTCAATCTCTGTGCGTATGGGTAGAAAACCGGACAGCGGGACGCCGCGATACCCCGCGAGCACTTCGCTCAGATAGCCGGCTTGCGCGGCGTTGGCATCATCAAACAGCGGCTTGCGGCGGGCAAAGGCCGCCTTGCGCGCTGCCGCCTTGACCGCCGCCATATCCATCACAGCAAGACCGCCGCCGCCAGCCCCAGAAAGGCGAAGAAGCCTACGACATCCGTCACCGTCGTCACAAAAGCACCAGAGGCAAGGGCCGGATCCACGCCGAAACGTTCCAGCAGGATCGGGATGCCCGTCCCCGCAAGCCCCGCCACGACCATATTGATCACCATCGCCGTCGCAATCACATAGCCAAGCGCGGGTGATCCGAACCACAGGATCCCGACGATCCCCATGATGATCGCGAAAATCAGGCCATTCACCAGCCCCACAAGACATTCACGCCGGATCACACGCCAGACGTTCGATCCGGTCAAATCCCGGGTCGCGATGGCGCGCACGGCCACGGTCAGACTTTGCGTCCCGGCATTCCCCCCCATTGAGGCCACGATGGGCATCAACACCGCCAACGCCACGATCTGCGCGATCGCCGCCTCGAACTGCGAAATCACCATGGAGGCCGCGATGGCCGTCACCAGGTTCACCGCCAGCCAGGGCAACCGCTGCTTGGTTGTCTCTATCACACGGTCCGACAGCGACCCTTCGCCCACACCGGCCAGACGCAGGATGTCTTCTTCGTGTTCCTCGTCCAGCACCGACATGGCGTCATCAATGGTGATCACGCCGATCAAACGCCCCTCGTCATCGACAACGGGCGCAGAGATCAGGTGATACTGGTTGAACGCATAGGCGACATCGCCCTCGTCTCGCAGGGCGGGAATGACCTGAAACGTATCCTCCAGAATGTCGCGCATGGGGGTGGCGCGTTTGGACCGCATCAGCTTGCCAAGGGTGACATTGCCCACAGGATGCAACCGCGGATCGACCATGACAATGTGATAGAACTGGTCCGGCAGGTCTTCCTCGGGCGTGGCGCGCAGGTGATCAATCGCCTCGCCCACGGTCCAGTGTTCCGGGGCCATGACAACTTCGCGCTGCATCAAACGACCAGCGGAATATTCGGGATAGGTCAGCGCCTGTTCGACAGCGACCCGGTCCGCATCTTCCAACGCCCCCAGAATGGTCTCGGCCTGCGCATCCTCAAGGTCTTCGATCAGATCGACAACATCATCGCTGTCCATGTCGCGCACGGCGTCCGACAGCACCTCGGGCGTCAGAATCGCAACGACTTCCTCGCGGATCGATTCGTCGAGCTCCGACAGAATCTCGCCATCGAACTCGCGGTCATAGAGCCGGATCAGCTTGGTCCGTTCAAAGGCGCTGATCTGTTCCAGAAGGTCGGCGATGTCGGCCGCGTGCAGCGGCTCCATCAGCTCTGTCAGCTTGGCGGCGTCATCGATTTCCACCGCATAGAGAATGGACGCCACGGCCTTCTTGTTCAGCCGATATGCCTCGCCTTCATCCTCGGCGTCGGGGGAGAGTTCAAGTTCCTGTGCGTCGTCAACCATGGCTGCCCCCACTTGCGATTTTGCGCAGACCATAAGCGTGCCACAGCGCGGATACAATGGCGCGGAACCCTGCGCTATCGGATTGTCGGCACGGCGGGCTGCGGTTAGACAGGCGGCATGAAAACACAAACACTCCTCCTCGGCCAAACGCTCCGGTTTACGGGCAATCCCCTCTCTGACCCGTGGGAGGAGACGGTTCATATCGACAGCGACGGTGGCGTGCTGATTGAGGGCGCGCAGATCAAGGCCGTGGGCCGCGCCGACGACCTGCGCAAGGCGCACCCGCAGGCGACGGTGCAGGACTATGGCGACCGGCTGATCTGCCCGGGGTTTGTGGACGCCCATGTGCATTATCCGCAGACCGCCATCATCGCGAGCTGGGGCAAACGGCTGATCGACTGGCTCAACAGCTATACCTTCCCCGAGGAAATGCGCCTGTCAGACCCCGCCTATGCCCGCGACATCGCCGGGCGCTATCTGGATCTGACTCTGGCCAACGGCACAACCACCGTCTGCTCTTTCGCCACCATCGCCCCCACCAGCGTCGACGCGATATTCAACGCGGCAGCAGAGCGTGGTCAGCGGATCGTGGCGGGCAAGACCTGCATGGACCGCAACGCCCCCGACGGGCTGCGCGATACGGCGCAATCGGCCTATGACGACAGCAAGATGCTGATCGACCGCTGGCACGGCAAAGGCCGCGCCAGCTATGCGATTACGCCCCGTTTCACGCCGACCTCGACGCCGGAGCAACTCGCGGCCTTGGGTGCGCTCTGGACTGAGCGCCCCGACTGCCTGATGCAGACGCACCTGAGCGAACAGGTCGACGAGATTGCTTGGGTACAAGACCTTGTGCCCCACGCCCGCGATTATCTGGACACCTACGAGGAACACGGGCTGGTGCGCGATCGCGCCGTCTTTGGCCATGCCATCCACCTGACCCCGCGCGAGATAGACCGCCTTGCCGACAGCGGCGCATCGGTGGTGCATTGTCCTACCTCGAACACCTTCATCGGATCGGGACTGTTCGACATGGCGCATATCGCCGCGCGCCAGATTCCGATTGGCTTGGCGACGGACACCGGCGGCGGATCGTCGTTCTCGATGCTGCGCACAATGGCTGCGGCCTATGAGATCGGCCAGTTGCGCGGCACCCCCACCCATGCGGCGCAGTTGATGTGGCTTGCCACCGCCGGCTCTGCCCGCAGCCTGCATCTGCACGAAAAGATCGGCACACTCGCCGAAGGCTTCGAGGCCGACATCACCGTTCTCGACCTCGCCTCCACCCCCGCGATCAAGCAGCGCAGCGACAATGCGCACAGCATATGGGATCAGCTTTTCGCCACAATCATGATGGGCGACGACCGCGCCATCAGCGATGTCTGGGTCAACGGGGTGCGCCGAGGCTGACGCCAGCCCCCTTCATTTTGCCTTTAAACTCCCCGCGGCGCGTCCCGTAGGCGCGCCTTGCGAGACGGCTTCGGGCCCATCCTAACAGGGTGCGGCCAGAACCATTGCCCAAATCCGGTCCGGCCCCTGAAACAGGCCAAAACCCGTGGCATTCCGGCTCATCATATTGCGGTAATGTGGCGCCGACTGCGCCCATCCCCGCATGACCTGCGTCAGATCCCCCTGCCCCTTGGCAAGATTCTCGGCCACATAGCACCAGCGATAGCCCTGCGCCCGCACTCGATCACCAACACCAGACCCATCGCGCCCCGTGTGCGAGAAATATCCGTGCCGCGCCATGTCCAGCGCATGTGCCCGTGCGGCGGCCTCTAGCCGCGGCGCATAGGACAGCGGGGCCACACCCTGCTGCGCGCGCATGGCATTCAACATCTGAACCGCCTGTGGCTCGGCGCGCAAAGGCGATATCGCGGCAATCAACAGAGCCACGGCCAAAGCCAGCCTGCGTAGAATATTCATACCGTCAACTCCCCCACCTTCGCGCTACCCGCGTCTCTACTTCCTCCCGAGATCGAGGCACGCGTGTTTATATCGCGTCCCGCAGCGCCCGCGCGAGCTTGTTTTGCTGCGCGATCTGCGCGGGTAGATCTATGGTCACGACCTGCCCGCCCCGCACGACGCCGCGCCCTTCAACAAGCAAATCGCGGACCGTTGTCGGCCCCGCAAGCAACAGTGCCGCAGGATCCCAACTCCCGGCGCTTTCAATCCCGCTCACGTCCCAGATGGCGATGTCTGCCCGCGCCCCCACCTCGATCCGCCCGCATTCGGGGCGGCCCAGGATGTCTGCACCGCCGCGCGTGACAATCTCGAGCGCTTCGCGGGCGCTCATCGCATCCGCCCCGCCAGCAACGCGCTGCAAAAGCATCGCCTGCCGTGCCTCCGCGACAAGATTACCGGCGTCATTACTTGCGGATCCATCGACCCCAAGCCCTACGGGAACTCCGGCATCTCGCATCGCACGAAGGGGCGCGATCCCCGAGCCCAAGCGGCAGTTCGAACAGGGGCAATGTGCAACGCCAGTCTTGGTCTGCGCGAATAACGCGATCTCGCTCGGGTCGAGTTTCACGCAATGGGCATGCCAGACATCGGGCCCGACCCACCCCAGATCCTGCGCGTATTGCCCCGGGCGGCAGCCGAATTGCGCCAATGAATAGGCGATATCCTCGTCGTTCTCGGCAAGATGCGTATGCAGCATCACGCCTTTGTCCCGCGCCAACAGCGCTGCGTCCCGCATCAGGTCCCGACTTACCGAGAAGGGCGAACAGGGCGCGATGCCAACCCGACACATGGAAGAGGCCGATGGGTCATGAAAACCGTCGATCACACGAATGCAATCTTCCAGTATCGCAGCCTCGCGTTCCACCAAAGCATCAGGTGGCAACCCACCGTCGCTTTCCCCGATGCTCATCGCGCCGCGCGTGGGCTGAAACCGCATCCCGATCTCTGCCGCGGCGTGTATTGTATCCTCCAACCGGCTGCCGTTCGGATACATATACAGGTGGTCCGAGCTTAAGGTGCAGCCGGACAAGGCAAGCTCTGCCAACCCCACCTGAGCCGAGACATACATGTGATCCGGCGTAAAACGCGCCCAGATCGGATAAAGCGTTTTAAGCCAGCCAAACAACAGCGCATCCTGCCCCCCCGGCACCGCCCGCGTCAGACTTTGATAAAGGTGGTGATGGGTGTTCACCAACCCTGGCGTCACAACGCACCCTGATGCTTCTATCACCTCCCCTTCAGTTGTCAGGTTTTGTCCCACCGCCACTACAACCCCATCGCGCAGCAAAACATCAGCCGATACCAATTCGCGCCGCGTCTCATCCATCGTCAAAAGATAATCAGCGTTGCGTATCAGCAGTTCGGTCATATCGGACAATTCCTAACAAACTCTAAAGCTTCGGCGTGAATATCGGCATTGGCCGCCGCGATGGCACGTCCCCCATGATGGGCGGGGCCGCCATCCCAGTCGGTTACGATGCCACCGGCGGCATGGACTAGGGCGATTGGCGCTTGAATATCATAGGGTTGCAAGCCCGCTTCGATGACCAGATCGACCTGCCCCGAGGCCACCAAAGCATAAGCATAGCAATCCATCCCAAAGCGCGCCAAACGCGCATGTCGCGCCACCTCGGCAAAGGCGGCCCCTTCGGATGTCGTCCCGACCTCTGGAAAAGTAGTGAAAACGGTCGCCTGTGACAGTGCACGCGCCCCACGTGTCCGTAGCGGATGAACGCCAGACGGACCCGACACCTCTGCTTGGCCGCTATGCCCAACAAAACGCTCGCGAATATAGGGCTGGTCGATGATCCCGAAAAACGGCCCATCCGCATTGCTGACCGCGATCAACACGCCCCAGGTCGGCGTGCCGGAGACAAAACCCCGCGTGCCGTCAATGGGGTCCAAAACCCAGGTGAGCCCGGACGTCCCTTCCGCGATACCATATTCTTCGCCCAGGATGGCGTCGTTGGGGCGTTCGCGCGCCAAGATATCGCGCATGGCCCGTTCGGCCGCACGATCGGCTTCTGTCACGGGATCATACCCCGCCTGGAATTTGTTGTCCGCAATCAGATCTGCTTGACGAAAATGCGGAAGTATCGCGGCACGGGCGGCGTCCGCCAGCAAATGGCCCACACGCAATATATCGGGATCGGAGTGCATATTTGGTATCATAGCTACCGATCTGACACTTTCGCCAGATCCTTGCAAGATAACACTTCCCGCTAAAGGTTAAGCAACATCACTGAGGACACGCGCCAATTCGAACAGGCGGCGACGCTGGTTTTCGGGGATCGCATAGTAAGAGCGGATCAAATCCATCGCCTCTTTATCGCCGCTCAGATCGGCGGGGATATTGTCCAAGGCTTTTTCGGGCTGCGGTTTTTCGGCTTCCAGACCTTCAAAGAAATGCGAAACGTCCACGTTCAGGGCAAAGGCGATGTCCCAAAGTCTGGACGCGCTGACACGGTTTGCACCGGTTTCATACTTTTGGATTTGCTGGAATTTTATGCCAACAAGTTCTGCTAAGCGCTGCTGTGTCATGCCTGTCAGCCAACGGCGTTGCCGTATTCGCTGACCAACATGAACATCTACTTTATGAGGCATCACGATCTTCTTTCTAACTCAGCGCCCATAATTTCGACGCTTGTATTTGTGGAGAGGAAGTGACCAATTCACGTGGTCATTTCCGACAAAACGTGCTACTTGCAAATATACTCACTATGCGCAAATAAAATGAAAATGGACATACGTTCAGTTATCATTCCAATCAGCGCCAGCACTTAATCAAGCGTTGTTTTTGCGAGAAAAATACCCCTTATACGCGAATTGAACGTAGCAAGCGTTCGGGAACTCGCAAAACTTTTTACCTGAGCCGAGCACCATAAATTCGCCGCAATGCTGTGTGTCAGCATTTCCAACACATTGAGACCCGCTCCTCTCACGCTCAAGAATACCATATTTGTCAGTAAGATAGCCCCGTCCCTCAGCTTCGCCACTACATTCTGCGCGGGTGCGCGATGTTTTGCTCACGGCACCCAAATACCGCCTGATTAGCGCAAATAACGAAAACGTTACGGCACAATTGCGCATATCACGGGGAAGAATCATCCTTTTCATGGGCAAAAGGCTTGCAGTCCAAATCTTAAGATACCGTTCAGAGCCGTGAGAACGACGCAGTAAAGCGCCGCGACGCAAAATTCGCAAACGCGTTAGGCAAATCTTCATATCTGTTCTTTAGCTCATTCATCACGGACACGCAGATGAGCAACCGAAAGGCTGCGTGTTCCGACGGAAGAAATGCCTATGTTGCGCCACATTTGGCAAAGCAAAACGCCAATAGTGCCCGCTGCGCTAGAATTGGATGCGAAAGCTCTTGAAAACAAAGACGTGTGTGCCGATATTTGACCCAATACCGAGGTCGGAGAACCGACTTTGCAACACGTCTATTATTTGGAGGATATTCATGGCCGACGTGAACACAATCCGGTCTGCGGCCGGATCCCGCGCCGCCGCTATCGATGAAGGGCTGCGCACCCATATGAATAAGGTGTATGGCACCATGTCGATTGGCATGTTGATCACCTTTGCAGCGGCTTGGGCCATTTCCGGCTTGGCCGTGACGACCGATCCTTCCGGCGCGGTTGCGCAGATTGGCACGGACAAGTACCTGACCTCCTTCGGTTCTGCGCTGTATATGTCGCCGCTGAAATGGGTTGTGATGTTTGCACCTTTGGCGTTTGTCTTCGGCTTGGGTGCCGCGATGAATAAAATCTCGGCCGCGACTGCGCAGACATTGTTCTATGTTTTCGCTGCCGTCATGGGCGTTTCGATCAGCTCGATCTTTCTGGTCTTTACGGGCTATTCGATCATCCAGATTTTCTTGATCACCTCGATCGCTTTCGCGGGCCTGTCGCTTTGGGGCTACACCACGAAAAAGGATATCTCCGGCTGGGGTAGCTTCCTGATCATGGGCGTCATCGGCCTGGTTGTTGCGTCGATCGTGAACATCTTCCTCGCCTCCCCTGCCCTTGTGTTCGCGATCTCGGCTATCGGCGTTTTGATTTTCGCTGGCCTTACCGCCTATGACACGCAGAACATCAAGAACACTTACTTGGCGCATGCACATCACGGTGACCAAGAATGGCTGCAGAAGTCCGGTATCATGGGCGCTTTGAGCCTGTACCTGAACTTCATCAACATGTTCATGATGTTGCTGCAACTGTTCGGCAACCGCGAATAACAGACTGCCCCACGACGCGGGGAAATACCTAAGAATGAGCGCCCATCGACATCCGTTCGGTGGGCGCTTTCTTTTGCCCTAGACGGGATCACAACCGTCGGCACGACTACCTAATCTGCCCGCGACGCTTCCGCTTAACTGCGATCCCCCTTAAGCAGTCCGTTCAGTAACATTCGGCTCCACAAGCGTGCCGACACGGCCTTGCGACTGTACGTCTTCCAGTCGGGCGCGCAGAAAAGCACACCCGCAGAGGAGCGAACCTCCTCTCGAAATGCTCACAGAAGTGATGATTTCAAAGGTTTTAGCTTAGGCGCCAGCTCACCCCCGACCAAGCTAAATCGCAACGTGGAAGGCTTGCCCCAACGCAGCGGTCACGGCCATCGCAAGCGCGCCCCAGACCACCGCACGAATGATCGCCGAACGCATGGGCGCACCGCCAAGCCGCGCACCGCCGCCGCCAAGCAGTGCCAGAGCGAGCACAGCGGTCACGGCAATCGCCATCAAAGCGTACCCGGCAGGGGCGACAAGTGCTGCGATCAACGGAAAGGCCCCACCCAGAGCGAAGGCAAGCGCGGAAGCCCCGGCGGCCTGCAGCGGATTCGCCTGCCCTGCCAGGCCAAACATACCGAGCTCTTCGCGCGCATGCGCACCAAGAGCGTCGTGGTCGGTCATCTGCGTGGCAACCTTGACGGCGAGCGCGGCATCGACGCCGCGGCTCTCCAACCCTTCGGCAAGCTCTTCCAGCTCGTAGCCCGGGTCTTCCTCCAGCGCGATACGCTCACGCTCCAGATCGGCGGCTTCCACATCGGCCTGCGCCGAGACAGAGACATACTCCCCCGCGGCCATGGACAGTGCGCCCGCGGTCAATCCGGCGAAACCGGTCAGGGCGACATTTCCGGTCGCCATCCCCGCCGAGGTAACGCCGACCAGAAGGCTAGAGATGGAAACAATCCCGTCATTCGCCCCCAGTACAGCGGCGCGCAACCAGTTGCTCCGGTTGATGTAATGGCCTTCTTTGGGCATTGCCCGTCTCCTTGCGATCACATCCGGTAGTCACCCGCGACAGCAGGGCTGTTCCCATGTCCGAGGTAGAAAAACGCAAAAGGCCGCGCACGAGGCGCGGCCTTCATATCGCGTCGACGGTAAGATCTTACTTGATCTTGCCTTCTTTGTATTCAACGTGCTTACGAATAACGGGGTCGTACTTTTTGATGACCATTTTCTCGGTCATGGTACGTGCGTTTTTCTTGGTTACGTAGAAATGGCCTGTGCCCGCGGACGAGTTCAGACGGATCTTGATCGTGGTTGGCTTCGCCATAGTCGTTCTCCTGCAACGACGAGCAGGCCGCTGATCGACCGCTCGTGAAATCCTGAGTTTTGGGTTCTAGTCACGCCTGCGCCTGAGTCAACCGCTATTTCCTGCCCATGGCCCAAACGAACCGGAAAAATTGAAGTTTTCCGGACCAAGCCCCCGAAGAACAGGGATAAAGACCATGATTATGCGCGGAAGGCCTATAAGCCGGATTTTGTCCCCGCCTTGCGACAGGGGATGACCATTCCTCTGACCATGCAGTTGCCTGCACAGCTACAGCTGCCAACCCGGACCTGCTGGGGCAGAAGTGGCCCCGCCTTGCCTGTTGCCAGACGCGGCGCGCGGTCCCTATTTGGCATTGCTCCCGGTGGGGCTTGCCTTGCCAGAGATGTTGCCACCTCCGCGGTGCGCTCTTACCGCACCGTTTCACCCTTACCTCCCCGGTGGTATCGGTTGCCCGACCCGTCGAAGCGGCGGTCTGTTTTCTGTGGCGCTTTCCGTCGGGTTACCCCGCCCGGGCGTTACCCGGCACCGTTTCTTCTGGGAGTCCGGACTTTCCTCGACCTTGTTGCCAAGACCGCGGCCATCCAGCCTTCCGCGCGCTGCACGCCTAGCGCCTAACTTCAGGCGGGGTCAATCAGTTTCACCCGCCGCGATGCCTTCGGCGAGGATTTTAACCATTTGGAAAGAGGATTTTAACCATTTGGAAACCGGTGTGGTGCTAGAGATCATGCCCGAGGGACATATCCGCGGCGCAGAGCGGCCCCTTGCGCCAGGGGGCATACCGCAGACGCGTGCTGTGCAGCAGAAGGTCGATATCATCAGTGGCGGTGTAGCCTGCCGCATGTGCCGCCGCGATAAAGGCCGCCGGTGGGGGGACGGATCTGCGGTCTTTCTCCGCGTACTGACGGCCTTTGCCGGCAAGGTTCTGACGCGCCAGACGCGGCCAGTCGAATCGCGGTCCGGGGTCGATCTTGCGTCCGGGGGCCATATCCGAATGGCCGATGATCCCTTCGGGCGGGATCGACCACCGCTCCATAATCCCGCGCAGCAGGGTTTCGAGCGTGATCATCTGCGGTTCGGAAAAGGGGTGATTGCCGCGGTTATCCAGCTCTATCCCGATAGAGCGTGAATTGATGTCATCGCGACCCTGCCATTCCCCTGCACCGGCATGCCAGGCACGCTGGTCTTCCGGGACAAGTGGTACAGTCTCGCCCTTGCCCGTGATCAGATAGTGGGCGGAGACTTCGGCCGCAGGGTCGCAAAGGCGCGCGCAAGCCGCTTCTGCACTGTCCATCGCGGTATAGTGGAGCACGATCAAAGAGGGCCGCAGCCCGTTGCGGCGCGGCCCATGGTTCGGGGAAAGGTAGCGGTCAGGCGCGTCTGCCATAGGGCCTAGCCCTGCACCCCTTTGCGATAGGGGCTCGGGTCCCAGTTGCAGGCGTATCCGTCGCCGTCAGGGTCCATGCCGGAGCGGTCCTTTTCAGGGCCGCCCGCACTGAGGAAGGCAATCTGCGCCTGATCCGGGTGCGAATACTGGGCGCAGGCCCGTGCGAATTTGCGCTGCTTGTTGAACCCCCGACGGGTGTAGATCGGGGTGCCGACCGCGTGATTGTTCTGCAAAGCATAGGCCACGATATTGGGCCCGGCATCGGCGCGGTCCGGCAGGGCTTCAGGTTGCACCACACGGTATTGCGCGCGGTTGGCCGCGATGCGGGCCGCGTCGCCTTCGATGCTGCGCTCATCGGCCACGGCGTCAAAGTTGTTCTCTTGCGAGATTCCCCCTGCCCCCAGCACCGGTGGCGCTGGGTTGGACGGGCTGGCGTTCACAGGGGCCACGCCCGAATTGGTCGCGGCATCATTGCCAAGCCCACCGGGGCGCGTGGCATCCAGGATACGTGCCGTTTCAGCAGCCGTCGCCGCGGCGGAACCATCATCGACAGTGTCCAGCGGCGTGGCGTCCACCGTGGCGGGTGCTGGCATCGTTGCCACCGCCCCGCCTGCCAAAGCTGTATCCCGCTGGGATTGCGCGGCGTCGAACGACCCGTCAAAACCGACACCCCGTCCACTGTCGGGGATTGCGGGCTGGCAGGCCGCCAGGGCGAGCCCCAAGGCTGCAACAATTGAACAACGTATCATCATCGGACCTGCTTTATCTGCTCTGGTTTATCGGCGGGGGTTTACCACCATTTCTGCGGCTTGGCTACAAAGCCCGCCGCCTGCTCCAGCGCATAGGCGGTAGACAGCAGATCGGCCTCTTCCCATGGGCGTCCGATCAGCTGCAAGCCAAGCGGCAGGCCGGTCTCGCTGGTGCCGGTGGGCAATGCGATACCGGGCAGCCCCGCGAGGTTCACGGTGACCGTGAAGACGTCGTTCAGATACATCGCCACAGGATCCGTATCCGTCATCTCGCCCAGACCGAAAGCCGCCGAGGGCGTGGTCGGGGTCAGGATGCTGTCGATACCGGCCGCAAAGGCGTCTTCAAAGTCTTTCTTGATCAACGTGCGGACCTTGCGTGCCCGGTTGTAGTAGGCGTCGTAGAAGCCCGCGCTTAGCACATAGGTACCGACCATGACACGCCGCTGCACCTCGGCCCCGAAGCCTTCGGCGCGGGTCTTTTCGTACATCTCGGTGATGCCGTCGCCGTGGTCCAGCTTGGCGCGGTGACCATAGCGCACCCCGTCATAGCGCGCGAGGTTCGACGAGGCTTCCGCCGGTGCGATCACGTAGTAGGCAGGCAAGGCGTATTTCGTATGCGGAAGAGAGATATCAACGATCTCGGCCCCGGCGTCGCGCAACATTGCGATACCGTCCTGCCACAGCTTGTCGATCTCGGCAGGGATGCCGTCGATGCGGTATTCCCGCGGGATGCCGATCTTTTTGCCACGGATGTCGCCGGTCAAGGCGGCTTCGAAATCAGGGACCGCCAGCTCGGCAGAGGTGCTGTCCTTGGGGTCATACCCCGCCATGGCGCCCAGCATGATCGCCGCATCGCGCACGGTCTTGGTCATCGGGCCCGCCTGATCCAGCGACGAGGCAAAGGCCACGACGCCCCAGCGGGAGCAGCGGCCGTAGGTCGGCTTGATCCCCACGGTGCCGGTAAAGGCCGCAGGCTGGCGGATCGAGCCGCCGGTATCGGTGCCGGTGGCCGCAAGACAAAGATCCGCCGCCACAGCTGCCGCCGACCCACCCGAAGATCCGCCGGGTGTCAGCGCTGTCTCATCGCCCGAACGCCGCCACGGGTTGACGGCATTGCCATACACGGAGGTTTCATTGGACGATCCCATCGCGAATTCATCCATGTTGAGCTTGCCCAACATGACGGCCCCGCTGTCCAGCAGGTTCTGCGATACGGTGCTTTCATACTCGGGCAGGAAGCCTTCAAGGATGCGCGATGCAGCTTGCGACGGCACCCCTTTTGTGCAGAAAAGATCCTTGATACCGATGGGCAGACCACACATGGCAGGGGCATCGCCGGATTTGATCCGCGCATCGGCTGCCTTGGCCTGATCCATCGCCAGATCACCGGTGTGGTGGACAAAAGCATTCAGCGCGCCCGCGCCCTCGATCGCGCTCAGACATGCCGCCGTCAGCTCGGCCGAGGTCACATCCCCCTTGCGCAGCGCGTCACGTGCATCGGCAAGGCCCAGTTTGTTCAGATCAGCCATTATTCAACCACCTTCGGAACCGCAAAAAATCCTTCGCGCGCGTCGGGCGCATTGGCCAGCACCTTGGCCTGCTGGTCGCCATCGCGCACCACGTCCTCGCGCTTTTTCAACACCTGAGGCGTGACCGATGTCATCGGCTCTACCCCGTCGACATCGACTTCGTTCAACTGCTCGATAAAGCCGAGGATATTGTTGAACTCTTGCGCCAGCGCGGGCAAGGCGTCGGGTTCGACCTTGATGCGGGCCAGTTTCGCCACCCGTGCGGCTGTGGACTCGTCAATGGACATGGGCGCTCCTTCATCTGATTGGGTGCCGTTTATCGCCCCCTGCCCGCCCCCGCAAGTCTGGGGGCTGCCTCTGACCCGCAATCGCGCTGGTTGATGCTTCATTTTGCCAAATAAACTCCCGCCGGAGGCTCCCCAAAGCGGCATCACGCGCTACAGTCCGCTAAAGACACGGAATAAGGGAGACCCAAATGGATATCATCTGGCTAGGCCACGGCAGCTTTCGCATCGAGATCGAGGATCAGATTCTGCTGATCGACCCCTGGCTCACCGGCAATCCGATGCTGGACGACGCGCAGCACGAGGCCGCACTGGCAGGCGTGACGCAAATCCTGGTGACCCACGGGCATTTAGACCACACCCAGGACCTCAAGATGGTGGCCGAGAAAACCGGCGCGCCGGTTGCAGGCATGGTCGAACTGATGGGCTATTTCAGCGCGCAGGGCGTGGAGAACACCACCGGCTTCAACAAAGGCGGCACCATCCGCTGCGGCAAGGTCAATGTAACCATGGTACCTGCGTCGCATTCCTCTTCCGTCGATGGGGACGCGGGGCCTGTCTATATGGGGGCCGAGATCGGCTTTATGATCAAGGGCGAAGGCCGCACGATCTATGTCTCGGGTGATACGGATATTATGGCGGATATGGATTGGATGGGCGACTACCACAAACCCGATATCGGCATCCTCAGCGCGGGCGGCCATTTCACTATGGATATGGCCGGTGCGGCCTATGCGGCGAAACGGTATTTTGACTTCAAGACCGTCATCCCCTGCCACTACCGTACCTTCGACGCGCTTGAACAATCGGCGCAGGTGTTGATCGACGGCTTGCCCGGCGTGGATGTGATCGAGCCCGAGGTGCTTAAACCGATCAGCCTGTAAAACGGCCTAGTTCACAAAACCGGCGCGATCCCCTATGAAACAAAGGGTGTCGTTGGCGCGCAGGGCGATGGTGTCTTGATCAAACGCAGCTTTGCGCGCCTCTGCCGGGTCAAGCGCCAGTGTGGCGCAGACCTCGAACGCGGTATCGCTGAGGCGGTGATAGGCATAGGGCGCGCCCGTTGCAGGGTCGCCTTGGGTCAGCACATCGCGCAATCCGGGCCGCGTGCCGGGACAATAGCTGTCATCCGCAAGCGCTTGCGGCAATGGTTTGCGCGGGTGACCAAGGCACATCAGATGCCTGTGCAAGGTCCGCAAATCGCTGAGGCGCTGACTGTCCTGCTGGGCGAGCCGTGCGTGCTGCGGGCCACCCACCACGACCAGGCCGCCAATGATAGCACCGCCAACCAGCACAGACATGCACATCAGCAGCAACTTGTTCACGCCGGGGCTTCTTCGCGCAGATCGCGCAGATAATAGGCAAAGATGCCCCCGGCGACGACCAGCACCACCAGCGCCTTGAGCACGAATTGCGCCGTCAGGTCACCGGTCAGCAGCGCATAGATGGTGGCAATCGAATCCCCCAACATCGTCAGCGCCGCCAAAAGCAGGCCGATGTAGATCATCCATTTGCGGATCGCAGAGCGGTACAGCGCAGGGTCGCGCGCCAGTTTCCGCCGCTCGCGCAAGGTCAGCCAGAGATACATCGGTCCGGTCACGATCAACACCGCAACACCCCAGCGGATCGACCGGTCGCTGCCGCCGTCGCCCGTGGCAAAGACCACATCGACCAGCGCCTGCAATACGACAACCAGATTAAACGCGCCAAGGATCAAGACGCAGAACGTCAGCGCATAGGTAAAGAAGTCCCGCGCAGACACCGTCGCCACAGGCCGCGGAATGGGCGGAGAGAACGGCATCTCGTCCCAGCCGCTCAGCGCATCCTGCACCTCGGCGCTGCGCCAGCCCGCATGGGTCAGCGCGGATGTGATCTCGGCCCGTGACTTGCCCGCGGCCAAGGCGTCGCGCACGAAAATGCTCAGCTCGTCCCGTTGGGCCATATGGGTCTATCCTTTTCGTTTCTCTGCAAAAAACGCCTTTAGCAGATCTTCGCTTTCAGGCGCTGCGATGGCGTCATAGACGTCGGGGGCGTGGTGACATTGCGCGTGGGAAAACACCCGCGCACCCTGCGCCACACCGCCAGACTTGGGGTCTGACGCGCCGTAGTACAAGCGTGCCACCCGCGCGGCAGAGATCGCGGCGGCACACATGGCGCAGGGTTCCAGCGTCACATAAAGCGCATGCCCGCCCAGCCTTTCGGACCCCGCCGCCGCACAGGCAGCACGGATCGCCAGCACCTCGGCATGAGCGGTGGGATCGTTCAGCTCGCGCGTCCGGTTGCCCGCCTGCGCGACGACCTGTCCGTCGGGTGCCACGATGACCGCGCCCACGGGCACTTCACCACGGGCAGCGGCGGCGCGGGCCTCTTCCAGCGCTTGGGACATATAGGACGTAAAGCTCATACACCTCTCTTGCCCGCAAACGCCGCCCTTTCGCAAGCGCGGGAAACAGGGTAAGCGCTGAAGTATGAGCGCAGATACACCCTCCCAGCCCCCGAAATCTGGCACCCCTCCCGGTGACCGCATTGCCAAAGTCCTGTCCCGTGCCGGCATCGCCAGCCGCCGCGAGGCCGAACGCATGATCGAGGCCGGTCGCGTGCGCGTCAACGGTGCGCAGATCGATTCGCCTGCGTTGAACGTGACGCCCTCGGACGCGATCACCGTCGACGGCAAACCGGTGGGCGAGCCCGAACCACCCCGCGTCTGGCTGTTCCACAAGCCCACGGGGCTGGTCACCACCAACCGCGACGAAAAGGGCCGCGGCACGATCTTTGACGATCTGCCCGAAGACATGCCCCGCGTCATGAGCATCGGTCGGCTTGACCTCAACTCCGAAGGGTTGCTGCTGCTGACCAATGATGGCGAGGTCAAGCGCCGCCTCGAACTGCCCTCGAACGGCTGGCTGCGCCGCTACCGCGTGCGCGTCAATGGCCGCCCCACCGACGATATGCTTGAACCGCTGCGCAAGGGCATCACCGTGGATGGCGAGGACTTTCAGCCGATGACGGTCACGCTGGACCGGCAACAAGGGGCGAACGCCTGGCTGACCGTCGGGCTGCGCGAAGGCAAGAACCGCGAGATCCGCCGCGCGATGGAGGCGGTGAACCTGTCGGTGAACCGGCTGATCCGCACCAGCTATGGCCCGTTCCAGCTTGGCGAGCTGAAAACCGGCGAGGTCGAGGAACTCAAGCGCAAGGTGGTCCGTGACCAGCTGGGCCTCGAGATTGCCGATACCACCGGCACCGCGATCAAGAAAAAGCCCGCGCGCATTATCAAGCGCAAGGCCCGCAAACCCGGAGAGCCGGGCCCCGGTCGCCCCGGCCTGCCCAAGGAACCCGGTGACAAGACCGCGACAGGCAAGACGATCCCCGGCAAGCCCAAGCCCGGCTATGGCAAGTCCAAGCCCGCACGCCCCGCGTCCGACCCCGCGCCGCGCAAGTTCGGCACCCGCGTAAAATCCACCCGTAAACCCTGATTTCTGTGGGTTTACGGCCCTTTGGCCGCTACTTTTGCGTGCGTGACCCTAGCGGGTGGCGGGCACTGCGACTATATGTCGTGCAAAGGAAGGTCCGATGGGTCGATTGCTTGTCTTTGTCGCCACGCTGGCGCTGATTGTTGCGTTTGTCGCCGTTTTGGTGACAATCATCGCAAGGATTCTGGACGCGGGCCGTCGTGCATCGACACCAGCGCATGGACAGGAGGTTTATCGCCCCATGGCACCGACACCGTTTCAGAAAATCACCTATGCCGCGCTCGTTGTCTTGCTGTTCGGTGTCTCTACCGGCTGGCTCGGGGGGCTTTGATCCATGGCGCAGCGCTTTGGCGGTAAATACAGCAATCATGATGCTGGCGACGGCACGCCGCCTCCGCAGGGCACCCGTGCCAAACGTATAGAGGTCGACCCCGCAAGCGGGCGGGCCAAAATCTTGTTCATCCCCGCCATTCCGCTTGTGTTCATGTCGTTGAACGACGGGGCGCAGGGGCTTGCATTGGGGCTGCTGGCGGCGGCGACGTTGACCGGTGCCGCATGGATGCTGCGCGAGGGGCTGAAAGCCGAAGCCGCTTATACCGCGCGCAAGGTTGCCGAACGCCCCGCCCTGCCGCGCAAGATCATCGCCAGCCTGCTGACCGGTGCCGGCGTGGCGCTTGCAGCCTACAAGAATGACCCCGGACTGGCGGCCCCTATGCTTTATGCACTGGCCGCGATGGGGCTGCATGTGTCGGCCTTTGGCATCGATCCGCTGACATCCAAAGGGATGGAGGGCGTGGACAGCTTCCAGAAAGACCGCGTCGCCCGTGTCGTGGACGAGGCGGAAAAGCACCTTGCCGCAATGAACACCGCTATTGCACGCGCGGGCGATCGCAAGGCGCGCGACCGGCTGGCGCAGTTTCAGGACACCGCACGCACGCTGATCCGCACCGTGCAGGATGATCCGCGTGATCTGACCGGTGCGCGCAAATACCTGTCGGTCTATCTGCTGGGCGCGCGTGACGCGACAATCAAGTTTGCGGATATCTACGCCAGCACCGGCGATGCGCAGGCACGCGCCGATTATCTGGCTTTGCTCGATGATCTGGACAAAAACTTTGCCGCGCGCACCCAAAAATCGCTATTGGAAGACAAGACCGACCTGAACATCGAAATCGACGTGCTGCGCGAGCGGCTTTCCCGAGAAGGCGTGCGTCTCGACTGACGCGCCCCGCCCCAAGAGCATAGGAATACTTGAAACATGTCTGATACCGTTCGTGACAAAGCGACCCAATCCGTAGCGCTGGTGGAAGAGGTCAACGCGCAGATCCTGCCCGACCCCGCCCCTGCGGATGCCGTCGTCTCGCTTGAGAAAGCCGATGCGCCACAATCGGCAGAGATCAAAAGCCGCATGGCAGAGATCGACATGGGCGACACGCAGTCGATCATCGGTTTCGGGTCCGGCGCACAGGCCGAGTTGCAGGAGATCAGTCAGGCGATGTTGCAGGACGTGCGCAACAAGGATGTGGGCCCCGCCGGTGACAGCCTGCGCACGATCGTGACAACCATCCGCGGCTTTTCCGTGTCCGAGCTCGACGTGCGCCGTGAACGCAGCTGGTGGGAACGCCTTTTGGGCCGCGCGGCCCCCTTTGCCAAATTCACCGCCAAGTTCGAAAAGGTACAGGGTCAGATCGACCGCGTCACGGACGAGCTGCTGACTCATGAACATACCCTGCTCAAGGATATCAAATCCCTTGATATGCTGTACGAAAAGACGCTGCAGTTCTATGATGAGCTCGCGCTTTATATCGCCGCCGGCGAGGCCAAGCTGGCAGAGCTTGACGCGACCACAATCCCCGCCAAACAGGCAGAGGTCGACGCCGCACCAGAGGCGGATCAGGTCATGGTCGCACAGGAACTGCGCGACATCCGCGCCGCGCGGGACGATCTGGAACGCCGTGTGCATGACCTGAAACTGACCCGTCAGGTGACGATGCAATCGCTCCCCTCGATCCGCTTGGTGCAGGAAAACGACAAGTCGCTGGTGACCAAGATCAACTCGACCCTCGTGAACACCGTGCCGCTGTGGGAAACCCAGCTGGCGCAGGCGGTCACCATCCAGCGCAGCGTCGAAGCCGCCGCCGCCGTGCGTGACGCCAATGACCTGACGAACGAGCTGCTGACCTCTAACGCGCAGAACCTGCGCGAAAGCAACAAGGTCATCCGGACCGAGATGGAACGCGGCGTCTTCGACATCGAAGCCGTCAAACAGGCCAATGCCGACCTGATCGGGACCATTCAGGAATCGCTGCAGATCGCCGACGAAGGCAAGGCGCGCCGTGCCTCTGCCGAGAAAGACCTGCAAGAGATGGAGGCCAATCTGCGCGACACGCTGGCCTCTGCCAAAGCGGCCAAGCCCGCAGCCCCCGCGGCTTAACCCCGTCAAGACCTGGAGCGCGCGATATGGTATGGCAACGGTTGGGGCGAACAGGATGGATCGGCACGGCGGCTGTGGTCGCCGCGTTGGCCGCCTGCACCCCGCAGCCCCCTGTTGAACCGACGCTGAAACCCATCGCGCGCCCCGACACGCCGCCGGCACCGCCCCCCGTGGTGGCCAAGCCCACGTCGCAAAAAAGCGCCAAGCTGCGCAGCTATTTCAATCAGGTGCAGCAGGCCCAGTTGAGCCAAGGGTTGCTGCGCCGGGATGGTGGGGGGCAGGACACGCCCTTTACAGCCGACATGCTGGTGCGCAACTTTGAACAGATCGCTTTTTACAACGAATATAACGCCACCCTGACCGGACGCGGCGACAAGACCCCCATGCGCCGCTGGGAACGCCCCGTCCGGATGGAGGTCGTCTTTGGCGACAGCGTTCCCCCGTCCGAACGTGACCGCGATGCGGCCTCGATCCGCGACTATGCCACCCGCCTCGCCGCCACGACGCAGCATTCCATCACCGTGGGCGGCAAGCCGAACTTTATGGTGATTATCGCGGGCGAGGATGACCGCCCCGCCGCCCTTGCCCAAGCCGCCGAACGCATCCCCGGTGTGACCGCCGAAAGCCTTGCCGCGCTCAGCGATCTGCGCCGCGATACCTATTGCATCGTCGCCGCCTATGCCGGTGGCGCGGACCCAAGCACCTATACCGCTGCCGTCGCCGTCATCCGTGCCGAGAACCCCTCGCTTATGCGGCTGTCGTGTATCCATGAAGAACTTGCGCAGGGCCTTGGCCTTGCCAACGACAGCCCCACCGCACGCCCGTCGATCTTTAACGATGACGATGAATTCGCGCTGCTCACCCGTCACGACGAACTGCTGCTGAAAATGCTTTATGACCCGCGCCTGCACGCCGGCATGACCGCCGAAGAGGCAACCCCCGTGGCCCGCAAGATCGCGTTCGAACTGATCGGCGGGCCCGTTTAACCCGCCACCGACCTCCCCCGAAAGGACCAAGACATGGGTATTCTCGATTTTCTCTCTGGCCAATTCATCGACGTTATCCATTGGACGGACGACACCCGCGACACGATGGTGTCCCGGTTCGAGCGCGAAGGCCACGAGATCAAATACGGGGCCAAGCTGACGGTCCGCGAAGGGCAAGCCGCTGTCTTTGTCCACGAGGGTCAACTGGCCGATGTGTTCACGCCCGGCCTTTATATGCTTGAAACCAATAACATGCCGATCATGACATCGTTGCAGCATTGGGATCACGGCTTCAAAAGCCCCTTCAAATCCGAGATCTATTTCGTCAACACCACCCGTTTCAACGATCTGAAATGGGGCACCAAAAACCCGATCATCGTGCGCGACCCCGAGTTCGGCCCCGTGCGCCTGCGTTCCTATGGCACCTACTCTGTCAAAGTGTCGGACCCCGCGCGGTTCCTGACCGAAATCGTCGGCACCGATGGTGAATTCACCATGGACGAGATCAGCTATCAGATCCGCAATATCATCGTGCAGGAATTCTCGCGCAGCATCGCGCTGTCCAATATTCCGGTCATGGATATGGCCGCCAACACCCGTGAGCTGGGCAAACTGGTGAGCACCGAAATCTCGGCCACCATTGCAGAATACGGGCTGACCATCCCCGAACTTTATATCGAAAACATCTCGCTCCCCCCCGCCGTGGAGGAGGTGATGGACAAACGGTCGTCGATGGGGGTGATCGGGGATTTGAACAAGTTCACGCAGTTCCAGGCGGCAGAGGCATTGGGCCGCGAGGGCGCCGCGGGCGCAGCAATGCAGACCGGTCTGGGCGCCGGATTGGGCATGCAGATGGGTCAAGCCGCCGCCGCGCAGGCAGGCCCGTGGGGCCCGCGCCCCGCGGCTGCGGCCCCCGCTGCACAGACGCCTCCGCCCCCGCCGCAACCTGAAAAGGTCTGGCATCTGGCAGAGAACGGCCAGACCAAGGGCCCGTTTTCAAAGGCCGCATTGGGCCGCATGGCCACGGATGGCGGGTTGACCCGCGAGACCTATGTCTGGACCCCCGGTCAGGATGGCTGGCTTAAAGCAGACGATGTGGCCGAGCTGGCGCAACTCTTTACCGTGCTGCCGCCCCCGCCGCCTCCTGCGTAAGGCTCTGTGAAACTTGGAACGGGCAAGGCGCGTGTCTAGGCTATGACCCCACGCCGTCGCCCCTTGCTGCCCCACCGTCGGACCCTGATGAAGCTTTTGCATTGGGGCATGGTGCCGCTGTTTGTCTGGTTCCTGCTGGTGCAGCCGGCGGATGTGGCGCGGATCGGGCCTGCGGCGGTGCGGTTCCATTCGGTCATGGGCTTGGTCTTTGTCAGCGCGGCCCTGCTGTGGTGGGTGTCCTACATGCGGCGCGGCCTGCTGGGGCGCCCCGGCCCCAAGCTTCGGGGCTGGGCCCGTTGGCTGCATCCGGTGCTGCATAAGACCTTGATCTGGGGTATCTTTGGCGTCGCCCTCACAGGGCTGCTGATCGGGGTGACCTCGACCGTGCAGCTTTGGGCCGGTGGGATTGTCCCGATTGCCGTGCCCCTTGATATGCCGCGCGCCAACGACCTCGTCGGGCTGATCCACAGCATTGAATTCTACGCTCTTGCAGGCATCGCGCTGGCCCATGCCGCATTTCACATCTGGCGTCACCTTCGCCTGCACGACAACGCCCTGCGCATCATGGCTCCGAAAGTGCTGCACCGTTTTTTGTGACCCTGCTCTGGCGGCAGGGGGCGCACTGCCGTATGTCTGGGGCAGGCCTGACCAAAGGACAGCTCTATGCCCGCCAGCACCGGCTTTGACGACCCCGACCTGCCCCCCCCACCGACCGAGGAACACCGGTTCCCTTGTGACACCTGCGGGTCCGATCTGCGGTTTGATCCCGAAAGATATCTGCTGGTCTGCGACCACTGCGGCAATACCGAAGAGATTTCAGGCACACGCGGCGTGCATAACCCGATCGCCGAGCTGGATTTCCAGGCCGCACTGGCCAGCGCTCTCCCCCAATCGCAGATGGAGGATACACGGGTCACAACCTGCCCCAACTGCGCCGCACAGGTAGAGTTCGACCCCGGCAAACACGCTACCGAATGTCCGTTCTGCGCGACCCCTGTGGTGATCGATACAGGGGTGAACCGCCATATCAAACCCCGCGCCGTGCTGCCCTTTGGCCTGACCGAGGATACAGCACGCGATGCCATGACCGACTGGCTGGGCAGCCTGTGGTTTGCCCCCAATGGCCTGCAGGAATACGCGCGCAAGGGCCGCAAGATGCAAGGCATCTATGTGCCCTACTGGACCTATGACGCCGACACGCGCTCCAGCTATTCGGGCGAAAGGGGCACGGTCTATTACGTCACCCAGACCGTCATGCGCGACGGCAAACGGGTGCAGCAGCAGGTGCCGAAAATCCGCTGGCGGGCGACCTCGGGTCGGGTGGCGCGGTTCTTTGATGATGTGCTGGTACTGGCGTCGAAATCGCTTCCCAAACGGTTCACCGATGCGTTGGCCCCGTGGGATCTGGCGGCCCTTGAACCCTATGCCCCGGAATACCTCGCCGGCTTTCGCGCCGAAGCCTATGCGGTGACGCTTGATGAAGGCTATGCGCAGGCACGCGAGGTGATGGACGCGATGATCCAGCGCGATGTGCGTTTTGATATCGGCGGCGACCGTCAGCGCATCCACAATATCCAGACGCAGGTCAGCGATGTGACATTCAAACATATCCTGCTGCCGGTCTGGCTGGCAGCTTACAAGTACCGCGGCAAGACCTATCGTTTTGTGGTCAACGGCCGCACAGGCAGCGTACAGGGCGAACGCCCCTATTCCGCTGTGAAAATCACCTTTGCCGTGATCCTTGGCCTGATTGTCGCCGGGGTCTTTGGCTATTTTATGGCGCTGCAAAAATGACCCCGATCGATACATTCACCGACATCCTGCGCGCGCGTTCCTCGTGCCGCGCCTTTCGCCCCGATGAGGTCGACGACGCGATCATCACCCGTATCGTCGACGCAGCGCGCCACGTGCCGTCGTGGTGCAATGCGCAGCCTTGGCAGCTCACCATCACCAAAGGGGCCGCGACCGACCGCTTCCGCGACGCTTTGGCGCTAGAGATTGCCAAAGGCACGCCCCCCGCCCCCGATCTGGACTGGCCGACCTCTTACAGCGGCGTCTACGGCGACCGGCGGCGGACCTGCGGGTTCCAGCTTTATGACGCCGTCGGGATCGAGAAATCGGACCATGCGGGCCGCATGGCGCAGATGATGCGGAACTATGCCTTGTTTGACGCGCCCCATGTGGCGATCGTGACCTCCCCGGCTGAGCTAGGGGCCTACGGAGCAATGGACAGCGGCGGCTTTGTCACGGCCTTTACGCTGGCGGCAACGGCGCTTGGGGTGGCCACCATCGCCCAGGCCGCTATCGCTGCCTATGCGCCCACCGTGCGACAGCATTTCGACCTGCCGCAAGACCGCCTGATCCTTTGCGCGATTTCCTTTGGCTATGCGGATGACGCGGCACCGATCAACCGGTTCCGCACGCAGCGGGCCACCCCTGAAGACATCATCGATTGGAAATCCTGATATGCGCGCACTCCTACAACGCGTCAGCAACGCCTCCGTCACTGTCGACGGCCAGATCATCGGTCAAATCGAACACGGGCTGCTGATCTTCGTCTGCGCCATGCCCGACGACACACATGCGACCGCGCAAGGACTGGCACAAAAGATCGCCAAGCTGCGTCTGTTCAAGGATGATGCTGGCAAAATGAACCGCAGCCTGCCGGATACGGGCGGCAGCGCGCTGATTGTCAGCCAGTTCACCCTTGCCGCCGATACCTCCCGCGGGACCCGCCCCGGTTTCTCGCGCGCCGCCAAGCCCGATCAGGCAAAAACGCTGTACGAAGATTTCATCGCCTGCGTCGACGCCCTTGGCATTCATGTCCAAACCGGTTCATTCGGGGCCGATATGTCCGTCGCGCTCACCAACGACGGCCCCGTCACCCTCTGGCTCGACACAGAAAACCCCTGATCTTCCAAATGGAAAAAATCCTCGGGGGGTCAGGGGGGCAGACAGCCCCCCTTGTCCCGCCTACGGCTCCCGAAACGCCTCTTTGGACTTGTAAAGCGGCTTCAACAGATACTGCAAAACCGTCTTTGACCCTGTGTGCAGCTCCACGCTTGCCTGCATGCCGGGTCGGATCTGCAAAGACGCCTGCCGCGGGGTGAGGTGTTCTGTGTCCACCTGCAACGTGACCTTATAGTGCGGATCCCCATCCGGCGCGCGGGATCGTTCGTCCTTGAACGTATCGGCCGAGATCAATTTGACCGTGCCCTTCAACGTGCCATAGATCGTATAGTCATAGGCCGACAGCTTGACCGTCGCCTCTTGGCCGGGGCGCACGCCGGCGATGTCTTCGGGCTTGACGCGGGCCTCGACGAAAAGCTCTTCGTCCAGCGGGATGATCTGCAAAATCTCCTCGCCCGGGCGCACGACGCCGCCGATGGTGGTCACGCTCAGGTTGTTGACGATGCCGCGCAGGGGGCTGACCAGGACGGTGCGGTTCAACTGGTCCGTGCTCGCCTTTAGGTTCTGTTTCAGTGTCGCCAGCTCTTTAAGCACATCGGAGTATTCCTGCGCGCGCTCCAGCTCTGTGCCGGTGACGATCTCGTCCAGCTTGATCCGCGCATCCGCATGGGTCTTGCGCGCGCGCGTCACCTCGATCAGCGAAACGATCTTTTTCTTGAGCATATTCTCAAGCAGCTCACGCTCTTTCGTGGCTTCGGTCAGCACCCGCCCCGCCCCTTCGGAGCGCGAGACAAAGTCCGATTGCCGCGCTTTCAGCAATGCCCGTTCAGAGGCGACGATATCTGGCGTGCGCGTGGCATAGGCGTCGGGCACGTCAAAGTCGTACTGTCCGGCCAGCTCTGCCTCCAGACGCAGACGGCGGATTTCAAAGGCGCTGATCTGGTCGCGCAGGTCGTCCACGGCAGATTGGAACTGGGTACCATGCAGACGGGCCAACACGTCGCCCTTCTCCACATGATCGCCCTCGCCGACGGCAAGCTCTGCCAGAATACCGCCTTCAAGGTTCTGGATGATCTGGGGTCGCGAGCTGGAAATCATCGACCCTTCGGCACGCACGATTTCGTCGACCCAAGCAAAGGCAGCCCACAGCAGGAAGACCAGCACCGATGCACCGCAGAGCCAGATCACCATGGACGGCCCGCGCATCTGCCCCGTCATCTGCGCGCCCAGTGGCGTGGTGCTAAGACTGCTCATGCGACGTGCCCCTTCTGACCGGCCAGATGGGCAAGCACTTTTTCCTTGGGCCCGTCAATGGTCATACGGCCATCCTGCAGCACCAGCGTGCGTTCGGTCAGCGCAAGGATCGGCGCGCGGTGGGTCGCGATGATCGCGGTGCGCCCCGCCATCCAGCTTTGCAACCGCGAGACCAACGTTGCCTCCAACCTTTGGTCCAGCGCTGCTGTGGGTTCGTCCAGCAGGCAGATCGCCGGATCCTGCAACCACAGGCGCGCCCAGCCGATGGATTGACGCTGCCCGATGGACAGGCCCGCGCCCGCGTCCTTGATCTCTAGGTCCAGCCCCTTGTGGTGGTTGCGCACGAAAGGCCCCAGACCTGCGAAATCAAGGGCTGCGTGGAGGCGGTCGTCGTCGCGTTCCAGCATGGTGAGGTTCAGGTTATCGCGCAGCGTGCCCGAGAACAGGCGCACGTCCTGTCCCAGATAACCGATCAGCCGGCGCAGGTCGCGCGGCTCGATCTGGCCCAGCTCTGTGCCGTCCACCAGAATGCGCCCTTCGGTCGGGGCATAAAGCCCGCTAAGCATCTTCAGCAATGTCGATTTGCCCGATCCATTGGCCCCCAGCACGGCGACATGCTGCCCCGGCTGGATCAACATGGCTTTGATATCCACTGTCGGTGCGCCGTCATCCTCGTAGCGGAAGATCACATCGCGCAGTTCGAACTGGCCTTTCAGCTTTTCACGGCGCAGATAGGTGCGCGCCTCTGCGGTGTCCTGCGGCGCGGCGACAATCGCGTCGAGCCCGGCAAGCGCGCCTTTGACATTGCCCCACCGCGCCATCGTGCCCGACAGCTGCGTCAGCGGACCCAGCGTCCGGCCCGTCAGGATACCGACTGCAATGATCGACCCCACGGTAAATTCCCCCGCAAACACCAGATAGGTGCCCACGATGACCGCCGCAACATAGGTGGCCTGCTGGACACCTTGGCTCCAGAACGTGAGGAAGGACGCGAGCTTGCGTTGTTCTGACGATTTGACGGACGACAGGGTGTTCAGCTCGGTCCACAGGCGCAGCACGCGGTCCTCTGCCCTTTGGGTCTTGACCGTATCAAGCTCGAATATCGCCTCGTGCAGCAGCCGAGAGGATTTGGTCGACGCGCCTTGGGTCTCCTGCGTCAGTTGGATCGCTTTCTTTTGCAGAAAGAACCCCGGCACCAGCATCAGGATACCCCCAAACACCAGCACCCAGACGACATTCCCCGCAATGCTGGCCACGAGGAAGAGGAACACGAAGATAAAGGGGATATCCGCGATCGTGCCAATGGTCGACGCGGTAAAGAATTCACGCACCGATCCGAATTCGCGCATCGCGGAAAACAGCTGGTTCGGGGCTTGGCCGCGCGTGTCGGAGCGCATCCCCAGCAACCGGCGCATCAGGATGTCCTGCACCGACAGCTCGATCTGCCGCCCTGCCCCATCCATCAGACGCGCCCGCGCCATCTTGAGGAAAGCTTCCATCAGCAACGCGAGCCCCGCACCGGCGGCGAGCACCCAAAGCGTCGCTTCGGACTGATGCGGGATCACGCGGTCATAGACCTGCAAGGAAAACAGCGCCACAGCGACGGCCAGCAGGTTCGCCACAAACGACCCCGTCGCGACCTCTATCAGCTGGCGACGAAAGCGCGGGAACTGCCCCCAGAACCAATGCGCAGGCGCGCCATCGGTCTTATGGGTTTCGGCCACCGTTTTCAGCGAGGCTTCGGCCCGCAGGATCAGCCCCGCAAAGAAGGGTTTGAAATCGCTGATCGGCACCATCGCGCGATTGTCGGTGCACGTCGTGTCATACAGGATCAGATCGCCACGCTGCTGCCCCATGACAAGCAAGACCTGCCCCGAGGTCATATAGGCCAGCGCAGGCCACATATCCTTGGAAATCCCCCGCGCACGGCTGACTTGTGTTACCAGTCCGGCGCTTTCCATCCCGCGGGCCAGTGCTTCGGCCTCTACCTGCGGATCATTGCCCTGCAAGGGGGCGGTGGCGACGATTTCAAAGATGTCGCGTGGCGCGGTGGTGACGCCCAGCAATCCGGCATAGGTCGCGGCCAGTTTTGCCCGCGCCATCAGACGGTCTTCGGGGCGGTTGGCGTTCTCTGCCTTGGGCCGGGCTGCATCCGCCGCCGCCATCCGACCCTGATTGCCGTTGGTGATTGTCAGCGTAAAGGTCGGCTTCTGGGTCAAATCGCGCTCCCGTCCGCCAACACGCCCTGTATCTGCGCCATCTCGATCTTCAGACGCACGGCCTCGTACTTGAGGGTGATCTGCGACTGCTGCTGACGCGAATAGGTCTCGTAGACGCCGACAACATCCATGACCTGACGCTGACCGGCGTCATATTGTTCCTGAAACAGGTCAAGGTTGCGTTTGGCCTGTGCCGCAAGGGTCGCGGCCTCGGCAGCCTGACGGGTCTTGGCGGCAAGCTGTTTTTCCAGACGGCGCAGCGCGCGGTTGGCATCCTCGACCGATTGCCGGACCTTGCGGGTCGCGGTTTCCTCGGCCATGGCCGAGGCATCAAGCGAGGCTTTGGTGCCCAGACCCAGAAGCTGATCCGATTCAAGGCTCAGCCCTGCGCCGCCCCCTTCACCGATGGTCGCACCCGCCGACAGCCCCGGCAGCAGTCCGGCGCGTTCCACCTTGGCGGCGGCGATGGCGCGGGTCTTTTCGGCCTCGGCACGCACCACGGACAACGGCGCACCGGCAAAGCTGTTCACGGGCACTTCGGGCAAGCCGTGCAGCGTATCCAGCGGGCGGATCGACATGGCGTTCAGCTCGGACATCGACGTGGCTTCGCGTTCGACGGAGGCATCAAGCGTGGCGCGGATTTCAAGGAGCTTCTGGCGCAGAATGGTCAGGTCGGACACATCGGACACGCCGCCTTTGACCCGTTCCTGCATCACCCATTCGAAATGCGTCATATCCTTAAGCGCGACACGGTTCAGCGCGGCGGTATCGCGCGCCTCGATCGCATTGGTGTAGAGCTTCAGCGCAGTCGCCACGCGGTCATTCGTATCTTGCGCCAGCGACACGGCAGCGACCTCGACATCGGCCACGGCAAAGGCGCGTTCACCCGCACGGCGGCCATTGTCAAACAGCACCTGATCCACCACCAGATTGGCCGCCAGCGACCCCAAGGATGTCAGGCTGACCTGCGGCCCGATCTTGGGCAACCAGTTCTTGCTTGCGGCTTCCGAGCGGAGGGTGGCGGCGCGCAGCTCTGCCTCGGCGGTGCGGCTGTTGGCGGCCAGCACGGCAGAGGCCACCTGATCCGACACGGTGTCATCGGGCAAAACAGAAGACCGCAGCGCCAGGCCCTGGATGATCTGGCTGTCTGCAGTGATTTTTTCGGCGTAGGTGGGTTTGATCGCCTGCGAGGCATCGGGGGTGCGGAACCGGGTAACGATGTCAGATTGCATCAGGTCACCGGGCATCATACCGCTGCCGAAATCCGACATGCAGCCGGATAGGGCCAGCGCTGCTGCGCATATGCCCCCTGCCCGTTTTACACTCTGCCTCATTATCCTGCCCTTAACGTGCCGGTTTTTTTATTCTGGAAACGCCTGCGGTCGTTGCAGCCTGCGTGTGCCAACCGCGCCCCCTTGAACAGAGGGCGCGGTGCAATCTTTAGACGATGACGTTGATGTCGTTATCGATCATCAGCGTGGCTTCGTCGCCCAGTGTATAGATGTCATAGGTTTGATCCCCACGCACCTCTGAACCGCCTCGTACCGCGCCTGTGATCGTCACGGTGTCGTCGTTATGCCCGTCGATGATCAGCTCGTTCGTGTTGCTCGACAGGTTGATCAGCGCGGTTTCCGTGATCGTCAGATGCGCCTCTTCGGCGAACTGCAGATCAACGGTTTCGATGTTGTAGTTTCCCAGGTTCGGATTGGTCAGGGTCAACTGCGTGTTCGCCGCTTCATCATCCAGCGCCAGATACGTGCCGGAAAAGTTTCCCGCAGCGTCAGTGGCCGTGACAATCAGGTCGGACCCGTCCGGCACATTGCTTTCGAACTGGAAGTTACGCTCGCCGATGGCGTCGATGTCAAAGCTGGTGGATTCCACTTCCGAGATGGAGCGGTCTGCGTTCACCTGATGCACCTCAAGCGTATCGGGGCTGATCTCGGTCGAGATGCCACGGATACCGTCGCCATCGCGGGTATAGGACGCGATGACCGGACCTTCGGGCGCATAGGTATCGATTGCGAGCGTGTCGGTGATCGACGCGATGTTGCCCACATGGTCCGTCGCGGTGACAGAGATGTCGGCGTCATAGGTGCCCTGACGGATTTCCGAAGGCGGGATCGTGACCGACCAGTTGCCCGCACCGTCCACAAAGGCGGTGTAGTTGGTGCCGTCAAAGTTGACCACAACGCTAGATCCCGCCTCGACCTGACCGTTCAGATCAATGCCGGTCTGGGCTTCACGTGCGCTGACCACAGCGTCGCTGCCGCCCGCTTGGTTCATGTCGAGCGGATCCACGACCGTGTCGATCAGCACCGCGTGGCTTGCCGTGGCAGAGTTGCCCGCGGCATCCGTTGCCTTGACCGAAACGGTGGTGTTGATCGTGCCCTCGGGCACTTGACCCGGCGCAAAGGTGACGGACCAGTTGCCATTCGCATCCACCGCGCCGTTCACCGATGCCGCACCAAGCGACACGACAACAGACGAGCCGATTTCAGAGGTGCCGGTGACCAGAACGCCGCCATTCGCCAGACGCTCTGCCCCGCTGATGATGTCATCGCCTTCGACGGTATTCAGCGACAGATTGTCGACGCGCGTGTCCACGTGCACGCTGTCAGAGGCGCTGCGGCTGTTGCCCGCCGCGTCGGTCGTGGTTGCGGTGATGTCGGCGGTATAAACGCCTTGGGCGACCTCGCCCGCGGCGTAATACGCGGTCCACTGACCGTTGCCATTTGCCACAACCGTATGGGTGACACCTGCCAGCGTGACCTGCACAACGGCGCCCGCATCGGCGGTGCCCGAGATGGCCACACCGTCGCTTGCCTCGGCCGCGTTCACCACGTCGTCGCCCTCAACGGGCAGCGGGCTGATGGTCAGCGAACCGGCTTCGGTATCGACTGATACAGACTGCGATACGCTATCAACGTTGCCTGCCGCGTCGGTGGCGGTGGCGGTCATTGTGCTGGTGTAGGTGCCTGCGGGGATGTCGCTGGGGGCGAAGCTGACGGTCCATGTGCCGTCCGCCGCAACCGTGGCCGCACGCGACACCTGGCCAAGCTGGACCATAACAGTCGAGCCGGGTTCAACCGTGCCGGTCATCACGATGCCCTGCGCCGCCTCTGCCGCGTTCACGACCCCGTCGCTGCCGCCGGTCTGGCCGGTGAAGGCAAGGTTGTTGACCAAAGTATCGACATCGACTTGGCCGGTTGCGGTGGCCGTGTTGCCCGCCGCATCGGTCGCGACAGCGGTCACTGTCGCCGTCGTCTCGCCCGTCGGAATTTCGGAGGCCGCGAAATCTGCGGACCAGTTGCCGTTTGCGTCAACCACCGCGTCACGGGTCACACCCCCAAAGGTGACCTGAACGGTCGACCCGGGCTGCGATGTGCCGGTCAGCGTCACGCCGTCGCCACGCTCTGCCGCGTTGATCACGCCGTCGACTTCGACAGTATCCGCCGCAATCGCGACTTCAGAGACGGTATCGACGACCAGCTGCTCGGTCGAGGTGGAGCTGTTGCCGAAAGCATCGGTGGTCACGATGGTGACATCGCTGACGTATTCGCCTTCGGGCAAGGTGCCCGCCTGCCATGTCGCGGACCATGTGCCGTTGTCGCCCACAGTTGCGGTGCGGGTGATGCCACCGATGGTCAGCTGCACAGTCGAACCGGGCTCCCCCGTGCCGTTCAGGGTGACACCGTTGCCAAACGATGCGGCATTATAGCTGTCGCCCACGGATTGCGTGCCCGATGTTACAGCGACGGTCGGTGCGATGGTATCAACCACCAGCGTTTCGGTGGTGGTGGAGGTATTGCCGTATTGATCGGTGGTCTTGATCAGCACCTCTGTCTCGTATTCGCCCCCCGCCAGCGTGCCGGGTTCGAATGTGACGGACCATGTGCCGTCTGCGCCGACGGTGGTGCTGCGTGTGACATCCGCGACGGTCACGTCAACGGTCGCGCCCGCTTCACCGTTCCCGGTCAGCGTGACGCCATTTGCAAAGGAGTCACCGTTAAAGAAGTCGCCGACACTCTGCGTGCCTTCGGACATGGTGACCGTGGGGGCTGTGGTGTCGATGACAAAGCTCGGCCCGTCAAGCACGATCTCATTGCCGTCCGTGGTCACGACGACTTCGGCTTCATAGGTGCCGTCGTCGGGGAAGTTATCGCCTTCGAACACGGCTTCGAATGTGCCGTCGTCACCAACTGTTGTTGTGACTTCTTTATCGCCGATGGTGACCACGACCTCGGACCCGGGCTCGCCGCCGCCGGTGACAACGACCTGCTCTACCGCGCCGTCGCCGCCGACCGTGCCGGTTGCGTCGGGCTCATTCACGAACGGAGGTGCGACCGAAGGGCTGCCGCCATTGCCGCCACCACCGCCGCCACCGATGACAGCTGCACCACCGACAACCGCCGCACCGGCTGCTGCCGCGGCACCACCACCGCCAACGACGCCGCCCAGCAAGGGTGCCGCCAACATCGACACTTCGTCGTCACCCGCGCCCGGCATGACACCGCCCGGCACAGACGCCACATCGCTGCGGCCCAGATAGATCAGATCGTCAGAGGGGCTCCATTTGCCCCACTGCTCGGTCGGGCCGTATTGCGCATAAAGCCCGCCGCCTTCGGCCTCGACGAATGCGACTTCGTTCAGATAGCCATCCGACGAAATGAACAGGCGGTTCGCGGCACCGGTTTCGTTAAAGTAATTCTCGATGGTGATGACCGACCCGTCATTCAGCGTGAGCACAAGATCGTTGCCCGAGCGCTGGTGCGATTGGAAATCGGTCTGACGCAGGTTCAGCGAGATTTCCTGACCTGATGTCGCCTGGATAACATGGAAGTTTGCGTTTTCCGCAACCGTGCCACGCTGCAATGCGCCCGCTTGATCGCGAACGACGAAATCTATCGTCTTCATAATATCTGCTCCACCTCGGTGCGCATTCTGCGCGCGACACCTGAGAAATTTTATGACCGCCAACGCGTTGATCGCATCGTACAGCCGCCTGATTATGTCCGTCGTAAAAAACGAAACGTATTATTGAGGCAGAAGGTAGCCGCTTAGACACATAAAAGCCAAGGTTAAAGTGGAACGCCACATTCTTGCCTTATTTCAACAGTGCAACACGGCCACAGTTTCTACCAATGCGGGAAAGCGTTAATAATAGTTAACGTTGCCAGATAATTAACCACCTCATTTCACTCAGGAAAAATCCCCATAGGCGCCACACCGCAAGCCCTTGCAAACGGTTGACAATACTGGGCTCCCCCCTGACCTTCGCGGCATGGATACCGCCCAGAACACCCCGCTATCACTGATCGAAGACCCCGACATGGGCATCACCCTCTCGGATGGGTGCCGGCTTTCCGCACGAGTCTGGCGGCCTGAAAACTCCGATACCGCGCCTGTGCCCGTGATTCTGGAATACCTCCCCTACCGTAAACGTGACGGCACCACCGCACGGGATGCGCTGACCCACCCTTGGTTTGCCGAACGCGGATATGCCTGCGTGCGGGTCGATATGCGCGGCAATGGCGATAGCTATGGCGTGATGGAGGATGAATACACCCCTCAGGAACAGGCCGACTGCATAGAGGTGATCAACTGGCTTGCCGCGCAACCGTGGTGCAGCGGAACGGTGGGCATGATGGGCATCAGCTGGGGCGGCTTTAACGGGCTGCAGGTCGCAGCCCATGCGCCAGAGCCGCTCAAGTCGGTGATAACGCTATGTTCCACCGTCGACCGCTTTGCCGATGACATCCACTACAAGGGCGGGTGCCTGTTGAACGAGAACCTTGGCTGGGGGGCAACGATGTGGGCCTATTCCAGCCGCGCGCCCGATCCTGCCCTGCGCCCCGACTGGCGCGAAATGTGGCTGGAGCGGCTAGAGACAGAACCGTTTCTTCCCGCGCTTTGGCTGCGCCACCAATCACGCGACGCCTATTGGAAGCAAGGGTCGGTGATCGAGGACTATAGCGCGCTCAAAGCCAAAGTGCTGGCGATTGGCGGCTGGGGCGATTCCTACAAGAACGCGGTCCCGCAGTTGGTTGAAGCCTTGCCCGGTGCGAAGGGGATCGTTGGGCCTTGGGTGCACAAATACCCGCATTTCGCCATTCCAGAACCTCGTATCGGCTTTCTGCAAGAGGCGCTGCGCTGGTGGGATCGGTGGCTCAAGGGGATCGACACGGGCGTCGAGGACGATCCCGATTATCGCGCGTATCTGATGGACGGCATGCGCCCCGCCACGTGGACACATGAACGCCCCGGCCGCTGGATCACCGAACCCACGGGCGCGACATCGCATCTGCCCGTCAAGACGTTGCATCTGACGGATGAGGGCCTGCAAGACACCGCTGCCCCGCTGGACCGCAGCGTCGCCTCCCCCGCGCATTGCGGCGCGGATGGCGGGGAATATTGTGCGATCTGGCTTGGCCCCGAAATGCCCGGCGACCAGAGGCAAGACGATGCGCTATCGGTCTGCTTTGACAGTGGGCCCCTGGCGCAGCAGATGGATATCCTTGGCGCGCCGCGTCTGCGCCTGCGTCTGGCCTGCGACAAACCACAGGGCCAGATCGCGGTGCGGTTGAACCATATCCACCCTGATGGGGCCTCGGCGCGGATTACCTATGGCGTGCTGAACCTGTCCCATCGCGACAGCGCCGAACATCCGCAGGCGATGGTGCCCGGTGCCATGACCGACATCACGCTGGACCTTGACCACATCGCCTATCGCATCCCCAAGGGGCACCGGCTGCGGGTGTCGATCTCTACCGCCTATTGGCCCCTGCTCTGGCCAGCGCCCGAAGCGGCAGAGGTCACGCTGTCGTCCGGCCAGATCGACCTGCCGCAGCGCCCGACCAGCGGCGGGGACGAATACAGCTTTGCCCCGCCCACCTCTGCCGCGCCGTGGGAGACAGAGACACTGCGCCCCGAAAACCACATCCGCCGCCAAGAGATCGACCGCGTCACGGGCATCGTCTCTTTGATCATCGAGGATGACTTCGGCAAGCTGCGCGATGCCGATCACGGGCTGATCGCGGGCTCTGTCGCGCGGGAGGTGTGGCGCATTCACCCCGACGATCCGCTGTCCGCAAAAGGCACCTGTCACTGGACCGAAGAGCTGGAGCGGGACGACATCATCCTGCGCACAGAAACCCGGTCGCAGATGTGGTCGGACGCGACCCATTTTCATCTGACGGCCCGTCTTGAAGCGTACGAAAACGACAAATTGATCTATGAACGCGACGTGACGGAAGACATTAAGCGACACTTTATGTAACAAACTCGTCACATGGCCGCCGGTATTACCACTTGCGACACGGGCCGAAATGCTTAACGTTGTGCCACCAGTCAATAAAAAAACCTGCGCACGAATGCGTGGAAGTATCACCTAAAACAGGGAGTTCTCATCATGGATGATCAACTGAAACATATGACCGGCCAAGTGGCCAAGGGCACTATGACACGCCGCGAATTCGTCGGGCGTGCCGCTGCTTTGGGCGTGACAGCCGCCGTCGCCAACTCGATGCTGGCGAACCACGCGCAGGCTGCAGCCCACGAAGCACCGATTCGCGGTGGCACACTGAAAATCGGGTCGTCGGGCGGTGAGTCCACCAACACGCTCGATCCTGCGCTGACCGCCTCCGAAGTGCCGCTGAACAACCTGCGCCACCTGTACGAAAGCCTTGTAGAGGTCGATCCCAATGGGGAAATCGAAAACCGCATGGCCGAAAGCTACGAGGCCTCGGCCGATGCGAAAACCTGGGCGTTCAAGATCCGCAAGGGCATCCAGTTCCACAACGGTAAGGAAATGACACCCGAAGACGTGCTGAAAACCATGCAGCGCCATTCGGATGAAAACAGCCAATCCGGTGCCTTGGGCATCATGCGCGGCATCGAGAACATGAAGGTCGATGGCGACAACTTCATCGTTGAACTGGGCGTCGGCAACGCTGACCTTCCCTACCTGCTGGCCGACTACCACCTGATGATCCAGCCCGATGGCGGCATGGACAACCCCGGCGCGGGCATCGGCACCGGCCCTTACACACTGGAAGTCGACGAGCCCGGCGTGCGCCACGGCTTCAAGCGCAACGAAAACTACTGGGACGCCGACAACCGCGGCCACACCGATTATAACGAAGTGCTGGTGCTGAACGATGCCACCGCACGGACTGCGGCGCTGCAGTCGGGTCAGGTTAACATGATCAACCGCGTTGATCCCAAGGTTGCCGCCCTGCTGGACCGCGCGCCCAACCTGACGGTGAAATCCGTTGCCGGTCGTGGCCACTATGTGTTTATCGCCCATGTCGACACCGCACCGTTCGACAACAACGACCTGCGTCTGGCGCTGAAATATGCGATCAACCGCGAGGAAATGGTCGACAAGATCCTGCGCGGCTACGGCACCATCGGGAACGATATGCCGATCAACGCCTCTTATCCGCTGTTCGATGAATCGATCCCGCAGCGCGAACATTCCATCGAGAAGGCGAAAGAGCATTACGCCGCCTCCGGTCATGATGGCAGCCCGATCATCCTGCGCGTTGCAGACGGTGCCTTCCCCGGTGCGGTCGATGCGGCATCGCTGTTCCAGGAATCCGCCAAAGCCGCCGGTATCCCGCTTGAGATCAAACGCGAGCCGAACGATGGCTACTGGTCCGAGGTCTGGAACAAACAGCCGTTCTGCGCCTCTTACTGGGGTGGCCGTCCGGTGCAGGACCAGATGTATTCGACCGCCTATCTGTCGACCGCGGACTGGAACGACACCCGCTGGAAGCGCCCCGAGTTCGACGAGATGCTGCTGTCAGCCCGCGCCGAACTGGACGAGGCCAAGCGCAAAGAGACCTACTCCAAGATGGGTCAGATGATCCGCGACGAAGGCGGGTTGATCCTGCCGATGTTCAACGACTTTGTGGATGGTGTCGCCAACAATGTCGGCGGCTGGGTCGAAGATCCCAACGCGGAACTGTCCAACAACAAAGCCGGGATCAAATGCTGGGTCAAAGACGCATAAGGTAAACCCAGCTTATGCATCCCATCGTCAAACTGATCGCCCAACGCTTAGCGTTGGGCCTTCTTCTCCTTTTTGCCGCGTCGATCCTGATCTTCGTAGGCACCTCGATTTTGCCCGGCGACGTGGCACAATCCATCCTAGGTCAATCCGCCACGCCCGAAGCGCTTGCGAACCTGCGCCGAGAGCTTGGCATGAACGATCCCGCCATGACCCGCTATTTCGCCTGGCTGGGCGGCGTGCTTCAAGGAGACTTGGGCACCGCGCTGACCAATGGCCGCGACATCGCAGAAAGCCTTGGCGGGCGTCTGAAGAACACGCTTTTCCTTGCCTTCTGGGCTGCTGCAATCTCTGTGCCGCTGGCGATCTTTCTGGGTCTGCTGGCTGTGCGCTACAAAGACCGCTGGCCCGACAAGCTGATTTCGGCCGTCACGCTGACCACGATCTCTATCCCGGAATTCATGATCGGCTATGTGCTGATCTATTGGGTGGCGATCAAATGGCGGCTGTTTCCGTCGGTGGCGATCATCAACGATAGCATGAGCCTCGGGGCCAAGCTGAACGCGATTGCCATTCCGGTGATGGTGCTGACGCTGGTCGTATTGGCGCATATGATGCGCATGACCCGCGCCGCGATCCTGAACGTGATGCAATCGGCCTATATCGAAACAGCCGAGCTTAAGGGCTTGGGCATGCTGAAGATTATCCGCAAGCACGCCTTCCCCAACGCCATCGCCCCGATCGTCAATGTGGTGATGCTGAACCTCGCCTATCTGGTCGTCGGCGTCGTGGTGGTAGAGGTCGTCTTTGCCTATCCCGGCATGGGGCAGTATCTGGTCGATCACGTCAGCAAACGCGACGTGCCCGTGGTGCAAGCCTGCGGTCTGATCTTTGCCGCCGTTTATATTGGGTTGAACCTTGTGGCCGACATCGTGTCGATCCTTGCCAACCCTCGCCTGAGGCACCCCAAATGAGCGCCGCGCATCTCCCCCCGAGGCAATGCGCGACGCACGGGGCCGCAGTTCAGCGTCGCATCAACGCGACCCCCTGCCGCATGCCCGTATCGCCACCTGACGTTGACCCATTCATTTGTTTGGGAGCGAACCCATGAAAAACATTCCAATCTCCGCCATGATCGGCCTGTTCTTTACCAGCGTCTATTTCATCATGGCCGTCTTTGCCCCTTGGCTCGCCCCCTATGGCATGGCTGAAATCGTCGGCGACGTGTGGGAGCCTTCATCGTCGGAGTTCCTGCTGGGCACCGACAGCATCGGGCGCGATCTGCTGTCGCGTATGATCTACGGTGGGCGCACCACGATCTTTATCGCCACTGCAGCCACCATCCTCAGCTTTACGCTGGGGTCCATTCTGGGCTTCTTCGCAGCCGTCTCGGGCGGTTGGGTCGACCAAGCCATTTCGCGTTTTGTCGATCTGATCATGTCGATCCCGTCGCTGATCTTTGCGCTGGTCGTGCTGTCGGTGATGCCGACCACCGTGCCGATCCTGATTATCCTGATGGGTCTGCTGGACAGCACCCGTGTCTACCGTCTGGCGCGCGCCGTGGCCGTGGACATTACCGTGATGGACTATGTCGAGGCCGCCCGCCTGCGCGGTGAGAAGATCGGCTGGATCATTTTCCGTGAAACCCTGCCGAACGCGCTGTCGCCGCTGATCGCCGAGATGGGCTTGCGGTTTATCTTTGCGGTGCTCTTTGTGTCGACGCTGTCGTTTCTGGGTCTGGGCGTACAGCCCCCTCAAGCCGACTGGGGCGGTATCGTGAAAGAGAACAAGGAAGGCATCAACTATGGTATTCAGGCGGCCTTGTATCCGGCCTATGCCATCGCCACGCTTTGCATCTCTATCAACCTTGTTGCGGACTGGATTTTGAACCGCACCACATCGCTGAAAGGGGGCCGCGGATGACCGAGCCACTTCTCAAGGTACGCGGCCTGAAAATCGGCGCGACCGCCTATCCGCCCGGCGAAAAGCCGATTGATATCAAAATCGTGCACGGCGTCGACTTTGATCTGCAACCCGGCAAGGTGCTGGGGTTGATCGGGGAATCCGGCGCGGGCAAATCCACCATCGGGCTGGCCGCGATGGCCTATGGCCGCGGCGGGGTAGAGATCACCGGCGGCGAGGTTTGGGTCAACGGGCGCGACATCCTCAAGGAGCGTCTACGCGCCGTGCGCCGCCTGCGCGGGGCCGAGGTGACCTATGTCTCGCAATCCGCGGCGGCGTCTTTCAACCCCGCGAAAAAGATCATGGATCAGGTGACCGAAGCCGCGATCTATCAGAACAAGTTCACCAAGGCCGAGGCCGAGGAACGCGCGGTTGATCTGTTCCGAAAGCTTGGTCTGCCGGACCCTGAAACCATCGGCAACCGCTACCCGCACCAGGTGTCTGGCGGGCAGTTGCAACGCTGCATGACCGCGCTGGCACTGTGTCCGCAGCCCGATCTGGTGGTCTTTGACGAACCCACCACGGCACTGGATGTGACCACGCAGATCGACGTGCTGGCCGCCATCAAAGAAGCCATCGCCGCCACCGGCGTTGCCGCGCTCTATATCACCCATGACCTCGCGGTTGTGGCACAGGTCAGCGATCATATTATGGTGCTGCAACAAGGGGATATGGTCGAATACGGCACCGTTGATCAGATCATCAACGCGCCCAAGGAAGACTACACCAAAGCGCTGGTTTCAGTCCGGTCGATCCGCCACGAGGAAAAGACGCCGACCGATACCCCTGTTCTACGGGTCGAAAACGTCACCGCCCGCTATGCCGGCACGGATTTTGATGTGCTCAAGAAGATCAACGTCGATATTCACCCGGGCCAGACATTGGCTGTCGTGGGGGAATCCGGCTCGGGCAAATCCACGCTGGCCCGCGTGATCACCGGCCTGCTGCCCCCAAGCGACGGGACGATCACCTTTGACGGGCGCGAGCTTGCCCCCGCCTTGGCGCAACGCCCCATCGAAGACCTGCGCGAGATGCAGATGATCTACCAGATGGCCGATACCGCGATGAACCCGCGCCAGACCGTGGGCACCATCATCGGCCGCCCGCTCGAGTTTTATTTCGGGCTGAAAGGCAAGGCAAAGCAGAAGCGCATTCAGGAACTGCTGGACGAGATCGAATTGGGCGACGGGTTTCAGGACCGCTATCCGGCAGAGCTGTCGGGCGGGCAGAAACAACGTGTCTGTATCGCCCGTGCGCTGGCTGCCAAGCCCAAGCTGATCATCTGCGACGAGGTGACAAGCGCGCTTGACCCGCTGGTGGCAGATGGCATCCTCAAGCTGCTGTTGAACCTGCAAAAGATCGAGGATGTCGCCTATCTGTTCATCACCCACGATCTGGCGACGGTAAAAGCCATCGCAGACAGTATCGCTGTGATGTATCAGGGTGAAGTGGTGCGGTATGGCACCAAAAGTCAGGTGCTGTCACCGCCCTTTGACGATTATACCGACCTGCTGCTGAGCTCTGTCCCCGAGATGAAGATCGGCTGGCTGGAAGAAACCATCGCACATCGCAAAATGGAAAGTGCTGGCAATTAGGCCTGTGGGCAACGAGGCCGTTTGTATCGGAAAAATACAAGCGCTGTGGCCCGCCGAAGAGGTATCGACATGAAGAACAAGCTGCTTTTGATCATCCTCGACGGTGTGCCCTACCGCAATTTCCGTCGGCTGTTCGGCAATCTGGAAGGCTGGGTCGATAGTGGCGAGGCGCGGGTCTGGACCCAGCGTGCGGTGCTGCCGTCAATCTCTGCCTCCTGCTATGCCTCGATCCACACGGGTGTGGCACCGGCTGAACATGGCTGCACGGGCAACGGCAATGTGTTCCGGCTAAAGCACAAGGACGTCTTCGCCCAGACCCGTGCGGCGGGCGGTGTGACAGGGGCCGTGGCCCATTCTTTCTGGTCGCAATTCTTCAATCGCCACCCCTTCGACTATGTGCGCGATGTGGAATACGACGAACCCGATAGCGACACGATCAACCACGGGCGGTTTCACACGATGACCGGCTACGGGCTGGTGAACCAGATGACCCCTTCGGATGTGGATCTGTTTGGCTCCCTCACCAATCTGGCGCTGCGGTTCGGGCTGAACTACGGAATGCTGCACACCTGCACGCTGGACAGCATGGGGCATCGGTTTTTCCACGACTGTCAGGAAATGGACCACGCCTGCGCCGTCATGGACGAGATGCTGGCCCCCTTCATCCCGAAATGGCGCGCCTTGGGGTATGAGGTGATCGTCACAGCCGATCACGGGCAAGACGAACGCGGGCACCACGGCGGACGCAGTGCGTTGCAGCAGGAAACCGCGCTGTATTACTTTGGCGATGCCGAAGGGCCGTCCGAAGATACGGTGATCGACCAGCTGCAGCTCGCGCCGACGATCCTTGGCCGTCTGGGTGCGCCGGTTGCTGATACCATGAAGGCGCAGTCTTTCCTGAAATGATGCCGTTTCTTAGGCCGCGCTGATCGCAGGCCACTGCCCTGCCCCGACAGCGCCGATCGCCGCTGTCACCTGATCAAAGAACGCCCCCGCCTTGCGTGACATCACCCGCGCGCGCAGACAGCCGTGGACAAGGCCCGCGGCCTCGTGCCAATGGGCCTGCCCGCCCGCCCCGTTGATCGCGTCGGCATAGGCTTCCCCGTCGCTCGACAGCGGGTCACAGGCCACCGTGAGGATCACCGTAGGCGGCAGGTCGGTAAAGTCGGTATCGTGCAGCGGGGCGTAGCGTGGATCGTCCACAGGCGGTGCCCCACCGGACCGCACCTGCTGGTAAAACTCCATATCCGCAACCGTCAGCTGCGGCGCGTTGGCGTGGGTGATATAGCTGCCCTTGCTGCGATCTCCGCCCAGTCCGGGATAGATCAGAACCTGACCCGCTATGCGCCCGTCATGAGTTCCTCGCGCGGTATGGGCGACGGCGGCAGCAAGATTGCCGCCCGCACTGTCCCCCGCCAATACAACCCTGCCGTCATATGCGGCTGCAATCGCCTGAAACGCGGCCCATGCGTCGTTGAAGCAAGCTGGAAAGACGGCCTCGGGCGCGAGCGCGTAGTCGACAGAGATCACACGGTAGCCGGTCGCGGCGCAAATCTCGGCGCAGACATCATCGTGACTGTCGAGCCCGCCAACAACAAACCCGCCGCCGTGATAGTAGACGACCGTGATCGCGGATGTCTCGGCCTCGTAAACGCGACATGGGACGCCGCCGAAGGCGACGTCCCATGTGCGGACCCCATCAGGGTGGTGTTGGTGAAAAGCAGCGCACATCCGGTTATAGACAGCGCGCTGCTGGTCGATGGTGAGTGACACCGCGTCCGGTGGATAGAAACTGTCCGAGCGGTCCATATAGGCCCAGATCTCTTCATCCAGTAGAACGCGGTAGTCGGGTTGGATCACGCGGCCTCCCAACCAAAGGTAAAGACGTCCAGCGACGCGCCAACATCAGCCTCGCTTGCGCCATTCATGGCGATTTGCGCCACCAGACCGCGTTTCTTGTCATCGGTGACAGAGGCAACACGCGCGGGCAGACCGGCGGCTTCCAACGTCTCGTCATAGACGCGCGTGATCGCGTTTTTGCGCAGGTCGGGCTTGAAGATCTTGCCGACGGCGGTTTTGGGCAGCTCGCTCATGATGGTCATATGCTTGGGCTGCGCCGCGCGTTCCTGCACGTGCTCTTTGCAGAACTCAAGCAGTTCGGCTTCGGTGATCGACGCACCTGCGACCAGTTCGACAAAGGCGCAAGGTACCTCGCCCGCGTGGGCATCGGGCTGGCCAATGGCACCGGCAAAGGCGACCGCCTCGTGACCCAGAAGCGCCTCTTCGATCTCGGCGGGGTCGATGTTGTGACCGCCACGGATGATCAGGTCTTTGGCGCGGCCTGTGATCCAGAGGTATTTGTCGCTGTCGATACGGCCCAGATCCCCTGTGCGCAGGTGCGTGCCCTGATAGTAGAGATCCTTGTTCTTATCGGCTTCGGTATAGGTGTTGCCCGCATAGACGCCGGGGTTCGAGATACAGATCTCGCCGATCTCGTCGACCTCTGCCTCGACCAGCCCGTCGCTGGTGCTTTTGACGATCTTCACATCCGTATAGGGGAAGGTGATGCCGATACTGCCCACCTTGCGCACGCCGTCCGTCGGGTTCGACGACACAAGGCAGGTCGCCTCTGTCAGGCCGTAGCCTTCGATCAGCGTGATGCCGGTGGCCTTTTCAAAGCGGCGGAACAGTTCCAGCGGCAAGGGTGCCGAGCCGGAGAAGGCGGTTTTCACGGTCGAGATATCAGCGTTGATCGGGCGCTGCATCTTGGCGGAAATCGCCGTAGGGACAGTGATGATGAAAGTGATTTTCCAGCGCTCGACCAGTTTCCAGAAGTTGTCGAACACCCCGTCCCCGCGATAGCCCTGAGGCGTCGGGAAGACCACATGCGCACCGGATTTCACCGCGGCCATAAGGATCACGTGGCAGGCGAAAACGTGGAACAACGGCAGCGGACACATGATGTTGTCGTTTTCCGTGTACAGCAGCGTGTGCCCAAGCCAGCCGTTATAGACCATGCCGGAATACTTGTGCTGCGCCACTTTCGGCATGCCCGTTGTCCCGCCGGTGTGGAAGTAGAAGGCGACGCGATCCTCTTGCGGATCGTCGAATGTCAGCTCGGCCGGTTGCTTGGCGATTTCGGAATTGAAATTCTTGTAGGTCGCCTGATTGGTGACCTTCAGCTTCGGACGGATCAGCGGCACGATCCACGACTTTGGCGCGGTCAGATAGCGGCACAGGTCGACTTCGAGCACGGTCGTGACATTCGGTGCCAGCTTGACCGCCTCGGCGGTTTTCTCGGCCACATCCGTCTTTGGGAAAGGCCGCAGGGTCACAACGACCTTGGCATTGGTTTCACGCAGGATCGATCCGATCTGCTCTGCCTCGAGCAACGGGTTGATGGGGTTCGCGATCCCTGCGACCGCACCGCCCAGAAGCGTGATGACCGTCTCGTTACAGTTTGGCAGGACATAGGCGACCACATCGGTCGGCCCCACACCCAGCGACCGGAACAGATTGGCCGCACGGCCCACCTGCCCCCGCAGCTGCGACCAGCTTAAGGTTTCCGCGTGATCTTTCGGCCCAGAGAAAATCTGGTAGCTAATTGCGTCGTGGCTTGGAAACTTTCCGGCGGTTTCGCTCAACATGCTCCAAAGTGTTTTGGGCACGTCGCGGTCAGCCCACGGCATTTCTGCTTCGATTGCGTTACGGTCTTCTACACCGGCAAATGACATTATTTTCCTCCCTTAGTGGTGCGGTTTGCCCGCATCCCGTTATTCCCTGTTGTCAAAGATGATTGCTAATTTCAGCTTTCGCAAGCATTTGCAGGCGCTCAAACGCTGCGTTCAAGCCCACTGACCCAACGGAAGGCTCGAAAAAGAGCGGCAGACGCCGCCTGCCGCTCTCTTTTATGGGGTAAAAGCGCGTGGCACACCCATTATGTGTGGTGCGATTACTTGGCAGGAATACGCAGCATCTGACCGGGATAGATTTTATCGGGGTGGGTCAGCATGGGTTTATTCGCTTCAAAGATTTCTTCATAGCGCGCGCCATTGCCAAGGGTCTTGGCCGCGATAGCCCAAAGCGTGTCGCCCTTTTCAACGGTGTGGAAGGTACCGTCCCCCTCGCCGCCGTCCATGTCTTCTTCAACCGCGGCAACGCCTTCGACGTTCCCCACGGCCAGAATGACCTTTTCTTTCATCTCTTGGCTCGCCGCCTTGCCCGAGACCTTGACCTTGTCGCCTTCGACAGAAATATCGAGCCCTTCGGCATCAAGCCCGAGGTCTTTCAATTCATCCTGAAGCGCGGCTCCGGTGACTTCGGTATCATCACCGCCGCCAAATACTTTTTTGCCGGCGTCTTTTACGAAACTCCACAAACCCATGTTGCTCTCCTTCTGGATCCATTCGGGTGTGATTGTTTCCATCTAACCGTGAAATTCACAAGGTTTTTTATACGTCCGCGCGACCATCGGTGAATTGCAGCCGCGCCAAGCGCGCATAGAGCCCCCCTTTGGTGACCAGCTCGTCATGGGTGCCCATATCGACGATCCGCCCTGCTTCCAGCACGACAATGCGGTCGGCCTTTTTCACCGTCGCCAGACGGTGCGCGACGATCAGGGTGGTGCGATCCGCGCTCAGCCGATCCACGGCGGCCTGCACGGCGCGTTCGCTTTCGGCATCCAAGGCGCTGGTGGCTTCGTCCAGCAGCAGCACCGGCGCGTCGCGCAGGATGGCGCGGGCAATGGCGATACGTTGCTTTTGCCCGCCCGACAGCATCACCCCGCGTTCGCCCAGATAGCTGTCGTAGCCGTCGGGCAATGCGCTGATGAACCCGTGGGCGGCGGCGGCCTCGGCCGCGGCGTCAATCTCGGCGTCTGTCGCGTCGGGGCGGCCAAAGCGGATGTTCTCGCGGGCAGAGGCGGCGAAGATCACCGGATCTTGCGGCACCAAGGCCACCGAACGGCGGAAGGCCGCACGCGAGACATCGCGCAGATCGACCCCGTCAAGGGTGATCCGCCCGGAGGCAGGGTCATAGAACCGCAGAATCAACTGGATGATCGTGGTCTTGCCTGCACCCGAGGGCCCGACGAACGCGACCGTTTCACCGGGGTTGATCGACAGGTTGACCCCGTCCAGTGCCTGCACATCAGGGCGCGCGGGATATCTGAAATGCACGTCCTCAAAGGCAATCCGACCGGCGACAGGGCTGGGTAGATCAATGGCCGCAGCGGGGTCTTGCACGGTGTCTTCGGTCCGCAACAGCTCTACCAGACGTTCGGTGGCACCGGCGGCGCGTTGAAGTTCACCCCATATCTCGGACAGCGCCGCGACCCCGCCTGCCACCATCACGGCATAGATCACGAATTGCACCAAGGCACCGGGGGTCATCTGGTCGGCACGCACATCCCGCGCGCCCATCCACAAAACGCCCACGACGCCGGCAAATACCAGAAAGATCACAATAATCGTCATCAGCGCGCGGGTCTTGATCCGACGCTGCGCCGCATCATAGGACGCTTCGGTCATCTGTGCGAATTGCGACTGGCTGGCGGCCTCGTTGGTAAAGGCCTGCACGGTCTGCACCGCGCCCAAACTCTCGGACGCATTGCCCGAGCTTGCCGCGATCCAGTCCTGATTTTCACGGCTCAGCACCCGCAAGCGCCGCCCCAGAACAAGGATCGGCACAATCACCGCCGGTACGATCAACAACACCATCGCCGTCAGCTTGGCCGAGGTGAACAGCATCAGCACCAGCCCACCGGTCACGATCAGCATATTGCGCAGCGCGATGGACACGGACGACCCGATCACCGACAGGATCAGCGTGGTGTCCGTGGTGATCCGGCTCAGCACCTCGCCGGTCATCAGGTTCTCGTAGAACGCCGGGCTCATCGAGATCACGCGATCGAACACCGCCTTGCGGATATCGGCAACGACCCGTTCGCCAAAGCGCGTCACCAGCGCATAGCGCAGCCCCGTGCCTACAGCCAGAAGTGCCGCGATGATCAGGGCGGCAACGAAGTACTGGTCCAGCAATTCGGCCTCGCCGGTGCCGAAGTTATCGATCACGCGGCGCACGGCCAGCGGCAGCGTCAAAGAGATCATCGCCGTGAGGACCAGCGCCAGAATGGCCGCGATCATCAGCCCGCGATAGGGTGCAAGAAACGGCAGCAGCGCGCGCAGGGCCCCCAACTCACGCGATTTTTCGCGTTCTTCGGTGCCGGGGCCGGGCGTCGGGGTACGTGCCATGAGATATCCTTTGGAGTGCTGCCGTGTCATCGCCCGCACATCGCGCGGGGTCAAGGGCTGCACCCCTAAGGCGCTTGCGACAAAAGCGCATTGATCCAGCGCAAATAGCCAAAATCAAAAGGATGTCGGGAAAGGAGTGGAGCGGGCGGCGGGAATCGAACCCGCGTCTTCTGCGTGGAAGGCAGAGGTCTTACCATTACACAACGCCCGCGCTACGGGAGGAGGGGTAAGTCATACGCTGCGGGTCGTCAAGGCCGTCTGCACGCGCGAAATGCAGCAAAGATCAAAATGCGCCATTTGCCGCCCTTTACCTGGCCCTGTCGATGGCGCAAATTCCGCGCTACCAAAGGTCAGAAGGAGACGACGATGCCCAACCCGCTTTACGACGCTTTATTCGGTCGCCACATCGGGCAAAACACGCCGTTCCTGATCCTGCCGGACGGGCGCACCATCACCCATGACCAATTCATCCGCTCTGCCGCGCGCTATGCCAATGCGTTTTCGGACAAGGGGCTGACAGTGGGCGACCGTGTCGCGGTGCAGGTCGGCAAATCGCCGGATGCGCTGGCGCTTTATGCCGCTTGCGTGCAGGCAGGGCTGGTGTTCTTACCGCTCAACCCCGGCTACACCGCGTCCGAGGTGGATTATTTCGTCGGCAACTCGGGCGCGCGGCTGCTGGTTTGCGATCCTGCCGATGTTACCGAACTCACGCCGGTCGCTGCCGCCGCCGGTGCTGCGGTAGAGACGATGGACAACACCGGCCGCGGCACGCTGCGCGATCTGGCAGCCACCCTGCCCGACACATTCGATACCGTCGACCGCGGGGCCGAGGATCTGGCCGCCTTCCTCTATACCTCGGGCACCACGGGCCGATCAAAAGGCGCAATGCTGAGCCAGCGCAACCTGCTGAGCAACGCCGAAACGCTGGTCGATGTCTGGCAATTTACCAAGGCCGATGTGCTGCTCCATGCGCTGCCGATTTTCCACACACACGGGCTGTTCGTGGCGACCAATATCATGCTGCTCAGCGGTGGCGCGATGGTGTTCCTGCCCAAGCTCGATATCGATCAGTTGATCCGTTTCATGCCGCAGGCCACCGCGTTGATGGGCGTGCCGACCTTCTACACCCGCTTGCTGGGCTCTGATGACTTCACCGCCGGGTTGACGGCGCATATGCGTCTGTTCATCTCGGGCTCTGCCCCCTTGCTGGCCGAAACGCACAAGCAGTTCGAGGAACGCACAGGCCACCGTATTCTGGAACGCTACGGGATGACGGAAACCAATATGAACACCTCGAACCCCTATGACGGGCCGCGGCGCGGCGGCACTGTCGGCACACCCCTGCCGGGGGTCGAGCTCAAGATTTGCGACCCCGATACCGGCGAAACCCTACCACAGGGAGAGATCGGCGTCGTCGAGGTCCGCGGGCCGAATGTTTTCCAAGGCTATTGGCAGATGCCCGAAAAAACCGCCGCTGAACTGCGTGCGGACGGGTTCTTTATCACCGGCGATCTGGGGCTGATTGACGAAGACGGCTATGTGCAGATCGTCGGGCGCGGCAAGGATCTGATCATATCCGGCGGCTATAACATCTATCCCAAAGAGGTCGAACAGGTGCTGGACGATCAACCCGGCGTGCTGGAAAGCGCCGTGATCGGCGTGGCTCATGGGGATCTGGGCGAGGCACCGATTGGTGTGCTGGTCGCCGATGGCAGCCGTGATCTGGACCTGGAGGCGCTGTCGCAGACCGTCGCGCAATCGCTGGCGCGGTTCAAATGTCCGCGCAAGCTGGTGGTGGTTGATGCCCTGCCCCGCAATACGATGGGCAAGGTACAAAAGAACCTGCTGCGCGAGACCTATGCGGATCTGTTCAAGGGCTGACTACGGGTGCGGATCGCCCACACAGGGCGTACCGCCTGCCACCCAGATTGCCAGCGCCTCTTGCATCTCGGGGAGGCTACCGGGGGCCGCCTCTCGCCCTGCGCCGGGGTCGAAGCCCCATGCCACAAAGGCCGACGTTCGCAGGTGATCGGAGAGGTCTTCGGGCGTAAAGGCACCGTTGCTGTCGGGGTCACGCAGTTGTGCGCAGATCTCGGCGCTGGTCTTGCCTTGCCACGCCATCTCAATCGGGGGAAGCCGCCATGCGTCCGCAATCATCGGTGGCGCGTGGGGGACGGTATTTTCTGAAGCGGCGCTGATGTGACAGGTACGGCAAGGCATCGTCTCGGCCCCGATGCGGCTTTCATCGGCAAGGATGTTCATGCCGTGCACAGGCGCTTGGTCGGCAGCCTCCTCGTGGCCCAACCCCTCCCAGAGCGGCACGCCAGCAGGGCCCACGTGGCAATTGGTACAGCGCGGATGTGAAACGACCGTGTGGATATCATCCCACGCCGCCAGTGCCGCTGCGCGATCGGGTGCTTCTTGCGCAAAAGCACCGCCCGCGTAGGCCAGCGCGATGATCCCGCCGATGATCGCCCCGCGAAGGGAGATCATACAAAATCAATCGACTTGGACAGCGGCAGTTCGCGGATACGCTGCCCCGTCGCGGCAAAGATCGCATTGGCCAAAGCAGGTGCTGCGGGGGGGACGGCGGGTTCACCGATGCCCCTGATCTTGTCGCCATTCTCAAGCCCGCGCACCATGATCAAAGGCGTCTGGTGCAGGCGCATCCCTTCGTAGGCGTGGTAGTTATCCTGCTCTGCCACGCCGTCGCGATAGGTCAGCTCGCAGTTCATCGCGTGGCCCAGGCCAAAGATCACACCGCCTTGCAGCTGCGCCTCAAAGTTCACGGGGTCCAGCACGCGGCCCACATCGGCGGCGACGAACACCTTGTCGATACGGATGCCGTCGGGGGTATTGGTGACCTCGACCACCTCGGCCACGGGCACGCCAAAGGCCAGCGTAAACGCCAGCCCCCGCCCCCGGTTCGGCCCCAGATCGCTGCCCCATTCCGACATCTCGCCCACGGCCTCCAGCACCTTGCGCGATGCGTCGTGCCAGCACAGGCGCAGCCGCTCTTGCAACGGGTCGACCCCCGCGGCGTGGCACATCTCGTCCATGAAACTTTCGTGCATGAACCCGTTGCCCGATGCCCCGACCGACCGCCAAGAGCTGATGGGCACCATCGCTGGCGTGCGGTAGCCGGTGACGCGGTAGTTGGGGATCTGGAACGGCTGGTCCCAGGCCCCCGCGACAATCGCGACATCAGGGCCGAAGGCGGGTTGGTTCAACCTTGCGAGCGAGGATTCAGCGACCGAAGGGGCCGCGATAGACAGATCAAACGCTGCGATACCGGCATCCGCCACAGCACCGCGCCCGCGCGCAATGGCCAGCGGGCGGGGGAAATCATGGGTGAAGTCTTCCTCGCGCTGCCAAATCATCTTGATCGGCGTGTCAGGCATCTGCATCGCGATCTCGACCGCTTGGGCGATATAATCATCCTCAAGGCGCCGGCCAAAGCTGCCACCGGACATCAGCACATGCACGTGGATGTCATCCCCGTCCAACCCCGTCAGCCGCGCCATATTCGCCTTGACGAAACGGGGGATTTGCGTGCCGGTCCAGATATCCAGCCGCCCCTCGGTCAGCTTGACCACGACGCTCATCGGTTCCATCGGGGCATGGGCCAGATAGGGGATGCGGTATTCCGCCTCGACCACCGAGGCATCTTGCAACGCCTCTTCTACATCGCCTTCGTCCTTGAACCGGCTGTCGCGGTGATCGTCGGTGAAAGAGGCCGCCACAGCGGCAAACTGATCGGCGCTGTCACCGATATAGGGCGACGGGCCCCAGTCACATTCAACCGCCTGCGCCGCCTGAAACGCGCGCCATGTGTTATCCGCCACCACAGCGATGCCGCCGGTGATAGGCAAGACCGCGCTGACCCCGCGCATCTGGCGTGCGGCCTCAGCGTCAAAACCGTTCAGCCCGCCGCCAATCGACGGATTGGTGCGGGTCGTGGCGATCACCATACCGTCCTTCTGCATGTCGATGCCGTAGATCTGCCGACCGGTGGATTTCGCCACGATGTCGGTCCGCTTCTGCGGCTTGGTCAGATAGCGCCATTCCGACGGATCACGCAGGGTGACATCCTGTACCGGCTCGATCTCAGCGGCGATGCTGGCAAGGTCGATGTATTCGATCTTCAACCCATCGGGCAGCACGATGCAGCCGTTCTCTGTCCCCAGTTGGTCGCGCGGCAGGCCGGTCTGCTTCATCGCGGCCTTGATCAGCGTCTCGCGTGCGACGGCACCGGCCATGCGCAGGCGATCATACATATCAGGCACGGTGGACGAGCCGCCGGTGATATGCAGCCCCATCAGCTTGCCCATGACATCGACCGCACCGCGCCCGCCGCGTGCCAGCATCGTGTCAGAGGTCGCGGCAATCGGCAGCGCCTCTGCCCCGACAACGCCGTTGTAGTAAATCGCATCCGCCGGACCGGGCGACAGCTTGGCGCTGCGTGGGTCAATGTCGAGCTCTTCGGCGATCATATGCGCCTGCATCGACCACGCGCCCTGCCCCACATCCGCGCGCGGCGTGATCAGCGTGATCCCTTGAGCGTCGATCTTGACGTAGGGGGTGATCGCGGTTTCGCCGGGTTTCAACCCGTCGAGCAGCGGGTTCTCCCCCTCGCGTTTGTAAAGATAGGTGCCAAAGACGACGCCGCCTGCAACAGCGGCAGAGCCGATCAGGAAGCTGCGGCGGGCAATGGTTTTCACACGTCCCATATCACACCGCCTTGAGCTTGATCGCGGCGGATTTCACCGCCTCTCGAATACGGGGATAGGTGCCGCAACGACAGAGGTTCCCGCTCATCGCGGCGTCAATCTGGTCATCCGTAGGGGTCGGGTTCAGCTCGAGAAAAGAGGCCGCCTGCATGATCTGCCCCGACTGGCAGTAGCCGCATTGCGCGACCTGCAGGTCGATCCAGGCCTCCTGCACCGCATGGCGCACCGCCGGAGAGCCCAATCCTTCGATGGTGGTAATCTCGCCCTCGACATCGCCCGCGGCCAACTGGCACGACCGGACCGCGATCCCGTCCATATGCACGGTGCAGGCCCCGCATTGCGCGATCCCGCAGCCGTATTTCGGGCCGGTGATCCCCAGAACGTCGCGCAAGACCCAGAGCATGGGCATGTCTTCCTCGACGTCCACATCATGGGTCACGCCATTTACTGTAAGTTTCATGCCTTGTCTCCCGACGTTCACTCTATAAATACCAGCGGGATCGGGGTGGTAAACCCAATCTGTCCCGCATCCCCTCGTGCCCTCACGTCAAAACATCGTGTCACGAGGGGTTTCAGAAAACATAAAACGCCGCCCCCGTGAGGACGGCGTTTGTCGCAAGTTTTACGAATTCGCGCCTAGAATTCAACGACGGCGCGAATGGATTCACCTTTGTGCATCAGCTCGAACCCTTCGTTGATCTGGTCCAGCGTCAGCTTGTGGGTGATCATCGGGTCGATCTCGATCTTGCCGTTCATGTACCAATCCACGATCTTGGGCACATCGGTGCGGCCCTTGGCCCCGCCGAACGCCGTGCCTTTCCAGACGCGGCCCGTGACCAGCTGGAACGGACGGGTCGAGATTTCGGCCCCCGCCGGTGCGACGCCGATAATGATCGACTCCCCCCAGCCCTTATGCGCGGCTTCAAGCGCCTGCCGCATGACCTTGGTATTGCCTGTGGCATCAAAGGTGTAATCCGCGCCGCCTTTGGTCAGCTCGACCAGATGCGCGACCATATCGCCCTCGACCTTGGTGGGATTCACAAAGTCGGTCATGCCGAAGTAGCGGCCTGTCTCTTCCTTGTCGTCGTTCAGATCGACGCCGACGATCTGGTCGGCGCCCGCCATGCGCAGGCCCTGAATGACGTTCAGCCCGATGCCGCCGAGGCCAAAGACCACGCAGCGCGCGCCGATCTCTACCTTGGCGGTGTTGATCACCGCGCCGATGCCCGTGGTCACACCGCAGCCGATATAGCAGATCTTGTCAAAGGGCGCGTCCTTGCGGACCTTGGCAAGGGCGATTTCAGGGATGACCGTGTGATTGGCGAAGGTCGAACAGCCCATGTAATGGTGGATCGGCGTGCCATCCATCATCGAGAACCGCGTGGTGCCATCGGGCAGCAGCCCTTGGCCTTGGGTCACGCGGATCGCCTGACAGAGGTTGGTTTTACCCGACAGGCAATATTCACACTCGCGGCATTCGGGCGTGTAAAGCGGGATCACGTGATCGCCGACCTCGAGCGTGGTGACGCCCTCGCCGACCTCAAGCACAACGCCTGCGCCCTCGTGGCCCAGAATGGCCGGGAAAATCCCTTCGGGGTCGTCGCCCGAACGGGTGAATTCATCGGTGTGGCACAGGCCGGTGGCCTTGATTTCGATTAGGACTTCACCCCGCTTGGGGCCTTCGAGATTTACGTCCATCACTTCAAGCGGTTGCCCTGCGGCAACGGCGACGGCGGCGCGTGTTTTCATCATAAGAAGCGTCCTTTTGCTGTTTCGGCCAAAAGGACGAAAAAGCGCTGCGATGTCAAGGTCAGGGGGATGCCGGACAGGCATAAGGGGGCGCTGCCCCCGGCACCGCTTTGCGGCCCCTCCCCCGGGATTTTTAGCCATTTGGAAGGGCGGATATGCGTTTGCGCGCCGCGTGTTTTTCCTGTCCAATCGGCAGCGCGACAATGAACACCCACCGTGACCGAGGAGAAGACCATGGCCGACCGAACCGAGATCGGTATGACCACCCGCCGCGCCGTTTTGGGCGATGCCCATGTGGACCGCGCCGAAGCCGCCAAGACCGAGTTGGACGCGCCGTTCCAAAGTCTGATCACCGAAAGCGCCTGGGGCACCGTCTGGGCCAGCGACAAGATCAGCCGCCGCGAACGATCCATGCTGACGCTGGCACTGCTGGCGGCGACCGGCAATTTCGAGGAAATCCCCATGCACATCCGCGCCACCGCCAATACCGGTGCCAGCAAATCCGATGTGATCGAGGCGTTCCAGCATGTTGCCATTTATGCGGGGGTGCCAAAGGCGAACCATGCGCTTAAACTCGCCAAACAGACCTATCAGGAAATGGAAGCCGCCGAATGACCGATCAGAACGGAGCGTTCTTTCACCGTGACCGCAGCTGGCACCCGCCCGCGCTGGCACCGGCCTATAAGACATCGGTGGTGCGGTCGCCGCAAAAGGCGCTGATCTCGATGAATACCACGCTGAGCGAGCAGACCGGCCCGGTCTTTGGCCACAACATGCTGGGGGCGCTGGATAATGACCTGATCCTCAACTACGCTGCCCAAGGCGAGATGGCGATTGGCCAGCGGATCATCGTGCATGGCCGTGTGCTCGACCAGAACGGGCGCGGTGTGCCTGGCGTGTTGCTTGAATTCTGGCAAGCCAATGCGGGGGGGCGCTATCGCCACAAGAAAGAGGGCTATCTGGCCCCGCTCGACCCCAATTTTGGTGGGTGTGGCCGCACGGTGACCGATGAGAGCGGCGGCTATAGCCTGCGCACGGTCAAACCCGGTGCATACCCCTGGCCCAATGGGGTGAATGACTGGCGCCCGGCGCATATCCATTTTTCCGTTTTCGGACAGGGTTTTGCGCAGCGCTTGATCACGCAGATGTATTTTGAGGGCGATCCGCTGATCTGGAAATGCCCCATCGTGCAGACGATCCCGTCGCGCGCCGCGGTAGAGCAGTTGATCGCGCCGTTGGACATGGACAATACCGTGCCAATGGATGCGCGGGCCTATAAGTTCGACATCGTGCTCAGGGGCCGCCGGTCCACCATGTTTGAAAACCGGATGGAGGGGAACTGATGCAAGAGCTGACCCAGTTGAAAGAAAGCCCGTCGCAGACTGCAGGGCCCTATGTGCATATCGGCTGCGTGCCGAATTTCTGCGACATTACCGGCGTCTACCCCGAGGATCTGGGCGCGCGTATGGTCAATGCCGAGACCAAAGGCGAACGGATCACGGTGAAGGGCACGATCTATGATGGCACCGGCACGCCGCTGAAAGACGCGCTGGTCGAGATCTGGCAGGCCGATGCGGCGGGGCTGTATCCGGGCAACGACCCCCGTGGTGCCGCCGATCCGAACTTTACCGGATGGGGCCGCCAGGCGGGCGATTATGACACCGGCGAATGGCAGTTCGACACCATCCGCCCCGGTGCCGTGCCCTTTCCCGACGGGCGTATGATGGCCCCGCATATCAGCTTGTGGATCGTCGCGCGCGGGATCAATATCGGCTTGAATACACGCATGTATTTCCCCGATGCCGATAACAGCGCCGACCCGTTGCTGACCCGTATTGAACATCAAAACCGCGTTGCGACCCTGATCGCGGAGAAAGAAACCGATGGCGTCTATCGGTTTGATATTTACCTTCAGGGCGAGAAAGAAACAGTGTTCCTAGATGTCTGATCCATGCATTCTTTGCGTTGCCATCACCGGCAGCGTACCGACCAAAGCCGCCAATCCCGCCGTGCCCGTCACGATCACCGAGCAGATTGAAAGCACGCACGCAGCCTTTGAAGCCGGGGCGAGCATCTGCCACGCCCATGTGCGCAATGACGACGAGACGCCCTCCTCTGACCCAGAGAAATTCGCGCGGTTGAAAGAGGGGCTGGAGAAACACTGCCCCGGGATGATCATCCAGTTCTCGACCGGCGGGCGGTCAGGTGCGGGCAAGGCGCGCGGCGGCATGCTGTCACTGCGGCCCGATATGGCCTCGCTGTCGGTGGGGTCGAACAACTTTCCGACACGCGTCTACGAGAACCCGCCGGATCTGGTGGATTGGCTGGCGTCCGAAATGCGCGCCCATGAGGTTGTGCCCGAGATCGAAGCCTTTGATCTGAGCCACATCCTACAGGCGATCCAGCATCACAAGGACGGCAAGCTGTTCGGGCGGCTTTATGTGCAATTCGTCATGGGGGTGAAAAACGCCATGCCCGCGGATAAAGAGGTTTTTGACTTCTACGTCGCGCAGTTGAAAGCCCGCGCGCCCGAGGCCGCGTGGTGTGCCGCAGGGATCGGGCCGAACCAGATCGTCGTGAACGAATGGGCGATTGCAGCGGGCGGTCACTCGCGGGCCGGCCTGGAAGACAACGTGCGTCTGGACCGCAACACGCTCGCCCCATCCAATGCGGCGCTGATCAAACGCGCGGCGGATCTATGCGAGAAATACGAACGCCCCGTGGCAACCTGGCAGCAGGCGCGCGAGATTCTGGGCCTGCGCAGCGCCTAAGGCATCCGCTGTCGCCCCGGGCTTTCGGCGGGCGACAGCGCTTTCATCGGCTTTGCTGGATTTGCGACTGTAATTGACTGGCGCTGACGGCGGCGTTGATCCGCACGACGGCGACGCCGAGCCTCAGTTCCGCACCACGGCCTTCGTCGATTGTGATGGTCGGGGCGGCCGGCCAGTCGGATAGGTCGAGCGTATAGTCGTCCTCCCATCCGGTAAGCGTCGTCACGCCGCCATAAGCCACGTGGAAGGTCGCACGCCCTTTGCCGGGTTCAATCGTGTTGTGCCCGCTGCCGATATAGAACGTATCATCCCCGCCTGCGGATTTCACGCGGTTACGGCCGGGGCCAGTGTGGATTTCGGACCCGCCTTCGCCGTCGGAAATATCGTCATTGCCCGGCCCGCCGTAGATCTTGCTGCGCCCTGCCCCGCCACGGATCACGTCGTTGCCCGCGCCCCCGTCGAGGATGTCGCGCCCATTGCCGCCGATCAGCGTGTCATTGCCCGCGCCGCCGTAGAACAGGTGCACATCCTTGCCGCGCCCTGATTTGGCGATCAACATATCGTCGCCGGCACCGCCATAGAAGGTCGCGCCCGCGTATTTTGCACCGATCATCACATCGGCCCCGCGGCTTCCTTGGACGTTCACCGCGACCCTTTCGGAGGTTTCGAAGTTCATCGGGGTATCGGGATGCGCCACAACCGCAATGGGCTTTCCCTTCGAGGGGTCTTGCTCTTCCCGGGCGACGACGGTGGCGATGCGGATATTCTCGATATAGGCGGGCATATGCAGCACATAGTCATCTGGCCCCGCCATATACCACAAGGTGTCATTGCCGCCGTCCTCATCTTCCGAAATCTTTTCGGCATTGGCCCCATAGGCCCAATAATCATTATCCGCCGTGCCCCCCGCCAGCACCACAGAGCCGTCCAGCGCCATCATCGCATTGACCCCGCGCTGCGGGTTCTCGAACCCGCGCAGGTCAAGCCCGAGGTCGAGCGCATTATCCACCATCGTGCGGCGCAACGCGTCGAGCGGGGCCGTTTCCACGATATTTGTCGTCTCGCCGGGGTCGGCGACCAGATCATAGATATGCTCTTCGCCGTTGGGGTAGCGGAAGTAGCGGTATTGGCTCAGATCGGGATCGGCGGCGCGCACGGAGAGCGTGCCGAAAACGCTCGTCACCGGAGATTTGCTGTCGTCATACGATCCGAAACTGTCATCGATCAGCGGCAGCAGACTTTGGCCCGACGTCCAGTCGGGGCGGTATGGCAGCCCCGCCAGGTCCATGATCGTCTTGGGCACATTGTGCAGCGATACGGGCATCTCGACCACGCGGCCCTGCGTCATGCCTGCGTTCCAGATCCCCAGCGGCACATGGGCGGCGCTGTCCCACTGGCTCATCTTGTGGAAACTGTCGTGGGTGCCAAGGTTGAACCCATTGTCTGACAGCAACAGGACGGTGGTATTTTGCGCCAACTCCGAACCGCGCAAGGCGTCCATGAAGCGGCCGATTTCCGCATCCACATGGCTGATGGCCGCGAAATAGGCGCGTACAACCTGTCGCCACGCATGATCGCCCGCCTTCTCCGGGGTCCAGGGACCGTTGGCGATATAGGCGGCCTCGTAGACGGCCATGCCCTCCTGCGGGCCAAAGTAATCTTCCGGCGCGGCTGACTTGGGCCAGACAATCTGGTCGGGATCATACTGCTGATAGAAGCGGTCGGGGCATTGCAGGTTGTAATGCGGGTGCTTGAAGCCCAGCTGGATCAGGTGCCGCCGCGCAGGGTCGGCCCGATCCAGATAGTCGATCGCGTTCTGCGCCACCCTATTGTCGTAGAAGCGGTCATCCTGGCTGCCATCGTCATCGGGATGGTTGACGCCCGCGATCCCCGGCCCCTTGTCGAGGTATTTCTTGACCTTGGATCGCCGCCCCGCATCCTTTGCCTCAGGCTGTTCGTGAAAGAGGATGCGCGCATACTCATGGGGCATGGGTTTGTAGTTGCTGTCGACCTTGCCCGTTGTGAACGTGCGAAACCCGTTGCGGCGCAAATCATATTGCCAGCCCGCCGTTGGCGGCAAGATATCGCGCCAAAACCGGTTGAGATCGACCAGACCCGTGCGAAACGGTGACAAGCCCGTCGCCAGTTCCGCCCGGCACGGCGCACACAGCGGCACGGTGGCATAGGCGTTGGAAAACCGCGTCCCCTCGGACATGAAGCGGTCGATATTGGGCGTGCTGATCTGCAGCCCGAAGGCCGTTCGCCACGTGAAAATATCGATCATGTCATCGATCCAGATGACACAGATATTGCCACCAGCGGTGTCGGTTCTGGTAAAGCTCATGGGCGTTCCCCTGTGTTTCGGGGCGCTTCGGCATAGCGGCAAGTGCGCGCGACCTGTTCAAGGGCGGCGGGCGTGCTGGCAGCATGATCAAGCCAGATCAGCACGTCATGCACCACCGATGTGCCCAGGGTCTTGAGGATCCCCTTGCGGTGGGACCGGCAGCCGATGAACAGATCAGCCACACCGTTCAACGCCGCCGCCAGTTCAGCGCTTGGTCGGGTGCTCTTCTGCGGGATTGGAAACACATCCCCGACCGGTGCGGCGGTCAGGTGCAACTGCCCTTGGTCAAAACCTGCCAGCACCCAATAGTCCTTACCCGGTGCGGGGATAGAGACCTCGACCATACCCGCATCATCCCGCCAGATCAGCCGGCCCTCGCTTTCGCTGAGAAACAGGTAGTTGTCGCTGGCGTCGGGGTTCACCGTCAGGAGGCTACGCGCCTCTGCGTCGGGCGAAGTGACGCGGATGGCAAGGCAGAAGCAGTCCTGCTCGACCAGTGCCGCATCAACGACAAAGCCGCAGTTCACCCCGCGCGTGAATGCCACCCCGCCGCCCACCAGCAACGTGCCATTGTCGTCATTCGGATCGACAGGGCGCGCGCGCGGGCCAAGTCCGTTCTCGGCGGCCCATTGGGTAATCGCCTTTTGCGCATTGAAGGTCATGGCGGGGGCATGGGCATGGTACCAGACCGCCTGCGCATCATTGGGGTGACAGGCGTCCACGACGCTGGCCTGCGCTGCGTCATCGCGCAACAAGGCACCTTCGGGCAGGTCGATATCGACATAAAGGGGCGTGATATCTTGCATCAGTGCACCGGCAGCGCGGCAGGCAGCGCCCAACGGTGTAACATCTCTCCGGTTCGGCTGGCATAGCAGAACCCGTCGCGCAGCGCCCCTCGATTGGCGGGCATCCCGTCGTCGCTGGGTGCGGCCCCGATGGCGTAACACAGCGTCAGCCCCTCCCCCGTCGGAGGCTTGTCACAGGTGATCAGCAGATCGTTACGGTCTTTGGCATCAACCTGCACGCTGGTAATCTTGGCACCGGCACTGTCCCCTTCAAGGCGGAAACCACAGGCACCACCGGCATTCAGCGGGTCGGCGGCATCCAGCACAAAGGGGCCCATCCCCTCCCCGCGGCAACGGATCACGCTGGGGTTGTCGAGCTCACGCTCTGCCAGCAGAAGAACGGGGCAGTTCCACGGCTGGTCGCTGTTGCGCGCCTCGATCGCGCAGGCTTCCATCTCGGCCATTTGCAGCCGCGCGATATCTGTGGGCCGGCCAAATTCATCCAGCGCGAACATATAGCCCGGTGCCGCGTAGACGTGATCGTGCCCGCCCTTGTTCCATGCCAAATCCCACTGCGCGCGCAGCACGTCCGAGTCCGATACATCCCGCGTCCCTGCATCAAAGACAGCCGTAAACAGCGGCTTGCGCAAGCCGTGGTCGGCGAAGATATCCGTGATACGGCGCATCAGCGCGTGCATGGCGGCGCACCATTCAGGTCCGGTGCTCAGAACATCTTCGAGCGTGAAATCAAGCCCCACAGACAGGACCTTGGTCGGTTTACCCAATGCGCGCGCGGCGGCACAAAGGTTGGCGACAGTCTGATGAAAGCTGGTAAGGGCGGCCCCGTCGATCAACGCGGTGATGCTGGCGCTGCTATCGGTTTCGGTGCGCGCATAAAGCAGTGGCAAGGCCCGGTGCTCCGCGTGCCTGCGACGCAGAATTTCGTCGGCGATCAGGCTGTCGCGGGTCTGTTCGGTCAGGCGCTGCATCAGGTCAGTGGGTGCCAGCGTTTCTGTCCCCGCAGCCCCAGCGGGCCCCAAGTCGTCACCGGTGGTCACCACATGGTAGGGGAAGGACAGTGTTTCATCTGCAGTCACCGCCCGCCGCGTGCCCCCGATGGCCAGAACACCAAACACCGCGCCCGACGTGTCGGCAATAATGTCAGGCGCGCTGGCGTCTGGGGCAGCGGTGATCTTGCGGCGGAATTGCCGCGTGCCTTGGGCACCGGGCAGGTTCGCGTCAAACACGTACCATTCCCCCTGCTCTCGAAGGTTCCACGCATCGACATCGCCCAACACAGCCGCATCGACGGGCAGCGTCTGCCCTCCGGCAGGCAGGCGGCGGTGGATATCCGCGATGACGCTGTCCGAGAGGTTCAGGCGCAGGCCCGTTTCGTCAAAGCCGATCACATCGCCGTTCTTTGCCCGAAGAAGGACACCGCGTTTACTGGGGGCGTGGTCTGGCATTTGATACGTTCCTATTGGCGGGTCGGGCGCCGTTTCGCGCCCCCTTCAGCATCGTTTATGTCACCATCCCCGAGGCGGCAAAAGCACCGCAGCCGCCGTCCCCTTCGGGAAAGCCGTCTCAGGTCGCATGGGCAGCCTGCTTTGGCTCGATGATAACAAACTCGGGCATGCTTTGGTCTTGGTCGGGCGACAGGCTCGGGTCTTTGACCTTGCTCCGTTGTGCGTGGAACGCGGCCACGGCAGGCCCGAACAACACGACACGTGTCACCGGGCCAAGTGTCACCCGGCTCAGCAATTTGCCGCCCAGTTCCTCGTAGCTGATGCGCAGAACATCCGGCTGATGGTCCGCGATCATCTGGTTCACCCGCGCAAGGGTTTCGGCATCGTTGTCGCAGATCACCGGCGCGTTGATCATGGACAAACGGTCGCCCATTTCAAGCGCGTTATGGTCCAGCACGTCGCGCATGATCGCCAACCGCGAGCTGTTATCCTCTTGCGCCAAAACCGTCGCACCTGACACCGTTTGCGCGGCATGAATCGACAGAAAACCGATCCCCGCGCCAAGGTCGAGCACCTTTTGGCCATCCTCGACCATGCGCCCGGTCATGCGCGCCATACGTCTTTGGTATTTGCCGCGCATCACAAGCTCGAGCGTGCTTTGCGCAAAGATACGCACATCCGCAGGCAGGGCGATGTCGTGGTTGGGCACCCAGTCCACTGCCGTTTGAACCGATACGTCAATGTCGCCCGGAATGAACCCGTCGCCGCCCTCTGCGACATCCGCGAACGAGGCTTCCGGCACGCTACGGCGTTCCTCGGCGGGGCGGTCGGCGACGTTTTTCTCGACCTGAGACATAAGCTTGGCGATCTCTTCGGGGTCGCGGGCCTTGGGCGGTTTGGCCACGATCTGCGTGATCGGCACCTCGGATGCCTCAAGCAGCGATTGCTTCAGTTCCGCATAGGCGTCGGTCGCGCGGTATTCTTCAAGCCGCGCCTCGACCTTTTCGATGGCGGCATAATGGAGACGCGACAGAACCGGATCAGTCAGCAGTTCGTCCATGATCTGCTTGCGCCGTTCAGTATAGCGCAGGATCTTGTCGTCATAGACCTCGTTTCGGTCCTGCAGCGACCAGTAGTCGGCGTTATACTTGTCTTTCTTGTTGTTCACATTGCCGCGAAACTTGCGGATCGCATAGCTGTCGACCGATTTGACCGCATAGTGGTTCATCTGGGCCCATTGATAGCCCACGGTGCGCCGGATCGACCGCCAGCCGCGGAACTTGAAGTAATCCTCCATCGGCTGGCCGGATCCGTTGAGCCATTTCACAGTGTCGGGAAAGCCGGTCTCCAGATGCTTGTTCTTGATCGACGGGCGATGGATGCCGATCTTCCACTTGTCAGGGTCAAACTTGAACAGCGTCTTGACGCCCCAGCCCTTGTTCCACGTTGGCGGTGCCGCATAGAGGTATTGTTCGGTCACCGGATCGCGGGACCAGTCGACCACATTGCCAGAGCCGAAGATGCGCCAGGTGATCACGATCCCGTTGGCATCCCCCGCCGCGTCCAGCATCGGGTCCAGCGTGCCGTCACCATAGTTGATGCAGAGAAATTCATCGGCATCGAACATCAAGATCCAGTCGGCCTCGGCGACTTTGGGTTCGGCCTGCGCGTATTTCATCGCCGATGGCTGCGGCTTCACCCCTTCGGGGATGTCGTTGCGCCGGTGGTAGCCCAGACCCAGTTCTTCAAGCCGGATCAACATGCCATCCGTGCCGTCGGAACAATCGTTTGTGTAAACGAGTATCTTGGTGAACCCCACGGCAAGATGATGGGCATACCACTCCAGCAGGAATGGTGCCTCGTCCTTCATCATAGAGATGGCCAGCAGCTTGCCGTGCCGGCTGGTGTGCGGTTTCAGATTGATGGCAAAGGCCCTTCGTAACGCGGCTTAGCGCAGTGCTTTGGACGGGTCGATGCCGATCTTCTCGCACATCCGCGCGGCATAGGAGCCGGGCAGAGGTTCGTTCTTTTCCCACCACGGTTTCGTGCCATTGGTATAAAGGTGCACAGAAAGGGTTTTGTCGGTGAAATGCCCTTCGACGCGGCCATGCGGGTCATAGAAGATGTCGTTCAACTGGAACGGCACCGGATACAGCACTTCGCGTTCGCTGGCTTTTTCATACTGGCCGGTCTGCTTGGCGAAATAGGTAAACGCCTGCGGGCCAAAGGCCGTACGCTCGGCGTTATAGATGCGATGCGCGTGGGACAGTTTGGGGTCTTGGCGGTCGTATTTCTTGCGCTGGTTCTTGTTCCACCATGCGGGATAGTCCGGCAGGTTATCGTAGTAATCCAGCAGTTGTTCCATCAACTCGCATTCCTGCGGCAACCCCACGACGCCACAGTTGAGCGCGCCGGACATGCCGTGGCGGCCAAAGATATATTCCTGATCCTCGGGGAAAGGCTGGTGGCAGAAAGCGTCGCAGTCGATCCAGATCGCGCCGGTCTTCTGGATCATCTTGTAACGGAACACGTTCGACAGGAAAGACGCGCTGGTCGCGGCGACCAGCTCGCGGTCAATATCCATGATCTCGGACGCGGGGCGCACCTCGACCCCTTCGGGGGCGTTGTCCACTTTATCGGCGCAATACAGTATCGTTTTATGACCCGCAACGACATGGGACTTGAGGCAAAGCTGGTTCAGATAATGAAGCTTTTCGCCAATCCAAAGGGAGGCGACAGGGCGACGGGTGTTCATGATATATGGGGCCTCTCTGGTGGCGCGAAACGCGGGGCTGAAATGCACCGTGGTGGATTCAAATACATTGGCAGAACGATAGCTTAGCCGACCCCGGCTTGTAAACAATCCTAAGCCGGCGCGGCACGGCCCGTGGCAAAGATTGACTTGCCCTGACCCGCATGAGAGTCATTTGCCCAACCTTTGATATCCTGACCCAAGGGACCGCCCGCCCGTGACACGTATCCTTGCCGTAACCTGCATGCGCAACGAAGGGCCCTATTGCCTTGAATGGATCGCGCATCACCGCGCGGCGGGGGTGACGGATTTTCTGATCTTTACCCATGATTGCACCGATGGCACGCTGGCCCTGCTGGACCTGCTGGATGATGTCACCCATGTGCCCTTCACCCCCGAGGGCGACACATCGGTGCAATGGCAGGCCATGCGTCTGGCCGACCGCCATGACCTGATGAAACAGGCCGATTGGGCGCTGTTTTTTGACGCGGACGAGTTTCTAACCCTCGCAGCACCGATGCGTGGGCTGCCCGATCTGATCGCCTCTGTCCCCGCGGATACCGACGCGATTGCCCTGCCCTGGCGGTTTTTCGGCGCGGACGGGCAAGAGGCGTTGCAAGATATGCTCACCCCGCTGCGGTTTCGCCATGCGGCCCCTGATCCGTTCTTTCTGCCTGCGGGAAGCTTCTTCAAGACCCTGCACCGGCCCGCTGCCTTTCAGAAGCTCGGCGTGCATCGACCCAAGAAAAAGCGCGATGTCAGCCCGCTGTGGAATCTCGGCGGTGTTCAGGCCGCCCCCGGGGGCTTTGCCGAAAATGACAACCGGATCAACTTGTTCGGCGTGATGCAGAGCCAAGCGCGGGCGCGGCTGAACCACTATTCCCTGCGCTCGGCGGGCGAGTTTATGGTCAAACGCGGGCGCGGCCTGCCCAACCGGACGACAAAGCGGCTGGATCTGCATTACTGGGCGGAGCGTAATTTCAACACCGTCGCTGACACGATGATTGACCCGATGCTGGACGCCACAATGGCAGAGGTCACCCGCCTGCGCGCCCTGCCCGGTGTCGCCAATGCGCACACACAGGCGGTGCAGTGGCACCATGACAGCTTTGCCGCATTGATGACCGATCCGGCGGAAGTGCAATTCTACTGGCATCTGCTGTTGCTGGGCAGCAGTACCCCGCCCACAGCAAAGCAGGCACAGGCCCATCTGCTACGCCACGCGGGCAGCTAAGCCCCGTTACATCTGACACCACGACATAAAAAAGGGCGCGACCGGATACCGGCCGCGCCCTTGGCACTCGTTACCTACCCTTAGGCGAGGTCAAAACGGTCGAGGTTCATCACCTTGGTCCAGGCGGCGATGAAATCGGTCACGAATTTGTCTTTCGCGACATCACCTGCATAGACCTCTGCAATCGCGCGCAGCTGCGAGTTCGACCCGAAAAGCAGATCAACAGCGGTCCCGGTGTGCTTCAGCTCACCCGTGGCGCGGTCGCGGCCTTCATAGATGTCGTCCGTCGCGGTCTCTTCCGCCTTCGACCACACGGTGCCCATATCCAGCAGCGTGGTAAAGAAGTCGTTGTTCAGCGTGCCGGGCGCATCGGTGAACACGCCGTGTTTGGCGCGACCCACGTTCACGTCCAGTGCACGCATCCCCCCGACCAGAACCGTCATCTCTGGCGCGGTCAGCGTCAGAAGCTGGGCGCGGTCGACCAGCAGCTCTGCCGTGGTGACCGAATAACGGGTCTTGGCAAAGTTGCGGAAACCGTCGGTGACGGGTTCAAGATAGGCAACCGAGTCAACCTCGGTCTGTTCAAGCGAGGCATCGCCGCGGCCCGGTGCGAAGGGCACGGTCACGTCATGGCCCGCGTCCTTGGCGGCTTTCTCGATCCCGGCGGCACCGGCCAGCACGATCAGGTCAGCGACAGAGATTTCTTTGTCCCCCGACTGCGCGTTGTTGAAGTCTGTGCGGATCGTTTCCAGCACGCCAAGCACTTTGGCCAACTGATCGGGTTCGTTTACCGGCCAGTCTTTCTGCGGTGCCAGACGGATGCGCGCGCCATTTGCACCGCCGCGCTTGTCGGACCCGCGGAAGGTCGCGGCAGAGCCCCAAGCAGTGGCCACCAGTTCCTGAACGCTCAGCCCCGACTCCAGCACTTTGGCTTTCAGCGATGCCACATCTGCGTCATCGACCAGCGTATGCGTCACGGCGGGGATCGGGTCCTGCCAGATCAGCTCTTCGCTGGGAACGTCCTTGCCCAGATAGCGGGCAATCGGCCCCATGTCGCGGTGGGTCAGCTTGAACCATGCACGGGCAAATGCGTCGGCAAATTCCTCGGGATTCTCGTGAAAACGCGTCGAGATTTTGAAATACTCGGGGTCTTCGCGCAGCGCGAGGTCAGAGGTGAACATGATAGGCGCGTGACGTTTGGACGGATCATGCGCATCCGGCACGGTGCCTGCGGCGTCGCCGTTCTTTGGGGTCCACTGCACGGCACCGGCAGGGCTTTTGGTCATTTCCCACTCGAGCCCCAGCAGGTTGTCGAAGTAAGTCATGTCCCAGCTTGTCGGGGTTTGCGACCATGCGCCTTCAAGCCCGCTGGTCAGGGCGTGGATGCCGTGGCCGGTCTCGTGCTTGTTGGTCCAGCCGAAGCCCTGTGCTTCCAGTGGCGAGGCTTCGGGATCGGGGCCGGCATTCTCGCCACCCACGGCACCATGCGCCTTACCAAAGGTGTGACCACCCGCGATCAGCGCGACGGTTTCATAGTCGTTCATCGCCATCCGGCCAAAGGTGTCGCGGATGTCATTGGCCGACCCTTGCAGGTCGGGTTTGCCGTCCGGCCCTTCGGGGTTCACATAGATCAAGCCCATCTGCACAGCGGCCAGCGGGTCTTCCAACGCGCGTTCCTGGCTATAGCGTTTGTTGCCCAGCCATTCGTCTTCGGGGCCCCAGTAAACGTCTTCTTCGGGTTCCCAACGGTCCACGCGGCCACCGGCGAAGCCGAATGTTTTCAGCCCCATCGATTCCAGCGCGATATTGCCGCACAGGATGATCAGGTCGCCCCAGGAAATCTGGTTGCCGTATTTCTGCTTGATCGGCCACAGCAGGCGCCGCGCCTTGTCGAGGTTGGCGTTATCGGGCCAGCTGTTGAGCGGCGCGAAACGCTGCGTGCCCGTGCTGGACCCGCCACGGCCATCCGCCGTCCGGTAGGTGCCTGCCGCGTGCCATGCCATACGGATGAAGAACGGGCCATAGTGACCATAGTCCGCAGGCCACCAGTCTTGCGAATCCGTCATCAGCGCATGCAGGTCAGCCTTGACCGCGTCAACGTCGAGCTTCTTGAACTCTTCGGCATAGTCAAAGTCTGGCCCGAGCGGGTTCGAATCGATGGTGTTCTGGTGCAGCAGCTTGAGGTTCAGCTGGTTCGGCCACCATTCGTTCAACGACCGCGCACCGCGCTTTGAGTTGCGTCCGTGGCTGCCGACGACCGGGCATTTGCTGATGTTTTCGACGTCATTTCCGTCCATGGTGGTCTCCGATATTATCTGTCTGGTGCGCGGTTTTGCACCGCGTCACGGGGGATGGATGTCGGGGGCGCGATACAGTCTGCCCCGTCTTTCTGGAATTGTTCTAACAGCAGTTATTGATTAGTTTAAGTTGGCATTTCCTATCAGTTTGATAAAAATAAACTATGACCAACATCACCCTGAAACAGCTTCGCTACTTTGAAGCCGTAGCCCATCACCGTCACTTTGGCCACGCCGCCGAGGCCTGCGCGATTTCGCAGCCCGCCTTATCCGTGCAAATCAAGGAGTTGGAGCAGAACTTGCAAACGCCCCTCTTTGATCGCGGCGGGCGGAATATCACGTTGACCAGCTTTGGCGTCGATTTCGCGCCGCGCGCGCGGGCGATCCTGCAGGGGGTGGACGAGCTTCAGGATATGGCGCGCGCCTCCAAGGACGGGCTGATGGGCCGGCTGAGAATCGGCATCATCCCCACCATCGGCCCCTATCTGCTGCCCTCGATCATCACCAAGCTGACCCAGATGAACCCCGCGCTGGATATCCACGTGCGCGAAACCATGACCCCGCGGCTGATCACCGAGCTGACTGAGGGGCGGATCGACACCGCCATCGTCGCCCTGCCCGTATCAGAACCCTCCCTGACCGAAGTCACCCTGTTTGACGAGAAATTCATGCTGGTGCGCCCCGAGGCTGATCGCGGCAAGCCGATCCCCAGCAGCGCACATTTGAACGAGATGAAGTTACTGCTGCTTGAGGAAGGGCATTGCTTTCGCGATCAGGCCCTGTCGTTTTGCGATATGCAGTCGGAAACCGCGCGCGAGGGGCTGGATGCGAGCTCCCTGTCCACGCTGGTACAGATGGTCGGCGCGGGCATCGGCGTGACGCTGATCCCCGAGATGGCCGTCGCCGTGGAAACGCGGTCGGCGCAGGTGGCGGTCAACGCCTTTCCCGCGCCCGAACCGACGCGCCGTGTGGGGATGATCTGGCGCAAGACCAGCCCGCTGGCCAGCAAACTGTCCGAAATCGCCGATCTGATCCGCCCGAGCTAAGCGGGCGGATCATCGTTTCATCCCGGTATCAGCCCAACCGCGCCAGCAGCTCGCGCGACGGGTCTCCGGTTGCGGGCAGCCCCTGGCTTTGCTGATAGGCGGTGATCGCCTTGCGGCTGTTCGGGCCGATCACACCATCGGTACCGTCTGTGTCAAAACCGCGGGCGGTCAGCCGTTCTTGCAACGCCTTGCGGTCGTCAATGGTCAGCCCGTATTTATCGGGGCCAAAGCTGGCCTGAATAGGCCCGCCCCCTGCGATACGGTCCGACAGATGCCCGACGCCAATCGCGTAATTGTCCGAGTTGTTATAGCGCTTGATCGCCTTGAAGTTGTTAAAGATCGCAAAGCGCGGCCCGCCCGCATCCGGCTGGAGGATCTGCACCGACGTGGCAGAGCTTGCCGCCGCGGTGCCCATCTCTGCGCCCCATTTCTGCCCGGACTTCCAGCCCGACTTCGCCAGATAGGCGGCGGTGGAGGCCAGCGAATCCGACGGGTCGTCAGACCAGATATCGCGTTTGCCGTCGCCGGTGAAATCTACCGCGAAGGATTGATAGGATGTGGGGATGAACTGCGTGTGGCCCATGGCACCGGCCCAGCTTCCGGTCAGACCGGCAGCCGAAACATCGCCGCGCTCAAGGATACGCAGCGCCGCGATCAGTTGTTTCTCGAAAAAGGCCCCGCGACGACCGTCATAGGCCAGCGTCGATGTCGCCGACACGACCGGCACATTCCCGCGCCGTTCCCCGTAAAAGCTTTCCAGCCCCCACACGGCGGTGACGACTTCGGCAGGCACGCCGTAGCGCGCCTCTATCTGGCGCAGCACGCCTTGGTGGCGCGCGAATGCCGCGCGCCCCTTGGTGACACGCTCGTCCGATGCCGCAATGGCAAGGTAATCTTCAAGCGAGCGGCTGAATTCCGTCTGGTTACGGTCCCGTTTGACCACCCCCGGTAGATAGCCCGCCCCCGCAAAGCCGCGACGCAGCGTGCTGTCGGAAATGCCCTGCGCCGCAGCGCGTGACTTGAACGCCGAAACCCACGCGTCATAGCCCGCGTTCGGTTGGGGTTGCAGGTCCGGTGCCAGCCCCGCATCGCTGCGCGGCGCAAAGCTGCCTGCCCTGTTGCCGGTGCTACAGGCCGCAAGGCCCAATGCTGCCAATCCGACGGTGAAACTTCTTCGAGAAATGCTCATACTGCCCGCGCCCTTGTTTGTTATGACTTCGGCATAGAATAGCCGAAGCACGGGGGCGGGCAAAGCGGATGATACGCCTTGGCAAAGCTTTGCCTATTTGGTCGGCACATAGAGCGGCACGGTCGACATCGACATTTTGGCAGATCCGTTCTGCACATCGCGCGCGTGGCTAATATAGACCAAGGTGTTGTTTTCTTCGTCGAAAATCCGTTTGACCTTCAGCGTCTTGAAGATCACGGAGCGGCGCTCGCTGAACACCGTCTCGCCCTCGTCATCGCGCGAGATGTCCCCAATCTCGATCGGGCCGGTCTGGCGGCAAGAGATGGAGGAATTCGACGGGTCCTCGAACCAATTACCCTTTTGCAGCCGGTCGATCAGGCCGCGTTCAAAATAGGCCAGATGGCAGGTGACCCCCTTGACCTCGGGGTCTTGGACCGCCTCTACCACGATGTCATTGCCCAGCCAGTCCACATCGACATTGCCCACCACATCAGCGGCAGCTGCAAGAGGAAGGGCAAAGCCAAGGGCGGCAATGGGGGCGAAGGCGGCGCGTTTGAAAATACTCATGCATCCATACGCGCGGCGTGCCTGTTGGTTCCCACGTCGCCGCAAGAAAAGACCCAGCACGCGCAGATCAGGTGACCCGCGTCCAGAATCCCGTCTTATGGGGATAGCGTTTGCGCAAGCGCCGGACAAAGGCGTCGTGGCTTTCGAATGATCCGTAATCCTCGATCTCAATATCCGCGGCGGCGCAATCCATCAGGTGATCTGCCGCCTGCGCGTACCGCGACTTGGCGCTTTCCCACAGCGCGGCTTCGATCATGGCGCGCCAACACAGCGCTGCCGCTAGGGGATAGCGCGCCCGGAGCGCATCGGCGGCATCAGAGAGCGGGGCGACATGGGTGCCGTTCAACGTCTCGGCGCGTGCTTCAATCATCGCTGCAAGCCCGCGCAGGTCGGGCCACGCGAGGAAAAAGGCGATCGCCGCGTTGAGATCCTTGAACGTGGCCGCATGGGCCTTGGCGGCCTCCTCTACCTCAAGATCATCGAAATCCGGGAGCTGTTTGAGGTGCGCCCGCAGCATCTCGGGGTCGAGCGTTTCGGTAAAACAGCGCCAGCGGTGGGCTTGCGCCTCGCCCTCGCGGCCCGATGCGATCAGCGCGTGGATATAGGCCGCGTCCCACGCCTGCCGCCCCGCCTCTTTCCCCTTGGGGCGCGCACCTTCAAGAACATCAAGCGCGGCATCGTGATTGCCAGCAGCCGACCAGAGCGCCGCCACCTCGACCGCAACGGTGGGCCGCGCCAGATCGGTGGGAGAGAACAGCGAGATGTAGGTCTCCGTATCGCCCTGCGCCAAGGCTACCTCGCGCAGATGCATCTGGACAAAGCGTTTCTTGCGTTGCGCGGCGTAGTTTGCATTGCGCCCGCGCAGCTCGCGCAGGAATTGCAAGGCGGGGTGATCCTCTGTCGCGTCCAGTGGCGCGGCCTCGAAGGTCTGGATCAGCCCTTTCAGATGTGCGAGCCCGCTGTCGCCCAAGGATGGGGCCATGCGCGTGATAATCCCGTCAAAAGCGCCATCCGTATTCTCCTGCACCGCCTCCCACGTGCGTTCCGCCAGCGCGATCGGGTCTAGCGGGGCGCGGGCAGCAATCTGGCTGATCTCAGCAAGCGCGTCAGCAAAAACGGCCCCCACGTCCCCCTTGCTGTCGTCCACCCGATCCATGATCGAAGGGGCAAGCGCTAGAAACTCCCACAGCAGGTCGAAGGCGTCGGCGGGGGCGTCTGGGGCGATCTTGTCGATGATCATCGCAGATTGGGTGCGCAGGTCTTTGATCAGCGCCGTCCGCTTGCGCCACCCGACATAGCTTTTGGCCCGCCGGATCGTGACCAGCCGTTTGCGCACATCGCGCGCCAGTTCAGCGGGGCCGAGGTTGTGGCTCAGCTCAAGCCGCAGGCGGCGTTTCATATCGGCGCTGCCGGTGCTGACCTCGATCAACAGTTCGGCCAGCCGCTCCGCCCCTAGGGCGGCAAGATTTGCGGTGTTCAGGGTCTTTTTCGACATAGGGCCTTGCTACATCGGATTTGCGGCCGGTCAAAGGGGGCGTGCGGGTCCAAGGCGTCAGGCAAAGAGATAGACGGTGACGCCCCAGCCCGCCAGTTCGGACAGTTTCTGCATCGCGCCGATCACGTCGCCGGTCTGCCCGCTGATTTGCCGCAGCGCCAGCGCGGCCACCAGCGCGGTCGCCACAACGACCCCCGCAAAGATCACCGCCGCCGCGCCAAAGCCCAGGGGCAGCAGCCCGACCAAGCCAAAGGCGACCGCGATATAGACGCAAGTCGCCGGCACCTGTGCCGCGCCGTGCCCCAGCCCGTCGGCCCGCGCGGCAGGCATCCGCGCCAGCCAGAACGGCAGCATCGCGCGGCTGGCCATCGACAGACCAAGCGCGGCAGGCACGACCAGTGCAGGATGATCCAGCCGTGCGATCAGCGCCACCTGCAGCGCCACCGTCAGGATCAGGGCCATCACCCCGTAGCTGCCAATGCGGCTGTCGCGCATAATCTCGAGCTTGCGCGCGCGGGTCTGCCCGCCGCCGAACCCGTCGGCCATATCGGCCAGCCCGTCTTCGTGCATCGCGCCGGTCAGCAGTGTCGTGGCAAAGATCAGACCAAGGGCCGCAACCGTCGGGCCAAAGCCCGCCGCGTGCAGCGCCCAGTAGATCAGAGCGGCAGGCAGCATCGCGACCGCCCCCGCCAAAGGCCAGCCCCAGGCCGAGGCTCCTGTCGCGGGGATCGGATCGCGCAGATATCCCACGGGGATACGGGTCAGCAGCAGCATCGCCAGCCGCGCCTCTGCCACCCGGGCGCGCAGCATCAGCCGTCCGCCACGCCGGCTTCGGCAAAGGTCGCCATGCCGCTATGGCACGCCAGCGCCGAGCGCAGGATACCAAGCGCCAGCGCGGCGCCCGATCCTTCGCCCAACCGCATATCGAAATCGAGCACGGCCGTCTTGCCGATCGCATCCAGCAGACGTTTATGCCCGGGCTCGACGCTCAGGTGCCCGACCAGACAATGGTCCAGCGCCGCAGGGGCCAGCGCGAAAAGCGGTGCGACAGAGGCGGTGCAGATGAACCCGTCAAGGATCACCGGAATACGCCGTTGCCGTGCGGCCAGCACCGCGCCGCAGATCGCCGCCTGCTCGCGCCCGCCCAAGGTCATCAGGATAGACGCCCCATCCTGCGGGGTAGCGGCGTGGCGGGCAAGTCCGCGGGTGATGGCGTCGACCTTGCGGCGCAGACCTTCGTCGTCCGAACCGGTGCCGCGTCCGACCCAATCTTGCACAGCCCCACCAAAGACCGCCGCCGTCAGCGCTGCCGCGACGGTCGAATTACCGATCCCCATTTCGCCCAGGATCAAGACACTCGCCGCCGGATGCAGCGCCGCCGCCCCTGCGTTAAGGGCCGCGACACAGTCCGCCTCGCTCATCGCGGGGCCTTGCGTGAAATCGGCCGTGGGGCGGTCAAGGTCCAGATCAATCACCGACAGCTGCGCGTCGTTGGTGCGGCACAACTGGTTGATCGCAGCGCCCCCCGCCTTGAAGTTCTGCACCATCTGGGCCGTCACCTCTTGCGGGAAAGGGTTCACCCCCTGCGCGCAGATCCCGTGGTTACCGGCAAAGACGAGGGCCTGCGCCATGTCGATCTGCGGCATCGCCTGTTGCTGCCACCCCGCCATGAACACCGCCAGTTCCTCCAACCGGCCCAGTGATCCGGGCGGTTTGGTCAGCGCATTCTGCCGGTCGCGCGCGGCGTCTTGAGCGACGGCATCAACCTGAGGCAAATCGCGGGTCAGCGCGTCAAGGTCGGACAGGGAAGTCAGGGGAAAAGTCACATGCGCCATGCAAAGGGGTCTCTTTCGTTTGGAAATCTATCGTATGTCGGGTTCATGGGTCAGGCAAGCGAGGCCGGAGCCTGCGCACTGCCCTTCAGCGTCAGGGGCAGACCACAGCTGACCAACACGACATGCCCCGCCACCGCTGCAATGCGCTGGTTCATCAGGCCCGAGGCATCGCGGTAGCGCCGTGCCAGCGCGGACATCGGCACGATGCCCCCGCCCACCTCATTCGTGACCAGCACCACCGGAGAGGACTGTGCACGCAAGCTGTCCAGCACTTTTTCAAGCTCCGCCTGCCAGTCGCGTTCGGCGTGCATCACGTTGGACAGCCACAGCGTCATGCAATCGACCAGCCGCGCGCCCGCCCCATCGGTACGCTTCAGCGCGCCGCATAGATCAAGGGGCTCCTCCACCGTGTCCCAACCGTCACCGCGTTGCACCCTATGTGCGGCGATGCGGTGCTCCATCTCGGGGTCGAAGGCCTGGCTGGTGGCAATATAGACCAGCGGCAGCCCGTAGGCGCGTAGGTGGTTTTCGGCAAAAAGGCTCTTGCCCGATTTTGCACCGCCGGTGACCAGCGTGATCTTGTCCATGATATCCGCCCTTTGCCAAGCGGGGCGCGGGCGAATGCCCTGCCCCGGTGGCGATCAGAATTCCACACCGGCCTGTGCGGCGATACCCTGTTTGCGGAAAGGATGTTTGATTTCCTTCATCTCGGTCACCAGATCCGCAATCTCGATCAAGGCGTCGGGCGCGTTGCGGCCGGTGATCACCACATGGGTCATATGCGGCTTCTCGGCCTGCAGGAAATCGACCACATCCTGCACGTCGATATAGCCATAGCGCAGCGCGATGTTGAGCTCGTCGAGCAGCACCATGCGGTTGTTGGGGTCGCGGATCAGCTCTTTGGCTTTTTCCCATGCGCGTCCGGCGGCGGCGATGTCGCGTTCGCGGTCTTGCGTATCCCAGGTAAAGCCCTCGCCCATCACATAGACCTGACAGATATCGCTAAAGCGGTCCTCAAGCAGTTGACGGTCCGCGGACACCCGTGCGCCCTTGATGAACTGCACCAACGCGCAGGGGAACCCGTGCCCGATGCAGCGCATGATCATCCCGAAGGCAGAGCTGCTTTTACCCTTGCCGGTCCCGGTGTGGACGATGATCAACCCCTTGGTCACGGTCTTTTCCGCCATCATCTTGGCGCGGGCCGTCTGGACCTTCGCCATCTTTTCGGCGTGGCGCTTGTTCTGGTCTGGGGTGCTGTCGGTCATCTGTTATCTCTCCTCGTGCCGTATCTGGTTGCCTGCCCTGCGTACGTCTTGCACCGCCCGCAACGCCAACGGCGTGCCGCAGACCCAATCGGGCGAGCTATACACCATCCGGCCGGTCTTGGCGTATTGTGCGAGCGCAGGATGTAGCATGATCTCTTCGGATCGGGAACCTCCGGGATAGGGTGTCGTGGTGACCAGCACATCGGGGGCGTTCATCACCAGTTCTTCCAGCGCCAGACGCCCGCTGGTCCGGCGTCCGAGTTTCTGCGAGAGGTTGCGCAGTCCGCCGGTGGTCACGATGTCGTGGCCCAAAGTATCCACCCCCAGCGAATAACCGTTCGGGTAATAGAACGCCGCAACAGGGGCATCGGGGGCCAATGCGGGCTGTGCGGCCAATGTCTGTTCGACGTCGCGGGCCATCGCCTCTGCCCGCGCGGGCTGTTGCAAGAGGTCGCCCATCCACCGGATCTGCGCGGGAATATCGTCAAGCGCCTTGGTGATCGGCATCTGCTCTACCCGCAGGCCAAGGTGGCGCAGCATCGCAAGGGTCGCTTTGTCGGAGTATTGCCCCGCCAACACCAGATCCGGCGCGGAAAGGTATATTTCTTCAGCACCGCCCGCGTTCTGCGGATGTGCCGAGGCTTCCTGCGCCAACGACGACGATCGCGGATCGCGCGCCAATCGGCTGAGAGAGGTGATTTGATCAGAATCCGCCAGTAGCAGCACCATCTGGTCCGTGCACAGGTTCATCGACACCACACGGGGCAGGTCTGCGGCGCTGGCTGACGTGACGGCTATCAGAGCGGCCACCAGCCCCAGCAGCACCCGCCGCCCTGTCAGAGTGATCCGCCGGATCACGCGCCGTCTTTCAACGCGGTCTCTAACCGGGCCCAATCACCGGCCGGACCGGGCAGGCCCAGACGGATCCAGCTGTCGGAATAGGGGAAGATCCGCGACCAGATGTGATGTGCGGCCAAGGCGTTTTGCGCAGCCCTGGCATCCGGCGTCGCGTAGGTGCGAAACAGCGGGGTGCCGCCTACCAGCCCCCACCCTGCCCGCGCCGCCATCGCATCCAATTGCGCCGCCTCGCCTTGCAGGCGCGCGGTGGTCTGTGCCGCCCATTCAGTATCATTCAGCGCGCGCAAGGCGACCTCTATCGCCATGCCGGAAACGGGCCATGGCCCCGTCATCGCGCGCAGCCTTTCGGCCAAAGGCTCTGCCGCCAGCACAAAACCCAAGCGCAGCCCCGCCAGCCCGTAGAACTTGCCAAAGGACCGCATCACAAGGATATTTTTCGGCAGTTCGGCCCCGCCGCGGACCAGCGACACCTCTGGATCAGGGTCGGCAAAGCTTTCATCCACGATGAGCATCTCGACCGTTTCGGCAAGCGCGCGCAAGGCGTCAGGGGCGTGGCGCTGCCCGTCGGGGTTGTTCGGGTTGACCACCACGGCAAGGGCATACCCTTCAAGTGCGGCAAGATCCGTGGCCTCGGTGACCTGCCAGCCTTCGGCCCGTAGTGCGGCGGCATGTTCGTTATAGGTGGGCGACAGGATCGCGGCTTGCCCGGGCGCGATCAGGCGCGGCACCAGCTGGATCGCCGCCTGCGCCCCTGACACAGGCACAACAGCACAGCTTGCACCATAGGCCCGCCGCGCGGCGTCTTCCAGCGCGCCAAGGGCACTGCCTTCGGGCAGACGGGTCCATGCCTCTGGCGAGATCGGCCCCACCGGATAGGGCACCGTGTTGATCCCCGTGGACAGATCGATCCAATCGGCGCGGTCGCCGCCGAACGCCTTGATCGCCCCATCCAGATTGCCGCCGTGGTCCCGCATCGCTTGCCCCTGTCAGATCAGCGCCACCAGCGCCAACACGACTGCTAATACGAACATGGCGCGAAGGTAAAGCGTCAGCGCCCGTCGCAGGGTGGTTGCATCGGCCTCGGTCCCTTCGGCATTGAGCCAGGGTTCATCCGCGATCTCTTCGCCGTACACACGCGGGCCGGACAGGCGCACGTTCAGCGCACCGGCCATCGCTCCTTCGGGCCAACCGGCATTGGGGGACCGGTGGTGACGCGCATCGCGCAGCATCACGGCGGCGGCGCGACGTGGCTGGCCCGAGACGATCACGAACAGCAGCCCCGTGGCCCGCGCCGGGATCAAATTGACCAGGTCGTCGAGCCGCGCAGCCACCATCCCGTAGTGACGGTAGCGCGCGGACCGGTGCCCGATCATCGAATCCATCGTGTTGATCGCCTTATAGGCCACCAGCCCCGGCAGCCCCAGCAGCACGCCCCAAAACACCGGAGCCACCACCCCGTCCGAGGCATTCTCGGCCAGGCTTTCAATAGAAGCACGGGCAATCGCGGCAGCGTCCAGCTGATCAGGATCGCGCCCGATGATCATCGAGACGGCATAGCGTGCCCCTGCAATGTCGCCCTGTATCAAGGGCGTGGCGACGGCCTGAACGTGGTCGAACAGCGACCGCGGTGCCAGAAAGGGCCACGCCAGCAGCCCGCCGACAACGTAGCCCGCCCAACCAGAGGGCAGCAACACGGCGACCACAATCGCAGGCAAGACCGCAAGCGCAAGCACGAGGCAGACCCCGACACCGCCCAACAGGCGCAACCGTGCGGGCGATGTATCAGCGCTATTCAACCGCGCCTCGATCATGCGAATGGCGTGGCCGATCCAGGACACCGGATGGCCGATTTTCGCATAAAGCGGCGCAGGCCAGGACAAAGCCGCCTCGATCACAAACCCCAGCAGGATGCCCGCCGCACCGATCATGCGTCCCCTCCGGTTATGAACCGCATCGCACCGGTCAGCCCGTGGTCGGCCAACAACTGTTCAGCATCATCCGGGGCCGTGCCCGGCGCAAAGATGAACGCGCGCGCGGACCCTGTGTGCGCGCGCGCGTAGCCCAAAGCACCGAGCCGCTGCGCCAGTATCGTGCTTGGGTCGTTCAGAGGGCCGCGCAACGCGGTGGTGCGGTCTGCGCTGATGCGCGCCAACCGCGCCACCTGAGGCAAATCACCCTGCGCCACGGCGCTTTCCCAGGCTGGCAACAGGTCGGCAATATCCGCAAAACCGCTGTCCGCCGCATCGGTCCGGATCGGTTCGCCAAAGTAGCCGCCGATGATGTCAGCCCGTGGCGGCGCGCCCAGCGCCCCCTTGCTTTGCGCCAACCGCGAGGCCCAGATCACGCGGTCCGGATGCGGTAACATTAACGGATCGGTGGCCCCTTCCACCGCCAAGCACAGCGACGGCAAACGGTCCTCGGCAATACCCGCAGCCCGCGCCAAAGCCACCAGCGCCGCAGTGGATGCACCTGCCCCGACCCCGACAGGAAGGTTACCAGACAAGGTAAAACTGCCCCCATTTTCCCCTGCGGCCTCTAGCAGCTGCCGAAGCTGCGCGAGGCTGACCGCTGCGGGTTCACCCTGCGTCAGGCCCAATGCCCCCCCGCGGGCAAACTGCGCCCTCACCCCATGTGCACGGCACAGCATCGTGACCAGAACCACAGGGCCCTCCGGCCCCAACCGCCCCTGCACCCATTCACCGAAGTGACCGAAAACAGGTGGAGTTTCTGCAGACGCCCCTGATTTGTCGAAAATTGTCTGCAAAATACTGGCTTTCGTGCGGCGCGAGAGAATTGGTGCCGACATATTCACCATCCGCGGGCAAACGGCAACAGAGCAAGGGCCTATGGATTAAAGGCTTTTTCGCATCGCGCCGCCTACCGATTCTGGGTGGGACGCTCTCGAAAGTATAGGGCGCTATTCTGGAAGGCAGGGGGATTGTACCTGCGCAGAGTCGCTCGCGTTAACCTTGTATGAGAACTTTAGACATATCCCGGGGGGCAGGAAAGACGGCGAGGTCGTCTCCGGCCAATGTACAAGGTGTTTGGGACACCGCAACAAGAGGTCCGTCTGATGTCGATTTCAAAGTTAACCTTTACAACACTGAATTGTGCTGCCGCTTTGGCGGCTTTGGTCGTTACAGGCTCCGGCAAAGCTGATGCCGGCGAGTTCGAACTTGATTGGGGCACATACGACTGGCCCGGCGGCAATCTTGGCCCACTGACACGCACCCTGCGGGACCAATACGGGTTCGAGGTTGACCTGACCTTTGAACATACAGGCAACTACACCGCCTTCAGCGGGGAAGGGACACCCAACGATTCTGCTATCTTTGGGGGCAATGTGGAATCGCTCGTGGTCATTTCCAACGCGCCGCGAAACCGCGGGCGTATCGGGGATGCGCGGACAACGTCCTCCATCTCCTCCAGTTCGGGCGGGGTCGCCTTTCCGATCGACAATCTGCAGGTCGACATTTTGGATATTGACGCCAGCGATAGCAACGCCGGGTCTGACCGATGCGATTTTGTGACCGCCTTTGGCGATAACGGCAATCCGACGCTGGCACCGGTTAGCGCGGCACCCGCACTTCTGGTCGGCCCCGGTCCCGGGTCTGGCTTCACCGGCACCATCGGCGCGAACCAGGCCCAATGTATCTATGTCGAAGGGTTCGGGGCCTCGCCCACATCGAACAACGATGACACCGGCACCGTGCGCGCGACCTTCCCCGACAGCACCTCGACGGTCACCTTCTGGTATGATGAATCTATTGCCGACGTGCGCAATTATAACCAGTTCACCAATTATGACCCCGCCCCGCGGGGTATCGGGATGTTCGGTGCGGCAACGTTCAATGTGGATCAAAGCATTTCATTGACACGTACCGCCAGCCCCAGCACAGGGACGCAGGGTGAGACTGTGACCTATACTTACACGGTCACAAACACCGGCGCGCTGCCGTTCAACACCGGGCAGGACATTGTGATCGACGACGATCTGCTGGGGCCTGTGCTCTGCCCCGCGATCACCACGCCTGTCGCCCCGGGTGGAACGGTCGTCTGTCAGGAGGACTACACCATTCAGGCGGCCGATGTGCTAACGGGGTCTGTGGACAGCAACGCGGTTGCGGGCATTGGCCGCATCGGCCAGCCTTTTGTTTCACGGTTGCAGTCGAATTCTGAATCCCTGTCCATCGTCAGCAGCGTGCTGTCAGGCGAGACCGGTTCGCAAAGCTGCACGCCTCAGTCCGTCTTCCGCCAGCCATCGACCCAGTTGGCAGGGTCCGGCAGCCGGACGAATGTAACCCCGTCAGACATCTTCCTGTTCGACGACGTGACAACCGATATAAGCGGCAACCCGATCGATGTCGTCATGCAGGTCACCAGCATCAATAATGCGACCGCGCTTGAGCTGGACACCTCGCTTGAGGCGCGCATGACGCCAGAGGACGACGCATACATCACCTACCGTCTGCGACTGGTCCAGGATGGCACGGCGACGGCGGCCAACCCGCAAGGTCTGGCCATTGACCAAAGCCGCATCAACGGGGTCATTGTACAGCAAACGGATGTCGACAGCCGCGGCGAGGGCGATGACTCTTCGGATGTGGTGGGCTCGCTCACCAACCCGACGGTGACCTCTTTCTTCAACACCGCGCCCTTATCCTCCTTTCCCGCCGGACCGAACGCGATCGCGATGGATCCTGCAAAGGTGGGCGACCCGTTTGATTGGGAAGACGAGCCGAATGAATCGAGCTTTGACAACTACGCCACCTATGAATTCAACACCTTCGTAGAAGCTGAATTTATCCACGGCTACACAGGGTCATCCGACCGTCGCGCGACGCGGGGGTCCGGCATCCAGCTTTGCGCAATCTCGAACACCTCGCCCGATATTGTCGCGCAAGACGACGACTACACCGCGTCGCCCGTGAACACCTTGCTGGGCGGCACCGCAGGCGAAGTCATGTCGAATGACACAATCAACGGCCTGCCCGCCGCCTTCCCGACCGCGACACTGACTGTATTGACCGAAGCCGTGCCGCAGAACACGGGCGATCCTGTGCCGATTCTGGAAACAGCCGGTGCCGAAGCCGGTCGCGTTATTGTGCCCGCGGGCGTTCCCGCTGGCGTCTACACCATCGAATACCAGCTCTGCGATGCGCTGGACCCCGCTGATTGCGACCGCGCGTTGATCACGGTGGCAGTCTTTGCAGGGCTGGGTGTGGACTTTGGCGATGCTCCGCTCAGCTACCTGACACCGACCCACGGCGTTGATGCCTCTCCGGGTGTGTATTTGGGCCTGATCGAGCCGGATATCGAACTGGTTGCACAATCGGATGCGACGGCAACGGCGGATGACCTGATCGGCACCGACGACGAAGACGGGATCACCTTTCCCGTCCTGACCCAAGGCACGATCAGCACGCTCGACGTCACCGTAACAGGCAATGGTAACCTGCAGGCCTGGATCGATTTCAACGGCGACGGTCTGTTCGAAGAGACACTCGGCGAGCGTATCGCGCTTGACCTCAAGGATGACGGCACGCAATTCGACAATGTCGCGGGCGATGGCGTGATCCAGATCGACGTTACCGTGCCGTCGGATGCGACCACATCGACCACCTACGCGCGCTTCCGCTACGGCTCCGAGACAGGGTTAAGCACATCGGATTTTGCCGTGGATGGCGAGGTAGAGGATTATTCGCTGGTCATTGCGGCTGCTGATCTGTCCGACCGCGGCGATGCGCCCGCGACCTATGGCGATCCGCGTCACATCGTGGTGCAGGACATCTATCTGGGTGCCGGCGAACCCGACACCGAACAGACCCCTCAGCATAGCCCCGATTCCGATGCGGATGACCTTTCGGGCTTTGACGACGAGGATTCCATCGCGGTCTTTCCCATCCTGGAGGCCGGCACAACCGTGCCCCTGACCATCGTGACCCATGAAACCCTGAGCGCTCAACTTGCCTTGGGCATCCCGGTAACCGCGGGGATCACGAACCTGCAGCTTTGGGTCGATTTTGACCAAAGCGGCACCTTCGATCCTTCCGAACACATCGCGGTCGACTACCGTGATGGGGGCGCGGGCGATACGGATGGGGTGTTCAACAACCAGATCACGCTGAACATTCCTGTCCCTGCGAATATCACCAGCGGCTTTACCCATGCACGTATCCGCTGGTCGACCTCCAGCGCCGTCGCAGCGGACCCTTTTGATGGTCTGAATTTCGATGGCGAGGTCGAGGACTACAAAGTGATCCTCTCGGCCGGGGCGGTGCCCTTTACCTGCGATGGCTCGCTCTATCGTGTGACGCAGACGGATACGCAGCTGCAGCGGCTCAGCTTCGCGGAAAGCGCTGGCGTGTACAGCATCACCGCGACCGACATCGGTGCCCCTGCGGGCGTGCAGTATGACGGCGGCTGGGGCTATAATGCGCTCGACGGGTTGTTCTACGGGGTGCGCAGTGCAACGCGCGAGCTGATCCGCCTGGACTCCACCGGCAACTACGAGGTCGTCTCGACCCTCCCCGCGTCGGCGGCGGTGGGCTCCACCGCGGGCGACATCCTGCCCAACGGGGTGATGGTCTATCGTGTGAACGGGGCCAACGCGTTGCAGCTGCTGGATCTTTCTGATCCGTCCGCGCCCGTTGATCTGGGCCTGATCACGCTGTCGGCTGCGGTTGAACCCTCCGACATCGCCTATAATCCGAACGACGGCATGTTGTACGGTGTCAACGAGGCCTCTGACCGTCTGTTCTATATCGACCCTGCGGATGGTACGTCGGGCACCCGCGCGCCGGTTGAATTCGGCCCGACCGCTTGGACAGGGTCCTATGGCGCGGTGTGGTTCGATTTCTACGGCCGCATGTACATCAACCAGAACGTCACAAACGAGGTCTATGAGGCCGACGTGGGACTTCAGGGTTCCGGCTCGGGCGGGGGGCAGTTGATCAATACGGTACCTGTCGGCGAGGGTGGCCTGAACGACGGTGCCGCCTGCCCTTCGCGCTTTGGCCCGCTGCCGCCCGAAGGTGACCTGTCCGGCGTCGTCTACCGCGACACCAACTACTCGGACAGCTACCAGCCCGGTGAAACCGTGCTCAGCGCCGTGACCGTGTCCCTGTACGACGACAATGGCACAGCCGACACCGCGGATGACACGTTCCTGACCAGCGTAGAGACAGCCAGCAACGGCACCTATCTCTTCTCTGACCTGTCTGCCACAGCGACCTACCGCGTAGAGGTCGACGCAGCCGATCCCGACATGCCCCCCGGGCTTGTGGCCGGTACCGTGAACCCGCAGACGGGCGTATCAATCACCGCCGGCAGCGTGCGCACCCTTGATTTCGGGTTTGTGAACGGCGGGGCGACGGCGGACCTGTCCCTGACCAAGGGCGTGTTCGACACCAGCGGCCAGCCGGTGACCCAAGCGGGCCCGGGCACAGAGCTTGATTTCGTGCTCACCGTGACAAACGACGGCCCTGACGGCACCACCGGTGTGCGGGTCCGTGACCTGATCCCCGACGGGTTCACCTTTGTCTCTGCCACACCGGCGGATGGCACCGATACCTATGACGCCAACACCGGTACATGGGACGTCGGCGAGGTGGCCAATGGCGCGAGCGAAACCCTGACCGTGCGGGTCACGATGAACGCCACAGGCGAGCATACCAACGTGGCCGAGATCATCGCCTCTGACCTGCCGGATCCCGATAGTGATCCGCTGGTGGGTCCGCTGACGGACGATCTGGGCGACGGGGTTGGCGATGACGACGAAGCCGCCGTGAGCGTGAGTTTTGCCGGATCCGGCCCAAGCTTGTCTGGTAAGGTCTTTATCGACAATGGTGCAGGTTCCGACACAGCCTATGACGCGCTGCAAGGGGCCTCGGAAGCCGACACCGGTGCGGCCGAAGTCCGGATCACCGATAGCAGCGGCACGTTGATCGGGTCGCCGCAGGTTGCCAGCGATGGCAGCTGGAGCCTGACCCTGCCCGAAGGCTTTGCCGATGACGTCACCATCACCGTGGTCCCGGACAACGGCTTGCTCACCGTGTCCGAAAACCCCGGTGCCCTGCCCGGCTTGGTCAACCCGGCCAGCGGCGATGGTACCTTTACCTTCACGCCTGCGGCGGGGACATCCTATCCTGATCTGGATGTTGGCTTGATCGAGGACGCTCGGCTGAGCGAAAGCCAGCAAAGCGCGATCCGTCCGGCACAGGTGGTAACCCTGCGGCATGAATATCTTGCCGATGCAGAAGGCTCTGTGGTGTTTGACTCCGATATCCAGTCGATCACCGCGCCGGGGCTCTTTTCCGTCGCCCTGTTCGAGGATGCCGCCTGCGACGGGACGGCCACCAGCCCCATCACCACCGCCCTGCCCGTGACCCCTGACACGCGTATCTGTCTGGTGGCTCGTGTCGCCGCCTCGGGTGCGGCGGCACCGGGATCAACCATCGCCTTTGATGTGGTCGCCGACACGACCTATGGCGCGACCGGCGCGACCGAGCAGGACCGAAACACCGATCTGGTGCGGGTAGAATCCTCCGAAGGGGTGCTGAAACTGCGCAAGACGGTCCGCAATGTGACCCAAGGCACGCCCGAAGGCGTCAGCAACGGTGCCGCCGCTGGGGATGTGCTTGAATATCGCATCTTCCTCGACAACCCTGGCGAACTGCCCGCGACCAACATTGTGATCCACGACCGCACGCCGCCCTACACAGAACTGGCAACCGCCATCCCAAGCCCCGTATCCATCGGCGGCGATGTGGTCTGCACGATGACCACGCCCGGGGCGGATACGGCGGGCTATGCGGGGGCGCTGCAATGGGACTGCACCGGATCACATGAACCGGGTGCAACGGGGTCTGTGTCCTTTGAGGTGCGGATCGCCCCCTAAGGCGGCGCTTGTCAGGTGCGGACGGGAGTGCCTCCCGCGCCCCACACGAACAAAAATCCCCCCGTACCGCGAATGCGGCGCGGGGGGATTTGCAATAGGAATAGGCTTCAATTCCGCTGAGCAGGTGCCAGAATATCACCCGAAGAGGCGTACCAGCATCCAAAGCCCCATGCCCAGCATCATCAGGTTCTCGGTCAGGGACACAAAGCCAAGCGGCACATTGCTACTGCCGCCCACGCAGGCGCATTTCAGCTCGCGTTTGTCGATATAGACCGCCTTGATCACCGAGATCGCCCCGATACCACCGATCACGATCGCAATCGGTGCTGCCAGCCACAGCAACGCCCCTGCGGTCATGGCAATGCCTGCAAAGGCCTCTCCGAACGGGTAGATCTTACCGTAGGGCACCCAGCGTTTTGCCAGCAGGTCATAGTTCAGGAACATGGTCGAGAAACTCTCGATATCCTGCAACTTCTGCACGGCGAGGAAACACATGGAGATCGAGATAAACCACTGGAACGCCTGCACGGTAAAGATGCTTTCGAAGGCAAACCACGACAGGCCAAGCGCCATTAGAAAGGCGACCGAAAAGATGGCGATCACCGGCTGGTACGACGTGTCAGATTGCTGGTCCTTGGGTTTGTCCAATCCAAAATAGACCCTCAGATCGTCATAGCCGCCGATCCGTTCCCCGCCGATAAAACTCTGCGGCGTCGTTTCGACATCATGCTCCGCCTTGAACGCGTCTGTCTCTTCGCGCGTTGTCAGGTGATGATCCTCGACCTCGAAGCCCTGACGCTCCAGCAGGTCTTTGGATTTCAGACCGTAGGGACAGGTATGGTCAGGCATCACCATACGGTAGAGTTTTGCCGGTTGTGTCTGCTGTTGCGTCATTGTGTCCTCACTTCCCGTCGATTTCTGGTGTTGCGGCTGGCCCGCCTTCAAGATCCGCGATCAGGGCCTTCATCTCGTCGATCTCAAGCCGTTGCGCTTCGATGATATCATCCGCCAGCTTACGCACCCGCGGGTCCGAGATATTGGCACGCTCGCTCGTCAGGATCGCAATGGAATGGTGCGGGATCATCGCACGCATCCACGCCGTGTCATCGACTGTGGACTGGCTACGTACCAGAAACAGCGACACCGCAAAAACCAGCGCGCTGCCTGCAAAAATCGCGATATTCACGCCACGGTTGCTGTACATCCCCAGCATGAACGCCAGCATGATGACCGCCATCACCGCGCCCATATACAGTGCCATATAGCTGCGGGTTTCGCTAAAGAACACGTGATCGATTGCGTAGGTGTTCAGATACATTAAGCCGAACATCACCACGGTAGAGGTGATGATCATTGCAAAGAAGCGCCAGTATGACATGAGAGGACCTTTCGTTATGTTGCTATGACAACAAAACCGCCTTCCCGCGCAGGAGGGTTCCCGCCGACCTGCATTATTTGACATATCTTGTCATTATAACTGCGGGCGAAAGCCCTGCCCTCGCCCGCAGAACAGACTTGAGTTTAGCTATAGGCACCTGCGGAATAGGTCAGCTCGTAGCTGTGGCTGTACAGCTCGAACACGATGCCAAAGGGGTCTTCGACATAGACCATGCGATAGGGTTTATCGTCGGGGAAGTATTCGCGCACCGGCATCCGCTGCTTGCCCCCTGCCGCGACAATCTTGGCCAGCAGGTCTTCGAGGTTGGGATCCTGAATAGCGAAATGGAACGTGCCGTGCTGGCGGAAATTCAGCGGGTCTGCGGGCGCGTGGTTGCCGTCAAATTCAAACAGCTCGATCCCGATACGGTCTGCCGTGGCAAGATGCGCGATACGCAGGCGGCCCCAGCCTTCGCCAAAGACATCGGTACACATCTGCCCGATATCGCTGCCGTCTTCGACAATCTCTGTCGGTTGCATGATAACGTAGAACCCCAGCACGTCGGCGTAGAATTTTACGGCTTGGTCCAGATCCGGCACGGAAAGCCCGATATGAGAGAAACTGCGTGGTGTCGGTGTCATGGTCTATCCTTTGTTCTGTGATACCCCGTGATTTAGGTGGACCGCGCGCAAACATAAAATTATCATATGGAATTAAATTGATAACTTTATGGAATGGTCCGCGTGCTAAACGCCTTATGGCTCGAAACCTTCACCACCCTATGTGACATCGGGCATTTCACCCGCACCGCAGACCGGCTGGCCATGACCCAGCCCGGGGTGTCGCAGCATATCCGCAAGCTGGAACAACAGGTCGGCCAGCCGTTGATCCTGCGCGAGGGAAAGTCCTTTACCCTTACCCCCGCCGGAGAAGAGCTGCTGTCGATCGGCCGTGCCCGTCGGACAGAGGAGCGCGGCTTGCGCGAAAGGATGCAGCGCGATGATCCGTTGTCAGGCACGGTCAGGATAGGGTGTTCTGGCAGCTTTGCATTACGGCTGTATCCGTATCTGATCGCGCGGATGCAGCAGGCCCCGAAGCTGGAAATGCACCTCAGCGCCGCCCCGCAGGCGCGTATACTGGCGGATATACTGGCAGGGACGCTTGATCTGGGCGTGGTGACCGCGGTGCCCGATATGCCCCGTGTTCAGGCCACGCCCCTGTCGCAAGAGGAACTTTGCCTCGTGCTGCCCGCCACCTTTAACGCGACGGATCTGACACTGCAGAAGCTTGATGACTTGGGCTTCATCGCGCATCCCGATGGCAATGCCTATGCCGATGATCTTCTCGGGCGCAACTTTGATGACTACCGCGGGGCAGAGCATTTGCGGCTGCGCAGTTTTATCAACCAGATCGGGCAAATCCCCCTGCCCGTGGCCCAAGGACTGGGCTATACCATCCTGCCGCGATCAGGGGTGGAGGGGTTTGCGCACCGCGACGCGCTGGCGGTGCAAACCCTGCCCCAACGGCGGTTTCACGACCTGTGGCTGATCGCACGTAAAGACCGCGCTGCATTCGCCCGCGTCGCTGCCACCGCCGACGGCATACTTGGACTGCAATAGCGCGTTGGCGGTGCCCCGACCTATCTGACCACATGCACCGCGCATTTGGCGTGACGCACCACATATAGCGCGACCGACCCCAGCAGGATGTCAGACAACGCGGGCTGATGCGACGCGATCACGATACAGTCGGTCCCGTTTTCCTCGGCCCAGCGTGTCGCCCGTGGCCCGGCGCGCCCGTCCGCAATCGCTGTCGCGGCCCCCGGCACGCTTAGCGCCAGCGCATCCAGCCGCGCCTGTACCGCCTCGCGCGTGGAGGTCACGACGTCGGTGGGAATGTATTCGGCGACATAGACCGGCACTGCCTCTATCACATGCAGCAGGGTCAATCTGGCGTCCGGTGCCGCCAGCGCCTGCGCCGCATCAAAGGCGGTCTGGGTGATCTCGGGGGTCTCGAAAACAACGGGGATCAGGATATTCTTGTACATGCTGCACTCTCCTATGAAGGTGCAGACAGGGAACGCCTTGGGGTGCCCTGCGGCGTTGATACAGATCAAATCAAAGGGAATATTTCCCTAGCCGCAGTCGTCGCCCGAGGCCGCATGCAGCGCCTCCACATCGGCCACGCGGAAACGGCGACGGTCGACAAAGCTCAGGATACCCTCTTTCTTCATCGCGCCAAGCTGGCGGCTGACCGTTTCAAGCGTGAGCCCCAGATAGTTGGCGATCTCGTACCGTGTGAGAGGCAAGACCAGCTCTTGCTGTGGAATACTCGCATTGGCCAATTGCTGCCGCCGCGCCAGCATTTCAATGAAGGTCGCGATCTTTTCGCGCGCGGTTTTGCGGCCCAGCAACAGCATCCAGTCACGCGCCGCGTCCAGTTCATCGAGGGCCATCTCCATCAACCGTTGGGCGATATGCGGCGTGGTCTCGATCAGCGCTTCGAAGGGTTTGCGCTGAAAGCAGCACAGCGTCACATCAGTAACGGCGACCACGTCGAAATCAATCGCCGCGCGGCCCGGACGGCCGATGAAATCCGACGGGAAAAGCAGCCCCACCATCTGGGTGCGCCCGTCCTCCATCGTTTTGCCAAGGCTCGCGACGCCCGACACGACCGACGCGACATAGGTCAGCCCGTCGCCACGCCAAAGCATCGGATCACCCGCCTTGAACGACCGATAGGTCTTGATTTGCTCCAGCATCAGCAGTTCATCATCATCGCACCGCGCACAAACGGCGCGGTGGCGGATCGGGCATTCACTGCATTTCGGGCGCGACTGAAGATCAAGCATGGCCTGATCATAGCGTTCATTCGCGCGGACCACCATCACCAAGACGCACCGCCACCGCGCTGTGTCCCGATGTCGCTTGTCCCTTCAGGTCACGTCGCGCTTCTGGTGATACTCGGGCCGGTCCCAACTGCGGGTCGCAAGGATGTCGGCAAGGATGTCGACCGCGCCGCGTACGTCAGCTTCGTCGATGTACAAGGGCGTGAAGCCAAAGCGCATGATGTCAGGCGCGCGGAAATCACCGATCACGTCCCCTGCGATCAACGCCTGCATCACCGCATACCCGTTCTTTGACGCGAAAGACACCTGACTGCCGCGCTGGTCTGCATCCCGTGGGCTGGCGAGCATAAGCTCGGGGCATTTTTCTTCAACCAGCGCGATGAACAGCTCAGCGAGCGCGACAGACCTCTCCCGCAGCTCGGCCATATCCACCGCGTCCCAAAGCCCAAGCGCATGCTCCAGCGCGGTCATCTGGATCACAGGGGGCGTGCCGACGCGCATGCGCTCGATACCCGCAGCGGGGCGGTATCCGGTCTCGAAGGCGAAGGGCGCGTCATGCCCCAGCCATCCGGCCAAAGCGGGCTGGATATCCGCGACGATATCGGGGCGCGCATAGATGAACGCAGGGGCCCCCGGCCCGCCGTTGAGGTATTTATAGGTGCAGCCGACGGCGAATTCCGCGTCGCAGGCGGCCACATCGACGGGCACCGCGCCTGCGCTATGAGCCAGATCCCACAGCATCACCGCCCCAGCCCCATGAGCCGCCGCAGTCACCTGCGCCATGTCATGCATGCGGCCCGTGCGGTAGTCGACTTGGGTGATCATCGCGACAGCCACGTCATCTGTCATGGCGCTGGCGACATCCTCGGGGGCGACAATGCGCAGCTCGTAGCCTTGCCCCAACTGCTGGATCAGCCCCTCGGCCATATACAGGTCCGACGGGAAGTTGCCGCTGTCCGACAGGATCACCCGCCGGTCGGGGCGCATCTTGAGAGCGGCAGACAGGGCCTGAAACACTTTGACCGACAGCGTGTCGCCCATGGTGACCGTGCCCTCGGGTGCGCCGATCAGGCGGGCAATGCGGTTGCCTACCCGTGCGGGCTGCGCCATCCAGCCGTCAAGGTTCCAGCCCTTGATCAGATGCGCGCCCCATTGCGCCTGCACCACATCCTGCACTTTTTCGGCCGTCCCCACAGGCAGCGGCCCAAGCGAGTTTCCATCAAGGTAGATCATGCCGTCGGGCAGGGAAAAGCGGTCTTTCATCGGCAATCGGGTCACAGGGCACCTCGTACGTTCCAGAGTTCGGGGAAAAGTTCGACCTCGAGCATCCGGCGCAGGTATTTCACCCCCGACGTGCCGCCCGTGCCGCGTTTGAAGCCGATGATGCGTTCCACCGTGGTCACATGGTTGAAACGCCAGCGGCGGAAGTAGTCTTCGAGATCGACGAGCTTTTCGGCCAGTTCATATAGTTGCCAATGGGCGCGCGGGTCTTGGTAGACGCGCACCCATGCCTGCATCACCGCATCATCCGCCGCATGAGGCGTGTCCATCGCATAGGTTTGTGGATCAAAGGTTTGCCCCGTTGCCTCTGCCAGCAGATCAAGCGCCACATGGTACAGGGATTTTGTACCCAGTTCCTGCGTCAGCATGTGGTGCAGTTCGGGGCGGTGTTCATGCACTTTCATCATCGCGCGGTTGCGGTTGCCGAGGATGAATTCGATCAGCCGGTATTGATGCGACTGAAACCCCGAGGACGCGCCAAGGTCGTCGCGGAAATCGCTGTATTCACTGGGGGTCATGGTGCGCAGCACATCCCACGCGCTGTTGAGCTGTTCAAAGATGCGCGCCACACGGGTCAGCATCTTCATCGCCGGCGCAAAATCACCCGCCGCGAGATGGGTGCGCGCCGACGACAGCTCGTGCAGGCACAGGCGCATCCATAGCTCTGAGGTCTGATGCTGGATGATGAACAGCATCTCGTCATGGGCGTCGGATTTGCAATTCTGCGCCCCGAGGATCGGGTCGAGCGACAGGTAATCGGTATAGGACATATCCTTGGCAAAGGACATTTGCGCCCCTTCGTCAGCGGGGTTGTATCCGGTCATGCGGGGGTCTCCGATTGGGGGCCGAGGGTTCTTGCAAAGGGCGAATGGGCAGGCATCAGCGTCGAAAGCTCCTCGAAGGCGGCGATGCTCAGGCCGGTGTGATGGCGAAAGGCCGCAAGCGCCGCCGCCGGATCATGATCAAGTGCTGCCTGATAGAGCGCGCGATGCGGCTCTAGCGCCATACTGGCAGAGAATACCTCTGCCGCTTTGGCCGCCAGCGGGGGCGCGCTTTGGGTCAGATCGCGCAGGCCTGCCTGAATAAAACGGTGGTAGCGTCCCAACTGGTCCTGCAACTGCCCCGCAAACCGCACCATCCATTCAGAGCGCGCCCCCGCCACCAATGCCTGATGAAAGGCCAGATGCCGCCGCGTCCATTGGGCCAGGGCCTCGTCATTATGGATCACCGAAGGCACGGGCGTTTGCGACAGGTGGTGATAGGCGCCGATCACCCCTGCCTCCCACGTGTCATCGGCGTGGCTGACCGAATGGGCCAGCATCGCGCCTTCGATGGCATCGCGGCTGCGTTCCAGGTCCAGAAGATCGGCACGGGTCAGCGGGGTGACGCAAAAGCCCTTGTTATGCTCGGGCACGACAAGCTGTTCAGCCGCCAGCCGGTTCAGACATTCGCGCAGGGGCGTCAGGCCGATGGCATAGCGTTCCGACAGGGCCGGTAGGCGCAGCGCCATGCCCGGTGGCAGATCCAGCGACAGGATATCACGGCGAAGCCGGTCGAATAGAATGTCCGATTTCGATTGCCGAAGTGTCATGATGCGCCCCTTTCGAAACACACCATGACAAATAAATACGATCATGTAAATCGTATACGATTTTTTTAACGTAGGTCCGCATTAAGTTCTTCAGACCGTTCCTAGACTAGAGCGCGTTCGGTGGAGACTCTCCACGGAAGAACGAGTCAAGATTATCCAGCGCCTTGAACCCCATCGCATCGCGTGTCTGCACCGTGGCGCTGCCCACATGGGGCATCATCATTACGTTGTCATAGGACGCAAAGGCCGGATTGCCCCCCGGTTCGGTGACAAAGCAATCCAGCCCCGCCGCCCCGATATGCCCCGCATCCAGAGCGTCGAGCAAAGCAGCCTCGTCGATCAAATTGCCGCGGGCCGTGTTGACCAGCACTGCCCCTTTGGGCAGTTGCGCCAAACGGTCGGCATTCATCAGCCCGACCGTCTCGGGCGTCGCGGGGCAATGGAGCGACAAGAAGTCGGACACCGCCAGCAGGCTTTCCAGCGTCTCGTGGTAGATCGCGCCCGCTTCATCCTCGGGCGAAAGACGGCTGCGGTTGTGATAGTGGATCTCCATGTCAAAGCCGCGCGCCTTGCGGGCAAAGGCACGGCCCACACCGCCCATCCCCACGATCCCCAGCCGCGCACCGGTCAGCTGTTTGCCCACCAGAAAGGCCGGCGACCAGAAATCCCATGTGCCGGACCGCACAGTCCGGTCCCCCGCGACCGCATTGCGCGCAGCCCCCAGCATCAGCATCATCGCCAGCTCTGCCGTGGCATCCGACAGCACATCGGGCGTATTGGTCACGACGATCCCCTTGCCCCGCAGCGCGTCCAGATCGCAATGATCCACCCCGACCGAATGGTTCGCGACGATTTTCAGCCGCGGGTCGAGCTGCGCCACGACATCGGCGCTGAAATGTTCGGAGTGGCACGGGATGATCCCGTCGACGGATGCGCTCATCTTGATGATATCCTCGGCGCTGCCGGGGGTGTCGGCGGCATCCCAGATCACCTCGTAGTCGCGGCGGGCGCGTTCCAGCGTGGCATTCGACAGGGTGCGGGTGATCCAGATCACGGGTTTGGACATCGGCTAGTCTTTCTTGTTGCGACTGGAGGTGAACAGATCAAAGGCGATGAACGCCAGCGTGATCGCCACGATGATCACCAGATCGGGACTGGGCACCTTGACCGCCAGTATCAGCAGAAAGGTGGTGATGGTCGCAAACGCCACAAGTGCGAGAAGTCGGTTCATATCAGATATCCTTTATGCAGAGGCACCGGCGGCCCAGTCGGTCAGCCATTGTGCCGTGCGCAGCAACCGCGCGTCATTGTGGCGTGCGCCGACCAGTTGGACGCCCATGGGCAGCCCTTCGGTCGAGGTGAAAAGCGGCAGGTTGATGCAGGGTGTGCCGCAGAAGGTCCACAGCCCGTTGAACACCGGATCGCCCGTGGTTTCCAACCCTTTGGGGGCCGGACCGGGGGCCGAGGGGCAGAGGATCACATCGCAGCGGGTGAACATCTCGTCCAGCGCGGCGTTCAGCACCTTGGGCATGTCGCGGGCCGACAGGTAATCGCGGGCAGGCACGGCGTTGCCTTGCTCTATCGCGTCGCGGGTGATCGGCCCCAGCTTGTCCGCGCCCCGGTGCCAATAGGGGTAGTAGTGATAGGACATCTCGGCCAGATTGATCAGCTTGCGCTGGTCTGCTGCCGCGTCGAACACCGCGGGCAACGGAAGCTCGAACGCCTGATCGCCAAGCGCGTCCAGCAGCTCGGCAAAGGCGTCATGCAGTTGCGGCTCCGCATCCTCCCAACCCGGCGGGCGGATGAAGCCGAACACGGGTGGCAGCGGCGGGGCCGAGGTCGCCGCCGCATGTAAGGCGGGTGCGGCGCAAAGCGTGGTCGCGCTGTCTTCGTCATCCTGCCCGAAAAGCACCTCGGCAAGCAGCGCGGCCCCTGCGGGATCGCTGGCAAAGACCCCGATCGTATCAAGCGAGGGCGATTGCGTCAGCACCCCCCGCCGCGGGATCGCGCCGAAGGTGGGTTTATATCCGGTCACCCCGCAGAAGGACGCCGGTCGGATCACCGACCCGCCGGTCTGGGTACCGATGGCAAGCGGCACCATTCCGTCCGCCACCGCCGCGGCAGAGCCTTGCGACGATCCGCCGGGCGTATGCGCCAGATCATGCGGGTTCGCGGTCTTGCCGGGCTGCATGAAGGCAAGCTCGGTCGTGACCGTCTTACCCATCAGGATCGCCCCTTCCTTGCGCAGCCTCTCTACCACAAAGGCGTCGCGCAGGGGCACGCGCCCCGCATCCTGCGCGCAGCCGTTTTCCGTGGGAATGCGTTGGGTGTCGATCACGTCCTTCAGCGCGACCGGCAACCCGTGAAGCCGCCCCAAGGGACGCCCTGCCCGGCGATGCGCATCCAGCGTGCGGGCCTGTGCGCGCGCGAATTCGGGATCGAACCACGCCCATGCACCGACCTGCGGCTCGCGCGCCTCGATCCGCTTGATATAGCTGTCGACCAGCGCCAGCGCATCCAGCGCGCCGGACGCCAGCCTGTCGCGCAGCAGCGTCACGCCGGGGGCGCCGTCCACCCCGTGACCCGTCATCCGATTACCGTCCATAAAACAGATCCGGCAAATAGAAGACGATCTGCGGGAAGACATACATCAGCACCATCGACAGGATCACGCAGAAGAGGAACGGCATGACCCCCTTGAAGATCTGCGTCAGCAGGAGCGACGGCGGCGCGATGCCTTTGAGGTAATAGGCCGACATCGCCATCGGCGGGGTCAGGAAACTGGTCTGCAGGTTCAGCGCCACAAGGATACCGAAGAACAGCGGATCAATCTCGAAGACCGCGAGCAGCGGCAGGAAGATCGGCACGAAGATGATGATGATCTCGGACCATTCCAGCGGCCAGCCCAGCAGGAAGATGATCAGCTGCGCCATGATCAGGAACTGGATCGGCGACAGGTTCATGGATTGCACGAACTCCGAGATCACATGCTCCCCCCCGAGATAGGAGAACACGGCAGAGAAGGTGTAGGAGCCGACGAACAGCCAGCAGACCATCGCCGTGGTGCGCACGGTGAGATAGACGCTTTCACGCAAACGCTGCCATGTCATCGCGCGGTAGATGAAGGCAAGGAAGATACCGCCCAATGCACCGATAGATGCCGCCTCTGTCGGGGTGGCGAGACCGAAAAGGATCGACCCGAGCACCGCAAAGATCAGGAAAGCCAGTGGCACGAAAGAGGTGATGATCATCATCACCAGCTTGCCCATCGGCATGTCCGGCACCTCATCCGCCGTAGGCTTTGGTGCCGACGATGGCTGCAGCAAAGACCGCCCGATGATATAGACCAGATACAGCCCCACCAGCGTCAGCCCCGGCAGCAGCGCCGCCGCATAGAGGCGCACGATCGACACGTTGGTCGCCGCCGCATAGACGATCAGCATGATCGACGGCGGGATCAGGATCCCCAATGTGCCGCCCGCACAGATGATGCCCGCCGCGAAGGACGGGTCATAGCGCGCTTTCAGCATCGCCGGCAGCGCCAGCAGGCCCATCAAGGTCACAACCGCGCCCACGATCCCTGTCGCCGTGGCAAACAGCGCGCAGGTGATCAGCGCCGCCACCCCCATCGATCCGGGGACATTCTTTGACGCGATGTTCAGCGTGGTGAACAAACGGTCCACTATGTTGGAGCGTTCGACGATATAGCCCATGAACAGGAACAAGGGCACAGCCGTCAGCACCTCGTTCGACATTACGGTAAAGGTCTGGTTCACGAAGAGGTCAAATATTCGGTTGTTATAAAATCCCTCTATCCAACTCGACCATTGTTCCCATTGTCCGGCGGTTTCATCCAGCCGGTCAAAACCGCGCCACATGCGGCGCGCATCGAAATAGGCGTAGTAGCCAAAGCCGATGCCCATGGCCATCAGGGTAAAGGCGATCGGGAAGCCCAGAAAAACAAAGATGATGAACAGCCCAAGCATCATCAGGGCGATTTGCGGATCGGTCATGTGATATGGTCTTTCTCGGCCATGTTGGCCTTCTGGATCAAAAGATCTTCGGTCTCGAAAACGTCTTCGTCCGCTTCAAGCCAGTAATTGTCCCGGATCGCGATAATGCAGCGGCATACCTGCGCGATCCCCTGGATAAACAGCAATATGCCCGCCGCCACGATCACCGCTTTGAACTGGTAGATCGGCACACCCGCGGGACTGTTGACGGAGACCTCTCCGTATTGCCAGGACCGCGCGGCGTATTTCCAGCCGGACAGGATCAGGGCCAGCACACCGGGGAAAAAGAAGACGATATACAGCACGATATCGATTTTGCCCTGGGTCTTGGGTTGCAGCAGCCGGTACAGGAAATCGCCCCGCACATGCCCGCCACGCGACAGCGTATAGGCCCCGCCCATCATGAACAGCGTGCCGTACATGATAAAGGAAACGTCCAGCGCCCAGGCCGTCGGGCTATTGAGCACATAGCGTACGAAAACCTCGTAGCCCGTGCCGATGGACATCAGCAGGATAAGCCACGCGAATGACTTGCCAAACCATGCCGACAGGCTGTCGGCGAACCGTATAAATGAAATCATGATGTCCCCATGCCTCGTCTGAAACCCCGGCACACAAAGGTGCCGGGGTTCTGTACTTTACCTGTCAGCGGGATCAGAGCTTGATCTTGCCAGGGAAGTAATGCTCGTAGGCCAGACCGTAGTCGGGCGAGTTCATCAGCTCGTAATACGACACACGGCTGACCCACTCGCGCTGGCTGTCGAGGGTCTTTTTCATGAACGGATCGGCTTCCAGCTCGGGGATCAGTTCGTCCCATGCCTTCAGCTGTGCGTCCAGAATCTCTTTCGAGGTGCGACGCACGGTGACCCCTGCTTCATCCTGCAAGAACTGAAGATCCGCGGAATAGCGGTTCATCGCCTTGGCTGTGTTCGCGGTAGAGGCCGCTTCGACAGCATATTTCAGGATCGCCTGCAGGTCCGGGTCCAGATCCTCAAGGAAGGTCCGCGAGAACAGGAACTCGAAGCTTTCGGACGCCTGGTGATAGGACGACAGATAGTAATTCTTGGCCACGTCCTGCGCGCCGAAGTCCTTGTCCGACGAGGGGTTGTTGAACTCGAAAGCGTCGATCACGCCACGCTCCATCGCGGGCACGATTTCGCCGCCCGGCAGCTGAGCGACGGACATGCCGAGTTTGGCCATCAGATCGGCCGCCAGACCCACGGTGCGATATTTGAACCCTTGCAGATCCTCGACCGAATTCACCTCTTCCTTGAACCAGCCAAAGGGCTGCGCAAACATCGGGAAACCCATATAGCCGACCACATCGAGGCCCATGATGTCCTGTGTCAGCTCATTATACAGCTCTTGGCCGCCGCCTTCGTAGAACCACGACAGCATCGTCGTTGCGGAGCCGCCGAAAACCGGACCTGTGCCGAACAGCGACGCGGCCTTGTTCTTGCCGTACCAATAGACAGGTACCGAATGCGCAGCATCGATCAAGCCGTCATTCACAGCGTCCAGCACCTGGAACGCCGCAACAACCGCGCCCGCAGGCAGCACATCGACCTTGACGCGTCCGCCCGACATTTCTTCGACGCGGGTGGCATAGTCGCGTGCGAAGTCCTGCCAGATATTGGCGTCATTCCATGACGTTTGCATTTTGATAACCAATGGCGCTTGCGCCAGAACCGCCGGAGCCGCCAGCATGCTGCCAGCCGCAGCCCCGCCAGCGACCGCCGATTTGGTCAAAAACGAACGTCGATTAATAGTATTATTAGTCTTCATTTTGTTCTCCTCCCAGAGCGACTGCGCGGCCCTTTTTCAAGTTCCCTACCGGCAATCGTGTCCCGACCTTACTGCCTTGACTGATTTAATCAAGAATTCTGATCATTGCTCTCCGCATGGCTTGCCTGTAGGGAAATAGTTACGTTATAACATAACGAATCATTTCTCTACCGATCCTGAATGGAGCCCATGATGACCCGCATCCACACCGCATTTCTTTCCGCTCTGGCCGCGACCTCTCTTGCCGCAACAGCCCTGCCCGCCCTTGCGGATCACGCCAAAGACAAAGCGCATGACCACGAAGCCCATGATCACAGCCACGACCATGATCACAAAAACGATCACGGCGACGACGACATCTACAAAGGCTACTTCGACGATGCGCAGATCAAACCGCGCCCGCTGGCCGATTGGGAGGGCGACTGGCAGTCCGTCTACCCGCTGTTGCAAAGCGGTGATCTGGACGCGGTGATGGCGCATAAGGCGGCCAAGGGTGACAAAACCGCCGAGGAATACAAAGCCTATTACACCACCGGCTATGCCACCGATGTCGACCGGATCGTATTCTCGGGCGATACCGCAACCTTCTACACGGGCGAGACATCGGTGCAGGGGCGGTATGAAAGCGACGGCTTCGAGGTGTTGACCTATGAAAAGGGTAATCGCGGTGTGCGCTATATCTTTGAAAAGGTCAGCGGTGACGCCGAGGCTCCGATGTTCTTCCAGTTCAGCGACCACAAGATCGCGCCCGCCAAGGCAGATCACTATCACCTTTATTGGGGGGATGATCGCGCGGCCCTGCTGAAAGAGGTCACCAACTGGCCGACATATTACCCCGCGGCCCTCAGCCCCGCTGACATCTCTGCCGAGATGCAGGCGCACTGACATCCTGCGCCGCTGCCTGCCTTGACGGTGGCGGCGCACCCCTTGCTTGCAGCGACAAAAGTACCATGCCAAAAACCACCCTTCGCCAGCCCAACTGCCGCAGCAGCCTTGCCGCACGCCGTCGCACACAAGACCCGATGGCCGCCTATGACCGCTTGCCGCCGGAACTGCGCGGCTGGCTGGCCCAAGCGGCATTGCCTTGGTCCGCACGCTCTGCCCTGCGGGCGTGGCATCGCGCCTTGCAGCGGTTCAGTGGCGATACGGATGCCGCAAAACAGCACCTATCGCGCTGTGAGCGCAACACGCTGACCCGCGACCGTCTGCATATGCCGGACGCCCCTGCCAAATGCGCAGGTGTCCGCCCCCTCTGATCCGCTGATCTGGCCTTTGACCCGCGCCGTCCTACCTGAGCTGACAGAATGATACGGGATGCCGCCGCTTGGTGGTGCCCGTGATCGACCCTTGATGTGATAGGAAAGCCATGTGCCGCGTTCTCGCCTATATCGGGCCTGAAATCCCGCTTGAAAGCCTGCTGATCAAGCCGGAAAACAGTCTGATCAACCAAAGCCTTGACCCCGAACTGCACCCGAACCTGCAGCTGGCCGGTTGGGGCTTCGGATTATGGAGCGCGCATCTGCTGAAGCCCGAGGAACCGCTGCTGTATCACCGCCCCATGGCCGCGTTCCACGATGACAACGCCCCCGGCATCATCCCCAGTTTGCAGGCCAGCACCATGCTCGCCCATGTCCGCGCTGCGGCCTATGACGCACGCAATGTGCTGGCGGACGAGAACTGCCACCCGTTCTCGTTCAAGGGCACCCCATGGATCATCGCGCAAAACGGAGCCCTGCCCCATTGGCGGCTGCTGCAGCGCGAATTGCTGCCCCTGTGCAAAGACGATTTCCTGCGGCAGATGAAAGGCACGACGGACACGGAATTCTTCTACGTCCTGCTGCTGTCCCTGCTGGAAGGCGATAGCGATGACGACGTGCAGGCGGCGTTCGAGAAGCTGCTTGATGCCGTATTGCAGGCGATGCGCAAACTGGATCTGGTCGCCCTGACCAAGCTGAAGATCGCGCTGGTGTCCACCGACCGGATCATCGGCGTGAACTATGGGGCCGGCCACAAGGGCGAAACCGCCCCCGAAGGCGACTGGAAAGAGCTGCGCAAAGCCGGCCCCGGCACCGATGACTACGCCCTGTCGATGCTGCTTGAACCGATGTACCTGTTGATGGGCGAGAATTTCGAGGACTACGCCGACAGCTACAAGGTTGATGCCAGCCCCGAGGGCGAAGCGACCTCGGCCATTTTCGCGTCGGAGCCGTTGACCGAGGATGGGTCAGACTGGCTGCACATCCGCTTCGGAGAGATGGTGAGCCTGCGTCGCGTCGGCGGCAAGATCAGCAAAACGATCACCAAGCTGGACGTATAGACTATGGCCGACCGCTACCCCGATTTCGCCACGCTCGCCGCGGCGCATGATCACGGCAAGGACTACCGTATCACCGTGCAGGATCGTGGTACACGCGTCGTGATCCTTGCGCCCCACGGCGGGACGATCGAACCGGAAACGGCAAGCATCGCACGGGCTGTCGCCGGAGATGATCTGTCGTTCTATCTGTTCGAGGCGCTGCGCGCCGGGGCGCATGGCGATTACCACATCACCTCGCATCGGTTTGATGAACCTCGGGCGCTGGCACTGGTGGCTGGGGCGGACACGTCGATCGCCATTCACGGGCGCAAGGATGATGGCACCGACACGGTCTGGCTGGGCGGGCGTGACGAAATCCTGCGGGATGCTGTGGGCGACGCATTGCGCGCGGCGGGCTTCGAGGCCGCGCTGAATACGGCCCTGCCCGGCGTGCACCCCAGCAACATCTGCAACCGCACCCGCAGCGGCACGGGCGTGCAGTTGGAGCTGCCCCGATCCCTGCGCCGCAACTTGGCAGAGGATGGCGCGATGATGGCGCGCTTTAGCACAGCGCTTCGGGCAGCAATTTCAACGGCGGGCCTGGACGGCGACGCGGCTACCCGCCGAGCTTGATGCTCACCGGTCCGACCGACAGGGATTGCGGGGCCAGCGCATCGGCGTCTCGCAACCCCTTTATCAGCGCGATGGCAGAGGCCGAGGTGCCCGGCAGGAAGTGATTGCTGCCCGTGTCGGCGATGCCCGTCATATCCACCACGAAGACGCCAAGCCCTTCAAGCTGGTCCAGATCCTCTACCGATCCCAGACGCGCAGCCCCCCCTGACAAGCCCGACGACAGGCGCAGCAGCCGGTCGTTCTGCGCGATCGCCACAGTAAAGGGCTGCGGCAAATGGCCAAGCGCATGAGCCTGCGCGCGGAACAGGTCCATATCGATATCGGGCGAGATCAGCGTCGTCGCAGACAAACGATCCAGCAGGGCGCGGTCTCCGCTCAGCGCGATCTGGCGCAACGTCTCCATAATCAGCAGCCCGCCCATCGAATGCCCCACCAGCGACACGCGCAGCCCGTCCTCGCGCAGCAGGCGCCGCAGCAAAGTCGCCAGCGCATCGCGGGCGATCAGCACGCTGTCGCGGTCATAGGTATATTCGAACGGGTTCGCCGCTGACGACCACGAAAAGTGGATCTGCGGCCCCTTCAATTCATAGTCCCACGCCACCTGCGCATGACGGTACGCGGCTTTGGCAAAGCCGTTGTTATAGCCATGCACAAAGACCACCGCCTCTTGCCCCGGTGTCGACGCGGCGCGGGCGGCGGTGACCAGCGCCTCCAGATCCGGCAAGGTCTCTGCCCCGGTGAGGGCGAAATGGCGTGCGGGGTCGGCCCGCGATCCGCGGCTGCGTTCGATCTGCCCGACCTTGTGGTTCGGCGGGATCGAGATGGCAAGCCGCGCGAAATCCAGCGTTTTGGCCCGCCCCGCCCCATAGGCGATCGGCGCGGGATCGGCGGTGCGTGTGGTCGCGACGAGCAGCTGTTGCACGCCTGCGCCCACATCCGCCCCTGCACCTGCGCTGGCGTGGTCCGGATCAACGACAGAGAACCCGCCCTGCCCGCCACATCCGGCGACGGCACCCGCACTGGCAAGGGCGATAAAATGGCGGCGGGTCGGTGTGCGCATCAGGGGGCCTTCCGGTCGTGTCGGGCGTATATACGCGCCGCCGCACCCTGCCCGTCAAGCCGGATGTCACGTCATGGCGGCTTTAGCCCCATGCGCTGACGGCAAGCAGGCTTGACAGCGACGGGCGCTTCTGGTCCGCCTGCGGCAGTTTTTGCAGGGCTCCGGACGGGGCATATTGGGCGGCAATCAACACAAAGGGCGCAGCATGGCGACACTCTTGATCCACACGGGCGGCACGATCGGCATGGCCCAGACCCCCGACGGTTTCGCCCCTCGCGACGGGGTGGTCGAAGATGCGGTCGCAGCGCTGGTGGCCAGCGGCAAGGTCACCGGAGAGGTCGACGTGCTGCGCCTTGATCCGCTGATCGATTCCGCGCTCGCCACGGCGCAGGATTGGGCGCGCATCGCGCAGACCATCCATCAGCATCGGGGCCGCTTTGACGGCTTCGTCGTGACCCACGGGACGGATACGCTGGCCTATACCGCCGCCGCCCTGTGCCTTGCGCTGCCCGGTCTGGCGCAGCCTGTGATCGTGACCGGCGCGATGCGACCGCTGACTGTGGCTGACACGGACGGCACGGCCAATCTGATCGATGCGCTTGCCGCAGCGCGTACGGCACCGGCGGGGGTCTGGGTGCAATTCGGCGGCAAACGGCTGCATGGCGGGCGGGTGCGCAAGGCCCATTCGCAAGCGCTGGACGCCTTTACCGCCGCGCCAACCGACAGGGAACCGCGTGTCACCGCACTTGACCCGCAGCTCAGCCCCCTGCGCCCCCAGGAGGTTGCCCTTTTGACCGTCACCCCCGGTTTCAGCGCCGCCCTGCTGGATCATGCGGCGACCACCTGCGACGGGATCGTTCTGCGCTGCTTTGGCGCGGGCACGGTCCCCGATAGCCCCGCCCTGCGTGCGGTCTTGCGCAAAGCGCAAGGCAAGGGCGTTCCCGTGGTGGCCGTCAGCCAATGCGCCGAGGGCGGCATGCAGATCGGCACCTACGCCGCGGGCAAGGCGCTGCGTGACAGCGGGGTGGTCGACGGCGGCCAGATGACAGCCGAGGCGGCCTTCGTCAAAATCCACCTCGCGCTAAGCTGCTTTGCGCAGTTTGACGCGCAACACGCCTATCTGGCTGCGGATCAATGCGGAGAAATGGCCGATTAACGCGCGAAGAGCCAACCCGCTAGAGTTGAATTGCGAAATAACCTGTATAAGGATCAACGCACTAGACGTCGCACAGGGGCTGCGTGCTTCGCGCTGCGTCATTCGGCTTTACGCTTTGGCCAAGAACACCGTAAAACGCGGCAAAACAAAGGGACATTTATATGGAATTTCTACAAACGCTCTTCGGCTGGATCGGAGACTTCACCTGGGGATGGTCGCTGATCCCGATCCTCGTCATTTTCGGTATCTTCATCACCATTGCCACCGGTTTTGTGCAGATCGAATACTTTGGCCGCATGTTCCGCGTGCTGTCGAACAAGAACAACGCGGATGATTCCAACCAGATTTCAGCACGCGAAGCCTTGCTGGTGTCGGTCGGTGGACGTGTCGGCGGCGGCAACATCGCGGGCGTCGCGGTTGCGATCACCCTTGGCGGGCCGGGTGCGGTCTTCTGGATGTGGGCCATCGCGTTGGTCGGTATGGCCACGAGCCTTGTCGAATGTTCGCTGGCACAGCTCTTCAAACGCAAAGTCGGAGAGCACAGCTACCGCGGCGGCCCTGCGGCGGCCATCATCCACGGGTTAGGCAAGGAATACCGCTGGCTGGCAGTGATCTATGCGATCTGCCTGATTGCGGCCTTCGGTCTGGGCTTCAACGCGTTCCAGGGCAACACGGTTGCAGGTTCGATGCAGGACAGCTTTGGCATTGACCGTCTGTGGACCGGGATCGCGCTGGCGGCCATCTCGGGCTTTATCATCTTTGGCGGCATCCACCGCATTGCCAAAGTGTCGGACGTTGTCGTGCCGATCATGGCCATCGGCTATCTCGCAATGGCGCTGATCGTGATCCTGCTCAACATTACCAGCCTGCCCGGCGTGATCTATGACATCGTGACCAATGCCTTCGGCCTGCAAGAGGCCGTTGGTGGCGGTATGGGTGCTGCGGTTGCCCAGGGTCTGCGGCGCGGTCTGTTCTCGAACGAGGCGGGTCTGGGCTCTGCCCCGAACGTCGCGGCCACCGCCGAGGTACGTCACCCCATCAGCCAAGGCATCACGCAGTCGTTTTCGGTCTTTATCGACACGATCATCATCTGCTCGTGCACGGCTTTCGTGATCCTGCTGGGCGATGTCTATGTCCCCGGTGCCGAAGGCATCGACGGCGTGGCGCTGACACAGCAAAGCATGGTGTCGCATCTTGGCACATGGGTGCAGTATTTCCTGAGCGGCGCGATCCTGCTGTTCTCGTTCTCGTCGATCATCTACAACTACTATCTGGGTGAAAACGCGATGACGGTACTGACCAAGAGCCCCTTGGGTATTCTGGGTCTGCGGATCGCGATCATCGCGATTGTCTTCCTGGGTGCGACAGCACCCGCGGCGACTGCGGTGTTCTTCTTCTCGGATCCGATGATGGGTATTCTGGCGTTGGTCAACTTGCTGGCGATCATGATGCTCTTCCCCGTGGCCATGCGCCTGCTGCGCGACTTCCGTCGTCAGCTGAAGGCAGGCGTCGAGCGCCCCGTGCTGAACCCGGACGATTATGCCGATCTGGATATCGACCGCGACGCATGGAAGCTCCCGGCAGAGTGATCCGGACGCATCTTACCTGAATTCGAGACGGGCCGTAGCATCTGCTGCGGCCCGTTTCTTTTGCTCCCCGACGCAGCGTTCTGAAACTCGGCAATGGTCAATACCGTCTGCGCTGTCCCATAGTCGGCGCAAAGACATGCAACCAATCGGGGAGGAACGGCACATGGCTGAATTCGATATCATCATCTACGGCGCGACTGGGTTTACGGGGCGGCTGGTCGCGGAATACATCCACGCGACCTATCCGGACCGACCATGGGCGATGGCAGGGCGCAGCGCGTCCAAACTGGCGCAGGTGCGCGACGAGATGGGCCTGCCCGCCGATACCCCCCTGATCGAGGCCGATGCCTCTGACCCGGCCTCGCTTGACGCGATGGTCGCCCGGGCGCGGGTTATCATCACCACGGTCGGCCCCTATCTGCTGTATGGCGAGCCGCTGGTCGCAGCCTGTGTCAAGGCAGGCACCGACTACGTCGACCTGTCGGGCGAGCCGCCCTTCATGTGGGACATGATCGAAAAGTACAACGACGCCGCCAAGGCCAGCGGGGCCCGGATCGTACACTCCTGCGGTTTTGACAGCATCCCCTTCGATATGGGCGTCTATTTCCTGCAGCAAGAGGCACAAAAACGCTTTGGCGCGCCGCTGACAGACGTCAAAGGACGCGTGCGCGGGATGAAGGGCACGTTCTCGGGCGGGACGGCGGCGTCGGGTAAAGAGACGATGAAGCTGGCCATGGGCGATCCCGATGTGATGAAGCGTCTGGTCTCGTCCTTCGCGCTGACACCGGGGTTTGAGGGGCCGACACAGCCTTACGGCAACAAACCCTACGAAGACCCCGATTTCGGCATATGGGTCGCCCCCTTCGTGATGGCGTCGATCAATACCAAGAACGTGCATCGTTCCAATATGCTGATGGGCCACCCCTACGGTACGGATTTCACCTATGAAGAGATGATGTTCACCGGCAAGGGCGAAAAAGGCGAGGCGATCGCCAAGAGCATCGCCAAATCCAACCCTATGGGCGACGATGATATCAAACCCGGCGAAGGCCCGTCGAAAGAAGAACGCGACAACGGCAGCTATGACCTGATGTTCACCGGCACCTCCGCTGACGGAGAGCGGCTGACCGTTGGCGTCAAGGGCGACCGCGATCCGGGCTATGGCTCCACCTCCAAAATGCTGACCGAAGCGGCGCTTTGTCTGATCGAGGAAGCCGCCGACACCCCCGGCGGCGTGCTGACAGCGGCCCCTGCCTTTGGTGGTGCGATCATTGACCGGCTCACAGCCAATGCAGGGCTGACCTTCGAGGTAGAGAGCTAAGCAAAACCCCCTCGCGATGACCGCTATTGCGAGGGGGTACACGACCGCGCACGGACCACGGCGGCTGACAGAAATCCCGCGATCCTGCCTCTTGCACCTGCCCGAGGGATCAGCAACCCTACGCTGTGCGCCACTACTTTTGCGCGAGCTCTGGGGAGGAGATTACCGATGAAAAAACTATTTACACTACTGGGCGTCGCCCTGCTGGCCTTGCTTGCCTATCTCGCGTTCTGGCCCGTATCCGTCGCCCCCGTCGCGTGGGAGGCACCGCCCGATCAGGGCTACACCGGTGATTTCGCGGCCAACGACCGTTTGGCCGCATTGAAGATCGTCGAGCTTGAGGGCCGCAGCGGGCCGGAGGATGCCGATATCGGCCCGGACGGGCTGGTACATGTCGCCACCCATGATGGTGAAATCCTGCGGATCGAAGAGAACGGGGCTATCACCGTCTTTGCGCAGACCGGGGGCCGCCCTCTTGGGATCGAATTTGACGACAGTGGCACGCTTTACGTCGCCGACGCCTATCGTGGCCTGCTGTCGGTGGACCGCGGCGGCAAGGTGACCCTGTTGGCCGAGACGACCAAGGACGGCAGCCCGATCCTTTACGCCGATGATGTGGATATCGCCGCCGATGGGAGCGTCTATTTCTCGGATGCCTCGACCCGCTTTGGTGCGCAGGATAACGGCGGCACGCTGGCGGCGTCGGTGTTGGATCTGGTGGAGCATTCGTCGAACGGGCGCATCCTGAAATACGACCCCGCATCGGGCGAAACGACTGTCTTTGCCGACGGTCTGAACTTTGCCAACGGGGTGGCGGTGGATGACGCGAACAGCGCGGTATTTGTGGTCGAAACCGGCAGCTACCGCGTCTGGCGCTTCCCCATGGATGGCAGCGCAGGCACGGTGGTGCTGGAGAACCTGCCGGGGTTTCCAGACAATATCAACAACGCCCCCGATGGCACATTCTGGGTCGGTCTGGTCAGCCCGCGCAACCCCGTCATGGATCAACTGGCAAACAGCCCCTTCCTGCGCCGCGTGATCATGCGCCTGCCCGACGCGATGAAACCCGCGCCGCTGCGCTATGGCTTTGTCCTGCGAATGGATGCCTCGGGCAAGGTGCTGGAAACGCTTCAGGATCCGGCAGGTGACTATGCATTGACCACGGGTGCCGTGACCCTGCCCGACGGGCGCATTGCCGTGACCTCGCTGACAGAGCCGCGTCTGGGGATGCTCGACGCCGCCCCCCGCTAAGGCCTACAGACGCTGGCCCAAGGGGCGGGCCAGTGTCACGCCTGTGACACATCCCGAAGCGCCGCCGCGACCTGTTCGATCTGCGTGCTGCGCAGACCGGCGATATTGATCCGTCCGGTGGCCGTGCCATAGATCGCGTGGTCACGGCGCAAGCTCTCCATCTGGTCGGGCGCGAGGGGCAGCAGGGAAAACATCCCCTGATGGTGCCGCAGCGCTTGAAACGCGGGGGCAGCATCAATCGCGGCCAGCGCATCGGCCAACTGCTGCCGCAGCGATTGGACACGGGCGCGCATGCTGTTGAGCTCTTCCTCCCAGATGGTGCGGGTGTCAAAGACGTGGCAGGCGACAGCGGCACCATGTTCGGGGGGCATCGAATAATTCGCGCGGGTCAATGTCTCTAGGTGGCGGCCCACATGGGCGATGGACGCCGCATCCGGCCCCAGCACCATCGCCGCCCCGATACGTTCGCAATATAGACCCATGTTCTTGGACCCGCTTGCCGCAACCATCGCCACGGGCACTGCATCGACCATCACCCGCAGTCCCGCCGCATCTGCGTCAAGCCCGCGGCCAAAGCCCTGATAGGCAATGTCGATCAACGGGATCAGCCCTCGCGCCGCGCAAAATCGGGCCAGCGCATGCCACATATCCGCATCGGGATCGATGCCCGTGGGGTTGTGGCAGCAGCCGTGCAGCAGCACCACATCTCCCGGCTTCGCCGCCGCCAGATCCGCGAGCACGCGGTCAAGATCCAGCGCGTCGCCCTTGGCCTGCCAGCGATACAACTGCAGCGTCAGCCCGGCCCCCTCGAATATCGGACGGTGGTTCACATAGCCGGGGTCCGTGCTCCAGACCGTGGTGTCGGGGCGCAGGCTGGCCAGCATATCCCCCAGGACGCGCAGGGCACCTGTCCCGCCGACCGTCTGGATCACATGGCTGCGCGCGATCCGCGCGGGCGCATCGCCCAAGACCAGCCGCGCCGTGCCCGCGTTGAACACCGCATTGCCCGCCAAAGCGCGGTAGGTTTTCGGCGCACTGTCCTGCGCCAAGGCGCGCTCGGCCATGCGCACCGCCTTCATATTCGGCGTGGCCCCGTTGTCATCGCGGTAGACGCCGATGACCATGTCGATCTTGTGGTCGCGCGGATCGGCGCGAAAGGCAGAGGTCAGACCCCAGATCGGGTCTTCGGGAAGGGCGGCAAGCGCGTCGAGCATCGGGGTTACTCCTTGGGGCGGTTGGCCAGCATGACGCCGGCGCAAATGATGAGAACGGCCAAAATCGTGCCAAACGTCAGGGCCTCGTGCAGCAGAGGCACGGCAAGCACCGCCGCAATCGCAGGGGCGAGCGACCCGATCGCGGCACATTTCGCGACACCAAGGCGCGCGATGGCGATGGCATAGGTCAGGCTCGAGACAAGGCCGACGCCGATCCCTTGGGCAAGGATGAATGGCATCGCCTCGGCTAGTCGCACCTGCGTGAGGTTGCTGGGCAGCCCCCCCGTGGCGAGCAGCGGCAGCAGCACCAGCGTGGACGGCAGTGCCAGCACCAGCGCGCAGCCGATCGGGTCCAACCCGCTGCCCCGCAGCCCCAGCGTATAGCACCCCCAGAGCAGACTGGCCGACAGCAGCAGCGCCACGCCGGTCAAACTGCCTGCGGCCAAATTGCCCGAGGCCCCGATCAGCGCCGCCACCCCCACAAGGATGATCCCCAGCGGCAGCAACACCGCGGGGCGCTGGCGATAGATCACCCACGTCAGAACCGCCACCGACACCGGTGTCGTCCCGGCAATCAACGCCCCCACATGCGTGGCCGAGGTCTGCGCACCGCCCATAGCCGCGAGCCAGAAGAACGGCAGCCCCGCCCCCGCCGCGATCATCAACCAGCGCCGCGCGGGCAACTGCCTTAACACGGCGATACGTTTTGGCAGGAAGGGTAAAAAGAACAGCGCCGGAATACCCGACCGGATCAGCGCCACATCGCCAATCGTCAGTTGCGCCCCGCTGGCGGCACGGGTGGACAGCGCGAACCCCGCCCAGACCAGCACGGTCACCGCAATCGCGAGATAGCCAACCAGGGGCCGAAGGGGGATCTGCCGCGGACCAAGTCCATGTGCGGCGGGCAGTGAGGGGGAACTGAGCATATTCGTCCTGCGCGTTGTATTTGCGCTGTTTTACGCTGTATCCACGGGCAGATGCTTGCTAATGATTGCGCGATAGTATGAATTTCGGGCATATCCTGCCCTTAGAGGGCCAAGATGGACAGTAAAGATCGCGAGATCATCAAAGCGCTGCAGCGTAACGGGCGTCTGACCAATCAGGATCTGGCAGCTCAGGTAAATCTGTCGCCCTCACCCTGTTTGCGGCGCACCCGCGCGCTTGAGGAGAAGGGCGTGATCAAGGGCTATACCGCGATTGTGGATGAACGCGCCTACGGGCTGCCCGTGACCGCGCTGGTGCGCATCCGGCTGAGCAGCCACACGGGCGACGTGGTGAAACTGTTCGAGAAGAAAGTGCACGAGACCGAACAGATCCTCGATTGCTATGTCATCACCGGCAGCGAGGATTATCTGTTGCGCGTGCTGGTCGAGGATCTGAAAAGCTACGAGGAATTCGTGCGCCACAAGCTGCACAACATCCCCGGCATCGCGTCGATTGATTCCAGCTTTGCCTATGGCGTGCTGAAGCAGTCGAACGTTTTTCCCGTGGTGACCTAAGCCACCCTACGGATCGTCGAACCGGTCGTGAACCCCTTCAAGCAGCCGATCCAGCGCGGATAGGAAATGCGCCGCCGCTTGGGGGTCGAGCTTATCCAGAAACCGCGCCTGATGCGCGTCAACCAGCACCCGCGCCCGCGCCAGCAGGTCTTGTCCCGCCTCGGTCAGCGTGATCGCACGGGCGCGCCCGTCGCCTTCTGTCAGGTTCTGCACCAGCCAGCCTTTGTCGCGCATCTGCTTGAACGTCCGCGACGCCGTGGGGCGGGTGATGCCGATATTCTCGGCGATACCGGAGGGCGCGGTGATGCCTTCCAGCGCGATACTGGCCAAAACGCACCATTCCAACCGTGTCAGCCCAAGCTGCGAAAGCTCTGCATCCAGACTGGCACGCATAACCGCGGCCAGCCGCGACACGCGAAAGCCCAGCCTGTCGTGCAGACGATAGGAGGCAGGGGCAGAGGTATTCTCGGGTCCGGTCATAAAGCATGAATACTTCATTTTTGCCACACCGCTACTGTTTGCTTGCAAAATAGTTGATCTAAGACAACTATAGCGCCGAATTAAGAGGCAATACCCATGACCCCACGGCTGCGTTCCCGCAAAAACCGCCCCATCCATATGGGTGCCTACCCGACTGAAAAGCTGCGGCGGGCGGAGGGTGTTGCAGGGCCGGTGCTGGCCTTCACCCCCTTGGGGGTGACGGAGAACGCGCGTCCGCTGGCCCAAGCGACGCGGGATCACCGCGCCATGCTGGATGCGATCCGCGAGGGTCTGGTGAACAAGGCCTTGGCCGAAATTCCCGCCGATCTGACCGAGCGGGCGCAGCATCTCAAGGCGTTTGCCCATTTCAACGATGCGACGATGGTGGGCATTTGCAAACTTGCCCCCGACCACCATCTGGCACAGCCCCTGCGCAATGCGGATGTGGCGCGGCTGGCACAGGATTTGCAGACGCGTCAGGTCAAAACGCTCGCCTCTGGTGTGGATGCGATTATGGCCGACCTGCGCGACTCCGTCACCGCACCCGAGACGGATATCGCAGGCCATACCCATGCGCTGGTGCTGCTTTTTGCGCATCCCCGCGCGGCCGAGCAGGATGAACCCGGTGCGACATGGATCGCGGGGATGGAGGATCATCGGTCGTCCCTTTTGGCCGCGGAATCGGCGGCGGTATTGTCGAATTACATCCGCCTGCTGGGGCGTCCGGCACGCGGGCATACCATGACGGCAAGCGATGTGGACCTGAACCAGCTGGCGGTCGCGGCGGGGCTGGCGCTGCCCCAAGACGGTCAGCTGACCGCTCCTTTTGTCGGCACGCGCTTTTCGCTGGCCGCCGTCACCATGGCGATGGATCTGGCCTGTGACCGCCCTCTGGCCGCCGCCGCCCTGCCCCGCACAGCGCCCGCCTATGCAACGCGACGCTTTGTCGATGGCGCGCAGCCTTTCGAAAAGCTTAAACGCGTAGACAGCCCCACGACCTATATGGACGAACCGCGCATCCCGCGCCTGCCCAAACGCACCGATATGTTCAGCCGTGCGCTGTTCGGGGACATGGGCAAAAAGCTGCAAGACGGGGCCACCGGCGGGCGCTATATCCGCAAGACGCCGACCTCGATGGCGCAGCGACGCGCGCTTGGGGCCTTTGGTCTGCTGCAAGACGGGCAAGCTGCCGAAACGCAAACCGCCCTCGCCCCGCAACAGGCAGCAGAGATGGTCAAGGTGGTTGCCTATTTCCTGGGGGCCGATGCCGTGGGCGTCAGCCGATGCCCCGATTGGGCGTGGTACAGCCATGACGCCACCGGCACCGCGATCGACCCGCCCCATGATCAGGCGATCAGCCTCGTGATCGATCAGGGGTTCGACACGATGGAGGGGGCCTCGGGCGATGACTGGATCAGCGTGGCGCAATCCATGCGCGCCTATCTGCGGTTCAGCCTTGTGGGCGGCGTGCTGGCGCGGTTGATCCGCGATCTGGGATATCCGGCCAAGGCGCATACGGTGATGGATGGCGATGTGCTGCAACCCCCGCTGCTGCTGCTGTCGGGCTTGGGCGAGGTCAGCCGCATCGGCGAAGTCATCCTCAACCCCTATCTCGGCCCGCGTCTGAAATCGGGCGCGGTGACGACCACCCTGCCGATGACCCATGACAAGCCGATCGACTTCGGCCTGCAGAAATTCTGCGAAAGCTGCCAGAAATGCGCGCGGGAATGTCCCTCGGGGGCGATCACGGCGGGGCCGAAGCTGATGTTCAACGGCTACGAGATCTGGAAATCCGACAGCCAGAAATGCGCCACCTACCGGATCACGACCGAGGGCGGCGCCATGTGCGGGCGCTGCATGAAGACCTGCCCGTGGAACCTTGAGGGGATCTTGGCCGACAGCGTGTGGCGCTGGACCGCGATGAAGCTGCCCGCTACCGCACCAGCGCTGGCCAAGCTCGACGATCTGCTGGACCGCGGCGACATCAACCCCGTCAAGAAATGGTGGTGGGATCTGGAGGTGCAGGACGACGGCGGCTACCGCCCCACGGACAAGCCGGTGAACACCCGCGGTCTGCAAAAAGACCTGAAGCTGCGCGCGACGGACCAGACGCTGGCCGTCTACCCTGCGCCGCTTGCCCCGCATCCCTACCCCTACCCCGACCCGATGGACCGCGAGGCCGGCATCCGCGCCTATGGCGCGATGATCCCCGCCGCCACACACCGCGCGCGTGTCGCAAGCGGAGACACGCAAGGGCTGGTCCCTGCGCTCAAGCCATTGGCGGATAGTCCGGTATTGCCGCTGACCGTCACCCGCGCGGATGTGCTGAGCGACGGCATCACGCGCTATGAATTGCGCGATCCCGACGGGGCCGATCTGCCCGCGTGGCAGGCCGGGGCGCATCTGGATGTGGTGATCGCGCCCGAATACCTGCGCCAATATTCCATGTGCGGCGATCCCTCGGACCGGTCGCGCTATGTCATTGCCGTCCAGCGCGAGGATCAGGGCCGCGGCGGCAGCGCCCTGATGCACCGTATCTTCACGCAGGGGCGCAAGATTTTCGCCGCCCGCCCGATCAACCATTTCCCCCTGACCGAAGACGCCCCCTTCAGCGTGTTGATGGGCGGTGGCATCGGTATCACCCCGATGATCGCTATGGCGCACCGCCTGCATCAGTTGGGCCGTGACTTCGCGCTGCATTATTCAGCCCGCACCGCCGCTGATCTGGCCTTTGCGGCCGAGATCGCTGCCGCCCCTTGGGCCGCCCATGCCGTGCTGCACGTCAGCGATCAGGGCAGTCGGGCAGAGTTTGACACGATCCTGTCGGGCCATCCTGCGGGCAGTCACGCCTACGCTTGCGGCACCCCTGCCTATATGGAGGCCGCAATGACCGCCGCCGCCCGCGCGGGCTTTGCCGAGGATCAGTGTCACATCGAATATTTCGCCGTCCCCGAAGCCCCCCCGCGCGAGAACCACAGCTTTACGGTCCATCTGGCCAAGACCGGCAAAGACATCCACGTCCCCGCCGACCGCAGCCTGTCCGATATGCTGACAGAGGCAGGCGTGCCCGTGGATGTGAAATGCGCCGACGGGATCTGCGGGGTTTGCGCTTGCGGGCTGGTCGAGGGCGACGCCGATCACCGCGATTATGTGCTGTCACAGGCGCAGCGTGAAACCACCTTGATCACCTGCCAGTCGCGCGCGGCGGCAGCGGGTGGGCATCTGGTGCTGGACCTGTGAAAACCTAGCGTTCAGCACATCGGTAAAGTCAGGGCGGGTATGCGAAAACTGCGCTTGCAATACCCCCTGCCTTTCTGTCTACGGGCGCCACCGCAACCGACCGCAGGCTGGACCGATCATGACAGAACCCAACGGCGCTTCGATCACGTTCGAAAACGTGGGCAAAGCCTATTCCAAATCCGGCGGCACGACTGTCACGGCGCTTGAAGGCGTCTCTTTGGCGATGGAGCCGGGATCAATCACCGGCATCATCGGACGGTCGGGGGCTGGCAAATCGACGCTGCTGCGCATGGTCAACGGGATTGAGCGGCCTACGACGGGCTCGGTTCTGGTGGGCGGGCAGAATGTGGGGGCCGCCAAAGGGGCCAAGCTGCGTGCGATCCGCCGCGATGTGGGGATGATCTTTCAGCACTTTAACCTGCTGGCCTCGCGCAGCGTGGCGGGCAACATCGCCCTACCGCTGGAAATCGCCGGTGTGCCGTCCTCGCAAATCAAACCCCGCGTGGCCGACCTGATCGAACGGGTCGGACTAAGCGCGCACGCCACACGCTATCCGGCAGAGCTGTCGGGCGGGCAAAAGCAACGCGTCGGGATCGCGCGGGCACTGGCCACCGGCCCCAAAGTGCTGCTGTCGGACGAAGCGACATCCGCGCTGGACCCTGAAACGACGCAAACGGTGCTGTCGCTGCTCAAGGACATCAACCGCGACCTTGGGCTGACCATCCTACTGATCACCCACGAGATGGCCGTGGTCCGTGACATCGCCAGCCACGTCGCCGTGATCGACGGGGGCCGCATCGTCGAACATGGCGAGACCTACGATATCTTCACCGCGCCTCAGCATGCGACCACGCGGTCTTTCCTGTCGGGGGTGACCGGCGTCACCCTGCCCGCTTTCGTCAAGGATCGTCTGGTCCCAAACGCCCCCGCGCAGGGCGGCGAAGAGGTGATCCGCGTGACCTTTGCGGGCCAGCACGCCACCGACCCGATGCTGGCGCGGCTCACGCAGGACATGGGCATTCCGGTCAATATCCTTGCCGGCGCGGTCGAGGAAATCGGCACCCGCCCCTTCGGCAATCTACTGGTATCGCTGCCTGTGGCCAAGGCCGCAGAGGCGCGTTCATTTTTGGAAAGCCACGGGCTTATGACGGAGGTGCTTGGCTATGTCGGCTAACCTTATCGACCTACTGATCGAGGCCACGGGCCAGACGCTTTACATGGTCGCCATCTCGGCGCTTCTGGGGACGCTGCTTGGCCTGCCCTTGGGGCTGTTTCTGGCGACCTCGCAACGCGGCGAACTGCTGTCGGCCCCGTGGATCAACAAGGTGCTCGGGCTGGTGGTCAATGCCACGCGGTCGGTGCCGTTCATCATTCTGGTGGTCGCGATCATCCCCTTCACGCGGATGGTTGCGGGCACGTCGATCGGCACGACAGCCGCGATTGTGCCATTGACGATTGCCACCGTGCCCTTCATTGCGCGTCTGGTGGAAAACGCGATCCGCGAGGTTGACTCCGGCCTGATCGAGGCGGCGCGCGCCATGGGGGCGACCCCGTTGCAGATCATCCGCAAGGTGCTGCTGCCCGAAGCGCTGCCCGGTATCACGCTTGGCCTCACCCTCGCCATCGTGAGCCTGATCGGCTATTCCGCCATGGTCGGTGCCGTGGGCGGCGAAGGTCTGGGCGATCTGGGCATTCGCTATGGGTATCAACGGTTTATGCCCGATGTTATGGCGGTTGTCGTGATCATCCTCATCGTCTTGGTGCAGCTTGTGCAATCGATCGGCGAACGCATCGCAGCCGCTGTCGACAAACGCGCCACCAAAAGCGGCGGGCAATAGCGCCCGTCTCCTCCTCCCAATTTCGTTTCCCAGTTAAAGGAGCATATACATGCTACGCATTGCGACCCTGACCTCTACCCTCGCGCTTATGGCGACATCGCTGATGGCCGAGCAGATCAAAGTCGGCGTTTCCCCCGGCGAGCACGCCGAAATCATGGAAGAGGTCGCCCGTGTGGCCGAACCGATGGGCCTTGAGATCGACGTTGTCGAATTCTCTGACTATGTGGTGCCGAACCAGGCGCTGGCCGATGGCGACATCGAGGCGAACTCCTTCCAGCACGTGCCTTACCTTGAAGCACAGATGAAAGACCGCGGCTTTGCGCTGGCGGTTGTGGGCAACACGATCACCACGCCGATGGGCATCTATTCGGACAAGATCACCGATATCGCCGCGCTTGAAGAAGGCGCGACCTTTGGCATCCCGAACGACCCCACCAATGGCGGGCGCGCGTTGCTGGTGCTGCAACAGCTTGGCATGATCAAGGTCGACCCCGCTGCAGGTCTCGTGCCCACCGTTCTGGACATCACCGAGAACCCCAAAGACCTGTCGTTCAAGGAACTCGACGCGGCGCAGCTGCCCCGTTCGCTGGCCGATCTGGATGCGGCGCTGATCAACACCAACTACGCCATCGCCTCGGGTCTTAGCCCCAAGGAAGATTCCATCGCGATGGAAAGCGCCGACAACCCCTATGTGAACGTGATCGTTGTGCAAGAGGGCAAGGAAGACGCGCCGTGGGTCAAGACCCTGCTAGAGGCGTATCACTCCGACGAGATCAAAGCCTTCATCGACGAAAGCTACCACGGGACCGTCATCACATCGTGGTAAACTGACGCGCCGGATACCGCCAATGACAGGCGGTATCCGGTCTCTTGGGCCGCGCCCTTGTGGTCAGAGCGGCACACGCAGAACGCCCGCGGCGGGCAGTTCGACACCGTGGCAGGCAACCTCTGCATCTGAGTAATTGAACCAGAACCGTTCGCCCCCCGTCGTGCGGGTACGCACCCCTTCGGGCATCGGCAGCACGTCGATCCCTGCCTCGCCGCACAGCCCGCTGATGAATTGGTCGAGCGTGTCGTCATCCAGCCAGCCCCCCAGATAGATCTGCTGCCCGTCGCGCATGGCAACCGGCTCTGCGTCAGCGGTCTGCAAGATCACCTTTGCCGTGCCGTCCAGCACATCACGGTAGCGGATCACTTTCCCACCGCCCTCCAGCGGCACGAAGATGTCATGCCGCAGGCTTTCGACCTGCGTGACTGTTACGTCCACCCCGTCGATTGCGGGGGGCAGCGGCACGGGGATTGCCATCTCGGACGTGCGCGCGCCGCTGCGAGGGCCATAGACGACCGTCGCCGCGCTGCGCGCCAGCGCCTGTTTCAGAGCGTCCGGCATGTGCATCACCCCCGGTGCCATCACCAGCCCGTAGCCGTCAAAATCGCGGCAGGTGGCGGGCAGGATATCGACCGACAGCCCCTGACGCCGCAGCGCCTTGTAGGTGTGAAAGACCAACCCGAAATAGCTTAGATCCGCACCATGGGGCTGGGTCGCCCATGCGAAATCCGCGTCATAGTCGAACAGCAGTGCGACCGGCGCCTGCGCGGGCTGCACATCCGGAGCCTTGGCCATTTCCGCGCCGACCTGCCGGACCTCCGCCATCGCGAAGGCGTCGGCACTGTCGGGGCGGAGCAAGCCGGCGTGCAGTTGCTCTTGGGCGAAAGGGGCCTGTCGCCAGCGGAAATAGCACACCGCTTCGGCCCCGTGAGCGAAGGCCTCCCATGTCCACAGACGCACCATACCGGCCAGTGGCACAGGGTTGTGCGGGGCCCAGTTCACCGGCCCGGGCTGCTGTTCCATCACCCACCAGCGCCCCTTGCCCACGGCGCGGTAAAGATCGTGGTGGAACGCCTGAAAGTCGGGGTCGCCCTGCCGCGCATAGCGGTGCTGCTGCGCCGCATCCGCGCCCACCCGATCCTCAAGAAAGCCCAGCGGGTAGCTGTCCCATGTGGCAATATCAAGATTTTCACCCACTGCGAAATGGTCAAAATCGGTGATCCGGCCCATGTAGTTATGGCTCACGGGGGCGGCGCTGTGCTGGCGGATCACATCAAGCTGAAGCCGGTTGAATGCCACCACCTGATCCGAGCTGAACCGCCGGAACGCCAGACGATGCGCAGGGTTGGCTTCGGTCACGGTCAGGTTGGGCGGGTCGATGTCGTCAAAACTGTCGTAGTCCATCGACCAGAATGTATTCCCCCACGCGGCATTCAGCGCGGCGGGGGTGCCGTAGCGTTGTGCCAGCCAGCCCCGAAAAGCATGGGCTGCCGCATCACTATACGAGATCACCGTGTCGTGGCAGCCGTATTCATTGTCGATCTGCCACGCGGCCACATGGGGGTTCGCGCCATAGCGTTTGGCCATCAACGTGGCAATCGTGACGCATTCCTGCTGATAGCCTTCGTGGCTGAAACAGTAGTGCCTGCGCGACCCGAACTTGCGCGGACGCCCTTCAATATCCACGGCAAGCATATCGGCGTGGCGTTTCAGCATCCAGCGGGGCGGGGTGGCGGTGGGGGTGCCCAGCACAACCCGCAGACCAGCAGCCCCTAAAACCTCGATCGCGCGGTCCAGCCACGCCCAGTCATACTGGCCGGGTTGCGGTTCTAGTTTGCTCCATGAAAACTCGCCGATGCGCACCCATGTCAGGCCCGCCTCTACCATGCGGCGGGCGTCGGCTTCCCACATCTCTTCGGGCCATTGTTCAGGGTAATAGCAAGTCCCTAGGGTTCGTTTCATCACGCCTCACAAAATTATCCGGTGTTCCCGCTGGCCTCGCACGTCCGATGCAAGCTGGAAGGTCTGGCCGTCCTCCGCCCCGTCGCGGCCCTGCGCGGCAGAGGTGACAAAGAGCGTCCGCAGATCCGCACCGCCAAAGGCCGGACAGGTGGCCTGCGCTGCGGGTATATCAACGGTCTGCAACAGGGAGCCATCGGGGCTGTAACGGGCGACCTGCGCGGCCCCCCATTGCGCGTTCCACAGGCAGCCCTCACTGTCGACAACCGCGCCGTCGGGGTTACGCTTGTCTTTCTTGAGATCGACAAACACCTCTGGCGGGGCCGAGGGCCAGCCCTCTGTCGCATCAAGGGGCACGCGCATGATCTGGCGCGTGGGCGTGTCGGTGTAATAGGCAAATTGTCGGTCGGGCGAAAAGCAGATCGCGTTCGAAATGGTAATCTCCGCGAAAAGCAGTTGCAGCGCGCCTTTGTAGTAGCGGTAGATCGCCCCCGCCCCCCGCTCTGCGTTGAAGCCCATTGTCCCGATCCAGAACCCGCCCCACGGGTCGGCGCGCCCGTCGTTTGACCGGGTCAGGGGCTGATCCGCCTCAAGTGGCACGACGAGGGAACGCTCCGCTCCGTTTAGGTCGAACCGCCACAGCGCGGTTTCGGACGCGACAAGCAGGGTCTCCCTATCGATCCACCCGGCGGCAGAGACGCATTCGTCAAACTGCCACGACAGCGTTTTGTCGCCCTGCCGCGACATCAGGGTTTTGCCGAGGATGTCGAACCAGAACAACTGGCCACGTTCGGGGTGCCACAGCGGCCCTTCGCCCAACGCGCACGCCCGCGCATCAAAGAGTGTGGCGTTCAAGAGAGGGTCGCCTTGTCATAGGCGCTTACCGCCGCGCGCGCGCTTTGCGCCACATCAGCCGCGCTTTGCCCCGGTTTATACAGGCTGGACCCAAGGCCAAAACCCGTCACCCCTGCCGCAAGCCATTCCGCAAAATTCGACGGGCCGACGCCGCCAACCGCATAGATTTCGGTCTGCGCCGGAAGCACCGCCCTGATCGCCTTGAGCCCTTCGACCCCCAGCAGGAACGACGGAAACAGCTTGAGCCCATCGGCCCCGGCCTTAAGCGCGGCAAAACATTCCGTGGGCGTCATCACACCGGGATAGGACATCATGCCCGCCGCCTTGCTTGCCGTGATAACAGAAGGGTCCGCATTCGGAGAGACAATCATCCGCCCCCCCACAGCCGCCACCGCCGCGACGTTTTCAACGTCCAACACCGTGCCCGCGCCGATCAACGCGTCGGCCCCATAGGTTTGGGCCATCGTTTCGATGGATTTCAGCGGTTCTGGCGAATTCAGCGGCACCTCGATGCGGGTGATGCCTGCGTCGATCAAGGCGGCGCAGATGTCGGCGGCCTCATGCGGCTGGATGCCACGCAGAATGGCGATGATATTGCGGCTCATACAAGGGCCCCTTTCAATGAACGATAGGCAGAGGTCAGGCCCGCCAGCGTCAGACCCGCGTTATCCAGTGTTTCGGCCTGCACACCCTGTGCGGCCAATGCGCACCGGTAATGCGCGGCGACGCTGTCTGCGCCCAGAATGGCGACATGGCGGCCCCGCCAATAGGGGCGCGTGCCGGCCAGCTCTAGCCCCACAAGCAGCCCTGAAAGCCGCGCCCGCGCCGACCCTGCAGGTGTGCCCTGCAACAGCCCCCCTGCACGCAAACCGAACAGTCTGGAGGCGAAGCTTTGTGGGCTGTCCATCGCCTGCGTGACGCCGTCGATAAAGCTGTCCTCGTCCCACTCTGCCGTGGTGACCGAATGGCGCAGGACCGACTGGCTGGCCAGCAGCGCGAAGATCTCGCCGGTCATGCAGGTCTGGAAGCTCACGATCTCGCCCGCGCTGATGTGGACCCATTTGGTGTGGGTGCCGGGCAGACAGAGGATGCCGTCAAACTCCGGCTGACTGTGCAGCACCCCTGCGATCTGGGTTTCCTCGCCGCGCATCACGTCAGGGGCAGCCATCTGTTTCACGCCGGGCAGGATGTGCACTGCGATCCGCGGGTCATGGGATGGTACCGCAACTGCCGCCCGCGCATCCGGAGGCGCGCAGGGCGTGGCGACGTAGGGGGCCTCGCGCCAGCCTTCGCGGGCGCCCACCATACCCGCGCAGATCACTGGGGTCACATGGTCCGGATCTAGGTAGGGGGCTATCAACGAAAGCAAGGCAGGTTCGAACCCGTCCTGCGTCAGCCCCGCCATCCCCTTGTCAGACCTGTCAGAGGCAAAAGGCGTGCCATCGGCCCCCATCATCCAGACCCGCAGGTTTGACGTGCCCCAATCGACAGCGATCCATTCAGCGTAGTGTTGCACGGTATCCCTTCCTATCCGGTGACCACAACGCCGCCATCGACGGCCATCAACTGCCCCGTCATCATGCGGCTGGAGGCAGAGGATAAAAACAGCACCGCATCCACGATGTCTTGCGGCTTCAACGTATCCTTAAGGCATTGCCGGTCGATATGCGCCGCCAGTGCTTCGGGCGTGACCCATTGTTCGATCTGCTTTTCCGTCAACACCCATCCCGGTGCCAGCGCGTTAAAGCGGATCTTGTCCGGCCCGAATTCCCGCGCCAGCGAACGGGTCATACCGTTGATGCCGGCGTTGGCGGTCGTATAGGCAGGATAGCCCGCATTCCCCATCATATACGAGATCGAGCTCATGTTCACCACGGCCCCGCCGCCCGCGGCGCGCATCCCTGCGACCACGGCCTGACAGGCGAAGAAATAGGACTTGAGGTTGATCGCCTGCGACTGGTCCCAGAAGTCTTCGGTGACCTCCTCGGCGGTGTGACGGGCATCATTGGCGGCGTTGTTCACCAGAACCGTGACAGGGCCATGCTCATCGGCAGCCGCGGCCAGACTGGACCGAAGTGCCGCAATATCCGAGATATCGCAGACCTGCGCATGGGGGCGCAGGCCGTGTTTTTCTTCCATCTCGTTGCAAAACGCGGTGGCGTCGCTGCGTTGGACAAAGCTGACCTTGGCCCCCTGCGCCAGAAACCCGTCGGTCAGAAAGGCACCGATCCCCGCGCCGCCGCCGGTGATGAACACCGACCGGTCGCGCAGATCGGGGAATGTTGCGTTCAGGGTCATCAGTGGCTCTCCCGTGTGACGGGGCGGGTGTCTTTACCCACCAGAAAATCAAGGTCCGCGCCTTTATCTGCCTGCAATACCGTCTCGGTATAGAGCTTGGCATAGCCGCGGTCGTATCGGGGCGGTTCGGGTACCCAGGCAGCGCGGCGCTCTGCCAGCACCTCGTCAGAGACAAGCACGTCCAATGTGCCCTGCCCCACCGACAGCCGGATACGGTCGCCGGTCTGTACCAGCCCCAGATTGCCGCCTGCGTTGGATTCAGGGCTGACGTGCAGGATCACGGTGCCATAGGCGGTGCCGGACATACGCGCGTCGGACACGCGCACCATGTCGCGCACGCCTTCTTTGACCAGACGCGCGGGGATCGGCATGTTGCCGACTTCGGGCATACCGGGGTACCCCTTTGGGCCGCAGCCCTTGAGCACAAGAACCGTATCCGCGGTCACCGGCAGATCCTCGCGGTCGATATTGGCTTTCATATGCTCGATATTCTCGAAGACATATGCCTCGCCCTCGTGTTCCAGCAATGTGTCCGTCGCCGCCGAGGGTTTCACGATCGCCCCGTTGGGCGCGATATTGCCGCGCAGCACCTTCAACCCGGCCGCAGGGCGCAGCGGATTATCCAGCGGGCGGATCACATCCTCGTTGTAGCATTCAGCCCCTTCGGCATAGGCAAGGATATCCCCACCCATGACGGTCTGCGCGGGCCGCAGCTTGTCGCGCAGATGGGACAGCACCACGGGCATCCCGCCCGCATAGCAGAAATCCTCCATCAGATATTTACCCGAGGGCATGCAGTTGACCAGCAGCGGGATATCCGACCCAAGCTCGAAATCGTCGAGCGTCAGGTCGATGCCGACGCGGCCCGCAATGGCCAGCAGATGGATCATGGCATTGGTCGATCCGCCGACAGCGGCATTGGCCAGAATAGCGTTCTCGATAGAGGCACGGGTAACGACCTGCGACAGCTTGATATCTTCCTCGACCATCTCGACGATGCGCTTGCCGGTCAGATGCGCCAGCGCCATGCGGCGCGCATCAACGGCAGGCAGCGCGGCGTTGGTGGGCAGCGACATCCCCATCGCCTCTACCACGCTTGCCATCGTGGAGGCTGTACCCATCGTCATACACACGCCCTTGGACCGGCTCATGCCGGATTCAGCGGCCATGAAATCCTGCAAGGTCATCTCGCCCGCGCGCACATCTTCCGAGAACTTCCACACATCCGTGCCAGAGCCGATGTCCTTGCCCTTCCACTTGCCGTTCAGCATCGGGCCGGAGCTGACAACGATCGTCGGCAGATCGACGCTTGCCGCGCCCATCAGCTGACCCGGCGTGGTCTTGTCACAGCCGCCCAGCAGAACCACCCCATCGATACCATAGGCGCGGATGCTTTCTTCGACGTCCATCGCCAGCAGGTTGCGAAACAGCATGGCGGTCGGCTTCATCTGGGTCTCGCCAAGGCTCATCACCGGAAATTCGACCGGAAAGCCCCCTGCCTCCCACACGCCGCGCTTCACCCCTTCGGCCAGATCGCGCAGGCCCGAGTTGCACGGGGTCAGTTCGGACCATGTATTGCAGATACCGATAATGGGGCGGCCATCAAACGCGTGGTCGGGAAAGCCCTGATTTTTCATCCAGCTGCGGTGAATGAACCCGTCCCGATCATTCTTGCCGTACCAAGCGCGGTTGCGTTTCTCTTTTGTCATAGCCGTGTTCCTTCAATGACCCACATGCGTTCAGGGAACGACCATGGCAGGGTCACGCCATGGTTCATGAGGTACTGGCCCGACAGCACCAGATCGCGGGTCTTGAGCGCGGCATCGCCCCGTGACAGCGCGACCGCCTCGTCGCGGTTTGCCAGCGTGATCCGGTAGCGCGCTTGCGGGTCAAGTGCGGTCAGCCGCAGCGGGCGCGGTGAGATCTGGGCCGAGGTCGCGGCCTTGCCTGCGAACACCACGAAACGCATCCCATCGGCGGCCTGTTGCTGCTCTGCGATCACCGCCGGATCAGCGCTGTCGAGCCGCAGGATATCCGCAGTGCGCATCCATCCGCGATTGTCCTTCCACCACTGCGTGACCTGTTTCAGCACATCGGTTTCGCGGGCGTCGAGCTCGCGCGGGTCCATCTCGAACCCCATGTGGCGCTGCGCGGCGACCCAGGCGCGAAAACTGATGTCCAGCGTGCGGCCGGAGGTATGGCAGTGGCGTGGGCCGACATGGCTGCCGGTCACGGCAGCGGGCAGGAACAAGGCAGCGTCATGCTGGATGCGAAGCCGTTCCAGCGCGTCGTTGCTATCCGACAGCCAGACCCGCTGGGTCCGCGCCATGATCCCAAAATCGATCCGTCCCCCGCCTGACGCGCAGCTTTCAATCTCGACCAGCGGGAAATCGGCGCGTAACCGGTCCAGCAGCGCATAGACGCCGCCTGTCTGCGCCGCGTCGGGTGCGGGCAACACGCGGTTATGGTCCCATTTGATATAGTCGATGGCATTGTCGCGCAGCACCGTGGCGATACGGTCGTAGAGCAGATCTTGGACCTGCGGCAGCGCCATGTTCAGCACCAGCTGCTGACGCCCCTCTATCTGGTCCTGCGGGCCCAGAATCCAATCGGGGTGGGCACGGTAGAGGTCGCTATCGCGCGAGATCATCTCGGGCTCGAACCAGAGGCCAAAATGCATCCCCAAGCCCTGAACATGGTCGATCAGCGGGGTCAGCCCCTTGGGGTATTTGCGCGGATCGATGATCCAGTCGCCCAGACTGCTGGTGTCGTCGTCGCGCTGTCCGAACCAGCCGTCATCCAGCACGAAACGCTCTGCCCCCAAAGCGGCAGCACGGTCGGCGATATCGGTCAGGACAGACCAGTCGTGGTCGAAATACACCGCTTCCCAACAGTTGTAATGGACGGGGCGCGGGGTGTCGGGCTTGGGCCATGTCACGATGCGGTCGCGCAGATGGCGCTGAAAGCTGACGGCACAGCCGTTCAGGCCGGTGTCAGAATAGGTCAGGTAAAGCGGTGCCGTCTGGAACTGTGTCGCGGGGGCGTCCTGGGTGCCAGCCGCATGGCCCCATTGCACCTGCCGCCGCCCGTCCTGAAGCTCTTCGGCGATCATTGTATGACCGCCCGACCAGCCATAGTGGAACCCGTAGCACGTCCCTTGGGTGTTTGTGGTCCCCGTGGTCGGGATCAGCAATCCGGGGAAGTGTTCGTGGCCCGTGCGGCCCGTACGGTTGTCGCGCGCGTGAATACCTGCGCGCCACGGGGTGCGGTTCAACTGGAATTCACCGCACCACCTGCCCGAGACGTCGATCATCTCTGTGCTCAGCTGCGGCGCGGGCATGACCGGCGCGGCAAGCCAGTGCAGGCGCACGGGCTGCGCGGCCTCCAGTGTCGTCTGGCAGGCGATCACGCCGGTTCCCGCATCAACCGCAAAGTCAAAGGTCAGCGTCAGCCCCTCGTCCGGTGCCGCGCAGGTGAACCGCAGCCCTGCATCCTGCACCACGTTGCGCAGGTGAAACACGGGGCGCAGCGGCGTGCCATCGGCGCGCGCAAGCGCGATCCCCGCCTGCCCCGGAAAGCTACGCCCGGCTTCGGGGCACAGCGACAGATCAGGGGTCTCGTCCAGCATGCCGCCGGTCACGTCGATGGCATGGGCGGCGCAGATCTCTTCCAGATTTTCGCCGTCGGGCAGCGGGCTGCCCCAATAGACCACCTGCGGCAAGCGGTCGTGCGCAGCGGCCAGAGCAAGCGTCTGGTGCCCGTCATCAAGGCGGTAGGTCTGTGTCATAACTCTCTACTTTACTGCGCCAAGCGTGAGACCGGCGATGAAGTGTTTTTGCATCAGAAAGAACATCGCGACCGGCGGAAAGGCGGCGACGATCGATCCCGCGCTCATCAGGTGATAGGCTGCGCGGAACTGCGAGTTGAATTCGGTGATGCCCGCGGTGACAGGTTGCGCGCTTGGCCCTTGGGTCAGCACGACCGCCCAGAAATAATCGTTCCAGATGAAGGTAAAGACCAATACCGCCAGCGCGGCCAGCGCGGGCTTCATCAGCGGCAGCACGACAAAGAAAAAGATGCGCCACTCGGCCACGCCCTCGACGCGGGCGGCCTCGATCAAGGGGAAGGGCAATGCGCGGATGAAGTTGCGCATGAAGAGCGTGCAAAAGCCCGTCTGGAACGCCACGTGAAACAGGACCAACCCCTGAATGCTGTCATACATCCCCAGCGATATGGTCAGGTCGCGCACGGGCACCATCAGGATCTGGAACGGGACAAAGTTGCCCGCGATGAACATGAAGAAGATCAGCAGGTTGCCCTTGAACTTATAGATACCCAAGGCGAACCCCGCCATGCTGGACAGTGCAATCGCCCCCAGCACAGTGGGCAGCGTGATAAAGACCGAGTTCATCAGGTAACGCGGCATATTGCTTTCAAAGAAGACCTTGCCGTAGTTCGTCAGCCCCTCGAAGCTGGACGGCCATCCCCAGTAATTCCCGGCGGCGAAATCCGACCCCGGTTTGATAGAGAACAGCGCCACCGCGATCAGCGGCAAGAGCCACAGGATCAGCGCGACGGGCAGCAACGTCTGATAGGTCAGCTGGCGGCTGCGCGATTGTTTGGCGATCGGTGTAGGGAACATCAGCGAGCCTCCCGCTCTTCGCGCCACATGGCATAGAGGAAATAGGCGATGAACCCGAGCATGATGAGGAACAGGATCACCGCGATGGCAGAGCCGTAGCCCATGCGGAAGCCGAACTCGGACAGCGCTTCTTCGAACATGTAGAACGACAGCACGCGGGTCGATCCGAAGGGGCCGCCGTTGGTCATGACGCTGATCAGGTCAAACGACCGCAGCGCGCCGATGATGGTGACGACAAAGGCGATGAACGTCGCGGGCTTGAGCTGCGGCAGGATGATGTACCACAGCATCTTGCGCCCCTTGGCCCCGTCCAGTCGCGCGGCCTCGATCTGCTCGGGATCCACCGCATTCAGACCCGTTAGATAAAGGATCATGCAATAGGCCGTCTGCGGCCACAGCCCCGCCGCGATGATCCCGTAGGTCGCCGTAGACGGATCGCCCAGGATATTCACCGGCCCTGCCCCGAAAATCGCCAGCATCGCGTTCAGCAGCCCTTCGCGTGGCAGGTAGAACCACGAAAACACCAGCCCGACGACCACCTGGGAAATGACAAAAGGAAAGAAGAACAACGACTTGTAGATACGGATGCCGCGCACGGTCTGGTTCAGGAACAAGGCGATGAACAGCCCCGCAGGCACCGCCAGCAAATACAGCACCAGCCATTTGAGGTTGTTCCAGAACGAGATCTCGAACTTGCGGTCCATCTTCTGGTCGCCGATCCCCAGCAACCTTTCGTAGTTCGCGGTGCCGACAAAGGTCTTTTCCCCCAGTCCGTCCCACTGGTAGAAACTGATCGCGACGCTTTGGCCGATGGGAATGATCACATAGACCGCAAAGAACAGCATCGCCGGCAGCAGGAAAAGCCACGGCGTCAGCGCGATCTCGTTGCGTTTGTACCAACTGCGCGCGGGGGGCGGTGTTGTTGCTGCCATGCCGTGGTCTCCGGTAAATCAACACATGCGAAAACCGGCCGTCGGCGGGCTTGCGAATGGATTGAGGCGGTGGGTTGCGTCCCCCCGATGCGGGAGGACGCGACGCTTTAGCGTTATTCGTAGATGCGCTGACGCGTTTCTTCGAGACGCTCTAGGATGTCGTCGAGGTTATCGGGAACCACCATGAATTCCTGCAACCCCTCCATGCCGACGCTGGCCATCTCGGCGCTGAAGTCGCGGTCAAAGAACTGGGCCACGCCGCCTTTGGCGCTGGTGTTCAGCATCTCGAAACCCTGCTCGAGGAACTCGTCCTTATCGACCGAGGATTCAGAGTTGATGGGCAGCTGCCCCAAGGCGTCGCCTGCGTTGATCTTGGTCTGCACATCAGCCGATGTCACATACTGAAGGAACGCGCGGGCGTTTTCCTTGTTCTTGGCGCCTGACGGGATGTGGAACGTGTCGGTCGGGGCATCCTCGCCCTGTGGCACATCCGCGATCTTCGGGAACTGGTAGAAGTCGATCTGGCTGTCGTCCAGGCCGCCTTCGCGCATCGCGGCAACGGCGAAGTTCCCCATCAGATAGGCCACCGCCTCGCCTTCGATCATGAAGTTCAACGCTTCCTGCCAGGAATAGGATTGGTGATCGGCGACATAGCCACCCATGTCGATGATCTTGCGCCAGTTGGCAAAGGTTTCGCGGACGCGCGGATCGGTCCAGGGCACCTCGCCACGGGCCAGTTCCATATGGAAGTCGAAGCCGTTGGTGCGCATGTTCAGATAGTCGAACCAGCCGCCAGCGGTCCACAGGAACTTGGTCCCGATGGCATAGCACGCACGGCCCGAGGCAACGATCTTTTCGCAGTTCGCAAGCTCTTGCTCAAAGGTTTCAGGCTCGGTCAGTCCCAGTTCCTTGAAGATATCTTCGCGGTAGTACATGCCCCACTGATAGTAGGTATAGGGCACACCATATTGCTTGCCGTCGATGGTCAGCGCACCTTTGACAGACTCAAGCCCGGGCAGATCGCCGTTGGCGTACATATCAGAGATGTCCTCGAACAACCCGGCAGAGACATAAGGGCCCATGCGGTTCGCGGCATACCAGTTGACCACATCGGGCGGGTTCGCCCCCAAGGCGTTCCGGATCTGCGTCTTCCACGCTTCGCGGTCGACGATCGTCAGTTCGATATCGACGTCCGGATGCAGCTCTCCGAAACCGGCTGCCAAGCTCTCCATCACCGCGCGCGGCGCGGGGTTCGACATGTCAGAGGTGATCTTGAGCTCCCCTGAAAGCTGACTTTCGTCCGCGACAGCAAACGATGTTGAAAATCCCGCAGCGACAACAGCCGCGAGTGACCTCTTGAGAATGGAATGCATGGTATCCTCCCTGATGCTTCCGCAATCCAAAACTGTCTCATTATTTGAAACTTAGTTTTGTATATTGATATATAAGATCAAGCTCGCTAGCCTTGTCAACAGTTTGGTGCGCCGCATGGGGGATGGGTCAGTCAAAAGACCCCACAGGATGCAGCGCCCTGAGGGACGGAGAACGATATGAATGTGGTGAACAGCGACGGGACTGTTGCAAAGGCACTGAGCGTGCTGGATCAGGTGACAGCAATGGGCCGCCCTGTCCGCATGCGCGAATTGCTGGAGACATCGGAGTTTCCAAAACCGACGCTGTACCGGCTACTTCAGACGCTCACCAGTCAACGTATGCTAAGCTATGACAAGGATCAGCAGACCTATGCGCCGGGCATCCGTCTGGTCAGCCTTGCCCATTCCGCATGGTCGCAAGCCTCGCTTGCACCGATTGCCGCCCCCTATATCAGCGCCCTCGGCGAACGCCTGCGCGAGGCGATCCACCTTGCGCAAATCGACAACGGTCAGGTCGTGTTCGTCGACAAGCGTCAGGCCAGCAGCCGCTTTGCCACGCTGGCGCGCACCGGTCAGGTCGCCCCTGCCTATTGCACAGGAGTCGGTAAGGCGATTCTCGCGCATCTTGAACCCGAAGCACAGGCGCAGGCGCTACAGCAGCAGGCGTTTTTGAAATATACCGATGCCACCCATACCAGCACCGAAACCCTTGTGCGCGAGCTGGAACAGATCCGCGCCGAGGGCATCGCCTTTGACCGCGAGGAACACGAGGCCGGCATCATCAGCATCGCCGCCCCCATTCTGACCGACGCGGGTCGCGTCGTGGGTGCCGTATCCATTGCAACCGCAACACACCGTCATACGCTGGACGGTCTGAATGCGTTCCGCCCTGCCCTGCTTGAGTGTGCCACCCGCATCGGGGCCGAGGCGCAGTCCTGGCAGTCCCCCTCTGTCCCCTCATAAAAGGAAGTCGTATATGGCCGGTGTCGTCATGAAAGATGTCGTGAAACGCTATGGCGGTGTTCAGGTGATACACGGGATCGACCTTGAAATCGAAAATGGCGAGTTTTGCGTTTTTGTCGGCCCGTCAGGCTGCGGCAAGTCGACCTTGCTGCGCATGATTGCCGGGCTGGAAGAAACCACCGAAGGCAGCATGAGCATCGGCGACCGGGATGTGACCCGCATGGACCCGGCAGAGCGCGGGGTCGCGATGGTGTTCCAGACCTACGCGCTCTATCCGCATATGACCGTGCGCGACAACATGGGGTTCGGCCTGAAAATGAACGGCCATCCCAAAGCCGAGATCGCCCAGAAGGTGGCCGAGGCGACGCGGATCCTGAAGCTGGAAGAGTATCTTGACCGCAAGCCCGCCGCCCTGTCGGGGGGCCAGCGGCAACGCGTATCTATCGGGCGCGCCATCGTACGCGGCCCCGAAGTCTTTCTGTTCGACGAACCGCTGTCCAACCTCGACGCCGAGTTGCGCGTCGAAATGCGCGTCGAGATCGCCCGCCTGCATAAGGAAATCGGGGCGACGATGGTCTATGTCACCCACGATCAGGTAGAGGCGATGACCCTCGCCGATAAGATCGTGGTGCTGCGCAAGGGCCGGATCGAACAGGTCGGCGCTCCGCTTGATCTGTACCGCGATCCTGACAACCGCTTTGTGGCCGGCTTCATCGGTTCGCCCGCGATGAACTTTCTGGATGGCACCACCAGCGGCGGCAAGGTCGTGCTGGACGGGTTGGACGGCAGCTATGCCCTGCCCGTGACCCCACCCGAAGACGGCCGGGACATCACCCTCGGCATCCGGCCGGAACACATCGAAATTGAACCCCAAGGCAAAGGCTTCACCGTCGAAATGACCGAGGCTCTTGGCGGCGTGTCCTATGTTCACCTGCTGTCCGACACCGGTGCCAAGATCATCGTCGAGGAACGCGGCGACGACCGGTCTCGCGAAGGGGCGCAGGTTGGCGTGAAAATCCCGCCAGAGCGGGCGATGCTGTTTGACGCCAACACCGAACAACGTCTGCGCTAAGGCGCAGGCGGGTCATCGGTCACGTAAACCTAGACAGAACCAGACATTCCTGAAAAACAGTTGGGGCGTGCAAGCGAGCCTTGCGCGACAGTCCCGCCGGAGCCGACCGCCCGGGCGGGACGGGCACCGTAGATAGGGAAGCAGATTAATGGCGAAACCGAGACTTACGCTCACCTATATCGTGGAACCGCCCTCTTACGACATCATGGCCTGTAGCCTGCTTGCCTCTGTACGCGAGCAGTTTTCCGAAGACGTGGCCTGCATCGGCTATGTGCCCGAACATCGCATGAACGACGTTCACCCCTCGGTGTTCATCGCACACGAGAAAATGGGCGCGGAGCTGCGCCCGATGAAAACGGAAGGCATGTGGCGCGAGCCCTATCCCCACGGCAACAAGATCATCGCCGCGATGCAGCCCCGCGAGAGCGAGTTTTCCGCCTTTGTGGATTCCGACGTCTTGTTTATCCGCCCCAATACAATCGACAATATCGTCAAATCCGGCCATGTTTCCTGCTCTGTCGCGGCCAGTATGTATTGGGCGCAGAAAGACATCTGGGACCTGATCTACGGGGCCTTCGATATGGAGATCCCCGAAGAGCGCGTGTACCTGATGCGCCAGTCGCGCCGCCCCAAAGTGCCCTATTTCTCGTCCGGTTTCGTCCTTTTCCCCGAAGGCGAAGGACCACAGGGCCGGTTTGCCGATGTCTGGTACGAGACGGCCCGACGGATTGACGAGATTGACACGCTGGAAAAGCGACGCCCCTATCTGGATCAGATGAGCCTTCCTGTCGCCATCCGCCGTGCGGGCCTGACATGGAACCCGCTGGCGGAAGAGCAACATTATATCCTGGGCGGCAAGATACGGGGGGAGCCCCTGCCCGAAGATCGCGATATCTTCACGGTGCATTACCGCAACCCCAAGGTGCTGGAAGAAGTCGGCCTAAAGCATAAATCCCGACGCATGCTGCGCCGTCAAACGGGCGTCAGCTTTGTGCGCCGCTTGGCCCGGACAGACGAGCCCACGCCCGAGTAATCCCGCCGGCCTACGCAAACCATTGATATTGGCGCGCCTTGCGCCATCTTGACCCTCAGCGGTTGTTGACGATGACGACCCTGAGGGAAGCGGTATGTCCAATCAATGAACAGTCTACGCAGTACGATTAAATCTTTATACGATGGGCAGAACACGCGCTCGCGCCGGTTTCGCTACGGGTTGATCCTGTTTGATTCCCTGACGATCATCTATTTCATCGCGACCGCCGCGCTGCCGTCAACGCCGGTGATTACGGCGGTCAATGCGTTCTTTGGCCTGTTCATCCTGTTCGACCTTGCCGCGCGTCTTTGGATTTCCACGAACCTGCGCAAAGAGCTTACGCGCATCTACACCCTTGCCGATCTGGTGGTGGTGATATCGCTGGTGCTGGCACCGCTTATGGCCGAAAGCTTTGCGTTCCTGCGGGTCTTGCGCGGTTTGCGGCTGATCCATGCCTATCACCTGCTGCACGATCTACGACGCGAAAGCGCGTTTTTTCGCAAACACGAGGACGCGATCCTTGCGGCGGTCAACCTGCTGGTGTTCATCTTTGTCATCACATCGCTGGTGTTTGTGCTGACCTTTGAAGAGGACGCGGGTGTCGCGGGCTATGTCGATGCACTGTACTTTACAGTGGCGACGCTGACGACAACGGGGTTTGGCGACATCACGATGACGACAACGGGTGGCAAGCTGCTGTCGGTGTTCATCATGGTGGTCGGGGTCGCGCTGTTCGTGCAATTGGCGCGGACGATTTTCCAACCCTCCAAGATCAAGCACACCTGCCCCGAATGTGGCCTCAACCGTCACGAGACAGACGCCGTTCACTGTAAACACTGCGGCACCACGCTCAAGATCGAGACGAAGGGCGATACGGGCGGTTAATGTCGCAGGGTATCAGACACGCGCGTGGCTGTTCTAGCGCGCGGATCCCTTCATAAAGGACGCACGCTGATCTTTCTTGATGAACGTCCAGGCGATGAACCGGCTGGTTTTTTGCCCCTGCGCCATCTCGACCACATCGCAGTTGGCGACCTTGGCCTTTTTCAGGATTTTATAAAGCGTCTGCACGTTGTCCTTTTTCGACACAAGTGACGTAAACCACAGACATTGCCCCGCAATCGCGCGGCTTTGGTCGACCATGCTGGCGATGAACTTGATCTCGCCGCCGGGGCACCAGAGCTCGGCGTTTTGCCCGCCGAAATTGAGCTTGCCTGAACGCCCTTTGCCAAGGTTCGCCCATTTCCGTTGCGTGCCCTTCGTCGCCCTTTCCATTGAGGCATGAAAGGGCGGGTTGCACAGGGTGACGTGAAAACGGTCGTCAGGATTGATCACCCCGTCGAAAATATCCTCGTGGTTCTCTTGCAGCCGCAGGTCCACGTCCAGCGCGTTGGCCTTTGCAATCTGTTGCGCAGACTTGATGGCAACAGGGTCGATATCGACACCGGTAAACTGCCAGCCATAGGCGCTTTGCCCCGTCAGCGGGTAGACCAGGCTTGCGCCGGTGCCGATGTCCAACGCCTTGATCTGCGGCCCACGCGGAGTCTCGTTGTTGTTGCTGCGCGCAAGCAGATCGGCCAGATGGTGGATATAATCCACGCGCCCCGGAATGGGCGGGCAAAGGTAGTTCGGCGGGATGTCCCAGAAATCAATGCCGTAGTCCGCCTTGAGCAGCGCCCGATTGAGCATACGCACAGCCGCCACGTCCCGAAAATCGATGGTGGTCTGCCCCGCTGGATTGAGGCCGGTAAACGGCCCTAGCTCGGGGAGGGCCGCAATCAGACGCGCGAAATCATACCCCTCATTGTGGAGGTTGCGGGGGTGCAGGTTGGTTTTGGTGGCCATGGGAAAGCCTTTGTTGAAAGTGGTGAAAAGCAGCCAGGCCGTTAGCCCGTCTTACCCCCTGAAGGCCCCATAGTAAAACCGAAGACGCGGCCGTTGGCCTCGGGGAAGACCCAAGCTCCCTATTTTCAGCGTCTTACCGCCCCGCCATCGTGGACAGGACATCATCACGCTGGATCAGGCGATGCCAAACGACTGCCATGAAGATATGCCCAAGCACCACAAGGGCAAGGATCCAGCCCAGCTCTCCATGCCATTCCGCGGGCGCTTGCATCCAGGCGACCTCGGCGGTTTGGGGCAAAAATATCTGTACCCCGAAATAGCTCAGCCCACGGGTCCCGCCCGCTGCGGCCAAGAGCCGTACGCCCGGGACGATCACCATCAAGGCATATAGAACCACATGACCCGCGACAGCCGCCTGCCCCATCAAACCGGCATTCGTAGGCCGCCGTTGGATGTTCGCCAGCCCCCACAGACCACGCACGAGGACCAGCGCAAACAGCGTCACCCCCAGCGTCGTATGGTAGCCCCAAAGAAGCTCGCGCAGGGTGTTCTCTCGCGGAAGCGCCCAATGCGCCGCGGCGGAGATAAACTGCGCCGCAAACAATGCGGCCATGCCCCAGTGAAGCAGCCGGCTTACGGCACCGTAACGGGTTGGTGTATCAGATAGTTGTGTCACAAAATGCCCCTGTCTCTGGCGATATCACGATCGTTAATTACAGCGTCTGCGCGGTCACCTTAGGCAGGCAACTGCGCTGGATGAACCCTTAACAGACCATCCAGCGCAGTTGTCGCGCAAATCATTCAAGCCGCGTCCCGTTCAACATACGGATATTCCCGCCCCTGCGGTCGACAACTCGGTCAGATCGACTTCTGGTTCACGCGCTTCGACAGCTCGGCGGCGCTTTCCTTACGCTCGCTATAGCGATCCAGCAGGTAGTCTTTCCTGTCTTTGGTCAGCATCGTGAACTTCACCAGCTCTTCCATGACATCAACGACCCGATCATAGAATGGCGATGGCTTCATCCGATCCGCGTCGTCAAACTCCAGAAAGGCTTTGGGGGTGGAGGACTGGTTCGGGATCGTGAGCAACCGCATCCAACGCCCAAGAATGCGCAGCTGGTTCACGGCGTTAAAGCTTTGCGACCCCCCGCTGACCTGCATGACGGCCAGCGTTTTGCCCTGCGTCGGGCGCACACCGCCCAAGGACAGCGGAATCCAGTCGATCTGGGTTTTCATGATGCCGGTCATGGCCCCGTGGCGTTCGGGTGAACACCAGACCATCCCGTCGGACCATGTGACCAGATCACGCAGCTCCTGCACTTTGGGGTGACTGGCGTCGGCATCATCCGGCAGCGGCAGGCCCGACGGCGAATAGGTACGCGTCTCGGCCCCCAGCCGTGTCAGGATGCGCGCGGCTTCTTCGGTCATGAGCCGGCTGAACGACCGGTCCCGCAGTGATCCGTAAAGCAGCAGGATACGCGGGCGGTCCGCGTCTGCTGCGGGCTCAAGCAGACGCGCCGCATCAATCGCTTTGAAATGGGTGTCATCAAGGTTCGGGGTATCAGGCAACTCGGTTTCCTTCCGCGTCAATCAGTAAAGAGCCGTCTTCCTTGGTCAGCGGCCCCTGTGGGAGGTGGTCAAGCAAGTCCAGCACGGCCTCGCTTGGGCGGCACAGCCGGACGCCTTTGGGCGTGCAGACAATGGGGCGATTGACCAGGATGGGGTGTTCCAGCATGGCGGCCAAAAGGGCTTCGTCGCCCACGTCAGGATTCAACAGCCCCAATGCCTCTGCCGGAGATCGCTTTACCCGCAAGGCGCTGCGCGGTGTCAAACCCGCCGCCGCGAAAAGCCCCAGAAGCTGTTCGCGCGTCCAGCCGGTATCAAGATAGGGGATCACCACTGGCTCCACGCCCGATGCTTTTATGATGGCCAGCACATTGCGGGACGTGCCGCAGTCGGGATTGTGGTGAATGACAACACTCATGCTGACCCCTCCGAGGCAGGGAACCAGTGGCGGGTTCTGTTTGCAAAAGCGACAAGCGACAGCATGACAGGCACTTCGACCAAGACACCGACCACCGTCGCCAATGCCGCACCAGAGCCGAGCCCGAAAAGGCTGATCGCAACCGCGACGGCCAGCTCGAAAAAGTTGGAGGTGCCGATCAAGGCGCAGGGGGCCGCTACGTTGAAGGGGATACCCCAGGCCCGCGCGACCCCATAGGCCAGAAAGAATATCCCGTAGGACTGGATCAGAAGCGGCACAGCGATCAGGGCAATCACCAGCGGCCGGTCCAGGATCACCTCGCCCTGAAACGCGAAAAGCAAGACCACCGTCACAAGCAGACCGATGATCGAAAACGGCTGCACACCCGACTTGAACCGATCCACCGCCGCTTCGCCGCCTTGCGCAAGCAGCCGCTGGCGCGTCAGATACCCCACAAAAAGCGGCAGCATCACGTAAAGGCCCACGGACAACAGCAGCGTATCCCAGGGCACGACGATATCCGTGGCCCCCAGCAAGAAGGCAACGATGGGCGCGAAGGCGAACACCATGATGACGTCGTTCACGCTCACCTGCACCAGCGTATAGGTCGCATCCCCCCGCGTCAGGTTCGACCAGACGAACACCATCGCGGTACAGGGCGCGGCCCCCAGCAGGATAACGCCCGCAAGATAGGCCTGCGCGTCATCCGGCGGGATCAGACCTGCGAAAAAGTAGTTGAAAAACAATACGCCAAGGGCGGCCATGGTGAAGGGTTTGATCAGCCAGTTCACCACCACCGTGACAACCAACCCTTTCGGCTTGTCCCCCACCTGACGCAAGGCTCCGAAATCCACCCCGACCATCATCGGGAACACCATCGCCCAGATCAGCACCGCAACGGGCAGGTTCACCGACGCCACCTCAAGCCCGGCAAGCATACCAAACGCCGTCGGGAACAGATTGCCAAGCAGCAGCCCCGCGCCAATCGCCAGCGCCACCCAGACGGACAGCCATTTTTCAAACGTGCCCAGACCCGCCGCCGCGGGAAGTGTCGTATCAGTCATGTCGAACCTTCAAAAATTGCAGCCCCTTGGCCGTGAATATGTGGTTGCCCGATGTCAGCACAGGAATGTTACAGGACCAATGCGGCACCTCCCCCATGCGCGCCTAACAGGGGCAGGCGAGCTCGTTTATGATGGGCTGGCAGAGTTCCGGGCGCCCGCCGCAGCAATCCTCCATCAGAAAAGCGAGCAAACCGCGCAGCCCCTCCATATCGGCAAAGTAACGAATGCTTCGCCCTTCGCGCTTGCTGCGAATAAGGCCCGAACGCGCCAAAATCGCGAGGTTGGTCGACATCGTATTCTGTCGCACCCCCAAGGTGTCGCCGATATCGCCTGCCGACATCCCCCCTTCTCCGGCTGTGATGAGAAGACGGAAGACATCAAGGCGGGTGACCTGACTGAGCGCCGCAAAAGCGTCGAGAGCATGATTCTTATCCATATATCGGGAATTATTGATTCATTGGACACAGGTCAAGCCCTGATGTGCAACCCGTTGCGCTTGCGCGAAACTATGGGCAATCTACGCGCCCCTTCAAAGGCGCAAGGGACGCGGGGGCGTAGCGTGAACATGGCACGACGCCCCCGCGTGATCTCTATTACTTAAAGCCCACCAAGCACCTGTTTGCCAATCACGCGACCGCTTTCTTGCCGCAGATGCGCTGCGCGCAGCGCCTCGACGGTCAGCGCCTCGCCGCGCTCGGTGACTGTCGACTGCAATGTGCCTGCGTCGATCATCGCTGCAACGCGGTTCAGCAGGTCTTGCTGGGCATCCATATCGTCGGTTTCGAACATCGAACGGGTGAACATGAATTCCCAATGGATGCTCAACGCCTTGGGTTTGGCCGCCTTGATATCCAGCGCCTCGGGGTCGTCGATCAGCGCGATCTGGCCGCGGGGCGCGATCAAGTCGATGATTGCGGGCCAATGCTGATCCGTGGCCGTCAACGCGGCGACATAGCTTGGGGTCTGGCCCAACTCTCCCAGCTGCGCGGCTAGGTCACCGCGATGGTCAATCACGTGATCCGCCCCCATCTTGCGCACCCAATCCTGCGTCTCGGGTCGAGAGGCCGTCGCAATGACGGTAAGCCCGGTCAGCGCTTTGGCCAACTGGATGAGGATAGAGCCGACGCCGCCAGCGCCACCGATCACCAGCAAGCTTTGCCCCGCGCCGCCCCCTTCGGTCAGGCGGAAGGCGTCGAACAACATCTCCCACGCGGTGATCGAGGTCAGCGGCAGCCCCGCCGCTTCGGTAAAGTCGAGGCTGGCCGGCTTGCGCCCGACGATCCGTTCATCGACGACATGGAATTCCGCATTGGTGCCCGCGCGCGTGACGTCGCCCGCATAGAAGACCTCGTCGCCGATCGTATAACCGGTGACCGACGCGCCCACCTCGGCCACGACACCTGCCGCGTCAAAGCCCAGGACGCGCGCCCCGCCCTCGGGTTGGGCCGCTGCGCGCAGCTTCACGTCGACCGGATTGACCGAGATGCCTTTCACCGCGACCAGCAGATCACGCGGTCCCACCTCGGGCCGGTCGATTTCAATCAGATCAAGCGTGTCCGCAGGGCCCGCCGCGCTATAGCCAATGGCTTTCATTTCTTTGTTCCTTCATTGTGTCGCTGAAAAATAGGTCTTGTGAAACGGTAGAAAACCGGCATTTTTCCGATTTGATTATTCGGATAGCGGAGATAATAGCGGTGGATACTGACAACCTGCGCCTTTTTGTGATGGCCGCCGACCGGCTGAATATCTCTGCTGCCGGACGGAATCTGGGTCTTGCCCCTGCGGTCGCCAGCGCCCGCCTTGCCAAACTGGAACAAGAGCTTGGCGTAGAGCTGCTGCGACGGACCACCCGCAAAGTGTCGCTGTCGCTCGAAGGGTCCGACTTCCTTCCTTACGCGCGGGAAATTCTGGCGCAGGCAGAGGCCGCGAAGGCCGTTCTTGGCAGCCATGAAACCAGCCCCAAAGGCACCATCCGATTTGCCGCGCCAAGCAGTTTCGCGCAGCGCCACATCATGCCGCTTCTGCCGCAGTTTCACGCGGCGTTCCCCGACCTTACGCTCGAACTTCGCCTGTCTGACGCACGGTTTGACGCGATCGAGGGCAGTTTTGACCTTGCATTGCGCGCGGCCCCCCTGACCGACAGCAGCCTCAAGGGGCGCAAGCTGGCGGATGATACCCGCGTTCTTTGCGCCTCTCCTGCATATCTTGAGGAACACGGCGTACCGCAGTCACCGGCAGAGCTTCGGGGGCATCGGTTCTTGGCATGGATCGACCTTGAACCGCGCGAATTGATCGGCCCAGAGGGCGAAACCGCGCCGCTTGACCCAGCCCAGATGATCTGCCGGACCATCGTTGACGATGGTGACGCTCAGCGTGAGGCCACGCTTGCCGGGGCCGGTCTGTCGATCAATTCTCTCTGGAGCGTCTCGGACGAGCTGCGCTCGGGCCGGTTGATCCGTGTCCTGTCGGAATGGAAGCTGAACGACAGTTCGGTCTTGTGGTTGATGTACCCGCGCTCAAACGTGCTTACCCCCAAGACGCGCATCCTGATCGACTTTCTCATCGCGCATCTTGGGTCACATGCAGAATGGGGCGCGTAGCAGCCGGACCCGCGCCCACAACACGCCCGTTATCGGTATAACCGTCAGTCATGTCGCGGACTGGCACAACGCCTATCCTATGCGGTCATCGTCGCGCTGGACGAAAGCGACCTGCGGTCCACGGGGGTGATCACCGGTGGCTCTGCCGTGGCATTGGGCCTGCCGGATGATTTTCACCCGCACAAGACACCTTACACGTTGTAGCCGCCATACTGCCGGATACGGTCCTCGAAGCTCGATACCCGCTCTGCCGCGTCATCTGAACGCGCGGCCATGCCGACCAGCAGCATCTCCACTGCTAGAAACGCCGAATTGAGCGACGGCAGGAAATGGGGCCCGGCCATGGGCAGCGGGACCACTTTCCAAGCGCCAACCGCGATTGGGGAGCCATGACTGTCCGTCAGCGCCAGAACCCGCGCGCCGCGGGACTGGGCGATCTGGCAGGCCTGAACCACCTCTGCCGCGTAATGTTCATAGGTGATCCCGACGATAATATCCTCGGACGTGGCCTGAGACAGTACATCGACAATGCCCCCCGGCAGGGTCGGCACGTCTACGAAGTTCGAAAACGCCATGCCGCCCACATACGAGAAATAATGCGCGATCGCATAGCAGCTGCGCACGCCGACCACATAGACTTTGCGCGCCCCGAGCAAGGGGTCGATGCACGCATTCAACGTGTCCATAATATCTGCCGAGAAAAGCATCGCCGTGTTTTTACCATGCGCTTCCATGAGCGCGGCAAACGCGCTGTCGCGATGTTCGTGTCTTAGTGTCTGGGCACGCGCGCCGTAGTTTGGCGCAGGTGTCTGGATCGTTGCCTGCACATCCGTGCGGAAGGCGTCAAAGCTGGTATAGCCAAGCTCCTTCGCCATACGGGTCACGGTATTCGGATTGACCCCTGCCTGCTTGGCCAGCCCGCGAATCGAGCTAAAGGCCACGAGCGAAAGGTTATCCAGAAGCCACCGCGCAAAGGACCGAAGCGCGGGCGTTCCTTGCGCACTTACCTGTGACAAGCGGTCTTTCAGCGTTTCATCGTTGCTCATCAAACCCTTACCTTCTGTTTATGCGTGCCGGCGTTCACGTCGCTGTCACATCCAATGCACAGCAAAAATACATTTGCTTAACCTATAGCAATAAAATAATACAAACGCATCATCGCGCAGGCAAGTGCTGATGTCACGTCACTAAAAGCGCGTCTTCAAGCAAGGACTACAGTCATGAAAAGTCATATCTTCGGCAGATCCACCAAAGGCGCGCTGCCGGTCGCCACCAAGGGGGACGGCTGCTATCTGATCGATGCGGACGGACGTAGATATCTTGATGGCTCGGGCGGTGCGGCTGTTTCCTGTCTGGGGCATTCAAATCAGGCCGTCCGCGCCGCCCTGCACGCCCAGATTGACCAGCTTGCCTTCGCGCACACCGGATTTTTCACGTCCGACCCGGCAGAGCGTTTGGCCGATCGCCTGATCGAGAACGCGCCGGCGGGCATTGATCGGGTATATCTCGTCTCTGGGGGCTCCGAAGCGGTCGAGGCATCGATCAAGCTCGCGCGGCAGTATTTTCTGGAGATCGGGCAGCCCAAGCGCCACCGCGTCATTGCCCGCCGCCAAAGCTATCACGGGAATACATTGGGCGCTTTGGCAGCAGGGGGGAATGCGTGGCGTCGTACCCAGTTCGCGCCCCTGCTTGCCGACACCACCCATATCAGCCCCTGCTATGAGTACCGCGACCGGCATGACGGCGAAACTCAAGAGGCCTACGGCCTGCGCGTGGCGAACGAGCTGGAAACCGAAATCCTGCGGCTTGGCCCTGATACGGTGATGGCCTTCCTCGCGGAGCCTGTCGTGGGTGCGACCTCTGGCGCGGTACCCGCGGTGCCGGGATATCTCAAGCGCATCCGCGAGATTTGCGATCAATATGGCGTGCTGCTGATCCTGGACGAGGTGATGTGCGGCATGGGCCGTACCGGCAAACTGTTCGCCTGCACCGAGGACGGCGTCACCCCGGACATGATCACCATCGCCAAAGGACTTGGGGCGGGCTATCAACCGATCGGCGCGCTGCTGACTTCGGCCGCCATCTATGATGCGATTGCGGCGGGCACCGGTTTCTTCCAGCATGGCCACACCTATATGGGCCACGCCATGGCGGCCACGGCGGCCAATGCCGTGCTTAGCGAAATCCTTGACCGCGACCTGCTGTCCCATGTCACCACCCAGGGCGACAAGCTTGACGCAGCACTAAGGGCGCAGTTCGGCGATCATGACAACATTGGCGATATACGCGGGCGCGGGTTGTTCCGCGGGATCGAACTGGTTGCCGACCGCAGCACCAAAGCACCATTCGATCCGTCCCGTGGCCTTGCCGCGCGGATCAAGAAGGAGGCCTTTGCCGCCGGTCTGATCTGCTATCCGATGTCTGGCACAATCGATGGTCAATATGGCGACCACGTGCTGCTCGCGCCGCCGTTTATCATCGAGGACGCGCAGATCGATGAGCTGGTGGGCAAGCTATCAACGGCCATCGACAAGGCGCTTGCCGCATGACCGCACTGCCCAGATTTATGGTCGCGCCGAATGGGGCGAGGCTGACCAAGGCGGACCACCCTGCCCTCCCCGTCACCATAGAAGAGATGGCCGCCTGCGCCCTGGCCTGCCATGCTGCGGGTGCCGATGGCCTGCATGCCCACGTGCGCGACACAGAGCAACGGCATGTTCTGGACCTCGGGCTTTATGCCGAGCTTCTGAGCGAGCTCGGCCAGCGCGCCCCTGACCTCTATGTTCAGATCACCAGCGAGGCCGCGGGCCGCTTTACCCCCGCAGAACAACGCCATCTGGTCGAAACCCTGAAACCGCGCGCCGTGTCGGTCGCGCTGCGCGAGATCACGGCCGATCAAGAGAATGCCGTCACCCGTCGGTTCTTTGCCATGTGCGCCGAAGCGAAGATCGACGTTCAACACATTCTCTATGACACCGCGGATATTGCCCATCTTGCCCGGCTTGTCGCGCAAGGCGATGTCTCCTGCGACGGGCTGAAGACCCTGATCGTTCTGGGGCGTTATACCAACGGCCAGACCAGCACACCCACGGAAGTCGCAGCACTGGCACAAAGGCTAAAATCGGCCTTGCCGGACGCAGACTGGGCCGCCTGCGCCTTCGGACCTCAAGAAACCGCCTGCCTGATCGAGGCCATGCGCCACGGCGGCAAGACCCGGATAGGGTTCGAGAACAACCGCTTGAACACAGACGGACAAGTCGCGGCAAACAATGCCGAGAGGGTCACGGAACTGGTAACAAAGGCCAAGCGCGCTGGATTTGCGTAACCGTTATCGCGAGACGCAAGTGAAGCGGGTTCGGTGAGGGTCTTGAACGCTGACTCGAAGCAACACCACACACAGGCGCGCGGCCTTGATTGTGCATTCATCTGCAGATCTTGGGGATCCGAAAATTGGACGCAATGGTTTGAGGAATACGGGTGAGGTTTTGAAACTGTTCCGGCAACCAATTATTGGCCACGATGAAGACCTAAGTCATTGTTATCGTTTAGGGTGAAGAATGACCCGGCCGGTAGGCTGGCCATTTCACAAGCAATATAGGTCCACTCGGATGCGGCACGGTACAGCTGATTGAGACTCGCCAAATCCTCGAGGATTGTTGCAAACAAAAAAAGCCGCCCTTACAGGCGGCCCCATACATTTTAAGCTGGTGAAATTAAAGTCTCGCCACCCATCAAGTCAGCAATAACCACTTGACAAAGCTAACTAAAAATGCTAATATTAGGTAACTTCTTCGGAGCTGTTGTGGGTTCGACTCCAGTCGTCGCGCTTTTGCCCTTCGCCATTCTTACTACGGCACTCATCAATATGGTGGGAGAAAGGTTCAAAGGTGAAAATATGAATACAAAATCGACGATCACAACTAAGTTCTATACGTCTCTACGCAAACTTGCAGGCAACGCCCTGATCATGACAGCGGCTTGGGGCATTAGTTCGACGGCAGGGGTTGCCGGGTTACAGCTATAGAGAAAGCCGCGTCTTCGGACGCGGTTTTCTACTTTTGGGACTTCAGAGTGACACCGCAAGCGACGTGTAAGGCCCCTTATGTTAAGTGAAGAGATCCAGTTCGAGAATGCTGCCCCGGTAGAAGTCCACACCAATCTCGGCCCTGGATAATTCGGGACGAATTCCTCGCCGCTTCAGTCGCCCAACAACCTCCCCTACCCGAAGGCCATAGCGCTCTGCGATCTGCGCCGGATGAATGTACCGGCCCTTGAAGTCAGCGAGGATCACAGGGTCGAACCTTGGAATTTTCCGGTCACCGCTGGGTCCGGCTATCCAGTGAACGGGCAAGCTTACCTCCTCCCCACAGCGGTCCGTCAAGAGCCACCCGACGTCCCTTGGAATCTTAAGTGCCCCGAAGGCAGCCATTGGCGAAAAGCCTTCCGTACAGACTGCTACTTGTCGGTTGACCTCAACCGGATCTACGCGAAGTGCGGCCACCCCGTTCTGACCAGTCCGGCGGAAAACACGTTCGAGAAAACCGCCGAGTATCATGTGCACCACGGTAACGGCCGGCACCTTGGCTTTCTCTGCGACCTTCGAGATCGGCGCGAACCCGTCGGCCTCAACATCCATTTCAACCGCTTTTGTGAATCGGCATGCGAAATTGACCCACTTGGGTGGGTTATGAGCGAGTAAAATTGACCCACCTGCCACGTTAGCATCCGCGCTGGATAGCGCGGAGGAATGAGCAGGTGATATTGATGGAAAGTGT